>ERZ1292637.6-Hain-H14-01um-R3-6-length-211559-cov-21_pt1 | contig 211559 bp, 217 predicted proteins | sample MGYA00564405_ERZ1292637 | MGnify/ENA primary metagenome ERZ1292637 (study PRJEB36523, sample SAMEA6512645) | groundwater metagenome | collected 2019-01-09 | study: AquaDiva: Metagenomics assemblies of 32 groundwater samples | reverse complement strand
AGCCCCCTCCGTCGCGCTGCGCGCGCCACCTCCCCCAGCGGGGGAGGATCTTGAAGCGGGCGCTTAGTCCTGCTGCGGGTCCTTGCCGGGATCGAGCAGCTTGTGGGCGTGGATGATGAAGTAGCGCATCAGCGCGTTGTCCACCGTGGCCTGGGCCTTCTGCCGCCAGACGGCGAGGGCTTCGGCGTGGCTGGCATAGGCGCCCACCAGGTCGATCTTGGAGAGGTCGCGGAACTGGTTGTGCTCCAGATCCTCCAGTTCGCCGCCGATCACGAGATGCAGAAGCTGTTTCTCGGGCATGGTGTTCCCCAAATTGCTCAGTTCGTTAGGGCAATATGCCGTACGCGCTCCAGGATCAATGGGGCGAGACGCGGCGCCGCACATACTAGGCTCGGTTGCGCGGGTTTTGGGCCGTTATAGGAGAACGGGCGGCCCAGATGGTCGCCGACGAAGGCGCCGGCCTCGCGCGCGATCAGGTCGGCGGCGGCCAGATCCCAGTCGAACTTCGGCACTAGGGCCAGGGTGGCGTCGAAGGCGCCCGAGGCGATCACGCACATGCGGTAGGCGGTCGAGTTCCGCGCCTCGATGCGCATCTCCGGCCAGGGCGTCGGCCAGGCGGGGTGGCTGAACATGCGGACGTCGCCGACCATGCCGCAGCCCTCGACCACGTCGCGCTGCGAGGCGTGGATGGCGTCGCCGTTCAGCCAGGCGCCGCCGCCGGCCGTGGAGTGATAGGTCTCATCCAGGTCGGGCGCGAAGACCACGCCGGCCACCGGCTGGTCGTCCTCGACCACGGCGATAGAGACCGCCCACCAGGGCCGATCCTTGATGAAGGCGCGGGTGCCGTCGACCGGGTCGACCACGAACAGCCGCCGGTGATTGCGGCGGGCGGGGTTGTCGGCGGTCTCCTCCGACAGCCAGCCATAGTCCGGCCGGGCGGTGGTCAGGCGCTCCTTGATCAGGGCGTCGGTCGCCAGGTCGGCGTTGGTGACCGGCGAGTCGCCTTCCTTGTACTGAACGTCGAGGCCGGCGGTGCGCAGCCGCTGGGCCAGCGCGCCGGCCTCGCGGGCCGCGTCGATGATGAGCTGGAGGTCGGCGGCTCTGTCCTGCATCAGCGCCCGGCTATGGCCAGGCCGTCGACCAGCAGCGAGGGCGAGTTCGCCGAGCCGCGGAATTCCAGGTCCGAGCCCGGGATGAGCCGGCCGTAGATGTCGATCAGGTTGCCGGCCACGGTGATCTCGGCGACCGGATAGGCCATCTCGCCGTCCTCGAACCAGAAGCCTGCGCAGCCCACCGACCAGTCGCCGGTGTTGCCGTTCAGCGAGGGGCCGAACATCGAGGTGATCAGCAGGCCCTGGCCGGCGTCGGCCATCAGTTCCGCTTGGGTGCGGGTTCCAGGTTCGAGCGTCAGGTTGGTGGTCGAGACGCCCGGTGCCCCGGCCAGCCCGCGTGAGGCGTGGCCGGTGGTCTCCAGGCCAAGCTGCTTGGCCGAGGAGGTGTTCATGATCCAGGTGGTCAGCACCCCGTCCTCGATCAGCGACCAGGCGCGGTTGGCCACGCCCTCGTCGTCGAAGGGCGAGGAGCCCAGCCCGCGGAGCTTATGCGGATTGTCGGTGATGTTCACGCCTTTGGCGAAGATCTGCTGGTGCAGCTTGTCCTTCAGGAACGAGGTGCCGCGCGCGATCGACGGGCCGGCGATGGCCCCGATCAGCGGGCTGATCAACGACATGGCCGAGCGGTTCTCGAAGATCACCGCAGCGGTGGTGGAGTCGATCTTGCGCGCGCCCAGCCGGGCGGCGGCGCGGCGGCCGGCTTCCTGGCCGATGGCGTGGGCGTCCGGCAGGTCGGCGCGGTAGCGGGTGGAGCGGCCGTCATAGCCGCTCTCCATCGCCTCGCCGTCGCCGGCCACGACCGAGGCGCCGACCGAGAAGCCCGAGGCGCGATAGACGCCCGAGAAACCGCCGGAGGTGACCAGCCGCCAATGGGTGGAGGAGTTCGAGGCCGAGCCGCCTTCGGAATTGGTGATCCGCGGCATGGCGCGGGCGGCGTCCTCGGCGATGCGGGCCACCTCTTCCAGCGATTCCGGCGTCGGCTCGGTGGGATCGTAGAGGTCGAGGTCGGCGAACGGCCCCTGGGCCAGCCGGTCCTTGGGGGCCAGGCCGCCATAGGGATCCTCGGGCGCCAGCCGGGCCATCGCCACGGCACGCTCGATCAGCTTGGCGCGGGCCTCAGCGGAGATGTCGGAGCCGGAAACCGTCGCCTGGCGCTGGCCGACGAAGACCCGGACGCCGAGATCGCGGCTTTCCTCGCGCTCCACCTCTTCCAGTTCGCCGAGGCGGACATTGATCCCAAGCGCGCGCCGCTCGGCGCCCACGGCTTCAGCAGCGTCGGCCCCGGCTTTCAGCGCGGCGGCGACGACATCGGCTAAGAGGCTCTCTTCCATCCTGGCCATATGGCGGGATGCGGCGCGCGCGGCAAGCAGGTTAGGCGATCGCGTAGAACAGCAGGGCGACGCTGGCGAACACATAGGCCAGCCAGGTCAGGGTGATGCCGATGGCGCGGGCGAACGAGGTCCCGCCGCTGCGCGACAGGCCAAACCCGTGCAGCAGCCGCCCAGCGAACAGGAACAGGCCCGTCAGGTGGATGGCTAGCGGCGGCGCGTCGACCAGCGCCAGCACCGCGATCCCGACCATGGCGGCGGGCACATATTCGGTGGCGTTGCCAAAGGCGCGGATCGCCTGGGCCAGCTCGGGCACCCCGCCGTCGCCCAGCGCGACCTTGTGGCGTTGGCGCTGGCGCACGACCAGCAGCGACAGCACCAGCAGCAAGATCAGATGCAGGCCGACCCATAGCGCCGCAGCGTGGCCGGATGTGACGGCGTCCATGTCAGATTGTCCCTCTATCGCCCCCGCGACGGCGCGCAGTTGGGCTTGGATTCACCAAAAGGGCAAGAGCTGGGCTGCGACCAAGTCGCTGGTCACGACCGCCAGGTAGTTGAGGCGCGGGTTTGGCTGGAGCCCTCGCAGATCCCGCCTTCAGGTGCGACAAGGCTCCTGCGACGGCGAAACAGCCCAGCGCAGGAATAGAGGAGGGTAGGTATGAGTGTCCGCTTCCGGCCGACGATGCAATTTCCGGTGTTGGCGCTAGGAAGACGGCGCTTGGACCCATGGTGCCGTTCGGCCGCATGACCAGAATACAAATTGGGATGGCGGGAAGCGTCGCTGTTCATCTCGAGTCTCGTGAGGGAGCCAGTCGATAGCTTTGGCACCCAACTGCGGGTAAATCCTCAGTAAGCGTCAGCTTCCCAAGCTGAATGTCGTGGGTTCGAATCCCATCGCCCGCTCCAGTACTTAGTGGAAATCTGGACCTCCAAAAAACACCTTAGGGGTAGATTAGGGGCACCGTTTTTGAACCCCTCCGAAATCGCGCCGCGAGAATCACTTGGCGCCTTCAGCCCAAGGCGGTTGCAGCTGGGTGAAGAGCGGTGAAACAACCTTTCCTCCAGGTGGGTCGGGAAAACCCTTGCGAGCGAGCGCCTCGGGCTTGCACTGAGCCGCTCCTCCGTCTGAACCGCCCGGGCGAAATGCCTCCGGTCTGCGATCAGTCTCCCGGCACCGGCCTGGGCGAGAGGGGAGGGCAGGAATGTTCGCGAGGTCCTGCGCTTGGTCGTGAGTCGTTCTCGTTACACACGATCGTTGTTCCAGGCTCACGCCGCCCTAAGTTTAGAAGGACATCATCAGGAGAGCCGCCATGGCAGGCCTTGAGTTCATCTCCCCCGCAGCCCTCGGCTACGTCATCGGTCTGCTTACGGTCGGGGTTATCGCCCTGCTGGTCGGCATCCGGCTCGGCGCTCATACGAAGGCCCAGACGCCGCCGTCGGACGAGGAACAGGTCGCGGCTGCGCTGGGAGTCCTTCGCCGCCATTTCGAGCGGAAGGCGCTGGCCGATATGCAGGCCGCCGGCGGACCCTTGTGGACGCCCGACCCCGACCGGGTCGCAGAGCTGAGCTACGGCGCGGAAGCCGCTACCAGCGTGCGGTGAACTGGCCACATTTGGGGGAGGCGGCTTTCGAACCCCGCTGAAATCAGCTGCATGAGATTCGCTTGGCGTTCCTGGCCCCGTCGCAACAGCGGCCGCGTGACAAGCGGTGAAACGGCCTCGAACCTTCTCGGAGGCGATCTAGCACGGACAAGTTTCTGGACCCGGCTGGATGCGCGGCTGGGCGGACGCTCGGGCAGGCCTTCGCGAGTGGGTGCGTCCAGCTTGCAACCGTGGCTAGTTCACGGGAAATAGGGACATGAAGACGAGCCTGGATCATTTGCCAGACGCCAAGCGCCGGGAGTTAGCCCGTGTGGTGGAGATCCTGTTCGCCGAGTTCGAGGCGTCCATCGCGGCGGGGACCTCGACCCACAAGCGCCAGGGCCAAATCCTCAAGGTGATCCTGTTCGGCTCCTACGCCCGGGGCGACTGGGTGAACGACCCGGTGGGCGGCTACGTCTCCGACTACGATCTGCTGGTGGTGGTCAACGACGAGAAGCTCACCGACGTTCTGGAGTTCTGGGCCAAGGCTGACGACCATCTGCTGCGCGAATACGCTATCGCGCACCGGCTCACGGCCCCGGCCAATTTCATCGTCCACAGCTTGGCTGACGTGAACAAGCGCCTGCGGCAAGGACGGTACTTCTTCACCGATATCCTCAAGGACGGGATCGCGCTCTATGAGGCGCCCGGCCATCCGTTTGAGAGACCTAAGGTTCTAGACCCGACTGAAGCATTGGCCGAGGCGGAGGGATATTTCGCGGAATGGTTTGGAAGTGCAGTGAACTATCAGGAACTCGCCCGAAGCGCCTGCCAGAAGGAAATGCCCAAAGAGGCGGCCTTCCTATTTCACCAGGCCGCTGAGCGCTTCTATCACTGTGTCCTGCTGGTCCTGACGCTCTACAGCCCGAAGTCGCACAAGCTGAACTTCCTGCGCTCTCAGTGCGAGCAACTTGATGCTCGACTGGCAGCGGCTTGGCCCCGTTCGGCGAAGTTAGAGCAGAGATGCTTCGAACTGCTGCGCCGCGCCTATGTCGATGCGCGGTACTCACCGCATTACAAGATCGACGCAGACGAATTGAATTGGCTGAATGGACGGATCGAAACACTAACGGGACTGGTCCAAAGTATCTGTAAGGAGCACCTAGCCACGTTGCGCGCGACGCCGTGAGGACGGCTTCGGGCTCTTGGCTGACCTTGGGAGCGTCCGCTTCTCTATCGCGGCTCCAGTCAAGGGTGTTGGATTTACGGCATGGTCGCCTCCATTTCACGATGACCAGCAGGGCTGAGGGCCGCCGCACGGAGCTCTTGCTTCTCTTCGAGGTCGGCGTTGAGCCGCCTCAGGATGGGGTCAGAAGGAGGGGCGGAACTATCTTTCGGACGCCCTGACCGTCGGTGGACAGCGGGACTGCGGACGCTACGGACTCGCCCTCTCCATCGTCCCCGTGGGGACCCTTTTTCTGCCGGAGCAGAGCTTGTGATGGTGAAGCTGGTGCTATGTGGCCATGGCTGCTGGCGCCTTGGTCCAGCGGAAGTCGGTTTGATCGACCCACATGCGATGGAGGATCACCGCCAGCCGGCGAGCCACGGCGATGATAGCCCGGCGCATGCCGCGCCGTTGCGCCACCCGCATTCCCCAGGCTCTGAGCCAGGACCATTTGGCGCCGCCGTGCGTCAGCAGCGATTGCGCCGCCTCGTAAAGCGTCGATCTCAACATGGCGTCGCCAGTTTTGGAGATGCCGACATCGTAGTCGGTCTCACCAGACTGGACGCGTTTTGGCGTCAGGCCCGCTTGGGCGCCGACAGCTCTCGAGTGAGCGAAGCGTTGGGGCTGGTCGATCGCGGCGCGGTAAGTGAGCGCCACAACCGGACCGACGCCAGGCGCGGTCATCAAGCGCCGGCAGACTGGATCCTGACGGACCAGCCCAAGCAGCATCTTGTGCAGCACTGTGAACTGCTCGTGCAGGACGCGGCGGACAGTGAGCATCGGCCCGACAATCGCGGCCAGCCGAGGATAGTCCTCCACCAGTTCGCGGACGCGGCCTTCAAAGCCGCTGGTGCGGATCACGCCGACCTTCAAACCGAAGTTCCGCAGCGTTCCCCGTAGGTCCGCCTCGACGTCCAAAAGCTTCTTCTGCAAAAGCTTGCGGCTGGTCAGCAACATGCGTCGCTCCTGGCTGGCCAGCGTCTTCACGTGAACGGGCTTGAACAGGCCGACGCGCATCATCTGCGCTATCCCGCGGGCGTCGTTGCGATCGCTCTTGTTGACCTGCTGGGCCTTCAGCAGAGCCTTCATGTGCCGGGTCTCGACACAGACGACAGGAAGTTCGGCTTCCGCCAGGCCGCTCACCAGCCACTGTGAGAGAGGACCCGCCTCCAGGCCTATACGCCCGTAGTCCCCACCGACCTGACGCAGTAAGGCGATCAGATCTTCGGGTTCCGTCGCTACTTTCTTCTCGACGACGACTTGGCCCACGGCGTCGACGACGCATACCGCCGTCTCGCGGACCGAAACATCCAGACCAACAAACAGGGTCATCGCAGTCGCTCCTTCCTCGATGCTCGAGGTCAGGGGGCGACCCCGGTTAGCACATCATAGATGGAGGCGCTGGTGGGTTCCCTTGGAACCCCAGACGCGCCGCGATACACCATCTCTCGGCGAGGTGAGTCGAGGCCATCGCTTTCGCGCCCGCCAGCAGAATGCAGAGCTCTGCCAATCACGATCCTTCGATGGGGAACCAACGCCGCCTACCCGCGCTCGACGGTCGTGTGCAAGCTCGGCTATAAAACTCAGGGTGGAAGAATCGGGAGCCTGGCCAATGCGCCGAGCCCTCCTGCGAGCGAACTGCCTGGGGGATGCCTGCTACGTGAAGTTCCTATCTTACAATCCTGGCCACGATGGTGCTGTCGCCTTCCTTGAGGACACACGCCTCATCTTCTCTGTCGAGGCGGAGAAGGACTCCAATTACAGATACTCCGCGATCACGGTGGCCGAAGTTCTGGACGCCCTGGGGCAGCTCAACGCCGTACCAGACGTCATCTGCATGAGCGGGTGGTGGGCCCTTGACCATCATGAGTTCCTACATGGCTCCCACCGGAACGGCGGTTATCGAGGCGTATCGGCTGAAGGCGCCATAATGGACAAAGGTCGGCTTCTTGGCGGCCGGGCGGACTATTTTTCCTCGACCCATGAGAGGGCGCACATCCTGTGCGCCTTCGGGATGTCTGCGGTGCCGAAAGGAACGCCGTCCTATGCATTGATATGGGAAGGAGAAATGGGATCGTTCTACGAGATCGATCCAGACTTAAACATCACCCTGATCGCCGACGTTCTGAGCCAACCAGGAAATAGATACGGACTCCTCTACGGCCTGGCGGACCCAACCTTTCCCAAAGATGGTCCTTATCCTCGTTCCTCAGACGCCGGGAAGCTGATGGCGCTCGCCTCGTTCTCGACTCGAAGCAAACCGACCGAGGAGGAGGCGGACCTGCTGCGCTTTCTACTGGGCGGGCCATACAGGAAGCTCAGTGACTATGATCAACTCGACCGGGCACCCCACCTGAATGTCGGCCTGGAAGATCCCGAGTTCCGGAATTTCGCGGGAATCTACAGCGACGCGATCTTCGACCGCTTTCACCAATTCGCGCATCACAATCTCGAGCCAGGACGGCCGCTGGTCATCGCTGGCGGCTGCGGTCTCAACTGTGACTGGAATACGAGGTGGAAGGAAACCGGACTATTCTCCGATGTCTTTGTCCCGCCAGTCGCGAATGACTCGGGTGCCGCAATCGGCACGGCGATCGACGCCCAGTTCCGTCATACAGGCGATCCCAAGATTGCTTGGGACGTCTACTCAGGCCTGGAGTTCCGGACGCAAGGCGCGATCGATGCCGATGCTTACGACCTCTTCGAGGACGGCGAGGTCTCCGTGGCCGACCTCCTGGCCCAAGATCTCATTCTCGGCTGGGCGCACGGCAAGTATGAGATCGGTCCCCGTGCGCTCGGCAACCGGTCGATCCTGGCCGCGCCTTTCAAGGACGAAACGCGGATCCGATTGAACGAGATCAAGCAGAGAGAACAGTTTCGTCCGATCGCGCCGGTGTGTCTCAGCGAAGACGCCGAGACTTGTTTCGGTTGCGGTCACGAGAGCCCGCATATGCTCTATACCTACCGGGCAAGGACCAGTGATCTCAGAGCCGTGACGCACGTCAATGGGACCGCCCGTCTTCAAACAGTCACCTCACGCTCCAACCGCAAGCTGCATGACTTGCTAACCGCCTTCAAGGCGATCACGGGCTACGGCGTCCTGTGCAACACATCTCTGAATTTCAAGGGTAAGGGGTTCATCAACAACCTCACCGATCTCGACGTCTATGTGGCCGAGCATGGACTGGATGGGTTTGTGGTCGAGGGGCGCGCATATCTCCGCAAGGACTCAGAGCGGTACAAGACATACCGCTCCCGCGCGCGATCCCGCGTTCCAGCCGGCATACCGGCGTAGCTCCGGAGTGCGATCCCTAACTGAAAAGGCGTCAACAGACATGGATCCATATCCGACCGGTTTCGAAACTAATGAGGATCTACGATCCGCGTTCATCCGCGAGATTGTCCTGAGGCAGCTTGAAGACGCGTCGAAGGTGGCGGATGATTCCGAGGCGAGATCGGCTTCAATCCCGAGACGGCTCATCAGATACTGGCACGATCCAACCGATTTGCCTGGGGATGTCCGGGCTTGTCTGGACAGTTGGGATCGCCTCGCCGACGCCGGGTTCGAATTTTACATGTTCGATGACGAAAGTGCTGCCGCATACATCGCGGACCGCTACGGCGATCACGAACGTGCAGCGTTTGCGCGCTGCAGCCACCCGGCAATGCGATGTGACTATCTGCGCATGTGTTTCGTGCTCGCGGAGGGAGGCCTCTACGTAGATGCCGACGACGTTCTGCTCGGAGATGGCTGGACATACCTCTTCCGAGACGACCGGCTCAAAATTCAGCCGTTGTGCTACGATATCGCGGCTGGGGCGATGGCCTCCGCCGCGGACATCTGGCGACCCGATCTGCCAACCATCGACCGCGTCTTCTACGTCAACAACGACCCAATAGCCGCACCTCCTGGTCATCCGGTGTTGCGCCGCGCCTTAGGAGACGCGACGGCCAAGTTGCTAGATGATGATCGGTATCCCGACATTCAGTCCACAACCGGTCCTGGAAATCTGACCGCGGCCCTAGCCCGCCATGCCCACGACCTGCAGCGGGCAGGCTCTCCGCCCGATTACGAGTTGATACGTGATTGGGATTCTATCGCCGAAATGCGTTGGGAGCTGTCCTATCGCAGTGACGCGCGCAATTGGCGCAACGTGTACGGCTGCTGAAGGCTGATGCCTCGCGAGTCTGCGCGATGAGGCGCGATGAAGCTTGGGGACGCTTGCGCCGCTTCGCCTTTCGCGCGTCACGCGCGGCGCTGGGGCGAATCCGCGGAGGCTCAATCTCGGCGTTCGGCCAGGGCGAAGGCAAGATCGGGATGATCCTTGTCGTAAACCTCGACAGGCAACCTCAGCGCCTGCGTCGAACACTGCGCGAATTGAGACGGTTCAGGACTTCCGACGGAGCGTCGTTGGCCGGACTGGCGCGGAGGCTGGCAGCCATAGATGCGCGCGACGGTCGCGCCGTCGCCGCGACGGCTGACGTCGATCAGAGCTACCGGATCGCGGATCAACTCTATGTCCAACCCGATGCGCGGTTGGAGGCGTGTTTCGGAGCCGATGAGCCCGTCAGGATGACTCGACAGGAAGTGGCTGTCGCGCAGTCACATGTCGAAGCCTGGAAGGTCATCGCTGCGGGTTCCTGCGACCATGTCCTGGTGATCGAGGACGACGTATGGTTCCGGGCCGGAGCAGCGTCAGCTATCGACCGGGGATGGCGCGCCGCCGCCCGTCGGTATGCGGGCGCGGCTGGTCCGCGACTACTCTATTTCTCCTATGAGGACGCGGGTGGAACAGCCTCGCGCGCCGACGAGTGCGAGGCCCTATTTCGTCCAGAGCGTGGGCTGTGGTTTCTGTCGGGTTATGTCCTGTCGCGCGACGGCGCTGACTTACTTCTGCGCGCCATGCCGGTCATCGGACCCGTCGACATGTGGATCAACTATCGTTTCGAGGAATTGGGCGCGCTCGCGCTCACCTCGCCGGCGATCCTTCAGCGTCCAGATGGAGGCTCGGACAACGCCTATTCCGTCCTTCCATTCCTCGCCCGAGCTGGGATCGTGGATGCGGACACCATCCACGAACCTCCGCAGGTCGTGGGGCCGGTAGTGGCGTGGACCGCCCGTAGCGACCGTGAGGGCCTCGCGATGGCGCTATCGATGCTTGGTCTGCGCGTGCGGGCCTTCGATCGCGGCGACCGCGAGATTTCGGCAAGCGAATTGTCGGCTTTGCTGACAACGTTCGACGCACTCTTAGATCCCCCCCTGGGGCCGTGCGCCCTCGCTGCCGCGATCGAGGAGGTCGGCGCCAAGTTCATATTCGAGGCCGAGGCCCATCGAGGCGGCGCAAGCGAACACGCCTTATCGATGCCTTCCAGTACCGTGATCCTACCACCGGGTGAACCAGACGACGCATTGTGGGGTCCGATCTGCGCGCTACTCGACCTCAGCCCGCCTATCCACGCCTTTCCCAAGGGAGCGCCTCGGGCGTGGAGGCTTTTCCGCGACGATCGCCCGGCGATGCCGACGGCGGCCTGTGACGCTCGCTGGGGAAGTGCGATGGACGATAGCCCCTGGGCTCTCCTCCCGGTGAGCGACCGCCCCTCGCCGCCGCGATCGGATCAAGCGGACCGACCGACAGGTGACCGCCTGCTCCACGCGACAATGACGACTCCGAGTGCGCTGTTTCCAGGGCGTGCGGAAACGTTTCCGGGAAACCTCGCCACGTTCGCTCGCGAAGGCCTGCTGTACAATGAGGCAGGTGCCCGTCTTGTCCTCGACAAGTTTGCCATCGGGGATCGTCCCTATCGCTCAGGGGCCTTTGCTTCCGCGCGCGCTTTCAACCACGGGCGTTTCGAGGCTGAGATCAAGGCGGCGCGTGGTTCCGGGCTCGTCACCGGCTTCTTCCTGCACCGGTCGGCTCCCCGACAGGAGATCGACATCGAGCTTACCGGAGATGATCCCCGTTCTATGTTGGTCAACGTCTATTTCAATCCCGGAGACGACGGAGCGACCCTTGGATTTGGCTATCGAGGCTCTCCGTGCCGCATTGAACTCGGCTTTGATGCGACCGCCGAATTTCATCACTACGCGATCGATTGGCGACCTGGCCGCATTTCCTGGGCGGTGGACGGCAAAATCGTCCATGAGCGGATGGGCTGGGAACCCACGCCAATTCCGCACCTGTCTATGCGTTTGCACGCAAACCTTTGGGCACCTCGCTCGGAGGAACTTTCGGGACGCATCGATGAACGTGCGCTTCCCCTGTCGTCGGGTTTCAGAAATGTGTCGGTCTGGACCTAGCTTTGGGGACCCGAAAAACGCCCAGAGTGATCACTAGCGTGACGCTCTCGCTCAATCCGACGCCCGGACGGAATCCCTCCGTCGGCTTCAATCCGCCCCCACCCGTTCAGCTCGAAATCATCGAGGAAAATGTCGGCTGGTTAGTTGAACTCGCATCAACACAGCCCCGCGCCTATAGTGGAAAAGGGGGAATATTCCGTCGATAGCCCCAATGCGCTGCGTAAAACTCTGGCCCGGCGTAAACTCCGCCATCCGGCCCCGTATACATCCCACCACCAATGCCCGCGTATAAGCCTCCACCGGGACCGGCATAAAGACCTCCGCCAGGGCCTGCGTATAAAGCTCCACCCGGCCCGGCATAAAGACCTCCGCCAGGGCCCGCATACAAGCCGCCTCCGGGGCCAGCATAGAGACCTCCACCAGGTGCAGCAGAAAGGCCACCTCCGGGGCCCGTCGATGCCCCCCCACCAGGCCCTGTGTAAAGACCGCCGCCTGGGCCGCCGTATAGACCCCCGCCGGGGCCAGCATGACGATCTCGGGGCCAGCCGAGCCGTCGATCACCACTCGCCCCACCGTCCGTGGGAGTGGGCTCACTGAGCACTGGTTCGCTCGTGAGGCTCCAGAGCCCGATCGCTGCAAAAACCTTGAACGTTGCACCTCGGCGAGAGATCAGAGAGTCCAAAGTAGCCACCTCCAATTCAACGCACGTGAAGCGTACCTAGCTCGAACATAGATCTAATCGAAATGGAAGCGTCCGACGAGGCGCGGCGCGCACTTGGCACGGGTTCCTGAAGGTCCGGAGTTTGGAGCTGTGCGAAGGTCAGGAAATGGCGCCAAGCTGCCCCTGTGCTCCCCGCTGCGATAGTTCGTATCTTTACGTCTCTCTACGGGTCGAACTTTCTGCGGTGTCGGCAAAGCGATCACGAACGTGATTGCGCGCCATCACGTTCTTGACTATGTTTTGTCCGTAATATCGGACAGAAAGGCGGACACGATGCCGGGCAGAACGACTGGCTCAGCGACGCCGAGACCACGCCCCTCGCGGCGGGCCAGTTCCTTGCCGCGTGGCTTTGCAGGTGGAGCTGACCGATCCACGGCCATTGAGTTCGTGGGCCCAGAAGGCGCCATCGACTTCCTAGGCGTCGTCGCCAGCTACAATATGACGAAGGGGCAACTGGCGGAGACCGCTGGCCTGGCCAAGGACACCTTGCAGAAGGCTGTCCGTCGCGATGCGCCCAAGACCAGGGCGCGGGTCGTGGAGATGCTGGAGATCCTCAGCCGTCTTGAGGAGTGGGCGGGCGGGCGCAGCCAGGCCATGGCTTGGTACCGTGCCCAGCCGATCGCCGCGCTGGACGGGCGTACAGCCGAGGCCCTGGTGAAGTCCGGCAAGGCGGCGCTGGTGCGCGACTATCTCGATCATCTCGCCCTCGGCGGGTTTGCTTGAGGCTGCAGGCGGAGGCCTACCGCGCCCACGATCCGAGGTGGTCCTTCGCGCCGCTCTCCGGGGACGGCGCAGCCATCCATGGTGGGCGTTTCAATCCGAGAGGCGTGCCCGCGCTCTATCTCGGCCTCTCGCCGATGACAGCCATCAAGGAGGCGAGTCAGGGGCTGGCGCTGAAGATCGAGCCTCTCGTCCTCTGCAGCTACGAGGTCGACTGTGCCGATCTCGTCGACCTCACTGACGGCGCGACGCTGTCGGAGGTCCAGGTATCTGAAGGCGACCTCGCGTGCGGCTGGATGTTGATCGCCAACGCCGGACAGGCGCCGCCCACCTGGTCGTTGGCCGAGCGGCTGATGGGCGGGGGCAAGGCCGGCGTCATCGTGCCCAGCCTCGCTCCGGGGGCGACGCCGGACGACCGCAATCTTGTTCTTTGGTCCTGGAGCGCGGCCCTGCCTCACAAGGTGACCGTGCACGATCCGTCAGGTCGGCTGCCGAAGAACCCGCTCTCCTGGTCGTAGGTGCGCTGCAACCTGGTACCGGGGAAGGGGACTCCTGGTCGCGCGGCTTTCAGGTTCTGACTACTTGCACTTCAGTCATGGGGAGCGTCGACGGGCCAATTGCGCGGGTCACCAATCACGGCTGACCATTGACCCACCGCCATGATGCTTCTGGGAACGCGCAGCGGTTGCCGACCTCGCCGCTGATATCCTACAGCTTGCAGTTCGGGCGCCGCGACATAGGGACCGATCTGGAGCCGGGGGTGCGAAGGCTGCTGCCTTCGTACGGTAGCGATCGGTCTTCGAATAAGCGGGCCTCTCTGCAGAGGATTCCAACGCCCGACCCCATTCTGCATCGGCGCATCCGGTGGTTGCGTTCCGGTCGTATCTATCGGAAGATTCCCTGCCGGCGCCGTAGCGTCGGTAGGGGCGTGGAATCCCCTATGCAGGCGTGGTCGTCCCGAGTCTCGGGCGCCAATGACGTGCGATCGTGAGATCGCCTGCGTCCGGATTCCAATGGCGAAATGCTGCGCCGTCCCTCCAGACACGTGAGGGAGTGCGATGCCGCGCCTCAAGAATAACGGCCCGAACGACCAATTGACGCAGCTCTATCGCCGCTATGCAGGGTGGCTGAAACGGGTGGTGCGCAAGCGCTTTGCGGCGGAGGACGCCGATGACATCGTCCAGGAGACGTATCTGCGCATCAGCCGGCTTGCTGATGAGAACGTCGTCATCCATCCAAAGGCGCTGCTGCTGAAGGTCGCTAGGAATACAGCTATCGATCGGGCTCGGCGCGCGGGGAGGGGCGCTCTCGCGCTGCGCTTAGATTGCATCGAAGAGCGCGAGCTTTCTCTGCACAGCCATCAAGCCGAGGACCTGCTCCTCAAACAGATTATCCTGACAATGCCGCTCGCCTATCGAGACGTCTTTGTCCTCAGTCGGTTTTCTGGTCTCACCTATCAGGAGATCGCGGTGCGACTCGGCCTGTCGGTGAAGACGGTCGAGTGGCGGATGTCGAAGGCCCTGGGGCACTGCGGGCGGAAACTCCAGGGCGAGTAGAAGCTCGCCACCACGGCCAATGCGGTGAATATCGACTCTATTCTCCGCACCTTATGCGGTGAACATCAGCCTTGCCCTTCGTCAGCGCAGCCGGTCGAACCGCTGGCGCCGCATTGCATTTCCAGCCACATCTTCCCGCTCAAGATTGCGATCGAACGGCGGCCGCTAGCATGGTTTCAATCTGCTTCTCGGGGACGACGGCAAACTCGCCTCCTATCGTGAAGCCTTGCCTCAGAAGCAGGGCCAGCAATGCCTGCTCGGCATCGTGTGCGCTGTCGGCTGATTGAAAGGTCTGGGTCAGCGTCGGACGCCAAGCCAACTCAAGACCGGGTGGAAAGCCGCAGTTCATCTCAACAACGCGCCGCTTCAAATCGTTTGATCGACCGATCTTGAGCACCGCCATCTTGTGCAGATTCCGGCCTGGAAAGAGATCGTTGATCCGCCCGTGCAGGCGCATCACGTACAAGCAATTCTCACCATCGGTCCGGGTGTGAACGACCTCGCCGAAGGATGGCCTTGGTCCCCGTGAGACCGCATCGAGAGGTCGGGGGCTCGCATCTGCGCCTGGCGGGTTCTCGGTCCCGATAGGCGGTTGCGCGAGCCTATTGATGCCGTCGCGAATTGCTTCCGCGGCGGCCTGCAGCCTTGCAACGTCAGGCATGAACTCCGCCCAAACCCGCTCCTCCGTCCCGGCTCCATGGGCCAGCCCCTTGCGGCTGTCTCCTTGTTCAAGTCGGCTCAGGTTTGCGACCTTCATCGAAACGCCATTTGGATTTCGGAATGTCGGCGTGCCCACAACACCGCGCTGACCGGCGTAGCTCCTCAGTAGATCAGACAGTGCGAGGATGTCCGGGTCGGTCTCGCCGGGTATCTGCGGGCGGCGCTGCGTGTAGAGCTCAAGCGCGAGGATCGTCTCTTCGCGCGTCCAGTCGGGGTTCCTTTTCGCCGACGGGCTGCCGGATTCCACCTCAAAGCCAAGCTGTTCGAGCTTCGCCCGCACGGTGGCCTCGCCACCGCTGAAGTCAGCGGCCTTAAGCGGGCCATTCGCGGGATACTCAATGCCGACGGCGACGCCTGCGATAGCCTTGCTGTCGTAGCGCTTTCCGTTGTGGACGAGAAAGTATGCCTTGGCGGGGCCATACCCATACTTCGCCAGAAAGCCCTCGCGTCCGAGCTCGTCATACTCTGCCAGAGCACGCAGCACGGCATCCCTATCGGTGAGTGCAGAAAGCGTCATCCATCCCCCGCATGGCCGGATCGGCGCTTTGCGGAGTCGAAGCTAAGCTGCGGCGATTGCCGGAGTCACGTGTTCGATTCCTGCAGGCTGCTAGGGGCAGTAGCGGTGGGCGGCCCTGTCCGTTTAGCGCCAACACCGGACATTAGGTCCGGGCCGAGAAGCGGACGCACATAAGTCTGCTTGCTGGACGGCCGAAATCGACTGGTCCCGCCCCTAAGCTGACGTCCTGAAAATCCGCGTCCAGGCGCCCGCTTTACAGCCTTCAGGTCCCTGACGTTGCGCGCGCCATCCGCTGTTCGAGACGATGCGCCAGCCACTGGAACGAGTGGTCGGCGGTCAGCGCGAGCTCTTCGATCAGATCGTGGAGCAGGACGGCCGCATCGCGCTGCTGTTGGTAGAAGCGCTCTACATACGCGTGCTTCAGCGGCTTGCCGTCGCTGTCGATGTCCGGCGCGACCGCCTGGACATAGCGGATCGGGATCTTGGCGACGAGCGTGGTGCCGCGGCCGACAAAGCAGCTCGGCTGGATATGGCCCGACATCATATTGTGGGTCAGATCGTTCCGCATCGAGCGCAGCGCGAAGAAATTGCCCGGCGCAACATTCGGCAGCGCATAGGGCAGATCGGCAGGACCAACGTCCGTCGGTTCCGCTGCCGCTCCCTTCGGAAACGGCCTATAGGCTTTGCCCGCCTCATTGTACGGGAAGTAGAGCTTACTAGGCAGATCGGCCGTGCCAAACGGCTCGCCCGCCAGATAGACGAAGACCCGATACAGGAGATCCAGCGCGGTCGCCACCGCGCCCACCCCGTCGGCAAAGGCGCCATGGATCCGCTCGGCCGTCATCGAACTGTTGACGATCTCGGCACCCGGCGCGAGCGGCAGGTAATAGCGACTCCGCTCATTCACGAGCAGGATCCGCACCTGCGCCATCATCCGGTCGGCATGGTCGAAGGCGCGCAGCAGTGCGGACCGGGTCTGCTCGATGAGAATGTGCGCGTTTCGCGCGAATAGGTGGTGATAGCCGGGGGTCCCTGGCGCGAAGTCTGGCTTCGCCAAGCGCACGGCAAAAGCGGCGGCGTCGACCTTGCCATCGCGCACGCCGTCGATGATCTCGAGCAGTTCCTCTTCCAACTGCAGCGTCCATGCGGTGCCAGTCATGACCTTGGTGAGGCCGCGCAGGGCACGGTCGATCCTGTTGGCCGAGCCCAGCAGCGCTTCCACAAAGCCATCGGCGGAGATGATGTGCCCCGCCGGCTCAGCGACCTTGAAATGCAGGCGTCCGTCCTTGCCGTGCAGGCGGCCGCTCAGATGCCTCTCCACCCAATAGAGTAGATCGTGCCCCGAAAGCGGCACCGGAGCGTTCAATTCGTCTACGCCATCGGCGAGTTGCAGCGGGTTGGCAAGCCGGGCCTTTGGGCCGGTGGTAAAGTCGTACCAGCTCGTCGCGTCCAGCGGTTCACAGAGGTGCGCAGCAGTAATCTTCAGGTGGGTCTTGGTCGACATCAGATCTCTCGGGCCTTCACCGGATCCGCGAGCCCGCGCTCCTGGAGATGAGGTTCAACCTCGGCAACTCCTTTAGGCGCACACGCGATGTAGATCGACGATGGAGACATCATCGGCCTTTCCGATTGGAGTAAGCGGCCCGTCAATGTAGTCTGGATGAGGCTACCGGGGCATAAAATTGAAGATCAATAAAGTAAGGATCGAGAATTTCCGCTGTGTGCGGGAGCTTGATCTAGAACTCGACGAGACTACGGTCCTGATCGGCGCCAACAACGCCGGCAAGACAGCGATCATGGAAGCCATCCGGATCGCCCTGTCGCGGCGCTGGGGCCAGCGCGGGACGGGGTTTACCGAGTACGACGTCCACTGCGCCGAGGAAACGCACGATCCGAAGACTGCCCCGCCGGTGCGCGTCTTCCTGAACTTTGAGGAACAGCCTGACGAGCCCTGGGATGCGGACATGGTCGCCGCACTCGAGGACATCGCTGTTCTCGCCGACAACGGCAGCAACCTGATCGCCCTGCGGGTGACCTGCCAGTGGAGCGAGGAGAAGGAGTCTTTCGAACCGGCATGGGAATTCCTCGACGCCGCTGGCCAGCCGCTAACGCAAAAGGCGCAGCGCGCGATGAACCTGTCCGGCTTCTTCGCCTACGCACCCCTGTTCTATCTCGCCGCCCTTCGCGACGCCGCCGACGAGTTTGGGTCGCGCTCCTCGTTGTGGGCGCGGTTGCTCAAATCGATCCGCATTCCGGCCGAGGTCGAAGACGAGGTCAAAGGGTCGCTTGACGTCCTCGACGCCCAACTCCTCAACGCAGACCCGCGTTTCGGCGAAATTGCCGAAACCATCGGCCAAGCCGCGAAAGTGGCCATCGGGCAGAGCGAGGGCGACGCCCGTCTTCGCATGCTGCCGATGAACACCTGGGACCTGATCTCGCGCGCGAGCGTCGTGCTGCAGAACGAGAACCTGCGGCCCTGGTTGCCCCTCGACCACCATGGCCAGGGGCTCCAAAGCCTCTCGGTGATCTTCCTGTTCCAAGCCGCGGTCTTCCAGCAGCTGCTCGAGGAGCAGCCCGGAACCGAGCCGATCTTCCTCCTTGAGGAGCCCGAGGCCCACCTCCACCCTCAGGCGGCGCGCACCCTCTGGGACCGGATCACGGCCTTGCCCGGTCAGAAGCTGGTCACCACCCACTCACCTTACTTTGTTCAAAACGTGCCGCTCCGGAACCTTCGGCTGGTCCGCCTGACGGACGGCGCGAGTGTTGTCAGCGCCATGCCCAAACGTGTCAGTTCGCCCTTGGCCTGGAACAACAGTGTCGCGCAGCTGAGCGCCCACGTCGGAAACATCTTCGTCCCGCATCCCGAGACGAACCAGCTTTGCACTACGTCGTGGTTCGAGCCGAAACACGCCACAAGCCTTAAGGGCTGCTACGCCGGTCAGAATGAGGCCATCGTCACTGCGGCCATCGAGGCATTGCGGCACGACAGCCGTGGGCTTGTGACGGCGCAGGAAGAGCACGAGTTGTCCTTCATCGGCCGGCGAATACGCGGCGAGATCTTTTTCGCGCGCCGCTGGATTCTCATTGAAGGCCAATCGGAATATGTCCTTCTGCACGCCATCGGCCGAGCGTTGGATTATCCTCTCGACCGTCATGGCACCGCTGTGATCGATTTCCAGAATAATGGCGACGCCGACATTTATCCTGCGCTAGCCACGTCGTTCGGCATCCCTTGGACGATGATCACCGACGGCGATCCGGCCGGTCTCCAGTTCCGCGAGCAGCTGCTGAAGCGCGGTTTCACAGACGCCGATCTGGACGGGCGCCTCCGCACACTTCCTCCGCCGCGCGATCTGGAGGATCAACTCCTCGCCGACGGGCACGAGGCGCTGTTGCGGCAAATCCTGGTAGAAGCGACCTCCAACCATGCCAATAATCTCTCGCCGCAGGACTTTGTGAGGGCGTTGAAGAAGAACAAGGTGCCGTGCGTCAGCCGCCTCGCCCTTCGCGTCGAGAAGGACGTCGCCTTGGCGCGGCAAATGCCCGCGCCATTTGTTGAGCTGGTCCAGGCGCTGAAGGCGGGTGGCGAATGACGCCCGAACTCGATGACATCCTTAAGAGCCTGAGCGGCAACCAAGGCAGCGCCACCGCCCATGGCGACGGCGCGGCGCTGGTGCTGGCGGGTCCCGGGGCGGGCAAGACACGTGTCCTGACGGCCCGCATCGCCAGGATCCTCGACGAAAGCCGTGGGCGGAACTTCCGAGTGCTTGCCCTGACCTTCACCACCAAGGCCGCCTCGGAGATGCGTGAGCGCGTCGACCTCCTTGTGCCGGGTCTGGTCGATCGCACATTCATTGGCACGTTCCATGCCTTTTGCACCCAGCTCTTGCGCCAACATGGGTCGCACCTCGGGATGTCGCCAGACTTCGCCATATTCGACCAGGACGAAGACCGGGAGGCCGTCCTCGTCGATGCCCTTGCCGCGGCCGCCAAGCGAGGTGAACTAGTTTCGTCCGATGATGTGCGATGGCTCAAAGCGATCGACCAGCTGAAGGCGAAGCTGATCGTGCCCGAAAAGGCTGCAGTTCGATTTTCGGACCAGGCGGCCGGCACCCAAGCCGCCAAGGTTTACCAGATCTATGAGGACGCGCTGAAGGATCGCAACGCGATGGACTTCAACGGCCTCATCCTTGGCGCGTGCAAGCTTCTGCGCGACGTAAAAGGGGTGGCGGCCCGTACCCAGCGTACGTTTCCCTACTGGCTGGTCGACGAGTTTCAGGACACGACGCCGGCGCAGTATCGGCTGCTGCAGCTGGCGGCCGGCGAGGGCTTCAAGAACCTGTTCGCCGTCGCCGACGACGATCAGATTATCTACCAATGGGCCGGCGCCAGCTTCCGGCAAATCCAAAAGTTCAGGACTGATTTCGAGCCGACTCTTATCCAACTGGTCGAAAACCACAGGTGCCCGCCGGACGTGGTCGCGGCGGCGAACCGGCTGGTCGTCCACAACACTGCTCGGACGGCCGAGAAGCTGCCGCTCATCGCCTCGAAGTCACCGATAGAGGGAGCCATGAGCGTCCGGGTCTTCGAGACCGATGCGCTCGAAGTGGAAGGTATCGCCGAAGAAATCGCTGAACAACCGGCCTCAGAATGGGGCAATTTCGCTGTCCTCGGTCGGACGCGCGCGATGCTGGTTCCGATTCAGCAGTCGCTCCAGGCAAAGGGCGTCAAGGCGGTCATCGCTCAAAGGCGCGACCGGTTCATCTCGCCGCAATTCACATGGCTGCAAGCCCTGCTCGACCAAGCCCTGCGTCCGACGGACGCTCGGACGTTCAAAGTGCTGGTCGACGCCGCGAACCGAGTCACCTCCAACGAGTTGGATTCTGCGATCCTCACCGCCGAGGCCGACGCCGCCGGCAGGGCCTACTTCGAACACTGGGCGAGGACAACTGCCGAAGGCGACAACCCGCTCGCCGCCGAGTTGGGCACCCAGGCCCTTCTGCTCGCGAAGTCGAGATCAGGATGGCGACCGATTGTGAGGACACTGATTCCCATCCTCCTCCGGTCGGCCCAGGTCGCCGAAGGTGCGATCAGCGATGCCGACGACGACAAGGCCGCGTGGGACGCCTGCGTGAAGGAGATTCGCAGCGAGAAGGGCAGCGAGCTCGACCTCGACGAGCTGATCCAGGGATTGGCGCTCCGGTCGAAAGAACCCCCACGTGATCCGGACGCGGTGACCCTGCTGACGGTCCACGCCTCTAAGGGACTTGAGTTCGACACCGTCTACGTTGTGGGCATGGCCGAAGAAGTGCTCCCGTCCTGGCAAAGCGTGAAGAAGGGCGACACGTCAGCTGAGATGGAAGAGGAGCGCCGGAACTGCTTCGTCGCGATCACCCGCACCCGCCAGCGAGTGATCCTGAGCCGAGCCGAACGCTACCGGAATTGGGCGAAAGCCCCGTCCCGTTTCCTCACCGAGATGGGTGTCCAGCCGACGCCGTCTACGAACTAGGCAAGGGCGAGTTCCAGGTTCAGCGAAGGGTCCGCTCAGATCATCGAGCAGCGCCCAACGCTCTAGCCCGTTGGCGGTACAAAACTGCACGAAAGCGGCCCCCTTCCAAGGACTGCAAAGAGCCCAACTCGGCCATCGCGGGCAACGCCGGGCCACGTCGCCCCGAAGCGGACGTCCCCGGCTTCGGCTTTGAGCCCGGTACGGACGTTCAATCTGTATAGTCTGATGGGACGTGAACGCCCGGCCCAGATGCCGGCGCTGATAGCGTCGCCGAACGCGCGCCGATCAGTGCGCGGGCTTGAACGTGCATAGGTTCGCCGCGTTTTGCGCATAGGTACAGACGGACATGCATAGAAACTGGCGACTTTCTATGCACGTCCATAAGGCGTGTGAAAAACACTCGACCGTCTCTATCCAGATCGAACTGACGGCCTCGCTACAACAATGGCTCGATTGGCAGTGATCTGCGTTGGTGATCAAGGTGTCTGCTTCGAGCTCTACGCGGTCATTCTCGACGTTCGCTGTCGGCCCCGATCGCGCCTTGGCGCGGCAGGCCTTCGCAGCGCGTCTGCCGGCCTCGATCCTGACGCGTCGCTTGAAGGGGGGCTCACCGCCTGCGGCCGCATGGTGGGGGCGAGCCTTGAGGTTCCGCGGCCCTTGCTGTTGAGGGCCTCCTCGACCCCTGCCAATCCGAAGCTCAACTGACCGAGGCGCGCGTGATCTGGCGCGGCGACCATGTGGCGATCATGGCTGCGGCGATGACGGAGGCCTGGGTCGCAAACTGGGCTGCGAAGATTGCGGCGCGCAAGACGCGCGGAGCGCCGGGCGGGAGGCGATCTGGATAAGGAGGAGCGCGGCCCTGGAGCAAAATTCGATGGGCTGAGGGCGCCGAACATGTCCGCACCGAGCCACCGCGCGATAGGCGAAGCTGATCGAGTGCGGAGATTGAGCATCTGGTCCCCGTGAGCCTCGCGACGCAATGAGCGCGGCGCTGCAACAGCCGCACGTCGTCTTTGACCAAAACGGTCCGAGAGGAGCGACGTGCAGTACAGGACGCCACGATGCACGCCCTTGCGTCTTCCTATCCGCTCTATCTGGCCAATGAGGCGCATGCGCCGAACCTCGATCTGGCCGTCACCGACAAGTACACCGGCGAGGTGGCGACCCGGGTCCCGCTCGCCGATATGGCGCTGATCGACCGGGCGATCGCAGCGGCGGTCAAGGCTGCCGAGCCGATGGCCAGGATGGCGGCCTATGAGCGCCAGGCGGTGCTGGCGCATTGCGTGCGCAGGTTCACCGAGCGGGCGGAGGAACTGGCTGGGGCGCTGTGCGTCGAGGCGGGCAAGCCGATCCGCGACAGTCGCGGCGAAGTGGGCCGTTTGATCGACACCTTTCGTATCGCTGCAGAGGAGTCCGTGCGGATGACGGGGGAGGTGCAACCGTTGGATATCTCCCCACGGGCGCGGGGCTATCAGGGCATGTGGCGACGGGGGCCGATCGGTCCGTGCTCGTTCATCTCGCCTTTCAATTTTCCGCTGAACCTGGCGGCCCACAAGATCGCGCCGGCCTTGGCCGTGGGCTGTCCCTTCGTGATGAAGCCGGCGTCACGCACCCCCCTCGGCGCCCTGATCATCGGCGAGGTGCTGGCCGAGACGGATCTGCCGAAGGGCGCATTCTCCATCCTGCCCGCGCATCGGGAGGGAGCGGACCTGTTCGCGGTGGACGAGCGGCTAAAGCTCTTGTCCTTCACGGGCTCGCCGGAGGTCGGCTGGGCGCTGAAGGCGCGGGCCGGCAAGAAGAAGGTCGTGCTCGAGCTCGGCGGCAACGCCGCCGTGGTCGTCGACCGCGACGCCGATCTTGAGGACGCGGCCGAGAGGATCATCTTTGGGGCCTTCTACCAATCTGGCCAATCGTGCATCGGCGTCCAGCGGATCATCGCTCACGCCGAGGTCTACGACCGGCTGCGGGCGTTGCTGGTGGCCAAGGCCGAGGCGCTTGTGGTCGGCGATCCACGCGACGAACAGACCTTCATCGGCCCGCTGATTGACGAGAGCGAAGCGCGGCGTCTGGAGAGCTGGATTCAGGACGCGATCGTGGGCGGAGCCCGGCTGTTGTGCGGAGGGCGGCGGCGCGGCGCCCTGCTGGAGGCGACCTTGCTGGAGAATGTCGACCGTCGATCCGCGCTTTATGCCGAGGAGGCGTTTGGCCCGGTGGCCGTGCTCTCGAAGTTCACCGATTTCGGCGAGGCCCTGGACGAGGTCAATGATTCACGCTTTGGCCTGCAGGCTGGCGTCTTCACCCGCGACCTCTACAAGATGCTGGAGGCGTGGGACCGCCTTGACGTCGGCGGCGTGGTGATCGGCGACGTGCCGAGCTATCGCGTCGACAACATGCCCTATGGCGGCGGAAAGGACTCAGGCCTCGGCCGCGAGGGCGTCCGCTTTGCGATGGAGGACATGACCGAGATCCGCAATCTCGTCATCCGGCGTCGATGAGCGCCAAGTCCTCGGCGATGGTCGTGAAGGCGTTGTGACCGCAGGCGCCGTGGACGCCGCCGCCCGGATAGGTCGAGGCGCCGCAAAGATAGAGTCCGTCGATCTCGGTGCGGTACTGCGCGGTTCCTTCGCGGAAGCGCATGGCCCGCTCATAGTCGCCCGCCAGAAGCGCTTCGCTGGCCAGGACATTGGCCGGGCTCATTCCAGGGGCGTAGGCGCCCCAGCGCTGGAGAAAGACGTCAGCGTAGTTGTCGCGCACGACCCGCCATTCCCGCTCATTCAGCTCACCCGGAGGCGGCAGGAGAATGTCGGCGCCAGCGACATGGAAACCTGCAGGCGCCTGGCTCGGATCCCACAGGCTGTTGACGCGGACCGCCGCGCCCGGCTCAGGCAGGCAGCCGAGCTGGACCCCGTGGACCTGCTCAAGCACGTCGTCGGGCGTCTCGAAGCCGATGACGGTATGCAGGCAGTGGTTGATCTCTGGATCCCACCGCGCCGAATGATAGGCAGGCGGCGCGCGCAGACAGAACACCAAGCTGGCCAGCGTGGTCGGAGCGGCGGCGGCGAAGGCGCCAAGGCTGGCGGTCTCAGCCGGGCTTAGGCGGTCGGCGCCGACCAGACCGAGCAGGGTCGGGGCCGGGCCAATGCTGGAGGCGACGAGACGTCTGGCGACGATTTGCTCGCCCCTGGCCGTGCGCACGCCGATCGCCCGCCCGCCCGCGAGTTCGATGGCGGCGACGCGGGTCCCGAGCGCAATCTCCGCGCCGTTCGCCCGGGCGAGCTTCTGCAATGCATTGGGAACCGACTGCATGCCGCCGATGGGAACGCGCCAACGTCCGGCGATCCAGAGGCTCACGCCAAGGAAGCCAAGGTCGCCGCCGGGATCCTCCAGGCTAACTCCGAATTCCACGGCCAACTGGTAGAGGAGGGTGCGCAGTTCCGGCGTCTCGAAGAGCTCATCGATGATCGCGCGGGCGCTGCGTGCGCCGAGGTTCTGGGAGACGCCGAGCGGGCCGGCGATGGCCTGAAGCGTCTGGGCCTGGCGGACAAACCAGTCACGGTGCGCTGGAGCGAACATGCCTTGCGCGAGCAGCTCACCCGTTTCGTCGATGGCCCTTGTCAGGGCGCCGAAGGTCGCCGCGTCGCGCGGCGAGTATCGGGCGAGGCTTGCGATGGTCAGGTCGCGGGCGTCCGGGCGGTGAAGGATCAGCGGTGGGCGTCCGTCGGCGAAGGCGACGCCATGCTGCGCCCGCGGCCAGACCGTGCGCAGGCCGGCCCCCGCCAACGCGTCGCCGAGAGGCATGAGCTCGATGAACGACAGCAGGTTGGCGTGCGGGTTGTGAAGAAAACCCGCATGTGGCGCGGCGTCGGTGCGGCTCATGCCGCCGACCTTCGCCTCGGCCTCCAGGACGAGGGTGGAGAGGCCTGCCCGGCTCAGGCGGGTGGCGAGGGTCAGGCCGTTGTGGCCGGCGCCGATGACGATCGCGTCGTAGGCTGAGCGGGCCACTCTATCGGCTCTCCCTGGCGGGCTCTCGGCTGACGCGCATGCTGATCCTCCGGGGCGGACGCCGTGTCGCCGTTCGGGGCCAGTTCAGCAGCAAACGACGCTCGGATGGAAGATCACAGTCGCGCGCGGGCGATCACGAAGCGGCATAGTCGCTGATAGCGCGCGCCTATCTCGCCGTGATGCTGCGCATCTGGCGCGAGCGGTGCCTCGCCTCGAAGCTGCCTCGAGCGGGAGGCGCGCAATGGCGGCAGGACACATCGAAACGGCCGGCAGGCGCCCGCAGAGCGGATTGATCGTGGGCGGCGCCCTTGCGGCCGCGTTCAGCGCCGGGCCGATGCTTGGCGGAACGATCAGTCTGCTCATCCAGCCGCTCTCCAATGAGTTCGGATGGGCGCGGTCGGTCTTTCCGATGGCGATCATGATCGCGGCCTGCGCCGGCGCCCTGGCCGCGCCGCTCGCCGGCCGGGCTATCGACCGACACGGCGCGCGCCGGGTCATGCTCGCCGGGCTGGTGGTTTTCGGCGGGGCCCACGGCCTGCTGGCGCTGTCCGACGGCGGCCGGCCCTATACCTTCGCCGCCTATGCGCTGCTCGGCGCTGCGTCCTCGTTCTCCGGAACTCTCGGGATCACCCGCGTCGTCTCGAGCGCTTTCGACGCCGGCCGAGGGCGGGCGCTCGGCCTCTCGCTCGGGGTCGGCGCGGGGCTCGGCGCCGCGGCGATTCCGCTGCTCACCAACGCGGCTCTGGTCGCCAGCGGCTGGCGCGCGGCCTACGTGGTCTTGGGCGCCGGGGTTTGGACGATCGCGATTCCCGCGGTGTGGCTGTTGTTCCCGCGGCGCGAGACCGGCGCGCCGGCCGTCGGGGAACCTCGGTCGCAGGAGGGGCATTCGCTCGGCGTCGCCGTGAGGACGAAGGATTTCTGGCTGCTCGGGGCGGTCGTCATCTTCAACGCCGTCGGGGTCGGCGCGATCACTGGCCACTGGGCGCCGTTTCAGGCCGAGCGGGGCGTCAGCGCCACCATGGCCGCAGGCCTGCTGTCTGGGTTCGGCCTGGTCAAGGTCGTCGCTCAGCTTGGCGGCGGTTGGCTGATGGACCGGCTGCAGACGCCGCGTATCGCGTTGTTCGTCCTGGCGCCGATCGTCGGCGGCGCCCTGGTCTTCGCGCTTGGCGCAGGCCCGGCGGCGATGGTGGCCGGGGCGCTGCTGTTTGGATTGGGAGAGGGCGCCGAGCTCTGCCTTCTGCCGTACATGCTCGGGCGCTATGTCGGCCTTCGTTGCTACGGCGAGGTGATGGGCTGGCTGATGGCGGCCAACATCCTCGCCAGCGGGCTGGCGAACGTCGCCATGGGCGCCCTATTTGACCTGACTGGAAGCTACCGGATCGGCCTGCTGCTGGTCTGCGGCGCGGTGTTCCTGGGCTTCGTCGCAGCGGGGCTGCTTGGCCGATATCGCTTTCACGTGCCGAGCGCCGCGTCCGAGGCGTGATCAAGCCTGCCTATCGCTGACTATGGACCGCCATCTTATGTTTCGCCGGTCATTGCGCGACGTGTCGTGCAACCGACACCAGGTCGGATGCTCAAGGAGGACGGGATGCGCGAGGAATTCGTCAGGCTGCGTGATGCGCGTATGGCGAGGCTTACGCCTGAGAAGCGCGATTGGCTCCGCAACGGACCAGCCTCTGGTCTGCGGGCGTTGGGGGTGGACGGCATGCGCGAGCTCGGCCGACGGATGGCCGGCGCCCCGGACGTGGCGCCCGGGGTGGCCATCGAGGACGTCGTCGTCGAGGGGCGTCACGGGCCGATCCCCACTCGCATCTTCCGTCCAGAAGGCGACGGCCCGATGGGGGTTCATCTGCACATCCACGCCGGCGGCTATGTGATGTTTGGCGGTCTCGACGCGGAGGTGTCACGGCTCAGCGCCATGGCCAAGGATACGGGGTGCATCGTCGTGACGCCCGACTTTCGGTTGCCGCCCGAGCATAGGTTCCCTGTTCCGGTCGAGGACTGCTGGGACGCGGCCGCCTGGCTGGCTCAGAACGCCGAGGCGATCGGCGGCGATCCTGAGCGGATTGGGATCGGCGGCGGCTGCACTGGCGGCGCGCTCAGCGCGGCGATCGCCATCATGGCGCGGGACGCTGGGGCGCCAAGGTTCCGCTACCTCTATCTCAGCGCCTCGGTGACCGACCTCAGGATGGGCTATCGGTCCTACCTTGAGCTCGAGGAGGGTTACACTCTCTGCGCCGACGGGATGCGCTACGTCTCCGATCTCTTCGTGCGCGATGAACTTGATCGGTATGACTGGCGCGCGTCGCCCATCCTGGCCCCGTCGCTTCGCGGCCTGCCGCGCACCCTCATCGTCAACGGCGAGTGGGACGTGCTGCGTGACGAGTGTTGCGCCTTCGCCAATCGCCTCAAGGACGCCGATGTCGAGGTCGAGCTGGTCTTGGTCCCGGAGGAGGGCCACACCTACTCGCCGCAGGCGGCGCCGGCGGTCCGGGAGGCCTTCCACGGCTTCGTGCGTGAGATGATCGGCTCGCCGCCAAACGCTTGATATGCATTGGCGATCACTAAGCCCTTTTTGACATCTTTTTCATATGCCCCCCGCCGTTCAGGCTCCCCTCGCGTCGGCAAAAGACCGGCGCCGAGGGGGGCGTCGACCGCGGTCCTGATGCGCGATCGGCAGCCCCTTCTCGTCACCAGTCGTCTGTCGGGGACGAAACAGGAGGGGACGAAAGTGGCCAATTCAGCAAGCAAGCAGGGGGCTCGGGCACGGTGGCTCGCCGCCGCCTCGACCTTGGCGTTCATCGCCGCGTCCGGCGTCGCAACGGCGCAGGATCGAGCGGACAATACGATCGACGAACTGATCGTCACCGCGCAGAAGCGTGAGCAGAGCGTGCAGAGCGTTCCGCTGGCGATCACCAGCCTGGGCGAGACCTTCCTCCGCGATCGCCGAGTCGCCGACGTCGTCGATCTACAGAACTTCGTGCCGGGCCTGAACGTGGGCCGCGCCGGCAACATGGCCAAGATCACGATCCGCGGCGTCTCCAACGAGTTCATCAATATCGGCGGCGATGCGGGCGTGGCCTTCCACCTGGATGGCATCTTTATCGGCCGCGCCGAAGCCCAACTGGCCGGCATCTACGATGTCAGTCGGGTCGAGGTGCTGCGCGGTCCGCAGGGCACGTTGTACGGCCGCAATGCGACGGGCGGCTCGATCAACGTCGTCTACAATCGCCCGACCAGCACGCCCGAAGGCCATGTGAGCGGGTCCTACGGCGCCTACAATGAATACGAGCTGGAAGCGGTGGCCAGCGGACCGCTGGGCGAGCGCGCCGCAGGGCGGCTCAGCCTGCGCCGGCAGCACAACGACGGCTATACCAAGAACGCTGTCCCGGGCATGAAGGCGCTCGACGACAAAGACAATTTCGCCGCTCGCGGACAGCTGCTGTTCAACCTGACCGAAGACGCCCGGCTGCTGGTGTCGGCCGACTACTATCGCGACTGGTCGCGCGGCGGCGCCTCAAAGTTCATCGGCGGTCCGGACGGCGCCAAGACCCCGGCGGAGCTGCCGCCCTACAATGGCCAGACGCTAGTCCCGTTCGACGTCCGCGATATCGTCGCCAATCTCGGGCAGAAGACCTATGGCGAGTTTTGGGGCGTGAAGGTCGAGCTGGCCTGGTCGCTCCCGGCCTTCGATTTCAAGGCCATCAGCAGCTATCGGGACCAGAATTACGGGTTCCGCCGCGCCGAGCTGGACGGAACGACGCTCGACTGGTCGGATTCCAACGTCAGCAACAAGATCTGGCAGGCGAGTCAGGAGCTGCAGCTGGTTTCCAGCGCCGAAGGCCCGCTGCAATGGATCCTCGGCGCCTACTATTACACTGAGAACGGCGACCAGGCGCGCTACATACCGATCTTCAAGCCCAGCCCGTTGGCGCTGCTGGCCGGCGGCGAGGTGAACACCGACGCCTACGCGCTGTACGGCCACGTCGACTACGAACTGGCCTCACGGCTCACCTTGGCCCTCGGCGCGCGCTATAGCGTCGACGAGCGCAAGAGCTCCGACTTCCTGGCGGTCACGGGCACCCCGCTGGACGGAACCTCCTCGGGCAAGGCCAGCTGGGACGCGGCGACCTGGGATGCCACCCTCAGCTATAAGCCGGCTGAAGGCGCCATGGCCTATCTGCGGGTGGCGCGGGGCTTCAAGTCGGGGGGATTCAACACCGGGTCCCTGCAGCAGCAGCCTTTCAATCCCGAGTACATCCTCAGCTGGGAGGCGGGCTACAAGGCTTCGCTGTTCGACCGCCGCATGCGGCTCTCGGCGGTGGCCTTCTACAACGACTATGACGACCTGCAGGTCACCCAGGTGCAGGGTTTCTCGATCCTGCTCACCAACGCGGCGAGCGCACGGATCAAGGGGGCCGAGCTGGAGGTGTCGGGCAATGTGACCGATGCGCTGCGGCTCAACATGGCGCTGGGCTATCTCGATGCGCGGTTCCGCGACTACCAGAACACCGATCAATCGCGTCCGCAGAAGGGAATGCAGGACCTGTCAGGCAACCGGCTGCCGAATTCCCCGGAGTGGAAGCTGAGCATCGGCGGAGACTACACCCACGAGCTCGCCTCAGGCGGCCAGCTGCGGTTGAGCGGCGCCTACTATTTCCAGGACAAGATCTATTTCGACGCGTTCAACGAGGCGCAGCAGTCGCAGGGCTCGGTCGGACGGGTCGACGCCGACCTGAGCTACGTCTCCCCTGATGGGGCGTGGAGGCTCTCGCTTTACGGCAAGAACCTGACCGACGAGTTGGTCCGAACCGCCGGGCGGGTGGGCTCCAGTCAGGTGGGCTCGCCGAACTTCGTGCTGCACGACCCGCCGCGGACCTATGGGGTCAGCGTCCGGCGCGAGTTCTAGGAGGCGCGCGATGGCCGGTCCCTCGCTGATCGCCCTGGCGGCCGCAGCCGTCCTGGTCGGGGCGGGGGCCCCGTCCGCCGGGACGGCTGGCCCGCCGGCCGTCGTCCGGGTGACGACGCTGGGAACGAACGGGGGCGCGATCCTGAACAAGGGCCGCGCCCAACCCGCCAACCTGCTGGAGGTCGACGGCAAGGCGTATCTGATCGACGCGGGGGCCGGGACGCTTCGGCAGTTGGCGCAGGTCGGGGTCTCGCCGATGCGGATCGACCAGATCTTCATCACCCACAATCACATCGATCACAACGCCGATTGGCCATTGCTGATGGCCCATGCCTACGTGGTGGGCCGGCGCACGCCGATGACCGTGCTTGGGCCCGGCGGTACGGTCCACATGCGTGACGCCTTCCTGAGCTTCCTTGAACCCATCGCCGAGACCGCCGGCCGCGCGCCGCCGCCGGCCGACGCGCTGAAGGAGGTGTTCCGCGCGCAGGACATCGGCGAAGGTCTGGTCTTCGCTGACGACCGCGTGCGGGTTACAGCGATCGAGAATTGCCATTACCACCCTGCGCCAGGAGCGGCGGCGCAGCCGCGCCAGCGCTCCTACGCCCTGCGCTTCGAGGCCCGTGGCAAGGTGGTCGTGTTCAGCGGCGACACAGGTCCTTGCGAGGCGCGGTTGGCGCCGTTCGCGCGGGGCGCGGATCTGCTGATCCATGAGGTGATCGACGTGCCCGCGGTGCTCGCCGTCCTGCGGACCCAGGCCGGCGTGGAATATTCGCAGGCGCAGTGGGCCGAGATCGAGGCTCACATGCGGGAGGATCACACGACACCGGAAGAGGTGGGGCGCCTGGCCGCCGCCGCCGGGGTGAAGACCGTCGTGCTTTCGCACATCGTTCCCGGATCCGGCGGAGATCCCAAGGCCTACGCCGCCGAGGTCCGGAAGCACTTCTCCGGACCGGTCATCGTCGCCGAGGACCTGCAGGTGTTCGACTGACCCTCAGCTGTGCGCGCGGTTGTAGTTGTCGGCGGCGCGCCGGATCTGCATGGCGAGGTGGTCCGCCGCGGGAGTCAGGGGCAGGCCGGCCCGACGGATCAAGTGGATGTCCGGACCGGCGAAGGCCTCCTCCAGGGGCACGAAGGTCAGCATGTCACGCAGAAAGGCCGATTCGGCGAACGGCCGTGGGAGGAGGGCGACCATGTCGCTGTTGATCAGCAGTTCGAGGGCCGCCAGCGTATTCTCGCAATGGACGACGCTCTGAGGACGAGGCAGGCCTCGCTCGGTGAAGACCGCGTCGAACTCCGTGCGCATCCGCCCGCTCACGGCTGTCGAGATCCAGTCTTGCTCCAGCAACTCCGAGAGCGCGCGCGCGCCCGCAAGCGGATGCCCCCGACGGCAGGTGACGGCCCGGCGGCTTACGAACAGCTTCTCCACGACGACTTCTTCCGGATAGCCGTCCGGCGGAACAGGACCGACGACGAAGTCGAGTTCGCCGTTGCGCAGCAGCGGCATGGTCAGGTCGGCCCGCCCGTCCGTGATCCGCATTTCCAATTCCGAATAGCGGCGGCGGAACATGCGCAGGGTCGACGACAGGAACATCAGGGTCGCGGCCGGCGAGAGCCCGATCGCCACCCGGCCGCCGACACCGGCGTTGAGCTGGGCCACCACCTCCTTGCCGCGGCGGAGCTCTTCCATGACCAGCTGCGCGCGGGGCAGGAACGCCGCGCCGGACGGGGTCAGGACCGTGCCGCGCGCGCTGCGCTCAAACAGCGGTGCGCCGAGCTCCTCCTCCAATGACTGGATGCTTTTGGTGAGCGAGGGCTGCGCCACGGAAATCTCACGCGAGGCCGCGCGCAGGCTGCCGTGCTTGGCGACAGCCACGAAGTCCCGGACCTGATTGAGCTTGAGCACCTGATTACTCCGGACGATCACTTCACCACAAAACCCATCTATTTTGTGATCACCCCGACTGTCAACAAAGCCCCGGAAACGCGTTCCCACGGCCTGGCCGGACGGAACGCGGCAACTGTCAGAGGGGCGCTGCGACGTGGCCGAGCCGAGCGAAAACCAAGCCGTCAATCAGGGGCAGGGGAGGGTCGTCGTTGTCGGAGCCGGTCCCGTCGGGCTGGTGCTGGCTATGGATCTCGCTGCGCGGGGGATCGCTACCGTGGTTCTCGAGCAGCGCGGCGCCGGGGACCCGGCGCACCCGAAATGCAACACCACCAGCGCCCGAACGATGGAAATCCTGCGGCGGCTGGGCTGCGCCGAGGCCTACCGAGAATCCGGCCTCCCGACGGACTTTCCTAACGATGTCGTCTATGCGACCCAGGCCGCCGCCGGGCATGTCCTGGCCAGACTGGCGCTTCCGTCTTCGGGCGACCGTTGGGCGGGGGACCGGTTCGCGTTCGATGGAGGGTGGCCCTCGGCGGAGCGCCCGCACCGCGCCAGCCAGATGTATCTCGAGCAGGTGTTGCGGCGGCACGCGGCGAGCTTCGAGCTGATCGACCTTCGCTTCGAACACGCCGTCGAGGGCGTGTCTCAGGACGCCGACGGCGTGCGCCTGGAGGTTCGCGATCTGGTGAGCGGCGAGGCCTCGACCTGGACTGCGCCCTATGTGGTCGGCTGCGATGGCGGGCGCTCGACGGTGCGGCGCGCGCTCGACGTCAAGATGGTCGGCGCCGCCGCCGCCCAGGCGAACATATGGGCGATCTTCATGCGCTGCCCGGAGCTCCTCGCTCGCTGCTCGCAACCGCCCGCCTGGATGACCTGGGTCAACGGCGCGAAGGCCAGGGGCATGCTGTGCGCCATCGACGGTCGCGAGACCTGGCTGGCGCATTGCACGCTGCCGCCCGGCGTAGAGCACGACGACTTTGACTGGCGGCGCGGTGTTCAGGACCTGCTCGGCTTCGAGGCCGAGTTCGAGCTGCTGGCCGCCGAGAAATGGCGACTGACGCGGGCTGTGGCCGAGCGCTATCGCGTTGGGCGCGTGTTCCTTGCGGGGGACGCCGCCCACGCCTGGCCGCCGTTCGCCGGGTTCGGGATGAACTCCGGGATCGAGGACGCGATCGGCCTTGGCTGGATGCTGGCCGCCGTCGTGAAGGGATGGGCCGGCGAAGGCCTTCTGGACGCCTACGAGGCCGAGCGTAAGGCGGTCGGCGAGCTGGTCTCGCACGCCGCCGAGTCGATGGTGCTCGCCCAGCGGGCCATCACCAACGACCCGCTCCACCGTGGCAACCTGGAGCTCGACGGACCGGACGGAGAGATCTCGCGGGCCTATGTCGGCCGCAAGCTGTTGGAGGTCGACAGCCAGCAATTCAATCCGGTCGGGCTCAATTTCGGCGTGCCCTACGAGGGCTCGCCCGCGATCGCCTACGACCGTGGCGCCCCGCCGCCCGCCTTCGCTGTCGGACGCTATGAGCCGTCCACCGCGCCGGGCTGTCGCGCGCCGTACTTCGTGCTGGCGAACGGCCGGGGCCTCCATGACCTCCTCGGCGACGGTTTCGCCCTGCTGCGTTCGGATCCCGACATCGACGTGGGGCCGCTGATGGACGCCGCCAGCGCGCGTGGCGCGCCGCTGAGGCTCCTGGACATCGGCCATGAGCCGAAGGCCGCCGAACTCTACGACACGCCGCTGGTTCTGGTCCGGCCCGACCAGCGGATCGCCTGGCGCGGCGCCCGTGCGCCAACCGCCCCCGAGCGACTGCTCGAAACGCTGATCGGCGCGCCCCCGCCGCACGCCGTCGCCCCCAACACCGCGGAGGAAGATCAATGTCTCTGAAACTCGCCTATATGGGCCTTGATGCGACCGATCTGGACGCGTGGCGTGACTTCGGCTCGGTGATCGGCTTCCAGATCGAGGACGTCCCGGGCGCGCTCGTCTTGCGCCTCGACGAAAAGGCGCGCCGCATCATCGTGCGCAAGAGCGATCAGGACGACTTCGCCTACTGCGGCTGGGATGTGGGTTCGGCCGACGCCTTCGAGGCCCGGCTGGCCAGGCTGCGCGCCGGCGGGGTCGACGTCCAACTCGGCGACGCCGCGGGCGCCGGCGAGCGGGCCGTGGAGGCCTATGCTAGCTTCGACGACCCGAACGGCTTTCGCCAGGAGATCGCCTACGGCCAGCGGGACGCGGCCGCGCCGTTCGCCTCGACCAACATGCCAGGCGGCTTCGCGACTGGAGACGGCGGGTTCGGCCATATCCTGGTGAAGGTGCCCGACTATCGCGCCAGCGAGGCCTTCGCCCTGGAGTTCATGGACGGCAAGATCAGCGACCACATCTTCCTGGGCGAAGGCGAGGGGCGCACGGAGATGGCCTTCATCCACATGAACGAGCGCCACCATTCGGTCGCGTTCTATCAGGGCGTCATTCCCGCCGCGAAGAAGATCCATCACTTCATGGTCGAGGCGCCGAGCTTCGAAGACGTGGGCCGCACCTATGAGCGCGCCCAGGCGGCCGGAATCCCGATCACCATCTCGATCGGCCAGCACTCTAACGACCGTGAGCTCTCCTTCTACTGCGTGACCCCGAGCGGCTTCTGGATGGAGGTCGGCGCCGGCGGCGTGCACGTCGACGACGCTGTGTGGCGGCCGACCGAATACGACCAGATCAGCTCCTGGGGGCACAAGTTCCAGCCGCCGGCCCAATGACGCGGCCCCATCCCGAACCGTCGACGGATATCCCAATGATCAAGTCAAACGACAGCCCGGTAGGGCGAGACGTCCGCCTGCGCGATGGCCAGACCATCCATCTCGTGGACGAAGGTGAAGGACGCGCCATCGTCTTCCTGCACGGCGCCGGGCCGGGCGCGTCCGGCTGGAGCAACTTCCGCCAGAACATTCCGCACTATGTGGCGCTCGGCTATCGCTGCATCGCTCCCGATCTGCTGGGCTTTGGCGGCTCCAGCAAGGACGACGGGGTCGAGTACAGCTTCAAGGTCTTCGGCGACGCCGTCGCCGAGCTGCTGGGCCATCTTGGCGTCGAGAGCTGCATGCTGGTGGGCAACTCGCTGGGCGGGTCTATCGCCATCCAGATGGCGCTGGACCACCCTGAGCTCGTCTCGAAGCTGGTCCTGATGGCGCCGGCCTGGCTTGCAGAGCGCGAAGAGGTCGTTGCGACCCCGGGCGTACAGGCCATGACCTCCGCGTTCGCGGGGCCCGAAGGCCTGACGCGAGATAAGCTGCGGCATGTCTTCCGCCTGATGCTGGCCACCGACGAGCACCTGACCGAGGCGGTGATCGACGAGCGCTTCGCCGCGGCCAAGGCGCAGAATCCCACGATCTATCGCCAGATCCGTGGACACAACCTGGCGCCGCGCCTCTCGGAGATCACCCAGCCGGTGCTCGCGCTCTGGGGCATCGAGGACCAGTTCAATCCGGTCGCGGGCGCGTACCGCATCGCCGAGGCCTGCGCCGACGTGCGGCTCGTCCTGCGCAGTCAATGCGGCCACTGGTTCATGCTCGAGCAGCGCGAGCTGTTCGACCGCGAACTGCTCGCCTTTCTGCGGGAGTAGCCTGTGACCCGCATCAGAACGCTCGCCGACGTCGCGGCGCTCGAAACCGTCCCCATCGAAGTGCGATTGGGCGCGCGGAACATCCATGAGCTGTTCCGGAACAACGCCCTACGGTACGGCGAAACGCCGGCGCTGATCGAGCTGCCGGAAGGCGCCGTCACGGACGCGCCCACGATCGTCAGTCACCGCGAGCACTTCGCGCAGATCACCCGGACAGCGAACCTCTTCGCATCCCTCGGGGTCGGCCGCGGCGACGTTGTCTCGCATCTGATGCCGAACCTCCTCGAGACGATGTATGTGCTGTGGGGCTCCGAGGCGGTCGGGGTCGCCAACCCCATCAACTACCTGCTCGGGCCCTCCGAGATCGCGCAGATCCTAACTGCGGCGGGAACGCGCGTCCTGGTCGCCTGGGGGGGCGGAGACGGTGAGATCCTCCGCAGGGCGATGGCGGCGCGTGCTCAGGCACCCTGCGTCGAGCATCTCGTGGTGGTCGGCGGCGATCAGGACGGCGCCTATCTCGACTTTCACGACGCCATCGCGGTCCATGACGGCGAGACGCTGGCGGTTCCGCCGGCCGCGGCCGACGACATCGCGGCCTATTTCCATACCGGCGGGACGACGGGCTTGCCGAAGCTCGCATCCCAGACCCATCGCGCCCAGCTCATCCAGGCGTTCGTCGCCGGCGAGCCGTTTGGGTTCGGGCCGGGCGAGGTGAGGTTGAACGGCCTGCCGTTGTTTCACGTCGCGGCCGTGATGTGCGGGGTGCTCGGCCCCCTGACGAGCGGCGCGGCGACGCTTTTCAACGGCCCGTTCGGCTATCGAAACCGCGCGGCGCTCAGAGATACTTGGCGGATCGTGGAGCGTTTCGGCGTCACCAGCATGAACAGCGTGCCCACGGTCTTGGGCGCACTGCTCGACCAGCCGATCGACGGCGCGGACCTTTCGAGCCTTCGCTATGTCGGTGGCGGCGCGGCGCCTTCGTCGCTTGTGCAGACCAAGGCGTTCGAGCGCCACGTCGGCGCGTCGGTGATCGAGGGCTACGGCATGACCGAGGCCGGCGCGCTCATCACCTGCAACCCGATCGCCGGCGAGGTGCGGCCCGGATCCGTCGGACTGCGGATGCCCTATGTCGAGGTGCTTGTGGGCCGCTCGGCGGAAGACGGGACGTTGCGGCCCTGCGACGCCGGCGAGACCGGGGACGTTTTCATCCGTGGCCCTGGAGTCACCCGCGGCTACCGGCGCGACGCCGACAACGTCGGCGCATTCGTGGAGGGATGGTTCCGCACCGGCGATTGCGGCCGCCTGGACGCCGACGGCTACCTCTGGCTGACGGGCCGCTCCAAGGACCTGATCATCCGCAGCGGCCACAACATCGACCCCTCGATCGTCGAGGAAGCGCTGCGGCGCCACCCCGACGTGGAGCAGTGCTCCGCCGTCGGCTATCCCGACGCCTATGCCGGTGAAGTTCCTGCAGCCTATGTCAGGCTGCGCGGCGGGGCTGGCGCTAGCGCCGACGACCTCAAGGCGTTCGCGCGCGAAGCTGTCGCCGAACGCCCCGCGGCTCCGGCGCATGTCTTCATCCTCGACGACATTCCAGTGACCGCGGTCGGCAAGCTGTTCAAGCCGCCGCTTCGACGACTGGCGACGGCCCACGCCTACCAGGCGGCCGCAGAGACGACCCTCGCCGGCCGGTGCGCCGCCATGGTCGAGATTGTCGACGACGGCGGGCTTCGCGCGCAGATCACACTGTCCGGCGCGCCGACAGAGGTGCTCGCGGTGCTGCGCGCGGAGATCTCCGAAGCGCTGGGTCGGTTTGCCGATGTGGTGGCGCTCGACGTCAGGAGCGTCGTGCAATGAGCAGGCTGCTTATCCAGGATGTCGCGCGACGGCTCCTCGCGGCCGAACGCAGCGGCACGCCCATAGAACCGGTCGCCGATCTGCTTGGCGCCGACGACCTGACCGCCGCCTATGCAGTTCAGGCCGAGCTCCTGGCCTCCGGGCTGGCCGCCGGGCGTAGACTGGTCGGCCGCAAGATCGGCCTGACGTCCAAGGTGGTCCAGGCCCAACTTGGGGTCGATCAACCGGACTACGGCGCGCTCTTCGCCGACATGGAAATCGAGGATGGCGGGATGCTGGCTTGCGACCGGCTCATCCAGCCGCGCATCGAGGCCGAATTGGCGTTCGTGCTGGGGCGGGACCTGATGTCTCCAGACGTCGCCCTATGGGAACTGATCGGCGCGGTCGATCACGTGCTGCCCGCCCTGGAAATCGTCGACAGCCGGATCACGGGATGGCGGATCGGGATCGTCGACACCATCGCGGACAACGGCTCCAGCGCGCGCTTCGTGGTCGGTGCAAATCCAAAGCGTCTGACCGATGTCGCGCTCGACTCCTGCGCCATGACGCTGGCGCGAAACGACGAGACGACGTCGCAGGGGAGCGGGGCGGCCTGTCTTGGTCATCCGCTCAAGGCCGCGCTCTGGCTCGCCCGCACCATGGCCGCGAGCGGGGCGCCCCTGCGGGCCGGCGACCTGGTTCTCACCGGAGCTCTGGGGCCGATGGTCGACGCACAGGCCGGCGACCGGTTCCGAGCGGAAATCGAGGGGTTTGGAGCGGTGTCGGTGGAGTTCGGGGCTTAAAATGACACGACCTGTGAAGGCCGCGATCCTCGGATCGGGTAACATCGGAACGGACCTGATGCGCAAGATCCAGCGCATCGGCCGGAGGCTCGAGATCGCGGCTCTGGTCGGGATTGATCCGGCCTCCGAGGGCCTCGGGCTGGCGCGCCAGGCGGGCGTGGAGGCCATCGCCGACGGGCTGGACGGCCTGATGGCCTCGTCCCGCTTCGCCGATATCGAGATCGTCTTCGACGCTACGTCCGCCGGCGCCCATCGGCGCCACGACGAACTGCTGCGCGCCTGCGGGCGGCGGATCGTCGACCTGACGCCTGCGGCCCTGGGCCCCTTCTGTGTGCCGGTCGTCAACGGCGAGGAACATCGCGCAGCCGCCAACGTCAACATGGTCACCTGCGGCGGACAGGCGACCACTCCGATCGTGGCCGCGGTCAGCCGCGTGGCTCAGGTCGCCTATGCCGAGATCGTCGCCTCGATCGCCAGCCGCTCGGCCGGCCCAGGGACGCGGGCCAATATTGATGAGTTCACCCAAACCACGGCCCGGGCGCTGGAAGTGGTCGGCGGCGCGGCGCGGGGGAAGGCGATCATCGTTCTCAACCCGGCCGAACCGCCGCTGGTGATGCGCGACACCGTCTACTGTCTCAGCGCAGCGGCCGATCCCGAGGCGATCCGCCGATCGGTCCGCGAGATGGTCGATCAGGTCGCCGCCTATGTGCCCGGCTACCGCCTCAAGCAGCAGGTTCTGGTCGAGCCGATCGGCGCCAATTCGGGCTTCGTGATCCCGGGCGTCGGACCGTTCATCGGGATGAAGACAAGCGTTTTTCTCGAGGTGGAGGGGGCGGGAGACTATCTCCCGAAGTACGCCGGCAATCTCGACATCATGACCTCGGCGGCGCTGGCGACGGCCGAACGCATGGTCGGAGGCGCAGCATGACGCCGCGGCTCTACATCCAGGACGTCACCCTTCGGGACGGCATGCACGCCATCCGGCACGGCCTGACGGCCGATCAGGTGGGTGTTCTGGCGAGGGCGCTAGACGCCGCCGGCGTCGATGCGATCGAGGTCGCCCATGGCGACGGCCTGGCCGGGTCGAGCCTCAACTATGGCTTCGGGCGTGAGACCGACGCGGCCTGGATCGCGGCGGCCGCCGAGGCGGCGCCGCGCGCTAAGCTGACCACGTTGCTGCTACCGGGGATCGGTACAGTGGAGGATCTGCACGAAGCCTGCCGTCTCGGCGTTCGGTCGGTGCGGATCGCCACGCACTGCACCGAGGCCGATATCTCGCGCCAACACATCGAGGCCGCCCGGACCCTCGGACTGGACGTGTCCGGCTTCCTGATGATGTCGCACATGGCTGAGCCGGCGGCGCTCGCCGAGCAGGCGCAGCTGATGGAGAGCTACGGAGCGCACTGCGTCTACGTGGTCGATTCAGGCGGCGCCCTGACCATGTCCGGCGTTCGCGACCGGGTGCGAGCCTATCGGGACGCGCTTCGCCCGGAGACCGAGATCGGCATCCATGCGCACCATAACCTTTCCCTTGGCGTCGCCAACTCGATCGTCGCGGTGGAGGAGGGGGCCTGCCGGGTCGATGCTTCCCTGGCCGGTCATGGCGCCGGAGCCGGAAACGCGCCGCTGGAGGTGTTCGTGGCGACAGCCGAGCGGCTTGGTTGGACGCATGGCTGCGATCTCTTCCGACTGATGGATGCGGCCGACGACCTGGTGCGACCGCTGCATGATCGTCCGGTCCGCGTCGACCGCGAGACCCTGAGCCTGGGCTATGCGGGCGTCTATTCGAGCTTCCTGCGCCATGCCGAAACCGCGGCCGTCGCTGTCGGCGTGGAGGTGCGAGACATCCTGGTGGAGCTCGGTCGGCGCGGCATGGTCGGCGGCCAGGAGGACATGATCATGGACGTCGCCCTCGATCTGGCGAGCGCCGGCCGATGACCCTTTTACACCGCGTTCGTCGATCCTTCCCCGCGAACGCGTGGCCTCGGGTGGGTTTCGCCGGCGGCGGCCCACCCGCCTTTCCCCGGCCGCCGGAACCAGAGGAGACAGGACAATGACGGACTTCACCGAAATCCCCGAACTGGTGAACGCCTACTACCTCGGCATGTACACCGGTGATGGAGAGCTCCTCCGGCAGGTCTTTGATCCGTCGGCCCGGGTCCGGGGGTTTTTCGCCGACCGTTTCCTGGATTCCGACCTGGACGCGTTCCTCGCCGCCATGACGTCGGGGGAGAGCCCCATGCAGCTCGGCCAGCCGCAGAGCGTCGAGATCGTGCACAGCCGGGCCGACGAAGACGTCGCTACGGTGGTGGTCCGCGACACGCTGCATGGCGTCACCTTCATCGACCACCTCGCCCTCATGCGGCGGAGCGGCGCGTGGAAGGTGATGCACAAGGCCTATTTCACCCCCTCCCAACTTCCAGCCCGCCGGTGACGACGATGAGCCAACACCTCCAATCGATCGAGGGCGAACTGGATCGCCAGGACGGCCTAGGCCTGGGTGAGCTGGTGCGCACGGGGCAGATCTCGGCGGCCGAGCTGCTGGAGGCCGCCATCGCGCGGGCCGAACGCTTGAACCCGAGGCTCAACTTCATTGCCACCCGGCTCTACGAGACGGCGCGCGCCGCGACTTCGCAGATCGCCGACGGGCCGTTCGCGGGGGTCCCGCTCCCCGTCAAGGAGATGGGGGCGATGATCGCCGGCGCGCCCACCACGTCGGGCAGCCGCGCGACGGCCGGTTCCGTGGCGCCGTTCGACAATGAGATCGTCCAGCGTTTCCGGGCGATGGGGTTCAATCTCTTTTGCACCACCACGTCGCCCGAGATGGGGCTGAACTTCATCACCGAGTCGGTGCTGCACGGCGCCACGCGCAATCCATGGAATGTGGAATTGTCTCCGGGCGGGTCGAGTGGTGGATCGGCCGCCGCGGTCGCCGCCGGGGTCGCGCCCATCGCCCACGGCAATGACGGCGGCGGATCGATCCGGCTGCCTGCGTCCTGCTGCGGTCTGTTCGGGATGAAGGCCACCCGTGGCCGCACGCCGGCCGGCCCCCTGATGGAGGTGTTCGGCGGCATGGTCAGCGACGGGGCGGTGAGCCGCTCCGTGCGCGATAGCGCCGCCTTCCTGGATGGGATTTCCGCGCCGGAGCTCGGGGCCCCGTATTGGGCTCCGCCCAAGGCCGACTCCTACCTCGCCGAAGTCGGCCGTGAACCGGGGAAGCTCCGGATCGCGTTCATGCGCGGCTATCCCGGCCGCCAGGTCGATCCGGAGTGCGTCGCGGCCGTCGAGGACGCCGCCGAACTGCTGGCCAGTCTCGGACACGAGGTGGTCGAGGATCAGCCCCTGGTGGACTTCGACACCATGTCGCGGGCGCACTACCGCATCGCCGGCGCAACCACGGGCGCGATGATCGACATGATGGGCGTCCTGAGGGGCCGTCCGGTGGCGGAGGGCGAGCTGGAAGCGCTGACGCGCATCTTCCTGACTCAGGGGCGCGCCGAGAGCGCGGTCGACTATGCCCAGGCGGTGATGACCATCCGTCAGGCCGGTCGCCAGGTCGCCGAGTTCATGCAGGGCTACGACGTCCTGCTGTCCCCTACGGTCGCCCGGGCGCGGATCCGCATTGGCGAACTCAACTTCACCGACCCGGGCCTGACGCTCGAGGAAGCGCGGACCCGATTGATGGGCTTCGCCACCTTCACGCCGATCCAAAACGCCACGGGCCACCCCGCTGCTTCGCTGCCGCTCTACTGGACGGCCGATGATCTGCCGATCGGCGTGCAGATCGCCGGCCGGTTCGGCGATGAGGCGACGCTGTTCCGCCTGGCTGCGCAGGTCGAGGCGGCGCGGCCATGGTTCCAGCGCCGTCCCGCCGTCCACGCCTAACCCACCGATCACGAGAGGACTTCAATGAGCACCATCATGACGCTCGAACGGGCGGCCGCGTTCGGCGCCGCCTGGAACAGCCGAGACCCGGACTATGTGGCCAGCTTCTTTGCCGAGGACGGCGTCTATCACGCCTCGGTCGGCCCCGACCTCCTCGGCAAGACCTACCGCGGCAAGGACCAGATCCGCGACGGCGCGCGGGTGTTCTTCGAGCGCTTCCCTGACGGCCGCTTCGAGAACCTGAAAGTCGTCGTGCTGGGCGACGTCGGAACCTTCGAATGGGACTTCATCGCCAGCGGCCCGGACGGCCTGCCCACCACAACGGCCGGCTGCGACCTCCTCGAGTTCGCAGGCGATCGGATCGCCAAGAAGAACGCCTTCCGCAAGGCGAAGGCGTAGGCCGATGTTCTATGAAACCGCCAAGAACGACCACGGCCTGCGCCACAACCCGATGAAGGCGCTGGTCGTCCCGCGACCGATCGGCTGGATCAGCACCATGAGCGGGGCAGGGGAGGTGAACCTCTCGCCCTATTCCTTCTTCAACCTGTTGTCGGTGCAGCCTGACATCGTCGGTTTCGCCTCGGAAGGACGCAAGGACGCCCTGACCTTCGCAGAGGAGACGGGCGAGTTCGTCTGCAGCCTGGCGACCTGGGACCTGCGCGATGCGATGCACGGGACGGCCGCGCCGCTGCCGCGCGGTCAGAACGAGATGGCCGAGGTGAACCTGGAGGCCGCGCCTTCGCGCATGGTGCGTCCGCCCCGGGTGAAAGGCAGTCCGGTCGCCCTGGAGTGCAAGTGGTTGAAAACCCTTCCGCTGGAACCGCTGGGCGGCGCCGATGCGCGCTACATCCTGGTGCTTGGACAGGTGGTCGGCGTCCACATCGACGATGAGTTCATCAAGGATGGGCTGGTCGACAGCGCGGCCATGCAACCGATCGCACGCGGCGGTTACTTCGAGTACTTCCGCTCTGATCCCTCGACCAGGTTCGCCATCCAGCGCCACGGCTACGCCAAGGCCTGAACACATGGATCTGAGTTGGACCGATGAAGACCGCGCGTTCCGCGACGAGGTGCGTCGCTTCCTGGACGACAACCTTACGCCGGATCTGCGCCGTGCAGGAGCGCTGCTCACGAGCGTCTATGCCGGCCGCGAGGTGTCGGCCGCCTGGCAAGCGATCCTGCACGCCCGCGGGTGGGCGGCGCCGGCCTGGCCCATCGAGTATGGCGGATGCGGCTGGTCGGCGGTCAGGCGCTACATCTTCGCGCGGGAGCTCGCGGAGGCCGAGGCGCCGCCGCTGTCGCCGATGGGTGTCGACATGTGCGGGCCGGTCCTCATCGGTCACGGGACCGCCGAGCAGAAGGCGCGTCTTCTGCCTCGGATCCTGTCCGGCGAGGACTTTTGGTGTCAGGGATATTCCGAGCCCCAGGCTGGCTCGGACCTCGCGGCGCTGCAGATGCGTGCGGTGGATGACGGCGACGCCTTCATTTGCTCGGGGCACAAGCTCTGGATCACCTACGCTCATCACGCCAACTGGATCTTCTGCCTGGTGCGGACGGGCCAGACGGCGATCCGGCAAGAGGGCGTGACCTTCCTGCTGATCGACATGGCCGCGCCGGGCGTGGAGGTGCAGCCGATCATCATGCTGACTGGAGAGCATATCCAAAACCACGTGTTCTTCACCGACGTGCGGGTCCCGAAGGCCAACATTGTCGGCCGCGTCGGCGAGGGATGGGCGGTGGCCAAGTACCTGATGGAGTTCGAGCGCGGGGGCGCCGTTCGCGCCCCTGGACTTCACGCCCGTCTCAAGCGGCTCAAGGCTGCGCTCTTGGCGCAGGAAAGCGGGCCTGGTGAAGAGGGGCGAGGGCTGCGGACGCGTCTGGCGGCGGCCATCGCCGAGACCGACGCTTTGGAGGCGCTCGAACTTCGGCTGTTGGCGCGGCGTTCGGCCGGCGATGCGCCTGGCCCGGACGCATCGCTCATCAAGGTGATTGGCAGCGAGCTGAGCCAGAAGATCACCGAGATTGGGCTGGACGTGGCCGGGCGCTATTCCGCGCCGTTTCAGCCTCACGCCGTCGCGCCAGGAGGCGCTGTTCCGGGCGCGCCGCCGCCCGACGGACCGCCGATCGGCCCCGAGTACGCCTGGAACGCCAGCGGCAAGTATCTCAACGACCGTGCCGCATCGATCTATGCTGGGACCAACGAAATTCAGCGGAACATCCTGGCGAAGGGACTACTGCGCTGAGTTGCTGCGGGTGATGGTTGACTCCAGACGCACGCGACCGTGCGGGCCGATAGGTATGGAGTGCGTGCGCATTAGCGCTGCCGGTCGATGGGGGTGTTCCAGCTTTGGCTAGGTCCGCTTTCTTGCCCGAAAGCAATGTCGGGAATGGGCGCGTAGGGGCCCCTTAAAGCGCGCGCCCGTTCGTCCTCACTCTCCAAGCGCGTCCGCCAAAGTCGCGATCCGCGCCTGATAGAGCCTTAGTAGGGTGAAGACATCCGGTGGAGAGCTGTCACGAACCTCCAGGAAGTTGCGTTCGCCTATCTGAAGCGCTTCAGGCTTCGTTGACCGCGCCAAGGCCCGCCAGTAGAGCCAGGCCAATTGCCGATCGGCAGCTGCAAGCTCAGGCGTGGCGCAGATCAGTAGGGGGACTTCGCCGGTCACCCTCTTGCAGTCGAAGCTAGGTCCGCTTTCATCAGCTCCCGGAATGTAGACCGCCGGCAAATAGCCAGCGTCGCCGAGGAACCAGCGCAATGATTCAGGGAAGCTCGCGAAGGCGATCTCCTGGCCGGGCGGGCAGCCGCTGTCGCCGGCCGCCACACGGCAGGCTGTTGGAAAGGTCCAGTCGCTGGCCGCATCGTAGGATGCGAGCATGGTCTTCCATGCCGTCTCGAACTTCCCGGCCCGGGCGGCCGCAGCGACGAAGGCGGCGCAGGGGCCGTTGCTCCGTTGCAAACACTCTGGCTCCACCTGGGTCATGTAGGCCTCGTAGGTGGGACGAAAGCGCTTCTCCTTCGAGACGTCGCGCAGCACTCCGTTCTCCAAGGCCTTGATCAAGGATGGCGCGCGGCTGCCTGCGTAGGATTCAAAAGCGTACAGGAACCGGCCATCGGTGAGCTCGAACTCACGCTGGCCATCACCGTCGAGGTCATTGGGGAAGGCGCCTAGCCGGTCGCCATCCTGCACTGCGACCTCGATGCTCTTCCACTCGCCGCCCAGGTAGTCGAGCACCTGGATCACTGCGCAGCAGTGGGCGCCGCCGCTGAACGACGTGAAGAGTACCTGACTATGGGGACTTGCAGGGTCGAGCTCGCCAACGCCAATCTCGGCATAGGCGGCGCCGGGCCGGGTTTCCCCGACGAGTTCGACAATTTGCTGCTTTGGGCCGGTCACTTTGATCAGCGGAGCGCGACCGTCGGCCGTGAGTCGAGCAGACAGCGTCAGCACCAGCCCGTCGACATTGAAGGTGCGTTCAGGTCCGTCTTCTTCTTCGTCCCACATGAAAGTCGTGTTTGCCGGCTTGGCATCTCCCGGGAGGGCCGTTGGCGTCGCGAGGGGAGCCGACAAGGTGGAGGGGGCGGGAGGGGGCGGCCTATTGCCCGTCGATCCTAAGTAGGCCGCGGCGAGCGCAAATGCGGCCACGATTGCGATCACGGCCCAGGCGTTCGGCGATTTGGGTGGGGATCCGGGGGCTTGAGGCGAGGTCATCGGCCGTAGCCTTCGGCTCCAACAAGCTCATTTTCTAAAAGTTGCATAATCGGCCCTCCGCAACCGCCAATATTGCAGGGACTTGTCCTAAGGCCTAGGTTCCGTCCGTCTCATGGCGGGGGGGGGGGGGGGGAGCTTGCGACGGACAACGGACCTCTTGGATGGCCGGGCGGTGGTCTCCAACGATCTGGGCGCCTTCGCGGTCCTCGACGCATCCGAGCAGCGGCAGCTGTCCATGGGCGACAGCTTTTTGCCGACGTCGCGCAGGCAGGATCTCGAAGCCAGAAGGCTGCTGGTCGATGGCGCTCAATCAAGGCTCGACCAGGCGATCTACCGGACTCGGAAGTCGTTCCTGTTGGACGGACCAGCTCTCCACATTTTTGTCGTGACCCTGCGCTGTGACCACAGCTGCCACTATTGCCAGGTGTCCAGGGCCTCCCTCGAGGCGCGCGGCTTCGACATGTCGCCTGGGGACGCCGAGGCGGCGCTCGATCGGGTGTTCGAGAGTCCTTCGCCGACGGTGACAATTGAATTCCAGGGCGGCGAGCCCGCTTTGCGTTTTGATCTGGTTCGGCAAGTGGTCGAGAGCGCGGTGCGCCGTAATGCGGAAATGGGCAAGCATCTGCGGTTCAGCATGGTGTCCACGCTGCATCACCTAGACGACGAGGCGTTGGCGTTTTGCGCTCTGCATGGCGTCCATCTGTCGACTTCGATCGATGGTCCTGAGGCGCGGCACAATGCGCAGCGGCCAAACCCGACCCGGGACGCTTGGAGCCGGACGATCGAGGGGCTGGGGCGGGCCCGAGCGGTGCTGGGCGACGATGGCGTCGTCGCCTTGCCGACCATCACCAGAGCCGCGCTCGACGATCCCGTTGGGCTTGTCGATCAGTATCGCCAGCTCGGCTTCAGATCGATCTTCCTTCGGCCCGTCAGCCCCTACGGCTTCGCGCGAAAGACCCGGCGGGTGCACGGCTACGACATGGCGGACTTCGTGCGCTTCTACGAAGCGGCGCTCGCCTACATCCTGGAGCTCAACGCGGCCGGCGTCGACTTCACAGAGGTCTATTCCAGCGTCCTGTTGCGCCACATCTTCACGCCCTTTCACTCTGGTTATGTCGACCTCAGGTCGCCGGCGGGCGCAGGGCTAGGCGCGCTGGTCTACAACTACGACGGCAAGGTCTATCCCTCCGACGAGGGCCGGATGGCGGCAGAGACCGGCGATCAGCGTTTCGCTCTGGGCTCAGTCCATGACCCGCTGGACTTTCTGATGGCTTCGCCAGCCATGACTTGGCTGCGGACCGGAGCGGTCGCCGAAGAGTTGCCGGGGTGCTCGACCTGCGCCTTCGTCCCGTTCTGCGGCGCCGATCCTGTCTACCACGCTGCCGTCCAAGGAGACCCTAGGGGCGAGCGCGACACGAGCGAGTTTTGCGCCAAGCATATGGGGCTCTTCCGTATCCTCTTCCGGCACATCGCCGATGGCGATCGCGAGACGCTCCGAACCTTTACGGCGTGGGCGATGGGGAAGCCGCGCGCCGAGATCCGCTGGTCGGGATTTGTTGAGCGATGAGCGGCGCGCTCGCCCTTCACACTCATGGCCGAACCATGGGTGTCGATCGCATCGAGGTTCTCAAGGTCTTGGGGCCGGAAGAGGCGTGTATAACGCACCTTCCGCCGCAGGACGTTTTGATCCTGGAAGACAGCCAAGCGGGGCCGGTTCTGTATCGCGGCGGGGAACGCCCTTTGAGTTTCTCCGACGCCAAGGACCCGCGAATTATCCGCCCCGGGGACGTGGTTCGGCTACGTCCAAACTCAAGCTTGGTCTCGGTGCTCTATAGGCGCGGCGCTAGCGCCAACACACTGTTCGCCACCGAGCGCTGCAACAGCCTCTGTCTGATGTGCTCACAGCCGCCGCGGGATGACGACGACAGCTGGCGCATCGACGAGATGCTGCGCCTAATATCCCTGATTGACCCCGATGAGCCCCAGCTTGGCATTACGGGCGGCGAGCCGACGCTGCTTGGGCCAGGCTTGGCGCGGGTTCTCGAGGCCTGCCGCCTCTACCTACCTGACACGAGGCTGCAAATTCTGACCAATGGTCGGACCTTCGCCGATCCCGATCTGGCCGAGCGACTGGTCCCAATCGATAGGGACGGGACCACCTGGGCGGTGCCGCTCTATGGCGATGTCGCCGCGCTTCACGATGAGGTCGTCGCAGTTGATGGCGCGTTCGCTGAGACGTTGGATGGCCTTTTTGAGTTGGGTCGCCTTGGCGCGCAGATCGAAATTCGCGTGGTGCTGCACAAGCTTACGATTCCGCGGCTGCCGCAGATAGCGAGCTTCATCTATCGCAACCTCCCGTTTGTGCGGCACGTGGCGCTGATGGGGCTTGAGCCTATGGGCTTCGCCAAGTCCAATCGCGAAAGGCTATGGATCGATCCGGTCGATTACCTTGACGAGCTCGACAGCGCTGTCTCCCACCTCGCCAACCGCGGCATGCCTGTGTCGATCTACAATCTGCCGCTCTGCGTTCTGCCTCGACCGCTCTGGCCGTTCGCGCGCCAGTCGATCTCGGATTGGAAGAACGTCTATCCGCAGGAATGCGAGGGGTGCGTAGTGCGTGATCACTGCGCAGGCTTCTTCGCATCGGCGGGCCCGACTTGGCGTAGCCGCGCAATCCATCCCATAGCTATCGAAGAGTTCGCCGCATGACCTGGCGAGAACGTCTAGCCTTGCTGCTTGGCGCGGCGAGTCCATTTGCGGTTTCCGGGGCGGCGACCGCGGAACCCCCGAATCTCCGCATGCAAGACAGCGACGGCGCGACCGCGCCCACACTTCGACGCCTCGATTTCTGGGGCGATCCAGCCCATGCGGGTCATTTGCTGCAGCTTGCCGGGCATCGCAGTCACTCAAGCCATAGCTCGCATTCATCGCACGTGTCGGGCGCTGGTCATTCGTCGCACTACTCGGGAAGCAGCGTAACGACGCCGGCACCGCTCTATTCGCCACCGGCGCCCTATGTCGCTCCGCGGCCGGCTAAGCCCGCTACGCCCACGCCCCTCTACTCGCCACCGGTGCGTTCCGCGGCTCCGCGTCCAGCGGCACCCACGACGCGTGCGCCCGCTCTGCAGCCTTTTTCGAGCTCGTCCTCAGTGAATAGCTTCGTGGCGCCGCGGCCCGCTGAGCCATCCCGGCTCAACCAAGATGACATCACCAAGTTCGTCCAGCGCGTGCAGATCGCTTTGATGGTGAAGGGCTACGACCCGGGGCCCGCTGACGGCGATCTAAAGCCGCAGACCCGAGAGGCGCTCCGGGCGTTCCAGGCCGCCACGGGACTCAACGCGAGCGGAAACATGGATATGCCTACACTCCACGCACTTGGCGTTCTGAAGTGAGGATCTGGGCGACCGCGCGAAGGCCGAAATTCTTTGCAAAATGACAATCTCAAAGGTCCGCAATTCGGACGGAGGTCAATGTCTGCACTTGGCGGATTGTGTTGAAAAAGGCCGGTTGAAGCGATGACTCGGGCCTGATTCACTCTCCTGACGACAGGAGAGATGGCCATGATGGGTGATCGTCGAGTCGACCAGGCGGCGCTGTTCTACGAGTTCTCGCTCGAGCGCCACGTACCTGCCGATCACATGCTGCGTTCGATTGATCGGTTCGTGGACCTGGAGGGTCTGCGGGCCCATGTGGCGCCGTTCTACAGCCCGATCGGCCGGCCCTCGATCGATCCGGAGCTGCTGATCAGGATGTTGATCGTCGGCTATTGCTTTGGCATCCGGTCGGAGCGGCGGCTGTGCGAGGAGGTGCATCTCAATCTCGCCTATCGCTGGTTCTGCCGGCTCGGCCTCGACGGCGACGTGCCTGACCACTCGACCTTCTCCAAGAACCGCCATGGCCGCTTCCGGGACTGCGATCTGCTGCGCCACCTTTTCGAGACGGTCGTCGATCGCTGCATGTCTGAGGGGCTGGTCGGCGGCGAGGGCTTTGCCGCCGACGCCAGCCTGATCAAGGCCGAGGCCAACCGTCAGCGCGGCGTCCCGGGTGCTGAAGGGCTTCCGCCCGAGGCGGCGAGCCGCGCCATCGACGAGTACCTGGCGGTGCTCGACAACGCCGCCTTTGGAGGCGCGACGCCGGTCGTTCCGAAATTCATCTCAACGTCCGATCCGGCCTCGCGCTGGACCGGCGCCGACAAGGGGCCCGCCTATTTCGCCTACGCGACCAACTACCTGATCGATCTCGATCACGCGGTGATCGTCGACGTGGAAGCCACGACGGCGGTGCGCCAGGCCGAGGTGGGCGCGGTCAGGACGATGATCGAGCGGGTGCGCGAGCGCCATGATCTGCAGCCCAGCCGGCTGGCGGCCGACACGGCCTATGGCTCGGCCGAGATGCTCGACTGGCTGGTCAACAAGCAGCGGATCGCGCCGCACATCCCGGTCATCGACAAGTCTGGCCGCGACGACGGGACCTTCGCCCGCAGCGACTTCACCTACGACCCAGCCGCCGACACCTATTGCTGCCCGACCGGCAAGACCTTGAAGCGCAACCGACGCGCCTTCCGCACGCCACGCCCCAACGCGCCGCCGGATGACACCTATCGCTATCGCGCCAGCAAGATCGACTGCGACGCTTGTGCTCTGAAGAGCCGCTGCTCGCCCAACACGCCGGCCCGCAAGGTGACCCGCTCGATCTACGAGGGCGCCCGAGACCTCGCCCGCGAGATCGCCAAGACCGACGCCTACGTCACCTCAAGGCGAGAGCGGAAGAAGGTCGAGATGCTGTTTGCGCACCTCAAACGGATCCTAAGGCTCGATCGTCTGCGGCTCCGTGGTCCCCAAGGCGCCCGAGACGAGTTCCACCTGGCCGCGACAGCTCAGAACCTGCGAAAGCTGGCCAAGCTCATCCCGCCACCGATCCCCGCGACGGCCTGAGGAGGCCCAGCGGCGCCTCGGGTCCGCTGCCTGTCCCGCTGAGATCCGACTTCTTCAACACAATCGGCGCAAAGCCGACGACGGCAGGCAAGCGAGGGGCTAGCAGCTTAGCCCACCGGCTCGCCGCTCCCCGGCAACCCCAGCCGCGCCCACTTCTCGGTCACGGCCTTCACCGTGGCCTCGTCCATCCCGAGCTTTTCGCCCCATTCGCGCTTGGTCTCGGGCGGCCACTTGTTGGTGGCGTCGAGACCGATCTTTGAGCCCAGGCCGCTCTCGGGCGAGGCGAAGTCGAGGTAGTCGATGGGGGTGCCTTCGACGAGGGTGATGTCGCGGGCCGGGTCCATGCGGGTCGACAGCGCCCACATGACGTCTTTCCAGTCGCGGGCGTTGATGTCGTCGTCCACGACGATCACCCACTTGGTGTACATGAACTGCCGCAGATAGCTCCAGACGCCCATCATCACGCGCTTGGCGTGGCCGGGGTAGGCCTTCTTCATCGAGACCACGGCGATGCGGTAGGAGCAGCCCTCGGGCGGCAGCCAGAAGTCGGTGATCTCCGGGAACTGCTGGCGCAGCAGCGGAATGAACACCTCGTTTAGCGCCTCGCCCAGCACGCTGGGCTCGTCCGGCGGGCGGCCGGTGAAGGTGGTCAAGTAGATCGGGTTCTTCCGCATGGTGATCGCGGAGACCTTGAAGACCGGGAACGGCTCGACCGAGTTGTAATAGCCGGTGTGGTCGCCGTAGGGGCCCTCGTCGGCGTACTCGTCCAGCATGACGTGGCCTTCGATCACGATCTCGGCCTCGGCCGGGACCATCAACGGCACGGTCTTGGCCGCGACCAGATCGACCCTGGCGCCGCGCATCAGCCCGGCGAACTGGTATTCCGACAGCGTCTCGGGCACCGGCGTCACCGCCGCCAGGATGGTGCCGGGATCTGCGCCGATCACTACGGCGGCGGGCAGGGCGTCGGGCTTGCCGGCCGCCTTCCAGCGGCGGTGGTGCTGGGCGCCGCCGCGATGGGCCAGCCAGCGCATGATGGTGCGGTCCTTGCCGATCACCTGCATGCGGTAGATGCCGAGGTTGTAGTCGTCCTCGCGCTCCTCCGACGGGCCCTTGGTCACCACCAGCGGCCAGGTGATTAGCGGCGCGGGCTCGCCCGGCCAGCAGCCCTGGATCGGCAGCTTATTCAGGTCGATGTCGTCGCCGGTCCAGACGATCTCCTGCACCGGGGCCTTCTTCACCGTGCCCGGCCGCATCGACATCACCGTCTTGGCGAGCGGCAGCATGTCCCAGGCGTCCTTCAGGCCGCGCGGCGGTTCGGGCGCGCGCAGGAAGGCCAGCAGTTCGCCGACCTCGCGCAGCTCGGCCGCCGTGGTGCGCTCCTGGCCGTTCAGGGTGACGCCCATGGCCACCCGCTTCACGGTGCCGAACAGGTTGACCAGGCAGGGCATGTCCGAGCGCTGGCCGTCGGCGCGGATGACGTTCTCGAACAGCACCGCCGGCCCGCCATTGGCCAGTAGCCGGCGCTGGATCTCGGTCATTTCAAGCGCGGTGGAGACCGGCTCGGTCACCCGCACCAGTTCGCCCGCCGCTTCGAGCTTGGCGATGAAATCCCTCAAGGACCGATAGGCCATGCAATCTCCAATGGTCAGGGGCTTGGTCTAGGGCCGGGCCGGGCTGGTGTCACCTGTGGGAGGCCTGTAAAATCTCGCGCCATGAAGCGCATCGATCTCGACGACCTGCCGCCGAAGCTGGCTCAGCTGCTCACCGGGCTGGAGGAGGGCGAGGAAGTCTTGCTGGTCCAGAACGGCGGCGTGGCCGGACGGCTGGTGGGCGGGGCGCCGCCCAAGCTCGAGGCTCCCGCCGAAGAGCCGAGCGACGAGAAGGCCGCCGAGATCTTCGAGCACTTCCGCGCCGCCATGGAAGACGACTTCTAAGATGGGCAAGGTTTGACGGTGGCGCGCGGCCCGCGCCTGCCCTATCTGTCAAGGGTCACGGTAAGATGAGACCGTAGAGTCTCGCTGTTGCGACAATATTCAGCAGTAGGGAAACGCCAGATGAAAATATTAGCACTGTCTGCCGCTTTTGCAGTCATCAGCAGTTCTGCATTCGCGGCCGCGCCCGTGGGGCCCGTCGGCTATGACTACGCCGTCGTTCAACTTAGTGATCTTGATATCGCCCAGCCGGCCGATGCGAGGCGTCTGGAAAAACGTCTGCAAACCGCCTCGCTGGCGGCCTGCGGCGCGCAACGCTTCAGCGCCCGCGACGTGAAACGGGCGGTCGCCGGTTCCGACTGCTATCGGGAGACCCTCGCCGAGGCGAGGATCTCCGCAGAGGCCAAGTTGGCCGGGCGCTAACGCCTAGTCTTCGTCTTCGAAGTCATCGTCGCCGCCCAGGACTTCGTTCAGGGCGTCGATGATGGCGTCCATCTGGTCGGGCGTGACGGCCAGTTTCAGGCTCTCGCCGCCTTCGGCGCCCACGGTCAGCAGGTAACCTTCTTCGGTTTCTTCGAACTCGAAACGTTCGAGGTTCTTGGGTTCGGCCATCTCGATCTCCTGTCCGCAGCAAGGGGAAAAACCCTTGTCGGCTTGATTGGGTCCGTCGACCCCTGGGGCGTCGTAGGCCTTGACCGTCCCCAAGGGGGCGACCTCCCGCCTCCTGCGGTCCAGGAAGCTGCGGCATGCCCGCGCTCTAGCGGGGGAAGGCGGGCCAGGGAACCCCGATCATCTCCAAAGTCTCAGCCGGTCGGTTTCGGGTTGGCGGCGTCGAACGCCTTCACCGCGCTCTTCGGCGCGATCTTGCGCCAGCGGCGGTCGAGGAAATTCTGCAGTGAGCCGGGGTGCAGGGTGGCGATGCGGGCCAGCACGCTGGGATAGTCCTTGTAGTGCGCGGTGGTGTGGAAGGTCGCCGGCTCGGCCTCCATCAGCATCTCGCGCTCGTCGTGGCTGACCTCCAGCAGGACCACGCTCTGGTCCTCGCGCCGCAGCCGGGTGAAGAACTTGTTGTTCACCTTGAACGAAGGCTGGCCGTAGGAAACGCCCTCCTCAGCGCCTGGAAAGGCCAGCGCGATCTCGCGCATTTCCTCCGGGGTCATGACGGCTCCCTCTGGGTTGGCGAGGCCAGCTTCCCACCGTCAGCGCAGGCGTCAATCAGGATCACTATCAGTAGGCCAGGGCCACGCCGTCCTTGCGCATCTCGGTGGCGGCGGCGTAGCGGCCGGGCCAACGCTCGATGGCCTGATAGCCGCCATAGCCGCCAGGGTCGGCCGCCATCTTCCAGCCGATCTGGGCCAGGGCCGCGCGGGTGGCCTCGGGCACGCCGGTCTCCAGGTTGAGCGCACCGATCCCGTGCTGGGCCTCGCCGGTCGGCTCGCTCGATCCGCCGTGATGCCAGCGCGGACTGTCGCCCGCCTCCTGAACCCCCAGGCCATAGTCGACCATGTTGGAGATGATCTGCGCCTGGCCCTGGGGCTGCATGTCGCCGCCCATCACCCCGAACGACAGCCAGGGCTGCGCGCCCTTGGTGGCGAAGCCGGGGATGATGGTCTGGAACGGCCGCTTGCCCGGCGCATAGAGGTTGGCGTGGCCGTCGGTCAGGGCGAACAGCTCGCCGCGGTTCTGGAACATGAAGCCCAGCCCGTCGGGCGAGAGGCCCGAGCCCATGCCGCGATAGTTCGACTGGATGATCGACACCATCATCCCGCTGGCGTCGGCGGTGGTGAAATAGGTGGTGTCGCCCTGGCTGGGCGCCTGGCCCGGATGCACGGGCGTAAGGATCTTGCCAGGCGAGATCAGCTTGGCGCGCTGGCGAGCGTAGTCCTTCGACAGCAGCCATTCGGTCGGGGTCTTGTGGAAGTCGGGGTCGGCGTAGAACTTGGCGCGATCCTCGAAGGCCAGGCGCTTGGCCTCGACGCCATGGTGGATCGCCGCCGCCGACTGGAACCCCATGGCCTTGAAGTCGAAGGTCTCCATGATGTTCAGCATCTGCAGGGTGGCCAGGCCCTGGCTGTTGGGCGACAGGCCCCAGACGTCGACGCCGCGATAGTTAACCTTGTGCGGCGGGTCCCAGCGGGCGTGGTGGTCGGCCAGGTCGGCCTTGGTCATCCAGCCGCCGATGCGCTTGAAGTAGCTCTCGATGGTCTGCGCCACCTCGCCGCCATAGAAGCCCTCGCGGCCATGCTGGGCGATCAGCCGGTAGGTGCGGCCGAGCGCCGGATTCTTGAACACCTCGCCCTCGCGCGGGGTGGCGCCGCCGGCGGCCCAGACGGTCTTGAAGTTCTCGACCTCCTCGATGCCCGAGCCCGGCTTGGTGAAGTTCACCAGCGAGCGGCCGAGATAGTAGGCGACGTTCTGGCTGACCGGCGCGCCCATCTCCGCATGGGCGACAGCCGGAGCGAACAGGTCCTTCCACGGCAGCTTCCCGTAGCGCTGGTGCAGGGTCCACCAGGCGTCGACGGCGCCGGGCACGCTGACCGAGATCGCGCCATAGGAGGGGATCAGGCCGTTCTTGGCGCGGCCGCGGACGGTGTCGAGGCCGAGGGCGCGTGGACTGCGGCCCGACCCGTTCAGCCCCTCGACCTTCCCGGTCTTTGGGTCCCACAGCATCACGAAGCAGTCGCCGCCGATCCCGCAGGCGATCGGCTCGACCAGGCCCAGCACGGCGTTGGCGGCGATGGCGGCGTCGACCGCGGTTCCGCCCAGCCGCAGCATGTCGAGCGCCGCCAGACTGGCCAGCGGATGGGCGGTGGCGGCCGCGCCGTTGGTTCCCCAGGCGGCGCTGCGCGAGGCGAAGGTGGCGCCGTCGACCCGGTCGCCGCCATGCACGTCCGGTCGGTTGCGATTGGGGTTTTCAGCGCGGCTCTGGGCCAGGACCTTGCTGGCCACCGCGGCGGCGGGGAGGGCGGCGAGGAAGGTGCGGCGGCGCATGGCGGCTCCGAAAGCAGATGCTCGATGGCGCACTATAGGGACATCTTTCGCCGGCGCGCCGCAGGTTTGCATCCCCCCAGACGCCTCCGCTATGATGGGGGCAGGGGATAGATATGCGCACAATCGACGCCATCGCGGCCTCCGTGGGCCTGCTGGCTTGTCTCGCCTTGGGCAGGATGCCTGGCTACCGGACCTCCGCCGACGAAGTCGCGGCCGAGACCTGGATGGCCGAGCGCGACCTGATCGTGCTGCTCGGCCGGATGGCCGGGCCGTTCGAGGCCTGTTACGCCATGACCTTGCCGTCCGAGAAGGTCGGATCGGGGCTGCTGGCGCTCGCCTCCGACCGCGCGAGGATCAGCCTCGCCGCCGCCTGCGATCCCTCGATCCTGTCGCCCTCCGACTAGGCTTGCCCTCCCAAGGCGGCGTCCTGCGGGATATCGCTCAGGACCATCGCGTAGGGGATCATCTGGCCGTCCTGCTCGGCGTAGCCGCTGACCAGTTTGTGCTGGGCGTCGACCAGGCCGAGGTCCACGTCCTCGTGGGGGAACACCACGACGCGCCGCTCGCCGATGCAGACCACCAGCTCGTAGCCGTCCAGGGCCCGCTGCGACATCGTCTTGAGGCGGCGATAATACGGCTCGCGCTTCCAGGCGCCGGGCTGGGCGGGATCGACGACGACGTTGAGCCGCCGGCCGTCCTTCTCAGTGTACATCAGGAACTTGGCGCGGTCGGGCCGCCAGGCCTCGTCCAGCTTCTCGCTTTCCAGCCACAGGCAGAGGAAGCCGCGACAGGCCGGCGGCCGGTCGGCATAGACCTGGCAGCCGGCGGCGCGCTTGAAGTGGCCGCACCACTCGCCGCCGGGCTTGTCCAGCGCCTGGATGGCCAGCAGCTTGCAGCACATGCCGCACTCGCCGCAGCTCTTGCCCATGACCCGCGTCCTTAGGGGTTCGTCCGGCTTCGGACGATAGCGACGACGCGTGACGGTTCGGCGACGGACCTTAGCCCTCGGACCAGACCGCCAGTTCGTTGCCGGACGGATCGCGGAAATGGAAGCGCCGCCCGCCGGGGAAGCTGTAGATTGGTTTCACGATCACCGCGCCGGCCGCCTCGACCTTGGCCGCCATGGCTTCCAGGTCGTGGGCGTAGAGCACGACCAGCGGCGTTTGCGTGGCCGCAGCGTCAGAGTCGAACCCGCCGTCGAGCCCCTGTTCGAACGCCGCGTAGCTCGGGCCATAGTCGGTGAAGGTCCAGCCGAAGGCCGCCGCGTAGAAGGCCTTGGTGGGGGCCAGGTCGCCGCCGGGCAGCTCCACATAGTCGATCTTGCCGTCTTCGCGCATTTCGGCCTCCGCTATATGTTCCGCATTTGTTCTAAACAATTCGCTCAGGTGGGGAGAGTCCAGACGGCGGTCTTCTTGACCTCCCGGTCCTCCAGTTCGCGCGTGGTCTGCACCTCGTATTCGGCCAGTTTTTCCAGGCCCACGCGCGGGAAATAGCTGCGCCCCGGATCGCCGATCAGCACGCGGGTTCCGCGCACATGGGCGGCGGCCAGCCAGTCCATGACCTTGGCGGCCAGCGGCTGCTCGTAGCAGATGTCTCCGGCCAGGATCACGTCGGCCTCGGGCGGCGGGGCGTCCAGCAGGTCTTGGTCGGTGAAGTCGATGCGCGCGCCGTTGACCTCGGCGTTGAGCGACAGGGCCGCCCCGCAGAACGGGTCGATGTCGGTGGCCAGCACATGCCCGGCCCCGGCCTTGATCGCCGCGATGCCGACGATGCCCGAGCCGGACGCGAAATCGATCACCCGCTTGCCGGCCACCTCCTGCGGATGGTCGAGGATGTAGCGCGCCAGGGCCTGGCCGCCCGCCCAGGCGAAGGCCCAGAATGGCGGCGGCAGGCCGATCTCGGCCAGGGCCTCTTCGGTCAGCCGCCAGATCGGCGTGACCTCGTCGGCCAGGTGCAGGGTGAGCTCCGGCGTGTGCGGCGGCGGCTGGAGCCGGGTGTTTTCAAGGATGAAGGCGCGGCGGCCTTCCAGGGACTGAGTGATCACGCGCCCCACCTAGCATGAAGGCCGCGAGGCGGCGGATTTTTCAGCCGCGGTTTGGAACCGCCTCAGGCCCGAGCGTATTTTCCCTCTAAACGGGACAATGACATCATGACCGACCACAGATTGTACGTCGCCAACGACGCGGTGGCCGCGTTGTTCGAGGGCGTTTCATGGCCGGCGATCGTGGCGCGCGGCGTGGCCGGGGTGCTGTTCGGCGTGCTGGCGATCCTGGCGCCGGTGGCCACGGCGCTCTCGCTGGTGGTGGTGTTTTCGATCTACCTGATGGCCGACGGCTTCCTGGCGATCGCCAGCGCGGTCAAGGCGGCCCGCGAACGTCACAGCTGGGGGCTGCTGGCGTTGGAGGGTGTGCTGAACATCGCCGCCAGCCTGGCGATCTTCCTGATCCCAGGGCTCGGCATGATCACCTTCGTGGCCATCGTCGCGGTCTGGGCGCTGTTCGCCGGCGGCGTGAAGCTGGTGACGGCGATGCGGCGCGGGCCGGTCGAGGCGCGAGGATGGTTGGCGCTGTCGGCGGTCATCTCCCTGCTGTTCGGCGCCGCGCTGCTGGTGGCGCCGCTGGCCGGGGCGGTGGTGCTCACCTGGTGGCTGGGGATCTATGGCCTGGTGTTCGGCGTGGTGCTGCTGTGCCTGGGCTTTCAGCTCCGCTCGACCCGCCGCAAGGCTATGGTCGCGGCTTGAGGGGCGGCCCTATCGGCCGAGCAGCGCCGATAGGGTTTCCCTCAGCGGGTTGTGGGCGTCGGAGAGCAGCTTCACCGCCATCAGGCAGGACATCACCACCAGCAGCGGCCGGATCAGCTTGGCTCCGAACCGCATGGCCAGCCGCGATCCGACCTGGGCGCCGATGAACGCGCCGCCCGCCATCGCCAGTCCCAGCGGCCAGACGACGGCGCCCTTGACGACGAACAGCGACAGCGCGCCCAGATTGCTGGCGGCGTTGGCGAGCTTGGTGTGGGCGGTGGCCCGCAGCGCCCCGTAGCCCAGCAGGGTGACGAAGGCGACCATGTAGAAGGCCCCCGCGCCCGGCCCGAAGATCCCGTCATAGAAGCCGATCACCGGCGCGACCCCGACCGCAAAGGCGATCAGCGGCAGCCGGGCCGGCGCATCGTGGGCCTTGAGCCCGCGCGAGAACCCGAAATAGAGCGCGATGACGATCAGCATGAGCGGCACCAGCGCCGCCAGGATGCGCGGCGACAGCAGGCTGGCGCAGAGCGCGCCCGCCAGGCCCGCGACGGCGGCGGCGATGGCCACCGGCATGGCCGTGCGCCAGTCGATCAGGCCGCGCCGGGCGAAGGCGCTGGTCGAGGAGATCGAGCTGATCGCGCCTTGCAGTTTGTTGGTGGCCAGGGCCGCGACGGGGTCCAAGCCCGCCAGCAGCAGGGCCGGGACGGTCAGCAGCCCGCCGCCGCCGGCGATGGCGTCGAAGGCGCCGGCCACGGCGGCCACGGCGAACAGGGTCAGAAGGAGTTCAGGATCGAAGCTCATGGCTTCCCGCGCTGTCGCTACGGGAGACATGCGGCCGAGCGTGTTTGAGGATGGTGGCTGGCCCGCGAAGCTCTCTGTCGGCTCACGCTGGGCGTTGACGGGTGATAGGCCATGTGCGGCGACGGCGAAAGGGGGCGGGGCGCCGCTGTCCACCGGGATGGCGATTGCATCCCCCCGCCAGCCGTGCACCTTGCCGCCATGCGCGAACCGAGCTTGGAACTGGACGGATGGTGTCTCGATGACGCCGAGCAGCGACAGGCGCGCGCGCCGGACACCTTCGTCATTCCGTCCAAGAAGCTGCGCACCAAGCTGAGCCGCGGCGGCCTTGCGCAACTCCTGTTCCTGATCACGGTGGAGGACGGCGAGGCGCCGGAATGCGAGCGGATGTGGGTGGTGGTCAGGCGCCGTTTTCCCGGCGGCTATCTGGGCGTGCTAGACAACGATCCGACCTGCATCGAGAAGAACCACGAACTGTGGAGCGGGTCCGAGATCCCGTTCGAAGCCCGGCACGTGATCGACGTGAAGCCCGCCAGCCGCGCGAGCCTGGCGATCGCCGGGCGTAAGCCCCGGCGTCCCTGGGCGCCCGCCCTGGAGCTAGGCGACGGCGACGACCTGTAGCTTCGACGAGGCTCTGCGCAGCACCGCCAGATAGCCGCCCGGCTCGGTCAGCATGGCCTGGCTCACGCCTTTGCGGACCAGGATGCGGTGCGCCCTGGGCAGGCTGTAGCAGGGCAGGTGCATGAACATGTGATGCTCACAGTGGTAGTTCACATAGTAGGGCGCGATGAGCAGCCGGGCGAGCAGGCCGGCGCGGGTGGTGCGGGCCTGGCGCATCGGGTCGGGCTCGTTCTTGTCGATGCAGGCGTGCTCGGCGATGTTCCGCAGGCGGGTGACCAGCGGATACCAGGTGGCCTGGGGCAGGACCCACAGCACCGGCCAGATCCACCACAGGCCGAACGGCGCGCCGGCCGCGGTGACGACGGCGCCAAAGGCCAGCCAGCGGCGCTTGCGACGGACCTCCTCGGCGATGATCGGCAGCAGGGGCTCGCCGGGCTTGCGCATCTTCAGGCGCGCGACGAAATCGCCGAAGCGTTGCTTGAAGAAGGTCTGGCCGGTCAGGTCGCGGGCGATCTTGCGGCGCAGCGACAGCGGCGTGATCGGGAACGGCGCCGAGAGGCCGAGGTCCGGGTCTTCCGACTGCTGGGCGAACCGGTGGTGGGTCAGGTGATAGGGGCGGTAGCGATGCAGCCCGCCGCCGGTCAGCCATTCGCCCATCCAGTCGTTGACCTTCAGGTTCTTGTGCAGGGCGCCGTGGGCGGCGTCGTGCATCAGGATGGCCAGGCCAAGCTGGCGCGTGCCGATAATCATCACCGCCAGCGGCAGGGTCAGCGGCCAGACCACCACCATGGCGCCGGCCGCGATGATCAGCGCCCAGGCGTGGGCGATCATCGCCGCGCCCTTCCAGGACGAGCGCGCCGACAGGGGGGCCCATTCTTCCGGCGTGAAGAACTGTTTCGGATCCAGGCGGGCGGCGGCGGCCATCAGGTTTCCCCGTGAGAGTGCGCGGCGCGGGGGCTGGCGCCGCTGTGCCGCAGGAGGGCGAGCATTTCGTCGATGGCTTCCTGGCCGGTCGCGCCGGTGGCGCCGTCGCGCAGGGCGACGCCCAGCGCCAGGGTCCAGAACCGCCGGGCGGTGGTGGCCGGGTCATCGCCGCCGGACCAGCCGTGCTGGGCCTTGGTCTCGGCATAGGCGCGGTCGCCCTGCGAATGGAGCCGGTCGAAGGTGCGCTCGATCAGCGGCGCCAGGTCCTGGCGGCGGCGGGTGAGGGACAGCGCCTCGACGAACAGGGCCAGGCCCGGCGAGCCGATCACGGTCTCGACCAGGCGGCGATTGTAGTCCGCGCCGGTCAGCGCCGGGGCGGCCGAGGTCTCGGCTTGTCGGGCGACATAGAGCACCTCGCGGCAGGCGGCCTCGACGAACAAGGCCTCCTTGGTGCGGAAATAATAGGTGATCTGGCTGGGGAACGCCCCGGCGGCGGCGGCGATGTCGGCCACCGCCACGCCGGCCAGGCCCTGCGCCTTGAACATCTCCACCGCCGCGTCGAGCAGCCGCGAACGCATCCGCTTGCCGGGCTCCCGCACGGCGCGCAGTTCGGCCAAGGGTCGGACGTTCGACATGTCGTAATTGTATGCCGTACAAATAGGGTCGTCAAGGCGGCCTAGGCGTTGCGGGCCGTCAGTCCGCCGTCCACGGGGATCACCGCGCCGGTGATGTAGGACGCCGCCGGCAGGCAGAGGCTGAGCGTGATGTGGGCCACCTCGTCAGGCTCGCCATAGCGGCCAAGCGCCGTGCGTCGCCGAGCGAAGGTCGCCTTGTGCTCGTCGGGGACGGCGGCGGTCATGCCCGTGCTGATCGGGCCGGGGCAGACGCAATTGACCGTGATCGCCTCGCGCCCCAGTTCGACGGCCAGGGCGCGGGTCAGGCCGACCACCCCGGCCTTGGCCGCCGCATAGGGGCTGTCCATCGCCGTCGCGCCCAAGGCCTCGGTCGAGGCGATGTTGACGATGCGCGGCGCGGCCGAGCGGCGCAGGTGCGGCAGGGCCGCGCGGACCACCCGCTGGTGGGCGCTGAGCAGGATCGCCAGCGACCGGTCCCAGACGGTTTCGTAGGCGTCGCTGTCGACGGCCGCGAAGCCGGATATCCCGGCGTTGTTGATCACGATGTCGAGCCCGCCGAACGCCTCGGCGATCTGGGCGACGACGGCGGCGATCTCGACGGGATCTGAGACGTCGAGCTTCCACGCCTGGGCCGAGAACCCGCGTGAGCGCAGGTCCGCGGCCACCGCCTCGGCCGGCGCCTGGGCGTGGTCGGTGACGGCGACCATCGCGCCTTCTTCGGCGAACAGTTCGGCGGTCGCCCGGCCCATGCCTGAGGCCGCGCCGGTGACCAGCACCCGCGAGCCTCTGACCGATCGGCTGAGCCGGCTCATAGGCTTAAGCCCCCATCGACGACCAGGGTCTGGCCGACCACGTAGGAGGCCAGCGGCGAGGCCAGGAACAGCGCCGCCCCGGCCATGTCGGCGGGCTCTCCCAGCCGCCCGGCCGGAATGGCCCGCATCGCCCCGCTCAGGCGCTCGGGATGTTCGGTGGTGACCTTAGTCAGCTTGGTGTCGACCAGGCCCGGCGCCAGGCCGTTCACCCGGATCCCGTCGCCGGCCCAGGCCTGGCCCAGCGTCTTGGTCAGGCTGACCGCGCCGGCCTTGGACGCCGCATAGGCAGGGTTGCCGCGATTGGCCTGGAAGCCCGAGATCGAACTGACGATGACGATGGAGCCGCGCTGCGCCGCCAGCGTGTCGTGGAACTTCATCGCGCAGGCCATCAGGCTGTCGAGGTTGACCGCCATCACGCGGTCCCAGCCCTCCGGCTCGAACTCACCGCGCCGGTAGACCACCGTCCCCTGGCAGAGGATCAGCACGTCGAGGCTCTCGAACGGCGGGGCGTGGGCGGCGATCTGCGCGCGGTCGCCGACATCGACCTTGGCGTAGGTCAGGCCGGTGAGGTCGGAGCCCTCGATCCCGGCATAGGCGGCCGCGTCGGCGCGGGTGCCCCAGACGTGGACCTTTGCGCCTCGATCGCGGAAGGCGTGGGCGACACCGTTGCCGATGCCGCTGGAGCCGCCGACGACCAGGACGGTCTTGCCGGTAAAGTCGAGCTCGCCCATGGCCTAGCTCCTCCCTTTTCCGGCCATCCTTCCGCGCCAGTGTTCATGCGGCAACCCTGACGTAGCGTCATGCTTGACGTAAGCCGGACGCCGGGGAAGGTTGATCGACCGATGGGCGCGAGACAAAAAATCGCCCGCGGAATTTCGGGAGGTCCAGATGCAAACGAAGCTACGCCGTCCAGCGACCACGTTCACGATCACCCAGCTGTGCCGGGAGTTCTCCACGACCCCGCGCGCGCTGCGCTATTATGAAGAGCAGGGACTGCTCTCGCCGTCGCGCGAGGGGCAGGCGCGAATCTACTCCTACCGGGATCGCGCGCGACTGATCCTGATCCTCCGCGGCAAGGGCGTCGGCCTGGCGCTGGCGGAAATCCGCGACATCTTCGATCTGTACGGCCGCGACGACGGGCTGATCGCCCAGAACACCTATGCGCTGCGCAAGTATCGTGAGCGCATCGCCGCTTTCGAGGTGCAGCGTCAGGAGATCGACAAGGCCATCGCCGGGCTGCACATCGCCAGCGCCCAGCTGGAAGAAGAGCTGAGCAAGACCAGCCGGGCGGCCGCCTAGAAACCGGCCATCGGGCCTTTCCACATCCCGGCCACCAGGGCCAGGAACAGCAGGAAGCCCGCGAAGCTGTTGGACTTGAAGAGCGCCAGCGCGCCTGGACCGTCATTGACGTCGAGGCGCGCGGCCTGCCGCGACAGGTGCATGCCGTAGAGCGCGGCGGGCGGCAGGAACAGCGGCCCCAGCTCGCCGGCCCAGGCCGCGCCGAGGGTCAGGGCAAAACAGGCGACATAGAAAAACAGCACGCCCTTCTGCAGGTTGGCGCCCAGCCGCCGGGTCGAGGACTTCACGCCGATCAGGGCGTCGTCCTCCAGGTCCTGCACGGCGTAGATCGTGTCGTAGCCCAGCGTCCAGAAGATGCCCGAGGCGTAGAGCAGCAGCGCCGGCCAGCCGAGCGTTCCGGTCGCCGCCGCAAAGCCGAGCAGCGCCCCCCAGTTGAAGGTGAGGCCAAGCCAGGCCTGCGGCCACCAGGTGATCCGCTTCATGAACGGATAGCCGGCGACCAGGGCCAGCGAGGCGACGCCCAGGCCGATGGCGATCAGCGGCATGGTCAGCAGGATGGCCAGCGAGATCAGCGAGCAGAGCGCGATATAGGCCCAGGCCTGCTTGACGCTGATCTGTCCCGAGGCGATCGGCCGGGCCGCCGTGCGGGCGACCTTGGCGTCGATGTCGCGGTCGACGATGTCGTTATAGGCGCAGCCCGCCGCCCGCATCAGCGCCGCGCCGACGAAGATCTTGGCGAGCAGCAGCAGGTCGGGGAACAGCCCCTCCATGGCGCCGGCCAGCGCCACCGCCTGCCAGCCCGGCAGCATCAGCAGCCAGATGCCGGCCGGCCGATCGAACCGGCCAAGCTTCAGCCACGGCTGCAGGGACCGGGGCGCGTAACGATCCACCCAGTTGGCGGGCGCGGCGTCGGGGAGGTGAGCGACCATGGCCAGCATGTAGCATCGCCTGTTGCCTGCCGGCCACTGTCCTGCTGCAACTTCACCGGGTGGGTGAAATAACACCGGTCATTCGGATTGACAGTCGGAATCGAGACGCGCAGGGTTCGCGCCGTCGTTGTCCGGCCCATAGCCATCTGAGAGGGAGGTGATCAAAGTGAAAGCACTACATCATCGTCCGCAGATGCCGCTTGTCGCCGTGATCGCCCGCACCGGGTCCCGCGACTAGCTGCGACCGGCCCCTCTTCGGGCAGATCTGCACCTCCACCGCCAGCCTCATCCCGCGCAGCTTCGCGCGTTCGCCGGCGCTCCCCGATTCCACGGATTCCCCGTCTGCCTAGCGCGGAGTCCGTCTGTCTCAAGAGACGACGACATGCCACTCGCCGAACCGATTTCGGTCCCGTCCAACGCCGCCCGTCCCAACCGTTACGGGGCGCTTTGCACGGAAATCTACGACCTCGACAAACCGCCGGGCTCGCTGCCTGACGTGCCGTTCTATCTCGACCGTCTGGCGCAAACCGACGGACCGATCCTGGAGGCCGCCTGCGGAACCGGCCGGCTGCTGATCCCGCTGCTCGAGGCGGGGCTGGAGGTCGAAGGCTTCGACCACTCGGAGGATATGCTGGCGGTTTGCCGCCGGCACTGCGCCGCCCGTGGGCTGACGCCCTCGCTGCGCCGGTCCCGGTTCCAGGACTTCGCCTACGACCACGACTTCGCGGCGATCCTCGTGCCGGTGGGGACCTTCACCCTGCTGGACGACTTCGCCGAGGCGTTCGCGGTGCTGAAGCGGTTCTTCGACCACCTGCGGCCGGGCGGCCGGCTGCTGATCGACCAGATGCCGCTGGCCTATCTGACCAACGAGAAGCCCGACGTCAGGACCTGGACCACGGCCGAGGGCGACGTCCTGCGGATCGAGGGGCGGGCGGTGGAGATCGACCTGCTGGCCCAGCGCCGCGTCACCCACGACCGCTATGAGCGGTGGCGGAACGGCAGGCTGATGGAGTCCGAACTGGAGGTCATGGCCTTCCGGCTCTGGGGCCTGAAGGAGTTCGAACTGGCGCTCGCCGCGGCGGGCTTCGAGGCGATCACCGTCGGCGCCGATCACCAGCCCGGCGGCCGACCTCGTCGATCAAGCCGAATACTCAATTTCGAGGCCCGGCGACCCATCTAGACGGGGCGCGGCGGAGGCGCCGGGACCCGTGCTCCCCCACGGGTTCCGGCGCCCCAACTCGAGATCTCATTCATCCCGGTTCGCACCGGGGCATTCGTGAAGTGCGTTATGACCGATCCCTATGACGACGACGAGGACACGGGCCGTCCTCGCGTCCTGAGCAACACCCAGGTCCTGAGGTTCATCGTCCGCCATTGGCTGGCCGAGCCGCGCAGGTTCGCCTTGATCGTCGGCCTGATGCTGGCGGCGACGGCCTGCGACCTGTCGATCCCCTGGGCGACCCGGGCGCTGATCAACGCCGTCTCCAATCCCGCGCCGGGGGCCAAGGCCGCCTGGATGGCCTGGGCCGGTCTATCGGGCCTCTATCTGGTCTTCTACCTGATGCGCAGCGCCATGTTCCGCGCCTCCAACGGCTTCTACGTCCGCATCATGGCCCGCATCGTCAATGACGGGTTCAAGCGGGTGCAGGCCTTCTCGTCGGACTGGCACGCCTCGAATTTCGCCGGCGCGACGGTGCGCCGGGTCAGCCGCGCCATGTGGGGCTATGACAGCGCCTCGGACGCCCTGCTGATGATGCTGGCGCCGACCCTGATCGTCCTGGGCGGCCTGGCGATTTCGCTGGGTCTGCACTGGCCGCTGGCCGGCCTGTTCGTCGGCGTGATGGTGATCGCCTTCGGGGCCTTCAACATCCTGATGTCGGTGCACTACATCCGGCCGGTGAACCTGGTCTCCACCTCGCTGGACTCCAAGATCGGCGCGACCTTGGCCGACGCGGTCGGGGCCAATCCGGTGGTCAAGAGCTTCGGCGCCGAGGCTCGCGAGGAGGCCCGCTTCGGCCGTACGGTCGACGCCTGGCGCGCGGCGGCGAACAAGACTTGGGACCGGTTCAACAATGTCGGTCTCATTCAGAACCTGTTCCTGATCGTGCTGCAGGCGGGCCTGACCGGCTTCCTGGTTCACGCCTGGTCGCAGGGCAAGGCGACGCCTGGGGACGTGGCCTTCGCCATCACCTCGTTCATCGTCATGGCCGGCTACATGCGGAACTTCAGCGAGATCACCCGCATGCTGCAGAAGGGCCTCGACGACACTCTGGACGTGGCCACCTACATGGTCACCGACCCGCAGCTGGCCGACGCGCCGGACGCCGAGCACTTCCGCGGCGAACTGGGCGAGGTGGTCTTCGACCGCGTGGTGTTCGGCTACGCCAACCAGCCGCGTCCGCTCTATGACGGCTTCACCCTGGTGGTGGCGCCCGGTGAACGTGTGGCCCTGGTCGGCCCGACGGGGGCGGGCAAGTCCACCTTCGTCAAGCTGATCCAGCGGCTCTACGACGTGCAGGGCGGGCGCATTCTGATCGACGGCCAGGACATCGCCAAGGTCAGCCAGGCGACCCTGCGGCGCGCGATCGCCGTGGTGCCGCAGGACCCGGCCCTGTTCCACCGCTCGATCGCCGAGAACATCAGCTACGCCCGGCCCGACGCGAGCGCCGACGAGGTGATCCTGGCGGCCAAGCGGGCGCGGGCGCACGACTTCATCTCCCGCCTGCCGAACGGCTACGACACGCCGGTGGGCGAGCGCGGGGTGAAGCTGTCGGGCGGCGAGCGCCAGCGGGTGGCCATCGCCCGGGCGTTCCTGGCCGATGCGCCGATCCTGGTGCTGGACGAGGCGACCTCCTCGCTGGACGTCGAGACCGAACGCCAGGTGCAGGCGGCCATGGAGGAGCTGATGGTCGGCCGCACCACGGTGGTCATCGCCCACCGGCTGTCCACCATTCGCGGCGCCGACCGGATCCTGGTCTTCGACCAAGGCAGGATCATCGAGGAAGGCCGCCACAAGGACCTCATCGACAGGGGCGGGGCCTACGCCCGGCTCCATGCCGTGACCGAAGGATCGATTTAGTGACCGAGCATTACGAAGACGCCGAGGACCAGCAGACCAGGGTCCTGTCCAACGGCAAGGTTCTGGGCTTCATCGCCTCGTTCTGGGTGCGGCGGCCCTGGCTGCTCAGCGCCTGCATCGTGCTGACCCTGGTCTCGGTCGGGTTCGACCTGGCCCTGCCGTGGGCGGCGGGGCGGCTGGTCGACGCGGTGGCGGCCGGGCCGGCCAGCCAGGAGCTGGCCTGGAGCGCCTGGGCGGCGTTCGTCGGGGTCTATCTGGCCTTCGCGATCATCCGCAATGTCAGCTTCCGGTTCTGGAACCCGCTGGCCGCAGCCAACATGCAGGAGATGACCGACGAGGGCTTCAAGCGGGTCCAGTCGTTCTCGTCCGACTGGCACGCCGACACCTTCGCCGGCTCCACCGTGCGGCGGCTCAGCCGCGCCATGTGGGGCTACGACATGGTTTCCGACGCCGTGATCCTGTGGCTCGGCCCGGCCCTGCTGGTGCTGTTTGGCCTGTCGGGGGTAATGATCGCCCGTTGGCCGACCGTGGGCCTGTTCTCGCTGGCCGTGGTGGTGCTGTACGTCGTCTCCAACCTGGTCCTGACCGCCAAGTATGTGCGGCCCGCGAACCTGAAGTCGGTGGCGCTCGACAGCCGGATCGGCGGGGCGCTGTCCGACTCGCTGTCCTCCAACCCGACGGTGAAGGCGTTCGGCGCCGAGCATCGCGAAGAGGCGAGGATCGGCGGCGTCACCGCGCTGTGGCGGCGGCTGACGCTCACCACCTGGACCCGGTTCATCAATGTCTGGCTGTGGCACAACCTGCTGCTGGTGGTGTTGCAGGCGGGGCTGACCGGGCTGCTGCTGCGGCTCTGGGCGCGCGGCGAGGCGACGGCGGGCGACGTGGCCTTCGCCATCACGGCGTTCATGCTGATGAGCGGCTATCTGCGCAACATCGGCGAGAACATCCGCATGATGCAGAAGGGCCTGGACGACGTGGAGGACGTCGCCCGCTACGCCCAGACCGACGCCCAGGTGATGGACGCGCCGAACGCTCCGGCCTTCGCCGGCGAGCTCGGTGAGATCGTCTTTAGCCGTGCGACCTTCCGCTACAAGTCGGCCGACGAGCCGCTCTATCGCGACTTCTCCCTGCGCATCGCGCCGGGCGAGCGGGTGGCGCTGGTCGGGCCGACGGGGGCGGGCAAGTCGACCTTCGTGAAGCTGATCCAGCGGCTCTACGACCTGCAGGACGGCGCGATCCTGATCGACGGCCAGGACATCGCCACCGTCAATCAAGGGGCGCTGCGCCGGGCGATCGCGGTGGTGCCGCAGGACCCGGCGCTGTTCCACCGGACCATCGCCGAGAACATCAGCTACGCCCGGCCCGATGCGACGGAGGAGGAGATCGCGCTCGCCGCCAAGCGGGCTCGCGCCCACGACTTCATCGCGCGGCTGCCGCTCGGCTATCACACCCTGGTCGGCGAGCGCGGGGTGAAGCTGTCGGGCGGCGAGCGTCAGCGGGTGGCCATCGCCCGGGCGTTCCTGGCCGATGCGCCGATCCTGGTGCTGGACGAGGCGACCTCCTCGCTGGACGTCGAGACCGAACGCCAGGTGCAGGCGGCGATGGAGGAGCTGATGGTCGGTCGCACGACCATCGTCATCGCCCACCGGCTGTCGACCATCCGCGGCGCCGACCGCATCCTGGTCTTCGACGAGGGCCGGGTGGTCGAGGAAGGTCGCCATCGCGAGCTGATCGACAAGGGCGGCGCCTACGCCCGCCTGCACGCGGTGACCGAAGGCTCGGTTTGACGGCCCGTGGATGAACGATGTTAGAAGCCCCAGGGTCCGGTCGTGACGGACCCTGGGGTGCGTGACATGACCTATATGGAACAGGTGGTTCATTGGCTGCGCCAGCGGCTGGACCGTGATCCGCCGCTGGCCGCGCCGCGACAGCTGAACGAGGTTCTGCGCGTCCTGGCGATCTGGCGCTCGCGCCTGATCGCTGACGCCTATGTCCGCCAGCACGGCGCGAAGATCATGCAGGGCCCCTTCGCCGGCATGGACTATGTGACCACCGCGACCGAGGGCGCCCTGACCCCACGCCTGATCGGCACCTACGAGTCCGAGCTTCACCCGCATATCGCCGCCTTCGCCGCGCAAGGGCTCGACTGCGTGATCGATGTCGGCTGCGCGGAAGGCTACTACGCCGTCGGCCTGGCCCGGTTGATGCCCGATGTGACGGTCTACGCCTACGACATCCAGGCCAAGGCCCGCGCCGCCTGCGCCGAGCTCGCGGCCAAGAACGGCGTCTCCGAGCGGGTGATCATCGGCGAGGAGTTCACGCCGGACGGTTTCGAGGCCTTCAAGGATCGGCGCTGCCTGGTGCTGGTCGATATCGAGGGCGCGGAAGACGACCTGCTGCGCCCCGATCTCTCACCGTCGCTGGCGCACATGCCGCTGATCGTCGAGACCCACGACGTCTATCGCCGCGGCGTGCTGGAGCGGCTGGTCGAACGCTTCTCGCCCACCCACGACATTTTGCGGCTCGACCCCCAGGCCAAAACCCTGCCGCTGCCGGACTTCCTGAAAGGCGCGGGGCACCTGGATCAGCTGTTGGCGGTCTGGGAGTTCCGCATCCAGGCGACGCCTTGGCTGGTGATGACGCCGAAGGGCTAGGCCCTCCAAAATCCACCACGCTCGTCATCCTCCGGGCTCGCGAAGCGAGATCCGGGGGACCCAAGCTTCAAAGCCGCAGGCCCCCTCCGTCGCGCTTGCGCGCGCCACTTCCCCCAGCGGGGAGGATCTAAGGCAACACCGCCGCCAACCGCTCGGCCAGATCACCCTTCGGCTGCACCTCGACGCGGTCCAGACCCAGCCAGCCGGCCATCAGCCGCAATTCGCCGGCCAGCAACGCTGGCGTCTCATCGTTCGCGCCGGGTTCGGCGTGCGCCGACTGCACCAGCAGCACGCCCTTCTTGCGCTCGGCCTTCAGGTCGACCCGCGCGGTGATCGCCTCGCCCTGCAGGAAAGGTAGGACGTAGTAGCCGTGCACCCGCTTGTGGGCCGGAGTGTAGATCTCCAGCCGGATACGGGTGCCGAACAGTCGCTCGGTGCGCTCGCGGAACCAGATCAGGTTGTCGAACGGCGAGAGCAGGGCGTTGGCGGCGACCTTGCGCGGCCGTCGTGCGGCGGGGTCCAGATAGGCCGGCAAGCCCCAGCCGGTGACCTCGACCGGCGTCAGTTCACCGGCCTCGACCAGCTCGGCGATGCGGGCCTTGGTCTCGGCGACCGGCATGCGGAAATAGTCGCGCAGGTCGCGTTCGGTGGCCACGCCCTGGGCGCGGGCGGCGATGCGGATCAATTCGCGCTGGGCGTCCTCGCGGGGCGGCGTCGGGGTCTCGCGGACCGCGCGGGGCAGCACCTTGTCGCTGACGCCATAGACCCGCTCGAAGGTCCCGCGCCGGGTGGCGGCGGTCAGGTCGCCGACCCAGAACAGACATTCCAGCGCCCGTTTGCCTTCGCTCCAACCCCACCAGCCCTGAGCCCCCTTGGCGCCCAGGTTCAGTTCGGAGGCCGGCATCGGGCCGCGGGTCTCGATCTCGGCCAGCACCCGCTCGATGAAGTCCTCGTGGGTGCGCAGGAAGCGCGCGATGCCCTTCCAGGTGCCGACGCCGGCGCGGGCGTCGTCCATCCGCCAGCGCAGCAGCGGGTGTGTCGACGGCGGCAGCAGCGAGGCCTCGTGCGCCCAGTACTCCACCAGCGCCGGCTTCTTGCCCCAGGCGATCTCCTCCAGCAGCGGCCGAGGATAGGCGCCCAGCCGCGAGAACAGCGGCAGATAGTGGGTGCGCGAGACCACATTGACCGAGTCGATCTGCAGGACGCCCAGCCGCTCGATGGTCTTCAGCAGATGCCGTTTGCCGGCGACGTCCGGACGGCGCTCCGTAAATCCCTGCGCGGCCAGCGCGATGCGGCGGGCCTCGCGGGCCGAGATCGTCTCCACCCCCTGGTCGCTCACGCTATTTGTTCAGCCGGCCTTCGGCGATGGCCCCGATCTCGAACGGGAACAGCACCTTCTTGTCAGGCTTGGCGACGTCCTGGGCGATGTCCTTCGGCGCGATGGTGCGCACGATGTGGCGCATGACGTTCAGCCGCGCGACCTTCTTCTTGTCGGTGACGACGCAGGTCCAGGGCGTGGTCCCGTTGTGCGTGCGGGTCAGCATCTCGTCGCGGGCGGAACTGTAGTCGGACCATTTTTCCTGGGCCACGTCGTCCAGCGGGCTGGTCTTCAAGGCCTTGAGCGGATCTTCGCGCCGCTCCTTCAGGCGCTCGGCCTGTTCGTCACGGCTGATGTCGAGCCAGATCTTGACCAACTTCATGCCGCTCTCGACCAGCATCTCCTCGAAATGCGGCACGTCGCGCAGAAAGGTCTCCTGCTGTTTGGGAGTGGCGAAGTCCATCACCCGTTCGACCCCGGCCCGATTGTACCAGGAGCGGTTGAAGATCACGATCTGGCCGGCCGCCGGCAGGTGCTGCACGTAGCGCTGGAAATACCACTGGCTGGTCTCGATGTCGGTCGGCTTGGGCAGGGCCATGACCCGCGTCGCGCGGATCGACAGGTGTTCGGTAATCCGCTTGATCGTACCGTCCTTGCCGGCCGCGTCCCGGCCTTCGAGGATCACCAGCACCTTGTCGCCGTTCTTCATGGCGTGCTGCTGATATTTCACCAGCGCCAGCTGCAGGTCCGCGAGTTCGGTCTCGTATGCGTCGTCTTGATCTGACTTTGCCATGCAACGAGCCTAGTCCCGATCACGCTGTCCCGGCTAGAACCTCATTCATGATCCGATTGTTCGTCCCCGCCGATCTCACCCAGGACTACGCGCTCGCCCTCGACCTGGCGCAGAGCCGATACCTGACCGCTGTCATGCGCCGCGAGGTGGGCGACGAGGTGCTGGTGTTCAACGGCCGCGACGGCGAGTGGCGCGGCGCCGTGGAGGTGGCGGGCAAACGCGGGGTGGTTCTGCGGCTCAAGGCGCTGGAACGACCCCAGGCCCTCGGCCCCGACCTGGACCTGGTCGTCGCCCTGGTCAAACGCACGCGGATCGAGACCATCATCGAAAAGGCCGCCGAACTAGGCGCGCGTCGGGTGCGGCTGGTGATCACCGAGCGCACGAACGGGGATCGGGCGCGCCTCGACCGCCTGCAGGCCATCGCCACCGAGGCCGCCGAACAGACCGGCCGCATGGACGTTCCAGAAATCGTCGAGCCCTTGAAGCTGGCCAAGCTGCTGGAAGGCTGGGACGCGCCGCGCCGGCTGCTGTTCTGCGACGAGGCGGGCGACGCCAAGCCGGTCCTGGCGGCCCTGGATGGGGCGCAGCCGGGCCCCTGGGCGATCCTCATTGGCCCGGAAGGCGGCTTTTCGCCAACCGAACGCGAGACCTTGCGGAACCTGACCTACGCCACGCCCGCTTCACTTGGACCGCGGATTCTGCGGGCCGACACCGCCGCCATCAGCGCCCTGACTCTATGGCAGGCTGCTCAGGGCGACTGGCGTGGCCTTGAGGTTTCCTGAATTGCGCCCACCTGTCTGAACGGCGTAAAGATCGCGCCGCCCTTTTTTCGGACTCATTTGGGCTTGGGGAGATTGAGATGGCCGACGTCGTGACAGACGACCGACCCCTCACGTTCGAGGACCTGATCCAATGGTTCGAAGCAGGCTCAAAGCCTGTCGGCGATTGGAAAGTAGGCGCCGAGCATGAGAAATTCGTGTTCCGTTTGGGAACCTACGAACCTATTCCGTATGGCGGTCCCGCCGGTATCCAGGCCCTGCTCAACGGGCTGACGAGATTCGGCTGGAAGGGCGTCTACGAGGGCGAGAACATCATCGCCTTGGAGCGCGGCAAGGCCAATGTGAGCCTGGAGCCCGGCGGACAGTTCGAATTGTCCGGCGCGCCGCTGGAGACGATGCACGACATCTGCGAGGAAACCGGGCAACACCTCGAAGAGGTGAAGACGGTCGCCGACGAGCTCGGTCTCGGCTTCCTCGGCCTCGGCTACACCCCGCTCTGGCGGCGTGACGAGATCCCGGTGATGCCCAAGGGCCGTTACAAGATCATGCGGGAATACATGCCGAAGGTCGGCAATCTCGGCCTCGACATGATGTTCCGCACCTGCACCGTCCAGGCCAATCTGGACTTCGGGTCCGAGGCCGACATGGTGGCCAAGTTCCGCACCAGCCTGGCCCTGCAGCCGATCGCCACGGCGCTGTTCGCCAATTCACCGTTCATCGAGGGCAAGCCGTCGGGCTTCCTGTCGGCGCGGGCCAATGTCTGGACCGACACCGATCCGGACCGCACGGGCATGCTGGACTTCGTGTTCGCCGACGGTTTCGGTTTCGAGACCTACGCCAACTACGCCCTCGACGTGCCGATGTATTTCGCCAAGCGCGACGGCAAGTATGTGGACCTGTCGGGCCGCTCGTTCCGCAAGTTCATGGCCGGCGAACTCTCCGACCTGCCGGGCGACCGCCCGTCGATCAAGGACTGGGCCGACCACACCACGACCGCCTTCCCCGAAGTGCGTCTCAAGCAGTATCTGGAAATGCGCGGCGCGGACTCCGGTCCCTGGAGCCGTCTCTGCGCCCTGCCGGCGCTGTGGGCGGGCATCTTCTACGACAGCGCCGCCCTGGCCGCGGCCTGGGACCTCTGCAAGGACTGGAAGGTCGAGGATCACGAACGCCTGCGGGCCGACGTCGCGCGCCTCGGCCTCAAGGCGCAGGTGAACGGCCGCAGCGTGCAGGACGTGGCCAAGGACATGGTCGCCATCGCCCGCCAGGGCCTGAAGAACCGTAACCGGCTTAGCGCCGGCATGGTCGACGAAGGCAACTATCTGACCGAGCTCGAAGACATCGCCGACAGCGGGATCACCCCGGCTGAGCGGCTGCTCGAACTCTACAACGGTCCGTGGAACGGCGACGTGCGCCGGGCCTTCGAAGACTTCGCGTACTAGGTCATTTCCCTTCCCCTCACGGGGGAGGGAGCGACTCTCGCCTAGGCGTCCGGGCTCTGGACGTTCGGCGGCCAATGCTCGCGCTGGCTGGCGCCGGAGCCGCTGTCGGTGTGCAGCACCGCTTCATCGATGATCGTGTGGACATGGGCCGGGTCGACGACGGCCTCGTCGACCGCATAGACCTCGACCTTGTCCGGATAGAAGGCCAATCGCCCACGGATCTGCTCCATGGCGATATATGGCTGCTCGTAGGTCCAGACCGCGTTCTCGGCGAACCGGCCGTCCATCAGGATGGTGTAATAGGCCGCGTCGCCCTTGTACGGGCAATGGGTGGTGCGCTCGGTGCGCGAGAGGAAGTCCATCGAGACGTCGCCGCGCGGGAAGTACACGACCGGCGGATAGTCCGCCTCCTGCAGGACCAGGGCGTCGCCGGTGTCGGCGATCACGTGGTCGCCGTACTTGGCGCGCCACCGGGTCTTGGCCGGGGTGAGGGTGATGGGGTGGTCGGGACCTGGAATCAGCATGCGGACGCTCCTCCTGAGGCCAGTCCAACGCCTAAGATGGGCTTGAGGCTCCCTGAACGCCAGTGTACAGGCGCCGCCTTGCTTGTGCTTGGCCTTACCGCGTGATCTTCTCGCGCCAAATAAGCCCGGCGGGGGTGAAACGACCCCAGGGAGCGCCGGCCGTCCAAGGAATCGGAACACCGCCCTTATGAATATTGTTATCCTTTTGGGGATCGTCATTACGCTGGCGACCGGCATCCCCGTCCTGCTGCAGTTGCTGAAAACGCACCCGCGCGGGCTGATGATCCTCTTCTTCACCGAGATGTGGGAGCGGTTCTCGTATTACGGGATGCGCGGCATCCTCATTTTCTATCTGACGCAGCAGCTGCTGTTCGACGACGCCATGGCAGGCGCGCAGTACGGATCCTACACCAGCCTCGTCTACCTGCTGCCGCTGATCGGCGGCCTGCTGGCCGACCGCTATCTGGGCACCCGCAAGGCCGTGGCCTTCGGCGCCCTGCTGCTGGTCGCCGGTCACATGACCATGGCGATCGAAGGCCGCCCGGCCAGCCAGACCCTGACCTACGCCAACCAAAGCTATCAGGTCGCCGCCGAAGGCCGCATGGAAGCCCGGTCGGTCAAGCTGATGGTCGGCGACAAGGCCTACGACTTCGGCCCGGCCGAAGGCGGCGGGCTTGAGATCAAGGGCCTGGAAGCCGGCGCGCCGCTTCCGTCCGTCCTGCCCGAGGGCAGCTACAAGATGGAGAAGAAAAACGATCCGCTGGGCGTGAACGCCTTCTATCTGGCGGTGTCGCTGATCATCATGGGCGTGGGCTTCCTGAAGCCCAACATCTCCACCATCGTCGGCCAGCTCTATCCGCAGGGCGACCCGCGGCGGGATTCCGGCTTCACCCTCTACTATTACGGCATCAACCTCGGGGCCTTCTGGGCTTCGGTGCTGTGCGGCCTGCTGGGCCAGACGGTCGGCTGGTGGGCGGGCTTTGGTCTGGCCGGCGTCGGCATGGCGCTGGGCTGGGTGGTCTTCGTGCTCGGCAAGCCGCTGCTGCAGGGCAAGGGCGAACCGCCGAACCCGGCGCGCCTGAAGGAGGCCGTCGCTGGCCCCATCAACCGCGAATGGCTGATCTACATCCTGGCGATCCTCGGTGTGGGCGGCGTCTGGGTGCTGGTCCAGCGCAACAGCTTCGTGGCCTGGGCACTGCTCGGGGCCACCGTCGCTTCGCTCGGCTATATCGCGTTCTTCCTGACCAAGTGCACCAAGATCGAGCGTGAGCGGATGATGCTCGCCCTCGTGCTGATCTTCGGGTCGGTGGTGTTCTTCACCCTGTTCGAACAGGCTGGCACCTCGCTGAACCTGTTCGCCGCCCGTAACGTCGACCTCGCCATCACCCACCAGGCCACCAGCTTCCTGGGCGTTCCGATGGGGTCGGCCGAACAGCTGGCCGCCGCCGGCATCGAGCCGAAGGGCTTCTGGATCGACGCCACCATGGGCGCGGCTCAGACCCAGTCCTTCAACGCCGCCTTCATCCTCATCTTCGCCCCGATCTTCGCGGCGATGTGGGCGTGGCTGGCGGCGCGCGGCCGCGATCCGAACCCGACGATGAAGTTCGGCCTTGGCCTCATCCAGGTCGGCCTCGGCTTCATGGTGGTGGTCTGGGGCGCAGGCATGGCGGACGGCGCCTATCGCCTGCCGCTGATGCTGCTCGGCATGCTCTATCTGCTGCACACCACGGGGGAGCTCTTCCTGTCGCCGGTAGGGCTGTCGGAGATCACCAAGCTGTCGGTGGCCTCGATCGCCTCGTTCATGATGGCGGTGTGGTTCCTGGCCTCGTCGATCGCCCAGCTCGTGGGCGGTTGGATCGCCGGTCTGGCCGGCGCCGAGACGGTCGGCGGGCAAGTGCTCGACCCGGCCGCCGCGCTGGCCTCGTCGCTCGAGGTGTTCAAGATGCTGGGTTGGGCCGGCGTCGGTGTGGGCGTCGCCTTCATCGCGCTGAGCTTCTTCATCAAGCATTGGTCGCATGGCGCCAACAGCCCGGCCGGTCACGCCCAGCCCGAGCCGATCGCTCCGGTGCTGGACGGTGAACGCCAGGCCGTGAACCCGGCGGCGATGCGGGCCGATCGGGAGCTCTAGGCTCCCCCCGCAGGACGAAACGAATGAGGCCGGGCGCATCCCACGCCCGGCCTTTTTCATGCCTGGTGAGTTGGCGCCCTAGGCGCCGAAGGTCTTGCGCATCCGTACGTAGTACATCCGGCCGACCTGGATATCGCGGTCCTCGACATAGGCGATCTGGTTCAGGCTTCGCGGGCCGTCATAGACCGTCCGGGTGTTGCGGAAGCCGCGCTTGGTGAGGTTCGCTACCTCGACGCGAACGATGATGTCGGGCCGGGCGCGCCATTCGACATAGGGACGGACGAAGGTCTTGAGTTTGCGATCCTCGACCTCGCTCAGCCGGTAGTAGGTTTCGCGCCAGCCGCCATAGACGTCGACGCCCCAGTTGGCCCGCCACTGCGGAAGATCGTGGGTGAAGGTGACCTCCCACTCCAGCGGCTGCAGGCCCGAGATTTCGCGATCCTCGCCGGTGGTCGGATCGGTGACCTCCGAGCGCCGCCATGTGCCTTCACCCTTCAACTGCATGGCCTTGCCGCCGAACCGGTCGAGCGGCAGGGTGACGTTGAGGATCAGTTCGTCCTTGGTCCCGTCGCCGATATTGGCCCGGGTGTCGAAGATGTCGCCGTTGGCCGCGAATACCGGCCGGCGGTCGATGACGTCGGTCAGGGCCGAGTGGCGCAGGGTCAGCACCGCCGCGCCATCGCCTAGGAAGCGCTGCTCGACTGCGGCCTCGCTCACCCAGGCCTGTTCCGGGTTGAGGTCCGGGTTGCCGGCCTGGATCACGCCGGTGTTCAAGGTCGAGGAGGCGACGAAGTCGTCGAAGTTCAGTTGGCCGACCACGCGCTCGAACCGGAAACGCACCTGCGTCGCGGCGCTCGGCGCCCAGCTCGCGGCGAACCGCGGCTTGGCGAAGTACAGCGTCTTCTCGACCCGGACGTCGCCGTCCGAGGAGATGGCCGACCCCTCGTAACGCAGGCCGCTTTCCAGGGTCCAGCGGCTGGACGGTCGCCAGATCGCCTTGGCGAAGAGCTCGCCGCGCTTCTCCTCCACCTCGACATTGGCGGCGGGCAGTTCGACCACGGCGCCGTTCTCGGCATAGGTCGTCTGGCTCTCCAGGGCGTTGAAGGCGCCCTCGGCCCCGAGCTCGAGTGAGATTTGCTGGTTGGGGCGGAACTTGAGCACGCTGCGGGCGATGGTCTCGCTGCTTTCGCGCGACAGGCCGAAGCGGGCGTCGAATCCCTCGCCATGGAAGCTGGAGTCGATGTCTTGGTCGCGGGTCTGGCGCAGGCCGACCAGCTCTAGGGTGGTGCGGGCGCCGAAGTCGCGGGTGAACAGGCCGCCGATCTCGGTGTCGAAGCGGTTGGAGACGTCGGCGAACACCTGGGTGTCGGGGCCGGGGAAGGTGACATGGTCGGTCTCCTCGGTCTTGAAGTCGTCCCAGGCGACCCGCGCGTTCATCCGCGCCTTGCCGCCAAGCAGCGGGGTCTCGTAGGCGCCGGTGAGGGTGCTGACGCCCCCGTCGCCCTCGCTGTCGACCTGAGAACGAAACAGCTCACGGCCGCCGGGTGCGACCTTCACGTGCGGGCCCTGTCCGGCGCCGTCGTCCATGCCCATGCCGTAGCGGGCGGCGGCCTCCCAGTTGCGGCCGCCGTTCCCGCCCGATAGCTCCAGGCGCACGCCATAGAGATTGCGGCCGTCATAGATGTGGTTGTTGGCGACTGCGAACAGGCCGCGGAAGCCCGCACCGGACTTTCGGACCACATTGGCCAGCACCGACTTGCCCTGCATGTCCACGCCCGGCGCGCCGCCGCGGATCAGGTCGATGCGCTCGACCTGGCCGGCGGGGAGACGGCGCAGGATTTCCTCCAGGTCGTCGGTCTTGGAGGTGGGGCGCTGGCCGTCGATCAGTACGTTGCCGCCGCCGCCCTCGAAGCCGCGGATCTTCGCGCCGGTCTCGATCGAGAACCCCGGCAGGCGCAACAGCATCTCGTGGGCGTTGGCCGGTTGCGAGCCGGAGAAGAAATCTGGCGGGTAGCTGATGACCCCTTCGGCCGTGGAGACCGCCGCCATCGGCGCGGCGACGACGGCCTGGACGTCCTCTCCAGCGGCGGGGGCGGCGAGGGCGAGGGCCGAGGCCAGGGCCGGAATGATCATGTAACGGTGCTCCCCGAAGATGCAGGCAAGTGACCTGCACCCCCGGGGCGACACCAATTAAATCCCGGAAAGGTGGATTAAATCGCCGAAATGTTTCCGGTGGTTAGTCGGCGGCGGCGATCAGATGCTGGTGCCGCCGACGGTCAGGCCGGTGATCTTTAGCGACGGTTGGCCGACGCCGACGGGTATGCTCTGGCCGGACTTTCCGCAGACGCCGACGCCGGGATCGAAGTCGAAGTCGTCGCCGATCATCGTCACCCGGGTCAGGGCCGAGGGACCGTCGCCGATCAGGGTCGCGCCCTTGACCGGGGTGGTGATCTTGCCGTCCTCGATCAGGTAGGCCTCGGTGCACTGGAAGACGAACTTGCCGTTGGTGATGTCCACCTGGCCGCCGCCGAAGTTCGCGCAATAGAGGCCGCGCTTGGTCGAGGCGATCATCTCCGCGCGCGGGGTCGAGCCGGCCATCATCGCGGTGTTGGTCATCCGCGGCATCGGCATGTGGGCGTAAGACTGGCGGCGGCCGTTGCCAGTCGCGGTCAGGCCCATCAGCCGGGCGCTCATCCGGTCGTGCATGTAGCCGACCAGGATACCGTCCTCGATCAGGATGGTGCGTTCGGTGGGCGTGCCCTCGTCGTCGATGGTCAGCGAGCCGCGACGTCCGGCCAGGGTGCCGTCGTCGAAGACCGTGACGCCGGGCGCGGCGACGCGCTCGCCGATGCGGCCGGAGAAGGCGGAGGTGCCCTTGCGGTTGAAGTCGCCCTCCAGGCCGTGGCCGACGGCTTCATGCAGCAGCACGCCGTTCCAGCCCGGGCCGAGCACCACGTCCATCTCGCCCGCCGGGCAGGGGACGGCGTCCAGATTGACCAGGGCCTGGCGCAGGGCTTCCTCGGCCTGCTCCTGCCACTTGTCGGGCGTGATCCAGGCTTCGAACCCGGCGCGGCCGCCGGCCCCGGCGAAACCGTTCTCGCGCTTGCCGTCCTTCTCGACCGTCACCTGTACGTTCACCCGGCAGAGCGGGCGCACATCACGGATCAGCCGGCCGTCGGCGCGCAGGATCTCGACGGTGCGGCGCTCGCCGGCCAGGCTGGCCATCACCTGGACGACGCGAGGGTCGCGGGCGCGGGCCCAGGCGTCGATCTCCTGCAGCAGGGCGACCTTGTCGGAGAAGGCGGGTGAGGCGGTGGGATCGTCCTCGCCATAGAGCTTGGCGTTGGTGGAGCGAGGCCCCTCGGCCGACACGCCGGAATAGCCGCGCTTGGCGAGGGCCGACGACTGCGCCGCGCGTTTGATCGCCGCTTCGGAGACTTCGCTGGAATGGGAGTAGCCGGCGGTCTCGCCGGCCACGACTCGCAGGCCAAAGCCTTCCGACGAATCATAGGAGGCCGACTTCAATCGTCCATCGTCGAACAGGAAGGCCTCGCTCTCGGACTTTTCCACGAAAAGTTCACCGTCGTCGGCGCCGACCAGGGCCTCGCCAAGAATCTCACGGGCCCGTTCGGGCGAAACCCCGGCGGAATCGAGAATCGAGGGGACGGGGGAGAGGGCGTTCATCGGCTTCTGCTTTCGAAAGGCGAGCGTTCAGAGATAGGGGGTCGCAGCCGCCGCGTCACCCCAAACCGCGCTCGTCTTGCGTTCAGCCGACCAGCGGGTCGTGTCCCCAGTTCATCAGCGACCATCGCCAGCGCGTGTGCGTCACGTCGCCCCAAGGCCGTTGGGCCAGGTGACGGCGAGCATAGCCAATCACCTTCTTCATATGGGTGTAGTCGGCCTCGGTGAGGTCCTCCGGCGGCCGCGCCCTGATCTCGATGATGCGGCGGGCCGACTGGCGGCCGACCGATTCGCTCTCGCCGCGCCGGGTGAAGCCGACGGCCTTGCTCTGTTCCGTCTCGAGCCAGGCCTCCAGGGTCGAGGGCGACATGTTCACGACGGCGTCGAAGTCCCGGCGGATGGCGAGTTCCTCCTCCGGGTGGCGATGGGGCCTCATGAAACCTCGTGCTCCGGTTTTGCGAAAACTACGCCGGAACCGGCGTTTTGGACGCGTTGCGCCCGACATATCATCGGTCGACGGTCAGACATCGCGCCATAGGGGGTCTTAGCGCCTTGGCAAGGGATGGGAGAGCGCGTATGGACCCCGGCTTAAGGGCAAGGCCTCACGATTTTTGGGGCCTCGTCTCGATTCCAGTCGGCGGGGGCGATCGTCTTTCGCGAGGCGCGGCCGGCCAAGCAGACCGAGGGGACATGAAGTCTAGGGTTCAGGGCATGCGGACGTGGGCGGCGGCAGCCGCTGCGGGCGCGACGTCAGCGTTCTGGGGCGTTCAGGCGTTCGCGGACGAATTGATGGGTCAACCGACGCCGGGTGGCATCGGCCTTCAGCCGGCGGCCTCGCCGTTGAAGCACGCAGCGCATGATTTCCATGATTGGATTCTCATGCCGATCATCACCTTCATCTGCTTGCTGGTTCTCGGCCTGCTGCTGTGGTGCGTGATCCGCTACAACAAGCGGTCGAACCCGATCCCGGCGAAGTGGAGCCACAACACCCTCGTCGAAATCGTGTGGACGGTGGTGCCGGTGCTGATCCTGATGGCCATCTCGGTCGTCTCGTTCAAACTGCTCTTCGCCTATCACGACATGCCCAAGCCGGACCTGACCGTTAAGGCCACCGGCTACCAGTGGTACTGGGGTTATGAGCTGCCTGACCAAAAGGTCGGCGAGTTCGTCTCCAACATGCTTCCCGAAGACGAGGCCAAGGCGCGCAACGTTCCGTATCGCCTGGCCGCCACCGAGCCGCTCGTGGTTCCGGTCAATAAGACCGTCCGCGTGCTGGTCACCGGCGCCGACGTCATTCACGCCTTCGCCCTGCCGGCGTTCGGCCTGAAGGTCGACGCGGTTCCCGGCCGGATCAACGAAACCTGGTTCCGCGCCGAGCGCACGGGCACCTTCTATGGCCAATGCTCCGAGCTGTGCGGCGTCGACCACGCCTTCATGCCCCTGGAGATCAAGGTCGTGACGCAGCCTGAGTTCGAGGCCTGGGTGGCTTCGAAGGGTGGTTCCACCGCTCCGGCCGCTCCGGCGGCTGCTGCTCCGGCCGCTCCCGCCGCCGAAGGCGCCGCGACCCCGGCCGCCGCCTCGGTTCCCGCGGCTCCGGCCGCGAACGCCCCGGCCGCGGTTGCGCCCGCAGCGCCCGCGCCGACCTCCACGCCGGCCGCGCCCGCCGCGGCGCCGGCCGCGAACTGAGCTTAGGACAGAGTACGATGGCACAAGCCGCAGCTCACGATCATCACGACGAAGCCGATCATAAACCCGGCTTCATCGCTCGTTGGTTCTTCTCCACGAACCACAAGGACATCGGCACGCTCTACCTGCTGTTCGCCATCATGGCGGGCCTGGTGGGCGGCGCTCTCTCGGGCCTGATCCGTTGGGAACTGGCCGAGCCGGGCATTCAGATCTTCAAGGAAGGCTCCTCGATCCAGCTTCTGGGTCTCGTTGAGCAGTCCAAGCACGGCTACAACGCCGTGGTCACCGCCCACGCCCTGATCATGATCTTCTTCATGGTCATGCCCGCCATGATCGGCGGGTTCGGGAACTGGTTCGTGCCGCTGATGATCGGCGCGCCGGACATGGCGTTCCCGCGGATGAACAACATCTCGTTCTGGCTGCTGGTCGCCGCCTGGATCCTGCTGCTGGTGTCGATGTTCGTCGACGGCGGTCCGGGTAAGGGCTTCGGTGGTGGTTGGACGGCTTATCCGCCGCTCTCGACCTCCGGCCACGCCGGCCCGGCCATGGATTGCGCCATTCTCGCGCTCCACCTCGCCGGCGCCTCGTCGATCCTCGGTGCGATCAACTTCATCACCACGATCTTCAACATGCGCGCGCCGGGCATGACCCTGCACCGTATGCCGCTGTTCGCCTGGTCGGTGCTGATCACCGCCTTCCTGCTGCTGCTCTCGCTGCCCGTCCTGGCCGGCGCGATCACCATGCTGCTGACGGACCGGAACTTTAACACCCACTTCTTCGATGCGGCCGGCGGCGGCGACCCCGTCATGTACCAGCACCTGTTCTGGTTCTTCGGTCACCCGGAAGTGTACATCCTGATCCTGCCAGGCTTCGGCATCATCAGCCACATCGTGTCGACCTTCTCGCGCAAGCCCATCTTCGGCTACCTCGCCATGGCCTACGCCATGGTGGCCATCGGGTTCATCGGCTTCGTCGTGTGGGCGCACCACATGTACACCGTCGGCATGAGCATCAATCTGCGCGCCTACTTCGTGGCGGCCACCATGGTCATCGCGGTGCCCACCGGCGTGAAGATCTTCTCCTGGATCGCCACCATGTGGGGCGGCTCGATCGACTTCAAGACGCCGATGCTCTGGGCGATGGGCTTCATCTTCCTGTTCACGGTCGGCGGCGTCACCGGCGTCGTCCTGGCCAACGCCGGCATCGACTACAGCCTGCACGACACCTATTACGTCGTGGCCCACTTCCACTACGTGCTCAGCCTCGGCGCCGTGTTCGCGATCTTCGCGGGCTTCTACTACTGGTTCGAGAAGATCTGGGGGGTGAAGTACCGCGAGTGGCTCGGCCAGCTGCACTTCTGGGTCATGTTCGTCGGCGTGAACCTGATCTTCTTCCCGCAGCACTTCCTGGGTCTTCAGGGCATGCCGCGCCGATATATCGACTATCCGGAGGCGTTCACCCTGTGGAACCACGTGTCGTCGATCGGCTACGTCGTGACCTTGGTGGCCGTGGTGATCTTCCTGATCGTCCTCATCGAAGCCGCGATCTTCCGCCGCAAGGCCGAAGCCAATCCGTGGGGTGAAGGCGCAACGACGCTGGAGTGGACCCTGTCCTCGCCGCCGCCGTTCCACCAGTTCAACGAACTGCCGGTGGTGAAGCCGGACCTTCACTAGGTCCAGCTCGCCAAAGACTTCAGGGGCGCGGGCTGGGACAATCCAGCACGCGCCCTTTAGTCGTTTTGAGAGTATCTTGATGGCCATGTCGCCAGCCCTTTCACGCCCGAGCGCGCCGCCGCGGTGGCAGGACTATGTCCAGCTGCTGAAGCCGCGCGTGATGTCGCTGGTGATCTTCACCGCGATCACCGGACTGGTCTGCGCCGACTCCTCGGTGAACCCGATCCTGGGCGCGATCGCCATCTTCTGCATCGCGGTCGGGGCCGGCGCCTCGGCCTCGTTCAACATGTGGTACGACGCCGACATCGACGCCAAGATGCGCCGCACGCGCGCCCGTCCGGTGCCCTCGGGCAAGGTCCAGGGTTCCGACGCGCTCGCCCTGGGCGGGGTGTTGTCGATGTTCTCGGTGATGCTGCTCGGCATGACCACCAACTGGCTGGCCGCCGGCCTGCTGGCCTTCACCATCTTCTTCTACGCCGTCGTCTATACGATGTGGCTGAAGCGCTCGACGCCCCAGAACATCGTCATCGGCGGTCTGGCCGGCGCCTTGCCGCCGGTCATCGGCTGGGCCGCGGCGGCTGGGAGCGTTCCGCTGAACGCCTGGCTGCTGTGCGCGATCATCTTCATGTGGACGCCGCCGCACTTCTGGGCGCTCTCGCTCTACACCAGCGAGGACTACGAGAAGGCCGGCGTGCCGATGATGCCGGTGACGGCGGGCGCGGCCTCCACCCGCAAGCAGATCCTGATCTACAGCCTGCTGTTCGTGCCGCTCTGCATCGTGCCGGTCTTCACCCATCTGGGCGGCCTGACCTATCTGGCGGTCGCCGGACTGGGCGGCCTGGTCTTCCTGGTCCTGGCCTGGCGGGTGTTCAAGAGCCGCGCCGGCGAGGCCGCGGGCGAGCGCAACGACGACGGCCTCTATGACGTGAAGGGCGGCTCCAAGGACGCCCGCAACCTGTTCGCCTTTTCGATCCTCTACCTGACCCTGTTGTTTGCGACGCTGCTGGCCGAGCATGCGCTGGGCCTGCCCCCCGTCGGAGTGCTGTAAGTGAGCGAGCCTACGCCCGATCCCACCGTCGAGGCGCGTGCGCGCCGCGGTCGCAACATCGCGCTGGCGCTAGGCCTGGTGCTGTTCGTCGTCCTGGTCTTCGTGGTGACCGTCGTGCGTATGGGAGGCAATGTTGGCCTACGACCGCTCTAAGCCGGAGCCCACGCCCCAGGCCAAGCGCAACGCCAAGGTCGCGATGATCTGCGGCGCCGGGTTCGTGCTCATGGTCGGCGCGTCGTTCGCGTCGGTGCCGCTCTACAAGGCTTTCTGCCAGGTCACCGGCTTCGACGGGACCATCCGCAAGGCCGAGGTCGCGCCGGACAAGGTGCTGGACCGCAAGCTGCTGATCCGCTTCGACGCCAATGTCCGCGACCTGCCGTGGAAGTTCACCGCCGAGCAGACGACGCAGAACGTGCGAATCGGCGAGACGGGTCTGGCCTTCTTCAAGGTCACCAACAACGGCGACAAGCCGATCACCGGACGCGCGGTCTATAACGTCGTTCCGGAATCCGCCGGCGCCTATTTCCAGAAGCTCGAGTGCTTCTGCTTCTCCGACCAAACCATTCCGGCCGGAGAAACGATTGAATTTCCTGTGGTTTATTTCGTAGATCCGAAATTCGCCGAGGACTTCGAGACCAAGGGCAAGGGCGAGGTCACCCTCTCCTACACCTTCTATCCGTCGGTCGAAGCCGAGCGCGCTGAACGGCGCGCCGACGCCTCGACGACAAACCATCCTTCCGCCCTTGGCGTAACCGCCAAGGCGGGGCTATAGCGTCACGCAAATTGTCTTTCGCCGGCTCGAGAGAGGGGACGGCGTCTGTGATATCTGAGAGGGGTTAGGTCCGAAATGGCCCACGGCGAAGTCAAGCACGACTACCACCTGCTGCCTCCGAGCCCTTGGCCGCTCGTGGGTTCCGCCTCCGCCGTCATGATGGCGATCGGCGGTGTGATCTGGATGAAGGGCCTGTTCGGCCTGCCGCAACACTTCCCGTGGGTGTTCTTCGCCGGCCTCGCCGGCGTGCTCTACACCATGTACGGCTGGTGGTCGGACGTGATCAAGGAATCCAAGGCGGGCGACCACACGCCGGTCGTGTCGATCGGCCTGCGCTACGGCATGATCATGTTCATCGCTTCCGAAGTGATGTTCTTCGTCGCCTGGTTCTGGATCTTCTTCGAAATGGCGCTCTTCCATGAGCACCGGACCCTGTCGTCCATCGAGGAAGTCCGCGCCGCCTGGGCCACCTGGCCGCCGGCCGGCATCGAGACCGTCCCGGCCTGGAACCTGCCGTTGCTGAACACCCTGACCCTGCTGCTCTCGGGCACCACGGTCACCTGGGCGCACCACGCGCTGCAGCAGGGCGACCGCAAGGGCACGAAGCTGGCGCTGATCCTGACGATCATCCTCGGCGCGATCTTCACCGGCATCCAGGCTTACGAGTATCACCACATCCTGGAGCACAAGTACTTCTTCGGCGGTGAAGGCCAGGCCAACTCGGGCCTCTATGGTTCGTCCTTCTTCATGGCGACCGGCTTCCACGGCTTCCACGTGCTGATCGGCACCATCTTCCTGGCGGTTTGCCTGATCCGTCTGCTGCGTGGCGGTTTCACCCCGCAGAAGCATTTCGGCTTCGAAGCCGCCGCCTGGTACTGGCACTTCGTCGACGTGGTCTGGCTCTTCCTGTTCGCCTTCATCTACGTGGTGTTCGGCGGAGCCGGCCACTAGGCCCGAGTCATGAGTAGCCCCAATCCGCTTTTGGCGGGCCTACGCGGCCGCTGCCCGAACTGCGGAGAGGGGCGACTCTTTGAAGGCTTCCTCAAGGTCGCGCCGAAATGCGCGTCTTGCGGATACGACCTGGCCAAGGCCGACTCTGGAGATGGCCCCGCGGTCTTCGTGATCCTGATCGCGGGTTTCTTCTGCGCCTTCCTGATGCTCTTCACCGAGCTCAAGTTCTCGCCCCCTATCTGGGTGCATATCGTCATCTTCCTGCCCCTGACCCTCGGCGTCTGCCTGGGTCTGCTCCGCCCACTGAAGGGCGTGATGCTGGCGGCTCAGTTCTCCAACAACGCTTCGGAAGCCCGCCATGACTGATCGCGCTCGCCGCTTCCCGGTGGGTCTGACGATCGCGGTGGCGATTTCCCTCGCCATCCTGGTCGGGCTCGGTTCGTGGCAGCTCAAGCGGCTGGCCTGGAAGGAAGGCCTGCTGGCGCGCGTCGCGGCGCTGCAAGCCGCGCCCGCCAAGCCGGGCGTCGCGGCCATGGAGCAGATGAGCGTCGGCGCCGATCTCGACTTCGCCCGCGTCCAGCTGGAATGCCCCGGGCTCGCCAGCGCGCCCTATGTGCAACTCTATTCGGTCCGCGACGGTCAGCCGGGCGCGCGCCTGGTCTCGGCCTGCCACATCGCGGGCGGCCGTTATCGCAGCATCCTGGTCGACCGGGGCTTCGTCGACGAGACGGTGTCGGCCCGCCCGCGCGTGAACGTTTCCGACCGGACCCCGATCACCATCACCGGTGTGCTGCGGGTTCCCGAGCCGGGCAACTTCGTCAGCCCGCCGAACGACGTGGCCGCCAATCGCTGGTACGTCCGCGACGTCCCGGCCATGGCCAAGGCGCTGAGCGCCGACGCCCCGGCGCCGCTGGTGCTGATGGCCGAAACATCCTCGAACCCGGAGTGGAAGGCGCTCGATCCTGCGCCGCTCCCGGCTGAAATCTCCAACCGCCACCTGGAATACGCCCTGACCTGGTTCGGTCTTGCCGCGTCTCTGGTCGGCGTTTATGTCGCCATGCTTTGGCGTAGACGGAAGACCTGATGCGGTATGTCTCCACGCGGGGGGAATCGCCCTCCGTCGGCTTCATCGATGCGGTTCTCTCGGGCCTGGCGCCTGATGGTGGGCTCTATGTGCCCGAGGAATGGCCGACCTTCAGCCGCGACGAAATCGCGGCTTTCGCCGGCAAGCCCTATCACCACGTGGCCACCGAGGTCCTGGCGCGCTTCGTCGGCGACGAGATCCCGCATGAGGTTCTGGGCGACATGTGCGCCGAGGCCTATGCCAGCTTCACCCACGCCGCCGTCGTGCCGGTGCGCCAGATCGCGCCGGGCGGGTTCATGGCCGAGTTGTTCCACGGGCCGAGCCTGGCCTTCAAGGACGTGGCCATGCAGCTGCTGGCCCGGCTGTCCGACCATGTGCTGGGCGCCCAGAAGCGCACCCAGACCATCCTTTGCGCCACGTCGGGCGACACCGGCGGCGCGGCCGTCGAGGCCTTCCGTGGCCGGGCCAACACCAAGATCGTGGTGATGTTCCCGGACGGCCGGATCTCCGAGGTCCAGCGCCGCTTCATGACCACGGCCGCCGAGGACAATGTCCGCTGCGTGGCGGTGGCCGGCGACTTCGATGACTGCCAGGCGATCCTGAAGACCTCGTTGCAGGACGCGGCCCTCAAGCAGGCCGTCGGCCTGTCGGCGGTCAACTCGATCAACTTCGCCCGCATCGTCGCCCAGAGCGTCTATTACTTCACCAGCGCCGTGGCGCTGGGCGCGCCGCATCGTGAGATCGCCTTCGCCGTGCCGTCGGGCAATTTCGGCGACGGCTTCGCGGGCTTCGTGGCCAAGCGCATGGGGCTGCCGATCGCCCGGATCATCATCGCCACCAACTCCAACGACATCCTGGCCCGCGCCTTCGAGGAAGGCCGCTATGTCCGGGGCGTGACCGCGCCGACCCAGTCGCCGGCCATGGACATCCAGTCGGCCTCGAACTTCGAGCGGCTCTATTTCGAGTGCGTGCGCCGCGACGGGATCGAGACGGCCCGCGCCTTCGCCGCCTTCGCCGAGACCGGCGGCATGGACATCCCGCCCCAGGCGCTGGCCACCATGCGCGAGACCTTCACCGGCGTGACGATCGGCGAGGGCGACACGACCCGCACCATCATGGCCACCCTGCGTGAGACCGGCGAACTGATCGATCCGCACACCGCCGTCGGCGTGGCCGGCATGCAGCGGGCGCGCGGCGTCACCGACGCCCCGATCGTGGTGCTGTCGACCGCCCATGCGGCGAAGTTCCCCGACACCGTGGAAGCGGCGACGGGCGAGACCCCTGTCATGCCGAGGACCGCGGCCCATCTTGCTGGTAAGGAAGAGCGGTTCGATCGGCTGCCCGCCGACGCCGACACCATCAAGGCCTACGTCATGGCCTTTGCCGAAGGCTGACCCACTGCCCACCGTCCACATGCTGAAGAATGGGGTTCGCGTCGTCTGCGACCCCATTGATGGACTTGAAACCCTGGCTCTGTCGGTTGTCGCCGGCCGGGGCGCGCGTTCCGAGGACGAGGCCCGCTCCGGCTGGTCCCACCTGCTGGAGCATATGGTCTTCAAGGGCGCGGGCGAGCGGTCGGCACGCGACATCGTCGAGGTGATCGAGGCCGAGGGCGGCCAGATCAACGCCGCCACCGGCTATGAGCGCACCAGTTTCCAGATCCGCGCCCTGAAGGGCGGCCTGGACCTCGGCTCATCGGTGCTCGCCGACCTGGTGCTGCGCCCGACCATGGACGCTGGCGACCTCGTCCGCGAAATCCAGGTGGTCGGCCAGGAGATCGCCGAAGCGGCCGATACGCCCGATGACCACGTCTTTGAGATGGCGCAGGAAGTGGCCTTCGGCGATCAGCCGCTGGGCCGGCCGATCCTGGGCACCGACGAGTCCATCGCCCGGGCGAGCGTCGAGACGCTGTCGGCCTGGCGTGCGGCGCTTTATGCGCCCGACAGCCTGGTCATCGCCGCCTCCGGCGCGGTGGACGAGGCCGAACTGCTGGCCCTGGCCGAACGCGATTTCGGCGGCGCGGCGGGGGAGGGCGCGGCGGTTCCGCCGACGGCGGCCTTCACCGGCGGCCGGCGCGCGACCTCGAAGGCGCTGGAGCAGGCCAATCTGGTCTTCCTGCTGCCGGCCGTGGGCGTTCGTGACGAAGCCTATTTCGCCATGCGCCTCTATGCCGAGATCCTCGGCGGGGGCATGGCCTCGCGGCTGTTCCAGGAAGCTCGCGAGAAGCGCGGCCTGGCCTATGCTGTCGACGCCTATTCCGAGACCTACGCCGACACCGGCGTGTTGGGGATTTTCGCCGGTTGCGCGGCCAAGGACGCCGCCGAGCTGGCCCGCGTGGCCGCCGGCGAGGTCCAGGGCATGGCGAGCCGTATCGAGCCCGCAGAACTCTCCCGCGCCAAGGCCCAGCTCAAGGCCTCGATGTTCATGGCCCGCGAACAGCCGCTGTCACGCTCCGAACAGGCCGCCGCCCAGGTGCTGCTGTTCGGCGAGACCTTGGCGACGTCCGACCTCGCCGCGCAGATCGACGCCGTGACCGCGCAGGACCTGATCGCCCTGGGCGAGCAGATCCTGGCCCCGCGCCTTTGCGCGGTGAGCGTCCTGGGCCCCAAGAGCGCCCTGAAGGCCGCCGAGGCGTTCGAGCGGGCGCTGTTCGCCTAGGGACCGCAGCGCTTCCTCCTCGTCATCCTAGGCCTTGTGCCTAGGACCCCTCTATCGGCCGCGAGGCGGCGCGGGGCGCACCGGGATGGCGGAGCTTTCCTGCCGCAGACCAGCAAAGCGGAGCGAGGGGGCCTAGGCACAAGGCCTAGGATGACGAGGGGGATGGTAGCCCTCTCTCTCGGCTGATCGCCGCGATGATGTCGACAGGCGCTGTTCGCCTAACCGGCTTGACGCCGGCCACTCATTCCCGTGACCTTGCGCTATGGCCTTGTTGGATTGGATCGCCCCGGAAAGTGGGCTGCGGATCGAGGGCGACGGGGTTCGCCTGCGGCCGCCGCGCGCCGCCGACTTCGCCGAGTGGCGCGAGCTGCGCGCCCAGTCGCGCGATTTCCTGCAACCGTGGGAGCCGACCTGGCCGGCCGACGACCTGACCCGTGCGGCCTTCCGCCGCAGACTGACCGCCTATTCCCGTGATCGGGAAGCGGGGACCGCGTTTCCTTTTTTTGTTTTCCGGACTCGGGACGACGCCCTGACCGGCGGGATCACGCTTTCAAACGTTCGCCGCGGCGTCGCCCAGATGGGTTCGGTGGGCTACTGGTGCGGTCAACCCTTTGCACGGCAAGGCCAAACGCTCGCCGCCGTGCGCTCGCTGAGCGTCTTCGCCTTTCGCACCCTGGCCCTGCATCGGCTGGAAGCGGCCTGCCTTCCGCACAACGATGCGTCCCGCAGATTGCTCAACCGCGCCGGGTTTCGCGAGGAGGGGCTCGCGGAGGCTTATCTGAAAATTAACGGCGTTTGGCGAGACCATGTGTTGTTCGGTCTTGTGTCGCCTTTGCAGGCGCATGAGGGGCCGGGCGATGGAGTGTCTGTTTAGCGCGATCGGCAAAACGCCGGGCCCGCTCGGCGGCGCGTTGACCTGTAGCGTCTTGAGGCGATGCCGAACGATCGTTGGAGCTGGGACGCCACCACGACGCTTGAAGCGTTGGGCGCGGCCGACGTAGTTCTCTGGCTCTGGGAGCCGGAGAAGGATCGTCTGCGCTTGACTGGCGCTTCGCGCGCGCTCGGCCTTGGGCCGCTCGCCCCTGAATGTTCATCCGCGGCTATCCGCGCCTTGGCCCTGCCGCCGGATCGCGCGCTGGCCGAGGATATGCTGCGTGTCCAGGAACCGGGCTCGGAGATCGCCGTGCGCCTGCGCATGCGCGGCGGCGGGGTCTGCATCTGGCGCGGCGTCTGGCTTGAGGACGGCGGCCTGCGCGCCGCCGGCGTGATCGCGCCCGAGGTCAAGTTCGCCGCCTCCGACCTGGACAGCCTCACCGGCCTGCTCGACCGCAAGAGTTTCGTCACCCGCGCGCGCGAACGCCTGCAAAGCCCCGGCCAGCATGAGCTGGTGGTGGCCGACCTTGACCGCCTGCGCCGCCTGAACGAGGCGCTGGGTCACGAACGCGCCGACTTGGTGCTGGCGGCGCTGGGTTCGCGCCTGGCCGCCGCCTTCCCGCCGAACGCTCTACTGGCCCGGGTCGGCGAGGACGAGTTCGCCGTCCTGGCCCCGACCTCGCGTCCGTCCGCCGCCGAGACCCTGCGTCAGGCGCTGGAGCAGCCGCTGCGCGTCGCCGGCTTCGATATCCATCCCACCCTCTCCATCGGCGCCGTGGAGGCTGTCGGCGGCGAGGACGCCCCGGAGGCCGCCGAGCTGCTGCGCCGGGCCGAACTGGCGGTCGAGTCCGCCAAGAGCAACGGACGTGGCGGCGCCGCCGCCTATGGCCGGAGCCTGGAAAGTGACGGGCTGTCGCGCCTGGCCCTGGAGAGCGATCTGCGCGGCGCCATGGGCCGCAACGAAATCGTGCCCTTCTACCAACCCATCGTGCGGCTCTCGACCGGCGCCCTGTCGGGGTTCGAGGCCCTGGTCCGCTGGCGCCACCCGCGTCGCGGCCTGCTGACGCCCGATCAGTTCCTGCCGCTCTGCGAAGAGATGGGCCTGATGAGCGAGCTGGGCGCGATGATGATGCGCCAGGCCGGCCATCAACTCGCCACCTGGCGCCGTGATCACCGGGCCGCCGGCGAACTGACCGTGGCGGTGAACCTCTCGACCGGCGAGATCGATCGCCCCGACCTGATCTCCGACGTGATCGCCATTCGGCGCGAAACCGGCCTGCCGCCGGGCGCGCTGAAGCTGGAAGTCACCGAAGGCGACGTCATGCGCGATCCTGATCGCGCCGCCGTCGTGCTGCGCAACCTGCGCGAGGCGGGCGCCGCGCTCGCCCTCGATGACTTCGGCACCGGCTTCTCGTCGCTCAGCTACCTGACGCGGCTGCCCTTCGACACCTTGAAGATCGACCGCTACTTCGTACGCACCATGGCCACCAACGAAGGCTCGGTGAAGATCGTCTCCTCCGTGGTGAAGCTCGGCGAGGATCTGGATCTGGAAGTGGTCGCCGAGGGCGTCGAGAACGCGCAGATGGCCCGCCATCTGCTGTCGCTCGGCTGCGACTACGGCCAGGGCTTCGGCTATGCGCCGGCGCTGTCGCCGCAGGAGGCAGAGGTCTATCTCAACGAAAGCTATGTGGACGGCGCAGCGCCGGTGAAGGCGCGCGGCTAGCTCGCGCCAATCGCCCCATTCGTCATCCTCCGGGCTCGCGAAGCGAGATCCGGGGGACCCATACGGCCCATCAAGACTTGCACCTCAGCTTGGGTCCCCCGGATCGTCTTTCAGACGACCGGAGGATGACGAGGGGAGGGGCTAAGCCCGGCCCGCGGTCGTCGTGAGCAGCCGGGCGTCGACGCCGATCTTGGCCAGGGCCTTGGTCCACTTCTGTTCGTGGTCGCCGCCGAACACCAGGGTCTCGTCCGCGTCGCAGGTCAGCCAGACGTTCTCGCGGATTTCGCGCTCCAACTGGCCCGGCCCCCAGCCGGCGTAACCGAGCGCCAGCAGCGAGCGCCTGGGCGGGCGGCTCTGACCGGCCATGGCCTCCAGCACCTCGCGGGTGGCGGTCAGGGAAATACCTTCGCGGATCGGCAGGCTGTTCTCACCGGAGGTGTAGTCGTCGGTGTGCAGGACGAAGCCGCGTTCGCGATCAACAGGGCCGCCCAGCAGCACGAGGTCCGGCGGAATCTGGATCGTCGACCTGACCTCCAGGCGTCCCAGCAGGTCGGGAACGGTCAGACCCTCGACCGGGCGGTTCACCGCGATGCCCATGGCGTGGCTTTCGTCGTGGGCGCAGATCAGCACCAGGGCGCGTTCGAAACGCGGGTCGCCGATGCCAGGCATGGCGATCAGCATCTGGCCGGAGAGGAAAACGCCGTCGTCCATATTCTGGAATTTGACCTTCATCGCGGCGCTTTCAAGTCTTGAACTCACACAAGAACGTTGAAGCGACGCCGGACCACGTTATCTGGTGAACCAACTTCATCAGGGAGAGAGACCCATGACCATCAAAGTCGGCGACAAACTGCCCGCCGCCACCTTCTCCGCGGGGACGCCGGAAGGTCCTCGTCCCATGTCCACCGACGACATCTTCGCCGGCAAGAAGGTCGCCCTGTTCGCGGTGCCGGGCGCCTTCACCCCGACCTGCTCGGCCAAGCACCTGCCGGGCTTCAAGGATCATGTCGCCGACTTCAAGGGCAAGGGTGTCGACACCATCGCCTGCGTCTCGGTCAACGACGCCTTCGTGATGAAGGCCTGGGCCGAAAGCCAGTCGGTGGGCGACGCCATCCTGATGCTCGGCGACGGCAACGGCGACTTCACCAAGGCCATCGGCCTGGAGATGGACGGCTCCAAGTTCGGCATGGGCCAACGCTCGCAGCGTTACTCGATGATCGTCGAGGACGGCGTCGTGAAGGAGCTGAACGTCGAGGCTCCTGGCGAATTCAAGGTCTCGGCCGCCGACTACATGCTGGCCCAGCTCTAGCACCTGGCCCAGGCGGCGCCACCGCGCGCCGCCTGGATCACCTGCGCCATGGACAAGGTCGCGGCGTCGGGCCCAATGGCGCGATGAGCCGTGACGGATACAAGATCGAGCGACTGGCCTGGCGCGACGAGGTGCTGGCGCAGATCGCCCTGCCGCGCGGCGTGCTGCGCGTGACCCTCGGCCTGGGCTCAGGCCTCGCCCGCCGCCCTGGCGATCCGCCGGACCGGCTTTGGGCGATCGGCGACCGGGGGCCGAACCTGAAGATCAAGCAGGCGGTCGAACAGTACGGCCTGGATCACCTGCGCAAACTTGCCGAGATCGACGGGGCCAAGGTCATGCCCCGCCCCGACATTGGGCCGACCATCGCCGAACTCAGCCTGAAGGACGGGGTGGTGAGCTTCGTTCGCGCCTTGCCGCTGCGCACGCCCGGCGGCCGTCTGCTGTCGGGCTTGCCGCTGCCGGGCGGGGGCGAGGCGGAGATGGAGCCGACCTTTGATCTGGACGGCGCGTTGCTGGCGCCCGACGGCGGCGCCGACACCGAGGGCCTGGTCGCGCTGAGGGATGGCGGCTTCTGGGCGGCCGACGAATACGGCCCCTCGCTGATGCGTATCGACCCCCAGGGTGTGGTCACGGCGCGCTGGACGCCGCAAGGCGTGACTGGCGAGTGCGATCCGCCGCTGGAAGCTATCCTGCCGGCCATCGCCGCCCGCCGCCGGCTCAACCGGGGCTTCGAGGCGCTGTCGATCTCACCTGACGAGGCGTGGCTCTATGTCAGCTTCCAAAGCCCGCTCGATCTCGCCGACGACGAGGCGCGCTCGCGTCATGCCCGGATCTGGAAGCTCGATGCGGCGACCGGGGCGGTGGCCGCGCAGTACGTCTATCCGTTCGACCGGCCCTCAAGCTTCGGCCGCGACAAGGCGGCGGGCGACGTCAAACGCCGTGACCTGAAGATATGTGAGACGGTCTGCATCGGCCCTGACCGGCTACTGGTGCTGGAACGGATTTCCAGGACGGCGAAGGTCTATCTGGTCGAGCTGGCAGGTCCGGGCGCCTCGCCCCAGCACCTGGACGTCGCGACCCGGCCGACCATCGAGGAACTGGAGCCGCAGGACATGGCCGGCGCCGGGGTTCCGGTCCTGGCCAAGACCCTGATCTTCTCGACCGACGACGCCCCGGAGGTCGGCGCCGATCTGGAGGGGATGGCCGTGATGTCGGATCGCGAGCTGATCCTGGTCAACGACAACGACTTCGGGATCGAAGGGGTGGAGACCCGGTTCTTCCGCATCACCTTTGATAAGGCGGTGTTGCGGTAGTTCAGATCCTCCCCCGTTGGGGGAGGTGGCGCGCGTAGCGCGACGGAAGGGGGCCTGCGATAGGAGTCGAAGTCCCCCTCAGTCGGCCGTTCGGCCGACAGCTCCCCCAGTGGGGAGCATCTGTCGAGTGACTTAAGCCCCCAGAGCCTCAGCCCCGACGGCTTCCAGATCCGCCGCGCCCTCGACCACGCCGTCGGCGAGGCCCGAGGCCTGGGCCAGGACCTGGCTGGCGTAGATGCGGGCGAGCGCCGACTTGCTCTTCGACCAGTCGTCGGCGCCTTGGGCGGTGGCCAGGGCTTGGCGCGCCAGCATCCAGCCGCCGATGACGTCGCCGGCCAGTTTCAGATAGGCGGTGGCGCCGGCGAGGGCGTTCGGGCCCTTGTTGTTCAGCACCCAGTCGGTGGCGCGCTCCAGGGCCGCGACCGCGACCTCGAGGCGGACGCCGACGCTCGCCAGGGCGGCCGAGCCCTTCAACTCGGCGACGGTGGCGTGCATCTCGGCGCAGAGGGCGTCCATCACGCCGCCGCCCTCCATCGGAACCTTGCGGCCGACGAGGTCGATGGCCTGGATGCCGTTGGTGCCTTCGTAGATCGGGGCGATGCGGGCGTCGCGGTAGTGCTGGGCCGCGCCGGTCTCCTCGATGAAGCCCATGCCGCCGTGGATCTGCAGACCCATGGAGGCGACCTCGACCCCGATGTCGGTGGACCAGGCCTTGGCGATCGGGGTCAGCAGTTCCTGGCGTTGGCGCGCCGTGGTGCGCTCGGCTTCGGTGGGGGCCAGGTTCGCCTGGTCGGCCAGCACGCCGGTGGTCATGCAGATGGCGCGGGCGGCCTCAATCTTGGCCTTCATCAGCAGCAGGCTGCGGCGCACGTCCGGGTGGCCGTAGAGCGGGGCGGGATACTCCGCCGACCAGACGGCGCGGCCCTGCTTGCGCTCCTGGCTGAAGGCCAGGGCCTGCTGGAAGGCGCGCTCGGCGATGGCTACGCCCTGGACCCCGACCTGCAGGCGGGCGGCGTTCATCATGACGAACATGTGGGCGATGCCGTTGTTCACCTCGCCGACCAGTTCGGCCTGGGCGCCTTCGAACAGCATGACGCAGGTGGGCGAGCCGTGGATGCCCAGCTTGTGCTCGATGGAGCCGGCGCGCAGGTCGTTGGCGGCGCCCAGCTGGCCCTCGTCGTCGACCAGTCGCTTGGTGGCCAGGAACAGCGAGATGCCCTTCACGCCGGGCGGTGAGTCTGGCAGCCGGGCGAGGACCAGGTGGCAGATGTTCTCCGCCGCGTCGTGGTCGCCCCAGGTGATGAAGATCTTTTGCCCGGTCAGGCGGTAGCCGCCCTTGCCGTCCGGTTCGGCGCGGGTGGTGACGGCGGCGAGGTCCGAGCCGGCCTGCGGCTCGGTCAGGTTCATGGTGCCGGTCCATTCGCCGGAGACCAGCTTGGGCAGGACCAGCCGCTTCTGGCGCTCGTCGCCATGCAGGGCCAGGGCCTCGATGGCGGCCTGGGTCAGCATCGGGCAGAGGCCGAAGGCCATGTTGGCGGCCTGGATCATCTCGAAGACGGCCAGCTCCATGGCCTTGGTCAGACCCTGGCCGCCGTGCTCGGGATCGGCCGAGAGCGAGTTCCAGCCGCCGGCCACGAAGGCCTGGTAGGCGGCGGCGAAGCCGGGGGCGGAGACGACCGCGCCGTTCTCATAGCGCGCGCCGACCTGGTCGCCCTTGCGGTTCAGCGGAGCCAGCTGTTCCTCGGTGAAGGCGCCCGCGGCCTCCAGGATGGCGGCGACCGTATCTTCGTCGAGTTCTGGGAAGCCCGCGGCGACGAGGGCCGGATGGCCTGCGGTCTGGAGCGCGAGGGTCAGGTCACGAAGAGGCGCACGAAAAGTCATTGCAGGGCTCCGGAGGGCATTTCAGTTTCATAATGCAAGCTGGGGGTCGACTCCAACCCTTCACAGCTTCGTGAGGTGTCTGGCGTCTTTCCATCGCCGCCGCGTTGGACCATTTGCGCTCCTTGAGCTTCACCGGAGGGTGAAATGACAATCCGCATCGCTATGGCCGCTGTCGTGATCGCGGTGTTGAGCTCGACCCAGGCGCTGGCTGATCCGCATAGTCAGGATCCGACCAAGGTTCCTGCTGGCCAGTACATTCTGGATAAGAACCACGCCAGCCTGTTGGTGAAGATCCCGCACATGGGCTTTTCCCACTACACCATGCGCTTCGATCGGTTGGACGGCGGTTTTACCTATGATCCAGCGAACTGGACGGCGACCCAGGTGACGATCACCGTCGATCCGACCTCGATCAACACCGGCCAGGCGAGTTTCGACAAGACCATCGCCGGACCCGACTATTTCGATGCGGCCAAGTATCCGGCCATCACCTTCGTCTCCACCGCCGTGGCGGGGCAGGAGGGGAAGGGCACGGTGACTGGCGACCTGACCTTCCACGGCGTCACCAGGCCGGTGACGCTGGACGTGGTCTTCAACGGCGTCGGTCCCGGGATGTTGGGCCTGGGGACCCGCCTCGGCTTCTCCGGCACGACGAAGATCAAGCGGTCCGACTTCGGCGTCACCGCAGTAAGTCAGTTTACAGGCGACGAGCTCGACCTGATGTTCGAAGCCGAATTCACCAGGAAATAACCCCGACGATGTCGAGCCCTCGTACGCGTTACAGCACCGTCGCCATCGTCCTGCACTGGCTGATCGCAGCGGCGATCATCTTCCAGGTGATCCTGGCCTGGCGGATGGATGGCCGCACGCCGTCGGGGTTCGCCCTTATCCAGCTGCACAAGTCGGTCGGGATCTCGATCCTGTTGCTGAGCCTGCTCCGCCTAGCCTGGCGATTGGCCAATCGCCCGCCGCCGATGCCCGCCGGGATGGCGACGTGGGAGCGTTGGCTGGCCAAGGTCGCTCATGTCGGCCTCTACGTGATCATGATCGGCATGCCGATCACCGGCTGGATCATGGTCTCCACCAGCCGCATCCAGGTTCCGACCCTGCTCTATGGGGTGGTCCCTTGGCCGCACGTTCCCGGGCTGGCCCATCTGACCGGGGCGGCCAAGAGCGCTTGGAACGATGTCGGCCATCTGGGGCACGAGGCCTTGGCCTGGGGCGCCTATGTGCTGATCGCGCTGCATGTGGCTGGGGCGCTGAAGCATCAGCTGTTTAGCCGTGAGGAGCCGGTGCTGGCCCACATGGCGCCGGGCGCCAAGCCGGGCCGTTGGCTGGACCCGCGGCTGATCGCGATCTTCGTCGTGGCGCTGGGCGTGATGGCGGCGGCGCAGACGATCCGGCCGCCTGTTCCGGCCTCCAAGCCGCTCCCGCCGCCGCCCGCGGCCATCGAGACCGCCGAGGTCGCGGCGCCCGTGGTCCCGGCGGCGACGGCCGCTGACCCGGCCGCTGCGACGCCCGCCGCCGAAGCGGCGTCCAGCGAGCCCTCCGCCTGGACGGTGAGCCAGGGCTCGACGCTGGGCTTCGCCACCTCCTGGGGCGGCTCGGCCATCGAGGGGCGGTTCGACCGTTGGACCGCCGACATCGTCTTCAGCCCCGAGGCCTTGGACAAGTCCAAGGTCAGCGTCAGCATCGACCTCGCCTCGGCGGTCTCCGGCGACTCCCAGCGCGATGAGTCGCTCAAGGGCGCCGACTGGTTCGACGTCGCCAGCCACGCCAAGGCGACCTTCACGGCCACCAAGTTCGAGAAGACCGGCGCCGACCGCTATGTCGCCCACGGCCGCCTGACCCTGCGCGGGGTCAGCAAGCCGCTGCGCCTGCCGTTCCGCTTGCAGATCGAAGGCGACAAGGCGCGCGTCAGCGGTGTAACCAGCCTCGACCGCACAGCCTTTGGCGTCGGACAGGGCGAGTGGACGAGCACCGATCAAATCCCGGCCGACGTGAAGGTGAGCGTCAACCTGACGGCCAAGCGGCGCTAGCCGCGGCCGAGGCCGCTCTGCGCGCGGGCGGCCTGGTCATCTTGCCCACCGAGACGGTCTATGGCCTGGCCGGTGACGCATCCGACCCGGCGGTGGTGGCGGCGATCTTCGAGGCCAAGGGCCGGCCGAGGTTCAATCCGCTGATCAGCCACGTGGCCGATCTGGCCGCCGCCGAGAAGATCGCGATCTTCGACGACCGCGCCCGCAAGCTGGCCGAACGGTTTTGGCCGGGGCCGCTGACCCTGGTCCTGCCGATCGCGCCTGACACTCCGGTCTGCGATCTGGCGCGTGCGGGACTCGACACCGTGGCGGTGCGGGTCCCCGGCCACCCGATGGCCCACGCCCTGCTGGCCCGGTTCGGCGGCCCGGTGGTCGCGCCGTCCGCCAACCGTTCGGGCCGTCCGAGCCCGACCAATTTCGACGACGCGGTGGAGGAGACCGGCGTCAGCGCCGCCGCCGCCCTCGACGGCGGGCCGTGCGAAGTCGGGCTGGAATCCACGGTCGTCGCCCTGCTGGACGAGGCGCGCCTGCTGCGGCCTGGCTCAGTGACCCGCGCCGAGATCGAGGCGCTGATCGGGCCGCTGGCCGAGGCGGAGGCCGACGCCAAGCGCTCGCCCGGACGCCTGGCCCGCCATTACTCGCCCAAGGCGCCGGTGCGGCTGAACGTCGAGACGCCCGAGCCGGGGGAGGCCTACCTGGCCTTCGGACCGGGCGACCATCGCTGGAACCTCAGCCCGTCAAGCGACCTGCGCGAAGCCGCCGCCCGGCTGTTCGCCTATCTCCGCGACGCCGACCGCACCGATCCCATCGCCATCGCCGTCGCGCCGATCCCAGGCCACGGGCTGGGCGAAGCGATCAACGACCGTTTGAAGCGCGCGGCGGGCTTTGTCGGCTAGGACGCAGGGGCTAGGATCGCGCCCATGACGCTCTCCGTTCCCGCCGATGTGCTCTCCCGACTAAAGGCCGTGCTGGGCGAGGGGGGCTGGAGCCAGGACCCTGAGCGCCTGGCGCCCAAGCTGGTCGAATGGCGTGACCGCTGGCAGGGAAACACCCCGCTGCTGGCCCTGCCGAAAACCACGCAGGACGTCGCCGCCGTGGTGGGCATCTGCGCGCAGGCCGGCGTGCCGATCACGCCGCAGGGCGGCAACACCGGCCTGGTCGGCGGGCAAATTCCCTTGGGCGAAATCCTGCTCTCGACCGAGCGCCTGCGGACCATCCGCGACATCGACGCCTTCGACGACGTGATCGTCGCCGAGGCCGGCGTCACCCTGGCGGCGGTGCACGAGGCGGCGCTGGACAAGGGCCGCCGCTTCCCGCTCGGCCTGGCGTCCGAGGGCACCGCCACCATCGGCGGGGTGGTCTCGACCAACGCCGGCGGCACCGCTGTCCTGCGTTACGGCAACACCCGCGACCTGGTGCTGGGCCTAGAGGCCGTGCTGCCCAATGGCGAGATCTGGAACGGGCTGAAGCGGCTGCGCAAGGACAACACCGGCTATGATCTCAAGCAGCTGCTGATCGGGGCCGAGGGCACGCTGGGCGTGGTCACCGCCGCCAGCCTGAAGCTGTTCCCGATCCTGATCTCACGCGCCACCGCCATCGCCGCGGTCGATACGCCGGAGGCCGCCATCCAGCTGCTGGTCCGCGCCAAGGACGAGGCGGGCGGGGCGGTCGAGGCCTTCGAACTGATGGGCCGGCGCGGGATCGAGTTCGTGCTGAAGAACATCGCGAACCAGCGCGATCCGCTGAGCGAAATCCATCCCTGGTACGTGCTGGTCGAGATCGCCTCGGGCGAGCCCGGCGCGGCGGAAGGCGCCATGGAGCGGCTGCTGGGCAAGGCGCTGGAGGACGGCCTGATCCGCGACGCCGCGGTGGCGCAGAACCAGGCCCAGGCCAAGGCCTTCTGGTCGATCCGCGAAAACCAGTCGCCCGGCCAGAAGCCCGAGGGCGCGACCTGGAAACACGACGTCTCGGTGCCGGTCAGCCGCGTGGCGGAGTTCCTGAACCTGGCGACCGCGCGGATGGAGGCGCTGGTTCCAGGCGCTCGGGTCACCGCCTTTGGCCATGTCGGGGACGGAAACATCCACTACGACGTCATTCGCCCGGACGGCGGCGACGACGCCGCGCATTCGTCGCTGCGGGCGCAAGGCTCGCGGATCGTCCACGACATCGTGGCCTCGATGAGCGGGTCGATCTCGGCCGAGCACGGGCTAGGCTCGATGAAAACCGAGGAGGCTCGGCGCTACAAGTCGCCGGTCGAGGTTGCGGCGCTGATGGCGATACGGCAAAGCCTGGACCCCAAGCGGATCATGAATCCGCGAGTCCTCTTCTGAGTCGCGCATGCTGATCGTCATTTCACCCGCCAAGGCGATGGATTTCACGCGGCCGGAAACCCCGGTCTCCGCGACCACGCCGGAGATGGCCGCCGACATCGCCGAACTGGCCAAGACCACTAAGAAGCTGAAGGCCTCGGACCTGAAGCGGATGATGGAGCTGTCGGACAAGCTGGCCGACCTGAACCGCGAGCGCTTCCAGGCCTTCGACCCGGCCATGGAGGACGGACTGCAGGCCGCCTTCGCCTTCAACGGCGACGTCTATTCCGGGCTGAAGGCGCGTGAGCTGGACAAGAAGGCGCTGAGCTTCGCCCAGGAGCATGTCCGCATCCTCTCGGGCCTCTATGGCGTGCTGCGGCCGCTGGACGCCATCCAGGCCTACCGGCTGGAGATGGGCGTGCGGATCAAGACCAAGCGCGGCGAGAGCCTCTATGACTTCTGGGGCGACAAGATCGCCCAGACGCTCAACGCCGCGACGATCGGCCAGAAAGACCCGACCCTGGTGAACTGCGCGAGCCAGGAATATTTCGGCGCGGTGAAGGTGAAGGCGCTGACGATCCCGGTGGTGACGACCAAGTTCTTCGAGGAGAAGGACGGGACCTCGAAGATCATCTCGTTCTACGCCAAGAAGGCTCGGGGCCTGATGGCCCGCTACGCCATCGATCATCGCATCGAGAAGGCCGATGACCTGCGGGCCTTCGACTCCGAGGGCTACCGGTTCCAGAAGAGCGCATCGACCGACACCGAGTGGGTGTTTTCTCGTCCGCAGCCGGCGCTGGTCGCGCCGACGAAGAAATCGAAGATCTAGCCGCCTGGCGGCTGGACGGCGACCTGGGGCGGGCGCCGTCCTGGGGCGACCCTATTTCTTGAACTTCATTTCGCGGGCGGTAAGGCCGCCACGCAGAACGCGGATGGACTCGCGCGAGACGGCCGCCTGGTTGCTCTTGGGCACGCTGCCGAAGGCGGTGGTCATGATCGCGTCGCCTTCGTCGAGGCTGCGGTCAAAGACGGCCATGTTCTTGTACTCGATCAGCAGGATCACGTCGGGTTCGCCGTCCCGCGGGGTCTCGACGGCGAGCACCCGGTAGTCGAGGACATCGCCCTTCTTCTTGTCCATCTCCTGGATATTGCGCCAGGTGGAGTTCAGATAGGCCATGTAGTCGTCGAACATTCCGGGCTTGGTCTCGATATAGCTGACCTGCCACACCGGACCGAGATCGTAGGTCCTGGCCGCGTTCTGCGCCTGGGCGGACGAACCGATCGTCAGGGCCAGGATGGCGGATACAAGGATCGTTCTCACGCGAAACTCTCCCTTGTCTGTTGCGCACAGTCGCGCTGCCGCACCCTGCTCTCGCTGAGATTGAAGAACAATGTTCTCTGAGTTGTGCGGGGCGCCGTCTAGGGTCGAGCGACGCGGTGGGGCGATCGCGGATCAAGCGCCCCGGCCACGTGTCAGCGCGGTCCGAAATCGGGGCTGAAGCGGATGTTGTCGCGGGCCAGGCCGTCGATCACCACCTGAGCGCCGCCGCTCTTGATCATCCATTCTAGGCGGTGGTCGCGGTACTCGCGTTTGAACAGGCCCTGGCGGACCAGTTCGGCGACATTGGGCATGACCGAGGCGCGGGCGGAGGCGGCGGTCTCGACGACGGAAGGCCGCTCGTTCGTCCGGGCCAGCCAGTCGGCGAGCCGCGAGCCCTTCTCCGGGGGAAAGCCGTGGCCGACCGAACCGTTGAGATAGGGGACCACCGCCAGGTCGCCCCAGCCGAACGTCTCGCCGTTGAACCATGGCCGGCTTTCCAGCTGGCTTTCGAGCCAGCCGAACCAGCGCCGAGTCTGGCTGGCGGCGCGGGCCAGCAGGGTGCGTTCCAGTTCACCCTCGGCGCGGCGGAACCAACGGATCTCCGACAGGCCCCAGTTGATGGCTTCGAAGTGGGTGTCCATCGCCTCTTCCAGCATCCGCACCCGGGCGCGCTCGGCGGGCGAAGCCGGCAGCAGGGCCGGGGATGGCCAGCAGTCCTCGAGGTATTCCAGGATGATGGTGGAATCGAAGATCATCACCTCGCCGTCGACCAGGGCCGGAACCTCGGCGCGGGGATTGGCCCGGATGAACTCGCCCTGGGCGCCGCCGGCCCCCAGGCCGCCCGGCGTCAAGGTTTCGAACGGCTGTCCCTTCTCGCGCAGGGCGATCTTGACCTTCTGGGCGTAGGGCGAGAGCGGGTGGTCGTACAGTTTCAGCATGGCTCGGCTTCCCTGGCGGCGCACTGATGTAGGGATCGAGCACCCTACGGGCCGCTCAAGTCAATCGCCGCGGCTTGACGGCCACGGCGGAAGCACGCTCCTTGTCTCCAACACTTGTTTGAAATCGCGAGGGAGGCGACCCGTGGCCTACAAACCATTCGATCTGACCGGCAAGGTGGCGCTGGTCACCGGCGGCAACGGCGGCATCGGCTTTGGCATGGTCGAGGCCATGGCCCAGGCGGGCGCCGACATCGTCATCTGGGGCTCCAACGCCCAGAAGAACGCCGACGCCGAAGACCGGCTCAAGGCCACCGGCGTGCGGGTGCTGACCCAGGTGGTCAATGTCGCCGACGAACACGCGGTGGCGGCGGGCATGGCGGAGGCGGTGGCCAAGATGGGCCGGGTCGACACCGTGGTCGCCAACGCCGGCATCGGCGGCGGCGCCAAGTCGTTCTCAGAGTTCCCGACCGAGACCTATCGCAAGGTGCTGTCGGTCAATCTCGACGGGGTGTTCTTCACTTTCCGCGAGGCGTGCAAGCACATCGTCGCGCGCTCAGAGCAGGGCGATCCCGGCGGCTCGCTGATCGCAATCTCGTCGCTCTCGGCCCTCGACGGCGCGGCCCGTAACCAGGCCTATGCCGCGACCAAGGGCGCGCTGATCCCGATGATCCGCGCCATCGCGGTCGAGCACGCGCGCTATGGCCTGCGCGCCAACGCCATCCTGCCGGGCTGGATCGCCACCGACATGACCGCCGGGGCCCAGGACAACGACAAGTTCAACGACAACGTCATCAAGCGCGTACCGATGCGCCGCTGGGGCACGCCGGCCGATTTCGGCGGCATGGCGGTCTATTTCGCGTCCGACGCCTCGGCGTTCCACACCGGCGACTCGGTGCTGATCGACGGCGGCTACGGCATTTTCTGAAGCCAACCCACCTTCGTCATCCTCCGGGCTCGCGAAGCGAGATCCGGGGGACCCAAGCTGAGTTGCGAACCTAGAACCGCCGCTTGGGTCCCCGGATCGTCTTTCAGACGACCGGAGGATGACGAGCGGTATGCGCCACGCCCTTCCTGACGTCGGGTCACGGTTTCAATCGCCTGCGCCCGGCGCCATCCTCCCGGCATAAGATTTGGGAGGATTTCGATGACGCTGCACACTCCGCTTTGCGACCTGCTGGGGGTCAAGCACCCGATCATGCTCGCCGGCATGGGCGGCGTCTCCTACGCCGAACTGGTGGCCGCGGTGTCGAACGCCGGCGGCTACGGCGTGCTGGGCATGGCCGGCCGGACGCCCGAGTTCATCCGCGACGAGATGCGCAAGGTCAAAAGCCTGACCGACAAGCCGTTCGGCGTCGACTTGCTGGCCGCGAGCCCTGAGAGCCTGACCGCCGCCGTCGAGATCATCATCGAGGAAGGCGCCTCCAGCTTCGTCGCTGGCCTGGGCGTTCCCATGCCGATCATGGAGAAGCTCAAGAAGGCCGGGCTCAAGGTCATGGTCGTCTGCGGGGCCGTGAAGCACGCGGTGAAGGCCGAGCAGGCCGGCTGCGATGCGGTGATCTGCCAGGGCGGCGAGGGTGGCGGTCACACCGGCCTGGTCGGCACCATGCCGCTGGTCGCCCAGGCGGTCGAAGCCGTGAAAATCCCGGTGGTCGCCGCCGGCGGCCTCTATGACGGACGCGGCCTGGCCGCGGCCCTGGCGCTGGGCGCCACCGGCGTCTGGATGGGCACCCGCTTCATCGCCTCCACCGAAGCCCATGCCGGCGAGCTCTACCGCGAGGCGATCCTGGAGGCGGCCGACGAGGACACCATCCGCACCCGCTCCTATTCGGGCAAGCCGATGCGGGTGAAGAAGAACCCCTATGTCGAGGAATGGGAGACCCGGCCCCAGGACATCCAGGCCTTCCCGATGCAGGCCATGGTCTCGCATCAAGCCGGCGCGATGGGCGGGATCGGCGGCCAGATCGAGGGCCTCGACCCCGACAAGTCCTGCTTCGCCATGGGTCAGTCGGCGGGCGGCGTCCACAGCGTGCTGCCGGCCGGCGAGATCGTGGAGCAACTGATCAAGGAAGCCGAGGCGGCGATCGACCGTACGGCGAAGCTGCGGACCAAGGTCGGGGCGTAACTCAAGGTGTCATCCCGGACGCCTGAAAGGGCTGTCCGGGATGACATTTGGTTTTACCCGTCGATATCCAGTCCGAGGGCGAGCCGGCCCGCATAGCGCAGCTGCGCCTTTTCCTGCAGCGGATGGAAGCGGGCGCCCTGCACGTCGCGGAAGGCGCGCTCCAGGCCGGTGTCGCGGTAGAACGAGGCCCCGCCCGCCGCCTCCATGGCGCGTTCCACGGTCCTGATCGCCGCCTGGCCCACCAGGGTCCGCCCGGTCATGGCGCGGCCGGTGGCTTCAGGTCCGGGGGTGCCGGTCTCGGCCAGGTGGATCATGTCGGCCAAGGCGATCTCGGCGGTATGGAAGGCGTTCTCCATGTCGCCGACCAGGTAGCAGAGCTGGCCGTCGTCCGGCTTCTTCCGTGCGATGGTCAGGGCCTTGGCGCGAGCCCCCTCGGCGACCCCGACATAGGCCGAATAGATGATGGCGAAGGCGATCATCGAGATGGCGTGGAACAGTGGATGCCAGGCGCCTTGCGGGCGGCGGCCCGAGATCGCCGCGTCGGGGACGAAGACCTCCTTCAGCTCGACGTCGTGCGAGCCGGTGCCGCGCATCCCCAGCACCCGCCAGGTATCGAGGATCCTGACGCCATCGGCCTTCATCGGCACGGCGAAGTGCAAGACCGTCGGGCCGGCCTCCGGATCGGCGTAGACCGCGCTGGTGACCAGCAGGTCGCCGGCCAGACAGCCGCTGGAGAAGACCTTGCGGGCGGTGATCTTGAAGCCGCCCTCGACCTTTTCCGCCGCGCCGCCGCTGTTTAGCCAGTCGGACCCGCCGCTGGAGATCAGCACCAGGTTCTCGGCCGCGACGCGCTTCAGCAGGCCCTCGGTCGGCGCCTTCTGCACCCGCCAGCGCCAGGCCGCGACCGCCACCAGGTGGCTGTGCATCGAGAAGGCCAGCGCCGTCGAACTGCAGGCCGCGCCCAGTCGGCGGATCGCCTGGCAGATTTCCGCGACCTCCGCGCCGCCGCCGCCCAGTTCGGCCGGGACGAGCGCGCTGAAAAAGCCCTGCGCCTTGAGTTGGGCGTAGGCGTCGAAGACGAAACTGTCCTCGGCGTCGTGCAAAGCGGCCTGCGCGGAAATTTCGGCTGCGATGAGATCGGCGCGCGCCAGCCAGTCGATCTTGGTCGGCGTGGTTTCGGTTTGGACGTCGAGCAACATGTTCAGCTCCTTGAGCCAGGGATAGGTTTCCCCCTGTCGTCGGTAAGCTCTCAGGTCCGGTTCGGCGCGGCCAGTTCAGGAACTGAACTTGCCCGGTACAGGAAATGAACTAGGCCCCGGTCGGCCACGGGCCTAGTTTGCGCTTGCGCCTTCTTGGAGGAAACCCATGACCCAGGGCAGCTACAGGCAATTCTGCCCGGTCTCGATGGCGGCGGAGGTCCTGTGTACGCGCTGGACCATTGTCTTGCTGCGCGAACTCGTGGCCGGCTCGACGCGTTTCAACGATCTGCGGCGCGGGGTGCCGCGCATGTCGCCGGCGCTGCTGTCGCAGCGGCTGAAGGAACTGGAGGTCGCCGGCATTGTCCGCCGCGATCCATCGCGGGCCGACCCCAGCATCCACGAATATCGCCTGACGACCGCCGGCGAGGAACTGGCCCCGCTGGTCGATGCGTTCGGCATATGGGGCCAGCGCTGGATCTCCACCGAGCTTTCGTTACAGCACCTCGATGCGACCCTGCTGATGTGGGACATGCGCCGCAACCTCGATCCGACGCCGATGCCCAAGCGGCGCAGCACGGTCCAGTTCCGGTTTCCAGAACTGCCGCCGATCCAGCGCTCCTGGTGGTTGCTGGTCGATCCCGACGGGACCGTCGATCTCTGCTCGATCGATCCCGGGTTCAATGTCGACCTCTTCGTCTCCACCGATTTGCGGACCATGACCGCGATCTGGATGGGGGTGGAGACCGTGGCCGGGGGGCTTCGCGCCGAGCGCCTCGCCCTCACGGGCGATCGCCAACTTGCCGCCGACATGCAGACTTGGCTCGGCCTCAGCCCCTTCGCCAAGGAGCGTAAGCTCGCGAGCTGAACGCGAACTCGCCCGCCCCCGGGGAGGTCGGGGGCGGGCGTCGCGTCGGAGCAGGTGGGGGTTCCCGCTCTTTGCGGATGGCTAGGCCGCGATCTTGGCGGCGATCTCGGCGGTGTGGCGGCCCTGGTAGCGGGCGCCTTCCAGTTCATTGGCGCTGGGCTGACGCGAGCCGTCGCCGGCGGTGATCGTCGAGGCCCCGTAGGGCGAGCCGCCGGTGATCTCGTCCAGTCGCATCTGGCCGGCCCAGGCGTAGGGCAGGCCGACGATGACCATGCCGTGGTGCAGCAACTGGGTGATCGTCGACATGATCGTCGTTTCTTGGCCGCCATGCTGGGTGGCGGTGGAGGTGAAGACCCCGCCGACCTTGCCGACCAGGGCGCCCTTGGCCCACAGGCCGCCGGTCTGATCCCAGAACGCCGCCATCTGCGAGGCCATCCGGCCATAGCGGGTGCCGACACCCAGGATGATCGCGTCATAGTTGGCGAGGTCGGCGACCGTGGCGATCGGAGCGTCCTGGTTCATCTTGTAGTGCGAAGCCTTGGCCAGCTCTTCCGGCACGGTCTCGGGCACGCGCTTGATGTCGACGGTCGCGCCGGCTTCGCGGGCGCCTTCGGCGACGGCCTTGGCCATGGTTTCGATGTGGCCGTAGGTCGAATGGTAGAGGACGAGGATCTTGGTCACGGAGAGTTTCCTGAGCTGAAGCTGGAAATGCGGGGAGGAGCGGCCCGGGCCGATAGACCCGGGCCGTCGTTGGACTAGGCGGCGTCGACGAGCACGAGCTCGGCGTCTTCGAGGGCGGTGACGCGAACCGTGGCCTCGTCGCGGATCGCCAGGCCGTCGCGGGCCTTGGCGGTGACGCCGTTCACTTCGATGGTGCCGGTGGCCGGCACCAGGTAGGCGTAGCGGCCTTCACCGAGCTGATATTCGGCGGTTTCGCCGGCCTTCAGCGTGGCGGCCACGACCCGGCCGTCGGCGCGGATCGGCAGCACGTCGGTGTCGCCGTCGATGCCGCTGGCCAGGGTCACGAACTTCCCGGCGCGGTCGCCCTTGGGGAAGGGCTTGGCGCCCCAGGAGGGCTCGCCGCCGGCCTTGGTCGGCAGGATCCAGATCTGGAACAGCGTGGTGTCTTCGTTCTCGACGTTGAACTCGGCGTGGCGGATGCCCGAGCCGGCGCTCATCACCTGAACGTCGCCGGCCTCGGTGCGGCCGGTGTTGCCCAGGCTGTCCTGGTGAGTGATCGCGCCGCTGCGGACATAGGTGATGATCTCCATGTTCGCGTGGGGATGCGGCGGGAAGCCGGAGTTCGGCGCGATCTTGTCGTCGTTCCACACGCGCAGGGCGCCCCAGCTCATCCGCTTGGGATCGTTGTACTCCGCGAAGGAGAAGTGATGCTTGGCGTCGAGCCAACCGTGGTTGGCGCCGCCGAGGGTTTCAAAGGGTCGATGGTCAATCATCGTCTGGTCTCCCGGAGGCGATCTCGAAGGGACCGCCTGTTCGAAGAAATAGGTAGCGCCCTTGCCGGAACTTCGAAATAGAAACGATAGAAACCAACTGTTTCCAAAAGTGACATGTCAAAACTTCCTGACTTCGAGGCCTGGGCGATCTTCGCCAAGGTGGCCGAGACCGGCTCCTTCGCTCGTGCGGCCGAGGATCTGGAGCTATCGAAGGCGACGGTCTCCAAGGCTGTCAGCCGATTGGAAGCGCGGCTGGGCTCCAGCCTGTTCCACCGAACCTCGCGCCGCATTTCCCTGACCGAGAGCGGGCGGACCGCGCTGGAGCGGGCCAATCGCATCCTCTCCGAAGGCGAGGCGGTGGAGGCCGAGACCGCCGCCCAGTCGGCGATCCCGCGCGGCCAGGTCCGGCTGGCGGCGCCGACATCCTTTGGTCTGCTGCACCTCGCGCCGATCCTGCCCGACTTCCTGGCGCGCTACCCGGAGGTCTCGATCGACCTCAACCTGGCCGACCACAAGGTCGATCTGGTCGCCGAGGGCTTCGATCTGGCGATCCGCATCGCGCGGCTGCAGGACTCCTCGCTGCTGGCCCGAAAGCTTTGCGACATGAAGATCATGCTGGTCGGGGCGCCGGGCTATTTCGAAGCGTTCGGGCGGCCGACCCATCCGCGCGACCTGATGGAGCATCGGTGCTTCACCTACACCAACATCGAGAGCCCTGAGATCTGGCGGTTCTCGCATCCGGTGGAGGGTGAGCAGACGGTGAACGTGAGCGGCCCGATGCGGGTCAACAGCTCCGAGAGCCTGAGCGCCTCGCTGCGGGCTGGTCTCGGCGTCGCCCTACAGCCGGAGTTCATCTGCTGGGAGGATTTGAGGAGCGGGGCTCTGGAGGCGGTGATGTGCGAGTGGTCGCCGCCGCTGCCGGCCCTACATCTGGTCAGCCCGCCCGGCCGCCTGCGACCGGCGCGGGTGAAGGTGCTGTTCGACTTCCTGGCCGAGCGGCTGGCCGCCGCGCCCTGGACGACAGACGCCTAGAGCTGCGCTCTAGATTTTTGTCTGTCGCGCTTTCTGGCGGCGAACCGGTCCCCACGTCGCCGGAAAGCGCTTAGCTTCCCTGGAAATAGGCGGCCGGATCGCGGTTGAAGCGGCCGAAGGTGGCGAGGCAGCCCTGCCAGATTCCCAGGTGCTGCTTCATCTCCGCCGCCGAGAGCCGCGAGGTCAGCATGGCGGCGTACATGACGTTGGAGCGTCCGTCGTCCGTCAGGTAGCCGCGGCACGCGACCTGGGTGCGGTTGAAGTCGTTGATCTGCTGCAGGTTCGGGCCCCGGCGTTCGAACGCCGTGGAGAAGGCCACCGCGCCGCAGGCCTTGCCGGTCTCGTCGCATTGCACGAACTGGGCGCCGAACTTGCCGCCGGGCGTGGCGATGTCGAGCACCACCATGCCCTTGCCGCTCGAGGCCACGCCAGCCTTGGCGTCCATGCCGTTCAGCAGCCCGACCAGCGCCTTTGGGTCGCGGGCGTCGAAGGTCGCGGCCTTGGCGGCGGCCGGGGCGGGCTTGGCCGGCGCGGCGAACGCCGCGTTCGCGCTCGCGGCGATGGCCAGGGCGATGATGACGAGGCGCATGGTGGTCTCCGGAAGATCGGTCTTTGTGGCTAACGCCCGCGCAGGCCTGATGACAAGCCGATGCAGGCGGATTTAAGTGCGGCCATGCGTTCGGCCCTGATCGTGCTCGCCCTTTCCGTCCTCGCCCTGCCGGCCTTCGCCCAGGAGCGAACGATCGAGATGCGCGACGCCCTGGTGAACCTGGCCCGGGTGCTGGGCGAAAGCCACGCCCTGCGTCAGGCGTGCGAGGGGAGCGACGATCAGTACTGGCGCGCCCGCATGACGCGCCTGGCCGAGACAGAGCAGGCCGAGCCTGAGTTGGAGCAGGAGATGAAGGACGGCTTCAACGCCGGCGTCGCCGAGACCAAGCGGCTCTATCCTGCCTGTGGAGACTCGACGCGCCGGGCCCAAGGGCTGGCGGCGGCGCGTGGACGCGAGATCGCGCTTGGCCTTTCGCAGGCCAAATACCGGGTGATTACGGTGCTTCCGCCGCAGAGCGAGCAGGACGTGACGGCGCAGCCTTCCACGCGCTAGGGTGTTCTCCGGTTCTCGGAGAGGTTGTCATGGAATTGGCTACGGCCGTCGTGCTGCTTGTGCTGGCGCTGGTGATCCTGTTCGGGGCCATCAAGATCGTCCCTCAGGGCCGCGAATACACCGTCGAACGTTTTGGGCGCTACACCCGGACCTTGCCGCCCGGCATCGCCTTCCTGACGCCCTTCGTCGAGGGGATCGGCCGCCGGGTGAACATGATGGAGCAGGTCCTCGACGTGCCCCAGCAGGAGGTCATCACCAAGGACAACGCCGTGGTGAAGGTCGACGGCATCGTCTTTATCCAGGTGATGGACGCCGCCGCCGCCGCCTACCGGGTCGACAACCTCAACTACGCCATCGCCCAGCTCTGCATGACCAATTTGCGCACCGTGGTCGGCTCGATGGAGCTGGACGAGGTGCTGTCGCAGCGTGACCAGATCAACACCCGCCTGCTGCATGTGATCGACGCGGCCACCGGCCCCTGGGGCGTGAAGGTGGCGCGGATCGAGATCAAGGATCTGATGCCGCCGCCGGACATCACCAACGCCATGGCCCGCCAGATGAAGGCCGAGCGCGAGCGTCGCGCGGTCATCACTGAAGCCGACGGCGAGAAGTCCGCCGCCATCGCCCGCGCCGAGGGCGCCAAGCAGGCCGCCATCCTGGAGGCCGAAGGCCGCCGCGAAGCGGCCTATCGCGACGCTGAAGCCCGCGAACGCGAGGCCGAGGCCGAGGCCAAGGCGACGGCCATGGTGTCGGAGGCCATCGCCCGCGGCGACGTCAACGCCATCAACTACTTCATCGCCCAGAAGTACGTCGAAGCCTTCGCCAAGCTGGCCGAGAGCCCCAACCAGAAGACCGTGATCGTGCCGGCTGAAATGTCGGCCCTGGTCGGGTCGCTGGCCGGCGTCGGCGAGCTGGTGAAGACCATCCAGAGCGACCGCCCGCCGGTGGCGGCCCGCGCCGCGCCCGCCGCCGCGCCGCGCCCGCCGCGCGGACCGGCTGTCCCGCCGACGGGAGCCTGATCCCATGGGCGGGTTCGCCGAATTCTATGTCGCCTACGGGTTCTGGGTCTGGGTGGCGATCGCCGCCGCCGTGCTCGCGGTCGAGGTTTCGACCGGATCTGGATGGCTGCTGTGGCCGGCGGCCTCCGCCGCGGCGGTGGCGTTCGTCAGCCTGATCACTCGCAACCCGGCCCTGGAGATCGGCCTGTTCGCAGTCCTGACCATCGCCACCACCCTGGCGGCGCGCAGGTTCTGGCCCAGGACCGCCAGCGACTCGACGGACATCAACGACAACGTCGCCCGGCTGGTGGGCCATAGGGGCCGCGTCGCCACGGCGTTCGTCGGCGGCGCCGGGCGGGTGATGGTCGACGGCAAGGAGTGGGCCGCCGAATCCGAGGACGGCGGCGTGCTGGAGATCGAGTCGGTCGTCGAGGTGGTCGGGCTCAGCGCCGGGACGCGGCTTCGGGTTCGGTCGATCCACTGATCTCTTCCAGGAAGGTCCGCAGGGACTTCAGGAAGGGCAGGGCCTGGTGGAACTCCTTGTCGGTGAAACCCTCCCGCAGGGCGTCCATCTTCCACTTCATGTCCTTGAGGACCTGCAGGTAGACCTCCGATCCGGATCGGGTGAGGCGAACCCGCTTCTTGCGGCGATCCTTCACATCGGCCAGCACGACGACGAAGCCCAGCGCCTCCATCTTCTGGAGGGCGTTGGTGATGGCCGCCTTGGACATCATCATCATCTCAGCCAGCTCGACCGGCGTCTGTCCGTCGCCCTGCCGGGTGAAGGCGAGCAGCAGCTCGAAGTGCGCGTAGGTCATGCCTGGCGGCAGGTGGTCGATCACCGAATGCCGGATCAGGTGCTCGATGACCCCGATCTCGTTGAACACCGCCACATCGGGGCGGTCCTGTAGGGCAGGCGGCATTTTTGAGCCTCCACGTCGTTCGATACCGAACGAAGTGGTTATTCAGGCCCCGCGGTTCAAGCCGCGAGGCCTTCCTTCAGTCCCTTGCGGGCCAGGGCGTCGGCGCGTTCGTTCAGCGGATGGCCGGCGTGGCCCTTGACCCATTTCCAGGTCACGTCGTGCTTGCCGCGCGCGGTGTCGAGGCGCCGCCAGAGGTCGTCGTTCTTGACCGGCTTCTTGTCGGCGGTCAGCCAACCGCGCTTCTTCCAACCGTGGATCCACTCCGAGATGCCCTTCATCACGTAGGTGGAGTCGGTGTGGAGCTCGACTTTGCAGGGCTTCTTCAGCGCCTCCAGGGCCTGGATGGCGGCCATCAGCTCCATGCGGTTGTTGGTGGTCGCCGGCTCGCCGCCGCAGATGTCGCGGACGTGCTCGCCGGAGATCATCACCGCGCCCCAGCCGCCAGGACCGGGGTTTCCCGAGCAGGCGCCGTCCGAATAGATCACCACCTGCGGGGTCACGAAACCTCGCCCAGCAGGACCAGGTCGGGCGCCGAGCGGTGCACGGCGAGCTTGCGCTCATATTCCAGCGGGTCCTTGGGCCGGACCAGGGCGCCGGCGGGCGTCGCGCCCCAGTCGTGCAGCCGGGTCAGGAAGAACCGCATGGCCGCCCCGTGGGCCAGCACCGGCAGGGCCGCGCGCTCGGCCGGCGTCAGTGGGCGATGGGCCTCGTAGCCGGCCAGCAGGGCGCGCGCGCTGGTGATGTTGAAGCTGCCGTCGGCCTCGAAGCACCAGGCGTTCAGCGCCACGGCGATGTCGTAGGCCAGCGAGTCCACGCAGGCGAAATAGAAGTCGATGGCCCCGGCGAAGGTCGGGCCCTGGAAGAAGACGTTGTCCGGGAAATAGTCGGCGTGGATCACCCCGGTCGGCAGGTCGGTCGGCCAGGCGGCCGCGATCCGGGCGAGGTCGGCCTCGATCACCGCGGCGAGGCCCGGCTTCAGGTTCTCGGCGTCGTCGCGCAGGGTGGCGAACAGCGGCGCCCAGGCGTCTTGGCCCAGGTCGTTGGCGCGCGAGAGCGGGAAGCCCTGCGCGGCCAGGTGCAGGCGCGCCAGCCCGTCGCCGGCCTCGCGGCAATGGGCGGCGGTGGGGCGTCGGACCGAAAGGCCCTGCATGAAGGAGATGATCGCCGCGGGCTTGCCGCGTACGCGCTTCAAGATCTCGCCGGCGCGGTCGGCGATCGGCGTCGCCGACGGATAGTCGTGCTCGGCCAGCCAGTGCATCAGGCCCAGGAAGAACGGGAGGTCCTCTTCGCGGACCCGTTTTTCGTAGACGGTGAGGAAGAAGCGCCCGACCTCGGTCTCCAACATGAAGTTGGAATTTTCCACGCCCTCGGCGATGCCCTTGAGCGCCAGCGGCGCGCCAAGGTCGAAGTCGGACAGGAGGGCGGTGAGCTCCTCGTCGGTGATGTCTGTGTATACGGCCATGCGCGACCGGGGATGCGGGAGGCGGGGCGGGCGGTCAAGTCGACTTCGCGTATTACATTCGTTATAACGGCCTTGCGCACATCTCGGAGGCCTTGATGATCGCTCTCAAATTGACCCAGGTTGGAAACTCCGTCGGCGTCGTCCTGCCCAAGGAGGCGCTTATCAAGCTGGGGGTCGAGAAGGGCGATACGGTCTATCTGACCGATGGCGCGGGCGGCGAGATGCGTCTGTCGGCCTATAGCGCCGAGGTCGCCGAAGAGATCGCCCTGGGCGAAGATTTCATGGATCAGTATCGCGACACCTTCCGCGCCCTGGCCAAGTGAGCACAGCGCCCGAACCGAGGTGGATCACCAAGGAGGGCCTGATCGTCCTTCATGATCGCAGCATCGCCCTGCACGGCGGCGCAGCCGGTTTGCGGGACGAGGGGTTGCTGGAATCGGCCCTCGCGCGTCCCACCAATCGCTTCCGCTATGAAGGTGTCGACGACGCCTGCATCCTGGCGGCCGCCTATGCTGTCGCGCTGGCCAGCAATGACCCATTCGCCGATGGCAATAAACGGGCGGCCTATCTCGCAGCCGGCCTGTTCCTGATGAAGAACGGACGTCGATTGACCGCTGAACCGGCCGACGCCGCGCTCACCATCCTGGCGGTCGCGGCGGGCCGGCGCGATGTCGACGAACTGGCCGGATGGATCCGAAGCCGATCGGCTATTCGCTGACCAGCGCCCGCGGCAGCTTGAAGCTCACGGTCTCGCGGACGGTGTCGACTTCCTCGACCGTGACGTCGAAGGCTTCGCCCAGACGGTCGATCAGGCCCTGGACCAGCACCTCCGGCGCCGAGGCCCCGGCGGTGACGCCGACCGTGGCCGCGTCGTCGAGCCAGGCCAGATCCAGCCCGCTCGCGTCATCGATCAGATAGGCGCCCTTGGCGCCCGAGCGCTTGCCGACCTCGACCAGCCGAACGGAGTTGGAGGAATTGGCCGAGCCGAGCACCAGCAGCACGTCGGCGCGGCTGGCGACCACCTTCACCGCATCCTGGCGGTTGGTGGTGGCGTAGCAGATGTCTTCCTTGTGCGGCGCGGAGATCTCCGGGAACCGCTCGCGCAGGGCCGCGACGATCTCGGCGGTGTCGTCCACCGATAGCGTGGTCTGGGTGGCGAAGGCGACGTTGGCGGCGTCCTTCGGCGTGAAGGCGCGGGCGTCCTCGACGGTCTCGATCAAGGCGACGGCGCCATCGGGCAGCTGGCCCATGGTGCCGACCACCTCGGGGTGACCGGCGTGGCCGATCAACACGATCTCCTTGCCGGCGTCGTAGTGGCGCTGGGCCTCGACGTGGACCTTGGAGACCAGGGGACAGGTGGCGTCCAGATAGATCATCTGCCGGCCGGCGGCCTCGGCCGGCACCGATTTCGGCACGCCGTGGGCGGAGAACACCACGGGTCGGTCGGTCGGGCATTCCGACAGCTCTTCGACAAACACCGCGCCCAGGTTTTTCAGACGGTCGACGACATGGCGGTTATGGACGATCTCGTGGCGCACATAGACCGGCGCGCCATACTTCTCGATCGTCCGCTCGACGATCTGGATGGCGCGGTCGACGCCGGCGCAGAAGCCGCGCGGCGTCGCGAGCAGCACCTTGAGGGGACGGCGGGGGCGGGGTTCCTGCAACATGGCGGCAAGTTAGGCGCTTGAGCCCTCGACCGCCAGCCGCGTTGCGGCCTCAATCGATAGCCATTAGTAGGAGAACGCACGCGAGGGCCGACACTGGCCCACGCCCTTTAGTTTTGGACGACCTCAAATGCGCCGCCCCCTGCTGTTGCTCGCCGCCGGCTTGATCATGGCCGGCTCCATGGCCCCCGAGCTCGCCTCGGCTCAGCAGCGCCGTCAGGGCGATCAAGAGCGCGAGGAACAGGACGCCGCCAAAAAGAAGAAGCGCGATTCGGAGTGGTCCGACGTCCAGGCGCCGCTGCCGCAGCTGCGGAACGCCGGGCCGTGCCCGTTCGTGAAGGTGCTGTACGACGCTGGTCGCTACGTCGAGTTCAAGGACGGCCGCGAGGCGTCCGGCGCGGTCTCCTATTCGGGTGAGATCCAAGGCATCTCGGCCGGCTGTCAGTACAAGGACGACGAGCCCATCAAGGTGACGATGGAAGTCCTGTTCGAGCTGGGCAAGGGGCCGCTGGCCGCAGGGTCTTCGAAGACCTACCGCTATTGGGTGGCTGTGACCCAGCGCAACGACGCGGTGCTGGCCAAGCAGTACTTCGACCTGCCGGTGACCTTCCCGGCTGGACAGGACCGCATCTACGCCACCGAGAAGATCGCCCAGGTGACGATCCCGCGGGCGACCGCGACCACCAGCGGCGCGAATTTCGAGATCCTGGTCGGCTTCGACGTGACGCCGGAAATGGCGGCCTTCAATCGTGACGGTAAGCGCTTCCGGCTGAACGCCGGCACGGCCGTCGCCGGGAACACCAACGAACCCAAATGAGTGATCTTAAGAGGGGCCTGAGCGAAGCGGTCGCCGCCGCCTTCGCCGCGGCGGGACTGCCGGCCGAGCTTGGCCGTGTGACGCCGTCCGACCGGCCCGACCTGGCGGACTTCCAATGCAACGGCGCGCTTCCGGCGGCCAAGGTCGCCAAGCGCGACCCGCGTGAGATCGCGGCCGAGGTGGCCGGCCATCTGGCCGGCGATCCGCGCCTGGCCTCGGTCGAGATCGCCGGTCTCGGCTTCATCAACATGCGGGTCAGCGACGGCGCCCTGTCGGAGCGTGCGGCCGAGATCACCGCCGATCCGCGGTTGGGCGCCCAACCGGTGGCGCAGCCGCGCCGGGTCCTGATCGACTACGGCGGGCCTAATGTGGCCAAGCCGATGCACGTCGGCCACCTGCGCTCCTCGATCATCGGGGAGTCGATTAAGCGCATCTACCGGTTCCGGGGCGACACCGTGGTGGGCGACGCCCACTTCGGCGACTGGGGCTATCAGATGGGCCTGCTGATTGGCGCGGTCATGGACGAGGACGCCGCCATCGCCGCGATGATGGAGGGCCTCAACGCCAAGGCCGAGATCACGCCGCAGGACGAGCAGGCGACCTTCGCGGCGCTCGACGGCAAGGTCACCCTGGCCGATCTGGACCGGCTCTATCCGCTGGCCGCGGCGCGCGGCAAGACCGAGCCCGATTACCGCGATCGCGCCCGCAAGCTGACCGCCGAGCTGCAGAACCATACGCCCGGCTATTTCCTGCTGTGGAAGCACTTCGCCAAGGTGACCAAGGTCGCCCTGGAGCGCGACTTCCACGCCCTGGGCGTCGATTTCGACCTCTGGAAGGGCGAGAGCGACGTTGATCACCTGATCGAGCCGATGGTCGCCGACCTGGAGGCCAAGGGCCTGCTGGTCGAGGATCAGGGCGCGCGCATCGTGCATGTCGCCGGCCCGAACGAGACCAAGAAGAAGAAGCTGCCGGACGGTTCGGTGGTCGTGGTGCCGAGCCCCGATCCGCTGCTGGTGGTCTCCTCGGAAGGCTCGGCCATGTACGGTACGACCGACCTGGCGACGATCCTGGACCGCAAGCAGACCTTCGATCCGGCCTTTGTCATCTACGCTGTCGATCAGCGTCAGGCCGACCATTTCGAGATCGTGTTCCGCGCCGCCTATCTGGCCGGATACGCCGAAAAGGGCGGTCTGGAGCACGTCGGCTTCGGCACCATGAACGGTACGGACGGCAAGCCGTTCAAGACCCGCGAAGGCGGCGTCCTGAAGCTGAACGACATGATCGTCATGACTCGCGACAAGGCGCGCGAGCGCCTGCACGAGGCCGATCTGGGCAGCGAGCTTGATCCCGACGCCTTCGAGGACACGGCCAACAAGGTCGCGGTGGCGGCGCTGAAGTTCGCCGACCTGCAGAACTTCCGCGGCACCTCCTACGTCTTCGACCTCGACCGCTTCTCCAGCTTCGAGGGCAAGACCGGCCCCTATCTGCTGTACCAGGCGGTCCGGGTGAAGTCGGTGCTGCGCAAGGCGGCCGACGCCGGAGCGCAAGCCGGCCCGATCCTCGTCTCCGATCCGGCCGAGCGTGACCTGGTGCTGTTGCTGGACGCTTTCGACCAGGCCCTGATCGACGCCTACGACAAGAAGGCGCCGAACTTCATCGCCGAGCACGCCTACAAGCTGGCCCAGGCCTTCTCGAAGTTCTACGCCGCCTGCCCGATCCTGTCGGCGGAACCGGCGGTGAAGGCCTCGCGCCTGGCGCTGGCCCAGACCACGCTGCGCCAGCTGGAGCAGGCGCTGGACCTGCTGGGCATCGCCGCGCCGGAACGGATGTAAGCCGGGCTAGGCCCCGGCCGCCGCGGTCTCGAGCGTATGCTTGATGGCCGCGGCGCCGATTTCCATCATGGCGTCCATCCCGGGTGCGAGTTCGGCCGGCGCCACCTGCGCCGTCCAGGTGAACTCGGTCTGACCATCGGCTCTCGCCGTCACGGCGGCGCTAGCGCGGTGGAAGCTCATCTGGTCGCTGATCACGCTGTAGACGACGCGCTTTTGAGCCTCGTCGACGGCCAGAATGCGCTCGCGAGCCTCCATTCCATTGGCGAAGGTGAGCAGGCGGTCGTCGCCATCCCTGCGACTGTTCGTCACGAAACCGGCGGCCAGGCGCGTGGGCAGGGCGTGAATGTCGCGCAGCGCGGCCCAGACGTGATCTGGCGGGGCGGCGACGACGAAGGCCTTGCGGATCGTGGCGGCTTCGGGTGGGACGGGGCTATCAAGATTGGACATGGCTGATCCTCCTGGAACAGCCGAAGTATCGCAGTCACGTCCTCAGCCGGCTGGCGGTTTTCGGAACAGGTCGGCCGGCGCGTGTTTGCAGATTGACTCCCATTCGGTGATCGAAGAGTTTCCCGCCGACTCTCGCGGGAGAGATCGGGCCTTTCGAGGCTCGGAGCCGAAGGCGCAACCACCCCGGAAACGCTCAGGCAAAAGGACCGCGACGAGCTGATGAACGCTGGAAAGTAGCGCTCGGGAAACCCTGCGCTCGCCGAAGGAGCGAGGGGTTGGCCCGGTGGGCCAGCCTGAAATCTCTCAGGCCCAAGGACAGCGGGGGTGTGAACGTCGCGGGGATCGTCCTCGTGCGCTCGCGGAATCATCAGCCGGAGTCCAGCCTTGTCCGACGACAATCTGAAGACCACGCCTCTCAACGCCGCCCATATCGCGGCGGGCGCGCGCATGGTCCCGTTCGCGGGCTACTCCATGCCGGTCCAGTACAAGGACGGCGTGATGAAGGAGCATCTCTGGACGCGCGAGAACGCCGGCCTGTTCGATGTGTCCCACATGGGCCAGGCGCGCCTGCGCGGGGTCTCGCCGCTGTCGGCCTTCGAGGAGGTGACGCCCGGCGACTTCATCGGCCTGAAGCCCGGCAAGCAGCGCTACTCGGTCCTGTTGAACAAGAAGGGCGGCATCATCGACGACCTGATGGCCGCCCGTCCCGATGACGACGGCCTGTTCGTCGTGGTCAACGGCGCCTGCAAGGACAACGACTTCAAGATCATCGACGACGAGCTTGCGGGGCAGGTGCGGATCGACCGCCTGGAGGACCGCGCGCTGCTGGCGCTGCAGGGTCCCAAGGCCGCCGCGGTCCTGGCCGAACATGCGCCGGAAGCCGCGACCATGGTGTTCATGGACGCTCGCTCGATCACCGCCTTCGGAACCGACGCCATCATCTCGCGCACCGGCTACACCGGTGAAGACGGCTATGAGATCTCCATTCCGGCCACCGAAGCCGAGCGGGTCTGGAACACCCTGCTGGCTGACGTGAGGGTGAAGCCGATCGGCCTGGGCGCCCGCGACAGCCTGCGTCTGGAAGCTGGCCTGCCGCTCTATGGCCATGACGTCGACGAGACCGTCAGCCCCGTCGAAGCCGATCTGGCCTTCGCCGTCTCCAAGAAGCGCCGTGAGGCGCGCGACTTCCCGGGCGCGGCCCGGATCGCCAAGGAGCTGGCCGAGGGCGTCACTCGTAAGCGCGTCGGCCTGACCGTGCTGGAAGGCGCCCCGGCCCGCGAGGGCGCGGAGATCGCTGACGAAGCAGGCAATGTGGTCGGCGTCATCACCTCGGGTGGTTTTTCACCTAGCCTCGGCAAGCCGATCGCCATGGGCTTTGTTCCGCCGGCCCTGGCCGTCGCAGGGACAAAATTGAAAGTCATCGTTCGGGGCAAGCCGCAGTCCGCAGAGGTCACGGCCATGCCCTTCGTTCCTCACCAATACGTCCGCAAGCTCTGAGAAGGACCACCCAGATGCGTTTCACCAAGGATCATGAGTGGGTCTCCCTCGAGGGTGACGTCGCCACCATCGGCATCACCGCCTATGCGGCTGAACAGCTCGGCGATGTCGTGTTCGTCGAGGTTCCCGAGGCCGGCAAGGTCGTGAAGACCGGCGACAACCTGGCCGTGGTCGAGAGCGTGAAGGCCGCGTCCGACGTCTACGCGCCGCTGACCGGCGAAGTCGTCGAAGGTAACGCCGCGCTCGGCGATGCGCCCGAGACGGTCAACGACCAGCCCGAAAAGGCCGGTTGGTTCGCCAAGATCAAGATCGCCGACAAGGCCGAATACGAGGCGCTGATGGACCGCGCCGCCTACGAAGACTTCCTGGGAACCCTGTAAACCCATGCGCTATCTCCCGCTCACACCGACCGACCGCGCCGAAATGCTGGCGACGATCGGCGTCGGCACGATCGACGACCTGTTCTCCGACGTGCCGGAGGCCGCGCGTCGCGCCGCCCTCTTCGACCTGCCGCTGCATGCAGGCGAACTGGAAGTGGAGCGGGAGCTGGCCGGCCTGGCCGCCATGAACCGGCCGGCCGGGGCGGGCCCGTTCTTCTGCGGAGCGGGGGCCTATCGCCACCATGTGCCGGCGACGGTCGACCACATCATCCAGCGGTCGGAGTTCCTGACCAGCTACACGCCCTACCAGCCGGAAATCGCGCAGGGCACCTTGCAGGTGCTGTTCGAGTTCCAGACCCAGGTCGCGGCCCTGACCGGTCTCGATGTGGCCAACGCCTCGATGTACGACGGCTCCACGGCCTGCGCCGAGGCGGTGATGATGTCGCAGCGCGTCACCCGCCGGAAGAAGGCGGTGCTGTCGGGCGGTCTGCATCCGCACTATGCGGCGACCACCCAGACCATCGCCCACGCCGAGGGCATGGATATCGTGCGCCAGGCCGCGGCTATCGACGCCGAAGCCGCCGTGCTGGACGCCATCGACGCCGAGACCGCCTGCGTGGTCGTCCAGACCCCGAACGTGTTCGGCGTGGTCACCGACGTGACCAAGATCGCTGAAGCCGCCCACGCGGCCGGCGCGCTGCTGATCGTGGTGACGACCGAGGCGGTGTCCTATGGCCTGCTGAAGTCGCCCGGCGAGATGGGCGCGGACATCGCCGTGGCCGAGGGCCAGTCGATCGGCAACGGCCTGAACTTCGGCGGTCCCTATGTCGGGCTCTTCGCCTGCCGCGAAAAGCTGGTGCGGCAGATGCCGGGCCGGCTCTGCGGCGAGACCGTCGACGCCGAGGGCCGTCGCGGCTTCGTGCTGACCCTGTCGACCCGCGAGCAGCACATCCGCCGCGAGAAGGCGACGTCGAACATCTGCACCAACTCGGGCCTCTGCGCCCTGGCCTTCACCATCCACCTCTCCCTGCTGGGCGAGCGGGGCCTGCGTGAACTGGCGGCGCTGAACCACTCCAAGGCTCGCGAACTGCGCGACGCCCTGGCCGCCGTGCCGGGTGTCGAGGTCCTGACCTCGCGCTTCTTCAACGAGTTCGCCATCCGCCTGAAGGGCGATGCGGCGAGCGTCGTCGAAACCATGCTGGCCGACGGCGTGGTCGGCGGCGTGCCGTTCTCACGTCTCGATCCGCACGCCGGCATGGACGACGTCCTGCTGGTGACCGCGACCGAGACCACCACAAGCGAACACATCCAAGCCTTCGCCTCGGCGCTCGCCGGGAGGACCGCATAATGACCATGCAGAATGTCGGCCGCCCGACTCGCCCCCACGCCGCCTCCCAGAGCGGCCATACGTCCCTGACCGGAGGCCGCGGCCTGCTGCAGGACGAGGCGCTGATCTTCGAACTCGGCGGCTGGGACAAGACCGGCGTCGATCTGGCGAGCGCCGATCACGACGCCTCCGATCTTGGCGACCTGGTGCGCGCCGCGCCGATCGGCCTGCCGGGCCTGTCCGAGCCTGAGGCCATGCGCCACTATGTGCGCCTGTCCCAGAAGAACCACGCCATCGACCTGGCGCTCTATCCGCTGGGCTCGTGCACGATGAAGCACAACCCGCGTCTGAACGAGAAGGTGGCGCGCCTGGCCGGGTTCGGCGACCTACACCCGATGGCCCCGCAATCGACCGTCCAGGGCGCCCTGGCGCTGATGGACCGTCTGGCTCACTGGCTGAAGACCCTGACGGGCATGCCCGCCATCGCCCTGTCGCCGAAGGCCGGCGCCCACGGCGAACTCTGCGGCCTGCTGGCCATCCGCGCCGCCCATGAGGCGAACGGGCAGGGCCATCGCCGCACCGTGCTGGTGCCGACCTCCGCTCACGGCACCAATCCCGCCACGGCCGCCTTCGTCGGCTATTCGGTGGTCGAGATCGCCCAGACCGACGACGGCCGCGTCGACATCGTCGACCTGGCGGCCAAGCTGTCGCCGGACGTGGCGGCGATCATGGTCACCAATCCCAACACCTGCGGTCTGTTCGAACGCGACGTGATCGAGATCGGCCGCCTGACCCACGAGGCCGGCGCCTACTTCTATTGCGACGGCGCGAACTTCAACGCCATCGTCGGCAGGGTGCGCCCGGGCGACCTGGGCGTCGACGCCATGCACATCAATCTGCACAAGACCTTCTCCACGCCGCACGGCGGCGGTGGCCCTGGCGCGGGTCCGGTGGTGTTGTCGGCGGCGCTGGCTCCCTTCGCTCCGGCCCCCTGGGTCGTGGCCGGGGAGGGCGGTTTCAAGCTGGTCGAGGAGACCATCGAGGAGGCCGCCCAGGGCTTTGGCCGCATGAGCGCCTTCCACGGCCAGATGGGCATGTTCGTCCGCGCCTACGCCTACATGCTGAGCCACGGCGCCGACGGCCTGCGCCAGGTCGCCGAGGACGCGGTGCTGAACGCCAACTATGTGAAGGCCAAGCTGTCGCCGGTGATGACCGCGGCCTTCCCGGACGGCCCCTGCATGCACGAGGCGCTGTTCGACGACGCCTGGCTGGAAGGCACCGACATCACCACGCTCGACTTCGCCAAGGCGATGATCGACGAGGGCTTCCACCCGATGACCATGTACTTCCCGCTGGTCGTGCACGGGGCGATGCTGATCGAACCGACCGAGACCGAACCCAAGCAGGAGCTCGATCGTTTCTGCGAGGCGCTGACCGCTCTGGCGCTCGCCGCCAAGGGAGGCGACGTGGACCGGTTCAAGGGCGCGCCCTACCTCGCGCCCCTGCGCCGCCTCGACGAGACCCAGGCGGCCCGCAAGCCGCGCCTGACGTGGCGACCCGAAGACAAGAGTGTGTCTCCGGCGCCGCTCGCGGCCGAATAGGCCTCGGTGGATAAAATTTAACGGCAGGGGTGTCTTTACGACTCCCTGTTACGTTCTCATATCGGCAAGGCTCCCGACCGCTGGTCCTCCCCCAGTGCCGCGCGCGGGCGCGATCCAGGTTCGAACGTAAGTGTCTCTCGCCATGCCCAGCGTGCGCGGCCAACGCGCCTCCGACGCCGTCACTCGCGATCTCGCGGGGCGACTCGCGCGTTTCGGCCTGGTCATGCTTGGATCGCTGATCGTGGTGGCGGGGATCGCCGTCGCGCCGCTGCCCGGTCCGGGTGGGATCCCGGTGATCGTCGTCGGCCTGATGATCGTGCTGCGCAACTCGTTCAAGGCGCGGCGGCAGTTCGTGCGCCTGCAACATGCTCACCCGCGGGTGATCTCACCGATACGGCGGCTGCTGCGGCGTGACCCGCATATCATTCAAATGTTCTGGCATCAGGCTTTGAAGATCGAGCGTCTTCTGGCGCCTAAGGGCCTACGCTTTATGGTTCGCAGCCGACGCCTTTTCAGGCGTCGGCGCTAAACCCTACTGGAGCTTGGAGCCCAGCTGGCTGATCGCACGATCGATCAGCGGGTCGGTCTTGGAGCTGGCGAGGCGCTTGGTCAGCACGACTTCAGCGGCGGCCGCGGCCATGTCGGCGGCTGCAGCCTTGACCTCGGCCGCGGCCTGGGCCTCGGCGTTGGCGATCTTGCGTTCGGCGAGCAGCTGGCGGCGAGCGAGGCTCTCTTCCAGCTTGGCCTTGGCTTCGATCTCGTAGCGGCGGGCTTCGTCCTGGGCGGCGGCCAGCATGTCCTTGGCCTGGGCCTCGGCTTCGACGCGCTCGGCCTTGAGTTGGGCCAGCAGACGCTGGGCCTCTTCACGGATACGAGCCGCTTCGTCCAGGTCCGCCTGGATCTTGGCGGTCGTGGCGTCGAGGGCCGCATTGATGGCCTTCGGGGCCTTGGCCACGAAGATCACGATGCCAAGGAAGATCAGCAGGCCGACGCCGACCCACATCTCCGCATTAGCGGGGTTGAGGAAAGCAGGCATCAAGCGGCTCCTTGAGCGGTAAGCGCCGCGTCGATCTCGGCTGCGGTCACCTTTTGACCGGTCAGCTTTTCAACCATGGCCTGGGCCGTCTCGCCGGCGATGCCGCGGACGTTGGACATGGCTTGATCGCGCAGGCCGCGAATGCGGGCTTCGGCTTCGCTCATCTGAGCGTTCAGACGTTCGTCCTCGGCCTTCTGGCTGAGCGCCAGTTCGGCCGCGGCCTTGGCCTTGGCGTCGGCGGCGAGGCTGCGCGAACGGGCGCGGGCTTCGTCGATCTCGGCTTGGGCGGCCTTGGCTTGCGCCTCGGCTTCGGCTTGAACGCTGCGCGCCTGATTGACCGCTTCGGCGATGGTGGCCTGGCGGTTGTCCTGGATCTTGCGGAGCCGCGGCACGAAGACCTTGGCGAGCAGGATGTACAGGACGGCGAAGATCAGGAAGAGCCAGACGATCTGGCCGCCCCAATGTTCAAACTTGAACTGGGGCAAACCGCCGCTCTCGCTGCCATGGGCGGCGACTTCCGTCGTACCGGCCGGAACGTGGTCTCCGTGCGCGGCGGTGTCGCCGGCGCGGATATCCGCGCCCGGCGGGGGTGTGGTCTCGGCGGCCATAAGGCTTAGACGTCCTTAAAGCGCAGGCTGAGGACGCGACGATGTCGGCGCGCCCTCTGGGACCTGCGGATCTTGGCTTAGGAGAAGAGGATGAGCAGGCCGAGCACGAAGGCGAGAATGCCCAGAGCTTCGGTCAGAGCGGCGCCGAGGATCAGGTTGGTGAATTGGCCGCCGGCGGCCGACGGGTTGCGCGTGGCGCCCGCCAGGAAGTGGCCGAAGATGGTGCCGATGCCGATGCCCGAGCCGATCATGCCGAGGGTCGCGAGGCCCGCGCCGATGTACTTAGCCGATTCCGCGTCCATAGTTTTCAGTCCCGTTTGGTAGGTTGATAGAGGTGAGTTTTTCGCTCGGTGATCAGTGGTGATGACCGAGATTGACCACGTCGTTCAGATAGACGCAGGCCAGAACCGCGAACACGAAGGCCTGCAGGAAGGCCACCAGGAACTCCAACGCCGTCAGCGCCACGACGCCGCCCAGCGAGAGCGCCGCGCCGGGGATGCCCAGCATGCCCAGGCCGCCGCCGGCCGCCATGGCGCCCAGCGAAACCACGAACCCGGCGAACACCTTCATGGCCACGTGGCCGCCCAGCATGTTGCCGAACAGACGAAGGGCGAGGGTCACGGGACGCAGCAGGAAGGAAATAATCTCGATCGGGGTGACCAGGATCAGCATGTACCAAGGCACGCCAGCCGGGACGAACAGCTTGTACATGTTCGCGCCGTTACGAAGGACGCCGTAGCCGACGACCAGCAGGATGGTCATGACCGCCAGCGCGGCCGTCACGGCGAGCTGCGAGGTGGCGGTGAAGACCAGGAACAGGCCGAGCACGTTCATCGCCAGGATGAACATGAAAAGGGAGAAGACGAACGGGAAGAACTTACGGCCTTCGTGACCGATAATTCCTGCGACCAGATCGTCGATATAGCTGAAGACGCCTTCGCCGATCACCTGCAGGCGACCCGGAACCACGGCGGCTTTAGAGGTGGTGATGGCCAGGAAGCCCACGACAATGGTCGCGGCCAGCAGCATGGCGACCGTGGAGTTGGTGATCGACATGTCGATCACGCCAACGCCGGGCAGCGTGAAGGCCAGTTCGGGCAAGCCCGCGATCTTCTGGATCTCGAACTGATGCATCGGATCGGCCATGCCGCGACGAACTCCTCAATCTTCCTCGTCGTCGAAGGGGATGTCCTTTGCAGGACCCCATTCCTTCGCCGCCTCGGCAGCCATCCGCTGAGCCGAACTTACGGCCATCCAAATCGAAATACCGAAGCCCCCAAGGAGCCCGATGATCATCCCCCAGGGCGCAGTCTTGAAGACAACGTCCGCCCCAGCGCCCAAGGCCAAGCCCACAAAGACGCCGCCTATCAGCACGCCCATGAGGCGATAGCCGTAGCCGGCGGCCTTGGAACCGTAGTCGTGCGTTACCGGGGCTGTTCGCGCCTCAAGCGCGTCAGCCCTTTCGTCGAGGCGCCTAATGGCCTCTTCGCGCGAATTTTCCGGATGCGGCATGCGTTGTGGCCTATGTGACCACGACGACGCCCGCCGCGGCCGGGGCTTCAAGTCGCGCGGAACCTACAGACGCGGGCGTAGTGCGTCAAGGCTGGGGTTGTGCTATTTACAGCCTTGTATTTATTGGATTTTCGGGCGTCGCGACAACTCGTCCACCCCGCCCGAGCCCCGCATTCGTGACGCTGACCAGGGCTCGCCTCTAGAATCCTGACAAACCTCGCCTATTGGGCCGCCATGGCCGCGGCCTGCCGCAGGTCGACGGAGACCAGTTGCGAGACGCCGCGCTCGGCCATAGTGACGCCGAACAGGCGATCCATCCGCGCCATGGTCACCGGATTGTGGGTGATGGCGATGAAGCGGGTCTCGGTCCGCCGGCGCATCTCGTCCAGCAGATTGCAGAAGCGGTCGACATTGGCGTCGTCCAGCGGGGCGTCGACCTCGTCCAGCACGCAGATCGGCGCCGGTTGGGCCAGGAACACCCCGAAGATCAGGGCGCAGGCGGTCAGGGCCTGCTCGCCGCCGCTCATCAGGCTCATGGTCGCCATGCGCTTGCCGGGCGGACAGGCGTAGATTTCGAGGCCGGCCTCCAGCGGATCGTCGGACTCCACCAGTCGCAGTTCGGCCTGGCCGCCCTGGAACAGCGCCTCGAACAGCGCTTTGAAATGCTCGTTGATGATGTGGAAGGCGGCCAGCAGGCGCTCACGGCCCTCGCCGTTCAGCTCGTCGATCCCCTGGCGCAGGCGCGCGATAGCGCCGGTCAGGTCGGCGCGCTCGGTGTGCATGGTCTCCAGGCGGGTCGAGTGTTCGCCGGCCTCTTCCTCGGCCCGCAGGTTCACCGCCCCGATCGAGTCGCGCTGGCGCTCCAGATTGTAGAGGTGGGCCTCCATGCCGCCGGCGTCGGTCGGGATGGCGACGGCCTCGTCGGCCAGCTTGCGGCCGAGCTGTTCGGGTTCGATCCGCGCGGTCTCGAGGATCTGGCCGGTGATCTCGGCCAGCCGCTCGATGGCGGCTTCGAGCTTGGCGGCCAGGGAGGCGCGCAGTTCCCGGGCTTCACCGGCGGCGGCCTCGGCGGCGCGCAGGGCGCGGTCGGCCTCGGTGCGGGCCGCTTCAGCCTGGGCCAGGGCGTCGGACGACTGGGCGCGGCGCGCCTCGGCGGCGGCCAGTTCGTCGAGCAGCTTGATCAGGCGTTCCTGGTGCGAGGCGGGCGCCTCCAGGGCCTTGTCGAGAGCGCTCTGCGCCGCGCCGCGGGCGCTCGTCAGATGCTCCAGGCGCTTGGCGGCGGCCTGCGAGCGGCGGGTCCAGTCGCCGGAATCGCGCGTCAGGTTCTCAAACCGGCGGGCGCGGCCGTCGCGTTCGCGCACCTCGATATCGACCGCCGCGCGGGCCTGGGCCGCGGCTTCGCGGGCAGGACCGGCGGCGGCGCGCGCCTGGGCCAGTCGCGCCGCGAGGTCGCCGACCGCCGCGTCGCCTGCGGTCTCGGCCAGGGCGACCTGCAGGGCGGCCTCGGTCTCGGCCAGTTCGCCTTCGAAGCGGCGGATGACGTCGTCCAGCGATTGGGCGTGGGCCTCGCGCCGGGTGGCTTCGCGGTCGAGCTTCTCCAGATTGTTGCGTGCGGCCGAGACCTTTTGCTCGGCGGCGGGCGGCTCGCGCCGGGCGTTGCGCAGGCCGTCCTCGGCGGCGCGCACCCGGGTGCTGGCGGCTTGTAGCGCGTCCTTGGCGACCTGGGCCTTGGGGGAGATCGCCTCGATCTCGGTCTCGACCTCGGCCAGCCGGGTCTTCTGCTCCATGCGGATGGCGGCGGGCTTGGGCGCGTCGGCGCGGGCGGTGAAGCCGTCCCAGCGCCACAGGTCGCCTTCGCGCGACACCAGCCGGCAGCCGGGCGGCAGGCCCGGTTGCAGCCGGTCGCCGTCCTCGCGCTTCACCAGCGCGGTGAAGGCCAGGCGGGCGGCGAGGGCGCTGGGGGCCTTCACCAACGGCCCGAGCGGCTCGGCGCCCGGCGGCCAGGTCGGGGGCTCGGCCTCGCGCCCGCCCCAGAAGGCCGGCGCCTTGGGATCGAGCGCGGCGTCGAGGTCGTCGCCGAGCGCGGCGGCCAGCGCCTTCTCATGGCCCCTGGTCGGCGCGACCTCGTCGAGCGCCGGGGTGAAGCCGCCGCGACGTTGCTGGGCGACGATCTGGGCCAGGGCGCGGGCCTCAGCGGTCAGTCGGCCGAGTTGCTCATCCTGCTTGCGGGAGACTTCGCGGGTCTCGGCCTCAAGGGCGGCGGCCTTGCTGCGCTCGTCCTCGGCGGTTTCCAGGGCGGCGCGGACGGCGGTCAGCACCGCCTGGGTCCGTTCCAGCTCCTCGCGCGCCGCCTCGATCTGCGGGGTGATGGCGGGGCCGAGCTGCTCGCGCTCGGTCTTGGCCTGGTCCAGCGCGCGGCGGGTGCGCGAGACGCGGCTTTGCGCCTCCTCGACGCGGGCCGCGCCGGCCCGGCGGCGGGCCTCGTCGGCGGCGGCCTGGGTGGCCAGCTCCTCGACGGCCTTGTCGGCGGCGACGCGGGCGGCCTCGGCGGCGCGCGCGGCTTCCTCCAGCTCGGGCGTGCGCTCGGGGGCGGCGGCGATGGCGGCTTCCAGCGCCTCCAGGTCTTCGGACATGCGCTTGCGCGCGGTGTCGGCGTCCTCGACGATCTGGGTCTCGCGGGCGCGGTCGGCGTCGATCCGGCCGACATCGGCGCTCAGCCGCGCGACCTCCGCGGCCAGGGCCTCGCCCTCGCGCTCCAGCCGATCCTTGTCGATGGCCAGGCGGTGCAGGATGGCCGCGGCGATGGTCTCGGCCTCGCGCAGCGGCTTGATCGCCTCCTCGGCCTGGGCGGCGCGGGTGGTCGAGGCCGCGGCCTCGCGGGTGTGGGTCTCGACGGCGGCGATGGCGTCGTTGGCCTCGGTGCGCAGCCGCGCGGCGGTGTCGCGCGCCTCGGCCCAGCGCGAAAAGAGCACCGCGCCCTGCAGCGCCCGGATCTCGGACGACAGCTTCTTGTAGCGTTCGGCCTGTCGCGCCTCGCGCTTCAGGCGGTTCAGCGCGCTTTCCAGTTCGCGGGCCACATCGTCCAGCCGCGCCAGGTTGGTTTCCGCCGCCCGCAGCCGTAGCTCGGCCTCATGCCGACGCGAGTGCAGGCCAGAGACACCGGCGGCTTCTTCCAAGATCAGCCGGCGGTTCTGCGGCTTGGCGGCGATCAGTTCGGAGATCTGTCCCTGGCGCACCAGGGCCGGCGAGTTCGAGCCGGTCGAGGCGTCGGCGAACAGCAGCTGGACGTCGCGGGCGCGGACCTCGCGGCCGTTGATCTTGTAGGTCGAGCCCGCGCCCTTATCGATGCGGCGGACCACCTCCAGCACGGGGGCGTCGTTGAAGGCCGGCGGCGCCTTGCGCGCGGCGTTGTCGATGGTGAGCGTGACCTCGGCGTGGTTGCGCGAGGCGCGGTTGCCGGAGCCAGCGAAGATCACGTCGTCCATGCCGCCGGCGCGCATCGCCTTGGCGGAATTGGCGCCCATCACCCAGCGCAGCGCTTCCAGCAGGTTCGACTTGCCGCAACCGTTCGGCCCGACGATGCCCGTGACTCCGGGCTCGATCCGAAATTCCGTCGGATCGACGAAGGACTTGAAACCGGAGAGTCGGAGTCTCTGGAAATGCACGGCGCCCGGTTGGCCTCCTATTTCCTGGAGGCTTGCGCGACAGCGGCGTCGAGCTCGGCGGCGGTCATCGGACCGGCCTTGGCTTCCTTGCCGTTGAAGAAGAAGGTCGGCGTGCCGCTGACGCCCTGCTTGATGTTGGCCTCGACCCGCGCATTGAGGGCGCTCAAGGCCGCCTCGTCGGTGATGCAGGCCTTCACCTGATCTTCGGACAGGCCCCCGGCCTTGCCCGCGTTGACGATAGCGGTCAGGGCGTCGCCGGTGCGGGCCATTTCCTCATGGCCCGCGAACATGGCGTCGATGACCGTGAAGTACTTATCCTTGCCGGCGCAGCGGGCGATCAGGAAGCCGGCCGCGGCCACTTCCTGCGGCGGGGTCAGGATTTCGCGCAGGGTGTAGTGGACCTTGCCGGTGTCGATGTACTTCTTCTTGAAGGCCGGGAAGACGTCGTTGTTGAAGGCCGCGCAGTGGCTGCAGCTCATCGAGGCGTATTCCACCATCCGGACCTTGGCCTTGGGGTTCCCCAGGCTCATCTCGCCGGTGGCGGGCGCGGCTGTCGCCGAACCGGCCGCAAACATCAGGGCGCCGAGAGCGGCGACAAGGGCGATGCGGCGGTTCGGCTGAGCCATGGGCTTACTTCGAGGCCTCGGCGACGGCGGCTTCCAGCTCGGCCAGGGTCATCTCGCCTTCCTTGGCCTTCTTGCCGTTGATCATGAAGGACGGGGTGGCGGTGATCTTGTCGACCTTGATGGCCTTCTCGACGCGATCGTTCAGCGCCTTGAGCGCCGCTTCGTCGGTGATGCAGGCGTTGAACTTCTCTTCGGTCAGGCCGGCCGACTGGGCGGTCCGCAGCAGGATGCCGCGCATGTCGCCGGTCGTGAACATTTCCTGCTGGGCGTGGAAGATCGCGTCGGTGACGTTGAAATACTTGTCCTTGCCGGCGCAGCGCGCGGTCAGGAAGCCGGCGGCGGCGACCTCGTTCGGCGGGGTCAGGAATTCCTTGAAGGTGTAGTGGACCTTGCCGGTGTCGATGTATTTCGCCTTGAAGGCCGGGAAGACCTCATTGTTGAACTTGCCGCAGTGGCTGCAGGTCAGGGAGGCGTACTCCACCATTTTCACCTTGGCGTTCGGATCGCCCATGGTCATGTCGGCGGTGTCGACGGTCGCGGCGCCCTTGGAGCAGCCGGCCAGGGCGAGCGTGCTCAGAGCAGCGGCGACAAGAAGGCGACGGTTGAAGTTCGGCATGGGCACCTCTGCGGAAGTCCTGATGAAAGATTAAAGCGCGATTCCCGCCGGCAGGAACGTGCGGCGACAGCTAAAGTCAACCGGTGTGGCGGCGCAGGACGCCTCGACCCAAGCTGAGCAATGCGGCTTTCAGAGGGCCGTCGGGGACCTCGGCCAGGCCTCGAGCCAGTTCGGCCTCCTGGCCGGCGTCCAGCGGCACGACCCGCCGGCGCACCGTTTTGAGGGCGGGACCGGTCAGATTTCGCAAGGGGCCTTGCACGATCCGCAGCTTGTTCACGGTGCCGGCGCCGAGGAACAGGTTCACCCGCGCCACGATCTCCGGAGCCTGATGCTGGATCAGCGCCGCCGAGGCGCCGGCCACCCGGATCTCCAGGGCCGAGGGCCCGCCGCCGCGCGGCTTGGTGAGCTTCACCGGCTCGGTGCGCTTGGCGATGTCGACGCCGACGATCTCGCGCCAGCGGGCCTGGAGCGCGCCGGGGCCCTGGCCGAATTTCTCGTCGAGGTCCTTCAGCAGCCGCCGCAGACCGCGGCCCGCCACGGGCGGCGGGCGGTGCTGCGGCCGCGTGCGCTTGCGCGACAGGATCGCGGCGGCTTCCGCAGGCGTGGGAAGGGGGCGGGACATCGGGCGACCATACATCAAGGCTCCCCGTTGAAGCGAGGATCGGGTAGCGAGATGTGGTGAACGCCGAAACGCTCCGCGCCAAATTGCTCGCCTGGTACGACGCCGGCGCCCGTGACCTCGCCTGGCGGGTGGGGCCGGCCGACAATCGCGCCGGGGTGCGGGCCGATCCCTATCGGGTCTGGCTGTCCGAAGTGATGCTGCAGCAGACCACCGTGCCGCACGCCACGCCCTATTTCCTGAAGTTCACCGCTCGCTGGCCGACCGTCATGGACCTGGCGGCCGAGGAGGACGGGGAGGTGATGGCCGCCTGGGCGGGGCTTGGCTACTACGCCCGCGCCCGCAATCTGCTGGCCTGCGCGCGCGCCGTCGCTCGCGACCATGGCGGGGTGTTTCCGAACAGCGAGGAAGGCCTGCGGGCGCTGCCGGGGCTCGGCCCCTATACGGCCGCCGCGGTCTCGGCGATCGCCTTCGACCGGCCGACAAATGTTGTGGATGGAAATGTCGAACGGGTGATGTCGCGGCTGTTCGCGGTCGAAGAGGCGCTGCCGGACGGCAAGACCGAGCTGAAGCGGCTGGCCGGCGCCCTGGTCCGCGATGAGCGTCCCGGCGACTGGGCCCAGGCGTTGATGGACCTCGGCGCCACGGTCTGCCGACCCAAATCGCCGCTGTGCGATCGCTGCCCGGTGTCGGAATTTTGCGCGGGCCTGGCTGGCGGCGAGCCCGAAACCTATCCGCGCAAGGCCGCCAAGGTGGCGCGGCCCCATCGCAACGGCGTGGCCTATATCCTCACCCGAGGTCACGAGGTCGCCTTGATCCGCCGCCCGCCCAAGGGCCTGCTTGGCGGCATGTTAGCCCTGCCGACCAGCGACTGGCGGGCCATCGGCTGGGACGACCAGGAGGCGCTGGCCGCCGCGCCGGTCGGAGCCGATTGGCGCGCGGTGGGAGAGGTGGAGCACGTCTTCACCCACTTCAGCCTGACCTTGCGGCTGCTGCGGGCCGATGGCGACGCCGACGGGTTTATCTGGACGCCGCGCGCGGGCCTCGACGCCTTGCCGAGCGTGTTCCTGAAGGCCGCCCGGGCGGGGCTGAGCAACCTGCTCTAAAAAAACCTCGTCATCCTAGGCCTTGTGCCTAGGATCCCTTTGTCGGCGGCGAGGCGTTTGATGGCCCGGCACGGCGATTCCACCGCACGAAAGTCCACGGTCAGGTCAGCTGCGCGCGGGGTCCTAGGCACAAGGCCTAGGATGACGAGCGGGTGAGCTGTGGACCTAAGCCGACGGCATCGCCGAGCGGATCTTCGAGCGCAGGACGTCGATGGGGGCCAGGCCCTTGTCCGACTTGAAGTGCCAGTAGGTCCAGCCGTTGCAGGCCGGGGCCGACTGCACCATCGCGCCGACCTTGTGGATCGAACCGGACAGGTCGCCGACCACTAGGCTGCCGTCGGCGCGTACGCGCGCGGCGTGGGCGCCCTTGGAGCAATAGAGGGTGTCGCCGGGGCTGAGCAGGCCAGCTTCCAGCACTTGGCCGAAGGGCACGCGCGGCTCGGACTTCTTGGAGCCGGTGACCTCAAGGTCGCGGGCCGCCATCGGAATGACCTTGGAGATCCGGTCACGGGCGAGGTTCACGTACTTCTCGTCCTGCTCCAGGCCGATATAGCGGCGGCCCAGGCGCTTGGCGGCGGCGCCGGTGGTGCCGGTGCCGAAGAACGGGTCGAGGATCACGTCGCCGGGCTTGGTCGAGGCCAGGATCAGGCGGTGCAGCAGGGCTTCCGGCTTTTGGGTCGGGTGGGCCTTGGCGCCGTTCTCGTCCTTCAGCCGCTCCTCGCCGGTGCACAGCGGGAAGGTCCAGTCCGAGCGCATCTGCACGTCGTCATTGGCCATCTTCATGGCGTCGTAGTTGAAGGTGTAGCGGCGCGAGCCCCGGCCCTTGGCGGCCCAGATCAGGGTCTCGTGGGCGTTGGTGAAGCGCGTGCCCTTGAAGTTCGGCATCGGGTTGGCCTTGCGCCAGACGATGTCGTTGAGCAGCCAGAAGCCGAGGTCCTGCAGGGTGGCGCCGACCCGGAAGATGTTGTGGTAGCTGCCGATCACCCAAAGGGCGCCGTCGTCCTTCAGCACCCGGCGGCACTCGGTCAGCCACTCGCGGGTGAACTTGTCATAGGCCGCGAAGCTCTCGAACTGGTCCCAATGATCGTCGACCGCGTCGACCTTGGAATTGTCCGGGCGCAGCAGGTCGCCGCCGAGCTGGAGGTTGTAGGGCGGGTCGGCGAACACGAGGTCGACCGACTTCTCGGGCAGCTTCTTCAGCTCCTCGATGCAGTCCCCGTGGATGATAGTGTCGGCCGAAACGCCCATGTCGTTAACCTCGATCTCCGGAGTCAGAATCCTGAGTCATCGTGGTGAAGGGGGTGTTGAAAAACGTGGTTAGCAAAAGGTAAATCGTCCGTTCGCCACCTAAAATTATGCTCAGGCGCGCCAGTTCACCGCCGCTCCATGCGGATGAACGTCGGCCAGGACCCGTTCCTCGCCGCCCGGCCAGAGGGTGAGGCGCACCTCCATGCCCGCTAGGTTCTCCGGCGGCGGCTCCATGCGCAACCAGGCGAGGGGCGCCTGCGTGGTGGCCCCAACGCCGAGATACTCGATGGTTTTGCGCAGGGCGGCCTGGCTCTCAGGCGGCATGTATTGCCAGAAGACCGAATGGTAGATGACGGTCGCAGCGCCCGGCGCTGGTCCCGCCGTTCTGGCGGTCCATTCGACGGCGTCGGCGGCCTCGACCTTGATGTTCCGCGCCAGGGCCAGGTCGATGGCGGCGCGCAGCCGGTCCAGCCGCTCGAACTGATCGGGCCAGACATAGGCGAGCAGCCGGCGGCGCTGGATGGGATCAGTCAGGTCCACGGGACGCCGGTCGCAGGCGGCGCGGTCGATCACCTCGACCTTGGCGTGCAGCGGTGGCAGGGGACCTGACCATTCGGTCGGGAGACGCACCGGGCTGTCCGGCCCCCAGGCGGCGTCGGCCAGGCTGTAGCGATATTGGTCCCAGGAAAGATTGAGCCCGGCGCTGGCGGCGATCTCGAAACAGCGGAGCGGCAGGCCGGTCTCCTGCGCGATGGTCAGGAAGCCGCCGAGCAGACAGACCGAGCGCCGCACCTCGTTGGTCTGCGGTTCGTGTTGCATGAAGGCGGCGAGCCCTGCCTGGTGTTCGACCATGGCACGGGCCGCCTCCTGCCAGGCGGCTTCAGCGTTGGCGGTCGCACCGGGCTTGGGATAGGCGGCCGTGAGCGCCGGAGCATCGCCGCTCAACACCAGGTCATGCAGGGCGCCCAGCAGCCGCAGCGGCACGGCGGCGGAGATGATCGCCTTGACGTCGGTCCCCATCCACGGCGCGAGCAGGGCGGTGACCGGGCCGCCGGCCTCGAGATCGGCGGCGGCGAGATTCAGCAGCTCAGCATGAAACGGCGAGCCCAGAAAGGCGCAGGCCCTGGATTGGAGGCGCAGGGCTTTGGCGAGATCGTTGCTCATATCCCCACGAACGTGCGCGGGGGACGAAAGCGTCAATCTTGATTCAGACGATCAATCGACGACCAGCTCGCCGCGCTCGATCAGCAACAGCCGCACCGGCTCCCAGCTGCGCCGATGGATGGCGCAGGGGCCGAGCGTGCGCAGCGCCTCGACATGGACCTGGGCGTGATAGCCCTTGTGGGCGGCGAAGCCGTAGCCGGGATAGACGGTGTCCATCTCGGTCATCAGCCGGTCGCGGGCCACCTTGGCCAGGATCGAGGCCGCGGCGATCGAGGACGAGATGGAGTCTCCCTTCACCACCGTCTTGATCTCGCAGGGCAGCTTGAAGCGGTAGTTGCCGTCGACCAGGGCGAAGGCCGGGGTGATCGCCAGCGCCTCGACCGCGCGGCGCATGGCCAGGCCGGTGGCCTGCAGGATGTTGAGCTCTTCGATCTCCTCGACGGAGGCGAGCCCGACGCCCCAGGCCAGGGCCCTGTCCTTGATCTCCAGCTCCAAGGCCGCGCGGGCCTTGGCGGTCAGCTTCTTGGAGTCGTCCAGGCCGGCCGGCAGCCGGGCTGGATCGAGGATCACGGCGCCGGCTGAGACCGGCCCGGCCCACGGACCGCGCCCGGCCTCGTCGACCCCGCAGACGGGACCGGGGCAGGCCATTTCCAGCAGCATGTCGGGCATCAGCGGCCGACCCGTTTCACCTGGGCGTGGCGGTGGCAGCAGGTCAGATGGTCGTTCACGAAGCCGGTGGCCTGCATGAAGGCGTAGACGATGACCGGGCCGACGAACTTGTAGCCCTTGGCCTTCAGCGCCTTGGACATCTCCTCGGCGACGCGGGTCTGGGTGGGCACCTGGTCGATGCGCTCCCAACTGTTCTGGATCACCTTGCCGTTGGTGAAGCTCCACAGGAACTGGGAGAAGTCCTCGCCCTTCTCGCGCATGTCGAGATAGATCCGCGCGCCATTGATGGCGGCGTCGATCTTGCCGTTGGAGCGTACGATGCCGGCGTCGGCCATCAGCCGGGCGCGGTCTTCCTCGCCGAACCGGGCGACGATCTCAGGATCGAAGTCGGCGAAGGCCGCCCGGAAGGCGTCGCGCTTGCGCAGGATGGTGATCCAGGAGAGCCCGGCCTGGAAGCCGTCCAGCACCAGCTTCTCCCACAGCGCGCGCGAGTCGTACTCCGGCACGCCCCACTCGGTGTCGTGATAGGCCTCATAAAGCGGGTCGCCGGCCATGCCGCGCCAGCCGCAACGAATCAGGTCGCCGGTCATGGCCGCGAGTTTTGGCGCTGGGGCGCCCTCGTAGCAAGCTGAGCGGCGCAGGCGACCATGCCGCGTTGTGCCGGAGGCGCGCCGCAGTCTAGCATTGTCCCCATGCCGCCCTCCTCGCGCTTCGCCTATATCGACAGCGCCCGCGCGATCGCCGCCGGGCTCGTGGTCTGGCAGCACTCCACCGAAATGTTCGTCCGGCTCGCGCCGGAAGCGGCCAATCGCTGGATGCTGGACGTGGCGAACGCCGCCGATTTCGGCCGCATGGGCGTCATCGTCTTCTTCGCGATCAGCGGCTTCGTCATTCCGGCGTCCCTGGACGGGGACGGGCCGGGGACCGGTCGCACCTTCCTGATCCGGCGGTTCTTCCGGCTGTTTCCCGCCTACTGGCTGTCGATCCCCCTGGGGGTCTTGGCCTGCTGGCTGCCGTTCGGATCGGTGATGCCCGGCCGCGACCTGGCGCTCAACTTCACCATGCTGCCGGAGATCCTGGGGGCCAAGCCGGTGCTCGGCCTCTATTGGACCCTGGCCTACGAGCTTGGCTTCTACGCTCTCTGCCTGGTCCTCTGGCGCCTGGGCCTGCTCAGCCGGGCCTGGACCATGCTGATCCTGCTGCTGGCCTCGACCGCGCTGGGCGGCGTCTTGATCCTGGGCGCAGTCTACTTGCAACGGGCCGAACTCGGCGGCGCCGCGCTCACCGTCCTTTGCTTCGGCGCGATGTTCGCCGGGACCTGCTGGCGGGCGTGGCTGGACGGGGCGATGGCCGACCGGCTCCAGCGGCTGGCCGGGGGCCTGGCGCTGCTGGGCTGGCTGGTCGTGCTGCCGCTGGGCTGCGCGGCGGTCTATCTGGTCAGCGGCCAGCAGAACACCTTCTTCGTGCGGCTTCCGGCCAGCTACGCCGGCGGTCTGCTGATCTTCCTGCTGCTCACCACGGTGGTGCGGATCAACTGGCGGCCCTTGGCCTGGGTCGGGCTGGTCAGCTACTCGCTCTACCTGTTCCACCCGGTGGTGCTGTACCCGCTGTTCAAGCTCTTCGAGGGGCTGGGCCTGCGGCACGTGAACCTGGCGCCGCTGACCCTGCTGACCTTCGTCGTGGCCATCGCCTTCTCGGCGGCGGTCTTCTACGCTGTCGAGCGGCCGGCGATCGGGCTTGGCCGACGACTGACGCACCGCCCGCGGGCCGCGGTTCTGACGCCCGCCGAGGAGGTCGTCTAGGGCGGGGGACGAGGCATGGCCTTCGAAGGTTTCCAGCTGTCGCGCATCGACGTGGGGGAGGCGACCCTGCGTGTGCGGTACGGCGGTTCTGGCCCGCCGCTCCTGCTGCTGCACGGCTACCCCGAGACCCACATGATGTGGGGCAAGATCGCCGGCGACCTGGCCCGCGACTTCACCGTCGTCGCGCCCGACCTGCGCGGCTATGGCGAGAGCTCCAAGCCCAAGACCACCGACGATCATGAGCCCTATTCCAAGCGCGCGATGGGGCGGGACGCTGTGGCGCTGATGGCTGGCCTAGGCTTTGAGACCTTCAATCTCGCTGGGCATGATCGCGGCGGCCGGGTGGCCTATCGGCTGGCGCTGGACCGGCCCGAAGTCGTGCGCAAGCTGTCGGTGCTCGACATCATCCCCACCGCCGATGTCTGGCGGTTGGCCGACAGGCGGTTCGCGCTCGCTTATTGGCACTGGTCGTTCCTGGCCCAGGCCCATCCGTTCCCCGAACATTTCATCGCCGCGGACCCGGTGAACTTCGCCTTCCGCATCGCCCAGGGCGCGCGCTATTTCGACCCGCACGCCTATGCAGATTATGTGAAGGCGCTGGGCGACCCGGCCGTCGTACACGCCATGTGCGAGGACTATCGCGCCGGCGCCCGCTACGACGTCGCCGCCGACGAGGCCGACCGCGGCGTGCGCAAGATCGCCGCCCCGGTCCAGGTGCTGTGGGGCTCCAGGGGCGCGGTGGGCGCCTGGTACGATCCCTTGGCGATCTGGCGCGACTGGGCCGACGACGTCACCGGCCAGGCCATCGACGCCGGGCACTTCATTCCCGAGGAACGACCGGCCGAGACCCTGGCCGCGTTGCGGGCGTTCTTCCTCTAGGCGGCCGCCGGCGGATTGGCCGCGTCGCCGATCCAGTCCGGCCGCTCGGTCCGAACCAGCTGTCCGTCTGCGGTGAGCTCGCCGTCCACGATCCGGTCCAGCCGGACCAGGGCGATGGCGCGGCCGTCACGGCCCGACAGCACCTCGCCGGCGCGGCGCTCGCCGTTCAGCACCTCGGAGCCCGAGGCCGGCGGCGCGCCGTCGAAGTCGATCGGCAACATGCGGCTCTTGATCTGGCCCCGGCGCTTCATGCGCGAGGTGGTTTCCTGGCCAATGAAACAGCCCTTCTTGAAGTCGATGCCGTTCAGGAGGTCGAAATTGGCTTCGATGGGGTAGGTCTTCTCCACGCCCCAGTCGGCGGGACCGGGCACGCCCAGCGCCAGGCGATGGACGTCGTAGTCGGCCTCCTCGGCGTTCGGCGTCGCAGCCACGCCATAGCCGCGCCAACCCAGGGCCGGGAGGCGCGGATCGACGATCCAGCCTGCGCCGGGGTCTGAGCCGAAGGCCGCAAGCACCGGGGTCTCGTCGGCGGTGATCTGAACCTTGGCCCGCAGCCGGTACATGGTCAGGCGCATGATCAGCGCCTCGCGATGGGCGGCTTCCACGTCGATCCAGGCCCCGTCGCCCTGGCCGACCACGAACAGATCGAACAAAAGCCGGCCCTGCGGGTTCAGCAGAGCGCCGAACCGCGCTTCTCCAGGGGCCAAGGTTTCGACGTCCTGGGTCAGTAGTCCCTGCAGGAAGCCTCGCCAGTCCTCGCCGGACACCGCGATGAGCGCTCGGCTGGTCAGGGCGGCGATGGAAGGATTTGTCGTCATGGATCAGCAGTTAAGGGCTCGGCGGGTGGAGCGCCAGCGGCAGGAGCCCTATAGAGAAGCGATGGCGCACGGGTCCTTCCCGATTCTGTTCATTACCGCGACCCGAATTGGTGATGCGGTTCTCTCCTCCGGCCTTATCCGCCGACTGTTGGAAGAGATCCCCCATGCTCGGTTCACGATCGTCGCCGGCCCGGCCGCCGCGCCGCTGTTCGCCGACACGCCGAACCTCGACCGGGTCATCGTTTTCGAGAAATCCAAAAACGGCGGCCATTGGCTGCGGCTCTGGCGCCAGGTGCGCCGTCGCAAGTGGGGCCTGGTGGTCGACCTGCGCGGTTCGGCGATCTCGCAGTTCCTGAAGCGCGACCGCCGCGCGGTGTTCAAGCGCAGCGCCGGCGCGCCGGTCCACAAGGTGGTCGAGGCCGCGCGCCTGCTGAAGATCGAGGGCGATCCGCCCGCGCCCTACCTGTTCACGTCCGAAGCCACCGAGGCCTACGCCCGCGAACTGACCGCCGGCAAGGGACCGATCCTAGCGCTGGCGCCCGCGGCCAACTGGGGCGGCAAGACCTGGCCGGTCGAGCGCTTCGCCCAGGTGGCGATTCAGCTGCTGGACGGCCCGCTGTCAGGCGGACGGCTGATGCTGCTGGGCGGGCCCGACGACGCCACCGCGATCTCGGCCCTGCGCAGCGTAATCCCGCGCGAACGGACCATCGACCTGGCGGGGAAGGTCGAGCTGCTCGCCGCCTATGCCTGCCTGAAGCACGCACGGCTGTTCATCGGCAACGATTCGGGCCTGATGCACCTGGCCGCCGCCGCCGGCACGCCGACCATCGGTCTGTTCGGGCCGTCGGACGAACAACTCTATGGCCCGTGGGGCCCCGACACCCGCGTCGTGCGCGGCCCGCGCAGTTTCGAACAGATCCGCGCGGTTGACCCGGGGCTTTCGCAGGCGCTCTGTCACATGATGGACCTTCCGGTGGAGACGGTGACCGCCGCCGCCAAGGACCTGCTCGCGAAAACCCAGACCTAACTCAAGACCCAGGACGACACATGCCCGAGACCTTCGACCTCATCGTTAGGGGTGGCGAGGTGGTGAACCACGCCGGCCGCGGGTTCGCCGATGTGGGCGTGCGCGACGGAAAGATCGTCGAGATCGGCGACCTGTCGCAGGCCTCGGCCGGCGAGATCTTCGACGCCAAGGGCCTGACCGTCCTGCCGGGCGTCATCGACACCCAGGTCCACTTCCGCGAACCGGGCCTGGAGTGGAAGGAAGATCTGGAGACCGGCTCGCGCGCCGCAGTCCTGGGCGGCGTGGTCGCCGTGTTCGAAATGCCGAACACCGAGCCGACCACCACCGACCCGACCTCGCTGACCGACAAGCTCGCCCGCGCCAATCACCGCATGCACTGCGATCACGCCTTCTATGTCGGCGGCACCCACGAGAACGCGCCGTTCCTGGGCGAGCTGGAGCGTCTGCCCGGCTGCTGCGGGATCAAGGTGTTCATGGGCGCCTCGACGGGCAGCCTGCTGGTTCAGGACGACGAGGGCATCGAGCAGGTCCTGCGGCACGTGAACCGCCGCGCGGCCTTCCACTCCGAGGACGAGTACCGCCTGGCCGAGCGCCGGCCGTTGGCCCGCACCGGCGACTGGACCAGCCACGAGGAAGTGCGCGACGCCGCCTCGGCGCTGGAATCCACCCATCGCCTGGTCCGTATCGCCAAGGCGCTGGGCAAGCGCATCCACGTCCTGCACGTGACCACGGCCGAGGAGATGACCTTCCTGGCCCACCACAAGGACGTCGCCACCGTCGAGGTGACGCCGCAACACCTGACCCTGACCGCGCCGGAAGCCTATGAACGGCTGAAGGGCTACGCCCAGATGAACCCGCCGATCCGCAACGCCTATCACCAGGCTGGCCTCTGGCACGGGATCGCGGCCGGCATCGCCGACGTGCTCGGCTCCGATCACGCCCCGCACACCAAGGAGGAGAAAGCCCGGCCTTATCCGGCCTCGCCCTCGGGCATGCCCGGCGTGCAGACCCTGGTGCCCATCATGCTGACCCATGTGGCGGAAGGCCGGCTGTCGCTGGAGCGCTTCGTCGACCTGACCAGCCATGGCGCGAACCGGGTGTTCGGCATGGCCGACAAGGGCCGTCTGGCGGTCGGCAACGACGCCGACATCACCGTCGTTGACCTCAAGGCCCGCCGCACCATCCGTCACGAGGACATGGCCAGCCGGGTCGGCTGGACGCCCTTCGATGGTTTCGAAGCCAAGGGCTGGCCGGTGGCCACGATCATCCGTGGCCGGGTGGTGATGCGCGACGACGAGATCGTGGCGCCAAGTTTGGGCGAACCGGTTCGGTTCTCGGAAACACTCGGCGGTTAAGCTCTCCTCCGTGGGGAAGGTCTTGGCGCTGCGGCGCCAAGCGTGACAGGCTCAGTCACGGTTTCGGGGGAGTACATGTCGCGGTCCGACGCCGCCGTCGAGTTGGACGGCCAAGGCCTGACTTTTGTCCAGAGCATAGAGCCGCGAGGCTTTCTCTGGCTCAGCCTGAAACATGGGCTGCTGAATCTCGTCACCCTGACCACGCATCGGTTCTGGGGCCAGAGCGAGGTTCGCCGCTGGATCTGGAACGCGACCGATCTCGACGGCGAGCCGCTGGACTATGTCGGCGGCGGCCTCGAACTGTTCCTGGGTTTCCTGCTCAAGGTCCTGACCATCGGCGGGCCGTTGCTGGCCGCGGTGCTGGCGGTCCAGGCCTGGGGGCCGTTGTGGGGCGCGCCGGTCGCCGCCGCGGCCTGGCTGATCATCGCCTTCATCGACGGCTTCGGCCGGTTCGGGGCGTTTCTCTACATGGCCAGCCGCACTGAATGGCGCGGCGAGAACTTCGAACTGGAAGGCTCGCCCCTGGCCTTCGCCCTGGCCCATATGCGCGACGCCTCGCTCTGCCTGGCGACCTTCGGCTGGTGGCAACCCGTCGCCCATCGCCGGCAGGCGCAGAGCCTGTGGGGCGGCCTGACCTTTCAGGGCCGGAACTTCCGCTTCGACATGGCCGCGTCCAATCGCAGTCCGGTCTACAGCGCCTACGCGATCGGCTGGTTCGGCACGGTCATGGTGCTGCTGTTCGGCGCCGGCGTTCTGCTGGGCCTAGCGTCCGGGTTCTTTCCGACCCCCGAGGTCGGCGCGGCGCCGAGCATCGGACAGCTGCTGGCGCTGTTCGCCCTGGCGGTCGGGCTCTGGGTGCTGCTGACGGTGATCTGGGCGCCTTATCAGGCCGCGCGCCGTACTTCGATCGCCGCCGGGCTCGGCTTCGCCTTGCCGATCGGGTGGGGGGACATGGCGCGGCTGAACGCCGTCAACGCCTTCCTGCGGTTCGCATCGCTGGGCGTCCTGGCGCCCGTCGTGCAGGCCCGGACCAGCGCGTTCTTGCTGGCCCGGCTGCGCGGAACCTTGACGGCGCAATAGCTCGCCCGCCGAGCAAATCTATCTCGAACGCAGGCTGGCGGGCCTCGCGTCGGGCGGTTAAGGCTAGGGCATGGACGCCAAGATCCGCCTTTCCGACGCCCCTTTCCGCGACGCTCGTTACGCGCCCCGGCAGCTTCTGGTGGAGGACCGGCCCGGCGGCGAGCGGGTGCTGACCAACCCCACGGCGTTTTCCACCGAATTCACCACACTCACCCAGGCCCTGGACCGCTGGGCGCGCGAAGCGCCGACCCGGACCTGGCTGGCCGAGCGTTCGGGCGAGGGCTGGCGGACGGTGTCGTTCTCGCAAACCCGCGAGGCGGTGCGCGCCATCGCCGGCGGTTTGCGCGAGTTGGGCGTCGTCGGAACGCGGCCGCTGTTGATCCTGGCCCGCAACGGTATCGACCACGCGCTGGTGAAGTATGCGGCCATGAGCCAAGGCATGCCCGTGGCGCCGGTTTCTCCGCAATACGGCCTGCCCGGCGCGAACCTCGCGCGGCTGGCCCACGCCGTCGAGGTGCTGAAGCCGTCGGCGATCTACACCGAGGATGCGGCGCTGTTCGCCGAGGCGCTGGAGGCGCCGTTCCTGGCCGGCCTGCCGGTGATCGCCGGCAAGAACGCGCGGCCGGGCGACGCGCCGCTGGAGCGGTTGGCGCGGGCAGGGGGCGTCGACGCCACCGCCCGGCCGGACGACCACGCCAAGTATCTGCTGACCTCAGGCTCCACCGGCCTGCCCAAGGCGGTGATCTGCCTGCACCGCAATATCGCGATCAACTCGGCCCAGATCATGGCCTGCTTCGCCGACGACGAGCCGCCGGTGATGGTCAATTCCGCGCCCTGGAGCCACAGCCTGGGCGCCAACTCGATCCTGCACATGTCGCTGCATCGCGGCGGCACGGTCTATATCGACGCCGGCCAGCCGACGGCGGGGCGTTTCGCCGAGACGGTGCGGAACCTGAGGGAGGTTTCGACCACCTATCACAACATGGTCCCAGCCGGCTGGATGCTGCTGGCCGGTGAGCTCGAGCGTGACGAGGAGCTGGCGCGGACCTTCTTTTCGCGCGTGCGCGTGCTGCAATATGGCGGCGCCTCGCTGGGCCAGGACATCTCCGACCGCATCCAGGCTGTGGCGATGGCCACGGTCGGCGAAAAGATCAGCTTCGCCTCGGGCTATGGCGCGACCGAAACCGGCCCGACCGCCTGCAATGTTCATTGGCAAAACGAGCGGATGGGCCTGATCGGCCTGCCGGTGCCAGGCACCTCGGTGAAGCTCATCCCGTCGGCGGGCAAGCTGGAGTTCCGGGTGAAGGGGCCGCAGGTGACGGCCGGCTATCTGGGACGGCCGGAACTCTCCGCCGAGAGCTTCGATGAGGAAGGCTTCTACCTCCTGGGCGACGCGGCCCGGTTCGTGGAGCCGGCCGAGCCCAGCCAGGGCATGGCCTTCGACGGCCGGATCTCGGAGAACTTCAAGCTGGCCAGCGGCACCTTCGTCGGCGTCGGCGACCTGCGGATCAAGGCGGTCTCGGCGGTCGGCGACGCCGTCACCGACGCCGTGGTCTGCGGCGAGGGCGCCGAGGGCGTGGGCCTGCTGTTCTATCCCAACCCGACGATGACGCCGCAGGAAGTCGTGGTGGCCGTGCGCATGGGGCTGGAGCGCTTCAACGCCCAGGCCAAGGGCGCGGGCGGCCGTATCAGCCGGGCCCTGGTGCTGGACAGCCCGCCCGACGCGGGCGCCGGTGAGATCACCGACAAGGGCTACATCGCCCAATCCCTCGCCCGCACCCTTCGGGCCGAGGCGGTGGAGCGACTGTTTTCCGATCCTGTTTCATTTGACGTGATGGTGTTCTGACATGAACGGCGCCGACGCCCTGATCGAGACCCTGGTGGCCAACGAGGTCACCGCCTGCTTCGCCAATCCGGGCACCAGCGAGATGCAGTTCGTCAGCGCGCTGGATCGCCAGCCCGCCATGCGCCCCGTGCTCTGCCTGTTCGAGGGCGTGGCGACCGGGGCGGCCGACGGTTATGGCCGGATGGCCGACAAGCCGGCCTGCACCCTGCTGCACCTGGGGCCTGGCTACGGCAACGGCCTGGCCAATCTGCACAACGCCCGGCGGGCCTTCACCCCGATCGTCAATGTGATCGGCGACCACGCCACCTATCACCGCCAGTACGACGCGCCGCTGAACTCCGACATCCCGACCATTGTCGGGCCGAACTCGATCTGGGTGAAGTCGGCCGACACCCCCGACAGCGTCGCATCCATCGCGGCCGAGGCGGTCAGCGCCAGCTATGGCCCGCCCGGTGGCCCGGTCAGTCTGATCCTGCCGGCCGACGCCGCCTGGCTGCCGACCTCGACCAAGCCGGTGATCGCCGACGTTCCGGTCCGCGCCGCGCCGGCCGGCGACGCCGTGGAGGCCGCCGCCAAGGCGATCCGCGCCGCGGCCAAGCCCGTGCTGCTGCTGGGCGGCCAGGCCACCAGCGCCGCGGCCCTGGTCCAGGCCAGCCGTCTCGCCGCCGCTGGCGTGCGCGTGCTGACCGACACCTTCATCGCCCGCCAACCACGCGGGGCCGGCGTTTTCCAGCCCGGCCGCATGCAGTATTTCGGCGAGGCGGCGCTGGCCGATCTGCAGGGCGTGGACCTGATGGTCTATGTCGGCACGGTCATCCCGGTGGCCTTCTTCGCCTATCCCGACCGGCCGAGCGTGCTGGTCCCCGAGGGCTGCGCGACCCTGACGCTGTCGACCCGGCAGGAGGACTCGGTCGCGGGCCTCGCCGCTTTGGCCGACGCCCTAGGCGCGCCGGCCTCAGGTTCGGTGCAACCCTTGAAGGTGGCCGACGCCGCCCCGACCGGACCGCTGACCCCGCAATCGGCCGGGGTCTCCATCGCCCGCCACCTGCCGGAAGGCGCGATCATCTGTGATGACGCGGTGACCTCGGGCGGCGGCGTCGCCGTGCCCTGCGGTACGGCCCAGCCGCACGACGTCCTGGCCCTGACCGGCGGCGCGATCGGCATAGGCGGCCCTCTGGCCATTGGCGCGGCCGTGGCCAAGCCTGACAGCAAGGTCGTCTCGCTGAACGGCGACGGCTCGGCCATGTATACGGTCCAGAGCCTGTGGACGATGGCGCGCGAGAAGCTGGACGTGACGGTGGTGGTGTTCGCCAACCACAGCTACCGCATCCTCAACATCGAGATGGGCCGCACAGGCTCGGGCAATCCCGGTCCCTCGGCCTCCAAGCTGCTGGACCTGGGCGATCCGAAGATCGACTGGGTCTCGGTGGCCAAGGGCCTCGGTGTCTCGGCCGTGCGCTGCGAGACCGCCGAAGACTTCGACGCCGCCTTCGCCCGCGCCATGGCCGAGCCCGGCCCGAAGTTCATCGAGGCGGCGATCTAGGGCGGCCTTGTTAGGCTCACGCTAAGGCTGCATCCCGCAACTAGCTCGCCCATGTGGCGCCCGACGACCAGCACGTTCCGTCCGTCCGAGACCGTTCGCGCCATCGCGGCCGGGCTTCCCGTGACGCTCAAGACCGTGCGCTGGAAAGTCACCCTGACCGCGGTGGCGGGGGGGAGTTTCTTTGGCCTGTTTGGCGCGATGCTGTGGTTTTCGGGGACCAACAGGTCGGTTGGCGGCCTGGGCATGGGCGCAGCGGTCTTGGCGCTGGGCGTCATGTTGCTGGAGTGGGTCCACCCAACGACGGTGATCATCAGCGGGGACGGTCTCGTGATCCGCAGCGCGTTGGGGCGGAAGGCGTCGATCCAGCTCTCGGAGGTTGAGGGCTTCAGCGAGCAGCCGATGGGAGCCCTTCTGCGCGTGTGCGCCTTCAGAAGTAGGGCTTACCCCCTTGGGGCCTTGCCCATGAACCTCCCGATCTTGCCGGGAGACCTGGCCTGGGCGCTCAATCGCCGGCGCGAAGCCCTCCTGGGCGACAGGCCCTCAGTCGCGGCGGAATAATTTTGCACTGCAGCGTTGAATTATTGTGCGTCGCAACATAGATTGTTTCCAGCGAAAGGAAGCGATCATGCTGTTTGCCGATTTTGAGAACGTCGAAGGCCAATTGGCCACCTATCGGGTTGTGAACGCCTTCATGGGCAAGGTTCTGGCTCGACTGCGCGGCTTCACCAGCGGCCACCTGACCTCGTCCCACGCTTAAGGCCGCATTCAGCCTCCAGGGCTGAAGCCAGAAGAGAAAAGGCCCGCAGGTTCACCTGCGGGCCTTTCTGTTTCAGACGCCGCGTTCAGCGCTCACGAAAAAGGCCCGGGGTCGCCCCCGGGCCTTCGTCGTTTTCGCTAGGTCGTGCCGCTTAGGTGTTGCCCGGCAGCTTGCAGTCCTTCGAGAAGGCGCAGCCGGTCGTGGTCAGCGGGCTCAGGTCCGCGCCGTACTCGATGATGTAGCCCTTCAGGCCATCCGAGCAGGCCACTTCCATGTAGGTCGTGCCCTTGGCGGTCTTGCCGATGATGCGGCTGTTGGAGACCGTGCACTCGTTCTTGCCGAGCTTCTTCAGGTCGCCAGTGACCAGGCTGTAGCCGGCCTCAGGCTTGGTGAAGGAGCAGCGATAGCCGGCGATCGGGGCGCGGGCGCAGTCATAGACGATCGGCTTGTCGTTCGGGCCGCCGAAGATGCCGACGCCGCCGTCCGGACGGTTAGAGCAGGCCATCTCGACGATGTCCTTGCCGGCCGGGCCGGGGAACGGAGCGTACTTGGAGACTTCGCAGTTGAAGCCGGCGGTCTTGGCCAGACGCGTGTAGAGGCCGTTCTGCTCGGTGACCGCTTCCTTGGAGTCGGTCAGGGTGCAGCCGCCCATGACGGTCGAGGCCTTGGCGCACTCGTAGGTCTGAGCCAGCTTGCCGGCGTCGACACGGTACATGTAGCCCTTGCCGTCGGTGCAGGCGGCTTCGAAGAAGGCCGAGCCGGTCTGCGATTGGCCGACGTACTTCTTTTCCTTCACGGTGCAGCCGTTGTTGGCCGAGGCCGCGAGGGTGTCGACCACCGCCAGACGCGAAGCGGCGTCGCGCAGGGTGCACTTAATGTTGCTGTCGGCGCCGTCGTACAGCATGCAGTCGCTGGCTTCGACGGGCTTGGCGGCGTCCATCGGGGCGCTGGACTTGATGATGTAGCCCTGGCTGCTGCCCTGGCAGGCGACTTCGATATAGGTCGCCGTGGCGCTCTGGCCGACGCCGCGAACCTGCTCGGGCGTGCACTGGACCTTGGCGGCCGCGAGCAGCGGTTGCAGGTCGGATTTCGGATCGGCGTTGCCCGGCAGCTTGCACCCCAGCGTCGACGGCTTGCCGTCCGGTTGCGGGGTGTTGGCCTCGATGCAGGTGAAGGAGGTCGTCGCGCCGCCGGACGCGGCCGACAGGACGAAGCCGACGCCTTGGTCGCAATCGATTTCGTAGTAGCTGGTGGCGGTCTTGGCCTTCTTGTCCTCGACCTTGCCCACGAAGCGGGCGTCGGTGACGTTGCAGGCGATGCCGGCGGCCTTCGCAAAGGCGGGCGCTTCGGCCATCCCCTGGGTGCGCGCCTTTTCCGTAATCTCCTCGACCTTCTTGGGCGCGGAGGTGGCCGCCGGCGCCAGGGCCAGCAAGGCCAAGGTGGCGGCCAGCCCGGTGATGAATGGCCTCATGGGTTTAAATCTCCTGGGTGGTTCCCTAAGGGCGGACATAAGCCTCCGACGGCTCTATGGGTCAAGTTCGTCGTGAACAGCGTCTGAACCAAGGCGCTGGTTGCGTGCATTGAGGGTTTGCGCCCGCCCCCGGCGCGTCGGAAAATGGCGCCCGACGATTACGAGGAGACGGGTTTTGCGCGACGGATTTGAAGAGGCCTACGAACAGGCCCCGCGACCCAAGCTGAGCTATCCCTTTGAACACGGCCCTGAAACCGGCCAAGCGATCGATATCGCCCCCGGGGTCAAATGGCTGCGGATGCCGTTGGGCGGCTCGCTGGCCTTCATCAATGTCTGGGCGATCGAGGAAGAGGGCGGCTGGGCCATCGTCGACACCGGCATGGGCGGCCCCGACACTCAACAGGCCTGGCGCAAGGCCTTCGCCGAATCACTCGGCAACCGTCCGGTGACGCGGGTCTTCGTGACTCACATGCATCCCGACCACATCGGCATGGCCGGTTGGCTGACCCGGAAGTTCCAGTGCCGGCTGTGGATCACCCGCCTGGAATTCCTGATGTGCCGCTCGCTGGCCGCCGACACGGGCCGCGAGGCGCCGGCCGACGCCTTGAACTTCTATCGCGCCGCCGGCTGGGACGAGGAGGCGCTGGAGAATTACCGCGCCAAGTTCGGCGGTTTCGGACGCGGCCTGCACGCCTTGCCCGACAGCTTCCGTCGCCTGAACGACGGTGACCAGATCGAGATCGGCGGCCGGACCTGGCGGATCGTGGTCGGCTCGGGCCACTCGCCGGAGCATGCCTGCCTGTGGTGCCCGGAACTGAAGCTGTTCATCTCCGGCGATCAGGTGCTGCCGAAGATCTCCTCGAACGTCTCGGTGTTTCCGACCGAGCCGGACGGCGATCCGCTGACCGAGTGGCTGACCACGCTGGAGGCGATCAAGGGCCGGGTGCCCGACGACGTGCTGGTGTTGCCGGCCCACAACGCGCCGTTCCACGGCCTGCACGCCCGGATCGACCACTTGATCGGCGGCCACGAGCGGGGCCTGACCCGTCTGCGCGCGCTGTTGGTCGAGCCCAAGCGGGCGGTGGACGCCTTCCCCGTGCTGTTCCGGCGCAAGATCGACGAGTGGGTTCTGGGCATGGCGACCGGCGAGAGCCTGGCTCATCTCAATTGCCTGTTGGCGCGCGGCGAGGCGGTGAAAGAGACCGATTCAGCCGGCGTCGTCTGGTACAGGGCGGCGGCCTAGGTATACGCTGTAAGCATTAGGGAGCGCTTTTAATGTCCGATCATATTCTCATCGAAAAGTCCGGCGGCGTGCTGACGCTGACCATGAACCGCCCGGACAAGAAGAACGCGCTGACCCGCGCCATGTACCAGACGCTGGGCGACGCCATTGACCAGGCGGCGTTCGACAAGGATGTCCGCTGCGTGGTGATCCAGGGCAATGGCGACATGTTCACCGCCGGCAACGACCTGGCCGACTTCGCCGCGGTCAACGCCGGTGAATCCAGCGCCAGCGAGGCGCGGCGCGGCGGCAATCCGCTGTTGGCCGCCCTGGCGCGCGCCAAGACCCCGCTGATCGCCGCCGTCAACGGCCGGGCGGTGGGCGTGGGCACGACCATGCTGCTGCATTGCGACCTGGTCTATGTGGCCGAGAACGCCCTGCTGACCACGCCGTTCGTCAACCTGGCCCTGGTGCCGGAGGCCGCCTCCAGCATCACCCTGCCCAGCCGTATCGGCCACACCCGCGCCTTCTCGATGTTCGTGCTGGGCGAGGCCGTCGACGCCAAGAAGGCCGTGGAGTGGGGCATCGCCAACGAGGTGGTTCCGCTCGACCAACTCCGCGCCAAGGCCCGCGCGGCGGCCGAGGCGGTGGCGGCGCGTCCGCCCGCCGCTGTGACCATCACCAAGGCCCTGATGCGCGACGAAGTCGGCATCGCCACGCGCATGGACGAAGAGGGCGTGCACTTCGCCGCCCAGCTCAAGTCCCCGGAAGCCAAGGAAGCCTTCGCCGCCTTCGCCGAGAAGCGCGCGCCGGACTTCGGAAAGGTCGCCTAAGCCCCATGATCAAGTCCCGCTTCGAAGCCTTCACCCCGGCTCGCATCGTCGTGAACAACCACGACCTCGCCGGCTGGAACATCATCGTGACAGGCGGCGCCAGCGGCATCGGGGTGGAGACAGCCCGAGCCCTGGCCGGAGCGGGAGCCGACGTCATGCTGGCGGTCCGTGACCGCGTGGCGGGCGAGCGCGTCGCCGCCGAGATCAACCAGAGCATCGGCGCCGACCGCGTGCTGGCCGGGACCTTGGATCTGGCCAGCTTCGGCTCGGTCGGCTCGTTCGTCGACGCCTGGGGCGATCAGCCGCTGGACGTGCTGATCAACAATGCGGGCGTCATGGCCACGCCGCTGCTGCACACCGCCGAGGATCTGGAGCTGCAGATCGGCACCAACCATTTCGGCCACTTCGCCCTGACCATGGGCCTGACCCGAGCGCTGATGAACGCCTCTGACGAGGACCGCCTGGCGCGCGTCGTGCAGCTTTCGTCGATCGGCCATCGGCGCAGCGGGATCAACTGGGACGACATTCACTACCGCACGCGGGCCTACGACAAGTGGGAGGCCTATGGTCAGTCGAAGACCGCCAACTCGCTGTTTGCAGTGGGCTATTCGGCGCGGTTCGAGGAACATGGGGTCACCGCCAACGCCGTCATGCCCGGCGGCATCATGACCCCGCTGCAGCGCTACCTTCCCAAGGAGGAGATGGTCGCTATGGGCTGGATGAATGAAGAAGGCGATATCCGCGAGGGCTTCAAGACCACTGAACAGGGCGCTTCGACCAGCGTCTGGGCGGCGGTCGGCGACGAGCTGGAAGGGATCGGCGGCCTCTATCTGGAAGACTGCCGTGAGGCCGGCCCCTGGACCAAGGAAGACCCGGTCCACGGGGTGATGCCGCACGCCCTCGACCCGGAGAGCGCCGAGCGTCTGTGGGCGATCTCGGAAGAGACCACAGGGCTGGGTTCATAGGCCTGAGGAGCGGGGCTTAGGTCTTCAGCGCTTGCGGCTCTTCGGCGCCTTGGCCCGCAAGGCGGCGTCCAGGGCCCTGGTGCTCCAGACCCGCATCTCGTCCGGGTCTTCGAGCGCGTCCAGCGGGACGCTCCAGTAGCTCATCGCCTTGTCGCCGCCGAACGGCTTGAAGGGCTCGCAGCCGGCCGCCTCGAAATCGGGGCGGCTGACCTCGTCCGCCTTGAAGTAGAGCCCGTCGTCGGCGATGAGGGCGAAGAACAGGTCATGCCGCGAGACGCCGACCCCGCCGAACATCCGGCGGTGGGTGATCCCGCCCAGGGGCGAGAGCTGTTCGAGCACATAGTCGAGGAAGTCGGGAGAGACGGACATGGGCCAGGAGAAGAGCGCCGTAGGCGTTGGCGTGCAAGTGCGGACCGCGACGCCTGCCGACGCCCCGCTGATCTACGGCTTCATCCGCGCGTTGGCCGAGTACGAAAAGCTGCTCGACGAGGTCGAGGCGAGCGAGGCCGATCTGGCCGGACACCTGTTCTGCGAGACGCCGCGGCTGTTCTGCGACATCGCCGAGGCGGACGGCAAACCGGTCGGGTTCGCGATCTGGTTCTACAACTACTCGACCTTCAAAGGCCGTCACGGGATCTATCTGGAGGACCTGTTCGTGGTCCCGCAGGCGCGTGGGCTGGGGGCGGGCAAGGCCCTGCTGCGGGCCTTGGCGAAGCGCTGCGTGGCCCAGGGCCTGGCGCGCCTTGAGTGGTCCGTACTGGATTGGAACGCGCCCTCCATCGCCTTCTACGACTCGCTGGGCGCGGACGCGATGAACGAGTGGATCACGCGGCGGATGACCGGCGAGCCCCTGAAGGCCCTGGCGGCCGGCTAGAGCTTCAGCCCGAACTTCGGCCCGATCCAGGTCATGGCGAAGTAGAGCCCGATGGTCATGGCGCAGCCCATGGCCAGCGCCGCCCAGAATGGCGTCCCGCGCCGCAAGAGGGCCGGGATCAGCAGGAACATCGGCAGCGACGGCAGCACGAACCAGAAGGTCGCCTCGGCGTGGGCGGCCATGCGTTGAGCATCGCCCGTGTCGCGCCACAGCCAGATCATGCCGAGGATCGAAACCAGCGGCAGGGACGCCACCAAGGCTCCGAAACCCGGGTTGCGCTTGGCGATCTCGGAGACCGCCGCGATGATCGCGCCCGACAGCAACGCCTTGATGATCAGATAGGCCAACCAGAATCCCCCAGGCTCAATCGCCGCGAACTTGCCGCGTGATACGCCGGGTGGCCGAGAGGATAAAGGCCGGTCATGAGGGATAGGCTCACGGCCTGCGCGGCGGGCTAGGCCAGGTCCGAGATCGCCAGCCGCAGGTTGGTGTCCAAGAGTTCGTCGGCCAAGGCGCCGTCAGGGACTGCGCGGGCCAGCATCAGGGCGCCGACCATGCGGGTGACGACGCTGAGCGCCTGCTCGCGACGATCAGGACCAGGCGGCAGGCGCGCCTCGACCGAGGCGATCATCTGTTCGACCCCGGCGGCGAAGACGCTCTTCATGTCGCCCGATTGTCGGCCGACATCGCCGCCCAAGGCGGCGGCGGGGCAGCTCTTGCCCGGAGCCTTGCGCGCTGCCTGCGAGAGATAATGGGTGAGCATTTCGGGCAGGTCGCAGGCGCGTTCGCGGTGGCCGGCCATGGTCGCAAAGGCGCTGCCTAACGCCTCGGCCGCCAACGCCTCCTTGGACTTGAAGTGATTGTAGAAGCCGCCGTGGGTGAAGCCCGCCGCCTTGGTCAGGTCCCCGACGCTGACCCCGTCGAAGCCGCGTTCGCGAAAGAGGCTGGAGGCCGCGCCGACGATCCGTTCGCGGTTCTCGCCAGCCTGCGTCTTGGTGATCTTCATGGCTTGCCTCTTGACGATCTGTCGGACTCAATGATGATAGTCATCATTGTTGAAGTCAAGGCGGCGCTGTAGCCGCCGTTCAAGGAGCCGTTCGATGCCGCTTTGGAAAATCTATCACCCGGTCGGAGCGTTCAGCGCCGAGCAGAAGAAGGGCCTGTCGGAGGCGATCACCGGGCTCTACGCCCGCCTGCCGAAGTTCTATGTGGGCGTGGTGTTCCAGGAGGTCGCCGCGGACTCGTTCTATGTGGGTGGCGAGCCGGCGGACAATTTTGTGCGCATCTGGGTGGACCACATCGCCCGCACCCTGCCGACCGCCGAGGCGCGGACCTGGTGGATCGGCCAGTGCGACGCGGCGCTGGCCCCCTATATCGGTGAGCGTGGGTTCTCCTGGGAGTTCCACATCGACGAGACCTCGTACGAGCTCTGGTCGATCGAGGGGCATCGCCCGCCGTTGCCAAACACCGATGACGAGAAGCGCTGGGTCGCCGAGAACAAGCCGAGTCCGGTCGGACCGCGCGAGCTCGCCTGAGCACAGCGCGCCTTAGGTCGCCGAAAATCGGAGTTGATCTCTGCTTCGCTCGCCCCTCAAGGTTGTGCAGCCTAAGGGAGAGAAAGATGAAGCAGATCGTTGTCGTCGCCGTCTTCGCCTTGCTTGCGTCTGCCTGTGATTCCGGAGCCAACAAGGACGCCCAGAAGGTCGCCGGTGTTCTGACCGGTGACTCCAAGGGCGCGGCTTCGGACAATCCGATCTGCAAACTGTTCAAGCCGGGCGAACTGGAGGCCTACGCTGGCGAAGCGCTCAACGCCGGTGGCAATGCGGGGCTGGGCTACGCCTGCCAATGGACGGCCAAGGACGGCGAGGGCAATGTGATGGTGACGATCGTTGGAGCCGACGACGCCGAGATCCCGAGCCTCGCACCCGGCTTCCGCAAGCTCCCCGACATCGGAACTCGCGGCTTTGTCGTCAACGACATGGGCTGGGCGGCCGGCGCGGTTCGCGGCAAGGACTTCGTGAAGGTCTCGATCTCTGGTCCGAAAGCCTCGGACGCCACCGCGATCGCGCTCCTCAAGGAAACTCTGAAGCGACAGCCCTGATGCGGGCGGGCCAGGCGCGAGGGCCTTCCTAGACCGAGATGTCGATGATCATCGGCTTGGCCGGTTCGCCGCGCTTGGCGGCTTCGGCGGTCTCGGTCTTGAGCGCCTCTTCCATGGCCTCCTTCACGCGGCGGGCGACCTCGTCCTCGATGGCCGAGGGTTCGGCGTCGGGGGAGGAGGCCATGACCTCGGCGCGGACCTTCTCGCGCAGCTTTTCGAGCTTCTGTTCCTGAGCCCAGGCGTAGATCCCCTTCTCACGGATCTCGTCGAGGAGGGCGTGCTGGCTGGACTTGGCGGTCTCGGCCTTGCGCTCGGCCTCGGCGGCCGCGGAGGGTTTTGCCGAGTCGGTTTTGCCGATCTGGCCGATCTTGCTCAGCGGATCGGCGGAGAAAAGGCTGTTGGCGAGGCTGGAACCGCCGACTTGCATGCGAACACTCCCTAGGTCGATTAGAGTGGAGCAAAGGCTGGGCCAACCAGCGGTAGCGGAGGAGAACGCCATGAGCGCGCCACCCAAGACGGTGCTGCAGGCCACCCCGGAAGAGGAGGCCGCGATCCGCGCCGCCGTGCGCGGGGCGGGCGGCGAGGGGCTCGTCGTCGCCGGACCCCAGCACGTGGCCGGCCTAACGAGACTGCTGGCCGACCCTAAGGTCTCCGATCCGATCTACGACCTGCCTCGGCCGATCACCGAAGAAAGCGTCGGCCGCTGGATCGAGCAGAGCGAGGCGCTGCGCCAGAAGGGCGAATGCCTGCTGACCGTATCGCTGGACGAGGCCGGCGAGGTGGCCGGCTATTCACGCTTCACAGTCTGGCCGGACCGCTCGTCGGCGGAGATCGCCGGCGCGCGGCGCGCCGACCAGCAGAACAGCGGCCAGGGCCGGACCGGCGTCGGGCGATCCACCGCCTTCATGTTCGAAATCCTGGGCGTGCGGCTGATCGGGCTGACCGCGGCGCTGGACAATGTGCGTTCGGCCGCCGCCATCGACGGGGCGGGTTTCGAGCGGAAGGGGGAGCGCGAAAGCGTCCGGCCCGACGGCTCGATCCGCCGCTCGATCTACTGGGAGATGACCCGCGACCAGTGGACGCGGCTGCACCGGCTGTAGCGCCGACACGAAAACGGCGGCGGCCCCGAGGGACCGCCGCCGCCAAGATCGTCACCGACCGATGTCGGGTCTTAGCCGGCCGTGGCCGGCGCAGCCGCCGCGCCGCCTTGGCTGGCGGGAGCCGGACGCGAGAGCGGGAAGAACTTGTCGGCCATGGCGGGCATGGCTTCCGACAGGATGGTGTCGACGCTCCAGCCCGAGTCCTTGGTCTCGGTCGCGATCGGACGGGGCTGGCTGTAGAGGGTGATCGTTTCGCCCGAGGCGCCGAAGATCTGGCCCGAGATGTGGGCCGCGGCCGGGGTCACCAGGGCCACCGACAGGCGGGCCGGCTGGTCGGCGCGGATCTTCTCGGCCATCACCGCGCGGCGGGCCGCGGCGGCTTCGTCCTTCACCGGCACCGACTGGGTCATGCGGGTCCAGGCGATCGGGGCCAGGCAGTTGGAGCGGATGTTGTTGCGCGCGCCTTCCATGGCGATGATCCGCGACATGCCGGCGATACCCATCTTGGCCGCGCCGTAATTGGCCTGGCCGATGTTGCCCAGCAGTCCCGAGGTCGAGGTGAAGAACATGTAGGCGCCGTCGTTCTGCTCACGGAACAGCTCGATGGTCGCGCGGGCCACGTTGAACGAACCGCGCATGTGGACGGCGATGACGGCGTCCCATTCGGCTTCGGTCATCTTGTGGAACATCACGTCGCGCAGGATGCCGGCCGGATTGATCACGGCGTGCAGACCGCCGAATTCCTTCTTGGCCTGCTCGACCATGCCGTAGACGGCGTCGAGGTCGGTGACGCTGTCGGAGTTCGAGACCGCTTCGCCGCCAGCGGCGCGGATTTCCTGGGCGACCTGTTCGGCCGGACCCGCCGAGCCTTCGTCGCCGCCGGCCAGACTGCCGCCGAGATCGTTGACGACGACTTTCGCGCCTTCTTGCGCCGCGATCAGCGCGCAATCACGGCCAATGCCGTTGCCGCCGCCGGTAACCAATACAACCTTGCCTGAAAGAGCGCCCATGAACCTATCTCCCTAAAAGAATACCTTGTTTGTTATTCGAGCCGGTCAGCCTTGCGCAAGGCGGGAAACAGTTTGGCCCAGGCGCCGGTGACGATCAGCGCGCCGACACCGCCGAAGATCGCCGCGCCCACCGGGCCGAAGAACCGCGCCACCACGCCGCTCTCGAACTCGCCCAGCTCGTTGGAAGCCCCGATGAACAGCGACGACACCGCCGCCACCCGGCCGCGCATCTGGTCGGGCGTGACGATCTGGATCAGGGTCTGGCGGACATAGACGCTCAGCATGTCCGCGCCGCCCAGCACGGCCAGAGCGAACACCGACAGCGGCAGGGATTTCGACAGGCCAAAGACGACGGTGGCGGCGCCGAAAACCGCCACGCCGGCGAACATGATCAGGCCCGCATGCCGGCGGATCGGGTAGCTGGCCAGCACCACGGCCACCAGGGTCGCGCCGATCGCCGGGCCGGCGCGCAGGATGCCGAACCCCTCCGGCCCCACATGCAGCACATCGCGGGCGAACACCGGCAGCAGGGCTGTGGCCCCGCCCAGCAGCACGGCGAACATGTCGAGCGAGATGGCGCCGAACACGATCTTGTTGGTCCAGGTGTAGACCAGCCCCTCCTTGATCAGCGCCCAGCGCGAACCAGCCTGGGCTACGGGCTTGGCGTTACCCTTGATCAGGAACACGCAGATCGCGGCCAGCACGTAGAGGCAGGTGGTGACGCTGTAGGACAGGCCGGTCGAGTGGGTCAGCAGCAGGCCGCCGATCGCCGGCCCGACGATGGAGCCGCCCTGCCAGGCCAGCGAGTTCCAGGCGATGGCGCGCGGCAGCAGGCTCTTGGGCACCAGCATTGGTCCAAGCGCCGTAGAGGAGGGGCCCATGAAGGCCCGGCTGGCGCCGAACAGGCCAGACAGCACCAGCAGCAGCGGGATCGAGGCGAAGTGGAAGATCGCGGCCGCGGCCAGGACGACGGCGGTTGTGATCTCGCCGGCGTAGCAGATCAGCAGCACCTTGCGCCGGTCGTGCCGATCTGCGGTCTCGCCGGCGAACGGCGACAGCAGCAGCACCGGGATGAAGGCCGCCAGTCCGATCATGCCGACATAGAAGGCCGACTGCTTCACATCCATGGTTTCGCGGGCCACGGCGTACATCTGCCAGCCCAGCGCCACGCTCTGGATCTGGACGCCCAGGGTCGCGGCGACGCGGGCGGTCCAGAACTTCACATAGTCGGTGCGCTTGAGGAGGTCGCGGATGGAGACGGGCTGGTCGGGCTCGGGGAGGAAGGCGTCGGTCATGGGCGCGGCAACTTGGGGCGCCGGGGCGCGCGTAGCAATGGCGCGGAAGCTAGACCGTCAGAGCCAGCCGGCGGGCCTGCGCCTCCGCGGCGCTGAAGTAGACCAGGCCGTCGCCCCAGTCGTGGACCACCGCATCGGCCGGCGGCTTGGCCGCTTCGCCGCAGAGGAACGCCAGCTCCTTGGCGGTCAGCACGCCCCAGCGCGCGAGCGCCTGGTCCGGGGTCGGATCAGGGCGCGGGTCGGCCGTGGCGCCGGGCAGGGCGGCCTCAAGGCCCGCGACATAGTCCTCATAGGGAACCCAGCCGGCCACGGTGTGCTCGCCGCCGGGCCCCTTGAAGATCAGGGTCGGCAGGGCGTAGCGGTCGTGGCCCTCGGAATGCTTCAGCTCGCCGTTCATCGGGCTGTCGTGCTTGAGGTTGCGCACATAGTCGTTGGGGCGGCGGGTCTCCTCCCAATCGGCGCGATAGGCGGCCGCGACCTCGGGGCGCTGCTGGTCGGCGCGCCAGCGGGCGTGATCGAGACCCGGCACGCCCTGGGTCGCCGCCTCGAACTCGTCGGGGGTCTGCGGACCCAGGCCGAAGATGAAGACCTGCTCGCGGAACCGGCGCAGCACAGCATCGGCGACGTCCTGGCCCTGCAGTTCGGCGGCCTTCACCGCCGCGCCGGCCGGATCGGTCGATTGCAGCATCAGCCGCATCGGGTTGGGATAGGGCATGTCGGTCAGCCGCCAGACACGTTTCCAGTAGGCCCGCATGGGTTCGGCGGCGCTGACGCGGTCCCAGTCGTCCTTGCCGGTGGCGGCGTCGCCGACCAGCCCGCCCATCACCTTGCGCCAAGCCAGGTGGTGGCCGTGGCGCCAGTCGAGCCGCCGCAGCAGCGGCTCGGCGCCCCAGGCCGTGGAGCAGACCAGGTCGGTGTATTCGACGACTTCGATGCGTTCCATGGCGGGTCTCCCGGCGGCTGTGCCGGCAGCCTTGACCCGAGGGGTGGGCTTGGCAAGGCGAAAGCCGCGGCGCAAAGCGAGATTGACCTGCGCCTGTCATGGCCTTATGCGCCGCGCCTTCTAGTGAATTGATCGGAACGACGTCCATGCGACGCCAACGACGAACCGAGCGCGCCAGCCGCGCCAACTGAGCCTCCGTCCCGCAGCGCTGCACGCGCGGCGACGGATCCTTTAGTCCCCGTCGTTCGCAAAGCCGCTCATGATCGTTCCCGCCGAACAGGCCCTCTCCTTCACCCACGAACAGCCCCACGACGCAGACGCCATCGAGGCGCTGCTGGATCACGCCTTCGGACCTGGCCGTTTCACCAAGGTCTCCGAGCGCGTGCGCGAGTTCGCCGAGTTCCGCCCCGAAATGTCGTTCTGCGCCTGGGAGGGCCCGCGTCTGGTGGGATCGGTCCGCATGTGGGCGATCCATGTGGGCGGTCGTCCCGCGATCTTCCTGGGTCCCCTGGCCGTGCGCGCCGAGGGTCGGAAGTATGGAACCGGCGGGGAACTGGTGCAGCGCGCCAGCGCCGCGGCCCAGGCCGCCGGCTATCCGGTGCTGCTGGTCGGCGACGAGCCCTATTTCGGTCGGTTCGGCTATTCGGTCGCCGCCGCCAGGGACGTGCGCCTGCCCGGCCCGGTCGATCAGCGCCGGGTCCTGGCGCTGGGCGCGAGCGATCTCGCCGGACCTGTCACCGCCTAATCGCGTCTTAAGGCGCCGCTTGACCCTGCGTCGCCATTGAGGCGGAGCGTCCGGGGGCTTACCTTCTCCCGCATGGGAGCAACCACAGGAAGACCCGGCCTCGAAGGCGTCATCGCCGCGGCCAAGGCGCAGGCGCCCGGACGCGGCCTGCCGCCCGTGCATCTATGGAATCCCGCCCATTGCGGTGAAATCGACATCGTCATCCGCAAGGACGGCCTGTGGTTCCACGAAGGCTCGCCGATCGGCCGCGAGGCGCTGGTGCGGCTGTTCTCCACCGTGTTGCGCAAAGACCCTGACGGCTTCCACTTGGTGACCCCGGTGGAGAAGATGAAGATCACCGTTGAGGACGCGCCCTTCATCGCCACCCGGGTCGACCGGGAGGGCGAGACCCTGAAATTCCTGACCAATGTCGGCGACGAGGTCGAGGCCGGACCCGATAACGAGATCCGGGTCGATATGGACGAAGCCACCGGTGAGCCGCGCCCCTATCTGCACGTCCGCCGGGGACTTGAAGCGCTGATCGCGCGGCCGGTGTTCTACGAACTGATCGAGTTGGCGCAGGAGCGTGAGACCCCCGAGGGGCCGCGCCTGGGCGTCGCCTCCAACGGGGCCTGGTTCCCGGTCGGCCCGGCCGGAGCGCACCGCCTGTGAGCCCCACCGCGCCATCAGGCGAACTGCGCGCCTGGATCGAGCAGCATCTGGATCCTCTCGAGGGGGATCACGCCACCCAGGCCGCGTCGGACTTCGACCTCGGACCCAACGCCTTTCCGAACGAGCCCGTCGAACTGATGCCGGCCGCCGTGCTGGTCGGGCTGATTGAACGGGAGGGCGGCTATTCGGTGCTGCTGACCCGCCGGGCCGACACCCTGCGCCGCCATACCGGCCAGATCGCCCTGCCGGGCGGCCGTTGCGATCCTGGCGAGACCATCTGGCAGACCGCCCTGCGTGAAGCGCACGAGGAGGTGGGGCTCGCGCCCGACTTCGTCTCGCTGGCTGGCCTGTCCTCGCCCTATCGCACCGGCACCGGGTTCTTGGTGACGCCGGTGGTGGGGTTCATCCAGGCGGGGTTCTCGCTGGAGCCCAACCCGGCCGAGGTGGCCGATATCTTCGAGACGCCGTTCGGGTTCCTGATGGACCCCGCCAACCACGAACAGCACGAACGCCTGGGGCCGCAGGGCGAGACCCGGCGATTCTACGCCATGACCCACGAGGACCGGTTCATCTGGGGCGCGACGGCGGGAATGTTGCGGGCGCTCTATGAGCGGCTCTACGGCGCGGCGGTGGCCTGAGGTGCTGATTTTTCGTCTCCTGCTGATCACGGTCCCCTTCATCGCCTGGTTCATCTGGCGTGAGGTCGCGCACAGGACTGGAAGGCCGATGGGGGCGACGCCCTGGGTCTGGCTGGTCGCGGCCGCCGGGCTGCTGTTCGGGCTTTCGCTGATGGCGACGGCCCTGTTCCATGTCGACAACCGCGGGGAGACCTATGTGCCCGCGGAAGTGACCTCGGGCGGGCGTGTCTCGCCCGGCCATTTTGACAAGAAGGCGCCCGCCCCGTGACGGACAGCATCGGCCATAAGCCCTGGATGACGACCGCAGCCCCGGTGTTCGACGCGCTGGAGGCCAAGGGCGGGGTAGGGTGCGCCCGGTTCGTCGGCGGCTGCGTGCGCAACGCCATCCTCGGCGCGCCGGTCGACGACCTCGACATCGCCACCACCCTGACGCCTGACCAGGTGACGCAGGCGTTGGCCGCCGCCGGCCTGAAGGCCGTTCCGACCGGCGTCGAGCATGGGACGATCACCGCCATCGCGGCTGGAAAGCCCTTCGAAATCACGACCTTGCGCCGCGACGTCGCCACCGACGGGCGCCGGGCGGTGGTGGCGTTCACGCAGGACTGGAGCGAGGACGCCCAGCGTCGGGACTTCACCCTGAACGCGGTCTACGCCGACCGGGAAGGCGCGCTCTTCGACCCGACCGGCGTGGGTGTGGCCGACGCCAAGGCGGGCAAAATCGTCTTCGTCGGCGACGCGGCCACGCGGATCGAGGAGGACTCGCTGCGGATCCTGCGGTTCTTCCGGTTCCTGGCCTGGTACGGCAAGGGCGAGCCGGACGCCGCGGCGCTGGCCGCCTGCGCGGCCGGCAAGGACTTGCTGAAGAATCTAGCGGCCGAGCGGGTGGCCAAGGAGCTCCTGAAGCTGCTCGGCGCCGATGATCCGCGCCCCGCCGTCGCCCTGATGGGGGAGACAGGCGTGCTCTCGCAGCTGCTGCCGGCCGCCCAGGATCTGGCGGCCTTCGACGCCTTGGTCGAGGTCGAGACCGAGCAGCTCTTCACCAACGATCCGCTGCTGCGGCTGGCTACCCTGATCCCGGGCGATCAGATCGGCGCCGGCAAGGCGGCCGAAGCCCTGCGGCTCTCCAATGACCAGAAGGAGCGGCTGATCCAGGCGATGGGCAAGACGCCGCGCATCACCTCCTGGATGAGCCCGCGCGAAAGCCGCCGGGCGGTCTACCAGATCGGCGTCGGGACCTTCTCCGACCGCATCAAGCTGGCCTGGGCTAACGCCGGCCGCACGGGCGCCACCCACCAGTGGCGCGGACTGCTGGCCCTGGCCGAAAGCTGGACCCCGCCGCCGTTCCCCCTGACCGGCGAGGACGTGATCAATTCGGGCGTGCCCAAGGGGCCGATGGTCGGCCAGGTGCTGCGCGAGGTCGAGGCCTGGTGGATCGACCACGACTTCATCGACGACAAGTTCTCGGCCATCGAGAAGCTGAAGGCCGTGGCGCAGGGGATGGCCTATTGAGCGCGAGCAAGGGACGCATGAAACTCGGCATCCTGGAGACCGGCGAGCCGCCGGAGGGCGTCAAGGAGCGGTTCGGCGACTATCCGTCGATGTTCCGCAGGCTGTTGGGCGAGAGCGCCTATGACTACGCCACCTTCGACGTCGCGGGCGGCGGGCTGCCGACCTCGGTGGACGCCTGCGCGGCCTATGTGGTCACCGGCTCCTCGGCCGGCGTCTATGACCCGCTGCCCTGGATCGACCCGCTGAAGGACTTTCTGCGCGGCGCGAAGGGGCAGGTCCCGCTGGTCGGGGTGTGTTTCGGCCACCAGATCATGGCCGAGGCGTTCGGCGGCAAGGTGATCCAGTCTCCCAAGGGCTGGGGCGTGGGCCTGCATCGTTACCGAATCGGCCAGCCACAGGCCTGGATGGACTCAGGCGAACCGGTGGCGGTTCCGGCCTCGCACCAGGATCAGGTGGTCGAGGCGCCGCCCGGCGCCAGCGTGATCGGCGGCAACGACTTCTGCCCGATGGGCATGCTGGACTACGGCCCGGCGCGGGCGATCTCGCTGCAACTGCACCCGGAGTTCGATCCGGCCTACGCAAGGGCCCTGATCGAGAACCGTCGCGGCTCGCGCTACACCGACGAGCAGGCCGACAAGGCGGTCATGAGCTACGAGCAGCCCGACGACCGCCTGCGGGTCGGCGCCTGGCTCCAGCGGTTCCTGGAAAGCGCCTAGCGGGCGCTGACCTAGAGCCAGCTCACCAACGGCGGCATGGACGACAAGATCGTTTCGATATTGCCGCCGGCCTTCAGGCCGAACATCGTCCCGCGGTCGTAGAGCAGGTTGAACTCGACGTAGCGGCCGCGACGGACCAGCTGTTCCTGGCGATCCCGCTCGGTCCAGGGCTCGCTCATCCGATGGCGGACGATCTTCGGGTAGACCTCGAGGAACGCTTCGCCCACGGCGCGGGTGAAGGCGAAGTCCTTCTCGAAATCGCCCGAGTCATGCCGGTCGTAGAAGATCCCGCCGACGCCGCGCGTCTCGTTGCGATGCGGCAGGAAAAAATACTCGTCGCACCAGGCGCGGTATTTTTCGTGCCAATCGGGGTCAAAGGCGTCGCAGGCGGCCTTCATCGCGGCGTGGAACAGGATGGCGTCGTCGGCCTCCTGGCTGCGCTGCTCGTCGACCATGGGGGTCAGGTCGGCGCCGCCGCCAAACCAGCTCACCGCCGTCGAGAGGAAGCGGGTGTTCATGTGCACGGTCGGCACGCGCGGCGAGCGCGGATGGACGATCAGGCTGATGCTGGCCGAGACATAGGACGGGTCCTGGTCCGCGCCGGGCATCTCGGCGGCCATCGCCGGGGCGAACCGGCTGGTCGCCGCCGAGGTGTGGACCGCGGCCTTTTCGAACAACCGGCCCTTGAAGTGGCCGCCAATGCCGCCGCCGACCCCGGTCTCACGCGTCCAGGGGCGCATGTCAAAGCGGCCGGCCGGTTCGGGATAGAGATCGGCGGGCGCCTCGTCCTCAAGCAGCTCCAGCGCCGCGATAATGCGCAGCTGCAGGGCTTCGAACCATTCCTGGGTGCGCGCGCGGCGCGCTTGGATTTCGGGAGGCAGGGTCGTCATGCGGCTGCCTTAGGAAATTGGCCCGTCTGACGCAACGCCTCGGAGAGCCCGATCGCGGCCGAAACCGTCACGTTCAGCGAGCGTCGGCCCGCCGTCAGCGGAATGAAAACCCGGGCGTCGGAGGCCTCGTGGACCTCGTCAGGGACGCCGACGCTCTCTCGGCCGAACAGCAATATGTCATCTGGGCGGAAACTGAAGTCGTGCAAAGGCGTCGCGCCCTTGGTGCTGAACAATACAATTCGTCCTTGCCGGCTGGCGTGAAATTCGGCCCAGCCAGGGTGGCGCGTAACGTCGGCCGGTTCGCCGTAATCCATTGCTGCGCGCCGGATAGCCTTGTCCGAGAGGGGGAATCCGCAGGGCTCAATTACGTGCACTGAGACCCCCATACAGGCCCCGAGGCGAAGAGCCGCGCCAAGGTTTTGCGGAATGTCCGGTTGAAAAAGCGCGAGCAGCATTCTAAGCGGTCCAGCCACGGGATTAGCCGGGGCTCGGGGCGAATCGCGGAAGGTGGGGTGCAAACCGCAATCCACAACTCTTCCGAAGGTTTCGCCCTTGCTCCAGCGTTCATGTTCCGATGGCCTTACCAGAACGTCTGGCAGGGTCGAAGGCGGGATCGCTCCGGTTTTCCGGTAAGATCCGAAGGGTCGCGGTCCTTGCGGCCCCAAACGAAGGGTAGCTTTAAGGTGGCCGACACCGTCGTGGGCGCAAATCCCGATACGCATGCCGCGGGCGACGACCCGAACCGGCGTGATTTTATTCATATCGCAGCGGCCGTCGCGGCCGGCGGCGCCGTCGCGAGTCTCGCCTGGCCGTTCATCGATCAGATGAACCCGTCCGGCGATACGCTGGCGCTCGCCTCGGTCGAGTTTGACTTGACCAAGGTCGAACTCGGCCAGCAGGTCGTGATCAAGTGGCGCGGCAAGCCGTTGTTCGTCCGTAAGCGCACCGGCGCTGAGATCGCCGCGGCGATCAAGGACGACAAAGCCGATCTGCGTGACCCGCAGACCGACGAAGAGCGTCACAAGCCGGGCAAGGCCGAATGGCTCGTAGTCATCGGCACCTGCACGCACCTGGGCTGCGTGCCCACGTTCGGCGGCGGCGACTTCGGCGGCTGGTTCTGCCCCTGCCACGGTTCGCACTACGACACCTCCGGCCGCATCCGTAAGGGTCCTGCGCCGAAGAACCTCGCGGTGCCCGACTACGCCTTCCTCTCCGACACCAAGGTCAAGGTGGGCTAAGACCGATGAGCGGACATTCGAACTACGAACCCAAGACCGGCATCGAGCGTTGGCTCGACACCCGTCTGCCGATCGTGCGCCTCGCGTACGACAGCATCATTGATTTCCCGACGCCGAAGAACCTGAACTACTGGTGGACCTTCGGCGGCATCCTGGCGGTCTGCCTTGGCATTCAGCTGGTCACCGGCATCGTGCTGGCCATGCACTACGTGCCGCACGTCGATCACGCCTTCGCCTCGGTCGAGCGCATCATGCGTGACGTCAACTACGGTTGGCTGATCCGCTACATGCACGCCAACGGCGCCTCGATGTTCTTCATCGCGGTCTACATCCACATGTTCCGCGGCCTCTACTACGGATCCTACAAGGCTCCCCGCGAGGTTCTGTGGATCCTGGGCTGCGTGATCTACCTGCTGATGATGGCCACGGCCTTCATGGGCTACGTGCTGCCCTGGGGGCAGATGAGCTTCCACGGCGCCGTCGTGATCACCAACCTGTTCGGCGCTCTGCCGATCGTGGGCGAAGCGATCACCACCTGGCTGTGGGGCGGCTTCGCGGTCGACAACCCGACGCTGAACCGCTTCTTCTCGCTGCACTATCTGCTGCCCTTCATGATCGCCGGCGTCGTTGGCCTGCACATCTGGGCGCTGCACGTGCCGGGCAACAACAACCCGACCGGCGTGAACGTGAAGTCGAAAGAGGACACCGTTCCCTTCCACCCGTACTACACGGTGAAGGACGGGTTCGCGATCGTGGTCTTCCTGATCCTGTTCGCCAGCTTCGTGTTCTACAACCCGAACGCGCTCGGCCATGCCGACAACTACATCCCGGCCAACCCGCTGGTCACCCCGGCGCACATCGTGCCCGAATGGTACTTCCTGCCGTTCTACGCGATCCTGCGCGCGGTTCCGGACAAGCTCGGCGGCGTGCTGCTGATGTTCGGCGCGATCGCGGTGATGTTCGTCCTGCCCTGGCTCGACACCTCCAAGGTGCGCTCCATGCGCTACCGGCCGACGGCGAAGCTGTACTTCTTCATCTTCCTGCTGGCCTGCCTGATCCTCGGCTATTGCGGTGGTCAGCTGCCCGATGATCACGTCATCCCGCACCTGTCGACCTTCACTCTGATCGACGCGGACCTGAACAGCTTCGTTTGGCTGTCCCGTTTCGCGGCGCTCTACTACTTCGCGTATTTCCTGGTCATCCTGCCGATCCTGGGCCTCACCGAGACCCCGCTTCCGCAACCGGAATCGATCAGTGCGCCTGTGCTTTCGCATCCCGCCAACGCGCCCGCCGGCGCCGCGGCTTCGCCTGAAAAGAGGGGTTGAGCCTAAGATGCTGCGTAAAGGTATCGCGCTCGCGGCGCTTGGGCTGGCCATGCTGTCGGCCCCCGCCGCCCTCGCTGCTGGCGCCGCCGCGCCGGTGAAGCATGTCGAGTACAGCTTCGAAGGCCCGTTCGGTAAGTTCGATCAGGCCCAGCTGCAACGGGGCTACAAGGTCTATCGGGAGGTCTGCTCGGCCTGCCACTCGATGACCCTGATGAGCTTCCGGAACCTCGGCCAGAAGGACGGCCCGTTCTACGATCCGAAATATCCGAACCCGAACGACAATCCGTATGTGAAGTCGATCGCCAAGGATTATCAGATCAAGGACATCGATTCCGAAACCGGCGACGTGATCGAGCGTCCCGGCACCTCGGCTGATCGGTTCCCGTCGCCGTTCCCGAACGAACCGGCCGCCCGGGCCTCGAACGGCGGCGCCTTGCCGCCGGACCTCTCGGTGATGGCCAAGGCTCGCCACCACGGGCCGCAGTACATCTACTCGCTGCTGACCGGCTATAAGGAACCGCCCGCGGGTCTGAAGGTCGGCGTCGGCCAGCACTACAACCCCTATATGGCCGGCGACGTGACGGCCGCCTGGTCGGGTCCGCACGACAAGGTTCCGCCCGGCGGCTTCATCGCCATGGCCCCGCCGCTGGCGGCCGGTCAGGTGACCTTCGACGACGGCACCAAGTCGACGCTGGAGCAGGAAGCCAAGGACGTCGCCGCCTTCCTCACCTGGGCTTCGGAGCCCAAGATGCAGGAGCGCAAGTCGTTCGGCTTCGCGGCCATGATCTACCTGCTGATCTTCGCGGGCCTGCTCTATGCGAGCTACCGCAAGATCTGGAAGAACGTCGCCCACTAGGGCGGTTTTCCAAGCCAAGAACGATGAAGGCCCCGGATCCGTCCGGGGCCTTTTTCTTTGCCTAGCCGCCGGCCGGGCGCAGCAGCAGCCGGCCCCGTGGGAAGTCGAACCGCAGCCGCCAGCGCGCCAGCAGCGGCGCGCCGATCACGCCGGCCGCCGCAGGGCCGTCCATCACCAGTCCGCCGTCCAGGTTCTCAAGCAGCACGCCGGCGAAGGACGCGGCCCGCAGTTTCGCGCGGCCCTCGGCATAGGGCAGGACGTCCTGCGGCTTCGCCGCCCCTGGAACGCTGGCCAGGCGCGCATCGACGCGGACGGCGGTGTCGGCGCCGGTGGCGATGACGAAATCGCCGCCCAGGGCGTGGGGTCCGTCGGAGACCGCGGCCCGAGCAAGCGCGACACCCGCGCCGCGCACCAGCGGCAGCGAGGCCTTCGCCTTGAAGGCCGGCGCCTTGCGCAGCGGATAGATCGCGACCGTGCAGGGCGCGAAGCTGATGTCGACCACGTAGCCCGACAGCAGATCGGCGCCGATCACGCCGGCGATCGGCGTGGGAAAGGCCCCGGTCCGTGCGTCGAGGTCGACGACCTTGAACGGTCGGTCAATCAGGGTGAGACCGGCGATCTGCACCCGGCCATGCAGGGCGCTCTCGGCGATGCCCGCGCCCTGCGCCTTGGTCTCATGCAGTTGGGTGACCGGGGTCCCGGTGTCGAGAATGTAGTCTCCGGCCAGGCCGGCGATGGAAGCTGGCGCGACGATGACGCCCTGTTCGTACCAGCAGGCGCTCTCGCCGGCCCAGGCGCCGCCTGCCGACGTCAGGGCGGCCAGCAGGGCGGTGGAGGCGAGGATTGCGAGCTTCATGACGTCCGTCGGATGACTCTGGCGCGCAGCATAGCCAAGCCGCTCGCCCTCGGCGACAGCGCGGCCGCATGGGGGATCGGCTGCTCGTCCCTGACGGACCGTAGCGCGTCTTTTGGGCGGGCGTGAAATTTCCGACGCGGTCTGGCGCAAAGGCCGCCGACGGGCCTTATCGGCGCCCAAACCATCGGCTAAGTGCTGGGCATGGTGTTTACGCGGGCTTGGCGCGATTTCAGACGCATGCAGGACGTCGCCGTCGGCGCGGCGTCGCTGATCTATGCCGGGGCGGTGGTCAACGCCTTCCAGGTGCTGCCCGGAGGCGACGCGCTGATCGCCCAGCGGACCCTGGCCTGGCCCAGCGTCTTCCTGTTCGCCTGCCTGTCCTTGCCGCTGTTGGTGCCGTTCCTGAAGCGGATGCTGGCCCGCTATGTCTGGCTGAGCTTCCAGGCCGGGTTCGGCCAGACCCCGATCTCCGTGCTGACCGGGGTGGGGCTGCTCGCCGCCGCCGCGCTGTTCATCTACTGGCAGGTCTGGGCGGTCGGCCACGGCGGCCGCTATCCCGCCGGGGTCTTCTCCGGCTACGCCGCCGGGATCGGGATCCTGGCGGCCCAGGCGGTGCTGGTGCGCGCGCTGGAGACCGTGCCCGAGGTCCGCGCCCAGATCGAGGAACCGCCCTCCTAGATCGAGCTGCGTCCGCCGCCGTTGTTGGAGAACAAGGCCAGCGTCCTCAGACGGGCCAGGTGGGCGCTGTCGGCGTGATAGTCGGCGCGGCGATCGGAGACGAAGCCGTGCCCAGCCTCATAGAGGTGCACCCGAACGTCGGGATGGGCCTCGCGGATCTCTTCCACGCGTTCCAGCGGGATCGAGGCGTCGGTCTTGCCGAAATGCAGGATGATCGGAACCTTCGGCGTCTCGTCCTTCAGCTCGGTGATCCGCCGGCCATAGAAGGCCGAGGCCGCCGAGAGGCCGGTGCAGCGGCAGGCGGCCAGCCAGGTCGCCGCTCCGCCCCAGCAGAAGCCGGTCGCGAAGACCGGCCCTGAGAGGGCGTCTATGGCCGCTTGGGCGTCTCCGGCTACTTGGTCCCAGGGAGTCTCCTGAGAGTAGCCTACGCCCTTCGCTACGGCTTCCTGGCCGTAGTCGGCGGCGAACCCAGGCTCCAGGCGGTCGTAGAAGGCCGGGGCGATGGTTTCATAGCCCTCCTCGGCGAAACTGTCGGCCAGTTCGCGGATATGATCGGTGATCCCGAAGATCTCCTGGATCAGCACCAGCCCGCCGCGTCGGGCGTCGGTCGGCCTGGCGTGATAGGCGCCCAGCTCGAAGCCGTCGAACCCGCTCTTCAGAGTGATGGTCTCGCCCACGCTCAGGCGGCCTCGAACAGTTCGCGCGTACGGGCCCTGGCCAGGTCGGCGGCTTTTTCGCCGTAGCGCTCGGGGCTCTCATTGTTGAACCCGTGACCGGCGTCTTCGTAGATGTAGACCGGAACGTCGGTATGGTGCGCGAGGACGGCGGCCTCGACTTCATCGGCCTTGATCCCGGGATCGGTCCGGCCGAGGTGGATGATGGTCGGGCAGAGCGGCGTCAGGGCGGCGTTGGCCTGGACCAGGCTGCCGTAATAGCTCGACGCCGCGGCGACGCCTTCCAGCTTGCCGGCGCTCAGCCAGGCCAGCGATCCGCCGTAGCAATAGCCGACGACGAAGACCTTGCCACGCTCAGCCAGGAAGTCGCGGCAGGCGGCGATGTCGCCCAGGGCCTGATCCAGCGGCGTGGCGCGCGCATGGGTGACCCCGGCGGTCAGGCCCTCGGGATCATGGCCGGCTGTGAAGCTGGGCTCGCGGCGGTCGTAGAGGGAAGGGGCGACAGCCTCGTAGCCCGCCTTGGCCCAGCGCTCGACATCGGCGCGGATGTGGCGGTCGACACCGAAGATCTCCTGCAGGACGATCACGCCGCCCTTGCGCGGAGTGAGGGCCTGCTCGTGATAGGCCGAAAACTCGAAGTCGTCCGCGCCCCGAAGGGTGATCGTCTCGCCCATGTGTCTCTCCCGTTTGTGGCGGGACCTAAGCAGAGATCGCGGCGGCGCCCAACGGAGTTAGGAAGGCGCCGCCCATAGAAAACCTGCCGCGCTAGACGTTGAAGCGGAAGTTCAGGACGTCGCCGTCCTGGACGACGTACTCCTTGCCTTCCTGGCGGAACTTCCCGGCTTCGCGAGCGCCAGCTTCACCCTTGAGGCGGACATAGTCCTCGTAGGCGATGGTCTCGGCGCGGATGAAGCCCTTCTCGAAGTCAGTGTGGATCACGCCGGCCGCCTGCGGGGCGGTGTCGCCCTTATGGATGGTCCAGGCGCGGGCTTCCTTGGGACCGACGGTGAAGTAGGTCTGCAGGCCCAGCAGGTGATAGGCCTCGCGGATCAGCTTGTTCAGGCCCGGTTCGGCCAGGTCCAGGGTCTCCAGGAACTCGGCGCGCTCGGCCGGGTCCAGCATGGCGATCTCGCTCTCGATCTGGGCGGAGATGAACACATGGTCGGCGCCGTCACGCTTGGCGCGCTCGGCCACCATGTTCGACATCTCGTTGCCGGTCGCCGCGGAAGCCTCGTCGACATTGGAGACATAGAGGGCGGGCTTGGAGGTCAGCAGCTGGAGCATCCGCCAGGCCTTGTCGTCCTCGGCGGAGACCACGGCCTTGCGGGCCGGGCGGCCGGCGTTCAGCTCGACCAGGGCCAGTTGAACCAGGCGCAGGGTCTGGGCGCTTTCCTTGTCGCCTGCCTTGGCGCGCTTCTCCAGGTTGGAGACCCGCTTCTCCAGGCTCTCGAGGTCGGCCAGCATCAGCTCGGTCTCGATGGTCTCGAGATCGGCGAGGGGATCGACCTTGCCTTCGACATGGGTGATGTCGTCGTCGATGAAGCAGCGGGCCACGAAGGCGACGGCGTCGCAGTCGCGGATATTGGCCAGAAACTGGTTGCCCAGGCCCTCGCCCTTGGACGCGCCGCGCACCAGGCCGGCGATGTCCACGAAGTTGATCCGCGCCGGGATGATTTCCTTGGACGGGATGACGGCCGCCAGGGCGTCCAGACGCGGCTCGGGCACGGCCACGTCGCCGGTGTTGGGCTCGATGGTGCAGAACGGATAGTTCGCGGCCTGGGCCGCCGCGGTCTGGGTGAGCGCGTTGAACAGGGTCGATTTGCCGACGTTCGGCAGACCGACGATGGCGACTTTAAGGGCCATGTCGTCCTCTAGGATTGGGTCGGCGCCGGTTTAGCGGACGCGGGAGAAAATGTCGTCAGGCCAGTCAGCCGCGGCCCTGCGGGATGTCGCTCTTGTCGGCCGGGGCCAGGCGCATGACCTCGGTTTGGTACTTCTCGTCTTCGCCGGCGGCCAACAGCGGCGCGGCGTCGGCCACCGCCCCCAGCAGGTCGGCGACCCATTGCTGGTCGACCTTGTGGAAATCCGACAGCACGTGGCCCTGGACGCGGTCCTTGTGCCCCGGATGGCCGACGCCGAGACGGGCGCGGCGGAAATCGGGGCCGATATGGGCGGTGAGGGAGCGGACGCCGTTATTGCCCGCCGCGCCGCCGCCCGTCTTCATGCGGAAGCGGCCCGGCGCCATGTCGATCTCGTCGTAGAACAGTACGAGGTCGGCGGGCTTCAGCTTGTAGAACTTGAGCGCCTCAGCCGCAGCTCGGCCGCTCTCGTTGTAATAGGTCTGGGGTTTCAGGATCAGGGCGCGAACCGCGCCGCCTGGCGTCTCGATCTCCCCCTCGCGGACGAGGGAGGAGAAACGAGAGCGTTCGGGACCAAAGCGCCAACGGCGCCCGATCTGGTCCACGGCCATGAAGCCGATATTGTGCCGGTTGCCCGCATAGCGGGCTCCCGGATTACCTTGGCCGCAAAGGACAAGCATACGATCTCCTCGCGAAGAAGAGATCGTTTCGCTTACTCGGCGGTCGAGCCGGCTTCGTCAGCCGCGGCGTCGGCCGAGGCGGAAGCCGAAGAGCCGGCCAGGGTGGCGACGACGAAGTCGCGATCCAGGGCGGCGACGACGCCCTTGGGCAGTTCGAAGGCCGACATGCGGATGGTGTCGCCGATGTCCAGGCCGGTCAGATCGCAGACCAGCTCTTCCGGAATGGCGTCGGCCGGGCAGGACAGCTCAACGTCGTGACGGACGATGTTCAGCGTGCCGCCCTTCTTGAGGCCCGGCGAGGCCTCGTGGTTCTTGAAGTGCACCGGCACGGCGATCTTGATCAGCTGATGCTCGCCGACGCGGAACAGGTCGAAGTGCACCGGCACGTCGGTGACGGGGTCCATGTCGATCGCCTTGGCGATGACGGCTTGGGTTTCGTCGCCGTGCTTCAGGGTCACCAGGTGGCCCAGCAGCTTGCCGGTGTAGAGCGCCTTGCGGAACTCGTTCGCCTTCACGGCGACGGCCACGGGATCCTTGTCACCGCCGTACAGCACGCCGGGGACCAAGCCCGCGCGGCGGGTTTCACGCGCGCCACCGGTTCCAGTGCGCTCGCGGAGTTCAACGTTCAGGATGATATCGGCCATGGCCTTGCCTCAAAACGAAGCCGCCGCGCGATAACCCGCGCGGCGACGGAACGACCCCTTTGGGCCGAAAGGTGCGCGTAGATACACAAAACCCAGGCCCGTGGCAACGGCCGGTCGCGAGGAATTCTACCGCTTCTTGGCGGGTTTCTTCGCGGGCTTTTTCGGCGGGGTCACTTTGTAGGTCGCGTTGGGGCGCACGGTGGGCACGAACCGGGCCTCATAGGGCTCGGGAAGGCCGGAGGCTTTGATCACGCAGCGGGCCGTATCCATCATGGCGTGCTGGCCCAGGCAGAAGACGTCCTCGTAGTGCGGCTTGGCCACGGCCAGGCACTGATAGAGGTTCAGCTTGGCCATGTTGGCGCAGGACGCGATGTTCGGCTCGACCATGATGGCGTTGATGGTTTCGAGATTCGGTTCGCTGGCGTGGCCGAGGATGGCCAGGGCGGCGACGGCAAGGCTGCGAATCACCACCGGGGTGAAGGGCGGCGTGATCGGCGCTCCGGTCAGGCCCAGGGTGGGGCTGCCCAGCGTCGCCTGCTGCAGGCGGGCGGTCTCGGCGACGTCGCCCACCACCGGCGTGGCGCTCAGGGTCTTGGCCTGCGACAGGCGCAGGTCGCGGCCGACGATGTCGGACTTGGACCAGGCCTGCTTCTGCACGTCGTAAGCGGCCTGCTTCACCGTCTTGCCGACTTCGTAGAACTTGTTGCCGTCGGCCCCGAGGGCGGCGACCACTAGGCCCGCGGCGCTGCCGGAGCCCTGCAGCCCGACCACATAGGCCGGGTCCTTCATGATCTCGTAGGCGATCTGCTGGCGTTGCTCGGCGGAGCCGGCGTAGACGCGCACGCCGGCGACGAAGGCCGGGTCCTGCAGCGCGACGATGGCGCCGTAGGAGATCGCGCCCCGCAGGAACTGCTTGGGCTCATAGGAGGCGCCGACCTTCATGGCCTGGGCGATGGCCGGGCCGTCGACGAAGCCCGGCGCGATCGCCGAGGCGCGGTCCATGTAATAGCGATAGGCGCTGGCCTGCTCGATCAGCTTGGGCGCCAGGACGATCGGCGGCGCGGCCTTTTGGGCGGGCTTGGCTGGAGGCGGCGCGGCGCAGGCGCTCAGAACGGCGGCGATAGCGATAGCGGAGACCGTCAGGCCCGCGCGAAAAGCGGAATTCATCCTGCGCCTTCCCCAATTAAACAGGCGCGCGAAGCATCGCGCCGTGAACGGGCGAGAATGTGACCGCCCATGCTTAACGGAAATACACCAAGCTTGACCGTAACGAGGCCAATCCTGTGGATCAGTCGAAGAGTTTGGAGACCGATTCTTCGTTGGCGATCCGGCGGATGGCTTCGCCCAGCAGCTTGTCGCAGCTGACATAGCGAATCTTGCCGCCGTCGCCGGCGCGTTCGGGGGCTGGGATGGAGTCGGTCATGACCAGCTCCTTGAGCACCGAGTTGTTCACGCGCTCGACGGCCGCGCCCGACATGACGCCGTGGGTCACGTAGGCCGACACCTCCAGGGCGCCGCCATCGACCAGGGCCTGGGCCGCGTTGCAGAGCGTGCCGCCGCCGTCGATCATGTCGTCGAACAGGATGCAGCGACGACCAGCCACGTCACCGATGACGTTGGCCACTTCACTCTTGCCCGGACCCGAGCGGCGCTTGTCGACGATCGCCAGTTCGGCGTTGAGCCGGCTGGCCACCGCCAGCGCCCGGACCACCCCGCCCACGTCGGGCGAGACGATCATGATGTCGGACGGCTTCTCGTAGTTTTCCTTGATGTCGGCCGCCAGCAGCGGCGCCGACAGCAGGTTGTCGGTGGGGATGTCGAAGAAGCCTTGGATCTGACCGGAATGCAGATCCATGGTCAGCACCCGGTCGGCGCCGGCGCGCTCGATCAGGTTGGCGACCAGCTTGGCCGAAATCGGGGTGCGGCCCCCGGTCTTCCGGTCCTGCCGGGCGTAGCCGAAATAGGGCATCACCGCGGTGATCCGCTTGGCCGACGCGCGCTTCAGCGCATCGATGCAGACCAGCAGCTCCATCAGGTTGTCGTTGGCCGGGTAGTTGGTCGACTGCAGAATGAAGACGTCCTCGCCGCGGACATTCTCATCGATCGTCACCCAGACTTCGTTGTCGGCGAAGCGTTTGACCTGGGCCCGCGTGAGCGGGAGATCCAGGTGGGAGGCCACAGCCTCGGCCAGCGCGCGGTTGGAGTTGCCGGCCAGCAGCTTCATCAGACCCTCAGGGGCAATGGTGTCGGTGTTGCGCGGGCTTTTAGCAGGGCCATGCGGAGGGGCAAGAGCCCACGCGCCACAGTCGGTGCGAATGACGCGTCCGTGCCTCGCGCCACGGCCATGCTTCGTCTAGGGTGCGGCATGCCCAAAATCGGACTCCCAGCCTGGACTTGGCTCTCTCCCATCGTTGGCGCGCTGCTGTTGTTTGGCGCAAAGCTCGGCGGGCCGTTCAACATTGTCCTGGCCGTGGGGCTGATCGCCTGCGTGCTGGCCGCGGTGCACCATGCCGAGGTTGTGGCCCATAAGATCGGCGAGCCCTACGGCACCCTGGTCCTGGCGGTCGCGGTGACGGTCATCGAGGTGGCGCTGATCGTCTCGCTGATGCTGTCGGGAGGCGAGGCCGCCTCCGGCCTGGCGCGCGACACGGTGTTCGCCGCCATCATGATCATCCTCAACGGGATCGTCGGCCTCTGCTTGCTGGTCGGCGGCGCCCGCCACCTTGAACAGAAGTTCGGTCAGGCCGGGGTCAGCGCCGCGCTGGCCACCCTGGCCGCGCTGACGATCCTCACCCTGGTGCTGCCCAACTACACCACCAGCACGCCTGGCCCGGTCTACTCGGGAAGCCAGCTGGCCTTCGTCGGCCTGGTCTCGCTGGTGCTCTACGGAACCTTCGTGCTGGTTCAGGCGGTTCGGCACCGCGACTACTTCCTGCCCAGCGGCCCCAAGGCCCATGACGAGGAAGCCCACGCCGCGCCGCCGACGGCGCTGGACGCCTGGATCAGCCTTGGCCTGCTCGTCGTCGCGCTGGTGACCGTGGTGCTGCTGGCCAAATCGCTGGCGCCGACCATCGAACAGGCCGTGGCGGGCGCCGGCGCGCCGAAGGCGGTGGTCGGGGTGATCATCGCCGCCCTCGTGCTGCTTCCCGAGAGCCTGGCGGCCGTGCGGGCGGCGCGCGCCAACCGGCTCCAGACCAGCCTGAACCTGGCGCTCGGCTCGGCGCTGGCCTCCATCGGCCTGACCATCCCGGTGGTCGCGGTGGTGTCGCTGGTGATGGAGTGGCCGCTGTCGCTTGGCCTCGACGCCAAGGCGATGGTGCTGCTGATGCTGACCTTGATCGTCACCACCCTGTCGCTGGGCACCGGGCGGACCACCGTGCTGCAGGGCGTCGTCCACCTGGTGATCTTCGCGGTCTACCTGTTCACGACGATCGTGCCTTAGACGAGAGCGATGGCCGAGAGCAGGCGGCCGAAGTCCGGTTCGCCCTGCTTGAACGCCCGGCGGTTGGAGAAGAACAGCTCGCCCTCCGCGCAGGTGTCGCGGCCGACCCATTCGCAGGTCTCGACGCCAGCGGTGCGCAGGCGATGCAGGACGAAGGCGGGCAGGTCGAACATGCGCTTGTCGGCGGCTTCGCCGGGCATGAAGAACGCGGCGTTGCCCGCGTCGTCGGCCGTGAAGCGTTCGAGGAACTCCAGACCGACCTCGTAGGACGCCGGCCCGATGCAGGGGCCGACCACGGCGACGATCCGCGAGGGCTGCGCGCCTAGGGCCTGCATCTGGACGATGGTCGCTTCGGCCACGCCGGTCAGGGCGCCTTTCCATCCGGCATGGGCCGCGCCGACGACGCCGGCCCTCGGGTCGGCGAACAGGATCGGCGCGCAGTCGGCGGCCAGGGCGCCGCAGACCAGGCCTCGCCGGTCGGTCACCACGCCGTCGGCCTCAGGGCGGTTATCGCCCCAGGGGCCGTCGGCGATCAGGGCTGTGGCCGAATGGATCTGGTAGCAGGTGTCCAGCGCCTCGGGGCCGACCCCGAAATGCGCCGCCGCCCGTCGCCGGTTCTCCACGACGTCCTCGGCCGCGTCGGCCGAGCCGCGTCCGACATTGAGGCTGTCATAGATGCCGCTCGAGACCCCGCCCTTGCGGGTGAAGAAGGCATGGCGAACCCCCGCCAGATCGAGCAGGGGCGAGGTGATCACGGGCAGGTCGGTCAAGTCAGGTCCTCGAAACCGGGCGGGACGAAGCCCGGCGTATGGATGCAGGCGACCTTGAACAACTCGCCCATCTGGTCGGGAGAGACCAGGCGCTCGAGTTGCCGTTCGATCTCCTGGGCGCGGTCGGGGCGGGCGGCGGCCAGGGCCTCGGCGCGCGAGCCGACGCCCAGGCGCACCAGGAATTCGCCCTGGGTCAGGATCTGGGCCGTCCCGGCGCCTTGCGCGTGGGCGGCGGCCAGCACGGCGGGGAAGTCGGCGTGGACGGTGAGGTCGGCCTCGCCGGGCGCGGCCAGCGGGCTCTCCTTCTGGTGCTTGCGCAGCGCCTGGAGCGTGTCGCCGAAACCTGGCGTCGCGCGGCCATAGTCGATCAGCAGGGCCGCGCCGCCGTCGACGGTGATCCGCGCGGCGAGTTCGGCCCCCAGGGCGGCCTGGGCCGGGGCCTGTTCGAGGATGGCGCCGACCGGCGCCTCGCGCGGCAGCGGCGGCGTGTGGGCCAGGCCGAAGGCGAGCTCGCCGGCGTCGTCGACCCCCACCATGCGTTCGGCCCATCCGCGCTCGGTACGCACGAACTGGCGCGCGGGCAGGCAGTCGAGCAGTTCGTTGGCCACCAGCAGGATCGGTGCGTCGCCCGGAACCTCGGCCAGCGACGCCGCCCATGACACCCGGTCGCCCAGGGTCTGGCGCTGGCGGTCGCGCAGGGGCGTGGAGACCTCGACCAGCCAGACCTCGGCGGCGTCGGTGAACTCCGGCGACAGCCGCGCGGCGCGCAGCAGGTCGCTCATCAGGGTGCCGTCGCCAGGGCCGATCTCGACCAGCCGGAAGGGGGTGGGGCTGCCCAGCCGGATCCAGCTCTCGACCGCCCACAGTCCGATGAGTTCGCCGAACATCTGGCTGACCAGCGGCGCGGTGATGAAGTCGCCGCCCGCGCCCAGGGCCGGGCGCGTGGCGTAGTAGCCGAAGTCCGGGTCGTGCAGGCAGGCGGTCATGTACTGCGCGACCGTCAAGGGCCCGCTGGCCCGGATCTGGGCCGTCAGGCGGTCGCGCAAGGTCATGGCTTGGCTGGCGCCGGGGCGTCAGCCGGGGCGTCGGCGGCGGTCGCCAGCGGCTCGCGCAGGCCCCGCCAGATCAACCAGACCCCGCCAATGACCATCGGCGCGCTCAACATCATCCCCATGGTCAGGCCCAGGGGGAATTGCTCCAGATAGCGGTCGGGCTCGCGGAAGTTCTCCACGAAGGTCCGGAACACCGCGTAGCCCAGGAAGAAGACGCCGGCGACCACGCCGCGCCGCTGCAGCAGCTTGGCCCCATGGGTCGCCCAGCGCAGGATCAGGAAGAGCACGAGGCCTTCCAACGCCGCTTCATAGAGCTGGCTGGGGTGGCGGGTCATGATCCCGGCCTGCGGGAAGACGAACGCCCACGGCACGTCGGTGGGACGGCCCCAGAGCTCGCCGTTGATGAAGTTGGCGATGCGGCCGAAGAACAGCCCGATTGGCGCTGCGGCGGTGATCGCATCACCCATCCGCAGGACGTCGATCTTGTTGACGCGAGCGAAGGCGAAGACCGCGATCAGCACGCCCAAGGCGCCGCCATGGAAGCTCATGCCGCCGTTCCAGACCTTCAGGATCTCCAGCGGATCAGTGAAGATCAGCGACGGCGTATAGAAGAGAACGTGGCCGAGACGGCCGCCGAGGATGATGCCGAGCGTGATCCACAGGATCAGATCGTCCAGTTGGGCGGTGGTCGCCGGCGCTCCACGCGGCCCCCAGAGGCTCTGATTCTTGATCAGCCCCGCGACATAGCGCCACCCCAGCAGGATGCCGGCCACATAGGCCAAGGCGTACCAGCGGATTGCGAAAGGCCCGATCTGCAAGAGAACGGGGTCGAAGTCGGGGAACGGCAAGGCATATGTCTCCGAAAGCGTCGCCTGTGGGTTTAGACGAGAAGCCCTTCGCTTTCATCCCCCGCCGGGCCATATAGGAAGCTATGCAGACCCAGAATCCCTTCCTGGACGAATTCGCGAAGCTCACCAACGCCGCCATGGGCCTCGCCCAGACGGCCGGCGAGGAGGCTAAGGCCGCGTTCCGCAGCCAGGGCGACCGTTTCGCCGCTGAACTCGACCTGATCCGCCGCGATGAATTCGAGGCGCTCAAGGCCGAGATCGCGGCTCTGCGCGCCGAGCTCGAGGCGCTGAAATCCGCGGCGCCGAAGAAGGCCGCCAAGAAAGACTAGATTCCAAACACGCGAATGTGGCTCGCCCGGGGAAAGAAGCCGGTGACGGACACAGCGCGAAGCAGCTTAATTTCAAGATCGCAGGCGATTCGGGGGCCCGCTCGGCCTCCACGCCATCTGCGAAAGGACCGCCGGTCTTATGGACACGCCTCAGTCTGACGAAGACGTCCTGGTCACCCTCGACCCGCTCGACGTTGTCGAGCACGTCCTGACGGCCGAGAACCTCCAGTTCGATCGTACCGAGGATGGCGATCTCGCCTTCACGCTCGCCGGCGACTGGAAGGACTATGAGCTGTGGTTCGCATGGCGGCCGGAGGCTGACTGCCTTCAGCTCTGCCTGTCCATCGACCAACAGGTCACTCCGGAACAACGCCCCGCCGCTTTCGAACTGGTCTCGACGCTGAACCAGCGTGTCTGGCTCGGTCACTTCGAGGTCTGGGACGACGGCGAGATCATCTTCCGCCACGCCATGTCGCTGATGACCGGCGAGCGGCCGAGCCTGGCCCAGGCCGCGGCGATGATCGACGTGGCGATGGAGGCGGCCGACCGCTTCTATCCGGCCTTCGACTTCCTGGTGGGGGGCTCGAAATCGCCGGCGGACGCGATCGCCGCCTGCATGTTCGAGACTGTCGGCGAGGCTTAAGAGCGTTCCATGACGCCGATCCTGATGCTGGGCGCCGGCCGTATGGGCGGGGCGCTGATCGACGGGTGGCGCGCCGCGGGCGCCTTCCAGGCCGCCGACCTGTTGATCCGCGAGCCCTATACGAACCCGACGCTGGAGGCCGCGGCCGCGGCTGGAGCCTTGGTCAATCCGGCCGACCAGATCCTGAGCCGCGCCAAGACCGTGCTGCTGGCCGTGAAGCCGCAGATGTGGCGCGAGGCGGCGGCCGAGGTCGCCCAGCACCTGGCGCCTGACGCCGTGATCGTCTCCATCGCCGCCGGCGTGAAATCCACCGACATCGCCCAGGCGTTTGGCGGCCGCGCGGTCGCCCGCGTCATGCCGACGACGGCGGTGGCGATCGGCCGGGGCACCACCAGCATCTACGCCGCGAGCGCCGAGGCCCGCGCCCGGGCTCACGCCCTGTTCGCGCCGGTGGGAACCGCCGTCGATCTGGCCGACGAGGAACTTCTGCACGCCGCCACCGGGGTTTCCGGATCTGCGCCGGCCTATCTCTACGCATTCGTCGAGGCCCTGGAGGCCGCCGGCGCCGCGGCCGGCCTGCCCGCCGCCGACGCCTCGCGTCTGGCGCGCTCCACCATCGCCGGCGCGGCGGCCTTGCTGGCCGCCAGCGGCGAGGAGCCGGCCGAGCTTCGCAAGCAGGTCACCTCGCCCGGGGGGACCACCCAGGCGGCGCTTGAAGTCTTGATGGGGCAGGGCGGTTTCCCCGACCTGCTGCGCGACGCCGTCGCCGCCGCGGCGCGACGTTCCAAGGAACTCGGCGGCTAGTCCCCATCCCCCGGATCAGCGTGCCGCTGGCCGGAGGATGACGACCGTCTTTCTAGCTCGACCGCTTCCAGGTCTGCGCCTGGCAGACCACGGCGATGCAGCCCTCGACCTTCAGCGTGCCATCCGGATTGAGGCTTATCTTCGAGCCATAGGTCTTGCCGTTGGACGGGTCGTAGATCTTGCCGCCGGTCCATCTGCCGGCGCCGGCGGGTTTGAAATCGCGGATCATGGTCAGGCCGACGATCGGCCGCGTGCGCGCCGCCGCGTCGGGATTGTTGAGGTCCTTTTGCGGTTGGCCGGCCTTGTCGTTGGGCGCTTTCATCCACACGACCACGCCGCACATCTTGGCCTTATCGCCGCCACAGGGCGCGACGCGAACCTTGGCCGTCCCGGCCTGGACCAGCCAGGTTCCCTCGACCGGATCGGCCGCATGGGCCGCTGAACACAGAGCCGAGAAGGCCGCAAACGCGGCGGCGATATGGACCAACTTCATGCGACTCTTCCCCGTATGTTCGGCGAAGTGTTGCCGATGGAGAATGACGTGTCGATGAACGTCGCTATCCGGGCAGGCGCACGATGGCCCGCAGGCCGCCCAATGGCGAGCGATCCAACGTGACGTCGCCGCCGTGGCCGCGGGCCACGTCGCGCGCGATGGCCAGGCCCAGGCCGACCCCTTTTTCGTTCTGGTTGCGGGCGTCATCGAGACGGTTGAACGCCTTGAACGCGTCTTCGTAGCGGTCCTCCGGGATGCCCGGACCGTCGTCGTCGACGATGATTTCCACGCCGCCAGCGGGGCGGGCCGCGGCGGAGATTTCGATATGCTCGCCATGGGCGGCGGCGTTCATCACCAGGTTGGACAGCGCGCGCTTCAGGGCGGTAGGCCGGACATTGGCGGTGAGGTCGGGATCGGCGCTCACGCGGACCTGCGCCCCGGCGTGCAGGGCGCCCTGGCTGACCTCGTCGATCAGGGGCTTGAGCGGCACGATCTCGGCGGCCTCGCCGCCCTCGCCGCGGGCGAAGGCGAGGTATTCGTCGATCATGTGCTCCATCTCGGCCAGGTCGCGCTTCATCTCAGCGTTGCGCGGGCCAGGTTCGGCCAGGGCCAATTCCAGCTTCAGGCGGGTGAGCGGCGTGCGCAGGTCGTGGCTGACCGAGGCGAGCAGGGCGGTGCGTTGGTCGATGTGGCGCTGGATCCGCGACTTCATGGCCAGGAAGGCCTGGGCCGCCTGCCGCACCTCGCGCGCGCCATGCGGCTTGAACGCCGGCACGTCGATCCCGCGCCCGAAGGCGTCGGCGGCCGAGGCCAGGCGCTCGATGGTGCGGGTCTGGTTGCGGATGAACAGGATGGCGATGGCGGTCAGCAGGATGGTCGCCATCGCCATCCACAGCACGAAGATGTGGCCTTGGGTGGCGAAGGCGCGATCACGGGGGGCCAGGATGCGGATCACCCCCTGGTCGACCTTCACCCGGATGTCGACATAGGCGGGGTAGCGGGTCGTATCGAACCAGAACGGGGTGTCCAGCCGCTCGGCCAGGGCGCGTTCCAGCGAGCGGTCGACCACGGCGAAGGTGTTGGTGCGGCGGCCTTCCGGCAGGTTCTTGCCGGGCTGCAAGGCGATGGACAGGCTGAGCGACTTCTCCGCGCGGTCGGCCAGCCTGGCCATGGTCTCGGAATCGGGATCGTCCTGGTAGCTCTCGACCGCCCAGGCCACCTCGCCGGCCAGACCGTCGGACAGTCGGCTGGTGACGGTCTGCCAGTGGGCGTCGAAGAAGATCCAGGTCACCGCGATCTGCATCAGCGCCACCGGCAGCACGATGATCAGCAGCGAGCGCCCGAACAACGAGGTCGGCAGGCTGCGCTTGATCAGCCGCTGCATGTGGATCGGTTCGAGGCGGCGCGGGATCTTCATCAGTCGGGCGCCAGCAGGTAGCCGACACCCCGCACGGTCTGCAGGTAGCGCGGGGCCTTGGGGTCGCTCTCGATCTTGCGCCGCAGCCGGGTGACCTGCACATCCACCGCGCGGCCCGACGGATCAACGGTCTCGCGCGCCAACTCCAGGCGGTCGACCGGCTCGTGCGGGCTGCGGGCCAGGCGCTTGAGCAGGGCGACCTCGGCCTCGGTCAGGCGGATGGGCGAGCCGTCGCGGCTAAGCTCGCCGCGCTCAAGGTCGAACTGGCAGAGGCCGAGCGAAATCACGCCGTTCCCGGCCGCTGGCCGGGCCTGGGCGCGGCGCAGGATGGCCTCGATGCGCAGCAGCAATTCTTCTGGCTCGAACGGCTTGGGCAGGTAGTCGTCGGCGCCGCGCCGCAGGCCCTCGATGCGGTCCTCGGCCTCGCCGCGGGCGGTGAGCATCAGCACCGGCGTGCGGCCCGCCGCGCCCTTGCGCTCGCGCAGCCACCCGGTCAGCGAGAAGCCGTCCTCGCCGGGCATCATCACGTCGAAGACCGCGAGGTCGAAGTCCAGGGTCTCCAGCAGCTTGCGCGCCGCCGCGCCGCCTGGCGCGGCCGTCACCCGAAAGCCGTTGCGGCTGAGATACTCCTTCAGCAGGTCGCGGATCCGGTCGTCGTCGTCGACGACCAGCAGGTGGCGGTCCGGGGTCTCGATCGCGGCCATCAGGCGCCTCCGCTCTTCATCCGCCCGCCGGCCAGCGCCGACAGGATGCGCCTGACCCCGGCCACGCCGTCCAGTCCGCCCACGCGATAGGACCTGGCCAGTTGGGCGCGCAAGCGTTCGGCTATCCGTTCCTCGAAGGCCTGGCCAGCCTGCGTCAGGCTGGCGGCGCGTCGGCGGCCGTCCAGGTCGCCTGCGACCTTTTCGACCAGGCCCTTGGCCTCCAGGTCGGAGATGATCCGGCTGGCGGCCTGTTTCGACAGGCTGGTCAGGTGCGCCAGTTCTTGGACCCCGACGCCCGGCCGGCGCTTGAGCAGGAAGGCCGCGCGCCAGTGGGACCGGCCCAGGCCAAGGTTTTCGGCCGCCAGCCCGGCGTCGACACCGGCCCAGAGCGCGGCCTCGGCCAGCATCATCAACTCGAGCCCGGCGTCCAACTCCTCGTCGCGCAGGATGAGCCTGGGGTCAGCGGCCGCCATTACGGGTTGCAATCCATTTTGTTTGACGCGGCGGATCGGGAGGTTTGTAAGAGGGCTCTCTTGAACGGAGGACTTTCCCTCATGTCTTTACTGCCCTTCGATGACCGCGACGGATGGATCTGGCTGGACGGCCAGTTCGTGCCCTGGCGCGAGGCGACGGTGCACGTATTGACCCATGGCCTCCATTACGCCTCGGCGGTGTTCGAAGGCGAGCGGATGTATGGGGGAGAGATCTATAAGCTGACCGAGCATACCGAGCGTCTGTTCAAGTCGGCCGAGATCCTCGATTTTGAAATCCCGTTCACGGTGGCCGAGATCGACAAGGCCTGCAAGGACACCTGCGCCAAGAACGGCCTGACCGACGCCTATCTCCGCCCCATCGCCTGGCGCGGTTCGGAGATGATCGGGGTCTCGGCGCAAGCGACCAAGATCCACGTGGCGATCGCCGTGTGGGACTGGCCGAGCTACTTCAAGCCCGAAGAGCGCGCCAAGGGCATCCGCATGTGCTGGGCCAAGTACAAGCGCCCGTCGCCGGAGACCGAGCCGGTGCACGCCAAGGCCACCGGCCTCTACATGATCTGCACGATCTCCAAGCACGCCGCGGAGAAGGCCGGCTACACCGACGCGATGATGCTCGACTACCGGGGCTATGTCGCCGAGAGCACCGGCTCGAACGTGTTCTTCGTGAAGGACGGCGCGCTGCACACCCCGACGCCCGACTGCTTCCTGAACGGGATCACCCGCCAGTCGGTGATCGCGCTCGCCAAGAGCCAGGGCGTCGAGGTCATCGAGCGGCACATCAAGCCGGAGGAGCTGGCGGGCTTCACCGAATGCTTCGTGGTCGGCACCGCCGCCGAGATCACGCCGGTGGCGGAGATCGGCGAGTACAGCTTCACGCCGGGCAAGCTGTCGCTCTCGCTGATGGACGACTACGCCCGCATGGTCCGCCGCGAGCTGGTGGCGGCCTGACGAAAATCGCCGCCTGCCCCTGGTCGGGGCGGGCGGCGTTTTCGCAAAGCTGACAATGAAGTGGTCGGGGGGATCCGCCCTCCAGCAGACCCCTGGCGTCGCTTGTGCTCATCGCAGCAGCGCCACCTCAGATCAGCTACGAATCCCCCCGCGCCGTCGCCCCCATCGCGTCGACGGGGTTAATGCTGCGCCAAGAGCAGCTTAGCGTCCAGAGGGAGCCGCCAGAGAAGGGCGGAACAAGCGGCCGCGCCGACCTTTCGATCAGGCGACGCGGCCTTTGCCGTTAAATCAGCCAGGTGTCGGGGCGCGGATAGGCTTCGCCCTGCGACAGGTAGACCAGGCCGACGATGCAGCGGACGGCGAACCAGATGCCGACCACGCCCCAGATGAACAGGCCAAGCATCAGGAACGGGATGCCGACCAGCACCAGCGACAGGACTCCGCCGAACAGGATGAGGACGCCGGCGATCACGAACCAGGCGATCGAGACCCAGAAGGTCTTGATCAGGAAGGTGTAGTGGCTCCGCATGTTGGGGCTGGCGGCGTCGCGGTTCATGTAGGCGATCACCAGGCCGACCAGAATGGTGAGCCCGTTGACCAGGCCCAACAGATAAAGCCCGTAGATCACAGCCGGTAGGGTGCGGTCTTCACGGGTTACGACGGTGGTTTGGGTGTCGCTCAATTCAGTCTCCCAAGAGGAATATCTGACTGAAATGTGGCCCTGATCGCTCAGATTGCCAGCTTAAATCGCGTTCATCATCGGCTCGCCCTGCGCGTGCGCGGCAGCCAGGGCAGGACGGCGGCGCCCAGGATCACGATGAAGACCAGCCGGCAGGCCAGCGCCACGCCCAGCAGCCAGGCGCCGGCCAGGCCCGCGGCGAACAGCACGGCGAGCGCGCCCACCGCCATCAGCCCCATGATCCAGAGCAAGGCCTCGACATTGGCCGATGGCGCGCGGACCGGGCTGGCCGGCGCCGCGGCGCTGACCGCGGCCATGAAGGCGTCGAACGAGGCCGCGCGATCCTCCGCCCGGAAGTGCTCGCCGTAGCTGAACGAGGGGATGGTCAGGCGTCGACGCTGGAAGTGAAGCGTCGCCCCGCGCCCGGCCTGGACCACGCCGGTCAGGTGGGACAGCGGGAAGCGGCGCTCACGCGCGCCCTTGCGCTCGACGATCTCGGTCTTTTCCAGCGTCCAGACGGTCTGCGGCTGCAGAGGCGAGAGCCGCGCGGTGTGCGAGACCCCCAAGGGATCAGCCCCGAACGACGGTGATCTCGACCCCGGCGGCGGCGGCGTGGGGCGCGAGGGCCAGGGGCTTTTCGACCCGCACGCGGGCGCGCATTACGCGGCCGTCGGCCAGGCAGGCGCGCGCCAGGCGTTCGGCGAAGTCCTCGACCAGCTGGATGTGGCCGGCCGCTACGATGGCGCGGGCCGATTCACCGATGGTCTCGTAGTTCACCGTGTCGGCGAGGCGCGAGGCGCCGGCGGTCGGCACGTCGAGTTCGACATCGACGATCAGCGGCTGGGCGCGGCCCTTCTCGTGCGCATAGACGCCGATCTCGGCCTCGACCTTCAGGCCGACGACGAAGATCTTGGTCATGACCACGCGCCCATGGACTTCAGGAGTCGGGGCGTTGGGCGAGTTGTCTTGCAGCGATGGGAGAACCAAGTGCGCTCCGTGGAGGCTGGAAACCGGTCAGGCCAAGTGTTGGCCAGCGTCGACGGCGATCATCTGGCCGGTCACTGACGTCGCGTCAATGAGGTAGCGCAGCGCATGTCCGATCTCGCTGGGCGCGACGGGTTGCTTGAGCAGGGTGGAGGCGACCTCGTCGGCGAAGTCGGCGTCCTGCTGGTGGATCGAGGGTAGGGTGGGGCCAGGCCCGACGCCGTTGACGCGGATGCGCGGGGCCAGCTCCTTGGCCAGCATCTGGGTCGCCGCCCACAGGGCGCTCTTGGACAGCGAGTAGCTGAAGAAATGCGGCGAGGGCGCCAGCACCCGCTGGTCCAGGATGTTGACGATCAGGCCCGTGCGGTCGGCCGGCAGGCGCCGCGCGAAGGCCTGGGCCAGCACCAATGGGCTGCGCAGGTTGGTCTCCAGATGCGCGTCCCACGAGGCGCGGTTCATGCTGGCGAAGGAGTCGTCCTCGAACACCGAGGCGCAGTTGACCAGCAGGGTCACGGGACCAAGCTCGCCCTCGACCTCGGCGATGAGCGGGGCGGTGGCGCCCTCGTGGCGCAGGTCGCAGGCGTGGAGGGAGGCTTTGCGGCCACGAGCGCGTACGTCGGCCGCGGCGGCCTGCGCATCGTCGTCTATGGCGCGGACGTGGATGGCGACGTCAAAGCCCGCGTCGGCGGCGGCCAGCGTCAGGGCCCGTCCGATCCTGCGCGAGCCCCCGGTGATGAGGGCCGCGCCGCGCGGGGTGGTCGCCAAGGCCGTCTTAGTCGAGCCGGCCGAATTCGAAGTAGTTCAGCCCGCCGATGACGACGAGGAAGACGAGGATGGCCAGGATCGCGTCCATGAAAAACTCCGAGTTTGTCCGTCGGGCTTTAGAGGGCGCGGCGGTGGTTCGCAAGGGGCCGCCGCAGTTCCTCTGGCGGCAGGGGGGAGCCGATCAGCTATCGGGAGGCGCGCGTTTCTGTCGGGCGGGCCAAGGGGCGGGAGCGTTGTCGACGCTTGCCCCGCGCCCCGTGCGGGACCATGTTTCGGGGATGGAACCGCGCGCGGTGTTCAGGCTTTGCTATGTGGCGCTGGTGGCGCGGAACGGCAGGAGTAGCGCATGATCCGAGACCAAGCCTCCTTTGAAGCCGCGCTGCAGCGCGTGGCCGACCTTCTGGAACATCCTCCGGCGCATGGAACGCCGGCGGACCAGAAGTTCACGGAGCTCCTTCATGACATCGAGAGCTACAAGCCCGTGGTCGAGGTGGCGGCGCCCGAGAGCGTGTTCGCCCGCCTGGGCCATGAGGCCGAGGCCCTGGTCAAGAAGGCCGGCGATTTCCTCACGCAGCGCCAGGAGCGCGTGCGGCGTGAGAGCTTGATGACCTTCCCTGAGAACGGCGAAGGCATCGGGCCGACCACCGGGGTCTAACGGGGCGCAGGAGCCTGGATCGCGTCGAGAGCGGTCCGGAGGCCGTAATTCAGCAGACTGTCGAGGTCTAGGCGCTCGCCGGCGCCAGGCGTCGGTTCGCGGGCCCTTGTCGAATGACGTTCGGGCGGGCCAAGCTGAAAAGAAACGCCCGAGGAAACGCCATGCCGCTCCAGACCATCGCGCCCAGCGCCTTGACCAAGGTCGCTGTCGGGATCGATCGACCCGAGGACGTGGTCGTGGCCAAGGACGGCCGGGTGTTCGCCTCCGACCACCAATGCGCGGTCGCCGAAATCCTGCCGGATGGCTCGTTCAGGCGGATGGGTCCCAAGGGCGGCGCGCCCAACGGGATCAACATGGATCGCCAGGGCCGGGTGCTGATCGCCAATTTCGGCATCTATGACCGCGAGGAGGGGCCGCTGCAGCGGTTCGACCCGGCGAGCGGCCAGCACGAGACCCTGCTGGCGGAAGTCGGCGGCAAGCGGCTGACCTCGGCCAACTATCCGGTCATGGACCGGGCCGGGAACATCTGGTGCGCCAACTCCACGCACGCCGAGACCTGGCCCCAGGCGCTGGACGGCCGCGCCGACGGCTTCATCTTCGTGCTGCGGCCGGACGGCTCGTCGGAGATCGTCGCCGAGGGATTGAAGTTTCCGAACGGCATGGCGCTGTCGGCCGACGAGGCGTTCCTGTTCTGCGCCCAGACCAGCGGCGCCGACGTGATGCGGTTCGCCGTCCTGCCCGGCGGCAAGCTCGGCCCCGGCGAACGCTACGGCCCGATGCTCGGCAAGCTGCAGGAGGCGGGCGGCGCGCAGGTGGCGATGGCCGATCTTGGCTATACCGACGGGGTGGGCCTGGACGCCGAGGGCAACCTCTGGGTCTGCCTGCCGGCCGCCAACAAGGTGGCGGCGATCACGCCGGCGCTGGAAGTGGTGACCGTGATCGACGATCCGTCCGGCGAGGTGGTCAATCACCCGACCAATATCACCTGGGGCGGGGCTGATCTGAAGGACCTTTACATCGGCTCGATCCGCGCCGGATATGTGCTGAAAGGCCGTAGTCCGGTTGCGGGACAGCCCCATGTGCACCAATTGGCTTAGGGCTCACCCAAGGGAACTCGGGTATTGGGGCTTCCACAGTGATCATTGATCACTAAAATGCTTGTTTGAAAGCCGTCGGGGGTTCTCGTCGGCGCGCCGAAAAATCCAACGAACGCCTCCGGGAGGACGTCATGCGCGAATATCTTCAGTTCTATATCGATGGTCAGTGGGTCGATCCGGTCGAACCCAAGACGCTCGACGTCATCAACCCGGCCAACGAGAAGGTCGCCGGCAAGATCTCCCTCGGCGGCGCCGCCGACGTGGACAAGGCCGTTCAGGCCGCCAAGAAGGCCTTCGTGACCTGGTCGCAGACCAGCCGCGAAGAGCGCCTCGACGTCCTCAACCGCATCATGGCCGAGTACCAGAAGCGCTTCGGCGACCTGGCCACCGCCGTCACCGAGGAAATGGGCGCCCCGGCCTCGCTGGCGCAGCGCGCTCAGGTTCCGATCGGCATGGGCCACATCGGCACCGCCATCGCCGTGCTGAAGGACTTCAAGTTCAGCGAAGACCGCGGCCCGACGATGATCGTCAAGGAAGCGATCGGCGTCTGCGGGTTCATCACCCCCTGGAACTGGCCGCTGAACCAGATCGTCTGCAAGGTGGCCCCGGCGATCGCCACGGGCTGCACCATGGTGCTGAAGCCCTCTGAGGTCGCGCCGTTCACCGGTCAGATCTTCGCCGAGATCATGCATGCGGCCGGCGTGCCGGCGGGCGTGTTCAACCTGGTGCATGGCGACGGCCTCGGCGTCGGCGTGCCGCTGTCCAGCCACCCGGAGGTGGACCTGATCTCGTTCACCGGCTCGACCCGCGCCGGCATCGAGGTGGCCAAGAACGCCGCCCCGACCGTCAAGCGCGTGGCTCAGGAACTGGGCGGCAAGAGCCCGAACATCGTCCTCGACGACGACGCCTTCGCCAAGGGCGTGGGCCGTGGCGTGGCCACCGTGATGACCAACTCCGGTCAGTCCTGCAACGCCCCGACCCGCATGCTGGTCCCGGCGGCCCGTATGGACGAAGCCATCACCGTGGCTCGTGAAGCCGCCTCGACGATCACCGTCGGTGATCCGAACGGCAACAGCCAGCTTGGCCCGGTGGTCTCCGAGGTTCAGTTCAACAAGATCCAGAAGCTGATCCAAGCCGGTATCGACGAGGGCGCGACCCTGGTCATCGGCGGCGTCGGCCGTCCGGAAGGCCTGGACGCCGGCTACTATGTGAAGCCGACCGTCTTCGCCAACGTCACCCCGGAAATGACCATCTCCAAGGAAGAGATCTTTGGTCCGGTGCTGTCGATCCTTGGCTACGAAAGCGTCGATCAGGCCATCCAGATCGGCAACGACACCGAGTACGGCCTGGCCGCCTATGTCCAGTCGGCCGACCTCGCCAAGGCTCGCGAAGTGGCTTCCAAGCTGCGCGCCGGCCAAGTGTCGATCAACGGCGGCGGCGGGGACCTGATGGCTCCCTTCGGCGGCTACAAGATGAGCGGCAACGGGCGCGAGTGGGGCGATTTCGCCTTCAACGAGTTCCTCGAAGTCAAGGCGGTCCTCGGCTACGCGCCGAAGGAAGCTGCTGAATAACAACGACAAGATCCGCCCCGCGTAGGGCGGACTGATCGGCAAGCGAAAGGGCGAGGGGGCTTAAGGCCTCCTCGCCCGATCCTTGAAAGGGCCTCCGCAGTCGCGGGCGCCCGGGATGAGCGAACAGGAAAGGAGTCCCCATGGACCCTCACATCAAGGCGATGGTCGACGAGTTGGCCGCAGCGGCGGCTGGTCAGCCTGCGCCGCCATTGGACGCCATCCCGCCTGAGATGATCCGGGCCGGCTACCGCATGCAGCGGACCGCCCAGAACCTGACCGCGCCCAAGGACGTCGAGGCCCGTGACCTGCAGGTCGATGGAGCTGACGGTCCTATTGGCGCTCGGCTCTATACGCCCGCCGGCGCGCCGGCCGTGACGCCGGGCCTCGTCTATTTCCACGGCGGCGGCTTCGCCATCGGCGACCTCGAAAGCCATGACGGCCATTGCCGGCGTCTGGCCAGCTTCGCGGGGATCCGTGTCCTCGCTGTCGACTACCGACTGGCGCCGGAACACCCATTCCCGGCCGGCCATGACGACGCCCTGGCGTCGGTGAAGTGGGTCTTCGACCACGCCGCCGAGCTCGGCGTTGATCCCGCTCGCATCGCGGTCGGCGGCTGCTCGGCCGGCGGCAACCTGGCGGCCTCGGTCTCCATCGACCTGAAGAACGATCCGAAGCGCAAGCTGGCCTTCCAGCTGCTGCTCTATCCCGGCATCTGGCCCGACGTGGAGACCCAGTCGCGCAAGGACCTGGACGGCCCGATCCTGACCAAGGCGGCGATCGCTTGGTTCGACAAGTGCCTGGCGGTCGGCGACCATCCCCAGGCCGCCCGCGCCAATATCGGCGCGAAGGCTGATGTGACCGGAACCCCTCCAGCCCTGGTGGTCACCGCCGGCTATGATCCGCTGAAGGACGAGGGTCGCGACTACGCCGCGCGCCTGAACGCCGCAGGCGTGAAGGCGACCCACGTCGAGTACGCCGACCTGGTGCACGACTTCTACTTGATGGGCGATGTCTCGCCGGCGATCACGGCGGCGGCCAAGGAAACCGCCGCGACCCTGAAGGCGGCGCTGGGCTGACAATTGGTGTCATCCCGGAAGTCGCGCAGCGGCTGTCCGGGACCCATAAGCGCCTGATCATACAAGGAGCGCACGGCGGATCGGCGGATGTGCTCGCGCCGCCGCGTGAATGGGTCCCGGTCTTGCTCCGCAAACCGGGATGACAATTGGGTTCAGTCGCGCAGCACCTTGCTGATGCTCCTTCGGCGGATCAGAGCCGTTCCATGCGCAGCCAGTTCGGTTTGCCGGCCCAGGATCTGGCGAAGGCCTGCCTCGCGGCGGCGGCGTCGACCTGGCGCCCTTGCGCGGCCTCGCTCTTAGCCAGGCCATAGAGCACCCAGCCGTTGTTGGGCGCCTGGGTGAGGGCGGCGCGGAACGCCTGGCTCGCCTCCTCGTGACGACCGGCGAGATATAGGGCCGCGCCCAGGGACTGATTGACCGGATAGTACCAGTAGGGCGGCTCCTGATAGGGGAGGCGCCGCTCGATCTCGATCGCCTTGCGGTAATGATCGATCGCTTCGTCGTAGCGCTTGGCGGCGGTGGCCTGATGGCCGCGCGCCACGTTTTCGGCCAGGGCCAGCAGGTCGCCGGCCGGCACGCCCTGCTCGATCATGCCGGCCAGGACGCCGGACTTGGCCACGGCCCGTATCGCGGCGACTTCTCCGTCGAAGCCCTTCGGATCATCCAGCTGGGCGTAGGCGACAGCCCGTGCGTAGCGCCACATGGCGGTGGCGTAGGCCAGGCGCGCGTCGGGCGCGGGCATGGCCAGGATCGCGCCCGGCTCGGCGAACTGCGCCATGGCCAGATAGGGGGCCGCGTCGATGGCCTGTACCCATCCGATCGCCGCCGAGGTCTCGGGGTCGAGGATCGTCCTGAGGCGCCGCGCCTCACTGATGGCGGTGTCCATGTCGCCGGCCATCTGCGCCGAGGTCACGATGAAATGGACGTTGTGCGGATAGTAGCCGTAGCGGACGAGGCTGTGGTCGCCGGCGCTGCGTATGAAGGCTTCGTCGGCCCGCGCCGCCGCCAGGTTCACCCGCACTGAATCAGCGTACCGCCCGCGGCCGTAGAAAATGTGCGACGGCATGTGGACGAGGTGCGCGGCGCTGGGCGTCAGGGGCTTGGCCAGGCGATCGGCGGCGGCCTCGGCGCGCTGCGGATCGGCGGCCTCCATGAGGTGGATAAAGAGGTGGGCGGCCTGCACGTGGGCGGGATTGCGGGCCAGCACGGTCTCGACCAGGCGCACCGCCTCGCCGCTGCGGCCGACCGGCGTGCGCTTGTCGGCCTCCCAGTAGTTCCAGGGGCTGGTGTCCATCACCGCCTCAGCCGCCAGAACGGCCACATCGTCGTCGGCGGGGAAGCGCCGGGCGACCTCCAGCATGGCGTCAGCATAGGCTCCGTCGAGGTCGGCGCGATTAGCCTTGGGGTCGCGCGAATAGCGGGTGGCCACGGCCTCGATCAGGGCGCGCTCCACCGGGGAGGCTCGGTCACGCAGGGCCATGGCCCTGTCCATGGCGTCCAGGGCCGCGCCGCGGTCGCGCTCGTCCATCGGGGCGTTGATGTTCGGTCCTAGCGCCACCGCCTCGCCCCACCAGCAGATGGCGCAGTCGGGGGCCAAGCGCTGGGCCGCGCGGAAGGATCGCACGGCGCCGGCGTGGTTGAAGCCGTAGGTCAACGTCAGGCCCTGGCTGAAGTATCGCCGGGCCTGGGGATTGGTGGTGGTGATCGGGAAAGCTGACCTGGTGAGGTCGTCATACAGCGGGATCGGCCCCGCCTGGCCGGCCGGCGCCGCGAAGGCCGCCGAGATCAGCAGCCGTCGCGCGAGCGAGCCCTCGGCGTCACGGTCCGTGCAGAGCGAGGCCGCCATGCGGCTAGGGTCCAGCGCGGCCAGGATTTCGGGCGAGATTTGAGGCTGAACCGGGGAACCGGCGAGCGTCAGGCCAAGCCCGGCGGCGAGCACCGCCTTCAACCCATATCCCATCTGACGTCTCCGCAGGATATTGATTGAACAGTGTTATTCTAAGTCTCGACACGGTCAAGCGCGAGCGGCCCGCCGCCCCCTCCGTCGGCGTCGCCGCCAGCTCCCCCAGCGGGGGAGCATCTAGGTTCAGTTAGATCCTCCCCTCTGGGGGAGGTGGCGCACGCAGCGCGACGGAGGGGGCTGCTGCAGGGGTCAAAGTCCCCCTCACCCGGCCAATAGGCCGGGAGCTCCCCCAGTGGGGGAGCATGTGCTAGCCGAGCAACACCGTCCGGATCGCGCCGGTCAGGCGGGCCAGCTCTTCGTCGGTCGTGACATAAGGCGGGGCGAGATAGACGACCTTGCCCATCGGGCGGATCCAGCAGCCCTGCTCGACGAAGGCCATGCAGAGCGGGCCGGTTTCCACCGGGTGATCGAACTCCACCACGCCGATGGCGCCCAGGGTGCGGACATCGACCACGCCCTTCGCCGCGCGGCAGGGTTCCAGCCCTTCGGCCAGGGCCTTGTTGATGCGGGCGACGTCGGCCTTCCAGGTCCCGGCCTCGAAGAGGTCGAGCGAGGCGTTGGCGGCCGCGCAGGCCAGCGGATTGCCCATATAGGTCGGGCCATGCATCAGGGCCGCGCCGGCGTCGTCGGACCAGAAGGCCTCGAAGATGGGCTTGCGCGCGATGGCGGCCGACAGCGGCAGGGTGCCGCCGGTCAGGGCCTTGGACAGGGTCACGATGTCGGGGATCACGCCCGAGCCCGTGCAGGCGAACAGGTCGCCGGTGCGGCCGAAGCCGACGAAGATCTCGTCGAAGATCAGCAGCACGCCGTGCTTGTCGGCAAGCCGCCGCAGGGTGCGCAGCACTTCGTCGCCGTGGAACAGCATGCCGCCGGCGCCCTGGACCCGGGGCTCGACGATGATGGCGGCGATCTCGGCGCCCTTCTGCGCCAGGGCTGCATCGAGCGCCGCCTCGGACGCCGCGTCCACTGGCAGATCGACCACATGCTGGGCCGGCATCACGCCCGCGAACAGGCTGTGCATGCCCTCCTCGGGATCGCAGATCGTCATCGTGGCCAGGGTGTCGCCGTGATAGCCGCCCCGGAAGCTGAGGAAGCGGTTCTTCCCCGTCACGCCCTGGTTGATCCAGAACTGCAGCGCCATCTTCATGGCGATCTCGACCGAGACCGACCCGCTTTCGGCGAAGAACACGTGGTCGAGGTCGCCCGGCAGCAGGGCCGCCAGCCGCGTGGCCAGGCGATAGGCCGGCTCATGCGCCAGTCCGCCGAACATCACGTGCGGGGCGCGTGCGAGCTGCTCGGTCACGGCCGCGGCGATGTGCGGGTGGTTGTAGCCATGCACGGCCGTCCACCAGGATGCGATGCCGTCGACCAGTTCACGGCCGTCCTCCAGGATGATCCGCGCGCCCTGCGTGCGGGCCACGGCCAGCGGGGCCGGAGCGGTCTTCATCTGGCAATAGGGCCGCCACACATGGGCCGCGCCCGTGGTCATCCAGTCCGGCTGCTTCGTCATACGCACGCTCCCAACATCTCCCAGGCGGGAGGGAAGGCGGCTTTAACCCAGGGCCAACCTCGTGCATACCGCGCGGCCATGACCGACAGCCTCACCGCGTTCGCCCAAACCAAGCTCACCGGCCTCGAGGCGCGCAGCCTCAAGCGCACCCTGGTTCCGACCCATCGGCTGGACGGCCTTTGGGTCGAGCGGAACGGGCGGCGGCTGCTGTCCTTCTCCTGCAACGACTACCTGAACCTCTCCCATCATCCGGCTGTGAAGGCCGCCGCCGTCGCCGCCGTGCAGGCGCACGGCGTCGGGGCCGGGGCCTCGCGCCTGGTGACCGGCGACCACCCGATCTTCACGCAGCTGGAGGCGCGGCTCGCCGCCCTGAAGGGCGCGGAGGCGGCCTGCGTGTTCGGCTCCGGCTACCTGGCCAATTCCGGGATCATCCCGACGGTGGTGGGGCAGGGCGACCTGATCCTGATCGACGATCTGGCCCATGCCTGCATCTGGTCGGGCGCGCAGCTGTCGGGCGCCCGCATCGTCGCTTTCCGCCACAACGACGTCGAAGATCTCGCCGCCAAGCTTGGCGCCCATCGCGCCGAGGCCGGCCGCGCCCTGATCGCCACCGACGGGGTCTTCTCGATGGACGGCGATCTCGCCCCGCTGGACAAGATCAGCGCCCTGGCCCAGGCGCATGACGCCTGGCTGCTGGTCGACGACGCCCACGGCCTGGGCGTGGTGGGCGAGGGGCGCGGCGCGGCGGCGATGTTCCCCGGCGCCAAGGTCGACCTGGCCATGGGCACCTTCTCCAAGGCGCTGGGCGGCTACGGCGCCTATGTCTGCGCCAGCCAGCCGGTGATCGACCTGCTGAAGACCCGCGCCCGCACGCTGGTCTACACGACCGGCCTGCCGCCGGCGAACGCCGCCGCGGCCTTGGCGGCGCTCGACATCATCGCCTCTGATCCGGAACTGGTCGCAGCCCCGCTGGCCAAGGCCCGCCGCTTCACCCGCGCCCTCAACCTGCCGGACGCCACCAGCGCGGTGGTGCCGATCCTGATCGGCGAGGCTGACCGCACCCTGGCCGCCGCGCGCGAACTGGAGACGCAAGGCTTCCTCGCCGTCGCGATCCGGCCGCCGACGGTGCCGGAAGGCACGGCCCGGCTGCGGCTGGCCTTCACCGCCGGCCATCCTGACGCGGAGATCGACCGGCTGGCGGCGGCGGTGCGCCCGCTGGTGAACGTATGAAACAGACTCTGTTTGTCTCCGGCGCCCACACCGATGTGGGTAAGACCTATGTCGCCTGCGCGATTCTGCGCGCCGCTCGCGCCAAGGGGCTGAGCGTCGAGGCGCTCAAGCCTGTGGTCAGTGGGTTTGATCCGCAGGACTGGGGCCAGAGCGATCCGGGCCGGCTGCTGGCGGCGCTGGACCGTCCGCTGACGCTCGAAACCCTGGACGCGATCTCGCCGCTGCGGTTCGACGCGCCGCTGTCGCCGCCGATGGCGGCGCGGCTGCAGGGCTATGACCTGCGCCTGGCGCAACTCACCGACTTCTGCCGCGCGGGCCTGACGGCCAGCGCCGCCGACCTCACCTTGGTTGAAGGCGTCGGCGGGGTGATGTCGCCGATTTCCGAGGACGCTACCGGGCTCGACCTGATGCAGGCGCTGGCCTTGCCGACCGTGCTGGTCGGCGGCTCCTATCTGGGCGCGATCAGCCACACCCTGACCGCCATCGAGACCCTGCGCGCGCGCGGCCTGGCGATCCACGCCGTGGTGGTCAGCCAGAGCGCCGAACCCGACGCGCCCGATTTCGTCCAGACCGTGGACAGCGTCGCCGCCTTCGCGGGCGATCTGAAGGTGATCGCGGCGGCCCGCGATGATCAGGCCTGGGCGGCTCAGCTCGTCTAGATGTGAGCTGCAGGTAGGTTGTCCATCCGATCCTGATCGAGGAGGCTGGAGTTGCGAAGCTTCAGCGAGTCGGAGGACCGGATGAACGTGCACAAGAATGCTCGCACGACGGTGCGCAGTCGAGCCGAGCTGGTTCGGCGGGTGCTGGAGGAGGGCCAACCGGTGAAGACGGTTGCCTTGGCCTTCGGCGTGGATGTGAAGACCGTCTACAAGTGGGTCGAGCGGTTCGAAGCCGCAGGTCCGAAGGGCCTGGAGGACCGGTCCTCCAGGCCGCGCCGGCTGCGCGAGCCGACGCCGGCGGAAACGGTTGAGCGGATCATCGCGCTTCGCCGTGAGCGGCGCACGGGCGAGCAGATCGCGCGCGAGACGGGGGTCTCGGCCTCGACGGTGAGCCGCATCCTGCGGGAGGCCAAACTCAGCCGGGCGAAGGACCTGGAGCCGGCCGCTCCGGTGGTCCGCTACGAGCGCGAGCACCCTGGCGAGTTGATCCACCTGGACATCAAGAAGCTCGGCCGCTTCGAGGCCGAGGGCCACCGCGTCACCGGCGACCGCCAGGCCGGTCGCTCCCGCGGCGCCGGCTGGGAGTTTGTCCATGTCTGCATCGACGACGCCTCGCGCCTGGCCTTCAGCCAGATCCTGCCCGACGAGAAGAAGGAGAGCGCGGTCGCCTTCCTGCTGGCGGCCGTGGCCTACTACGCCAGCCTCGGCGTCACCGTGGCCCGGGTGATGACCGACAACGGCTCCTGCTACAGGTCCCACGCCTTCCGCAAAGCCTGCGCCGAGCTCGGCCTGAAGCACATCCGCACCAAGCCCTACACGCCCAAGACCAACGGCAAGGCCGAACGCTTCATCCAGACCGCGCTCAGGGAATGGGCCTACGCCTGCGCCTATCCCAGCTCAGACCGCCGCGCCGCCGAGCTGCCGATCTGGCTTCATCGCTACAACTGGCATCGGCCGCATGGCGGGATAAAGTCACAAACACCCATCAGCCGGCTCGGCTTGGATCGGGACAACCTGTTGAGGCTCCACATCTAGATCACGCCCAGCGCGTCCCACATCGCCATGGCCAGGCCGAAACCGCGCATGTCGCCGGTGGTGGTGGGGGCCATTTTATTCATGACGTAGGCGAAGCTGGTGCGGGCATCCATGTCGATGATCGCGATCGACCCGCCATAACCGCCCCAGAAGATGGTGTTGGGGTTGGGCAGCGGCGTGACGCCGCCCGCGAGCCCGAAGCCGAGGCCAAAGCGGGCGGGCATGCCCAGGATCAGGTCCTGGCCCTCGACCTGCAGTTCCAGCGCTTTGCGGCAGCCGGCCTCGGACAGGAACCGCCGGCCCTTGGCGACGCCGCCATTGGCCAGGATCGCGTGGATCTCGGCCACTGAGCGCGCATTGCCGGTCCCGCCTGCAGCCGGGATCTCGGCCCCGCGCCAGGCGCGGGTGCGGGTCTCGCTGACGTCGATGCCGGGGTTGTTCGACATGTTGGCCTGAAGTTCGGACTCGGCGCGGTCGGAAATGGTCGAGCCGGGCGGCGGCGGGATCAGGTCGGCGACCCGGGCGTCCTCGGAGGCCGGCAGGCCGATGTGGAAGTCGGCGCCCAAGGGCCCGGCGATCTCCTCGCGAAACACCGTGCCCAGCGACTTGCCGGTGATGCGCCGCACGACTTCACCGACCAGGTAGCCCTGGGTCATGGCGTGATAGCCGGGCGCGGTGCCCGGCTCCCAATAGGGCGCCTGGGCGGCGAGCAGGCTGGTGGCCTTGTCCCAGTCGTAGAGGTCGTCCTTGGTGATCGGTTCCTTCCAGCCCGAGAGCCCGGCGCTATGGCTCATCAGGTGGCTGACCTTGACGTTCTCTTTCCCGGCGGCGGCGAATTCGGGCCAGTAGCGCGCCACCGGGGCGTCGAAGTCGAGCTCGCCGCGGTCGGCGATCAGCAGGGCGGTCATCGTCTTGGTCGTGGAGTAGACGTTGACGATGGTGTCCTGTTCCCAGGAGCGCGTGCGCGCCTCGTCGGCGAACCCGCCCCATAGGTCGACGACCGTCTCGCCTTCAAGCGTGGCGCAGAACGCCGCGCCGACGTCGGCGCCGCTGGCCAGATTGGCGTCGAACGCCTCGCGGACCGGCGAGAACCTGTCGTGTGCGAACCCGTCCGCGGTGTCGCGAGCCATGGCGCCTGCTCCCTGTTTTCAGTCTTCTGCGTCGAACCTACGACGAGGAGGCAGGGTCGCCTAGGCTTTGCAAAGGTCAGTCGGCGGCGCGGTCCCGTTTGCGCTGGGCTACGGCCAGGACGCTCATGCCGACCAGGGCTGAGAGCAGCGATCCGGCGATCACGCCCATGCGGACCTCGGTCTGGGCCAGGGTGTCGTTGGGATCGAAGGCCAGGCCGCCGATGAACAGGCTCATGGTGAAGCCGACCCCGCAGAGCAGCGAGACGCCGTAGATTTCCAGCCACTTGGCGCCGGTCGGGCGCCGGGCCAGCTTCAGGCCGATCACCACGGCGGCGACGCCGAACACGCCGATCTGCTTGCCGACGAACAGGCCGAGCGCGATGCCGATCGGCACGGGACTGAGCAGGGTCGAGAACGACAGGCCCTGGAACGAGAAGCCCGCCGCGGCGAAGGCGAACAGCGGCAGGATCAGGAACGCCACATAGGGATGCAGGCTTTCCATGAAGTGCTTCAGCGGCCCCTCGTGTCCCGGCTTGCGCGGGTCGATGGGCACGGTCATGGCCGCGGCCACCCCGGCCAGCGAGGTGTTGACCCCGCTCTTCAGGCAGAAGGCCCAGGCTAGGGCGAAACAGGCCGCGTAGAACAGGTAGGGCGCGGTCTTCCACTTCGACATCAAGGCCATCAGGCCGATGGCCGCCCCGGCGCCGGCCAGGGCGTAGAGGTTGACGTCGGCGGTGAACAGGATGGCGATCAGGGCCACGGCGCCAAGATCGTCGGCGATGGCCAGGGTCAGCAGGAAGATCCGCAGCGACGACGGCAGGCGCGGCGCGACCATGGCCAGCGCGGCCAGCGCGAAGGCGATGTCGGTGGCGGTCGGCGTCGGCCAGCCCTGGGGCGCGCCGCCGGCCCCGGTATTGAACAGCAGATAGACGCCGGCCGGGGCGACCATGCCGCCCAGGGCCGCCAGCACCGGTAGGGCCAGGCGCCTTGGATTGGAGAGCTCGCCCCGCAGAATTTCGTGTTTGATCTCCAGGCCGACGACGAAGAAGAAGATCGCCATCAGCCCGTCCTTGATCCACTTGTAGACCGGCTTCACCTCGTGGAAGGCGCCGATCTGGACGGGGATCTCGTGCTTGATGAAGGCGAAGTAGTGCTCGGCCCAGGGCGAATTGGCCAGGATCACCGCGGCCAGCGCCGCCGTCGTCAGGATCAGGCCTGAGGCGCTTTCGGTCTTCAGGAAGTCGAGCGTAAGTTTGCGAGCCATGCTGTCGGTTAGCATGACCGTACCGGCCGGGCACGGCAATCGGACGTTGTTGGCGTCGAAGTGATCGCGTCGGCGCGGCTTGCCCCGCGCGGGCGTGTGCGCCATCTGGAAGCCATGCCCGTCTCCCCCGCCTACCGCCCCGATCCTCGCGTCCAGCAGTTGGGGGGCGAGTTCGCCGATCCGGTGGCGGCCGCGGACTTCCCGATGACCACCCTGAGGTTTCGCAACGACCGGGCCGCGGCGAGCGTAGGGCTCGACACCCTGACCGACGCCGAGTGGATCGCGCATTTCGGGCGGTTCGAGCCGCTGCCCGGCAACCTGCCCCAGCCGCTGGCGCAGCGGTATCACGGCCATCAGTTCCGCGTTTACAACCCCGACCTCGGCGACGGGCGCGGCTTCACCTTCGCCCAGATGCGCGAGGCTGGAACGGGCCGGCTGCTGGAGCTGGGGACCAAGGGGTCAGGCCAGACGCCCTGGTCACGGGCCGGCGACGGGCGGCTGACCCTGAAGGGCGGCGTGCGCGAGCTGCTGGCCACCGCCATGCTGGAGGCGCTGGGCGTTCCGACCTCACGCTCGTTCTCGCTGATCGAGACTGGCGAGCAGCTGACCCGCGGCGACGAGCCCAGCCCGACCCGGTCGGCGGTGCTGGTGCGCCTGTCGCACAGCCACGTCCGTTTCGGCAGCTTCCAGCGGCACGCCTTTTTCCAGAGCGCCGAGCGGGTGGGCCAGCTCGTCGATCATGTGGTCGAGGTCTATTATCCGGAGCTTGCCGATGCAGCGGATCGGCCGACGGCCCTGCTGCAAGCCGTTATCGGCCGCGCCGCGCGGCTGACGGCTCGGTGGATGACCGCGGGGTTCGTCCACGGGGTGCTGAACACCGACAACATGAACATCACCGGCGAGAGCTTCGACTACGGCCCCTACCGGTTCCTGCCGCGCAACGACCCCAACTTCACCGCCGCCTATTTCGACAGCTCGGGTCTCTACAGCTTCGGCCGTCAGCCGGAGACGGTGTTCTGGAACCTGCAGCAGCTGGCCGGGACCTTCACCCTGGTCACTGATCAGGCGGGCTTGATCGAGGCCTTGAACAGCTTCGGGCCGGCCTATCGCACCGAACTGGCGACGGCCCTGTTGGCGCGCTTGGGTCTGACGAGTCGGTCGGCGGAAGCCGATGTCGCCCTGGCGAACGCGGCGTTCCGAGGCCTCGCCAGTGGCGGCGAGCGACTGCGGTGGGAGCCGTTCTTCTTCGACTGGTTCACCGGTGATGAGGCCCGCGCGTTGGCGAGCCTGCGCGGCGACATCTACGCCGGCGAAGCCTTCGCCGAGTTCCGGGGGCTTCTGAAGGGCTTCGAGCGCGAGCGCCCCGAGCGGCTGGCCGATCCCTATTTCGCCGCCGCCGAGCCCCAGGAGCTGCTCTACGAAGAGATCGAGGCGATCTGGGCCGACATCGCCGAGCGTGACGACTGGACTACGCTCCACGCCAAACTCGCCGCCATCGAGACGGCCCGAACCGCCTACAGCCTGGCCTAGGCTAGGCGGGCTTGCGCGAAGCCGTCTGGGCAAGGACCACCCCGCCCAGCGCGACGGCGGCGCCCAGCGCCTGGACTGGGCCCAGGGCCTCGGAGAACAGCACCCAGCCTAGCAGGGCGGCGACCACCGGCTGGACCAGAACCACGACCGAGGTGGTGGCGGCCGGCAGGCGGCCGAGCGCCCAGGCGATGGCGCCTTGCCCGGTCACGTGCATGAGCGCCAACCCGGCGACCGCCATCCAGCCGCCCGGGGAGCGGGGCATGAGATCTTCGCCCAGCACGACGGCCGCCAGCAGGAGCAGGGGCGCGCTGACCACCCCTGACCAGAACATGATCCGGGTCGCGCTGGCGGTGCGGCGTCCGGCGCTGATGGCGAGGAAGTAGGCGGCGTACCAGCCGGCGGTCATCAAGGAGAGCGCATCGCCCAGCGGCGGGTTTGACCCGGGGGCGTTGGCGCCGCGACCGATGGCCATCAGCCAGGCGCCGGCCACAGCCAGGGCGACGGCCCCGATGAACAGGTTGGCCGGACGCTGCTTCAGGAAGATCCAGGCCACCGCCGTCACCACCACCGGGGTCAGGTTGGTCAGGACCGTGGCGTTGGCGACCGAGGTGAAGGCCAGGGCGTAGTGCCAGAAGCCCAGGTCGCCGGCGAAGGCCAGCCCCGCCAGCAGCGCAAAGCCGTTCGCCTTGCCGACCCCGCCGTCGGTCCGTTGCGCCATGAGCGCCAGCAGCGGCAGGGCAAGGGTCACGCGCCAGAAGCCGACCGCGGCCGGGCCGGCGTCGGCCAGCCGCACCAGGATCGGCGCGAACCCGATCACCGCCGCGCCCGTCACCAGCACGGCCAGAGCCTTGAGCCGGCCGTCGTCTCGCACCGAGGTCGCCTCAGTCAAAGCCCATCTCCCGCCGCAGGGCCTCCGGCGTCACGCCGTGCGCACGCAGGTCCCGCAGCGTCTGGGCCTTGTCGCGCTTGGCGAAGCGCTTGCCGTCGGCGCCGGTGAGCAGGCGGTGGTGGCGATAGATGGGGGTCGGCAGGTCGAGCAGGGCCTGCAGCAACCGCTGGACATGGGTGGCCTCGAACAGGTCCTGTCCTCGGATCACATGGGTGACGCCTTGCAGGGCGTCGTCGACCACCACGGCCAGGTGATAGGCGACGCCGACGTCCTTGCGGGCCAGCACCACGTCGCCGCCCAGAGCCGGGTCGGCGGTGATCAGGCCATGTTCGCCGTTCGGGCCGTGGCCTTCTTCGCGGAAGGTGAGGGGGCGGCCGCCGAGGGCGGTCTCCGCGGCGTCCAGCGACAGTCGCCAGGCATAGGGTTCGCCCGCCGCGAGGCGCTGGGCCTCTTCCTCGGCGGGCAACGCCGCGCCACGCCAGGCGTCCATGGCGCCGTGCGGCGCGCGGCCGATATCCTCGGCGATATCCTTGCGGGTTCGGAAGCAGCGATAGATGAGGCCGGACGTCGCCAGCGCCGCGAGCGAGGCGTGATAGTCGTCCAGGTGTTCGGACTGCCGCCGCACCGGCACGTCCCAAGCCAGGCCCAGCCAGCTCAGGTCCTCATAGACGGCGGTCTCGAATTCGGGACGCGAGCGGGTGGCGTCGATGTCCTCGATCCGCAGGACGAACCGTCCACCAGCCGCGCGTGCGGCCTCGTGCGCGGTCAAGGCCGAGAAGGCGTGGCCGCGGTGCAGGTATCCGGTCGGCGAGGGGGCGAAACGGGTGATGAACACCCGTCAGCTTTAGTCCTGCTGATGCGACGCGAAAATGCCCATGTGCTCAAAAACGCCCCGCAGGAACGCTTCTTCGCCGCCCATGGTGATCTTCAGGTGGTCGAACTGCTTGAAGGCGACCATTTCGGCCAGGCCGTGCGCGGCGCACCAGGCCGCGGTGGTGGCCAGTTCCAGCTCGGTCTCGTCGAGCGGCGAGGCGCCGGCCTCGACCAGGGTGTCGCGAACCTGGCAATAGGCGCTGTCGTTGTCGGCGTGCAGGTGCTCGGGCAGGTTTTCCTTGTCGCGCGAGCAGTCGTACATCACGCGATAGAGCGCCGGGTTGTCGCGGGCGAACTTCACATAGGCCACGCCCAGCGCCGTCAGCTTGTCGCGCACCGAGGTCTGCTTGGCGCGGGCCTCGGTCATCAGTTCGTTCAGCAGGTCCCAGCCCTCGTGGGCCACGGCGTCCAGCAACTCGCCCTTGTCCTTGAAGTGGTGGTAGGGCGCGGCCGGGCTGACCCCGGCCTCTCGCGCCACCGCGCGCAGCGAAAGAGCGGTCGGCCCCTCGTTCTCTAGCAGCCGGCGAGCCGCATCGATCAGGGCGCGGCGAAGATCGCCATGGTGATAGGGCCTGTTGTCGGCGGCTGCAGCTTCTCTCATGGCGGGCACTCTAAATCTGAATCTGGACGGCGTAAAGATCATCTTGACGCCGTTTAGATCGCTGCTATCTTAGCATTGTTCAAATAACAAACGCCCCCGCTCCCCCGGGGGTTCAAACTGAAAGGTGTGTGTCATGTCTCTCGCTCGTTTGACCCATTTCGAACGGCTTATCGACCGGTTCGTCCCGGTGGCCCTGATCGTGCTCAGCATTGGGCTGGCCGTGGCCACGGTCTCAGTCGGCGCGTAACAGCCGACCAGGTCGTTATTACCGATTTTGGAAAGGGGGCCGTTTCGGCCCCCCTTTTGTTGCGCCGCGCGGCCTATGCAATTTCGCATAGCTTACATCGTAAAATGTATCTGTACATTGTTTAGATGCGGGCCTATCTAAGCATTGTCCAGATCGGACAGGGGCTCGGCGGAGGCCGGGGCTTAGAACCAAGACAAGGAATGAAACAATGTCTGCTCTCACCAATCTCGGCCGCTTCTTCGACAACTCCGTCGCGGTGGTCTTCGTCCTGATCAGCCTGAGCCTCGCCGGCGCGACCGCGGTCGTGGGCGTCTGAATGTCGGCGATCGGCGCCCTGTCCGGGCGATCTTTCCCGGACGGGGCCATTGCGCTCCAGGTCATGGAGCTGTCTTAATTTCTGGCCTATAATTCTCACGTCACGGGAGTCTCCCAAACGGGCGATTCGCCGGGAAGCTCGGATCGCGAAAAGGGGCCTGTCTTCAGTCTCTACGCGTACACCATAGGAGCAGGTGTGCTCCCTGGGAGGCCCGATCATGCAGGTGCTTAGCCACCCGCCGTCAGGTTGGCCTTGTCTCGTGCTGAATGCGGACTTCCGTCCCCTCAGCTATTATCCGCTGTCCCTCTGGCCGTGGCAGGAGGTGATCAAGGCGGTGTTCCTGGATCGTGTCGACGTGGTCTCGACCTATGACCAGGAGGTACGCTCTCCCTCATTCGCCATGCGGCTCCCCAGCGTCGTCTCGCTGAAGCATTACGTCCCCCAGGACCGGCCGCCGGCCTTCACCCGCTTCAACCTGTTCCTGCGCGATTCCTTCGCCTGCCAGTACTGCACGGTGAGCGACGACCTGACGTTCGACCACGTGGTGCCGCGCTCGCGGGGTGGGCGCACGACCTGGGAAAACATCGTCACCGCCTGCGCGCGCTGCAATCTGATGAAGGGCGGGCGCACGCCGGCCGAGGCGCATATGCACCCGTTCCAGAAGCCGCGCCGGCCGACGTCCCATGAGCTCCAGGATCGCGGCCGCAGGTTCCCGCCGCACCACCTGCACAAGAGCTGGCTCGACTACCTCTACTGGGACATCGAGCTGGAGGCTTAGGGGGGAGCTAGCAGCGCCCGACGTTCATCGTCCTCGTCATCCTAGGCCTTGTGCCTAGGACCCCTCTATCGGTGGCGAGGCGATGCAGGGTGAGGCGCATCGGCTGCGCCACCGTTTAATGTTCTGTGCGACGGTGAAAGGGGTCCTAGGCACAAGGCCTAGGATGACGAGGGGCCTACTTCGCCGGCAGGACCCGCATGGCCAGCATCTCGCGGTTAGGGCGGCTGATGCCGTAGAGCACGCCGGGCTGGCTCTCATCCCAGTCGATGGCCTGGCCTTCGACGGGCACGCTGATCGTCCCGACGTGGTCGAGCACCGATCCGCCCTTGGGCAGGGCCAGGATGTAGAGCTCGGGGTGATCGTGGCCGGTGATGTAGAGCCGCCCGTCAGGACCCCAGCCGCCGCCCGATGAGCTCATCGGCTTGAAGCGGTCGAGGATCGATTGCGGGAAGCTCCAGCTCTGCGTCTTGCGCCACTGGTCGTCGAACCGCACCAGGGCCGTGTGGCGGTGATCGCGCGGGGCCTCGCCGCCCTTGCCGTCATAGTTGGCGAAGGCCGCCCACCAGGCGCCGTCCTTGCGGTCGATCCAGGTGATCGAGCCGGTCCCGAGGCCGAGCGCCACGGTGCGCAGGTGGGTCATGGTCGCCGGATCGAAGAACTCCACCGAACTGGTTTGCGGAACCGCCGGGAAGTTGGAGCTGGCGCAGACCAGCTCCCTGCTGATCACCGCGCAGGAATTGATGTGCGGATAGCGGGCCGGATCGCCCTTCCACTCCGCCACCTTCATTCCGGTCTTCTTGTCGTATTTGGCGATGGTGGAGTTGGCCACGGCGTAGACGTGGTCACGGTCGACCGCCACGCCCTGCCGCGCCTCGGGGGCCGAGTAGCGGCGCAGGACTTCGGCCGAGCGCGACGGGGCTGAACCCGACGGGGCGGCGGCCTCCTGGGCCGAGGCGGCCGAGGCGACCAGCGCCCCGGCCAGAACCAGATATCTGATCATCGCCGTCGTCCTTAGAAGTTCAACGCCGCGCCGACCCAATAGGTGCGGCCGTAGTTGGCCCACTCCTGCAGGTAGCGGCGGCCTGGGCCGGTGACTTCCTGGCGGCCGGTGTTCGAGAGATTCTGGCCCTCGACGAAGACCGTCAGGTTGTCGGTGAAGCGCCACGAGACGCTGGCGTCGAACAGGTGCCGGCCCTTCCAATACTGGTCGGAGTTCGGGTTGGCGTCGTTGATCGTCTCCAGCTGGCCGCCGATGTAGTTGTGCGAGACCCGGGCCTCGAACGGGCCGCGCTGATAGTAGATCGACTCGTTGGTGGTGATCTCCGGCTGTTGGAACAGGCCGGTGACCCGCGGGCCGGCCGAGGTCAGGAAGGTGAACTCGGTGTCCAGCCAGGTGATGTTGCCGTTAAAGCCGAAGCCGTCGAAGGGCTCGGGCAGGAAGGTGAAGGCCTGCTGCACCGCGAATTCCACGCCGCGGATCTTGGCCGACTGCGCGTTGCGCGGGGTGGAGACCAGCACGCTCTCCGGGCCGCGGCCGACATCCAGGGTCTCGGTCGAGGACAGGGTGAAGATCTCATTCTCGATGTCCTTGGAGAACACCGCCAGCGAGACCATGCCGTCGCGCGGATAGTACTCGACCGACAGGTCGAGCCCCCGGCTTTCGCGGGCCTTCAGGCCCGGATTGCCGCGCGATAGGGTCGGCTGGCTGCCGTCGAAGTTCAGCCCCTCGGTGGCGGCCAGCGAGCCGTAGTCGGGGCGCCCGATGGTGTTGGTCCAGGCGGCGCGGACGACGAGGTCCTGCATCGGCTTCCACTCCAGGTGCAGGCTGGGCAGCCAGTTGCCGTAGGAGCCGGAGTTGCTGACCGGGGTCAGCTTGCCGCCGCTGTTGCGCAGGGCGTCGGATTCCACCTCGGTGCGCTCGTAGCGAAGGCCGCACAGCAGGGTGAAGTCGCCCCAGGAATAGCTGGCCTGGGCGTAGGCGGCGTAGATGTCTTCCTGGACTTCGTAGTCGCCGGTGGGGGCCGCGACGCTGGTGACGAACCGGCCGCGGTTGGCGTTGAAGAAGGTCATGGCCTGGCCCGCGTCGATGCGCGGCGAGACCAGATAGCGGCCGGCGATCAGCTCGCTGGGACCGGGCTTGTCGACCTCGGCCAGGCTGTAAACGAAGCCAGGCCCGGCCCGATAGGTGGTCTGGCTGGAGTTGAGCTCGCGCTTGGTGGTGCGCAGCAGGCCGCCGAACTTGGCCTTCAGGGCGCCATCATTCGCCCCGTCGTCGAAGGCCAGGTCGAACCGCGCCTGGCCGGTCTTCTCACTGGTCTCGGTCAGCGCGTCCCGATGCTGTTGCAGCATGTAGTTGGCCGGGTTGCGCATGGCCGCGTCGTTCACCGGGGTGAAGACCGGGAACAGCGGGTTGGCGGTGTCGTAGTTGAACGCGTAATTTCCGGCCTGGGCGTCGACCGTGCGGAACTCCACCGAGTGGTTGGGCACCTCGAGCGCGGCCTGCGAGTAGACGAGGTCGCCCGACGCCGTCCACTGCGGGGCGAAGTCCCAGGCGAACTCGGTCCGCGCCAGGCTGATCTCGCGCTTGGTTATCGGTTGGTTCAGCTGAACGACGCCGCGGCCGCGGGCGAAGAAACCGCTGGTCGGGGTCTGGTTGGCCACGTTGCCGATGGGCTCGATGCGATACTCGATCCGCTCTTCGTCATCCTCCATGCGGGCGAACAGGCCCGAGGCCTCCCAGCGGAAGGTGTCGCTGGGGCGGTACTCGATCTTGCCGTTCACGCCGCTGCGCTGCTTGGTGTTGTTGTACCAGAACAGGCGGCTGTAGGCCGGGACCTGGATGCCGTTGCCAGTCGGGGCGCCGGAGGCCACGGGCGCGCCGGCGGCGGTGTATTCGCGCACCGAGGGGTCCTGCGACTCCACCTGCGGGATGTCGTAGTCGAGCTGCTCGTGCGAGGCGCCGATGACCACGCCCCACTGCTCCTGGTCGCCGAAGGTCATGCCGGTGGCGAAGGCCAGGCGATAGGACGGCTTGTCATTGCGCACGCCGCCGCTGCGCTCGTAGTCGCCATAGGAGGCCATGCCGTTGAAGAACGGCCGGCCCAGGTCGAAGGCGCTGCGGGTGGTGACGTTGATGACCCCGCCGATGGCGTTGCCGTCATGCTCGGGGGTGACCGTCTTGATGACTTCCAGCCGCCCGGCCATCACCGAAGGCACGATGTCCATCGGCACGGTGCGGCCGCTTTCGTCGACCGAGGCGACCAGGGCGCCGTCGATCGTGGTGCGGTTATAGGTCGAGCGCAGACCCCGGATGACCGGGAAGCGCGGCTCGCCTTGGTCTTCCATCACCGAGATGCCGGGAATGCGGCGCAGGGCGGCGGCGGTGTTGTGGTCGGGCAGCTTGCCGATGTCGTCGGCCGACACGACGTCGGCGACCACGAAGGTGTCGCGCTTGACGGCGATGGCGGCGCGCTGAGCCTCGCGCGCGCCGGTGACGACGATCTCGTCGACCGCGCTGTCATTCGCCGCGGCGAGGACCTGGGCGGCCGCAGGCGTGGACAGGGCCGTACCGGCCAGCAGAAGAACGACGAAACCCGATATGTGTGGGCCGAAAGACATGTGCACACCCCCAGAACTGACAATGGGCGGACCACTAGGGAAGGCGCACGACGATGGGGTGACTGGCAGATGACGGGATTACGAAACACCGCGGTCCGCGGCCGTTTCGGTCCTCCCCCGCTGGGGGAGGTGGCGCGCGTAGCGCGCC
>ERZ1292637.3-Hain-H14-01um-R3-3-length-293335-cov-17_pt2 | contig 239931 bp, 212 predicted proteins | sample MGYA00564405_ERZ1292637 | MGnify/ENA primary metagenome ERZ1292637 (study PRJEB36523, sample SAMEA6512645) | groundwater metagenome | collected 2019-01-09 | study: AquaDiva: Metagenomics assemblies of 32 groundwater samples | reverse complement strand
CTTGTGGGTCGACGTCGTTCATCTTGGCGGTGACGATGAGGCTGTACATAGCCGCTCGTTGAGCTGGCGCGCGATCGCGCTCAGTTGAGCCTGGCTATGAACGGATAGGTCGGTCCCATGGGGCAGGTACTGGCGAAGCAAGCGGTTGGTATTCTCGTTCGAGCCGCGCTGCCATGGTCAGTCGGCAGCCGCGAAAAGATCCCGCTGTACGTCGTTCCGCGCGGCCGGGATCGTTGTCCGAGGCGGCGTAAGGTGCCACTTGGGCGGAAAGAAAAGATCGAGCGGCTTCGTAGTTGGCACGTAGCGCGCCTTGATCCGCGATCGATTGCTTAGGAGCTCGGGCAGAGCCTCGCGACAATATTTGTCTAGCTCGCAAAAGAGGCCTTGGCAGTCGATAGCGTGCAGCGCGCGACCGAACAGTCCCGCGAATGGCAAGCCAAGTCGCGAAAACTCATTCTCCTGTTGATCTACCATCCACCGGATGGCTTCCGACGGCGAGTAGTCACCAAGGTCCTCAAAAGCCTTCGCTAAGCCGCGCACCGCGCCAGGGCCGGCTTGAGTGTAGTCGTTCTCATCAAAATTGAAGAGCTCCGAATAGTTGAGATCGACGGCCGTTTGATAGGCCATGAACGGCCCCATCAGCGGATAGGCCTCAAGCAAGCGGACGATCGTCTCGAAGGAATTGGCTCCGAGCAGACGCGGCCCCAGCTCGTCTGCTATGAACATGTGCCGAAAGAGCGCGGCGTGGTTGCGGTGCTTCTCGTCGAACCCGAAAGCCTTGTTGGCGCAGAGGATGAAAGCGCCTGTATAGAGGCCGCCATTGCGGCGCTTGACCTCGTCGAGGGCGGCTTCGAACCGGCCGCTGGCCAGATCCTCGAGCCTTGGCGGCCCGCCGAGGACAGCGCGCAGGCCGCGCCAGGTCTCAATCTTGCTGAAGGTCCGAAATGCCACGATCTGGAAGGCTCGATCGATCGCGGTGCCGGCATCCTCCGCATAGCAGACGTCGCGGATCATGAACTGCGAGACGCGGTCGGCCGCCCGATACACGTTGCAGAACTTGTACTCGCGCAGAATCCGATCGTCGGTCCAGGGCGCCCTCTGGCCCGCCAGGCGTCGCTCGAACGCGGCTTGGCGGCGCGACGCGAACGTCCAGTAGAGCTCGTAGGCGTCTTTGCGACGCGTCGGCTTGCGGCGCGTGTGGATCGCTGCCGAGGTCATTAGCTTTGCCTCATGAAGACGCCTGTCCCGTGCAGATTAAAGAAGCGCGGATCGTCCAGCAGCCGCTTGGCGGCAAACCTCTCCCCCAGGGTGTAGAGAAATCGGTCGACGCCGGTGAAATGGTCGAACACGATCGCCCCTCCCGGCAAGATGCGATCTTGCACCACCTCCAGGGCGGCCGCGGCGCCCGAGTAGTTGTCGGTGTCGATGAAGGCCAGCACGATGTCCTCATGGGCCAGTCGCTTGGCGGTGTCGACGATGTCGCCAGCCACGACTTCGATGTTGCGACCTTCGAGGTATCGGCGAGCTTCGGCGATATCGAGGAAGACGCAGTCTGGGTGGGCGTACATGTCGAGCGGGCTGCGCGGCGCAGGGAAGCCGTCGAAGGTGTCAAAGCCGATCACGCGCCAATTCTTGCCCAGCTGCTCAGAGAACCGCGAAAGCAACATGGTGGTGCCGCCCCGAAACATTCCGAACTCGACAATAATCCCCTCCAGGCCGAGCCGAGCCGCGTTCTGCAGAACTTGATACTGATGTATAAGGCAATTGGGGTAGCCGTTGGCGTACGACGGCACGAGTGCGTTCGCCGTTTCGCGGGAGAAAACCTCGTCGTTGAAGCGGAAATGCGCAAAACCGGCGATCAGCAGACGGGTGGTCGGGCCGATGTGGAGCAACGCAGCGCAGATCAAATCTTCTTTGTGCAGATCGGAGGCGACTACGAGCACTGCGGGCAGATCGGCGGCAAGCGCCTCCACTGGCTTAATCTGGGCCTCATGCGGGCTGGCAGCGTCATAGACGCCGCTGAACCGGCTCTCGAGCCCCGCCGAGCGCAGCCAGGCGATAATATCAAATGTCGCAGCCGTCGAGCCGAGAATGCCGATGCGATCTGCGGCCGGCCGGACGGCGAGCTCCTGTTTAAGGGTCTCGATCAGCAAGGCGAGATCGGCCGGCGCGATATCGACACTTCGAGGCGGAGGCGCGGTCTTCATGAGGCATCCCAGGTGCGAACGAACGCGTCGGCGGCGCTCGGATGTGCCTTTGCAATCGCGGACACGAGCCGCTCGGCGTGGCGTCGCAGTTGCGCCGCTCCCGCCGCCTTGGCTTCGAGAGACTCGCCGCTGTCTACGCGCGGCCAAAGCTCTTCGAAGAGCTCGACAGCGGCTGCGAGCTCCACGCTGTCATTCTCGTCACCGGATTGGTCAACAGTCGAGAGGTCCAGCGCCGTGGTGAAGTCGTCGTCGAAATCGCTATAGGAGCGAGGCGCACCGGCCAAGCCAAGGGCGGCGGCGAGTCGGGGCGAGTCCTGCGCCAGGAACAGCTCGTACTTGAGGACGTAGACGAAGAGGTCGATGGCGGTGTCGAGCCGCGTCTCGCCTTCGATCTCAAGGCTGGTGTTCTGGAAATGCGCCAAACGATCTATCTTGCGCGCGATGTTGGGTAGGATGCTGACACGCTCGCCCCGCCGCTTCCACGCGCCGCCATAGGCCGCGTTCTTCTTGCGGTGCAGACGGTCAATGGCGGTCTTCAGCGTGATCATGGGCGTTTTTTCGGATTGGACGGTTTGGAAATAGCGCCGACAAGCGGGCTGCGGGATGTCTGACAGCAACTGCCGCGCCGGGCGGGCCAGGCGCTCATAGGCGGCTGCCGTGAAATCGTCGTCCGGGCAGGCGCTGAGCTCGTCGCGCAGCCGATCTACATCCCAAACTGCCGCACCCCACTTTAGGCGCACGGTCCGCAGGGCGGCGAGCAGGAACGGGTCGGTGATCGCTATCTCAAGGGACGCATCCGGGTCGAGTCGTATGCGCTCTTCGGCCGCGAACCAGTCCGCCAGGGCTCGATCGAACTGAGCCGGCGGCACGGCGAAGCGCGGCGTCTCGACGCCCAGTTCGTAAGGCGTTCGCCGCGGGAAATGGGCCACGACGTCTGCGGCGCGTTTGAGATGATCGCCCCTCTCGTAGAGATGGAATGACGACGCCAGGAAGTAGACTGGGCCGGCCTTGACGCCCAACCAACTTGCCAGGACCTCCTGCAGCACGCTCCATTCGAAGGCGTTGATCCCGGAGAAGCCCCACATGGCGTCGTTGCTGCGAACCGCCACATTGAGCAACAGCTCGTCATCGCGGATCAGCCAGCTGAGCCAGTTGTTGCAGGGGATGTCTTTCGAGTTGCCGAAGTCGGTCGCCGGATCGAAAAGGCTCATGACGCCGCGGCGGCTAGTTCGATCAGCCTCGAGCAGGCGGTAAACCTCCATCAGCTGGTCGACGCCGTTCCAGTTGCGCAGGCGCGGACCGTAGCCGGCGCGCCAGACCCGACCATTGTCGGCATAGGCTGCGGCCCTGGGCAGATAATGGCCCAGCCACTCGATGTCGTTACGGCCAGCCAGGACCCAAAGGGTCTCTGCGACCAGGGCGAAGGGGTCGCCGAGCCGCCCGGGGAGAAATGGAAACCGCTCGTCGGGCCGCTCGATCAGCGTGCCGCGGCCGAGCAGCTCGCGCGTCGCCTCGCCGCGGACATCGACCGCCTTGCCGTCGCGCAGGACGGCCTCGAACCCGCCGACCGTAGCGCAGCTGATGTTGCGATATCGCTCGGATCGCATCGCGAACACACCTTGTGGCGAATTAACCTTTGATCTCTGCCCTACCCGGAAGTAATGATTCTGGGCAGCTGCAAATTAAAGTTGCAACAAACGCTGAATGGCGAACGCGCTGGCACCCTTCCCCGCTCATTTCCAAGATCGGCCGGCCACTATGATCGACTATTTGCGCATCCACGTCCTCTGGGCAGACGGTTCAGTGGAAAGCCAACGCATCGCTGAGATGATCTCCACCCACTTCGACGGGCTCGGCATGGAGCGCGATGGTGTCGCCTATCGTATACCCGTGCGCTTCTCCAGTGCGCCCTGGGCGGCAGGTTCGACCCTGCCCAAGCCCGTCGACCTCACGCGCGCCGCACACAACGCTGTGGTCGTTCTGAACGATGATTTCATGTTCGAGCAGGCCGCAGCTTGGAACGACTATCTAGCTGAGACGCGCGCCGCCATAACCGCACGCGGCGAGGTGGACATCTACATCCCGTTCGGGTCGCCCGGCCGGGAGGCCGTCCCCGCATCGGACGCCGCGCGCAACACTCAATATGTGCGCCGCGACAGGTGGACCCAGCTCACCACGCCGGCGGCCCGCGACAAACGCTTGCTCCTACATGTTCTTGTGCAGATCCGGCGTTACCTGCGCACGCTTAAAGTGGACCAGCGAGATGAGCCGCTGTTTGTCAGCCATGCCAAGGCCGACGGCGACACCACGGCCCGGGCGATCATCACCTATGTCCAATCCCCGGATAACGACGTGCCGCTCGAAACCTTCTACGACGCCATGGAGCTCAACCCCGGCGAGGACTTCCAGGCGAGGTTCAAGGAGGAGATCGGCCGTGGCACGCTGATCGCGATCGTCTCAGACGTCTATGATTCGCGCCCCTGGTGCGTGTTCGAACTGACCACCGCCAAGCGGCACCGGCGTCCAATCGTGCTCGCGGACATCAATAGCGTGCGCATCAGCCGCACATTTCCCTACGGTGCCAATCTGCCGCGGGTCAGGCTCTCGCCTGCGCCCGGCGATGACGCATGGATCGATCCGCTGCTCGCCGAGGCCATGTCCGAAGGCTTGCGCTGCGACATCTTCGAGGCGCAGGCGCGCAAGGCGTTGGCCGGTGCCGATGCCCTGGTGCTGCCCCGCCCCCCCGAGCTATTCGACATCGTCGACGGTGACCCGCCTCCTAACACGATACTGTACCCGGACCCGCCACTCGGGGATATTGAAGCCGAACTGGTGCAGCGCGCCGTCGCCGCGATCGCGCCGAGCGCCAGACTCCTCACTCTGAGCGAGTACTCGGCGTGAAGCTGCAGGGCCTGAAGATTGCCATCTCGGCAAGCGACGCGCCAGACCGCGCCAGACTGGGCCTGCCTGAGCACGAGGTCGACCGCGTTGTGCTGACCCTCTGCACCACCATCGTCCGGGAAGGCGCCGAGGTGCTCTATGCTGGCAACCTCGCGCCCGACCAGTACACTTTCAAGATCTTTCGCCATCTCGCTGGTGCCTACGCATCGCGCAGCGCCACGCCGCCCTTCCAGCACATCGTGCCCGAGCCAATCGCGCGTCGATCCGGGTTTGACGCGCTGCACGCCGCCCTGCGCGAGAACGTCGCGGTCGCCCAGACCCGCATCTGCATCGGCGGCCACTTAGTGCGAGTCAGAGCCTCGAATGCCGCACTGCTGATCGGCGAAGCCAATCCTGGTCGCCGGACTGTCGAGGATGAGGCCGGTTGGGAAGCCTGGTTGGCCAGCCATCCGGTCATCGACCCGTACACGGCCTACACCGTCGCGCGAGCGGCCGTGACGGCCGAGGCCGATGCCAGGATCGCCATCGGCGGCAAGTTGGGCGTCACGGACAATGCGGCCGATCGCTATGAGGGTGCCATACCCGGCATCTTCGAAGAGGCGATCATGACGCTCGAGGCGGACAAGCCGCTGATCGCCCTGGGTGCCTATGGCGGCGCGGCGCGTGACCTTGCGATCGCGCTCGAAGTCTTGGACAGGGGCGAGCGCGTCCCACGCGGTGATCAGCAGGACGGCTATGCGGAGGCGGTCGACCGTGCCGCAGCCTTAGGGCGGCGCATCCCCGATGCGGTGCGCCCAGCCCTGAGCGCACTGGCCAACGATGATCGCGCCGAGGCGATCTCACACGCCGTTGTCGAGGCGGTTCTCAGCTGGCGAGGCGCAACCGGTCCGATCGCCTAGACGAGCTTCTGGGTTTTGAAGTCGAAGTACTTGCCGGCTGCGTCGAAGTTGATCGGGTCACCGACGACCATGTTCTGCTGGCTTTGCAGTTGCGGCCGAAGCCAATCGAGTAGCTCGGCCGCCTGATCGACCGTGAACTTTCGGATGTCCCGCGGATTCTGGTAGCCCATGTCCGCAAGGATCGCCGTGGGAACCACCGGTGCCGCGCTACCGAAGTAGACAAAGTCGTCGGAGAGCAACACCCGGTTCACGCGCGTGTCGTGCGCAGTGTTCAAGTCGCTTTGCGTGCCGTCCCACAAACTGTGGACTGAGTCCTCTTGCCGCCAGGGATCACAGACATCGGGACGATGATAGATGTTGTCACCCACCTGCTTCTTGGGCGAACCGGCTCGGTTGGCTTTGCGGGATTGATACTGTTCGTCCAGCCAGTACTGGTCGAATGAGATTGCATTGGTCACAACCATGGCGAACACACACCGCCCCGCAGGCTTCAACTTGGAGCCGGTCAGGCCAAGAATCCAATCGCCGATCTTCGCGCCCTTGCGTATGGCAGGCTTGCAACAGGCCAAGCTGCAAAGACCGTTGAACGGGTTAGGTGCGAAGCCTAGGTCGTAGCTGACAACGTAGAGATAGACGCTGTTCATCAGGCGGCACAGCCTTTTCGCGCGCCTGGCCTGGGGGCGAGCTGCTGACCGTCCGGCTTCTCCATGGGATCAGCTCGCCCCTCGATCGCGTCCATGATGCTGGCTGAGTTCCAGGACACGAGGGTGTCTCCATAGGACTTGAAGGCCTCTGGCACATCGTTCTCCGTGCCGCCGCGCTCATAGACGCCGACGATGCGCTTGCCGAGACGATACGCCGTTTCGATCTCCCAGTTCACCCAAGGACGGCTGGCGGTTTCCTTCCCGATGATGACGACGACCGTCGACGCCCATCGCATCTTCATGCGCAGGAGACGCCTGATTACCCGCTCACTGATCAGGCCCTTGTCGATCCTGGCCTGGTTGGCGGGCTTGGCGCGGATCGAGCTGTTGCGAATCTCGTAGGACTTTGCGTGCATCAGGCCGGTCAGCTTTGAGACGGTCTCGTCGTCGGCGTGGTGGTGGCTGATGAAGACGTGACGGCGGATGGCCATTTGCAGTTCCCCTTCGTCTCGAATCAGTTCGCCGCTCGATGCGTTCCCGATCAATGTACCTCAAATGTTCCGGTCAAGCTAAAGCCTTGCAGCAGGCTGGTCATCCGCGGTCCGTGCCGAGAAGCCGACGCTCCCAAGGCCCGCTAAGAGCCCTTTCCGGACAACACTTCTGAGCGTCAGATTTGTTGTCACGTCCACGGTCGAGTTGTTGGCCGAAATTGAGGCCAGCAACCACCCGTTCTCAGGCCATCAACTGTGGTCTGTGACACATCTCTCACCGACCGCAATGGCTGCCCCCGTTGATTGTTCGAAAAAACGAGCCGCAGGCGGGCCGTCCTCGCCCCTTAAAGGTTCGAGATGGCTAGGTCGGAAGGCCGACTAGAAAAGCTCCACCCACTCCCCGCCGGCAGGAACACCCCACATAGGGGCCTCGGACGGCCGGCCGCTTGGCGGCGGGCGACCGTCCCTAACGCGTCAAGGCAGAGCGATGAGCGCGCGCCGGCTGCGGAGTGCGCTCCCGGCCAGTCCGAACCCTGCGATCATCATCGCCCAGGTAGCCGGTTCAGGGACGGCGCTGCTCAAAGAGGTGGCCTCCATGGCGACATTGTCGAAATTGACTTGGCTGTAGGCGGATGCTTCCTCGGTGACACGGAAGCGAAACGACAGAGGCTGGCTGAGGGCCTCGGTCGCGTCGTAGCTCACGCTGAGGGTTCGGAAAGCGCCTGGATCGATGTCCGCCGCGCCGAAGCCGCCCGAAGAGACGACCTGGCCGCCCACGAGAATCTCGACGATGAACGCGGCGAGCGGGATGTCGAAACGCCGGCCGACGTCAGCGGTCAGGACATAACGCGTGTTCGCTCCGACGCTCGCGGCGGCGGTCTGACCCAGCACGCCGGGGGCATAGAGGTCCTTCTGAGTACCGACCCATCCTGTCTGGGCCCCATCCGGGACGTTTGCGAACAACTGCGTTGTGGGATTCTGCCAGCCCACATTGCCGCCGCTGTTGGTCCAGCCGTTGACGCCGCCGGCGCGGTAGGCGCCGTCTGTCAAAGGGGTCTCTTCGAAAGATGCGTTGCTCAAGCTGAGGACCGCAGCCTGTGCGCCGCATGCGCTGGCGACGAAGGCCGCCAGGGCGCAGCTCGCCAGTAGACTCACCGATTTCATCTTCTGCCCGTTCTTTGGTGCATGAATACAGAACGGTTTCACTAGGCGAGGCCCACGCCGACCACCCGCCCCGTTCGACCGGCGCGGCCTGGTACACGACCAAGTCGACCAATTTCCCGCAGCTTGGGAAAAGGCCGACCTCGATCAATCGATCGCTGGATCGGATGCGCCAGATCGGGGCGGTCAACAGGCGCAGACAGCCGCCGCCTACCGGACCGACTCGGCTGACCCCCCCTGCTGACGGGCGTCGTGGGCTCCGAACATCGTGGCCCCCGCCAAGGGTTGGTCGCCCAGAGAAAGCACGCGCGCCGTGGCCGCCGTCGCCGGCTGCAAGGTCGGGCTTCCCGTGACGATGCCTTCGGCGATGCCCCATGGCGCTTCCTCCGTCACCACATGGCCGCGCTGCTCGAGCAGCGCCCGCGTATCGGCCGACAGAGCGAACGGCTCGGCGTACACAACGTCCGGCAGCCACTGCATGTGGATACGCGGCGCGTCGATCGCGGCCTGCACGTCCATGCCATGGTCGATCATGTTCAGGATCGCCTGAAGCGTGATCGTGATGATCCGGGAACCGCCGGGGCTGCCGATGATCAGGGCGACCTTGCCGTCCTTCGTCAGGATGGTCGGACTCATCGAACTGAGCGGGGTCTTGCCGGGCGCGACGGCGTTGTTGGCGCCTTGAATCAGGCCGTAGGTGTTGGGCGCGCCCACCTTGGCGGTGAAGTCGTCCATCTCGTTGTTCATGACGATGCCGGTCCCACCGGCGACGCGATGCGCCCCGAACCAGTCGTTGAGCGTGTAGGTCACCGATACCGCCGCGCCCTGGGCGTCGAGCACGCTGTAATGGGTGGTGTTGCGACCCTCATGGGCCGGCGCTGCCGGGCCGAGCGCTGACGATGGCGTCGCCCGGACGGGATTGATGCTCGCCCGCAGCCGCGCCGCGTATGACCGGTCCAGGAGCTGCGCGACCGGATTGGCCACGAAGTCCGGGTCGCCAAGCTTGTTGTTTCGGTCGACATAGACGCGCCGCAGGGCCTCGGCCAGGACATGGACCTCCGCGGCTGAACGGAAGCCCATCGCCGACAGGTCGTAGCCTTCAAGGATGTTCAGCGCCTGGCAGATGGCGACCCCGCCCGAGCTGGGCGGCGCCGCCGATATGACGTGATAGCCGCGGTAGTCGCACTCGATCGGCTTGAGCTCGCGAACCTCGTACCGGGCGAAATCCTCTGGGGTGATCAGGCCCCCGCCCGCCCGGCTGGCGTCTGCGATCGCCGCCCCGATGGGGCCTTTGTAGAAGGCGTCGGGTCCCTTGGCCGAGATCAGCGACAGCGTCGCGGCCAGGTCTCGCTGCGCCAGCCGATCGCCCTTGGTGAGGAGCCGGCCGGCGGGCAGGAAGATGCGCGCCATCGCCGGGTCCTGACCCAGGCGTTCCCCCTCAAGCGCCATGACCGCCGCGTCGCCCTGCCCCAGCACGAAGCCGTCGCGCGCGAGCTTGATCGCCGGCGCCATCAGGGCGGCGCGGGACATGGTTCCGTAGAGCACGCGGGCGCGCTCCAGCCCCATCACCGTGCCCGGGACGCCGACAGCCTTCCAGCTATTGGTGGAGAGGTCTGGGATCACCTCCCCTTTCGCATCCTGGAACATCGTCGCGGTGGCGGCGATCGGCGCCTTCTCGCGGAAATCCAGGAAGGTCGTGCGCCCGTCGGCCAGGCGCACAGTCATAAAGCCGCCGCCGCCGATATTGCCGGCCTGTGGGTATACGACGGCGAGCGCGTATCCCACGGCCACCGCCGCATCGACGGCGTTGCCGCCCTTCCGCAGCACATCGACCCCGACCTCCGTCGCCAGATGCTGGGCGCTGACCACCATGCCGTCCCGCCCGGCGACCGGCGGCGGCGACGCGGCCTGTACGGCGGCGGCCTGCAGCGCCGCCAGCGCTGCGACCAAGCAAACGGCCCATCGCCGCAACCGCGACGGGAGGAGTGATCTGGTGCGCATGAGGTCTCCTGCTCCGCCTTGGTCGCCGTATATCCGACTCACCGCCGGCCATCACGCTACGCCGTATTCGGCCGTGTAATCGACACGTCCGAGCTTCCCCTCACCCATCATTAGAAAACCCGACCTTGGCGCCCGCCCAGGGATGGCCCACCTTCCCACCCGCCCGATTTGAATCGCCCCGCGTCCGCTTGCCGTGGATGCGCAGCTGGCGAGCTAGCGCCTGGAGCCCGTTGAATGACCGACACACCGGAATACACCCCGCCGAAGGTCTGGACCTGGAACAAGGAGAACGGAGGCCGGTTCGCCAGCATCAACCGCCCGATCGCCGGGCCGACCCATGACAAGGACCTGCCGGTCGGCCGCCATCCGTTCCAGCTCTATTCCCTGGCCACGCCGAACGGCGTGAAGGTGACGGTGATGCTGGAGGAGCTGCTGGCGCTCGGCCATAGCGGCGCGGAGTACGACGCCTGGCTGATCAACATCGGCAATGGCGACCAGTTCGGTAGCGGGTTCGTCTCGGTGAACCCCAACTCCAAGATCCCGGCCCTGATGGACCGCAGCGGGCCGACGCCGATCCGGATCTTCGAGTCCGGCGCGATCCTGGTTCACCTGGCCGAGAAGTTCGGAGCCTTCCTGCCGACCGATCCGGCCAAGCGCGCCGAGTGCATGTCTTGGCTGTTCTGGCAGATGGGCAGCGCGCCCTATCTGGGCGGGGGCCTTGGCCACTTCTACGCCTATGCGCCGACCAAGATCGAATACGCCATCGACCGCTTCGCCATGGAGGTGAAGCGCCAGCTGGACGTGCTGGATCGCCAGCTGGCCGAGCACCGCTACATCGCCGGCGACGAGTACACCATCGCCGACATCGCGATCTGGCCCTGGTACGGCGGACTGGCGAAGGGCGTGCTGTACGACGCTGGCGAATTCCTGTCGGTGCAGGACTACAAGCACGTTCAGCGCTGGGCCGACGCCCTGGCCGAACGTCCCGGCGTGCAGCGGGGCCGGATGGTTAACCGCACCTGGGGCGAGCCCTCCACCCAACTTTATGAACGCCATGACGCCAGCGACTTCGAGCTGAAGACGCAAGACCGCCTGACTGAGGCGAAATAGGACCCATCATGACATTTGAGACGACACTATCGCTGGCCGGTCCTCTGCGCCGTCCCCGCCAGATGCTGGGCGATCAGGAATATGGTGGCCACGCCTCGATCCACGACGACTCGATGGCCGAGAAGCTAGGCTTCCGGGCCGGGCCGATCGAGGGGCCGACCCATTTCAGCCTGTTCCCGCCCCTGCTGGAAAAGATCTGGGGCAAGACCTGGTTCGAACGCGGCTGCATTTCGTCCCACTACCTGAACATGGTGGTCGAGGGCGAAGAGGTCCGCGCCTTCGCCGAGATCCCGGCCGACGGGGCGACGATGACGAGGGTCTGGGCCGAGAAGGCCGACGGCACCCCGGTGCTGGAGGCCAGCGCCAGCATCGGCCCTAATGCGGGCCCGACGTTGTTGGAGCGCCGTATGGCGGCGCTGCGCCCGCCCGAAAAGCTGCTGATCCTCGAAGACCTCCATGTCGGGATGAAGGGCGCGGTGGACGAGCATGTCCGCATGGACGCCGACCAGCATATGGGCGCGCTCTATCCGTTCAGCCTGAACCAGAAGCTGGCGGCGATCACCGAAACCTCGCCCTGGTACTCCGACGCGGCGGCCTCGCCCTGGGGCCGTGCGATCATCCCGCTGGAGATGATCAGCGTGCTGGCCGAGCATTCGAGCCGGCTGGCGGGCTTCCCGGTCAAGGGGCCGGCGGTGGGGCTGTTCGCCGACCAGGAGATCTCGTTGATCGACGGGCCGCTGTTCGTGGGCGAGGACTATGTGTTGCGCCGTGAGATCGTGGCCTTGGCCGAGAGCAAGCGCACCGAGTCCTATTGGGTGCGCACCCGCATCTTCGACGCGAGCGGCGAGCGCCAGGTGGCCGAGATGCTGCTCAACCACGCGACGCTGAAGCATTCATACGCCGGATACGCCGACGCGGGCTAACGCCTGCCGGCAAGGGAGATCAAGACATGGACGTGAAAGACAAGGTCGTCGTCGTCACGGGCGGCGCCGACGGGATCGGCGCGGCCCTGGCTCGGCGTTTCGCCAAGGCCGGCGCGGCCCAGGTGGTGGTGGTCGACCGTAATGGCGAGGGCGCGGCGGCGGTCGCCAAGGAGATCGGCGGCGAGGCGGTGGCGCTCGACGTGACCGACGGCGAGGCGATGGCGGCCATGGTCGCCGACATCGAGGCGCGCCACGGACGGATCGACCTGTTCGTCTCCAACGCCGGGGTCGGCGACGGCGATCCGGACCGCAACAACGCCGCCTCCTCGCCCGACGCCGTGTGGCAGCGAGCCTGGAGCGTGAACGTCATGGCCCATGTCCATGCGGCCCGCGCGGTGACGCCGGGCATGGCGGCGCGCGGCGGCGGCTATATCCTGAACACGGTCTCGGCTGCGGGCCTGCTCTCGCAGATCGGCGGGGCGGTCTACTCGACCACCAAGCACGCGGCGGTCGGTTTCGCTGAGTCGCTGGCGATCACCCATGGCGACCAGGGGATCAAGGTCTCGATCCTGTGCCCGCAAGGCGTCGATACGGCGATGCTGCGCCAGGGCGGCTCGGGCTCGCCCCAGAGCCTGGACGGCGTGCTGACCCCGGACGAGGTCGCTGAAAGCGTCATCGCCGGGCTGGCGGCGGAGAATTTCCTGATCCTGCCGCACGCCGAGGTGCTGACCTACCTGCAGCGCAAGGCCGGCGACTATGATCGTTGGCTGGGCGGCATGCGCCGGCTCCGCGCCAAGGTCATGGGAACCTCGGCGGCCTAAGGCGAGGTCAAGCTCGCGACGCAGATCCGCCGAACCTCTGCGTCGCCGCGCGAGAATCGCTCAGTTTTGGGCGGCCAGCTTCATGCCGACGACGCCGAACACGACCATGCCCATGAAGCCGATCTGGGCGATGGACAGCTTCTCGCCAAACAGCAGCGCGCCGCACACCCCGACGCCGACGGCGCCAAGCCCGGTCCAGATCGCATAGGCGGTGCTGGCCGGCAGGCCGCGCATGGCGAAGGCCAGCAGCCCCATGTTCACGAAACTCAGGAGGATCGGGACGCTGGCCGCCTGCCACGTCGCCTGAACGCCGGCCCACTTCAGGCTCAGCGCCCAGATGATCTCGGTTACAACGGCAATGCTGAGCGCAAGCCACGCCATCGGATTTCTCCTGGTAGCGGGCTCGTGTGTCTGCGACGGCCGGAAACCCGAAAGAGGCCGTCGCATATGGAAGTGAACGCGCTTCCTACAGGAACAGGGGCGCCAATCCAAGCCGACGCCGCCGCAAGGCGCGCTCTGGGCGCCGGCCGGAACCCCGATTGCAGCCCAGACCAAAGTCGCTCTGCGCTTCGGCCCCGGAATCTGCCACCCTGTCTCGGAGTACGGACGGGCGCGGCCCCAACGACGAACAAAGCTCGCGAAAAGCGAGGGCATGGGAGAATTTGAGATGGTGGACGCCGCCAGACCGGACGCAAGCCCGGAGCCCCACACCGTAGGCCGCAGGGATGGGCTGGTAATCGGCGCCGCCTCGGTTGGGACGGTCTTTGAGTGGTACGACTTCTATCTGTACGGCTCGCTCGCCACCTACATCACCCATCACTTCTTCTCGGGCGTGAACGAGACGACAGGCTACATCTTCGCCCTGCTCGCCTTCGCCGCGGGCTTTGCGGTTCGGCCGTTCGGCGCCTTGGTGTTCGGCCGGCTCGGCGACCTCTGGGGCCGCAAGAATACGTTCCTGGTGACGATGCTGCTGATGGGGCTGTCGACCTTCGTCGTCGGCCTGCTCCCCTCCTACGCCCAGATCGGGGTCGCCGCCCCGATCCTTCTGGTGGTCATGCGCCTGATCCAGGGGCTGGCGCTCGGCGGCGAGTACGGCGGAGCGGCGACCTATGTCGCCGAACACGCCCCGCCCGGACGGCGCGGGCTCTACACCAGCTTCATCCAGATCACCGCCACCTTCGGCCTGTTCCTCAGCCTGCTGGTCATTCTGATGACCCGGTCGAGCATCGGCGAGGACGCCTTCAAGGAATGGGGCTGGCGTGTGCCGTTCCTGATCTCCATCGCCCTGCTGGGGGTGTCGATGTGGATCCGGCTGCAGCTCAACGAGAGCCCCGCCTTCCAGCGCATGGTCAGCGAGGGCAAGACGTCCAAGCAGCCCCTGCGGGACTCCTTCGGTCGCTGGCCCAATCTGAAGATCGTGCTGCTGGCCCTGGTCGGGCTGACGGCGGGCCAAGCCGTGGTCTGGTACACAGGCCAGTTCTACGCCCTGTTCTTCCTGGAGAAGATGCTGAAGGTCGACGGGGCCCTAACCAACACCATGGTCGCCGTGGCCTTGTTGATCGGCACCCCGTTCTTCGTGCTGTTCGGCTGGCTGTCCGACAAGATCGGCCGCAAGCCGATCATCATGGCCGGTTGCCTGCTGGCCGCCCTCACCTTCTTCCCGCTGTTCCAGTCCCTGACCTCGGCCGCCAACCCGCAGCTCGCTCAGGCGGTGGCCACCTCGCCGGTGGTCGTCGTGGCGGATCCGGCGAACTGCTCCTTCCAGTTCGACCCGGTGGGCAAGACGGTGTTCAACAAGTCCTGCGACATCGCCAAGTCCTACCTGGCCAAGGCCGGGGTGACCTACACCAACCAGCCCGCCGCTCCCGGCTCGCTCGCCCAGATCAAGGTCGGAGATCAGGTGGTGGCCTCGTTCGCCGGCGACCAGATGGACGGCGCGGCCTTCAAGGCGCGAAAGACCACCTGGGAAAAGGAGATCGGCGAGGTTTTGACCGCCGCCGGCTATCCCGCCAAGGCTGACAGCGCCCAGGTGAACAAGCCGCTGGTGATCGCGATCCTGACCATCCTGGTGATCTACGTCACCATGGTCTACGGGCCGATCGCCGCCATGCTGGTCGAGATGTTCCCGACCAATATCCGCTACACCTCGATGAGCCTGCCCTACCACATCGGCAACGGCTGGTTCGGCGGCTTCCTGCCGACCACGGCCTTCGCCATGGTCGCGGCCACCGGCAATATCTATTACGGCCTCTGGTACCCCATCGTCATTGCGGCGGTGACCTTCGTGGTCGGCATGCTCTTCCTCAAGGAAACCAAGGACGTCGACATCGAGGCCTGACTGCGAGCCGCCGAGCAGACAGCAAAACGGCCCGAGGCGTCGCCTCGGGCCGTTCCGTCTTAGGGGCTGAGCCGTTCGCCTAGGCGAATTGGTTCATCGTGTTGTGCGCGCCGCCGGCCTTCAGGGCCGCTTCGCCGGCGAAGTATTCCTTGTGGTCGTCGCCGATGTCCGAGCCGGACATGTTCTGGTGACGAACGCAGGCGATGCCTTCGCGGATTTCCTTGCGCTGAACGCCCTTCACGTAGCCCAGCATGCCTTGCGAACCGAAGTATTCCTTCGCCAGGTTGTCGGTCGACAGCGCGGCCGTGTGATAGGTCGGCAGCGTGATCAGGTGGTGGAAGATGCCAGCCCGCTTGGCGCCGTCAGCCTGGAAGGTGCGGATGCGCTCGTCGGCGTCGTCCGACAGTTCGGTGCCGTCGTAGTCGACGCTCATCAGCTTGTCGCGGTCATAGGCCGAGACGTCCTTGCCCGCCGCCTTGTAGGCGTCGAACACCTGCTGGCGGAAGTTCAGGGTCCAGTTGAAGGACGGCGAGTTGTTGTAGACCAGCTTGGCGTTGGGGATCACTTCGCGGACGCGATCCATCATGCCGGCGATCTGCTCGACGTGGGGCTTCTCGGTTTCGATCCACAGCAGGTCGGCGCCGTTCTGCAGCGAGGTGATGCTGTCGAGGACGCAACGGTCTTCGCCGGTGCCTTCACGGAACTGGAAGAGGTTCGACGGCAGACGCTTCGGACGCAGCAGCTTACCGGCGCGGTTGATGATCACGTCGCCGTTCTTCAGGTCGGCCGGCGAGATTTCTTCGCAATCGAGGAAGCTGTTGTACTGGTCGCCCAGGTCGCCCGGGGTGTGGCTGACGGCGATCTGCTTGGTCAGGCCGGCGCCCAGCGAGTCGGTGCGGGTGACGATGATGCCGTTCTCGACGCCGAGTTCCAGGAAGGCGTAGCGGCAGGCGCGCACCTTGGCGAGGAAGTCGTCATGCGGAACGGTGACCTTGCCGTCCTGGTGGCCGCACTGCTTTTCGTCGGACACTTGGTTTTCGATCTGCAGCGCGCAGGCGCCGGCTTCGATCATCTTCTTGGCCAGCAGGTAGGTCGCCTCGGCGTTGCCGAAACCGGCGTCGATGTCGGCGATGACCGGAACGACGTGGGTCTGATAGTTGTCGACGGCTTCGAGGAGCTTGGCTTCCTTGGCCTTGTCGCCGGCTTCGCGGGCGGCGTCGATCTCGCGGAACATGCCGCCGAGTTCGCGGGCGTCAGCCTGACGCAGGAAGGTGTAAAGCTCCTCGATCAGCGCCGGCACGGAGGTCTTCTCGTGCATCGACTGGTCCGGCAGCGGGCCGAATTCCGAACGCAGCGCGGCGACCATCCAGCCCGACAGGTACAGGTAGCGGCGATCGGTCGTGCCGAAGTGCTTCTTGATCGAGATCAGCTTCTGTTGGCCGATGAAGCCGTGCCAGCAGCCCAGCGACTGGGTGTACTTGGACGAGTCCGCGTCATAGGCGGCCATGTCCTTGCGCATGATGTCGGCGGTGTAGCGGGCGATTTCCAGGCCGGTCTTGAAGCGGTTCTGGAGACGCATGCGGGCCACGGACTCGGCGTCGATGCCGCTCCAGGGGCCCTTCTTGCTCTCGATGAGTTGGCTCATCTGAATGATGTGGTCTTGATAGGACATGTGCCTCTTCCGCGCTCGGCCGGGGGAAACTGGGAGGCCCCGGTACTTGATGGGTTCGGTACAGAGCCCTTCGCCGCTTGTGGAGTCGGCGCGAGGTGCAGATGTCAAACTTTACAGGGCTCGCTTGTAATGTTGTAATGTCTCTACAATTTCGTGGAGTCGAGACATGTCGACGGAACGCCGTCTTTACGTGGGGCCTAGCCTGCGGAGGCTTCGCCGCGACCATGGGCTGACCCAGGCCGACATGGCCGCCGACCTCGACGTCTCGGCCTCCTACATCGCCCTGCTGGAACGCAATCACCGCCCGCTCAGCGCCGAGATGCTGCTGCGGCTGTCGCAGACCTACAAGATGGACATGGCCGCCTTGGCCGGCGACGGCGGCTCGGACGACGCGGCCCGGCTGCAGGCGATCCTGAAGGATCCGATGTTCACCGACATCGACCTGCCGTCGCTGGAAACCGCCGACGTCACGACCAACTTTCCCGGCATCACCGAGGCGTTGCTGCGGCTCTACACCGCCTACCAGGAGGAACAGCTTGCGCTGGCCGACCGAGGCGCCGAGACGCTGGCGGCCGGCGGGCGAGGCTCCGACGCCCCCGACCCGGTCGCCGAATCCCGGCGCTTCCTGGCCGCCCGCCGCAACAGCTTTCCAAGCCTCGACGACGCCGCCGAACGTCTGGCCCAAGCGGTCAGCGGGCATGACAACATCGTCGGCTACCTGAAGGCCCGGCATAATCTGCGGGTCCGGCGCCTGCCGTCGAACGTGATGGTCGGCTCCATCCGGCGGCTCGACCGGCATCGCAAGGAGATCCTGCTGGACGACGGCCTGGACACCGCCAGCCAACTGTTCCAGCTCGCGCTCCAACTGGCCTATCTGGAGATGCGCCAGGAGGTCGACGCCGTGGCCGACGAGGGCGCCTTCGCCACCGAAAGCGGCGAGCGCCTGACCCGCCGGGCGCTGGCCAGCTATGCGGCGGCGGCGCTGCTGATGCCCTACTCCGCCTTCGCCAAGGCGGCCGAGGCCCGGCGCTACGACGTCGAGGCCCTGGCTCGCCAATTCGGGGCCAGCTTCGAGCAGACGGCGCACCGACTGACCACCCTGCAGAAGCCCGGTCAGGAGCGGGTGCCGTTCTTCTTCATCCGCGTCGATCCGGCCGGAAACGTCTCCAAGCGGCTGGACGGCGCGGGCTTCCCGTTCGCTCGCCACGGCGGCGGCTGCCCGCTGTGGTCGGTGCATCAGGCGTTCCGCACGCCGCGTGAAATCGTCACCCAGTGGTTGGAGCTTCCCGATGGCCAGCGGTTCTTCTCGATCGCCCGCACGGTGACCGCCGGCGGCGGCGCCTACGGCGCGCCGCGGGTCGAGCGGGCCATCGCTCTGGGCTGCGCGGCCGAGCACGCCGGCAAGCTGATCTACACCCAGGATCGACCGGGTTTCGGACCAGAGTCCGCGACCCCGATCGGGGTCACTTGCCGCCTCTGTCACCGCACCGAATGCACCGCCAGATCGGCCCCTCCGATCGGCCGCCAGATCCTGCCTGACGACATCCGACGGACCAGCGCGCCCTTCGGGTTTTCGGACACCTAAACCGCCGAGCGCGGATACGGCGCCCTACTTTTAGGGGGTTCAAAGTGAAGCGCTTCCGTGCAGTAAAGCGCCGGAGACAAGTGGTTCGCCGCCGTGACGGCGAACTTTGCAACGCTTTATCGAGGGGCCGGTACGCTCATGGACATCAGCAAAACCCTTACAGTCGAAGACATCTTGCATGCCTTCGTCGAGAGCGAACTCCTGCCCGGTACGGGAGTGTCCGCCGACACCTTCTGGGGCGCCCTGGAAACCATCCTGGCCGACTTTACGCCGCGTAATGCCGAGTTGCTGAATCGTCGCGACGAACTTCAGGCTCAAATCGACACCTGGTGGAGCGAGCGCAAAGGCCGACAAACCGACGTTGCCGAGCAGACCGCGTTCCTCCGCGAAATCGGCTATCTGCAGCCCGAACCGGACGCCTTCCAGATCGGCACGCAGAACGTCGATCCGGAGATCGCCAAGCTCGCCGGACCGCAGCTGGTGGTGCCGGTTTCCAACGGCCGCTTTGCGCTGAACGCGGCCAATGCGCGGTGGGGCAGCCTCTATGACGCGCTCTACGGCACCGACGCCCTGGAGCCCCCGACCGGCGGCAAGGGCTACGACACCGATCGCGGAAACAAGGTCATCGCCTTCGCGCGCGGTTTCCTGGATCGCGCCGCCCCGCTCGCGACCGGATCGCATGCCGACGCGGTCGCCTACACCATCGCAGGTCAAGCCCTCACCGTTCGTCTGAAAGACGGAACCCAGGCTGCCCTGGCGAACCCCGGACAACTGGCCGGATGGCGCGGGGCCGCCGAGGCGCCGGACGGCGTTCTGCTGGCTCACAACAGCCTGCACTTCGAGATCCAGATCGACCCGCAACACTCGATCGGCAAGGACGACCCGGCCCACGTCGCCGACGTGCTGGTCGAGGCGGCGCTGACCGCCATCCAGGACTGCGAGGACTCCGTCGCCGCCGTCGACGCCGAGGACAAGACCGGCGTCTATCGCAACTGGCTGGGCCTGATGCGCGGCGATCTGTCGGCCAGCTTCTCCAAGGGCGGCCGCACCGAGACCCGCCGTCTCGACGAAGATCGCCGCTACACCGCGCCGAACGGAACCGAGCTGACCCTGCGCGGCCGCAGCCTGATGCTTGTGCGCAATGTCGGCCACCACATGACGACCGACGCCGTGCGCCTTGACGGCCAGCCGGTCTTCGAAACCGCGATCGACGCTCTGATCACCGTCACCGCCGCCCTGCACGACCTGAAGGCGCGCCGCAACAGCCCGGCCGGATCGGTCTATGTCGTCAAGCCGAAGATGCATGGCCCCGACGAAGTGGCCTTGGCCGTGCGCCTGTTCGACATGGTCGAGGATGCGCTGGGCCTGGCGCGCAATACCGTCAAGATCGGGATCATGGACGAAGAACGGCGCACCAGCGCCAACCTGAAGGCCTGTATCCACGCCGCGCGCGACCGCATCGTCTTCATCAACACCGGCTTCCTCGACCGCACCGGCGACGAAATCCACACCGCGATGGAGGCCGGCCCGGTCGTTCGCAAGGACGCGATGAAGGCTGAGCCGTGGCTGCCGGCCTACGAAAAGCGCAACGTCGAGATCGGCCTGGCCACCGGCTTCCCCGGCCACGCCCAGATCGGCAAGGGCATGTGGGCGGCTCCCGACCAGATGCAGGCCATGATGGCGGCGAAGATCGGCCACCCGAAGGCCGGCGCCAACACGGCCTGGGTCCCCTCGCCCACCGCCGCCGTCCTGCACGCCCTGCACTATCACGAGGTCGACGTCCCGGCGCTTCAGGCCTCAATGGGCACGGCCGGCGCGACCGGACTGGAAGACCTGCTGACCCCGCCTCTGGCCCGCTCCAACTGGAACGCCGCCGATATCCAGCAGGAGCTGGACAACAACGCCCAGGGCATCCTGGGCTACGTGGTGCGCTGGATCGACCAGGGCGTCGGCTGCTCCAAGGTTCCCGACATCCATGACGTCGGCCTGATGGAAGACCGCGCGACGCTGCGGATCTCCAGCCAGCACATCGCCAACTGGCTGCACCACGAGGTCTGCACCGAGGCGCAGGTCCGCGAGACCTTCGGTCGGATGGCCAAGGTGGTGGACGCCCAGAACGCCAGCGATCCGGTCTATCAGGCGATGGCCTCTGATCCGGCCGCCAGCATCGCCTTCCAGGCGGCGCTGGAACTGGTCTTCGAGGGCCGCGTGCAGCCGAACGGCTACACCGAGCACGTCCTTCACCGCCGCCGCCGCGAACGTAAGGCGCAGATCTCCGCCTAAGGGTCAGGCCCGTCGGGCCGAGCCCCGGCGAAATGACAGACGGTGCGGTCGCGCGAGCGACCGCACCGACGTCGACTAGCCGCGCGCGGCGACGACGATGACTTCGACCTTGTAGTCCGGGGTCGCCAGCTTGGCTTCGCCGGTGGCGCGCGCCGGGGCGTCCTTGCCGCCGACCCAGACATCCCAAACCGCGTTCATCTCGGCGAAGTCGGCCATGTCAGCCAGCCAGATGGTGGCGCTGAGGATCTTGGACTTGTCGCTGCCGGCCTGGGCCAGCAGGGCTTCGACGGACGCCAGCACAGCCTGGGTCTGGGCCGTCACGCTTTCGCCCGGCGCGCCGACCTGGCCGGCGAGATAGACGGTGTCGCCGTGGATCACGGCTTGGCTCATGCGCGGCCCAGAGCCGATGCGCTCGATGCTCATATGTGTTCGTCCTTGCTGGTGTAAGTGAAGCGACGTGAAGCTGAGGCCGGCTGCGACCGCAACCAAATCATGCGGTGTATCGCGAGATCGCGAGGTCGCGGGTGTCGATGGCCGGCTCGGTGCGTCCGATCAGGTCGGCGATCACCTGGCCCGAGCCGCAGGCCATGGTCCAGCCGAGCGTGCCGTGGCCGGTGTTGAGGAACAGATTGTCGACAGGCGTCGCGCCGATCACCGGGGTGCCGTCCGGGGTCATGGGGCGAAGGCCCGACCAGAACGTCGCCTCCTGCACCCGCCCCGCGTCGGGGAACAGGCTTTGCAGCGAGTGCTCCAGCGTTCGGCGGCGCTGCGGATGCAGGTCGTTGGTGTACCCTGAAATCTCGGCCATCCCGCCGACCCGGATGCGGCTCCCCAGCCGGGTGATAGCGATCTTGTAGCTCTCGTCCAGCAAGGTCGAAACCGGCGCCCGGTCCGCGTCGGCGATCGGCACGGTGATCGAGTACCCCTTCACCGGATAGACCGGCAGGCGAAGGCCGAGCGGCTTCACCAGGGCCGGAGAATAGCTGCCCAGCGCTACGAGATAGGCGTCGGCGGTCACATCGCCGCGGCTGGTCTTCACCGCCGAAATCCGCCCGCCTTCCGTTTGAAGCCCACTGATGGCGGTCTGGTACTGGAACGTCACGCCCATCTGCGCCGCCAGCTTGGCCAGCGCCGTGGTGAACATGAAGCAGTCGCCGGTCTCGTCGTTCGGCAGCCGCAGTCCGCCGACCAACGGGTCGCGGGAATTGGCCAGGCCCGGCTCGGCGGCGATGCAGCCAGCCTTGTCGAGCACTTCGAACGGCACGCCCCCAGCCCTCAGGACCTCGACGTCCTTGGCGATCCCGTCGAGCTGATGCTGAGTGCGAAACAGCTGCAGCGTGCCCTGCATGCGCTGGTCGTACTGGATGGCGGTTTCGGCCCGCAGGTCGATCAAGCGGTCGCGGCTGTATTCGGCCAGCCGCACCATCCGGCTCTTATTCAGCGCGTAGCGCCCCGGCGTGCAGTTGCGCAGCATCGCCAGCAGCCAGCCGATCATGGCGGCGTCGAGCTTCGGCCGCAGGATCAGCGGCGGATGGTCCATCAGCAGCCACTTCACCGCTTTCGCCGGAATGCCCGGCGCGGCCCAAGGCGAGGCGTAACCCGGCGAGACCTCGCCCGCATTGGCGTGGCTGGTCTCACGGGCGGGGCCCGGTTGGCGATCGATCACCGTGACCTCGTGACCGGCCTTGGCCAGATAATAGGCCGAGGTCACGCCGACCACGCCGGCGCCCAGGACTGCAACCTTCATGCGTTGATTTCCAATGCGGTTGTCTGCACCTCATCGAGATAGGTGCGCGCGTAACGGCGCCCGAGGCTCGTGAGAATTTCGTAGGTGATGGTCCCGGCGTCGCGCGCCACGTCCTCGAGCGACTGGTGGGGGCCGATCAGTTCAACGGCGTCACCTGGCTTCAAGGCGCCGTCGGCAAGCGCGGTGACATCCAGGATCATGCCGTCCATCGACACCCGTCCGACGATGGGAAGCCGCACGTCGCCGAAATAGGCCGCCCCACGGCCGCCCAGCTGGCGCGGCCAACCGTCGGCGTAGCCGACCGACACGGTCGCGAGCCGCGTGACGTCGGGCGCCGTGAAGGTGAGGCCATAGCCGACCCCGGTCCCCGCTGGGATGGTTCTGATCTGGATCACCCGCGCGTCGAGGCGAACAACCCGCGCCAGCGGATTGGGTGCGTCCTCGACAGGGTTCGCGCCGTAGAGGGCGAGCCCAGGCCGCACCAGACCGCCGTGGAACTTCGGCGCTGCGAAGGCGCCGCCGGAGTTGGCGAATGACCGCGGCAAAGGCGGCAACATGGCCGCCAGACGTTCGAAGCGCGCCAGTTGCTCGCCGTTGGCGGCGGCCTCCGGCGCGTCGGCGCAGGCCAGGTGGCTCATCACCAGCTTGATCTCGACCTGATCGAAGAAGCCCGGCGTTTCGGCGAGCCGCGCCACGTCTTCCGGCGGCAGGCCGAGCCGCGACATGCCGCTATCGATTTGCAGCAGCGCCGGCAGCCGCCGCCGCTCGGCCAGCGCCAGATCGCGCCAGGCCATCGCCTGCTCCATGGAGTTCAGGACGGGCAGCACGCCGGCGGCCGCGCACCGCGCCTCGGCGCCTGGCTGCAGGCCGTTCAGAACGTAGAGACGGGCGTCCTCGGGCAGCGAGGGCTTCAGGTGCAGCGCCTCGGAAAGGTGAGCCACGAAGAAGTCGCGGCAGCCCTCCTCGGCCAACACCCGCGCCACCCGAACCGCGCCGAGCCCATAGGCGTCGGCCTTCACGACTCCGGCGACCGGCGAGGGCGCCACCAGCCCAGCGACGAAGGCGTAGTTCGCCCGGATCGCGGCCAGATCGATGACGAGGCGGCCGCCAGCGTCGTCCGCGACCTCGCACCCTGCCCCGATCATGCCGCCCCTCCGCCAGCTTGAATTTTCAAGCCAGACGATATTCGAAGGATATTCGAATTGTCAGTCAATTAGCCGCATGATTAGCTAATTAACGTCAGATATTCGAACATTGAACGGCACAAACTCAACCTATGACCACATCAATCGACGGCACCGACCGCAGCCTGATCCGGCTGCTGCGCCTCAACGGCCGGCGGCCGAACAGCGAGCTCGCCGCCGAGGTCGGGCTGTCGCCCTCGGCCTGCCTGAGGCGCATCCGTATCCTTGAGGAGCGCGGCGTCATCCGCGGTTACACCGCCATCATCGCCGGCCCGGCCGAGGACGAGGGCGTCGTGGCCATCGTTCGCCTGACCCTGGAGAAACAGACCGAAGAGTACTTCAAGCGCTTCGAGGCGGCGGTCCGCGAGCACCCGGAAATCGAGGAATGCTTCCTGATGACCGGCGACGTCGACTACATCCTGCGCGCCTCGGCGGCCAGCGCGGCCGCCTACGAGGCGATCCACACCGAAATCCTGTCCCGCCTGCCCGGCGTCGCCCGCATCCACTCGAGCATCGCAATGCGCAACGTCCTTCAACAACGTCCCGCCAAGCGGCGCGCGTCGGCGCGCTAAGGCCCTAGTTCACCCGGCGCGCCCGGCCGGCCCAGTACGGCTCGCGCAGTTCACGACGCAGGATCTTGCCCGAAGCGTTGCGCGGCAGCGCAGCGATGAAGTCGATGCTCTTGGGGGCCTTGAACGCGGCGATCCGGCCACGCGCAAAGGCGATGATGTCGTCGGGATCTGGCGAGGTCCCGGGCTTTGCGACGACAATGGCCTTCACCGCCTCGCCCCAGGTGTCGTGCGGCACACCGATCACCGCCACCTCGGCGACGTCCGGGTGACCGTAGACCGCGCTCTCCACCTCGGCCGGATAGATGTTTTCGGCGCCCGAGATGATCATGTCCTTCACCCGGTCGTGGATGAACAGGTAGCCGTCTTCGTCCAGATAGCCGGCGTCGCCGGTGCGCAGCCAGCCGTCGTCGGCCACGGTGGCCTTGGTCGCCTCCGGCAGCCGCCAGTAGCCGGCCATGTTCGACACCGACCGCACCGCCACCTCGCCGACCTCATGGGGCGGCAGGCTTGCTCCCGCCTCGTCGACCACCTTCAGCTCGACCCCGGGCATCGGCAGGCCGGCCGCGCGCATCCGCGGCGTGCCGTTCGGATCGTGATCCTCCGGCGGCAGATAGACGATGGTGCCGCAGGTTTCGGTCATGCCGTACTGCTGGCAGAAACCGCAGCCGAAGATCTCCATGCACTCACGCAGCAGATCGAGCGGGATCGGGCTCGCCCCATAGAGGATGAACTTAAGGCGGCTGTAGTCCACCTCGCGGACACGCGGCTGGCGGACCACGATCTGCAGCGCCGCGGGCACCATGAACATCTTGGAGATCTGGTCGCGCTCGATGAAGTCCAGCACCTTGAAGGGATCGAACTCGCGCGCCACCACGCCCTTGGCGCCGTTGACCAGTCCGACGATCCCCCAGCCGGTGCCGCCGATATGGCCGACCGGCATGGCCACCAGGCTGATGTCGTCAGGCCCCCAGCGGTTCCAGTCCATATTGGCGTCGGCCGCCTTGCGCCGACCGCCAAGGATATTCAGGTGGCTGAGCATCGCCCCCTTCGGCCGACCGGTCGTCCCGGAAGTGTAGAGCTGGACGGCGACCTCGTTTTCGCCGAGCGGCAGGTCGGGATCGGTCGCTGGTTGAGCATCCCGCCACGCCTCGTAGATTGGCCACCCCGAGCCGCCCGGCTCCATCGCCACGATCTTCACGCCGGGGAGATCGGGCGCGATCTGGAGCGCGCACTCGATCACTTCGGGGCCGACGAACAGCATCCGCGCCTGGGCGTCGCCGGCGATATAGGCCACCTCCGGCGGCGCCAGGCGCCAACCGATCGGAGCCATGACCACGCCGATCTTCAGCGCCCCGAACAGCAGCTCGAAATAGTGGTCGCTGTTCTTGCCCAGATAGGCGATGCGATCGCCCTTCCCCAACCCCTCGGCCAGCAGGGCCTGCGCCGCCTGGTTCGTCCGCCGGTCGAACTCGGCGAAGCTGCTCTCCCGCCCCTCGAACACCAGAGCCGTCGCCGATGGTCGCCGCTGCGCATGATAGCGCGGCACGTCGCCCAGGGTCCGCATGGCCTCGAAATCGACGGGCTCCTGCGCGTGGTCGGTGATCGCGGTTTCCATGGGCGACGTCCTCAAAGTCCCAACACCAGACGGGCGATGATATCCCGCTGGATCTCGTTTGAACCGCCATAGATCGAGGCGGCGCGGTCGTTCAGATATCGGGGCATGGCGGTCAGCGCCGCGTCCGGTCCGATCGGTGGAATGTTCGAGCCCGGCTCCCGCGCCGCAGGCTGATCGGCGGCGGCGTAGACCCCGGCGGTCTCCAGCATCAGTTCGTCCAGCAGCTGCAGGGTTTCGCCGCCCTGCGTCTTGAGCATCGACGAGGCCGGCCCAGGATTGGCGCCCGACGCCAGCGCCGCCAGGATGCGCTGCTCAGCGATCTCGATGGCGGTGAGCTGGATCTCGGCGGCCGCCAGCCTGGCCCTGAACGCTTGATCGGCCAGCAGCCCGGCTTCAGTCGCCACCGCCCGCACCCGACTGAGCATCACCTTCAGCCCAGGCGAGGCTCCGCCGCCGCGCTCGAACTCCAGCAGATACTTGGCGACGGTCCAGCCCTTGTTCTCCTCGCCGACCCGGCCGGAAACCGGGACCCGGACGTCCTCGAAGAAGACCTCGTTGACCTCATGCTCGCCAGCCAGGGTGATGATCGGGCGCACCCGGATGCCCGGCGTCGCCATATCCAGCAGCAGGAAGGTGATGCCGGCCTGCGGCTTGCCCGTGGTGTCGGTGCGGACCAGGCAGAACATCCGATTGGCCCATTGGGCGTGGGTGGTCCACAGCTTGGAGCCCGACAGCACGTAGTCGTCGCCGTCACGAACCGCGCGCAGTCCCAGCGAGGCGAGATCGGAGCCGGCCTGCGGCTCCGAATAGCCCTGGCACCAATAGTCCTCGCCCGAGAGGATGCGGGGCAGGAAGTGCGCCTTCTGCTCCGCCGTCCCGAACCCCATGATCACCGGGCCAACCATGCGCAGGCCCATGGGCGCGAGGCTGGGCGCCCCGGCCCGCGCGCATTCGGCGGCGAAGATGTGCCGCTGCATCTCGTTCCAGCCGGGTCCGCCGTACTCCACCGGCCAACTGGGCGCCGCCCAGCCCCTGGCGTGCAGGATCTTCTGCCAGGGCAGGCTGTAGCGCTTGTCCATGAAGACGCTGGTGGCGCGGCGTCCGGCCTCACGCAGTTCGGGCGTCAGCGAGGCCTCGAGGAAGCTGCCCACCTCGTCACGGAACGCAGCCTCCTGACTGGTGAGGTCGAGATTCACCGATGCGGCCTCTAGAACCGCGCCCGGAGCGTCACCCCATAGGTCCGTGGCGGCGCCAGGAAGGTCGCGAAGGTCCCGGTCTGCAGGGGCTGATCAACGACCACCTGATTGTAGTCCTCGTCGGTCAGGTTCTGCGACCAGAGCTCGGCGGACCAGCGCTCGTCGGCCGAGCCTAGCACCAGGCGCGCATTGACCAGGGTCATCGGCTTCTGGGACTTCATCGGATCGAGGTTGGACCCGGTGTTGTACTCCGAGGTGTATTTGGCCGAGAGGCTGGCCCGGAATTCCAGGTTGTCGCCGATCGGCCTCTTGTAGCTGGCCGTACCCGCCGCCGACCAAAGCGGCGCGTAGGACAGGCGGCTGTTCGGCAGCCGCGGCGAGATGCCGGCCGGCGGGGCGAAGTCGCCGAATTGAGTCTCGGCGTAGGTGACGCCGCCTGAGAAGCTCAGGCCCTCCAGAGGCGTGCGCCACATCAGGTCGAGGTCGACGCCGCGCGACACCACCTCCGGGATCGAGGCCACCAGCCAGCTGATCCCCGTATAGGTGTTGAGCTGGAAGTCCTCGTAGGTCTGATGGAACAGGGTTGCGTTGGCGACCAGGCCATATCCCGCCGTGTTGGTCTTCACCCCCAGCTCATAGCTGGTCACCGTCTCGGCCGGGAAGCCGGTGTTGGGGTCGATCACCCCGATGGCCTTGCGCGAGCGGTCCAGGTTGAAGCCGCCGCTCTTGAAACCCTCGGCGTAGGACGCATAGGCCATCACCCCTTCATTGAAGCGGTAGCTGCCTTTCAAGGTGCCGCTCCACCGGCCCTCGCCGGCGTCCTGGTGGGTGACGATGTTGTTGAACGCCGGATCGGAGTGCGGGGCGCAGATGGCCGCGCGGGCCCCCGCAGGGATCGGTCGCACGATGGCGGCGGCGCAGGCGGCCGCGGGAACCGAGTTGGTGTAGTGGCTCTCGACGGTCTTCTCATCGTCGGAGTAGCGCAGGCCGAGCGTCAGCTCGAAGGCGTCCGTCACCTTCCAGCTGTTGTTGGTGAACAGCGCCCAGCCTTTCGAGGTGTGGTCGAAGCTGTCACGCGGTCCCTGGCCGGCGGGGAAGTTCGTCCCGACCGGAAGGCCGGTCAGGGCCGACACCGCGGCCGGATTGGCGCCGCCCGACAGCAGCAGGCTGAAATAGGTTTCATACGCGCTGCCGAATGTCGTCGTGGCCTGCGCCCTCAACGACTCGTCCGAATAGAACGCTCCGACCAGCCAGTTCAGGTTCTCAGTCGCCCCGGCCAGTCGCACTTCCTGGGAGAAGGCCTTGATTTCGCTGAAGCTGGAGCCGTCGGCCGAGCGATACCAGATGTCCGCCGACGAGAAGTCGATGTCCGACCCATTCTCCGCCCGCCAATCGCGGAAAGCGGTGATCGAGGTCAGCGAAACGTCCTCGTTGATGTTCCAGTCAAGCTGGGCCGACACGCCCTTGTCGGTGATCTTCGATCCCATGTCCCGGTTGGCGTGGGCCACCCGCGCATAGGGATTGGCCGGGCGCATGACGCCGGCGTCGGCGGCCAGCGCGTCGACCAGGGCCGCGGTCGGCCCGGCCACGGTGACGAAGTTGACGCAGCAGTGCTCGTCGCGCTTAGAGAAGTCGGCCAGGAGCTTCACCACGACGGCGCTGGTCGGTTCGATCAGCAGCTGTCCGCGCACGGTGTAATAGTTCTGGTCGGTGTCGTCGGTGCGGGTCCGGGGACCGGCGCCGGTCAACACGTGGGCGAAACCGTCCCGTTCGCGCTTGGCGACATAGATCCGGCCGGCCATGACGTCGCCGGCGATCGGACCCGTCACGCTGGCGGCCAGGCCGCGAGCGCCATGGTTACCGTAAGTCACCTCACCGTTGGCGCCGAAGTCGAACGACGGCGGCTTGGTGATCACGTTGATCACGCCGGCCGAGGTGTTCTTGCCAAACAGCGTGCCCTGCGGGCCCTTCAGGATCTCGACGCGCTCCAACTCGCCAAGGTCGCCAAACGCCACGCCGCTGCGCGAGCGGTAAACGCCGTCGATAACCGTACCGACCGACGACTCCAGGCCCGGGTTGTCGCCGATGGTCCCGACGCCGCGGATCCGGGCCGAGGTTTGGGCCTCGCTGGTCGATGAGGTGACGCTGAGGCCAGGGGCCAGGACCTGAAGATCCTTGATGTCGCGGACGCCGGCGTCCTGCAACTGGCGCTGAGGCAGGGTGGTGACGACAATCGGAACGTCCTGGAGGTTCTGTTCCCGCTTCTGTGCGGTGACCACCAATTCGGCGACCGTTCCCTGATCCTGGGCCAACGCCGGGCTCGCCGCGCAGGCGGCCGCCAGAATCGCCCACGAGGCGGTGCGCATCATGTGTCTCATCTTCTCTCCCCAGACCGCCCTTTGATGGACGGCTTTGTTCTGTCGTCACGAACACCGGTGACGCTGCCATCGATGGTTGCGGAAGCGGGCGGAGAACTACAAGCTAGCGGAAGTGATAGGGTCGCCTCCGCGATCTGGGATTTGGCGGACCATGACGAGCACGACGCCGCAGGCCGAGCAGGAATTGGTGCGAGCCTTGGCCGTGCAGGTCCGCGATCTGGGCTTGAGGATCGGCCTGCCCTACATCGCGGTCAGCGCCGATATTGGCGACCCCGAGCCGGTGCGCGACGCCGACGGCGTACCCTTCGCCGAGACCCTGTTCCGGTGGTTGGATCCGGCCCTGCACTATTGGAAGGACCGCAGCTTCGCCCTGCGCTCGCCCTTCGTGTTCGCCGCGAGACATGTAGCCGAGCCGTTCTTCTTCGCAGACGGGCGTTTTGGGACCTGGCGCCCGGCGCCGCGGCTGGAACGCCTTGAAGCTATCCAGTCCCCAGATCGCGTCGTGGTCGGAACCGCCATCGTGGCGCCGGCCCATCTGCCCGGCGGGGTGATCGGCGCGGTGGTTTGGGCCTCGCCGGAAGTCTTCGACATCCGCCCGACCTTCGAGCGTGAAGCGGCTGGTCTTCACGCCCTCGCGCTGCGTTGGCTGGCCGCCTACAACGACCTGGGCGTGGCGGCCGGCTCAGAGATGGTCCGGCTGACCCGGCGTGAGATCCAGTGCCTGAAATGGGCCGCCGACGGAAAGACCGACGCCGACATCGGGCAGATCATGAAGATCTCAACGCCGACGGTCCGTTTCCACATGCGCAACGCCGCCGACAAGATGGGGGTGGCCGGCCGTCCGCAGGCCGTCCACCACGCCACTACCCTCGGTTATATCGGCGAGCGCAAAAGTCGCAGCCGAGCCTAGACCTCCGCCACGGATCGGCGGCAGAGGAAGCCGTAAATCGCGATCCAGATGTAGCAGGCCGCCGGAACCAGCAGCGCGATGCTCAGGCCGGCCTTGTCCGCGACCAGGCCGGTGAGCAGCGGGATGATCGCCCCGCCGACGATGGCCAGGCAGAGCAGGCCCGAGCCCTGGGGCGTGTCATCGCCCAGGCCCTCGATGGCCAGGGTGAAGATGGTCGGGAACATGACCGAGTTGCACAGCCCGATGGCGATGATCGCCACAGCCGAGACCATGCCCGCCGTGCCCGCCGAGGTGCAGGCCAACAGGCCAGCTCCAATCGCGCAGGCCCCCAGCACCAGGCCGGCCGGAACCTTGCGCATCACCGCCGAGCCGATGAACCGCCCGACCATGGCGCCGCCCCAATAGAGCGCGACCAGTTGGCCTGCCGTGGCGGCGACAGCGCCCAAGGTCTTGTCCAGCATCAGGTAGCTGATCATCACCGAGCCGATCGAGACCTCGGCGCCGACATAGACAAAAATTGACACCGCCCCGAGCGCCAGACGAGGACGCTTCAGCAGTGCGAAGTTGAACCCGCCGCCGACTTCGCTGGCCGAGGATGGCGCGGCCGGCGAGCGGCGCAGCAGCCAGAACACGACCGCGAGGACAACGAGCACCGAGGCGATCCCGAGGAACGGCAGTTGAACCGCATGAGCCTCGGCCTTGCGATAGGCTTCCAGCACGGCGGGCGCCACCTTGGCCGCGTCGGGGTGCTCGACCCCGCTCTTGAGGATCAGGGCCGCGCCGACCAGCGGGCCGACCGTGGTGCCGAGCGAGTTGAACGCCTGGGCGAGGTTGAGCCGCGAGTGCGACGTCTCCGGCGTGCCGAGCAGCGCGATCAGCGGGTTGGCGGCCACCTGCAGGGTGGTGATCCCCGCGGCCATCACGAACAGCGCCGCCAGGAAGGCCGGATAGAGGCCCAGCTGCGCGGCCGGCGCGAACATCAGGCACCCCGCCGCCATCACGATCAGGCCGACCACGATCTGGCGGAAATAGCCGATCCTTGACAGCAGCAGGCTCGCCGGGATCGAGAACACCAGATAGCCGAGGAAGAAAGCGAACTGCGTCAGCATCGCCTCGGCGTAGTTGAGCTGGAACAGCCCCTTGAGCTTCGGGATCAAGGTGTCGATCAGGACTGTCGCAAAGCCCCAGGCGAAGAACAGCGCCACCACCAAGGGCGCCACCCGCGCCGCCGCCGAGGCGCTGTGTGTTCCAACCGCCGCCGCAGCGCGACGAATATCCAGGGGCTGTTCCAAGCCGTTTCCTCCGCCGATCACTTTACTGGGTCAGTCCGTAGCCGAACCGATAGAGCGGTGCGGCGCTGTCATAAGGTTTGTCGCTCGCCTGGGACTGCACCGCAGCCATGGACGAGGGCAGTTCGAAGGGCAGACGCCCCTGCGCCTTGGCCTTGCCCATCAGGACGTCAAGCAGAGCCGCGTCGCTGACCCCGAAGTCGCCGATCAGAACGCTGGCGCGATCCTTGACCCCGGTCAGGATGGCCGGCCGATCGAGGAAGACGCTGACGATGGTCGGGACCTTCGCGCTCGCCTGCTTGATCGCCTCATAGTCCGCCGCGCCGTCCTTGAAGTCGAGATCACCCTCGTGCTGCATCAGGCCGAACAGATAGTTCGGATGGAGCATCTGGTGCGGCGCGCCAGTGCGGATGATGGCGACGTCGGCCTTATCCGGGCTGTCGACAACCACCAGGCCGCGAGCAGCGGCGATCTTGGCGTCCAGGCCCTGCAGATAGACCTTCTTGCCCGCCGTCAGCGGCAGGACGCCGTTCTTCTTTTCAAGCAGCACCAGCGAGCGAGCCTGGGCCGCCTCGCCCTCGGCCTGGAACGCCGGCGAGCCGACGATCCGTCCAGCCCGGGCCGGATCGACATAGGGATTTTCGAACAGGCCCTGCTCGAATTTCTGGACCAGGATCCGCTTCACCGACTGGTCGAGCCGCGCCTCCGTCGCCTGCCCCGACTTGACGATCCCGACCAGCAGCTCGGAATTTTCCGTGCCGCCGAACTGGTCGACCCCGGCGCCCAGCGCCTTGGCGAAGCGCTGGGTCTCGGTCAGGTCATCGACGCCCCAGGGCATGCCGATCACCGGCGGCTGGCCGGCCTTCCACTCGCCGCGGCAGGCCGCCGGGCAATCGTTGGTGATCGCCCAATCGGAGAGAATGACCCCGTTGAAGCCGTACTTGCCACGCAGCAGATCGGTCAGCAGGTACTTGTTGAAGCCCGCCCCCACCTGCTCCACCGGCTTGCCGTCGATGCTCAGGTTTTCAAGGATCGAATAGGTCGGCATGACGCCCGCCGCCTTGGCGGCGAAGGCGCCTTCGAACGGCTTGACGTGATAGGCGAAGTTCCCGCCCGGGAAGGTCGCGTAGCGGCCATAGGGACTGTGGCTGTCCCAGCCCTCCTTGGCCGCGCCATACCCGACCCAGTGCTTCACCACGGCGACGACGCTGTCCTTGGACAGGCCGTTCTCGCCGGCCTGGAACCCGGCCACATAGGCCCGGACCATGCGCGAGGCCAGGTCGGCGTCCTCGCCGAACGTGCCGGTGATCCGCGACCAGCGCGGTTCGGTGGCCAGGTCGGCCTGCGGCGACAGCGCCACATGGATGCCAGTCGCGCGGTATTCCTGCCGCGCCACATCCCCAAAGCGGCGCATCAAGGCGTCATCGCCGATCGCGGCGAAGCCCAGGCTCTCCGGCCACTTCGAGAAGCCGCCCGAGTCGACGCCCGCGCCGGCCGTAGATTGGAAGTGATTACGCGGATCGGTGCTGATGGTCGCGGGCACGCCGAGCCGAGTCTGCTCCGCCAGGGCCTGCAACTTGTTGTTCTCTTCGGCGATCGCCGGCCCCGAGCCGCTAAGGCGGGTGATGAAGCTGGAGACCCGCTTCTCGTTGATCAGTTTGGCCGCGCCTTCGAAATCATAGTGCTCGCCAGACCCGAACGTGTTGCCGGGGGCCGGCACGGTGCCGTGCATCATGGTCCCGGCCTTCTCATCGAGCGTCATCCGTCCGACGAGATCGTTGGCGCGCGCCTGCGGCGTTAGCCGCCAGTCTTCATAGGGTTCGAGCTTGCCGCTGCGGTTGAGGTCCTTGAAGGACAACCCATCGACGGTGAGCTTGGCCGCCGAGCGCGCGCCAAGATCCGGCTGCGTGGCCGCCTGGCCCTGAGCCGGGATCGCCGACAAGGCCGCCAGCGCCGCCCATGCGTATCCGATCCGCCGTACGTTCATTTCGCCCTCCCCGTTTTTCTTTCGTCCGCCCAGGCCCCCCAAAAAAGGGCGGCGGGCTCGGCCTTGATCCGAACCCGCCAGTGCCGCGTGGGTGACGCGAATATTTCCAGCAGAGCACACGCTACTGTTAACGTTGTCAATGCGCGACTTGAAGCGCTCGCGCCGTAAGATCCTGGGCGATGCGCGCAGCGCCGATCAGCGCGGTGTGCGGTTGCACGATCACGCGCGTCGGCATGTCCTGCACCAAGCCGCTGAGCCGCCCCTTGGCCTCGAACCGCTGCCGGAAACGGCTGAATTCCAGGAAGGAGGCCACGCCGGTCGCAAGACCTCCGGCCAGGAACACCCCGCCCCTTGCGCCGAACGTAAGGGCTGCGTCCCCCGCCACCGATCCGAAGACGGCGCAGAACTGTTCCAGCACCGCCACGCACAGCCGATCACGCTTGATGAGCGCGCCTTCGGTGATGTCCTCCGGCGTCAAGCCGGGTTCGGCCGGCAGGGCGAGGATCTCGGCCATGATCTCGTACAACGCCAACAGGCCAGGGCCAGACAGCAGGCGCTCGATGGAGACGCGGCCATGCTGAGTTCTCAGGGCGCGCAGGATCTCGATCTCGATGTCGTCGGTTGGCGCGAAGCTCGCGTGGCCACCCTCGCTGGCGACCACCTGCAACCCGCCCTGCCCGCCTCGGATCAGCGCCGCCAGGCCAAAACCCGTACCCGCGCCGGCCACCAATATCGGCGCCCCGGCCAGGCCCGGAAGCTCACGCCCGATCACTTGGCTGTCCTCGGGCCGCAGGTCGGCGACGCCGGTCGCCAGAGCCTCGAAGTCGTTCACCAGCCTGGCCCGGGCGAAGCCTTGGCCCAACAGCTCGGCCTCCGAAGCTTCCCAGGCGACGTTCGTCAGGCGCGCCGCCCCGTTCGCCACCGGGCCGGCGACGGCGATCACCGCCGCCTCCGGCCGCGCGGTCAAGGTCACCGAAGCCATGAATGCCTCAGCCGCCTCGGCCAGGCTCGCATGATCACGGCACAGCACATTGCGGGCGCAGACGATCGACGAGCGACCCTCGCCCAAGGTCACCACGGCGAAACGCGCATTGGTGCCGCCGATATCGCCCACCAGGGCGTAACTCCCACTCATTCGCCCGCTCGCCTTCAGTAGGCCGACGGGGCGATGAGCGCGGCCTCGGCGTCGCACGCCTGAGGTTTCTCCGCCCCGGGCGCGGCCCGCAAGGCGGCAAGCTCGGCGCGCGCCTGATCCATGTCGGCCCGGAACTCCGGCGAGCCATGCAGGGTGGCGAAGGTCGAGGCGGCGACCACGGCCCCGGCCTCGACGGCGCTGGCGTTATGAGCGCCGCACACCGCGCGGCTCTGACCATAGGCCCGGCCGCGGGTCAGGATCTCGGTGGCCTGATCCGGCGCCAGTTCGGCCAGCACCAGGGCCCAGGACCAACCCCAGACGGTGTGACCGGACGGATAGTCGAAACTGCTCGCGACCTGCGCGGTCGGTTGGCAGATCTCGCCCTGTGCGACCTGGAAGGGTCGCAGCCGCTTGAAGTGGTGCTTGGCGCTTTCATTGGCGACCATGCTGTCGCCCAGCACGCGAAGCATGATCGCGTTGAGCTTAGGCGCATTGTCGGCCGTGAGCTTGACCCCGATCGAGCAGGAATAGGCCTCCATCATCGCGGCCGGCGCCATCTGGACGTCGCGGGTCGCCAGTTTCCAACGCTCGCCGTCCTTGAGCGCCCGCGTCGACTGGAAGACCGCTCGGTCAGTCTGGTCACGCGGATCGCCATCGGTCGGCGCCGGCGCGACGATGTGCTCGGCGTTCAGCGCGCCCGGCGCCAGGTAGCCCTTTGGCAGGGTCGGAAATTTCACCGGCTCGGCGCCGGCCAGGGCGGCGCCGGCCAGGATCGAGATCCCGGCCGTAACCACCCCTGCGCAGATCAGCTTGCGCATGTCTTTCATCGTAATCCTCTCAAACTCAGGCTGGAGATCAGCGCAGCTTCACACCGGCCTTGATCCCGAAGGTTCGCGGCGCGCCGTAGCTGCCGAAGAAGTTGCGCGCGGAGTCGGAGCTGACCGACAGCAGCACCGCTTCGTCCTCCAGGTTGTCGACGAAGGCCTCGACGTACCAATCCTTGTCGGCGCTGTAGCGCAGGCTGAGGTCGGTGGCCGTGTAGCCCTTCTGGCTTGCCTGGGCGTAGGGGTTCAGCACCGTCCCGGCGACCCGGATGTCGCGATTGTTGAACTCGGTGAAGTAGACCTTCGACTGGTAGCGCGTGCTGGCGCGCGCGGTCAGTTCACCCGAGGCGAGCGGGATCGAATAGGCGACGCCCAGATTGCCGTTCCAGCGCGGCGCGCGCGGCAACCGGTTGCCTGACAGGTCGTGCACCGTCCCGTAGAGCGCGTCGATCGCGCCGGTGTAGCGGTCGAACTTCGCGTCGAGATAGCCGGCCGAGGCGTCGAAGCTGAGACGATCGGTGATCCGGGCGCGGCCTTCGAACTCCAGGCCCCAGACGGTCGAAACCCCCGCGTTCGTGGTCAGGGCGCGGATGACGCCGCTCTCGTCAGGCTTGAGAGAAACAACCTGCAAGTCTTTGTAATCGTAATAGAATGCTGAGAAGTTGGCGAGCAGACGACGATCGAGGAAGTAATTCTTCGAACCAAGCTCGTAGGCGGTCAGGGTCTCGGGACCGAAGTTGCGGTTGCTGGTGAACCCGCCGGCCTTGTAGCCGGTCGAGACGCTGCCATAGACCATGTTGTCCGGCGTCACTTCCCAGTCCGCGCCCAGCCGCCAGGTGGTCTTGGCCCAGGAACCGGCGTCCGGTCGGAAGGTGTTGATCGTCGTGCCCAGCGGCCGCGTCAGCCCGACCGGATTACCCTTGCGGTCCTCGGAATAGCGAATGCCGCCGAAGATGGTCAGGGTGTCGGTGATGTCGAAGTCCACCTGCCCGAACGTCGCCCAGGATTCCGCGAAACGGTCGGGACGCAGCAGCACCACCCCGGTGGTCCGGGCGAGGTTGGTGTACTGGTAGAGGTTATCGTCGTTAGTTTCCTTGATGTAGTAGGCGCCAAGGATGTATTTCAGCGGGCCATCGCCGTTCGACGCAAGACGAAGTTCCTGAGAGAACGTCTTGTTCTTATTGAAGTAGTGGATGATTGACGTGCCCGTTGCGGTGGCGTCGTTGTCGCTGGTCACCTCTTGATCGTCGGCCCGATAGGCGGTGAGCGAAACGATGTCCAAGGCGTCGAGCGAATAGGTGACCTCGCCGGTCACGCCCCAGATCTTGTTGTTGATGCTGCCGGCCGTGTTGGTCTCGGCGCGGTAAGGCGCGCTGCGGCCGGACTTGATGTAGCTCACCGGGCCGTTGCCGATCAGCACGTTGCCGGTTCCGGCCCCGCCGGCGTGATAGTAGTCGGCCGAAAGCAGCATCCGCAGTCGCTCACCAGGGGTGAACAGCATGTGGACCCGGCCGGCCTCCTCCTCGGCGTCGCCGAGGTTCGGCATCCCCGGCGTGACGTTCTTCTGGTAGCCGTCACGGCGGTTGATGATGAAGGCTGCGCGCGCGGCCAGCGTCTCATCGATGATGGGGAAGTTGTACATCCCCTGGGCGGTCATCCGGGAATAGTCGCCGAGCAGCATCTCACCGGCGGCCTCGAAATGGTTCACCGGCTTGCGGGTGATGATGTTCAGGCTGCCCGCCGTGGCGTTACGGCCCCAGAGCGTTCCCTGCGGCCCGCGCAGCACTTCGACCCGCTCAAGATCGTAGAAGACCGAGTTGGCGCCCGACGGCCGGGGCAGATAGACGCCGTCCAGGTGGAAGGCGACCGACGGGTCGCGCTGCGGCACGACCCCGGCCGAGCTGACGCCCCGGATGCTGATGATCACCTCGTTGCCGGCCTGGCCGATATTGAGGTTGGGGACCTTTCCGGTCAGGTCGCCGGCGTCGACGACATTCTGCTGCTGCAACACGTCGCCGCTGATGGCGCTGACGGAGAGCGGGGTGCTCTGCACGGTGCCTTCGCGCTTCTGGGCGGTGACCACCACTTCTTCGACCTGGACGGGACCGGCGCGGCTTCCCGATTGCGCATGGGCGGCGCTGGTCATAGCCAGCGCGGCGGCGCCGGCCAGCCAAAAGACTTTGCTCGTCATCATGTTCTCCCTGGGCGCGGCCGGCGCTTCATGGCCCCGGCCGTCTGTTAACGTTGTCAATTTCAGATGGACTGAGACGCCGCTATACCGCGGCGTCTCTGGACCTAGAACCTGGCCGAAAGCTGCACGCCGTAGAGCCGCGGCGGCGCATAGGCGCCGGAGCCCGCGACACGGTTGACGTTCTGAGCGTCGGGGCTGCCCTGTACCAGAACCGCCTCGTCCTCGAGATTGCGACCGTAGGCCATGAGGCTCCAGACACCGCCTGGCGCATCATAGGTCACGATCAGGTCGGTCTTGGTGTAGGCGTCCTGCTCGGTCACATCGAAGTTGTGATAGTCGAGGTTCTTGCTGCTCTCGTAGTGGGTCTGGACCCGCACGGTCAGCCGGCCGTCATTGGTGAAGCTCCAGCTGTGCTGGTAGCCGAGATTGAAGGTCCACTCCGGCGACTTGGCCAGCGTCAGGCCCGAATAGTCCGCGAAGCCGGGGGAGAACGAGTCGCCTCCAAGCAGGGCGAAATCCTTGTACTCGGCATGCAGATAGGCGGCCGAGCCGTCAATCCGATCATTCTCTGTGATCAGCAACGTGCCTTCCAGCTCGGCCCCGTAAAGCGTCGCCTTGGCGGCGTTGACAGTGACAGCCGAGGGCTGGCCGGCGACGACGCCGGTCCCGGTGACCTGGAAGTCCTGATAGTCGTAGTAGAAGGCCGACAGGTTCAGCTGAGCGCGGTTCTCCATGAACCGGTTCTTGGCCCCGACCTCGTAGGCGGTCAGACGCTCTGGCTCATACTTGTTGTTCAGCGGCGGCAACCCGTCGCCGTAGCCGCCGGCCTTGTAACCCGTCGAGGTCGAGACGAAGAGCAGCGAGGTCGGCGTCAGATCGAACTCCATGCCCAGCTTGTAGTCGGTCGACTCCCAGGTGAAGTCCGCGACGTTGCCGTAAAGCAGGCATCCGGGCGGCGGGGCGCCGAAGAACGGCCGCTCCATACCGCCTGGCATCTGACAGCCGCCATTGCTGTTCAGCGCCACGTAGGTCCCGCCGGTCCGCCCCTTGTGGTCACGCGTGTAGCGCAGCCCCGCCGTCGCCCGCAGCTGATCGGTGAAGCTGTAGGTGCCCTGCGCGAACACCGCCTTGGAGTCCGAGTAGGTGTTGGGCTGGATGAAGGCCACCAACGGGAAGATGTTGGCGTAGACGTTGTTGGTCTCTTTGAAATAGTAGAGGCCGCCGACCCACTTGAACCGGCCCTCGGCATTGCCGAGGCGCAGTTCGTGCGACTCCTGCTGCTCATCAGAGTCGAAATAGATGGTGTTGCAGCCGAGCCCGAGCACGGGGTCGCAGCTGCTCGGCGGGCGAGGCGCTCCAACCCGATAGTTGCGGCCGCTGCCGGCCAGCGTATGGACGAGATCGTTACGGATCGCGCCCAGATAGGTCAGCACGCCGAACGACAGATCCAGATCGGCCTGCGCGCTGAGCCCGTAGTTTTGCTGATTGCTCGCGCCGTCGCGGGAGATCGGGAACGTATAGGGATCGCCCCCGGCCGCGTACTGGCCCAGCGGCGCGCTGGCGCTGCCGACATAGTCATTGCGGAAATAGTCGCCGCTCAGCAGCAGCGAGAAGTTCTCGGTCGGCTTCAGCAGGACATGCAGGCGCAGGGCGACCGCGTCTTCATCGTTGTAGTCGTTGGACGGCGCGTTGGAGGTGTAGCCGTCGCGCTTGGCCGTCTGGAAGGCGGCGCGCACGGCCACCTTGTCCGAGAACGGCAGGTTCACCGCACCGCTCGCGCGGATCAGGGAGTAGTTGCCGAGCTCGAGCTGGGCGTTGGCCTCATACTCGCTGGTCGGTTTCTTGGTGATGACGTTGAGGCTGCCGGCCGTGGCGTTACGGCCGTAGAGCGTGCCTTGCGGACCACGCAGCACCTCGGTGCGGTCGAGATCGAAGAACAGACCGGCGGCCGAACGCGGGCGCGCCATGTAGACGCCGTCGACGTTGAAGGCCACAGCCGGGTCCCCGACCTCGGTGTTGTTGGTGCTGCCGATGCCGCGCACCGCGATCTCCACCGAGCCGCCGACCGAACCGATCTGCACGCCGGGCACGACCGTGGTCAGGTCGGTGACGGTGCGGACGCCCTGCTTCTCGAGCTGGTCGGCCGAGAGCGCAGTGATCGCGAGCGGCGTGCTCTGCGCAGTCTCCTCGCGACGCTGGGCGGTGACCACCACCTCCTCGATTTCCATATTGGACTGGGCGTGCGCGGCGGTCGCCAGCATCAACACCTGAACAGCCGCGCTCGCGGCCAGAATAGACCTGGTGAACATCGTTTCCCCCTCGTGGCCGATATCCAACGCCCGGCCATCAATTTTCAGGCCCAGCAAACCAGCCGAACCGACGCCGGAAAGAGATCACATCCGATAACGTTGTCAATTTGAATCTGACAACGTTATCTGGATCGCAAATTTGTAGTACTGAGTATCCTTCCCGGCCGGCGTCGCTAAACGGCGGCGGCCCTGTGGAGCTTGCAGCTTTACGCGAACCGGACGAGGTTCCGAGGGCGCGCCGTCTGGAGTTAGGCTTGACCCGTCAACCGACGATCAAAGACGTCGCCACCAAGGCCGAGGTCTCCTTCAAGACCGTGTCGCGGGTGCTCAATGGCGAGCCGCATGTTCGCGAAGAGGTCCGTGATCGAGTTTTGGCCGCGGCGGCGGCGCTCAACTATCGCCCGAACATCGCCGCCCGAGGCCTGATCGGCGGGCAGTCACGACTGATCGGATTTCTCTACGACAACCCCAACTACAGCTATGTGACCGAGGCCGAGATCGGCGCCCTGCTCCGCTGCAAACAGTCCGGCTACCACCTGGCGATCGAGCCGGTGGATTCGCAGGGCGATGTCGGCGGCCAGATCGAACAGATCCTCGCCAGCCTGCGCCTTGACGGCGTAATCCTGACCCCGCCGATCTCCGATGATCCGGCCGCCCTGGCCGCTCTCGACCGGCTGGGTGTCAGGCATGTGCGAATCGCGCCGCACGCCGACCGGGATCTCAGCCCCTGCGTCTTCATCGACGACGACGAAGCGGCTTTCGCCATGACCCGCAGTTTGCTGGATCTGGGGCACAGGACCATCGGGTTTGTTCTCGGGCACCCCGACCACGGAGCCTCGCCGCAGCGCCTGGCCGGGTTCCGCCGCGCAATGCGGGAACAAGGACTCAGCCCGGACGCAAACCACCTGATCCAGGGCTACTTCACCTTCGAGTCAGGAATGGAGGCGGGCCTGCGCCTGCTCACCCTGCCCCACCGCCCCACCGCGATCTTCGCGGCCAACGACAAGATGGCCCTGGGCGTCATGGCCGCCGCGCGCGACCTGGGCCTAACTATCCCGGGCGACGTGTCCATCGCCGGCTTCGACGACACGCGCGCCGCGCAGATGGGGTGGCCGTCGCTGACGACCGTCCACCAGCCGGTCGAAGACATGTGCGCCGCAGCCGCCGGCATGTTGATATCGCTGGCCGCCGGCGAGCCCCTTCGCGAGGCGGCCAGAAAGCTCGACTTTCAGATCATGCCGCGTGCGTCGACCGCGCGGATCTAGACGCTTGGCGGCGCGGCGGTCGTGCCGCGAAACACCAGGCTGAAATCCAGTCGCCGATGCTCGACCTTGCGCTCCTCCGCGTCCGCTTGGCCGATGACCAGCTCGGCGGCGGCGGCGGCCATGGCCTGGATAGGTTGACGCACCGTCGTCAGTTGCGGCCAGGCTAGCCGCGCGATCTCGCTGTCGTCGAACCCCGCCACCGAAAGATCGCCCGGAACCGACAGTCCCAGCCGATGCGCGGCGGCCATCACCCCGATTGCGGTCTCGTCGTTGCTGCCAAAGATCGCGGTGGGACGATCGGGGGCGGTCAATAGCGACATCGCGCTGGTCTCGCCGCCGTCAAACATGAAGTCACCTTGCTGGACCAGCCGCGGTTCAATCGCCCGCCCTCGACCTTCAAGCGCGAGGCGGTAACCTTCGAAGCGCCAAGCCGACGCTGCGTGGTCCCCTGGCCCAAGGATGAAGCCGATCTTCTCGTGACCGAGGTCAAGCAGCGCCTCGGTCATCTCGCGGGCGGCCTGGACGTCGTCGATCGAGATCGACGAGGCCCGCTCAGGCTCAAGGCTCGGCGCCATCCGTACATATGGGGTGCGGGCGCGATCGAGAGCCTCGAGCACCGGCAGGTCGTCAGTCATCGGCGGCAGCAGCAGGAACCCGTCAGGCCTGAGCGCCGCGATGGCGCTGACCACTGCGCCAGCCATGACATCGGTGCGGCTGTCATAGGGCTGGGCCACGACATGATAGCCCTCAGCCCGGCAGTACTGGATCGCCCCTTGCTGGAACTCGGCCACATAGGCGGGAATGATTTCCGGGATCAGCAGGCAGATCAGGAACGACCGCGATCCGGGAAGCCCCCGCGCGAAGACGTTACGCCGATAGCCAAGCGCAGAGACGGCGGCCTGCACCCTGTCCCTGGCCTCCGCGCTGACGTGGCGTTCGCCGTTCAGCACGCGAGATACGGTCATCACCGACAGGCCGGCCCATGCCGCCACGTCCCGGATCGTCGTCGTCACGCGTTCGAATCTCCGCCCGTCGGCCGGTTTGCCGACGGTCCTCACGCGCGGTTATAGCGCGGAAATCTGAAGGAAGCGGCCTCGTCGTATCAGACGAGGCCGCGCCCAAGACTAGTGCTGGCCTGCGTCGACGGCCTGCTCGGTGAGATCGAGCCGCGCCTTCCAAGGATCGGCCTTGGCGGCGGTTCCATCATTGGCCAGATCCAGAATCTGATCACTCGCCGGATCATAGACCGGCCAGGCCGGACGACCGTCGCCGTTAGGATCACCTGTTTTCGCGAAGGCCACCCAATAGGCGTTGGTGAGTTGCGCGATCTTGGCGTCGGAGGGGGTCAGGGCCTCGCCGTACTTGGCCTTGACCGTGTCGAACACGTACGGGATTTCCGTGGCGTGCGGAGCGCCTGGCCATTCCTTGCGCATCGACTCAGCGACATAGGAGAACCGGAAGACGTAGACCGGCCGCTTCAGATGCGACCAGGCCTTGGCCGCGAACCGCGCCGGCTCGACCATCATCTTGTCGCTGGCGACCAGCGACCCGACCGCGCCGACGCTGCCCGTGCCCTTGGGATCGTAGGCCGCCTGAGCCGCCGCTCGGTTCGCAGGCCCGAAGGGCGCATAGATCTCATCCAAGGTCCGGGCCATCGAGATCCCGATGTCCATGCTGTTGGCGCCGACCATCAACGGGACATTGGCGCCGCCGCCGGCCCGGTAGATCCGTTCCGGCTCATCCACCACGATCAGGCCGTCGGTCATCGGCCCGGCGTAGGTCGGTGTGGGCGCGAACATGGTCATCAGGTTCAGATTGGCGATGACGGCGTCGGTCGGGAGCTTGCGCAGCGCGGCCAAGGCGGCGGCGTCCTCGCCTTCAATCCCAACGCTCTTGGCGAAGGCCAGCCCGACGGTCTCGCCCGAAGGCGGCGCCCCGGCGGTGGTCCCGCTGACGCGGCGACCGGGGGCCATGGTGCCCCGTCCGCCGCCGGACTCGACGATCGCCTTGTGGAACAGGCCCTTGGCCTCCGGCGTCGTCAGCAGGGTGTGGACCGAGAAGCCCCCCGCCGATTCCCCGAAGACCGTGACATTGCTTGGGTCACCGCCAAAAGCGGCGATGTTCTTCTGCACCCACTTGAGCGCGGCGATCTGGTCCATGAACCCGTAGTTGCCGAGCGGCCCCTTCGGGCTCTCCTTGCTGAGCGCGGGGTGGGCGAAGAACCCGAACCGGCCGAGGCGATAGTTGAAGCTGACGAGAACCACGCCCTGCTTGGCGAACTGGTCGCCGGCATAGACCTCCGGCGACGAACCGCCGTTCACGAAGCCGCCGCCATAGATCCAGACCATCACCGGCAGCTTGGCCTTGGAGGCCGCGGCCGGACGCCAGACGTTCATGACCAGGCAGTCCTCGGACGGCGCCGTCCCCAGGGGCGCTGCGTCGCTCGGGAACGGTTTCTGCGCGCAGTCATGGCCATACTCGGCCGCTGAGCGGATACCGCTCCAGGCCGGGGCCGGTTGCGGCGCGCGCCAGCGCAGGTCGCCGATCGGCGGGGCCGCGAACGGCACGCCCTTGAAGGCGGCAACCCCATCCTTGACCACGCCTTGGACCTGGCCGCTCTGGGTCCGAACCACTTCAGTCCGGGTCTCCGCAGCGTGCGCCCCGCTGCTCGCGAGGCCGACCACCAGGGCCGCGCCCAGAGCACTCATCTTGCCGTTCATAGCTTTTTCCCCAACGGCACGAGGCCGCGCTTTGTGTTTGTTTCTCATGGCTTCAGCAGCGTGGCGGTGACGCGCGAGGCGCCGTTCAGTCGCAGGTCCGCCGAGCTCGCGCCGACGGCGACGGCGTAATCGCCCGCCGAAACCCGCCAGCCCGGAGCCTTGACGTCGTACTCTGCCAACAGCCGCGGGTCGGCCGACACCTCGACCTTGCGAGTCTCGCCCGGCTTCAGCGCCACCTTCTTCCAACCGATCAGACGGCGTTGTTGACCAGGCGGGGTGGCGTAGACCTGCGCCACCTCCATGCCCTCGCGGGCTCCGGCGTTGGTCAGGGTGAAGCTCACCTTCAGCGTCTCCCCGCCGGCCACCTTCAAGCCGCCATAGGTGAAGTGGGTGTAGGAAAGCCCATGGCCGAAGGGGAACAGCGGCTTTTGCCCGCGTGCCTCAAAGCCGCGATAGCCGACCTCCGAACCTTCCGGATAGGGCACGCTGAACAGCGGATCATTGCCGCCGAACAGAACGAACTTGAGCTCCGAGCCGGGGATCTTGGGACGCGGAAGCTGCGCCTCGCTTTGCGGGAAGGAGATCGGCAGCTTGCCGGACGGATTGACCTTGCCAAACAGGATGTTGGCGATGGCCTCCCCGCCCCGTTGCCCCGGATACCAGACCTCGAGCACGGCCCCGACGTTGGACAGCCAGGGCATCAACACCGGATTTCCGGTCTGCAGCACCACGATCGTGCGCGGATTGGCGGCTGCGACGGCGGCGATCAAGGCGTCCTGACCATCCGGCAGCGACAGGTTCGGCGCGTCCTGAATCTCGGTCTGCCATTGTTCGGCGAAGACGATGGCCACCTCGGCCTGCTTGGCCGCGGCCACGGCGGCGGCGATGTCCTGGCCGCCGGAGAAGCTGACCTTCGCACCCGGAGCCGCCGCCGCGATCGCCTTCATCGGCGACGAGGCGTGGTAGACGATCTTGAACAGGCCCCCGAAGGCGCCCTTGCCGGGAAGCTCCAAGGCCGATCCGCCATACGAAATCACCTGCGAGGATCCGGCCCCCGAAAGCACGCCGACGTCGGCATGGGCGCCGATCACCGCGATGGACTTGGCTTGGGCCGCCAACGGCAGCAATCCGCCCTCGTTTTTCAGCAGCACGGCGCCTTCCTCGGCGACCTTCTGGGCGACCGCGGCGTGGGCCGCCTTGTCGATGTCGCGCTTGACCGGCGGATGCTCGACCACGCCGACTGCATACATGCTGTGCAGGATCCGGCCGGCCATGTCGTCCAGCCGCGCCATTGGCACCTGGCCGCTTTCGACGGCGGCCTTCAACGGCGCGCCGAAGAAGTCCTGCTTGTCGAAGGTGTGGGCCGACTCCTGGTCCAGGCCGCCCATCGCGGCCTTCACCGTCGAGTGCACGCCGCCCCAGTCCGACATCACCCAACCCGGGTAGGCCCAGTCGCCCTTCAGCACCTTGTTCAGCAGGAAGTCGTTCTCACAGCCATACTCGCCGTTGATGCGATTATAGGAGCACATCACCGCGCCGGGCTTGCCGCGCTCGATGGCGATCTCGAACGCCAGCAGATCGGTCTCGCGCATCGCCTTCTCATCGATGTCGGAGCTCAGCGTCATCCGACCGGTCTCCTGGTCGTTGATCGCGAAGTGCTTCACCGTCGAGATCACGTGGCGGCTCTGGATGCCGGCGATCGACTCCCCCGCCATGACGCCGGCCAGCAGCGTGTCCTCGCCGAGATATTCAAAGTTTCGGCCGTTGCGCGGGTCCCGCGCCAGATTGACCCCGCCGGCCAGCAGCACGTTGAAGCCTTTGGCGTGGGCCTCAGTTCCGATCATCGCCCCGCCGTCATGGGCGAGCTGCGGATTCCAGGTCGAGGCGGTGGCGAGGCCTGACGGCAGCGCCGTGGCCTGATCGCCCGGCCGCATATTGCCGCCGTTGGCGACGCCCAGGCTGGCGTCGCTCTCCTGCAAGGCCGGCACGCCCAGCCGCGACACGCCGGGAACATAGCCAGCCCCTCCCAGGGCCTCCTTCGGCGGCGTTGCATTCATCGGCGGCGGCGCACCCTTCAGGCTCGCGCCGAAATAGCCGTGCACCAGCGAGAGTTTCTCATCCAGGGTCATCTGACCGACCGTCGCCGCGGCTCGCTGAGCCGGCGCCTGGGTCCGATCCTGCGCTGCGGCCGAAGCCGTCCACGCCATTGCTGTGACAGCCACAAGTTCCACGCCACGCCGGCGCCATCGACGTTCGAGCATAGCTCGTTCCCCCCTCACGAACCGCTGAGCGGTTTCCTCGTCGCATTCACGGGCGCACATCCGCGCACCATGACGACGACCAATGCTGCGCCCACTCTGGTAACGTTGTCAATTCGCATTGCTCCGGCGCCCCTTCGATGAGCCGGAACACGACCAGCCGGCCAGAAGACGAGACCCCGACGCGTGCGCGCCGGGGCCTCTGATCTTCCAGCGCTATTCCGCCGCCGCCGGGACTGGTCCCGCGCGCCGAGGTGAACGGCGCTCGGCCAGGCCCAGGACAACCTGGGTGATGGCCGGCAACACCAACAGGGTGAGCGCCGTGGCGGTGATCAGCCCGCCGATGACGACCATGGCCAGGGGCTTCTGCACCTCAGCCCCCGGGCCGCTGGCGAGCGCCATCGGGATGAAACCGATGGCCGGGACAAGGCCCGTCATCACCACGGGGCGCACCTTCTCCATCGCGCCCTCGATGATCGCATGAGTCAGCGCCATCCCGGCCTCCAGACGCTGGCGGATGCTGCTCATCACCACCAGGCCGTTCAGGACCGCGACGCCCGCCAGGACGATGAAACCAACCGCCGCCGACACCGAGAAGTTGATCCCGCTCATAGCCAGCGCAAGGACCCCGCCGCCCAGTCCCAGCGGCACGGCGACGAACACCGCGATGGCCGGCGCGAACCCGCCAAGCGCCAGGTAGAGCAAAGCGAAGATCGCCGCGAAGCAGATCGGCACCACGATCGCCAACCGTTGGGAAGCGGCCTGCAGGTTCTGGAACTGACCGCCCCACTCGATCCACGTCCCCGGCGGCAAGGCCACGGCCTCCACCTTCGGGCGCGCTTCGGTGACGAACGAGCCGACGTCGCGACCACGGACATTGGCCTGGACGACCACCCGCCGTTTCCCGCCCTCGCGGCTGATCTGGTTGAGCCCCTCGACATAGCGGAACTGAGCCAGTTGGCTGAGCGGCACGAAGCCGCGCGAATGACCGCCTTCCTCCGGCAGCATCACCGGCAGCGCGCCCAGGGCGTCCAGATCGTTGCGGGTCGACTGCGGAACGCGGACCACGACGTCGAAGCGGCGGTCGCCCTCGAACAACAGCCCGGCCTCGCGCCCCGCCATCGCGGCGGCGACCGTGTCGGCCACCTCCTCAACGGTCAGCCCGAACCGCCCGATGGCCGCCCGGTCGAACCGGACGTCGAGGGCCGGCGCGCCGCTCACCTGCTCCACCCGCACGTCAGCCGCGCCCGGCGTGGACTGCAACGCCGCGGCGATCCGAGCCCCTGTGGCGCTCATCTTATCGAGATCGTCGCCATAGATCTTCACCGCGACGTCGCCGCGCACCCCGCCGATCAGCTCGTTGAAGCGCAGTTCGATCGGCTGGCTGAGCTCGTAGCCCTGACCGATCAGCGCGTTGGCCTTGGCCTCCACGCGGGTGATCACCTCTTCCTTGGTCTTGACGTCCTTGGGCCACTCCTTCTGGGGCTTGAGGATCACGAAACCATCGGAGATGTTCGGCGGCATCGGATCGGTCGCGACCTCGGCGGTGCCGGTCTTGGAGAACATGTAGTCCACCTCCGGCAGGCTGCTGATCGCCTGTTCCACCCCCCGCTGCATCCGCAGGGATTGTTCCAACGACGTGGACGGTACGCGCTGTGAAGCGAGCGCCAGGTTCTTCTCATCAAGCTGGGGGATGAACTCCTGCCCCAGGAAGGTGAAGGCCACGCCGCAGAGGACGAAGACGCCCGCCGCCGCTCCGATGAACGGCCAGGGCCGAGCCACGGCCTGCCGAAGGACCGGCTCATAACGCTGCTTGATCTTGGCGATGGCCCAGACTTCCTTCTCAGCCACCTTGCCCCGGATCAGCAGCGCGACCATCGCGGGGACGAAGGTCAGCGACAGGACGAACGCTGCGGCCAAGGCCAGCATCAAGGTGATCGCCATCGGCGAGAAGGTCTTGCCCTCGACGCCGGTGAAGGTGAGCAGCGGGGCGAACACCAGGAAGATCACCCCTTGGCCGTAGACCGTCGGGCGGATCATCTCCTGGGAGGCCAGCATGGTCTCCTCCAGCCGCTCCCGACGATTGAGCAGCCGGCCTTCGAGGTGCTGTCGCTCGGCCAGGCGGCGCAGGCAGTTCTCGATGATGATCACCGCCCCGTCGACGATCAGGCCAAAGTCGAGGGCGCCCAGGCTCATCAGGTTGCCGGAGACCCCGAGCGTGTTCATCCCGATGCCGGTCATCAAGAACGAGATCGGAATGATCAGCACCGCGATCAGCGCCGCGCGGACATTGCCGAGCAGGAAGAACAGCGCGATCGCGACCAGGACCGCGCCTTCGAACAGGTTGCGCTGAACCGTGGCGATGGTGGCGTTGACCAGCTTGGAGCGGTCCAAGGTCGGCGTGACCTTCACCCCGACCGGCAACGACTTCTCGACGGTCTGAAGCTTCTCGCCAACGGCTTTGGCCACCGTGCGGCTATTCTCGCCGATCAGCATCAAGGCGGTGCCGACCACCACCTCGTGGCCGTTCATGCTGGCGGCGCCGGTGCGCAGTTCGCCGCCGATCCTGACCGCCGCTACGTCCTGCACCCGGACGGGCACGCCGCCCCGCGTGGCGATGACGGCGTCTGAAATCTCGTTGATCGAGCGGATGCGGGCGTCGGCGCGAACCAGATAGGCCTCGCCGCCGCGCTCCAGGAAATTGGCGCCGACCGACAGGTTCGCGGCCTCGAGGGCCTTGGCCAGTTCGGAGAACGACACGCCATAGGCGCTGAGCTTCACCGGATCGGGTTCGACCAGATACTGTTTCTGGAACCCGCCGATGGAGTCGACACCGGCCACGCCGCGCACGGTGCGCAGCTGCGGACTGATGATCCAATCCTGCACGGTCCGAAGATAGGCCGCGCGCGCCACGTCATCGGTCAGGCGCTCGCCTTCAGGCGTCAGGAAGGCGCCGTCCGACTGCCAGCCGGGCTGGCCGTCCTTGGCCTTTGCGCCCTTCCCGCCCGGATTAGCGAAGTCCACGGTGTACATGAAGACTTCGCCCAGCCCCGTGGTCACGGGGCCGATCTGCGGCTGAACCCCTTCAGGCAGGTCGTCGCGCGCCTGGGCGAGCCGTTCGCTCACCTGCTGGCGGGCGAAATAGAGGTCGACGTTCTCCTTGAAGACCGCCGTCACCTGCGAGAAGCCGTTCCGCGACACCGAACGCGTGGTTTCCAGGCCGGGGATGCCGGCCAGCGCCGTCTCCACCGGGAAGGTCACCCGCTTCTCGATCTCGACCGGCGACAGTCCCGGATCGACGGTGTTGATCTGCACCTGATTGTTGGTGATGTCGGGCACCGCGTCGATCGGCAACTTCGAGAGTTGCCAGACGCCGATCCCCGAGATGATCGCGACAATGAAAATGACCGCCCAGCGCGCCCGGACGGAAAGGGCCATGAGACCTGCGATCATGACCTAATGCCCCTCGCCTTCGCCCTTGCCGAGTTCGGCTTTCAGCAGGAAGGCGTTGCGGGCGGCGATGACCTGCCCCGCCGCCAGCCCGCTGACGATCTCGGCCCGCCCGGCGCTGCGCTGCCCAACCGTCACCGGCCGCGCCTCGAAGCCCGCGGCCGTGCGCACGAACACCACGTCATGGCCCTCGACGCTCTGGACGGCCTCATCGGGAACCACGATCGCCTTCGACCCGCTGGCGCCGCCCGGGATGATGCGAGCCCGCACCGATTGACCCGGCTGCAGTCCGTCCGGAGACACGTCCAACACCGCGGTCGCCGCGCGCGTCTCGGCGTTCAGCCCCGGCGTGATCGACCGCACCTTGCCTTCAATCGCCCTCCCGTCCGCCGTCTCGATGACGGCGCGGTCACCCGGCTTGATCCTCGGCGCGTCCATGCCGGCGATTGAGGCCTCGACCTGGATCAGCTTCGGATCGGCGATCCGGAAAAGTTCGGTCTCCGGCTGGACAAAGGCGCCCAGGTTCGCGGTCGACGCGGTGATCCGGCCTGAGATCGGGCTGGCCACGATGACCCCGCGGCCATCGGCCGTGACGTTCGCCGCCCCGGCGGCGACCTGCGCGCGGCGGGCCTCTGCATTGGCAGCCGCCGCCTCCGCCTGCGCCTGCTCATAGTCCTGCCGGGCCGAGACCCGCTGTTCGAACAGACGGCGTTCACGCGCCAGGGTCGTCTGGGCCAGGGTCGCGCGGGCTGCGGCCACCGAACGGTCAGCAGCAATCTGCGCCGCCTCGCGGCTCTCGACCACGGCCAAGGCTTCGCCGGCGCGGACCGGATCGCCCAGTCGCTTGTAGATGCGGGTCACCGCCCCAGCGGCGCGGGCCGTCAACACCGCCTCGCCTCCTGGCGTGGCCGCGACCGTGCCTTGCGTGAGGATCTCCCCCGCAAAGCCGCCGGCCGAGACCGGTTGGACAACGATGCCGGTCGCCTGGATCGCTCCGGCTTCCATCACGACGACGCCGGGTTCGCCTTCTTCATGCTCGGCTTCAGCAGCGGCGGCGACTGCGGTGACCGGTTTGCCGTCGCTCAGCTTCGCCAGGCTAAAACCGCCCAGGCCTGCGAGGATAACAGCGGCCGCCACACCGCCGTAGAGGCGGGATTTGTCTTGCTTCACGGTTGTTCTCCAAAGGGCGCGCGGCCCTGCAGGCGCGCAAGCGCGGCCTGGGCGCTCAGGCGCTCCAAGGCTGCATCCAAGGTTTGGGCGCGGGCGTCGGCGAGCGCCCGACGGGCGCCCAGCAGTTCGACGAGGGCGAGCTTGCCGCCCTCGTATCCGATGCGGGTCAGGCGATAGGCTTCCTCCGCCGTCCGCTCACCCTCTCGCGCGGCGACCAGCCGGCTGTCGGTGGCGGCGACACGGGCGACACCCGCCCTGGCGCCGGCTTCAGCGTCGAGCCGCGCGGCCTCCAGCCGGGCCTCGGCGGCGCCTAGCTCGGCCTGCGCCGCCCCAATGTTTCCCCGGTTGCGGTCGAACAGCGGGAATGGCGCCGAGACGCCGGCGACCATCGCGGTCGTGTCGTCTTCCTGAAACCTGCGCACGCCGAGCGAGATGGAAAGATCCGGCGTCGCCCGGGTGCGTTCGACCCGGATCCGCCGGGCGGCGGCTTCACGCTCGGCCTGGGCGGCGAGGTAGCCTGGGCTAGCCAGCGGATCGAGCGGCGAGATCGTGAGCTTCCGATCGGCCTGCGCCAACAGGCTCGTGGAGATCGAACTGAGCGGCGTCGGCGCTCCGGCCAGGACGGTCAGCGCCCCGAACGCGGTCGCCCGCGCCGCCCGCGCCTCGTCGAGCCCAGCCCTGGCGCCCTGAACCGCCGCCATCGCCTGGACGCGGCGCAGGTCAGCCTCTCGCCCCGCCTCCACCAAGGCGGTGGCGACCCTGGCGTCCTCCTCGGCCAGGGCCAAGGCTTCAGTCGCGAACTGGACACGGCGCTCGGCCGCCTCGGCCTGGGCGTAGGCGGCGGCGAGATCCTGGGCGAAGACTACGCCGGCCTCGGCGGCGCGGCGGCGCGCAGCCTCGACCTCAGCTCGGCCGGCCTCGACACGGGCCCCGCGCTTGCCGCCAAGTTCCACGGTCTGTTCGAGGCTCGCCGTGGTCTCGGCCAGGCTTGAGCCCTTGTAGGGTCCAGAACCGGAGAAGTTCTCGATCTCGACGCCCAAGGTCGGGTTGGGCCGGGCGCCCGCCTGGTGGGCCAACCCGGTCGCACGGGCGATCTCGGCGCGCGCTTCGGCCAAGCGCGGCGACGTCGTCTGGGCCTGACGGAGCAGTTCTGGGTAGGGCGGCGCAGGGTCGGCGGACGCCGCGCCCGCAGACAGGGCCACACCTGCCATGACCGCGCAAAGCGGCCACCGGCGATAGGGGGAAGTCATGGAAATCCTCGCGTGATGACGGATGAGACGCGCGCAGGCGCGCGTAGTCCGTCAGGCGCGTGGAGGTCGCTCGAGTCCGGCGGGAGCTCGGGAAGCGTGGCGCGTGAAAGGCGGCGCCAGATAGTGCTGATCGAGCGGGCTCAATTCAGTGGTGGTCTCGACCGCGAGCACCCCGAACCCAACACCGTGGTGGCAATGACCATGGGGACAGGCCGTCGACGAACCGCCCGTGTGACCGTCGTCCGGATGGTCGCTGGAGGGCAGGACATGGTCCTGCTGCGACGTCGCAACCACGGCTTCACTGTCCGCCTCGCAGAGGACGGCGTCGAGGATCGGGGCCGCCAACAAGGTCGTCAGCAGGCAGACGGCCATCAGGCCGCCGAGCTTGCGCCACCATGTTTTGAGTCCCGTCATCGCGGCGTCTATAGCTGCGACGTCGATGGGCGGGAATGCGTTACAAAATCACGGTTCGCCTCAGCGGACTTGGCTTCACGAAGCTCCTGACGCGCCTGGGCCGTGATCTGCCAGGCTGAGCGCAGGAACACCGCGGCGAGCAGCACGCCGACCAGCAAGTCGGGCCAGCGCGACCCGGTCACGCCGACCGCGACGCCGGTCGCCGCCACCGCCAGGCACTGGATCATGTCGTTGCGGGTGCAGAGCCAGACCGAACGAACATTGGCGTCGCCGTTGCGGTAGCGAACCAGGAGCAGCGCCGCCAACAGGTTGGCGGCCGCGCCAAACAGGCCAAGGCCGGAGATGACGCCAGCCTCCGGCGTCGCGCCGCTCAGGGCCCGCCAGATGGCGAAACAGAGGATGCCAGCAGCCATCGCCGCCAAGCTGGCGCTCTTGATCAAGGCCGCGCCGGCGCGCACCTGGACGCTCCTGCCGATGGCCCAAAGGCTGAGGGCGTAGGTCGCCGCATCGGCCGCGAAATCCAGGGTGTTGGCCGCCAGCGACGCCGAACCGGCCATCAGGCCGCCGACCGCGACAACCGCGAAGCCGACCAGGTTGATGGCGATCACGCCCATCAGGGCGCGGCGATAACCGACGGAGGCGCCGTCGAAGACCACCGCATGGCCGCAACCGCATCCGCTGGCTGGCGACTCAGACTTGGTCTCGGGAGATGAGATACAGCTCGACATGAGCCCAACCTGCATCCTCTAGCCACTAGAGGATCAAGCCCCTATTTTCAGGAACCGCAACCGGACGCCTCGCCCATGTCTCAGCTCTCCATCGGCGCCCTCGCCAAGGCCACCGACGTCAAGGTCACGACGATCCGGTTCTACGAGCAGATCGGCCTGCTGCCCCAGCCCTCGCGCGCCGCCAACGATCGACGGATCTATGACGAGCGGACCCTGAGCCGCCTGGCCTTCATCAAGCACGCTCGCCAACTGGGCTTCGCGGTCGACGCCATCCGCACCCTGCTGCAGCTCTCCGATGATCCCGAGCAGCCGTGCGAGCAGGCCAACATCCTGGCGGCCGAGCAACTGGCGGCGGTCGACAGCAAGATCGCGCGGCTGCAGGCCCTGCGCGGCGAACTGCAGCGCGTGGTCTCGGCAGCTTGCCAGGGGCGGGTTTCCGACTGCCGCGTGATCGAGGTCCTGAGCGATCACCGCCATTGCGGGGGCGAGCACGATGCCCCTGCCCCTCTGGCGTCCTAGGTCCGCGCGTAGTCGTCCTCGTAACGGACGATGTCGTCTTCGCCGAGATAGGCGCCCGATTGAACCTCGATGACGCTGAGCGGCTGGTCGCCCGGATTGGCGAGCCGATGACGCGCGCCCAGGGGGATGAAGACAGACTCGTTGGCCCGGACCGTCACGTCCCGGTCGCCGATAGTCGCCAGCGCCACGCCGCTGACCACGACCCAGTGTTCGGCGCGGTGAGCGTGACTTTGCAGGGAGAGCTTGCAGCCGGGCGCCACGGTGATCCGCTTGACCTGGAATCCGTCGCCGCCGAGCACGGTCTCGTACCAACCCCAGGGCCGACGCACCCGCCGCGCCTGGGTGGCGGCCTCGCGTCCCGCTGCGCGCAGGACCTCGACGATCCGCCCGACGTCCTGGTCGACCGTACGGTCGGCGACCAGCACGGCGTCAGGCGTCGCCACCACGATCAGATCATGCACGCCGAGCGTCGCGACCACGGGCCCGTCGCTACGCACATAGGAGTTGGTCGTCGCCTCGGCGAAGGCTTCACCAACCAGCACATTGCCCGCCGAGGTCTTCTCGCCGAGCTCCCACAGCGTCGACCAGGCCCCGACGTCGGTCCAATCGAACCGGGCCTTCACCACAGCCAGCCGGTCGCTGCGCTCGATCAGCGCGTGATCCAGCGAGATCGAAGGGCCGCCGGCGAAGGCGGCTTCCTCCAGCCGCACGAAATCCAGGTCGCGCCGCGAGGCGTCCAGCGCCGCTTTCGCCGCGGCCAGGACGGCGGGCGCCAATCGCTCGATCTCGTCGAGAACCAGTCGCGCCGTCGCCAGCAGCAGGCCGCTGTTCCACAGATAGTCGCCGGTCTTGAGCAACGCCTCGGCCGCCGCCAGATCGGGCTTCTCGATGAACCCCGCGACCCGCCAAGCCTCGTCGCCCTGCCCCATCGGCGCGCCAACACGGATATAGCCGTAGTCCGGGACCGGCGAGGTCGGATCGATCCCGAACAGCACCAACGCGCCCTGTTCGGCGATCGCCGCCCCGATCTCCACCGCGTGCAGGAACTGCGCCCTGTCGCCCACGACGTGATCGGCGGGCGTCACCAGGATCAGGGCGTCAGGATCGCGATCAAGCGCCAACAGCGCGGCCACGACGGTCGGCGCGGCCGTGTTGCGGCCGCAGGGCTCCAGGGCGATCAGCGGGTCCTCAACGCCGATGACGCGAAGCTGCTCTGCGATCGTGAAACGGTGCTCGACATTGGCGACGACGATCAACGGCTCGAAGCGGGCCGGATCGGACACCCGCGCCGCGGCCATCTGCAGCAGCGTCTGCTCGCCGGTCAGCGAGAGGAGCTGCTTGGGATGACTTTCGCGCGAGGCGGGCCATAGGCGCGCGCCCGCTCCGCCGGACAGCAATACCGGGAAGATCCTGGAACGGCGCGTACTCACGAAACCCTCTTCCCGACCGGCGCCGATTCATGAGCGCTCCATCCAGCATATGACACAGCGGCGGCAGGAACGTGCCCCAATAGGCGTTCCGCGCCGGGACCTACTCGATGGTGGTGTTGATGGTCATCCCGGCCTTCAGGGCCAAGGTGACCGGCGTCTTCTCGACCACCTCGGCCAAGCGCTGCACCTGGCCCTCGTCCAGCCCCTCGTCGAAGCTCACCACGCGCTCAATCACACGTTGGCCGTCGATGATGCGCAGCGTCAGCGCCACGTGGACGCCGACCGGCGGCCACGCCTTATGCTCGCAGTACATTCGCAACGTGATCGCCGAGCACGCCCCAAGCCCCGACAGGACGTAGCCGAACGGCGAGGCCCCGGCGTCCGCGCCGCCAAGTCCCTTGGGTTCATCGGCCGTCAACCGATGATGGCCCGCCGCGATGGCCACCGCGTAGGGCGTCTCTCCAAGATCGGCGTGGACCGAGGCGATGATCATCTCTCCAGGCGCGCTCATGGCGGCTCCTCCGTGCCGGGCTGACGGCCCCTACCCCGCGCCATGGGACGGGGCGCCGTCAAGGCGTCCCACCTTGCCCGCACAAAGAAAGACCCCGGCGGCTTGGGAGCCGCCGGGGTTGAGGATACCGGGGGGTGATCGAGGGTTGGCTTCGGATCAGAATTTGAAGCGGATACCCGTGGTGTAGTAGCGGCCGACCACGTCGTGGATGGCCAGGGCCGCCGGATAGCTGATGCCCGGCTGATCCCGCGCCGGGGCGAACGGCGGCGCGCGATTGAACAGGTTGTTGATCGTGATGAAGGCGTCGAGATCGCGGCCAGCCACCTCGAACTTGTAGGTCACGGTCGTGTCCACATAGGTGATGTCCGGGATCGTATTGTCCGCGAACACCAGGGCCGGATCGTTGGTCCGCTTCAGCTTACCGATGTAACGCGCCTGGAGGTTCACCGAGAGCGGGCCGTCGGTGTAGTTCGCCACGACGTTGAACCGGTCGATCGGCGCGCCGCCATTGACGATGCGAGGATCAGCGCCAGCGGCCTGAACCGGAGCAGCCGTCGCCGTGGTCTTGGTCTTACGGGTCGGGTTGTAGCTGCCGATCAGTCGCAGATCGAGGGTCGCTTCAGTGTCGTAGAACTTGTCCAGCTGCAGCCGGTAGGCCGCCTCGTAGTCGATGCCGTGATAGTAGGCCATCGCCTGGTTGAACGGGGTCGAGCGCACCGAGATCGGGAAGTTGTTCGGCGAGCGATCCGAGAACGGACCCGGCCGGACGATGTTGGCGCACAGCGGCGAGGTCCCGTTGCTCCGCTCGCACTCCTCATTCGAGAAGGTCGTGCTGATGTTGGTGATCACGTCGCTGATTTCGATGTTGTAGTAATCTAGCGAGGCGCTGAAGCCTGGGATGTAGCGGGGCTGCCAGACCACACCGACGGTGTAGGTGTTGCCTTCTTCCGGCGTCAGGTTCGGGTTGCCGCTGGAAAGGCTGATCGCCGTCTGGTTGACGTTGGTGTGGATGTCGTTGAATGGCCCACGCCCGGCGGAGTCGCCAGCGAACAGTTCGTACAGCGTCGGCGCCCGGATATCGCGCGAGCGGGTGTAGCGGAAACGCAGCTCTTCGATCGGCTGGTAGCTCACGCCGATCTTCCAGGTCGTGACGCCGCCGCTGGTCGAGTAGTCGGTGTAGCGGGCCGCGGCGTTGACATCGAGGCTGTATACGAAGGGCAGGTCCTTGAAGACCGGCACCTGGGTTTCGACGAACACTTCCTTGATGTTGTACTCGCCGTCAGCCTTGCCGACGTTCGTCGAGGCGGTCCGGTTCAGGTAGGTGTTGACGTTGGTCCGCAGGCCCACCAGCGAAACCGGGCTAGCCGGATCGGAGTTGGTGGTCTGGTGCAGCTCTTGCTTGCGGTACTCGGCGCCGGTCGCGAAGCTGACCACGCCGGCCGGCAGGGTGAACAGCTCACCCGAGATTTCCGCCGAGACGACGTCCATCTTCTGGGCGATCTGATACTGCGAGACCCCCATGACATAGTCGTTCTGGGCCTGGGTGACCGCGCCGTCCCCGAAGATGTTGATCGGGATACAGTCGTCCTGCATGCCCGGATTGGTCTGGGTGATCCGGCAAACGATGTTGCCGTTCGGGCCGCGAACGGCGTCGAGGGCGGCATACCAGTTGCGATTGATCAGGTTGCCGAAGTGGGTGACGCGAACCCGCGAGTCGCCGTGGCCGTAGGTGGCCTTCCAGCGATAGTCGCCCAGGTTCCCCTCGGCGCCGGTCAGGAAGGTGTAGACGTCGTTGAGCGTATTCACCCACTTGTAGTCGAGGTCGCGCCCGATCCGGCCGCCGATGAAGCTGGTGTAGCCGGCCGCTTCCATGGTCTGGCGCACGCCGTTCGGCAGGAACGGGTTCTCGGTGAAGATCCGGAAGTCGCCGAGCTGGGTGCCCGAGCCCACGGTGTTGAAGCGGTTGAACGACTCCGCGAAGGTCAGCTGGGCGAACAGCTTGATGTCCGGGGACACTTCGTAGTCGATCCGGCCGAACAGCTGATCGGTGATGATCTTGCCGGTCAGGGCGTGACCGACGATGGCCGCGCCATCGCTGTTGTAGGAGTAGTTGCTGGTCCCGGTCGGGATGCCCGAGTTGAACGGCACGAGCTGGCCGTTCGGCAGGAAGTGATAACCGCGCAGCGGGTTGCCGGCGTTCATCGAGGCGGTGTTGTTGTTGATCACCGTCCCGTAGGTGGCCGAGATATAGGCCGTGTCACGATAGGCGCGGATCGGGTTGGCCGCGGTGCCCTGGCCCGCGACGATCCAGTTGTCGTCACCGTTCGGGCGCTTGGCGTTGTCCGAAATCCCGTCGCGCTCATAGTGCTCGGCGCTGAACAGGACGTGCAGTTTATCGGTGATGTTCGCGCCGGCGGCGATGCCGAAGCGCCACGAGGCGTCGTCCTTGTAGTCGGAGATCCCGGCTTGGGCGACGCCCTTCACGCCGGTGAACTTGGTGTCGAGGATGAAGTTGATGACGCCCGACACGGCGTCGGAACCGTAGGCCGCCGAGGCGCCGCCGGTGACGACGTCGACGCGCTGAACCAGCAACTGCGGAATGATGTTGGTGTCGACGGTGCCGTCATAGCTGGTCGGCGGGACGCGCTGTCCGTCGAGCAGGACCAGGCCGCGGATCACGCCGATGCCGCGCAGGTTCAGATAGTTGCCGGCCGCCGGGCTCGTCGCCGAGGCGCCGGGGTTGCCGGCGCTGCGCGAGTTGGCGAATTGGGGAAGCTGGTTCAGACCATCGGGGATGCTGGCCGGCGCGGACTTGGCCAAGGCTTCGGTCGTCGCGACCGTAACCGGCGTGGGCGCAGCCGTGCCGTCGCTGACGATGCGCGAGCCGGTGACGATGACTTCTTCGACGTCCTGCGCCGCGGCGCTTTGGGCGAAGGCCCCGTTGGCCATCGCGAGGGTCGAGGCCCCCACGAAGAGCGCAGTAGTAAGGCGATGATAGTTCAAGAATTCCTCCCGAGATCCTGGCGTCTTGCCCCTCGCCGCGCAAGCGCAAGCGCAGGCGCAGGCTTACGCCCGCGTTCCGCGCTCGCCTCGTGGCGATGGTTTTCGAGTAGCTTGCGCTTCCCCCGTTTGCGTCCTCGACCTTGTGGCCGAGCGGCGCTCCCTTGATGACTGTATACAGTATTCTGCACTCAGGCCGTCAAGGGCACTCTGTATACAATTTGACCAGTGTTCGCTCGGGCTAAGCCTTTGGGTTGGAGTGCGACACGAATGTCACACTTCGACGACGATTCCGCGAAAACGAGGCGTTGGAGGCCAAAATCCACGGTTTCACGGCCACCACCCATGCCTCTCGGCACGATGGCGTCCGCCGACTTAGCCCGGCTTGCCTTGAAGACAACGGGGAACTGGCCGTCCGCTGCTCGCGGCCGGCCACCGATCACCACCTATGCTTGTCTCGTCCCGTTTTGAACGGAGCCGATGGCTAGATCTTGAGCTTGCGCGCCTTGATAGGGACCCGCGCCAGCCGGCGATTGGACGACATGTAGAGATAGCCGTCGCCGCCGAGCTCGCAGTTCGAGACCACGTCGTTCAGGCGGATGTTGCCCAAACGCCGGCCGCCCGGCGCGATCACCGCGATACCATCGCGGCAGGACACCCAGACGTTCCCGACCTGGTCGACCTTGAGGCTGTCGCCCCCCATGATTCCGCTCGCCGCGCGGTCCACGAACAGGCGAGTCCCCACCGATTCGCCAAGGGCGTTGAGGCTCACCGCCACCCAGCCCTTGGTCCGATCGGTATGATAGAGCGTGCGACCGTCCGGCGAGATACCTACCCCGTTCGGGACCTCGGCCTTGGCGATCAGCGACACGGTGTTGTCTGGCGCGACCCGGAAGACCCCGGTGTAGTCCATCTCGCGCAGCGGCGAGCGCAGGCCGTCTTTCAAACCGTAGGGCGGGTCGGTGAAATAGATCGAGCCGTCGACCGGCGAGACGCACAGGTCGTTTGGGCTGTTGAACCGTTTGCCCTCGAAGCGGTCGACGATGACGCTCTTGCGCTTGGTCTTCAGGTCGATATGCCCGATGCAGCGGTTGCCGCTGTCAGCCACCACCAGGCCTCCGCGCCCGAGGAACAATCCGTTGGTCCCCGGCTCCGAGAGGTTGGCCGCGACGGCGTCGCCCTCGTAGCCCGAGGGCTTCAGCCAGGCCGAGCCGCCGTCCTTCGCCGACCAGCGGGTGATGATGTTGGTCCGCGGATCCGACACCAGGACATGGCCGCCCTTGCCGCCCACCCAGACCGGCCCCTCGCTCCAGACGAAACCGCCTTGGACCTCTTCGACCACGGCGTCGGCGTCGATCAAGGCGTCCAGCGCCAGATCCAACCGCTCGACCTTGCCGACGACCGGATAGGTGGTTTGCGCATGGGCTATTGCCGGCGTCGCCATGGCGGCGCCGGCGGCCAGCACGGCCCGCCTGGAGAGACTGGTCATGCCTATTGCTCCGCCTTGATTTGACTGTCGGGCAAGGTGAAGGCGTAGAGCGTGTCCCCTGCCCCCATCAGCAGCCACTGCTTGCCGTCCAGCATGTAGGTCATGGGACCGTTCGATTGGTTGGCCGCGGCCTTGTAGTGCCAGAGGATCTCGCCGTCGTTGGCGCGATAGCCGATGATGTTGCCCTGGTCGTCGCCGGTGAACAGCAGGTTGCTGGCCGTCGAGATCAACCCCGGACCGATGGTGGTGCCGGCCGAGCGGACATTCGGATAGACGTGCTCCCACCGGCGCTTGCCGGTCAGGGGATCGATGGCCATCAGCACCCGCTGCGCCTCGCCGACGCTGGGTCCGCCAGTACCGGCGTAACCGGCCGGGATCGGGCTGGTGTCGAGCTTGTAGTAGAGCGTCATCCCCCGGATCGTGTTCACGTAGAACAAGCCAGTGGTCTCGCTGAAGGTCGGATTGTACCAGTTGGTCGGGTTGTTATTGCTGATCGAACCCTCGACCTTCGGGTCGTTGTCACGGTCCGAGATCGGCTCTCCAGTGACCTCGTTGCGCCCCTTCACCCACTTGATATCGTCGATATAGGGCTGCGAGACGAGATACTTCCCGGTCTCCCGGTCGACGGTGACGAACCAGCCGGAGCGGGCGGCGAAGGACATCAGCTTGCGCGGCTTGCCGTCGATCACCCGGTCGAACAGCACCGGCACCTGGGTGTTGTCGAAGTCGTGGGTGTCGTGCGGCATCGGCTGGAAATGCCACTTCAGCTTACCGGTTTCGACGTCCAACGCGATGATGGTGGCGGTGTAGAGGTTGTCGCCCAGCCGCCCTTGGCCGGCATAGACCGGGTTGGCGTTGCCGGTGCCCCAATAGATCATCTTCAGCTCGGGATCGTAGGATCCCGGCATCCAGGTGCCGCCGCCGCCGCGCATCGAGGCCGCGACGTTCGGCCAGGTCTCGATCCCCGACTCGCCCTCGCCCGGCGTGGTCCAGAATTTCCATTGCTCGGCCCCGGTTTCCGGGTCCAGGGCCATCAGGAAGCCGCGGATATCCATGGCGTCGCCGCCGACCCCGACCAGCACATGGTTTCCGGCGATGATCGGGGCGGAGGTGGAGAAGTACTGCTCGCGGGCGTTGGCGATCTCCTTGCGCCAACGCTCTTTGCCGGTCGAGGCGTCCAGGCAGATGACCCAGTTGTCCGGGCCCAGGAAATAGATCCAGTTCTTGTACATCCCGACGCCGCGATTGCCGACGAGATGGCCGCCCTTGTCGACCCAGGTGTACTGCCAGAGCCGCTCGCCGGTCCGCGCATCCAGGGCGTAGACCAGGTTCGGCAGGGTCACATAGAGCACCCCGTTGACCATCAGCGGCGTGCCCTTGAGCACGGGCACAGGCGAGCCGCGTTGCGGCCCCACGTCGCTGAACTTGGCGGTCCAGGCCGGGGCCAGGGTGTCGACGTTCTTCTCGTCGATCTGGGTCAGGGGCGAGAACCGGCGGCCGGTATAGTCGCCGTGATGGGTGGGCCAGACGTCGACGGGCGGCTTGCCCAGGGTCGACATGTCCAGAGTGTTGGCGGCGAGCGGCGTGGCGCTCAGCAGCGCGGCGAGCGCGCAGGCGCCCAGGGCGGCGAGTTTCGCGCTCACTTCAGCGTCTCCAGATAGGTCGTGACGTTGCTCATGTCCTGGTCCTTCAGCGTCCGGGCCAGTTCGCCGTGGGCGGCCAGCGGGTCCTTGATCTCGACCTTGACGGCCTTGGTCCGGGCGAACGGCCGCACCGCGCCGGCTGCATCCACGATCACGATGCGGAAGTCGTCGACCTGCCTGACACGGCCCTCGAACCTGCCCTGCGGCGAGGTCACCACCGCCTGGAAGGCGCGCGGGCCATCGGCCGGATCACGGGGCGGGAAGATCCAGTTTCGCTGCAGGTCGAGCGGCCGGTACTTGGCGCCGATCCCCTTCAGGTCACCGGTCACGGAATGACAGGCGGCGCAGTTCCTCTGGACGAAAGCCGCGCCCATTTTCTTGTCGCCAACCAGGATGTTGTTGGTGTTCTCGTAGGTGCCGCGGTTGGCGACGCTCTCCACCTCGTGGTGCAGATACTCGGTGACGTCGGTCAGATCGCGATCGCTGAGCGTGCCGAAGCTCGGCATGCCGCGCTCCGGGCGGCCGGTCTTGAGGAACGGCGTGAGCTTCTCGCCGTGATCGTCGTCCAGCACCACCGACGAATGGATGAGGCTTGGTCCCATCCCGCCACGAGCGGTCGCGCCATGGCAGGCCGCGCATTGCGCTTCGTACAAGGGTTTCCCACGGGCGGCCGCCACGGCGTCGGGCTCGACGCCCAGGCCCAGGAACTCCCGGGTGGACTGGGCCCGCCCCGCGGCCCCGCCGCCGCGCCCGCCCTGCGCCGCCGCACCTTCCGGCGGCGGTGGAGGATCAGCGGCCCACGCCGCTCCCGCCGCCATGAGTAGCCCGGCGGACAGCAAAAGGAGACGGCGCATGCGGTGCTCTATGGCTATATTGAACTTTGTATACAGTTCGTCCGCCTAACCCCTTCAAGTCAAGGCCGATTTCTGAACGCCAAGCGTCCCGCTCAGGCCCCACACCGCTCCGGCCTCGAGATGGCGCGCCTAAGCCCCTGTTATTCCGCCCCTTCCACCTGACGCTAGGGAAAGTCGCCATCCAGCTTCGAACCGATGGATCGCACCTGCTAGGCTGCGGCGGAGATAGGGAAACCCATGATGAGTCGTCTTCCAACCGCCCTTGGGGCTCTCCTGGCCGTCGCGATCTCGGGGGCCGCCCAGGCCGAGCCGACGCAGATCGTCGTGCGCGCGATCAGCAAGGACGCCAAGTTCATCGGCGACAGCATGGGCGGGGTTCGCGTGACCCTGACCGACGCCAGGAGCGGCCGCGAACTGGCTTCGGGCCTCATCAGCGGCGGAACCGGCGACACCGGGCGGATCATCGTCGCTCCCCGCGTGCGCGGCGCGGCGCTGTCGACGCCCGAGGCCGCCGCGTTCCGCGCCACTCTCGACCTTGACCACCCGACCCTGCTCAAGGCGCAGGCTGTCGGTCCGCTCGGCAAGCCCGGCGCCCAAATCACCGTCACCTCGATGATGTGGCTGCTGCCCGGCCAGCCCGTGGCCGGTGACGGCTGGCTGCTGGAGTTTCCCGGCCTGGTGGTGGAACCGACCTGGACCAGCCAGGGCAACGGCCTGCGGATCGACGCCAAGGTCACCTTGATGTGCGGCTGCCCGATCGAACCTGGCGGCCACTGGGACGCGGCGAAATACGACGTGCGTGCGACCCTGCTGGACGGCGACAAGACCGTGGCCGCAACCAAGCTCTCCTACGCCGGAAAGCCCTCGACCTTCGCCGGCGACCTGCCCAAGCCGAAGGCTGGCGCCTATCGGCTGCTGGTCACCGCGACCAACGCCGACACCGGCAATACCGGCGTCGTCGAGCAGTCCCTGAGCCTCGCTCGATGAAAAATCACCATAGGGCGTAACGCTTCACCAACCTTGGTCGGTCAAGTTGTCCTCGGGGTAAAACGCCCTGCGAAAGCATCGCTGCGCCTTCGCTCCCTTGGAACCGAGGCTCGTCATGTCGCTGAACAGCGTCAATACGAACACGGGCGCGATGATCGCGCTCCAGAGCCTCAACACGATCAATAGCGAGTACGCCCAGGTTCAACGTCGGATCTCGACGGGCCTGAAGATCGCCAGCGCCAAGGACAACCCCGCGATCTGGGCCATCGCCCAGAACATGCGCGGCGAATCCAAATCCCTCGACGCTGTGATGAGCTCGCTGCAACGCGGCCAATCCGTCGTCGACACCGCCCTGACGGCCGGCGAGTCGATCTCCGACATCCTGTCTCAGATGAAGGAAAAGGCCCTGGCCGCCACGGAGGATGGCCTCAGCACCGCGACCCGCCAAGCGCTCAGCGACGAGTATGTCGCGCTGCGCAAGATGATCAACACCGTGGCCGCCAACGCCAGTTTCGACGGCGTGAACCTGATTTCAGCGGGCTCGACCGGCAATATCCGCGCGCTGGCCGATACGCGGGCCAATTCCTCCATCGACGTCGACCACATCGACCTCTCGACCACCGGCACGGCGATCTCCTCGACCCTGACCGGGTTGATGGGTGGGGTCGCCACCGCCGACATCGACGCCATCGACGCCGCGATCCAGAAGGTCTCCTCGGCGCTCTCGAAGTTCGGCGTCGGGGCCAAGTCGCTGGACCGGCACCTGGATATGATTTCCAAGCGCCAGGACACCATCGACGCCGGCATCGGTAATCTGGTCGACGCCGATCTCGCCAAGGAGAGCGCCCGGCTGAAGTCGCTCGAGGTCAAGCAGCAGTTGGCGATCCAGGCGTTGCGGATCGCCAACCAGACCCCGTCCCTGCTGCTCTCCCTGTTCCGCTAGGCCCTACCAGCTCTTGCTGATCGAGACCCCGTAGGTGCGCGGCGCATTGTATGTGCGGAACCCGACACCCAGCGCGCCGTTGTTCACGCCCTGGACCAGGTGCTGCTCGTCGCCAAGGTTCTTGCCCCAGACCGCAAGCTCCCATCCCTGCTCGTTCGCCAGCAATGCGACGCGCCCGTCCCAGCTCCAGTAGCTGTCCTGCCGGAGCAGCGGATCGTTGAGCGCATCCTTGAAGAGGCCGTCGGAATAGCGCGTCCCGCCTTGGAGACGGAGGGTCCAGGCGTCGTTCAGCCGTGCGTCGTACTGGGCCGAGGCGTTGAAGGTCACCTCCGGGGCGTTGGGCAGCTTGTTGCCCGCGGGCACGACGCCCGCCGAGGCCGCAAACGCCCCAAGCTCGGTATGCAACAGGCCAAGCCCGGCCTGTAGCGTCAGCCCGTCGACAGCCGCCGGCCGCCAGGACACGTCCAGATCGGCGCCATAGAGCTCGGCCTCGCCCACATTGCCCAGCCGCTGGATCGGCAGCGCGCCGGAGGTGTCGCGAATGAAGGTCTGGATGTCGCTGTAGTCGTAATAGAAGACGCTGGCTGAGAGCTGCAGGCCGGCGCCTGGGATCCGCGTTTTCCACCCTGCCTCGAAGGCCAGCAGCGTTTCAGGATCGTAGGGCTCGAGCTGGGCGCTGCTGGTGGCCACGCCGGAGAAGAAGCCCCCCGACTTCACCCCTTGCGAGGCGCTGGCGTACAACAGGGTCAGCGGGGTGAGCTTCCAGTTCAAGCCCAGCTTCCAGGACCAGTTGGTGTCCTTGATCTTGGCGTCGACCGAGGCGATTCGGATCGGCGGAGAGCCGCATGGCGCGCCGGTCAGGGCGCTGCCAGGGCAGACGAGCGCAAGGTCGTCGGTGCCGCCGACATCGGTCTTCTCTTCCCAGGTGTAACGCAGGCCGGTGATCAGGCTAAGCTGCTCACCCAGCTTCCATTCGCCATTGGCGAACATCGCCGCCGACTTGGTTTTCTGGTCGGCGAAGCTGAGGGTTTCGGTGTTGAAGAGGTCGTCGAGGAAGCCCGGATTGTACACCCGCACCCGATCGGTGGAGTAGAACCCGCCGACCAGCCACTCCAGCCGCTCGGTCGACCCGGCCAGGCGCAGCTCCTCGGAGAGCTGATGGATCTTGTCGGTCTGGATGAAGTCGGTCTGGCGCAGCGGCGTGGCGTCGGTGTCGATATAGAAGCTGCGCTGGAAATTGGCGTAGCCGGTGACCGAGGTCAGGGTCGCCCAGCCCATGCGGTAGTCGACCTTCAGCGCCGTGCCGACCTGGTCGATATTGTAGAAGTGGCCGCCCGACCAATCGCCCTTAAAGGGATCGCCGTCGCGGTCGCTGTAGCCGAAGAAGTCCGTGCAGGCCGGTTGGCCGGGACAGGCGACGCCAGGCGCCGAGGGGGATGGAAGCACCCCGAAGAACTCACCCTGCCCCAACTCCGAGCGGGACCGCTGTCCCTCGACCTTCAGATTGACGTCGAGATCGTCGTTCGGGGTCCAGCGCGCCTGGACACGTCCCAGCCACAGGTCGCGGCGGCCGATGTCCGAGGCGATCTTGCGATTGTACCAATAGCCCTCGTCCTGCTGGATGGTCTTGCCGGCGAAGCGCAGCGCGAAGGTGTCGCTGAGCGGCAGGTTGACCATGCCTTCCAGGTCATAGGCCTTGAAGTTGCCGTAGCTCCCGGCCGCCCGGGCGCTGAAGCCCGAGGTCGAGGGCTTGGCGGTGATGATGTTGAGCGCCCCGGCGGTGGAGTTGCGCCCGTAGAGGGTGCCCTGCGGTCCCTTCAGCAGCTCGACCCGCTCCAGATCGAAGAGGTCGAAGCTCATCTGCGCCAGCGAGGCCAGATAGACCTCGTCGACATAGACGCCGGCGCTGGGATTGTTGGTCGAGGAGAAATCGTCCAGGCCGACGCCGCGGATCGTCAGGATCGGCATAGCCCCCGGCACCTGCTCCTTGATGTCGAGGTTGGAGGAGAAGGTCGCCAGATCCCGGACCTGCTCGATACGGCGGCTGGCCAGTTCGCCGGCGCTCACCACATCGAGGGTCCCGCCGACATCGAGCACGTCCTGCGCCCGCTTCTGGGCGGTGACCGTGACCTCCTCGACCAATGCGGCTTCCTGCGCCGCAGCCGGCGCGCCGATCAACAGCGCTACGCCGAACACCGTGGACGACAACAGAGCCGCCCGGCTCACATGATGATGCTTCATTTCCCGCTCCTCCCTCGTTGCTTTCCCCGCTTGTCCAGACCGCGCCGCGGCCTTCGCCAGAGAAATTTGACATCGAAGTATGTGTAGATATCGGCACGTTGGGATTTTGTTGTCAATAAATTCCACATCTGCGTATGTGTTCGATATCTTGCGTCAAGAAACGCGAGCAGACGGGAATCATGGCGCAGACCAGGAAGACCAGGTCGGAGGAAACCTCGACCGCCAGGGCGACGCCCAAGGCGCCGACCAAGCGTGTCCTGAAACGTGAAGCGCTGCTGGCCCACGCCACGTCGCTGTTCAACCTGCGAGGCATCGCCGCGACGTCGCTGGCCGACATCGCGGGCGCAGCGGGCCTGACGCGGGCCGCGCTCTACTACTATGTCGATGATCGGGCCGAGCTGGTCTTCCAGTGCTACCTGCGGGCCTGCGAGCAGACGGCCGAGGATCTGGCGCTGGCCTCGCAGGCCGCCGACGACGGACTGGGCCAGGTATTGGCCTTCGTCGCCAGCGCCACGGCTCCAGAGCGGCCGCCGACGGCGGTGCTCAGCGAGATCAACTACCTGTCCGGCGCGCACCGCGAACTGATCGAGACCGCCAACCGCCGCAACGCCGAACGTCTCACCGAGATGGTCGAACGTGGGACCCGAGACGGCAGCATCCGCCTGTGCGACGCCCGCGTCGCGGCGCAGTCGATCCTGGGGATGCTGGCCTGGGCGCAGCTATCCCCGCACTGGGTCCGCAGCCCAAAGGGCAAGGGTTTCCGTGTCAGGACCGCCGATGCGCTGCTGGATCTCCTGAAGAACGGGATCGCCAAACAGGTCCGGAACACCCCGCCCTGCCCGATCGACGCCGCGAGCTTCCTGCCCGGCCGCTTCAACGCCTTCGACAAGCGCGAAGCCGCGGAGATGAAAACCGCCCAACTGGTGATCACCGCCTCGCAGATCTTCAACCGCGACGGCATCGAGGCCACGTCGCTGGACGATGTCAGCGCTGCGCTGGGGGCGACCAAGGGGATCGTCTACCACTACATGCAGGACAAGACCGATCTGGTGGTCCGTTGCTACGAGCGCGGTTTCGACCTGTTCGAGGATTTCGCCAAGGCGGCCCGCAAGCACGGGGCCAACGGGCTCGAACGGGCGATGATCGGCGTCCACCTCAACAGCCAGGCCCAGGCTGGCGAGCTGTCGCCGCTGATGCCGCAGCCGGGGCTCGACTCGCTGCCCTCGCCGCATCGCGAGGCCCTGACCAAACGCGCCAACGCCCTGCGCGGGCAGTTCGCCGCCTTCCTGCGGCAGGGCGTGGCCGACGGCTCATGCCGCCCCTGCGATGTGCCGGTCCTGGCCCAGGTCGGCGCCGGCGCCTTCGGCCGGCTGCCCAAATGGATCACGCCGGAAGACGCAAACCACCCGCGTCGGTTCGGCGACGAGATCGTCTCCCTCTTCACCCTAGGCCTGAAAGCGAGCTGACCATGGCGAGCGACAACATCCACGGCGAGGTCGCCCCCGGATTCGAACCGGTCCGCGAGCGGTTCGCCGCGAACTTCACCCGCGACGACGTCCATCGCGAGATCGGCGCCAGCCTGGCGGTCTATCGCCGCGGCCAGAAGGTCGTCGACCTGTGGGGCGGATACCGTGACGAGGCCGCGACCGTCCCGTGGACCCATGACACCCTGGTCAATGTCTGGTCCACCACCAAGGGCGTGACGGCCATCGCCCTGGCCAGGCTGGTGGACCAGGGGCTGATCGACTACGCCGCGCCGGTCTCGAATTACTGGCCGGAGTTCGCGCAGGGCGGAAAGGCGGCGATCACCGTTTCCCAGCTGCTGTCGCACCAGGCCGGCCTGCCAGGCTTCGTCGAACCAACGTCGCTGGAGGACTTCTATGACTGGGAGACGGTCACCTCGCGGCTGGCCGCCCAGACGCCGATGTGGGAGCCGGGAACCCGAAACTCCTATCACGCCATGACCTTCGGCTTCCTGGCCGGCGAGCTGATCCGCCGGGTCAGCGGGCGCAGCGTCGGACGCTTCCTCGCCGACGAGATCGCCGAGCCCCTGAACGCCGACGTCCATATCGGCCTGGCGGAGCACGATGAGCCGCGCGTCGCGCCGCTGGTGGCGCCCAAGGAAGACGCCCCGTTCGATCCGGAGACGATGGCGCCCGAGGCGCTGGCGGCCGTGGCCAATCCGGCGATGACGCCGACCATCCCCAATGATCGGGCCTGGCGAGCCGCCGAGGTTCCAGCCGGCAACGGCCACGCCACCGCGCTGGGCCTGGCCCGCATCTACGGCGCCCTGGCCAACGGCGGCGCCCTGGACGGCGTGTCGATCATGGGGCCCGCCACCATCGCCCAGCTCTCGGAGGTCCAGACCCGACGTGAGGACGTCATGCTGGGCTTCAAGCCGTTCTGGGGCCGCGGGGTCGGCCTCAACGACTCCGGCATCTTCGGCCCACGGCCCGACACCTTCGGCCACACCGGCTGGGGCGGATCGTTCGGCTGCGCCGACGTCCAGAGCGGCGTCGCCGTCGGCTATACGATGAACCAGATGGGCGCGGGCCTGGTCGGCGACGTCCGGGCGGTGGGGCTGTGCCAGACGATCTTTGCCTGCGCGGTTGACTAGGCCCCTCGTCAACCGCCCAGGAGCGCCTATATGGCGCTGATGGTTGATCTCTCGGTACTGGACCTCTCGCCCATCGTCGAAGGCGGCGACGCGGCGCAATCGCTGCGCAACACCCGCGATCTGGCGCAGCACGCCGAACGGCTGGGCTATCGCCGCTATTGGCTGGCCGAGCACCACAACATGACCGGGGTGGCCAGCGCCGCCACCGCCGTGGTGATCGGCCACGTGGCGGGCGGGACCTCGACCATCCGGGTCGGCGCGGGCGGCGTCATGCTGCCCAACCACGCCCCGCTGGTGATCGCCGAACAGTTCGGCACCCTGGCCGCGCTCTATCCAGGCCGCATCGACTTGGGCCTTGGCCGCGCGCCGGGATCGGACCAGGCGACCGCGCGCGCCCTGCGCCGCAACCTAAACGGCGACATCGACCAGTTCCCGCGCGATGTCATCGAGCTGATGGACTATTTCAAGCCAGCCCAGCCTGGGCAGCTGATCCGCGCGGTGCCTGGCGCCGGGCTGGATGTCGATTTCTGGATCCTGGGCTCCAGCACCTACGGCGCGCAACTCGCCGCGGCGCTGGGACTGCCCTTCGCCTTCGCCTCGCATTTCGCTCCGACGCAGCTGGAGACGGCGCTCGCCATCTACCGCAGCCAGTTCCGGCCGTCAGAGCACCTGGCCGAGCCCTATGTGATGCTGGGGGTCAATGTGACGGCGGCCGAGACCGATGAAGAGGCCGAACGGCTCTTCACCTCGCTGAAGCAGGCCTTCATCAATCTGGGTCAGGGGCGGCCGGGTCCGCTGCCGCGACCGGTCGATGATCCGCATCGTCAGCTGGATGAGATCGGCGGCGCGATGCTGCGTCAGAGCCTGAGCTGTTCGATCGTGGGGTCGCCGGATCGCGTGCGGCAGGGCCTGGCGGACTTCATCAAGCGCACCGGCGCGAACGAACTGATGGTCACCGCGCAGATCTATGATCACGCCGCGCGGGTCCGTTCATTTGCGATCACCGCGCAGGCGCGCGATGAACTCGCGCGCCTGGCGGCCGCATCAGTTTAGGAGTTGTCTTCGGTCGGCGCTTCTGGACCGTTCTTCTTGATGGATTCGATGGCGTTCTGAGCGCTCGCCTTGGACGCATATCCCTCGGTCGCGAAGATCACTTCGCTATTGTACTTGAAGCGAACGCGAAACTCGCCGGCCTTGTCTTTGTAGATCTCGAACTTATGCGCCACTGGTCGTCTCCATTGGACCGTTGAACTTGGTCGCCCATCCCGAACGCAGACTTGGGCGCCGCCCGCCTCAGGTCAAGCCCGATCGGGCCAGCATGGGATCGCCATACTACAGCCACGCTCCAACGACACTTTGCAGGCTTCGGGTCGCCTTCCTATCTAAGGGGCGCGACACCTAGCTATTTCAAGGAGCCTGTCATGCGCGCCCTGCTCTTCGCCGCCTTCGCGACCCTGGCGCTGGTCGGTTCGGCCTATGCCGATCCGCTGTCCACCGTCTCGAGCGTGGAGGTCAAGCTCAGTCCCGAACTCCAGAAAAAGGCCACCGCCGAGTACGGCGTGAAAGAGGTCGATCGTCTGGCCGGCGAGCTCAAGAAGGATGTCGAACGCGAACTGCAACGCACCGGCGTCCTGGCCGGCGGCAAGATCGAGCTGACCCTGGTCGACGCCCGTCCGAACCGGCCCACCTTCAAGCAGCTGGGCGACCGCCCAGGTCTGTCCTTCGAGAGCTTCAGCACCGGCGGCGCGGCCATCGAAGGACGCGCGATCACGGTGGACGGCGTTGTCACGCCGATCCGCTACGACTGGTACGAAAACGACATCCGCCAGGCCCGGATGTCCGGCACGTGGTCGGACGCCTACATCGCCTTTGACCGCTTCGCCTACAAGCTGGGACGCGGCGCGACATACGCCCGCCGATAACACCGTTAGGCCTTGCCTCCCCGACCGGCGCGCGGTCTGATCCCGGCCGCGCACCGGACGCGTTGTATGCCGAGCGCACTTAGGGGATGAGTAAGATGACCGCGAAGGCGGACCGGCGTTCCAACTGGACTTTGGCGGCGCTGGCCGCCCCATGTCTCCCACTGGCGGGCCTGGGCCTGCCGCTCGTGGTCTACCTCCCCGAATATTACACCAACCAGCTTGGCCTCAGCCTGGCCTCGGTCGGCGCGGCCTTTGGGGCCGTGCGCCTGCTGGACATGGCCTTCGACCCCTATATCGGCGGGGTGATGGACCGCACCCACTCGCGCTTCGGGCGGTTCAAACTGTGGTTCGCGATCAGCGCGCCGATCCTGATGCTGGCCTCCTACATGCTGTTCATGGCCAAGCCCGGGGTCAGCAGTCTCTATCTCTGGCTCTGGCTGCTGGTGGTCTATGCCGGCGTCTCGATCGCCGGCTTGTCGCAGCTGGCCTGGGCCGCCGTGCTCTCGCCGCAGTACGACCAGCGATCAAGGATCTATGGCTGGTGGCAGGCCGGCAACGTGGTCGGCATGATCTTGGTGCTCACCCTTCCGGCCCTGCTCCCGCTGCTGGGCTTCAAGGGGCACGGCTCGGGCGTACAGGCGATGGGGTGGTTCATCGTCATCCTGATGCCGATCACCGTCGCGCTGGCCCTCTGGAAAGTGCCCGAGCCGCAGGTGGTCTCCGAGGTCAAGAAGTCCGGCTTCCGCGAGTACCTCGCGCTCTTCAAACGCCCATCCGTGGTCCGCATCCTGGTCGCCGATCTGCTGATCGGCACCGGCCCGGCGATCACCGGCGCCCTGTTCTTCTTCTTCTTTGGCCGGGTGAAGGGCTTCAGCCACGCCGAAGCCAGCCTGCTGCTGCTGATCTACTTCGTGGGCGGCTTGGTCGGCGCGCCGCTGTGGACGTGGCTTTCCTACAAGATCTCCAAGCACAAGGCGCTGGCCGTTTCGGGCGTCGTCTATGCGGGCCTGACCATGTGCTCGCTGATGATCCCCCAGGGCGCGATGCTCCCGGCGGCGGTGCTGATGTTCATGATCGGCGTTCCCTACGCCGCCGGCGCCTTCCTGCTGCGGGCCATGATGGCCGACGTCGGCGACGAGGAACGGCTGGCCAGCGGCGTCGACCGCACAGGCCTGCTCTACGCGATCCTCTCCGGTACGGTGAAGATCGGCTCGGCCGCGGCGATCTTCATCACCTTCCCGCTGCTTCAGCTGATGGGCTTCGACCCCAGGGGCCAAGGCGTGGACACCGGCCTGCAAGGCCTGGCCGTCCTGTTCGCAGCGGTTCCTGCGGGCATGTCGATCATCGCCAGCTTCATCGTCTGGAGCTTCCCGTTGACCGCTGAGCGCCACGCCGAGATTCGCGCGGGCCTGGCGGCGCGCGATATGAAGGAGCCCGGCCTCGCCGAGGCCGCGCCCGAAATGGGCTCCGAACCCCTGCTGACCAAAGAGATCAATGCCGCTGTCCGCCCCGCCGAGTGACGAAAAGCCCATCGACCGACTGATCGCCATCATGGCGAGGCTGCGCGATCCCGATGGGGGCTGCGCGTGGGACCTGGAGCAGAACTTCGCGACCATCGCGCCCTATACGGTGGAGGAGGCCTATGAGGTCGCCGACGCCATCGAGCGCGGCGATCTCTCCGACCTGCGTGAGGAACTGGGCGACCTGCTGCTGCAGGTCGTCTTCCACAGCCAGATGGCGCAGGAAGAAGGCGCCTTCGCCTTCGACGACGTGGCCAACGCCATTTCCGAGAAGATGATCCGGCGCCACCCGCATGTCTTCGGGCCCGAGACCCAGCGCACCAGCGCCGAGCAGACCCATGCCTGGGAAATCATCAAGGCCCAGGAACGGGCGACGAAGGGCAAGAACCAGAGCCTGTTGGACGACGTCCCCACCGGCCTGCCCGCGTTGACCCGCGCCGTGAAGTTGACCGCGCGCGCCGCCCGCGTCGGCTTCGACTGGCCCGACGTGTCCTTCGTCTTCGACAAGCTGCGCGAAGAGACCGCCGAGCTGCAGGCCGAGATCGCGACCCGCGACCGGGCCAAGATGCGCGACGAGCTGGGCGACATCCTGTTCGTCTGCGCCAACCTCGCCCGCAAGCTCGACCTGGAGCCGGAGGACGCGCTGCGCTCCACCAACGCCAAGTTCGCCCGGCGCTTCCAGTTCATCGAGGCGCAGCTGGCCGCCCGCGGCAAGACCCCAGGCGACTCCGACTTGGCCGAGATGGACGCGCTCTGGGACGCCGCCAAGGCCGCCGAGAGGGCGGACTAGACCTCCGTCGTCATGGTTCCGCCATGACGACGAACGGCCTAAAGCGGGCTTAGATCGACCTTCGGGAACTGCTGTTCGAACTGCCCAAGGGCTTGCGGATCCAGACGCACGGCGAGCCGCACGCCGCCCTCCTCGTCCTCGATCCGGTCCAGCACGCGGCCGTGCCGATAGAGCCAGGCCACCGCCGCGCCCTGCGCCGGGGTCGCATAGACCGAGACCGGCGGCGCATCGTCGACCATGCGGGCCACGGTCTCCAGCAGGGCTTCGCAGCCCTCGCCGGTGACCGCCGACAGCAGGACTGACGGCGGGTGGGACCGCCGCGCATCGCCCGCCAGATGCTCGCGGGCTTCCTCGTCGACCAGGTCGGCCTTGTTCCAGACCTCGATGACGTTGCGGTCGGCGACCTCGATCCCCAGCCGCGACAGCACGGCGCGCACGTCGGCGGCCTCGGCGTCGCTGTCCTCGCTGGCGATGTCGCGGACATGCAGGATGACGTCGGCCTCCTTCACCTCCTCAAGGGTGGCGCGGAAGGACTCGACCAGTTCGTGCGGCAGGTCGGAAATGAAGCCCACCGTGTCCGACAGGATCGCCGGCCGGCCGTCAGGCAGGTTCAGCATCCGCAGGGTCGGATCGAGGGTGGCGAACAGCATGTCCTCGGCCACCACATCGGCGTTGGTCAGCCGGTTGAACAGCGTCGACTTGCCAGCGTTGGTGTAGCCGACCAGGGCCACGGCCGGGAACGGGTGGCGCTGGCGGGCGCCCCGCTGAAGGTCGCGCGTGCGGCGCACCTCCACCAGTTCGCGCTTCAGCTTGCCGATCTTCTCGGCCAGCAGCCGGCGGTCGGTCTCGATCTGGGTTTCCCCAGGACCGCCCATCACCCCGAAACCGCCGCGTTGGCGTTCAAGGTGGGTCCAGGTGCGGACCAGGCGCGAGCGCTCATAGGAGAGCCTCGCCAATTCGACCTGCAGGATGCCTTCACGGGTCCGGGCGCGGCGGGCGAAGATCTCCAGGATCATGCCGGTGCGGTCCATGACCTTCACCTGCCAGGCCTTTTCCAGGTTCCGTTGCTGGACCGGCGTCAGGGCGTCGTCGACGACAGCGACATCGACATGGAGCTGGAAGCAGAGTTCCCCGATCTCGATGACCTTGCCGCTGCCGAACAGGGTGGCGGGCGTGCGCTTACGCAACGGCGCGGTGATCGCGTCGCAGATTTCGAGATCGAGGGCCTCGGCGAGGCCGACGGCCTCGTCCAGGCGCGCCTGAGCGCTCCGGGGCGAGCCGCGGCCGTCGCGTTGGGGATGGATGACAAGCGCCTTTTGAGGAGGCGCTTCACGATCAATGAGTTTTGAGGTCAATCCGCATCGTCTTCCGCGGGCTCATACAGCTGAACAGGCTGGGCCGGCATGATGGTGGAGATGGCGTGCTTGTAGACCAGCTGCGACTGGCCGTCGCGGCGCAGGAGCACGCAGAAATTGTCGAACCAGCTCACCACGCCCTGCAGCTTGACGCCGTTGACGAGGAAGATGGTCAGCGGCGTCTTCGATTTGCGCACGCTGTTCAGGAAGGTGTCCTGAAGGTTCTGTTTCTTTTCGTTGTTGGACATGGCTTGTCGCCCTTTTTTCTGGATCGGGGGGCAAGACGCCCCCCACACACACGAGTGAGGCTAGACCGACCCGCATCACGGGCGCAATCACGCCGGTCAGATCAGATGGCTGTCGCCCTCGCACGCTCGATATAGAGGCGACGGAGCTTCATCGCCACCGGTCCGACGACGCCGTCCCCAACAGGTTTGTCGTCGACGGCGATGACCGGCAGCACCAGACTGCCGGCGCCGGTGATGAACGCCTCCCTCGCGGCGACCGCTTCGGCCGGCGTGAAGGGCCGCTCATCGACCTTCATGCCCTCTTCGCGCAGCACGTCCAGCAGGGTGTAGCGGGTGACGCCCCGCAGTATGTTGGCGTTGGTGTCGCGGGTCCGCAGCGCGCCGTCGGCGTCGACGATCCAGGCGTTGGACGAGGAACCCTCGGTGACGAGACCGAGCTCGTCGACGAACCAGGCTTCAGCCGCGCCACGCTCCTTGGCCGCCTGCTTGGCGAGCGCATTGGGCAGCAGGCCGACGGTCTTTATGTCGCACCGGCCCCAGCGGTTTTCCGGGGTGGTGATGACCTTCACGCCCTTGGCGGCCTTGGCCTCGCTCGCGGCGCGATCGACGGCGGAGACCGTGATCACGATGCTCGGCGGGATCGGCTCGTCGGGGAAGGCGTGGCCGCGCGGGGCGACGCCGCGCCCGACCTGCAGATAGACCAGGCCTTCGCTGACCCGGTTCCGACGCACGGCTTCGCGCAACACGATGGTCAGGGCCGCGCGGCTCATCGGCATGGGAATGCGCAGTTCGCCCAGGCTCCGCTCCAGACGCGCGAAGTGGCCTTCGGGATCGGCCAACTTGCCGCCGAACAGGGCCCAGACCTCATAGACCGCGTCGGCCAGCTGATAGCCACGGTCCTCGATGTGGACCACGGCCTGTCCGTGCCGAACGAACTGGCCGTTCACATAGGCGATACGCCCCAACTTACGCGTCCTCTTCTTCCAACGGCCGGGCGCCCGAAAGGCCCAGCGACTTGAGTTTCCGGTGCAGGGCCGAACGCTCCATGCCGATGAAGGCGGCCGTGCGCGAGATGTTGCCGGAGAAGCGCAGCATCTGGGCGTTCAGGTACTCGCGCTCGAACACCTCGCGGGCCTCGCGCAGCGGCAGGGCGATGATCTTCTCCGCCCCCATGTTCGACGGCTGATCGGAGATCGCGGCGTCGCCCGGCAGCATGTCGGCGGTGATCGCCTCGCTGGGATCGCCGGCGGCCAGGATCAGCATGCGCTCCACATTGTTGCGCAGCTGGCTGAGATTGCCCGGCCAGGCGCGGACCTGCAGGGTGGCCAAGGCGTCGTCGGCCAGCCGGCGGCGCGACATCCCCGTCGCCTCGCAGATACGGGTGATGAAGTAGTCGATCAGCTCCGGGATATCCTCGCGGCGCTCCGACAGGCCCGGCACCGTCACCGGCACCACGTTCAGGCGGTGGAACAAGTCCTCGCGGAATCGCCCAGCGGTGATCTCCTCGCGAAGGTCGCGGCTGGTGGAGGAGACCACCCGCACATCGACCTGCACGTCGGCGTCGCCGCCAACTCGCCGGAAGCGTTGCTCGACCAGGACCCGCAGGATGCGGCTCTGGGTCTCGCGCGGCATGTCGGCCACCTCGTCCAGATAGAGCGTGCCGCCGTGGGCGCGTTCGAACACGCCGATCTTGGCCGGGCGTCCGCCCTCCAGCTCCTCGCCGAACAGCTCTGAGTCGACGCGTTCGGGGGTCATGCCGGCCGCGCTGATGGCGACGAACTCGTTGCGCGCGCGCGGACTGGCGCCGTGGATCAGGCGCGCCACGGTCTCCTTGCCCGAACCGGGCGGGCCGGCGATCAGCACCCGGCTGTTGGCCGAGGCCAGCTTGGCGATCAGGCCGCGAAGCTGCTGGGTGACGACCGACTTGCCGATCAGCCCGTCCGGCTGGATCGTCTGGGCCCGCAGCCGGCGGTTCTCCCGCTTCAGGTTGCTGGTCTCCAGCGCCCGCTCGACGCAGAGCAGCAGCCGGTCGGACTTGAACGGCTTCTCCAGGAACTCATAGGCCCCGCGCTTGATGGCGCTGACCGCGGTCTCGATATTGCCGTGGCCGGAGATCATGATCACCGGCAGGTCGGCGTCCAACGCCTTGACCAGATCCAGCAACTCCAGACCGTCCATCCCCCCGCCCTGCATCCAGATGTCGAGGATCAGCAGGGCCGGTTTGCGGGATTTGACCGCCGCCAGGGCGCTTTCGGAATCGTTGGCCGTCCGCACGGCGTAACCTTCATCCGACAGGATGCCCGCCACGAGATCGCGGATGTCCGCCTCATCGTCGACCACCAGAACGTCAGCCGCCATCACATCACTCCTGCGTCTTGAGCCCTGTCTTGCGACGGCTCGGAGGCGGTCAGGGATTTCGCCCGGGCCGTCGTCGGTAGTTTCAAGATCGCCCGCGCGCCCTGCCCCTGGACCGAGTCGGTCAGAATCAGTTCGCCGCCGTGGTCTTCGAGGATACGTTTCACGATGGCCAAGCCCAGGCCCGTTCCCTTTTCGCGGGTGGTCACATAGGGCTCGGTCAAGCGATCACGGTCCTTGTCGGGCAGGCCGACGCCGTTGTCCTCGATCTCGATCTGCACGCCCTGATCGTCCGACATCAGTCGAGCGACGATCCGGCCCTTTGGGTCGGGCGAGGCGCCTGTCCGCGCCGAGACCGCCTCGGCGGCGTTCTTCAGCACGTTGGTCAGGGCCTGGGTCAGCATCCGGCCATCGGCCACCAAGGTCACTTCGGGCACCGGCTCGGCGAGTTCGACCGAGATATCCGGGCTGGCCACGCGCTGGGCGAACACCGCGGCGCGGAGCAATTCAGCCCCGTCCTGATCGGCGAACTTCGGGGCCGGCATCCGAGCGAAGGACGAGAATTCGTCGACCATCCGGCCGATCCCGTCGACCTGCCGCACGATGGTGTCGGTGCAACGGTCGAAGGTCTCCAGATCCTCTTCGGCGACGTCCTTGCGGAACTTGCGTCGCAGGCGCTCGGCCGAGAGCTGGATCGGGGTCAGCGGGTTCTTGATCTCATGGGCGATGCGGCGCGCCACGTCGCGCCACGCCGCGTTCCGCTGGGCCGAAACCAGCCGGGTGATGTCGTCAAAGGTGAGCACCAGTCCGCCTTCCGAGCGGCTGGCCCGGACCCGCAGGCGATGGGTTTCGCGGGAGCGAACGACGTCGACCTCTTCCTCGGCCTCGCCGGCGATGTCGCCGTGCTCGGCGATGACCACCAGTTCGGGCGCCACCTCGGCCAGCTTGCGGCCGTGAATTTCGCCAGAGGTGAGATCGAGCAGCGCGATGGCCTGCCGGTTGATCGCCGACACACGGCCGTCGGCGTCCAGGCCGATGACGCCGGCGGACACTTCCGACAGCACCGTCTCGATGAACTGACGCCGTTCCTCGGCCTCGTCGCCCGCCCGCTTCAACGCCGCCTGCTGCGCCTGAAGATCATGCGTCATGCTGTTGAATGCGCGGGACAAGACGGCCAATTCGTCCGGGTCTCGATCGGCGTCGAGCCGGACATCAAGATCACCGCCGGCCACCCGTCCAGCGGCCTGCACCAGCCGGCCGACCGGGGCGGAGATGGCGCGCGCCGCCCCCATGCCCAGCCAAACCGCGCCGACCAGCACCAGCATGGCGGTCTCCATGTAGGAAAGCGCGAAAACTCGTTGGATTCGCTGACGACTCTCGGCCGCCTCGCGATAGGCGGTGACCGAGTTCGAGGCGTCCTGCAGCTGGGTGACGATGCCCTTCTGCACCGGCCGCGTCACATAGAGGTAGGCGTCCGGATAGGCCGACAGTTTGTAGAGCGCCCGCGTCAGGTCGGTGGAGACGAAGATCACCGCATCCTCGTCGACGGCGGCGAAGCCGGACTGCGGCGGGGCCACGAACTTGGGCGCGTCGACGGCCTCGGCGCGCGCCAGGATGCGCCCCTCGCGGTCGATCAGATAGGCGGCTGGGAAGGCGTGATAGGACGCCTGGTAGCCCAGGAAATGGCTGAAGGTGACGGGACTGGCCTGAAGCGCCGGTGCGGCCCGGTTCAGGTCCTGCGCCATCAGGAACACGTGCTCCTCGACGAACCGCGTCTGGTCCTCGACATAGGAGCGCATCACCGTCGCGGAGTTCTCGACCACGGTCTGCACCCGCTCGGAGAACCAGTTCTCGACGCCGCGATTGACCAGCACCGTGTAGAACAGCGCCACCACCATCGCCGGCGCCACCGCCGCCAGGGCGAAGAGTGTGACGAACCGCAGGTGGAGCCGGGCCGCGGCGTCGCTGGACCGGGCCCGCAGCAGCGCGACGATCTGCCAGCCGACCTGCGCCGCCAGCGCCAGGATCAGCACCAGGTTGAAGGCCAGGACCGCCAGGATGTTCTTGGACGCCGGCGCCAAGGGACCGGTCTCCGGCGGCGAGGCCGCCAGCAGGATCGCGATCGCCGTCAGGAACGCCGCCAGGGCGTAGCCGCCGCCCAGCACATAGCGCGACTGCAACGCCCGCCAAATTCGCGCGGCGGGCGCCACTTGAGTTCCGCCATCGTGAACTTGGGACGCCATGATTGAGGGACCCTAGCGAAAACTGTGCCCTGAATTCAACAGGGATGTGGCGCAGAAACGTCAGTGTAACCAGATGTGATGACAAGCCGTGGCCGACACGCTATCTGTGGGGTGATGATCCCTTCGGCCAGCCAATATTCGTTTTGGTATTTTAGCTATTCCGATGCCGCTGGCGGAGGAAGGGGATCGCACGTCAGGACCACGCAGTCCTAGACCGAGACCCATCAGCCGCCAGTCACCTGGCGGCTTTTTTTATGCCGCCGCGTGACGCTTTCTTCGGAGCGCACCCGTGCCAGACCTCACCGACGACCTTCGCATCCTCGACATCAAGCCGCTCGACACCCCCGCCGAGGTGATGAGCGCCCTGCCGGCCGGCGAGCGCGCCTCGGCCACCGTGGCCGGCGCCCGCCGGGTGATGCACGACATCCTCCATGGCCAGGACGACCGCCTGATCGTGGTGATCGGCCCCTGCTCGATCCACGATCCGGTCGCGGCGATCGACTACGCCAAGCGCCTGGCCGAACAGCGGACCCGGTTCGCCAGCACGCTCGAGATCGTCATGCGGGTCTATTTCGAAAAGCCGCGCACCACCGTCGGGTGGAAGGGGCTGATCAACGATCCGCACCTCGACGGCACCTTCCGCATCGACGAGGGCCTGCCGCTGGCGCGCAAGCTGTTGATCGAGGTGGGCGACCTGGGGCTGCCGGCCGCCGTCGAGTTCCTGGACGTGATCACGCCGCAGTACCTGGCCGACCTGGTCAGCTGGGGCGCGATCGGCGCACGCACCACCGAGAGCCAGATTCACCGGGAAATGGCGTCAGGCCTCTCCTGCCCGGTCGGCTTCAAGAACGGCACCGACGGCAACCTGCGCATCGCTGTCGACGCGGTGAAGGCCGCCAGCCAGCCGCACCATTTCCTGGCGGTCGGCAAGGATGGACGCGCCTCGATCGCGGCCACCCGCGGCAATGTCGACAGCCACGTCGTCCTGCGCGGCGGCAAGACCCCGAACTATGACCCAGCGGGCGTCGCGGCGGCCTGCGCCGAGCTCGCCTCCAGCGGCCTGAACCAGAACCTGGTCATCGACGTCAGCCACGCCAATAGCCTGAAGAAGCCGGAGAACCAGCCGGCCGTGGCGCGAGACGTCGCGGGCCAGATCGCCGCCGGCGACCAACGCATCGTCGGGGTGATGGTCGAGAGCCATCTGGTCGCAGGCCGCCAGGACCTGGTCGCAGGCCAGCCCCTGACCTACGGCCAGAGCATCACCGACGGCTGCATCGACTGGGACACCTCGGTCGAGGTGCTCGAGGACCTGGCCATGGCCGTGGAGGCCCGGCGGCGGGTGAGCGCCAACCTCGCGGAGGAGAAGATCGGCGCCATCTAGCTGCGACTTGGCCCGCTGGGCTCCACCTTACAGCTCGTCATGGCCGACCTCTTGTGTCGGCCATCTATAGCGGCCCGTGCGTATGGGTCGCCGGGACAAGAGCCCGGCGATGACGAACGGGGAGTTGAGGAAGCTAGCGGCGCCCCCGGCTCATCTCGACGCCCAGGTCCTGGATCTTCTTGCGCAAGGTGTTGCGGTTGAGGCCCAGGATCTCGGCGGCGCGGACCTGATTGCCGCGCGTGGCGGTCAGGGTCAGCTGGATCAGCGGACGCTCCACCTCCTCCAGCACCCGGTCATAGAGGCCGACCGGAGGAATACCGTCCGGCTGCTCGGCGAAGTAACCGCCGAGGTGGCGCTCCACCAGGGTGGCCAGGGTCACCGGCCCCTCGTGCCCAGGAATGACCGGCTGCTGGTCGGCCAGCTCGCGCTCCACGATCCGCGCGCTGATCAGCTCCTCGGCATAGAGGGCGCAGATCCGGCGGATTAGGTTTTCCAGCTCGCGGACATTGCCCGGCCACGCGTGCAGCTTCAGCCGCTCCAGGGCGCCGGAGTCGATGGTCTTGGACGGCAGCCCCTCACGGTTGGCGCGCAGCAGGAACGCGCGCGCCAGGTCAGGAATATCGTCGGTGCGGTCGCGCAGCGGCGGCAGGCGCAGCGGCGCGACGTTGAGGCGGAAGAACAGATCCTCGCGGAACAGCCCCTGCTGGATCAAGGCCCGCAGGTCGCGGTTGGTGGCCGCGATGATCCGCACATTGGGCGGCCGGCCGGTCTTCGGGTTGATCGACTGCTCCGAGCCGTCGATCACCCGCAGCAGGCGGGTCTGGGCGTCGAGCGGCATGTCGCCGACCTCGTCCAGGAACAGGGTGCCGCCGTCGGCCTCCACCAACTTGCCATAGTCGCCGTCGTCACGGCCGAACAGCTCGGCCTCGACCCGCTCGCGCGGCACGGCGGCCAGGTTGATGACCACGAACTTGCCGTCCTTGCGCCGGCCCATGTCGTGCAGGGCGCGGGCCACCAACTCCTTGCCGGTGCCGCTCTCGCCCAGGATCAGCACCGTCAGGTCAGCCCCGACCAGGCGCGCGATGGTGCGATAGACATCCTGCATCGGCCCGGACCGGCCGATCAGCGGCAAACGCTCGTCGCGAACAGCGCGAGCCTGGGCCTTGGACGCCTCGGCGTCGGCGGGCCGTGACAGCGCGCGGCGTGCGGCGGCGGTCATGTCGTCCAGATCGAACGGCTTGGAGATATAGTCGAAGGCGCCCACCTCGGCGGCGTTCACCGCCGTCCGCAGGGTGTTCTGAGCGCTCATCACGATGACCGGCAGCTTCGGCCGCTCCTTGCGGATACGCGGCAGCACGTCGAACACGTTCTCGTCGGGCATCACCACGTCGGTGACGACCAGATCGCCCTCCCCGTCCGAGACCCATTTCAGCAGGGTGGTGGCGTTGCCCGTGGCCCGCACCTGATAGCCCAGCCGGGTGAAGGCCTGGCTCAGCACCAGCCGGATCGAGGCGTCGTCGTCAGCGATCAGGATCTTCTTGCTGGCGTTGGCGATAGCATTCATGCCGGCATATCCTCTTCAGACGCGATCGGCAGCAGGACGCGGAACGTCGTGCGGCCAGGTTCAGACTCGAAATCGATCAGTCCGCCATGGCCGGCGACCAACTTGGCCACCAGGGCCAGGCCCAGGCCTGCCCCATGGGTCTTGGTGCTCACGAACGGTTGGAAGAGGCTTTCGCGCAGGTGATCGGGCACGCCTGGCCCATTGTCCTGGACCCGGATCTCCAGCGGCGCGCCGCGCAGGACCTGCCCCTTGGCGGCGCGGACCTTCACCCCGTGGCGATAGGCGGTGTGCACCGTGATCGCGCCGCGCCCGTCGCCGCGCGCATGGGCGGCCTCGGCGGCGTTCTTCACCAGGTTCAGGAAGATCTGGATCAGCTGATCCTCGTCCCCCAGCGCCGGCGGCAGGGAGGGGTCGTAGTGGTCGCTAAGCTGCAGGCCGTCGGCGACGCCATTGGCCGCCAGCGCCTTCACGCGGTCCAGCACCAGGTGGATGTTGATCGGCCGACAATCGGGCAAGGCGTCGTCAGAGAACGCCTCCATGCGGTCGACCAACCGGCGAACCCGGTCGGTCTCGTCGACGATCAGCTGGGCCAGCGGCACGTCTTCAGCCTTGGCGCCGCTCTTCAGCAGCTGCGCCGCCCCGCGGATGCCGGCCAGCGGGTTCTTGATCTCATGGGCCAGCATGTGCCCCAGGCCGACGATGGTCCGCAGGCCGGCCTGCTCGGCGCCGGTCCGCTCGCCGCCCAAGGCTCCGCCCTTCACGTGCAGGGTCAGCAGGACCGAGCCGTCGCCCATCGGCGCGGCGGCCCCGTCGGCCTCGAACGAGGGATGGCCAAAGAGGCTGATCTCCACGCCCCGCTCCCGAACCCGGACGCCTTCCTGCACCGCGCGGTCGAGCAGCGAAACCAGGGCCGAACCGGGCGGCAGGGCCGAGCCGAACCGGCCGCGCATCAGCAGACCCAGGCCCTGTCCGAACAAAGCCTCCGCGGCCTCGTTGACCGCCACCAGGGCGCCCTGCGGGTCGATCACCAAAGCCGGTTCCGGCGAGAGTTCGAAGGCGGTGGCCTTCAACAGCTCGAGGTTCACCCCCGCGGCCGCGGCCCGGTTCTGATTGTTCATGCCGCCAATCTCGTGTCGGGATCGCGCCACAGCGCGATCAGGCCAGCCTCCACCTCGGCGGGATCTTCCAGGCGGCACAGCACCGAGCGGGCGCTGCGCCGGTCTGCGGCCTCGCCGGGCCACGGGGCGTTCTCGATGTAGGACGCCAGGTGCTTGCGGAAGATCCGCAGTCCCAGGCGGTCGCCGTAGAAAATCAGGCTGTCGCGGAAATGGTCGAGCACAATGGAGAGCCGCGCCTCCACGTCGGGCTGCTCGTACACCCGGCCCGCCAGTTCCGCCTCGATCTGGGCGGCGATCCAGGGACGCCCATAGACCCCGCGCCCGACCATGATCCCGTCGGCGCCGGAAGCGGCCAACGCCCGCCTGGCGCTGTCGCCGTCGATGATGTCGCCATTGACGATCACCGGGATCGACACCGCGTCCTTCACCGGGCGCACCGCGCTCCAGTCGGCGGCGTCCTTGTAGAACTGAGCCCGGGTGCGGCCGTGGATCGTCACCGCCTGGGCGCCGCGCGCCTGGGCGCGCGCGGCGATGTCCGGCGCGTTCTTCGAGGCCTCGTCCCAGCCCAGGCGCATCTTCACCGTCACCGGCACGTCGACGGCGTCAACCGCCGCGGCGATCAGGCTTTCGGCCAGGTCGGGATCGCGCATCAGGGCCGAGCCGGAAAGAATGCCCGTGACCTCCTTGGCCGGGCAGCCGAAGTTCAGGTCGATGATCTGCGCGCCGGCCTCAGCGGCCAGACGCGCGCCCTGCGCGATGTGCGCCGGATCGCGGCCGACCAGTTGCACCACCATCAACGGCAGGCCCTCGCCCACCGCGGCGCGGCGCACGACGTCGGGGCGTCCCTTGGAGAACTCGGCGCAGGCGACCATCTCGGTGGCGACATAGGCTGCGCCCAGCTTGCTGGCCGCCTTGCGGAACGGCAGATCGGACACGCCGGTCATCGGCGCGATCCAGGCCCGCCCCCCGACTTCGACATTCCCGATCGCGAGCGATTTGCTCATTTAATAATCACCTTCATCGCCTCTGTTTTAGGCAAATTGTGCAGCGCCGTAAAGCCTAGACACGACGGGCCTGAGCCCTAAACAGGCCACATGACCTTTTCAGCCGTCATTGTCGCCGCAGGGGCCAGCACGCGCGCCGGGCCAGGCGCCCCAAAACCCTGGCGCGCCCTGGGCGGCCGCCCCATCCTGACCTGGTCGGTCGAGGCCCTGGCCGCCGCCGGCGCAAGCCAGATCGTGGTGGTCGCCGCCGCCGATCGGGTCGCCGACGCCGCCGCCCTTCTTACCGGAACCGCGAACGCCAAGGCGGTGGCCGGCGGAGCCACCCGGGCCGAGTCGGTTCAGGCGGGCCTCGCGGCCCTGACCGCCGACGCCGGAACCCCGGTGCTGATCCATGACGCCGCCCGTCCCTTCGTGACCCGCGCCCACATCACGCCGTTGTTGGTCGCCCTGGCCACCGCCGACGGCGCGGTCCCCGCCCTGCCGGTCGCCGACACGCTGAAGCGTGGATCGGGGCTGATCGAGGCCACCGTCTCCCGCGATGGGCTCTGGCGCGCCCAGACGCCGCAAGCCTTCCGTCTGCAAACCCTGCGCGAGGCCTATGCCGCCTGGCCCGCCGACGCCGAGCCCACCGACGACGCCGCCGTGGTCGAACGCAACGGCGGGCGGGTGGTGATGACGCCGGGCGACCCGATCCTGATGAAGCTGACCTATCCGGAGGATTTCGCCATGGCCGAGCGCCTCGCCGTCACACAGCGGATCACCCGGATCGGCCAAGGGGTCGACGCCCACCGCTGGGGGCCAGGCGAAGCTGTCTGGCTGTGCGGGGTGAAGATCGACCACGACCAGACCCTGATCGGCCACTCCGACGCCGACGCCGGCCTGCACGCCCTGACCGACGCCATCCTGGGCGCCATCGGGCAAGGCGATATCGGCGAGCACTTCCCGCCGAGCGATCCTCAGTGGAAGGGCGCGGCCTCGGACCGCTTCTTGCGCCACGCCGTGGAGCTGGTGGCCGCGCGCGGCGGCCGGATCCTCAACGCCGACGTCACCCTGGTCTGCGAGCGCCCGAAGATCCGTCCGCACCGAGACGCCATGCGCCAACGCCTGGCCGAGTTGATGGACCTGCCCGTCGACCGGGTCAGCGTGAAGGCCACGACCACCGAGGGCATGGGCTTCACCGGCCGTGAAGAAGGCCTGCTGGCCCAGGCCGTGGTGCTGATCGACACCCCGGCCTAGCTGGGGCTCAGGGCAGCCAGGTCCAATTGATCTTCATCTGCGCGTAGAGCGCGCCGACCAGGTTCATGTAGTCGTCGGTCCAAGGCCGCACGAGCGTCGGATCGGTGGCCTCCCAGCGCTTGTCCGCCGCATAGGGGGCGAGCGCCTTCAGGTCCTTGGTCACGATCATCGCGTCCTCGGCCGACTCCCACAGCACCGGGCTGCCCTTCGCCGCGCTATGGCGCTGCATGAGCGAGAAGCCGCCGGCCGCCCCAGCCACCGCCATGGCCGGACTGCGCAGCTCAAGGTTCCGGTTGGAAAGGTGGAGGATCAACACCCCGTCCGGCTTCAGCTTGGCGAGGTAGCCGCGCATGGCCTCCACCGTCAGCAGGTGCGCCGGCACGGCGTCCGACGAGAACGCGTCGATCAACAGTATGTCGAAGGTGTCGTTCGGCTGTTTGGCGAGCGTCAGCCGCGCGTCGCCCAGGACGTAGTCGATCGCGCCCTTCGCGCACTTGGTCGTGTAGCTGAAGTATTTGGGGTCCGTGGAGATCTTGATCACCATCGGATCGATCTCGAAGAAGGTCAGCTTGTCGCCCGGCCGGGTGTAGGCCGCGACCGCTCCGGTCCCCAGACCGACCGCCCCGACCCGCAACGGCTTGTCGCCGTTGACGCCGCGCGTGAACACCTGGCCGATCGGCGTTTCGGGCGCGTAGTAGACCAGCGGCCGGCAAGCATAGTCAGGATGCTGGGCCTGGGCGCCGTGCAAGGTGGTGCCGTGCGAGAGCATCCGCACCTGCCCCTTCATGCCCGGAACCGGCATTTCCGACTGACGCACGACGCCGAAGAAACTCCGCCAGCTGTGACGCACGTCGACGCGATCCCCGACCGCCTCGGACGCCAAGGACAGCACGACGATCAGGCCGAAGAACACGATCATCCGACGCCGCAGCAGGAAGGCGCACACCGTCGCGCCCGCCAGCAGCGCCTTGACCGCCAGCCCGGCCAGATCCCCTTCGGGGTTCCAGAACAGGGCCACGACCGGCGCGGCGACGGCCGCGACAGCGCCGAGCACGAAGGTCGCCCAACGCCACGGCTCGATCGGACCAAGGCCCGGCCGCACGAGGCAGGCCAGCGCCAGGACCAGGGGATATTCCCAAACGTTCGTGAAGATGACCGGGGCCAGGAAGGCGTTGAACGCGCCGCCGACCACGCCGCCGAACGACATCCAAAGATAGAACTCGGTCAGATGAGCCGGTTTCGGGCGGCGCGCGACCAGGGCCTGATGGCACATCAGGGCGGTGAGGAAGAACGCCGCCAAGTGGACGAAGATCTGCAACGGCAGGCTGGTCTGCTTGAACGGCAGGATGGCGGCGCAGCCGGCGACCGCGGCGGCCTGCAGCAGCAGGGTCATCTCGGTCGAGATGACCGGCTTCTCGGAAAAGGCGATGATGAAGGTCGCCAGATAGAGCGCCAGCGGGATCACCCACAGGAACGGCGCGGAGGCGACGTCGGTGGTGATGTGGGTGGTGACCCCCAGCATCAGGCTGGACGGGATCGCGGCCAGGGCGATCCAGATCGCGCGCTCCTTCCAGGTCGGAGCGGGACCAGCGTCCGCGACCGGTCCTTCGATGACCGAGGCCCGGGCGCGGGAGACGAAGAGCGCCAGGGTCGCCATCAGCAGGATGAAGCCGCCATAGCCAAGGCTCCAGCCGAAGGTCTGACCCTTCAGTGTCGCCAGCGGCTCGACCAGCGCCGGATAGGCCAGCAGCGCCAGCAGGCTGCCCATGTTGGACGCCGCATAGAGCACGTAGGGCTCGGCCCCGGTCTCGGCGTGGATCGTCCGCGCATGCCAGGCCTGCACCAGCGGCGCGGTCGCCGACAGCACCGCGAAGGGCGCGCCGACCGAGACCGCCAACACCCCCAGCAGCCACAACGACGGGTGATTTGACGAGGGCTCGCCCATCAGGCCGCTGACATGCAGCGGCAGGGCGAGCGCCGCGAGCAGCAGCGCGCCCACATGCACCATCGCTTGGACGCGAACCGATCTCACCCTCTGCAGGAAGTGCGCATAGCCGTAACCGACGAGCAGCGCGGTCTGGAAGAAGGCGATGGAGGTGTTCCACACCGACGAACTGCCGCCCAGCAGCGGCAGGACCAGCTTGGCCACCATCGGTTGAACCAGGAACACCAGCCCCGCGCTGGCGAAGATAGTTACGGCGAACAAGGCCGGAGAGATCGAGGCGGCGGGCCGGGTGGCCCCTTCTAGCGTGCTCATGGTCTCGAATCGGCTTGTGTGACGGGTGCGCGCGATGTTGTGGTCTGCGCCTGTCATTGCCTAGAGCCGGTTGGAGTCGCGTTATGTTTTCCCTGGAGGTCGAGACGCTCGCCCGGCTGCTGATCGACGAGGCGCGGCAGCGCTCGCTGCGCATCGTCACCGCCGAGAGCTGCACCGGCGGTCTGGTCGCCGCCGCCATCTGCGCGATCCCCGGCGCGTCGGACGTCTTCGAACGCGGCTTCGTCGTCTACACCAACCGCGCCAAGCAGGAGATGCTGGGCGTGCCCGGCGACCTGATCGCCGATCTGGGCGCGGTCTCCGAGCCTGTGGCCCGGATGATGGCCGAGGGCGCGCTGGAGGCCTCCAACGCCCACGTCGCCGTGGCGATCACCGGCGTGGCCGGGCCCGGCGGCGGCACCCCGATGAAGCCGGTCGGCACCGTCCACATCGCCACCGCGCGGTCGAACCAGGCGCTGATGCACCGTGCCGAGCTGTTTGACGGCGAAACCCGCGCCGAGGTTCAGGAAATGGCCGTCCGCTCGGCGCTGCAGGCGTTGCGCGACCGGATGGTCTAGCGGGCGTAGAGCGCCTGAGCCCTGGCCTCGAAGCAGCTCATCAGCTTGTCCACGGCGTGGTGGAAGTTGGCGGCCAGCATCCCCGACAGCAGGCGCGACTTGAACTCGAAGTCGATGTCGAACTCGATCTTGGTTCCGCCCTCGACCGCGACGAAGCGCCAGCGGTTGGCCAGGTGCTTGAAGGGCCCCGACAGCAGCTGCACGTCGACCTGTCGGGCGGCGGCGTCGCGGCGCACGCGGGTCGAGAACTTCTCCTTCAGGAACGAGAACCCGACGCCGGCCTGGGCGTCGAGCAGATTGACCCCCTCGCCTTCGATGCGCGCGTTCCAGGTGCGCATGGATTGGATCCACGGCACGAATTCCGGATAGGCCTCCACGTTCCCGACCAGGGTGAAAAGCTGGTCGGGGGTGTAGGGCAGGATTTTCTCGACGTGATAGCGCGGCAAGCTTAGGCCGCCGCGTCCTTGGCGAGGCGCGCGGCCTTCAGCCGGGCGAAGTCCTCGCCGGCGTGGTGCGACGAGCGCGTCAACGGGCTGGCCGAGACCATCAGGAACCCCTTGGCCCGCGCGATCTCCTCGTAGGCCTTGAACTCATCAGGGGTCACGAACCGGTCGATGGCCGCGTGCTTGCGGGTCGGCTGCAGGTACTGGCCGATGGTCAGGAAGTCGACGCCGGCCGAACGCATGTCGTCCATGACCTGCATGACCTCTTCCTTGGCCTCGCCCAGGCCGACCATCAGGCCCGACTTGGTGAACTGGTTCGGGTCGCGTTCCTTCACCCGCTCCAGCAGGCGCAGCGAGTGGTAGTAGCGCGCGCCGGGCCGGATCGAGAGGTAGAGCCGCGGCACGGTTTCGAGGTTGTGGTTGAAGACGTCGGGCCGGGCGTCGATGACGATCTCGGCGGCCGAGGCCGGCTTGCGCAGGAAGTCGGGCGTCAGGATCTCGATGGTGGTGCCGGGCGCCGCGGCGCGGATCGCGTGGACCACGGCGGCGAAGTGCGCCCCGCCGCCGTCGGCGAGATCGTCGCGATCCACCGAGGTGATGACCACGTGCTTCAGGCCCATCTTGGCCACCGCGTCGCCGACGCGGGCCGGCTCGGTCGGATCCAGCGGGTTCGGCTTGCCGGTCGAGACGTTGCAGAAGGCGCAGGCCCGCGTGCAGATCTCGCCCATGATCATCATGGTCGCGTGGCTCTGGCTCCAGCACTCGCCGATGTTCGGGCAAGCGGCCTCTTCGCAGACCGTGACCAGACCATGGGTCTTCACGATCTCACGGGTGGCGTTGTAGCCCGCCGAGCCGGGCGCGCGAACGCGCAACCACTCCGGCTTGCGCAGGATCGGGGTGTCCGGACGGGACTGCTTTTCGGGGTGCCGGGGCCGTGAAACCCCGATGGTGTCAATGACGGTCGCCATAGGGCCTAGATCGGCTTTCTGGCCCTTCGGATCAAGGCGTGATTGAGCGGCCACGCGCCGCATGCTCAAACTTGGCCATGGTTCGTGCGTCTCTGCTCGCCGCTCTTCTCCTTGCGCTCGCGGCGTGCAGCCGCGACGGCGCGCTCGAGCCGTTCGCGGAAAGCCAGGTTCCAGCAACGCTCACGCCCCGCTTCTACCCGCCCGAAGGATGGGCCTGGGGGTTCATCGGCGTCGGCGACAAACCCGTCCAACGCTATGGCGTGGCCAGCACCCGCCGCGTTCCGACCGCCATCGTCGTCATCGTCCCAGGCTACGGCGAAACCGCAGAGATGTGGTTCGAGACCGCCTCGGACCTGATCGGCGCCGGCCGCACGGTGTGGGTCCTCGACCGCGCCGGCCAGGGCGGCTCCGGGCGCTACGTGGGGCCGCGCGATCTTGGCCATGTTCCGAGCTTCGATCCCGACGTCGCGGCCCTGCGCGAATTGGTTCGCATCGTCATCAGGCCTTCGCCCGACACGCCGTTGGTGATCCTCTCCCACGCCGACGGCGTGGTCGTCGCGCTGAGCGCGGTGCGCGCGGGCATGAAGGTCGACGGCGTCGTCGCCTCCTCGCCGCGCTTGGCCAGGTCCGACCCCGCCCGGCGCCTGCTGGGCGCGGTCCGGCGCAGCGAGGCCGCGCCCGCCGGCTGGAAGCCCTGGACGCGGGAAACGGCTGACGACCGCGCCGGCGGCGCCACCCACGACATCTGGCGTGGCCTCGTCGGGCAGGCCTGGCGCACCACCAATCCCGATCTGCGGATGTCGGGGCCGAGCCTGGGATGGACCAAGGCCTATGAAGTCGCCAGCCGCCTGATCGAGACCGGCGCCCGCCAGACCCGCACCGAGGTCGTGATGATCAATGCCACCGGGGACGCTGAGGCCCTGTGCGCCAACCTGCCCTCCTGCCGCACAGAGGCGATTCCCGGAGCCGGCGCGGCGCTGCATCTGGAGGCCGACCGGTGGCGAGCGCCGTGGCTCACCGACGTCGAGGACTTCATCGCCACACGCCTTGAAGCGCGACGAATGGTGGCTGTTTCAGCCGATCAATCAAAACCTTAGCGACGATGACTAAGACGTGCTGACGCTTGCCGATCACGCGCTGTAACATATCTTTTCAATGCCGGGCGTGGGCGATAGGCTCACGCCAACCAATAACGGCGAGACGTTCGGGGAGGTGTTCGCCTTTGTCGCGTTCCTTTGATCTGCGTGTGTCTGAGCGCGCTTTGTTCGATGCGCTCATCGACGCCCGCAACACCTACGGCGCCAAGAAGCCGATCCTGGAAGATCAGGAGCGCAAACCGCTCAGCTATACGGATCTGATCCGCGCGGCCTTCGCATTGGGCCGCAAGATCGCCGGCATGACCACGCAAGGCGAGCGCGTCGGCGTCATGCTGCCGGCCAGTTCCGGCGCGGTGGTCACCTTCTTCGCCCTGCACGCCTTTGGCCGCACCCCGACCATGCTGAACTTCACGGCCGGGCTTCGGAACCTGAAGGCCGCCTGCGAACTGGCCGGGGTGAAGCGGGTGCTGACCTCTCACCGGTTCATCGAACAGGGCAAGCTGCACGACATCATCGACGCGCTCGAGCCGATCGCGACCATCACCTATCTGGAAGAGGTCCGCGAAAAGGTCGGCCTGGCCGACAAGCTGTTCGCCGCCACCGCCGCGACCTTCCCCAAGCGTTTCCGGGTGGAGACCAAGCCGTCCGATCCCGGCGTCATCCTGTTCACCTCCGGCAGCTTCGGCGCGCCGCGCGGGGTGGTGCTGAGCCAGGCCAACCTGATCGCCAACGTGGAGCAGATCGCCGCCCACATCCCGCTCGACCCGTCCTGGGTGATGTTCAACCCGCTGCCGACCTTCCACTGCTTTGGCCTGACCGGCGGCGTGCTGCTGCCGCTGCTAAAGGGGATGAAGGCGTTCGAGTATCCCTCGCCGCTGCACGTCAAACAGATCCCGCCGCTGATCAAGGACACCGGGGCCTCGATCCTGTTCGCCACCGACACCTTCCTCAATCAGTACGCGCGCAACTCCGAACCCGACGAGCTGTCGGGCCTGAAGTTCATTGTCTGCGGGGCTGAGAAGGTTCGCGAAGAGACCCACAACCTGATCCGCGACCGCTTCGGCGACGTACCGGTGCTGGAGGGTTATGGCGCGACCGAGGCCTCGCCGGTCATCGCGGTCAACAAGCCCACCGACAATCGCCGCGGCACGGTCGGCGGCCTGCTGCCCGGCGTCGAGACCCGGCTTGAGCCCGTCGAGGGCATTCCCGGCGGCAAGCTCTATGTGCGTGGCCCCAACATCATGTCCGGCTACCTCAACGCCGACGGCGTGCTGGAAACGCCGCCCGGCGGCTGGCACGACACCGGCGACGTGGTCGAGATCACCAACGACGGCTGGATCAAGATCCTCGGCCGCGTGAAGCGCTTCGCCAAGATCGGCGGCGAGATGGTTTCTCTGACCGCCGCCGAAGACATCGCCACCACGGTCTGGCCCGACAGCCGCCACGCGGTGATCGCCATGCCCGATCCCAAGAAGGGCGAGCGCTTGGTGCTGGTCACCGATCGCCGCGACGCCGAGACCGCCCCCCTGCTCGCCCACGCCAAGGCCATCGGCGCGCCTGAGCTGGCTGTCCCGAAGAAGATCATCAAGGTCACCGAGATCCCGGTGCTCGGCACCGGCAAGACCGACTATGTGGCGATCATGCGAATGGCGGAGGCCGAGGGGCGCCGCGCCGCCTGATCTCCCGGGGGATCTCGCGTCGCTAGGACGCGGGTTGGGAGGGACACGACATGCCAAACCTCGACGTCTGGGCGCCGCGGGCGCTCAGCCTCTTGCGGATCATCGCCGCGCTGCTCTTCATGGAGCACGGCCTGATGAAGCTGTTTCACTTTCCGGCGCCGCAGCCGGGCGCGCCTGATCCTCTGCCGATGATGTTGATGGCGGCGGCCTGGATCGAGGTGATCGGCGGTGGTCTGATCGCGCTCGGGCTCTTCACCCGCCTCGCCGCGTTCGTCTGCTCGGGCCAGATGGCGGCGGCCTACTTCATGGCCCACGCGCCGCAAGGCTTCTGGCCGGCGCTCAACGGCGGGGAAGCCGCGATCCTGTTCTGCTTCGTGTTCCTGTATCTGGCGCTCGCCGGCCCCGGTCCGTGGAGCCTGGACGCTCTGCTGCGCAAGCGGTCGTAACTCTCGCTCGTCATCCTCCGGTCGCCTGAAAGGCGATCCGGGGGACCCAAGCGGCGGTGCTAGGTTTGCAACTCAGCTTGGGCCCCCCGGATCTCGCTTCGCGAGCCCGGAGGATGACGATCAAGGATCAGATATGCAGGACCCGGCCGTAGGCGTCGAGCGAGGCCTCGTGCATGGCTTCGCTCATGGTCGGGTGCGGGAAGACCGTGGCGAACAGCTCCTCCTCGGTCGCTTCCAAGGTGATCGCAAGGGTGAAACCCTGAATCATCTCAGTGACTTCCGCGCCGATCATGTGAGCGCCGATCAAGGCGCCGGTCTTCTCGTCGAAAATGGTCTTCACGAAGCCGTCGGTCTCGCCCGAAGCGATGGCCTTGCCGTTCACCTTGAACGGGAAGCGGCCCACCTTGGCGGCGATCCCCTGCTCCTTGGCCTGGGCCTCGGTCAGGCCGACCGAGGCGATTTGCGGGCTCGAATAGGTGCAGCCCGGGATCGGCGAGGTCAGGTTGCTCGGCTTCAGGCCCGCGATGTGCTCGATGCAGTGCACGCCCTCGTGGCTCGCCTTGTGCGCCAACCACGGCGGACCGGCCAGGTCGCCGATGGCGTAGAGACCCGCGACACCCGTGCCGCCATGGCTGTCGGTGACCACGTGGGTCTTCTCGACCTTCACGCCGAGCGCTTCAAGGCCAAGGCCCTCGACGTTGCCGACGATGCCGACCGCGACGATGGCGACATCAGCCTGCAGGGTTTCGGCCTTGCCGCCGGCCTCCAGTTCGATGGCGACGCCGGTCTTTGACTTTGTCAACTTCTTGACGCTGGCCCCGACCCGGAACTTCAGGCCGCGCTTTTCGAACGCCTTGTGAGCGGTCTTGGACACCTCTTCGTCCTCGACCGGCAGGATGCGCGGCAAGGCTTCGATCACCGTCACGTCCGAGCCCAGGGCCCGGTAGAAGCTGGCGAACTCGATGCCGATGGCGCCCGAGCCGATGACGATCAGCGACTTCGGCGCCGCCTTGGGGACCATGGCCTCGCGATAGGTCCAGACCCGTTCGCCGTCCGGCTCCAGGCCGATGGCCGGAATGGTGCGGGCGCGGGCGCCGGTGGCCAGGATCACATGCTTGGCCTGGACGGTGCGCGAACCGCCAGCCTTCAGGGCCACGACGACCTTCGGCGCGCCCTGCCCCTTCTCGAGCTTGGCGGCGCCCTCGATCACCTCGATCTTGTGCTTCTTCATCAAGAAGCCGACGCCGGAATTCAGCTGGCTGGCCACCTTGCGCGAACGCTCGATCACCTTGGAGAAGTCGAAGCTCGCCTTCTCGATCTTGATCCCATAGTCGGCCAGATGGCTGAGGTTCTCATAGGCCTCGCCGGACTTCAGCAGCGCCTTGGTGGGAATGCAGCCCCAGTTCAGGCAGACCCCGCCCAGCATGTCGCGTTCGACGATGGCGGTCTTGAAACCCAGCTGGCTGGCGCGGATGGCCGTGACATAGCCGCCCGGGCCCGAGCCGATGACGATGACGTCGAAATCCATGTGACTAGCCTCAGACGATCATCGTGATGGGGTCTTCGATCAGGGCCTTGAAGGCCTGCAGCCAACGCGCGCCGATGGCGCCGTCGACCACGCGGTGATCGCAGGTGAGCGTCACGCTCATGACGGTGGCGACCGCCAGCTGGCCGTTCTTCACCACCGGGCGCTGCTCGCCCGCGCCGACCGACAGGATGCAGCCCTGCGGCTCATTGATGATCGAGTTGAACGACTTGATCCCCATCATCCCCAGATTGGAGATCGAGAAGGTGCCGCCCTGGAATTCCTCGGGCTTCAGCTTCCGGGTCCGCGCCCGCTCGGCCAGGTCCTTGGCCTCCTTGGCGATCTGGGCCAGGCCCTTGGTCTCGGCCTTGCGGATGATCGGGGTGATCAGGCCGCCATCGATGGCCACGGCCATGGCGATGTCGGCGTTGTGGTGCATGGCGATGCCCTCAGGCGAATAGGAGGCGTTGGCCTCCGGCACCTGCTTTAGCGCGATCGCGGCGGCCTTGATGACCAGGTCGTTGACGCTGACCTTCACGCCCTGCTTTTCCAGCACGGCGTTGATCTTGGCGCGGCCAGCCAGCAGTCCGTCGATCTCCAGATCGATGGTCAGCGGGAAGTGCGGCACGTCTCGGAAGCTGTCGCTCATCCGGCGCGCGACGGTCTTCTTCATGCCGTCCAGCGGGATCAGATCGTAGCTGCCGTCCGGAATGCCCATCTGGGCCAGGCTCTGAACCTGACGCGGCGCGGACGCCGCGGCCCCGGCGGCCGGCGCAGAGGTCCTGGCCTGCGGCGTAGCGCCGTCGACATCGCGCTTGATGATCCGGCCACGAGGCCCCGAACCCTGGACCTGCGAGAGATCCAGGCCCTTCTGTTCAGCGATCCGGCGGGCCAGCGGCGAGGCGAAGACGCGTTCGCCCGAGGCGCGGGCCGGAGCAGCCGGGGCCGGCGCGGCCTTGGCGGCGGGCGCAGCCTCGGCCTTGGGGGCCTCAGCCTTCGGAGCTTCGGCCTTGGGCGCGTCGCCCTTGACCGGCGGCGGCGCGGAGCCGGCGTCGTCGCCAGACAGGCGCGCGATCGGCGTATTGACCTTCACGCCCTCGGAGCCTTCGGCGACGAGGATGTCTTCGACGACGCCCTCATCGACCGCCTCGACCTCCATGGTCGCCTTGTCGGTTTCGATCTCGGCGATCACGTCTCCAGAGGAGACCTTGTCGCCTTTCTTCACGTGCCACTTGGCGAGCGTGCCCTCCTCCATGGTCGGAGAGAGGGCGGGCATCAGGACATCGATAGACATGGGTCGTTTCTCAGGCGCTGAGCAGGACAGGAGCCGAAGCGGCGAAGGATCGCGCGGTCATTTGTAGGTGACCGCCTTCACCGCCTTCACGATGTCCTCGACCGAGGGCAACGACAGCGCCTCCAGATTGGCGGCGTAGGGCAGCGGGACGTCCTTCTGGTGCACGCGCGCCGGCGGGGCGTCGAGATAGTCGAAGGCGTGGTCGATCACCCGGGCGATCACCTCGGCGCCGACGCCCATCGGGCCCCAGCCTTCCTCGGCCGTCACCAGACGGTTGGTCTTCTTCACGCTCTCGACGATGGTTTCGTGGTCGAGCGGGCGCAGGGTGCGCAGGTCGATGACCTCGGCGTCGATACCTTCGGCCGCCAACAGTTCGGCCGCCTTCAGCGCCATGCCGACCATCCGCGAGTGGGCGGTGATCGTCACGTCCTTGCCCTCACGGCGGACCTTGGCCTTGCCGATCGGCACCACCCAGTCGACGTCCTCGGGAACGTCGAACTCCTGGCCGTACATCATCTCGTGTTCGAGGAAGACGACGGGGTTCGGGTCACGGATCGCGGCCTTGAGCAGGCCCTTGGCGTCGGCGGCGTCATAGGGCGCCACGACCTTCAGGCCGGGAACCTGGGCGTACCAGGCCGAGTAGTCCTGGCTGTGCTGGGCGCCCACGCGCGCCGCGGCGCCGTTGGGGCCGCGGAACACGACCGAGCATTTGATCTGGCCGCCGGACATGTAGAGCGTCTTGGCGGCCGAGTTGATGATGTGGTCGATCGCCTGCATGGCGAAGTTCCAGGTCATGAACTCGACGATGGGCTTGAGGCCCGCCATCGCCGCGCCGACGCCAAGGCCGGCGAAGCCGTGCTCGGTGATCGGGGTGTCGATGACGCGCTTGTCGCCGAACTCCTGCAGCAGATCGCGCGAGACCTTGTAGGCGCCCTGGTACTGGGCGACTTCCTCGCCCATCAGGAAGACCTTGTCGTCCTTGCGCATCTCCTCGGCCATCGCATCGCGCAGGGCGTCGCGGATGGTCATCTTGACGAGCTTGACGCCCTCGGGAAGCTCCGGATCGCGAAGCTCCGCCTTCGGGGCGACCGGCGCGGCGGCCTCGACGGCCGCGGGCGGCTTGGCCTCGGCTTCGGCGGCGACGGGCGCCTTGGGCGCGCTGGCGGCCGCGTCGTCGCCGGACAGGCGCGCGATGGGCGTGTTGACCTTCACGGCCTCGGTGCCTTCGGGGACGAGGATCTCCTCGATGGTCCCTTCGTCGACGGCCTCGACCTCCATGGTCGCCTTGTCGGTCTCGATCTCAGCGATCACGTCGCCCGAGCGGACGGTGTCGCCCTTCTTGACGTGCCATTTGGCGAGGGTGCCTTCCTCCATGGTCGGGGAAAGCGCAGGCATCAGGACGTCGGTCACTCGGCGGCCTCCAGATAGACGTCCGTGTAGAGCTCCGAAGGTTCGGGCTCGGGCGAGGTGCGGGCGAACTCCGCGGCGTCGGCGACGATCTTCTTCACCTCGGCGTCGATGACCTTCAGCGAGGCCTCGTCGGCCCAGCCCTTCTTGGCCAGCAGTTCCTGCAGGTGGTCGATCGGGTCGCGGGTCTTGCGGACCTCGTCGACCTCGTCGCGGCTCCGATACTTGGCCGGATCGCTCATCGAGTGGCCGCGATAGCGGTAGGTCTTCATCTCGAGGATGTAGGGGCCCTTGCCCGAGCGGGCGTGGTCGGCGGCCTTCTTGGCCGCGGCCTTGACCGCCAACACGTCCATGCCGTCGACTTCCTCGCCCGGGATCCGGAAGGAGGCGCCGCGCTTGTAGAGATGGGTTTCCGACGAGGAGCGCTCGATCGAGGTCCCCATGGCGTACTGGTTGTTCTCGATCACGTAGACGACCGGCAGGCTCCACAGCTGAGCCATGTTGAAGCTCTCGTAGACCTGACCCTGGTTGGTCGCGCCGTCGCCGAAGTAGGTGAACGAGACCTTCTTGTTGTCGCGGTAGTGGTTGGCCAGAGCCAGGCCCGTGCCCAGCGCGACCTGCGCGCCGACGATGCCGTGCCCGCCGTAGAAATCAGCCTCGGTCGAGAACATGTGCATCGACCCGCCCTTGCCCTTGGACGACCCGCCGGCCCGGCCGGTCAGCTCGGCCATGACTTCGCGAGGGTCCATGCCGCAAGCCAGCATGTGGCCGTGATCACGATAGCCGGTGATCACCTGATCACCCTGCTCCTTGATCGCCTGCACGCCGACCGCGATGGCTTCCTGGCCGATATAGAGGTGGCAGAAACCACCGATCAGACCCATGCCGTACAGCTGGCCCGCCCGCTCCTCGAAGCGGCGGATCAACAGCATGTCGCGGTAGTACTTGAGGAGCTCGTCCTGCGTCACGGGGCCGTCTGCGGCGCCGCTGATACCGGTGTCATTGCTCTTCCGCTTAGCAGCGGAGCCTGCCTGCCCACGCGCCATCCGTCTCTCCCGTAGGAATGCATTTCGCGGTTAAGCTCCGCGTGTCCGTAGCCGTTTAGAACGAACGAATCCGCCCTAAGGCTTCACGCGGATCACATAGTCGTTCGGGTGTCCGAAACCTAGCAGGGAACGGGCACGTTCTTCCAGTAGGTCGGCGGAGAGGCTGTTGTCGCGCAACAGACGGGCACGGGCTTCCAAATCCTGCCTTTGGGTACGCAATTGGGCCAATTCCTGGGATTTGGCCGCAAGGGTCGCGTCCCTTTGCGTAGAAGACAACAAACCGCGATCGCCCGTGAAAGCGTGGAACCCGAAATAGAAAATCAGGAACGCGAGCGCCGCTGTCGGCAGATATGGGCGAAGGCGTGCAAACACGTCGAATCGAAGACTCCTGATCAAACCCACCTCACGCGATCGTGCTTAATTTAGGGTTACAATGCCCCGTCGACGCGGGCGTTAGGGGGAAAAATCGTGCGCAGCGTCCTCGGCAAGATCTACGCCTACAAGGCCTTGGACGATCTGATCCTCATCTACCCGCTTTACGCGGTGATGTTCGTCGATCATGGCGTCTCGCCCAGCCAGCTGGCCTTGCTGTTCGCCGTATGGTCGGCGGTCGGTCTGGCGCTGGAGGTGCCGTCCGGCGTCTTGGCCGATCACCTGTCGCGCAAGCATCTCCTGGCCGCCGGCCAGCTCATCCGGGCGGCGGGCTACGCCTGCTGGCTGCTGTTCCCGAGCTTCTGGGGCTACCTCGCGGGTTTCGTCCTCTGGGGGATCAAGGGCGCCCTGCAGTCCGGGACTTTCGAGGCCCTGGTATACGACGAGCTCGATCGGCGCGGCGCCGCCGACGACTACGCCAAGGTCATCGGCCGGGCGCGGGCCAGCGGAATTGTCGCGATTTTGGTGGCGATGCTGGCCGCCTCGGGGGTTCACCGGCTCGGCGGTTACGAACTTTTGATGGTCCTCAGTGTCGCGGCGGTGATCGCCGCCGCGGTGGTCGCGCTCGCCCTGCCCTCGGCGCCCCGCGCGCAAGCGACCGGCGAGGTCGATTATCTGGCCCACCTGAAGCAGGCCCTGGGCGAAACCCTAAGCACCCCGGCGATCCTGCGCCCGATGCTGGTGGTGGTCACCCTCTGGACCCTGGGCGGATCTCTCGATGAGTTCTGGGGGATCTATGGCGAGGAGGCCGGCCTCAGCCGCGACGCTATCCCGATCTACTACGCCGCCACCTATGCGACCTCGGCGCTCGCCGCGGCCCTGGCCTATCGGCTCAGCGGAGCGCCCGCCGCCGCCCTCTACGGCGTCGTCATCCTCGCCGGCGGCCTGCTGATCGCGGCGGCCGACATGATGAGCCCGGCTGGAATGCTGTTGTTGGCGGTGTTCGCCGGGCTGGTGAAGCTGATCGACATCAACTTCGAGACCCGGATGCAGCACGCCATCTCGACCGAGCGCCGCGCCACCATCGCCTCGCTGGCGGGCTTCCTGTGGACGGTGGGCTCAATAGGCCTCTACCTCGCCTTCGGCCAGATCGCCGAGCGCTGGTCCTATGGCGCGGCGTTCATGACCTTTGGCGTGGTGATGGTGCTGAGCGGCGCGGCCTTTCTGTTCAGCCGCGCCTTTCGGCGGATCTAGAGGCGCTTCAGCGCCTTGGCACCGAGATAGATCGCCTGGTCGCCCAGCTCTTCCTCGATGCGCAGCAGTTGGTTGTACTTCGCGGTCCGGTCCGAGCGCGACAGCGAGCCGGTCTTGATCTGACCGCAGTTGGTGGCGACCGCCAGGTCGGCGATGGTCGAGTCCTCGGTCTCGCCCGAACGGTGGCTCATCACGGCCGTAAAGGCGGCGCGGTGAGCCATGTCGACGGCGTCCAGGGTCTCCGACAGGGTGCCGATCTGGTTGACCTTCACCAAGATGGAGTTGGCCAGGCCCTGCTCGACGCCCAGCTTCTCCAGGCGAGCCGGGTTGGTGACGAAGAGATCATCGCCCACCAGCTGGATCTTGCCGCCCAGCTTGTCGGTCAGCAGCTTCCAGCCTTCGAGGTCGTCCTCGGCCATGCCGTCCTCGATCGACACGATCGGGAACTTGGCGACCAGGCCGGCCAGATAGTCGACCATGCCGGCCGGATCGAGGGTCTTGCCCTCGCCGCCCAGCACGTACTTGCCGCCTTTGAAGAACTCGGTCGAAGCCGCGTCGAGGCCGAGCTGGAAGTGCTCGCCGGCCTTGAAGCCCGCGGCCGCGCCCGCCTTGACGATGAAGGCCAGGGCCTCTTCAGCCGAACCGATGTTGGGGGCGAAGCCGCCCTCGTCGCCGACATTGGTGTTGTGGCCGGCGTCGGACAGCGCCTTCTTCAGCGCGTGGAAGATCTCGGCGCCCATGCGCAGGCCTTCGGCGAAGGTGTCCGCGCCGGTCGGCAGGATCATGAATTCCTGAATGTCGATCGGATTGTCGGCGTGGGCGCCGCCGTTGATGATGTTCATCATCGGCACCGGCAGGACGCGGGCCGAGACGCCGCCGACATACTTGTAGAGCGGCAGGTCGGCGCTGATCGCCGCGGCCTTGGCCGCCGCCAGGCTGACGCCCAGGATTGCATTGGCGCCGAGACGGCTCTTGTTCGCGGTGCCGTCCAGCTGGATCAGCTGGGTGTCCAGCCGGCGCTGGTCCTCGGCGTCGAAGCCGGCCAGCGCGTCATAGATCTCGCCGTTGACGGCCTCGACGGCCTTCAGGACGCCCTTGCCGCCATAGCGGCTCTTGTCGCCGTCGCGCTTCTCGACCGCCTCGTGAGCGCCCGTGGAAGCGCCTGACGGCACCGCGGCGCGGCCCAGCGAGCCGTCTTCCAGAATGACGTCCACCTCGACCGTCGGATTACCGCGGCTGTCCAGGATCTCCCGGGCGATGATGTCGACGATCTCGGTCATGGAAGCTCCTAGAGATTGGGCGGAAATATGCGCGCCCCTTTAGCCACCTTCGAGAAAGGTGGCAATCTTGGGCCCGGCGCCGGGGCGCAAAGCGCGCAAGCAAAATCCCCCGCCCGGAACCCGGGCGGGGGATTTGGATAGCTCAGACCTTCAAGGGCTCAGGCGCGCGAGCGCGGCCCTCGAGAAGGACTAGTCTTCCTTCGGGGTGATGACCTGACGGCCCTTATACATGCCGGTCTTCAGATCGACGTGGTGGGGACGCTTCAGTTCGCCGGTTTCCTTGTCTTCGACATAGGAGTTGGCGCCGAGGGCGTGGTGCGAACGCCGCATGTTGCGCCGCGACGGGGATACTTTGCGTTTCGGAACGGCCATGGGGAATCTCGCAGGCGTAAAAATGGAGACGGCGGCCAAACGACAGGCCGCCGACGTGAGCGCGGGTGTATGCCGGAAATCGGCCTTGGTTTCAACCGCCCTTGTAAATCCTTGTGGAAGCCAAGGCTACAAGGCGTTTTGGCGCAACCTGCGCCCAGGCCATCCGCATCAGATCGGCGAATCGCCCGGCCTCGACCTTCTCAAACCAGACGAAAGTCGAGCCATTGGCGCCCCAATAGCCGGGCACGGCCTCGATCACGCCGGGGTCCGCCTCGCAGAGGTTCCGCTGATCCTCAGGATCGAGCTTCAGCATGGCGCGCGGTTGATCCTGGTGGATCGTGCAGAAGATCTTCTTGCCCACGCGAAACGACGGCATGCCGTGGTGGTCGGCCTCATAGGCCTCCGGCTGGCCCAGCGCGATGCGTCTGACGTCGTCGGGGGTGAGCATGACCGGAGGATAGCGCCCTCCGCCGGTCATGGAAAACCACCTAGACCAGGCGCGAACGTTCCTTGGCCGCGCCGATGAAGCTGGCGAACAGCGGGTGCGGATCGAACGGGCGGCTCTTCAGTTCCGGGTGGAACTGCACGCCGATGAACCAGGGATGGTCCGAGCGCTCGCAGATCTCGGGCAGCACGCCGTCCGGCGACAGGCCCGAGAAGGTCAGGCCGGTGTTCTCGATGGCCTCGCGGTAGCCGATATTGACCTCGTAGCGATGGCGGTGGCGCTCGCTGATCGCCGTGCCGCCATAGATCTGCGAGACCTTGGAGCCGGCCGTCAGGACCGCGTCGTAGGACCCCAGGCGCATGGTGCCGCCCAGGTTGTCGCCTTCCTTGCGGGTCTCGCGCTCGTTGCCGCGGGTCCACTCGGTCATAAGGCCGACGATCGGTTCCGACGTCGGGCCGAACTCGGTCGAGGAGGCCTGCTTGATGCCGGCCAGATTCCGCGCCGCCTCGATCATCGCCATCTGCATGCCGAAGCAGATGCCGAAGTAAGGCACCTCATGTTCACGGGCGAACCGCACCGCGCGGATCATGCCTTCCGAACCGCGCTCGCCGAAGGCGCCGGGCACCAGGACCCCGTGAACGCCGGTCAGGCGCTCGGAGATCAGCCCTTCCTCGCGCTCGAAGGCCTCGCCCTCGATCCAGTCGAACTTGACCCGGACGTTGCTGGCGACGCCGCCGTGCACCAGCGCCTCGATCAGCGACTTATAGGCGTCGGTCAGGGCCGTGTACTTGCCGACGATGGCGATGTTCACCTCGCCGTCGGGGTTGGTCAGGGTGTGGGAGATGCCCTCCCAGCGCGACAGGTCCGGCGCCGGCGCGGTCTCGGTCAGGCCGAACACGGCCAGCACTTCGCGGTCCAGACCCTGGGCGTGATAGTCGAGCGGCACGTGATAGATGTTCGGCGAGTCCATCGCCTGGATCACGGCGCTTTCGCGGACGTTGCAGAACTGGCCGATCTTGCGGCGCTCGCTGTCCGGGATCGGCTGTTCGCAGCGGCAGAGCAAAATGTCGGGCTGAATGCCGATCGACCGCAGCTCCTTGACGGAGTGCTGGGTCGGCTTGGTCTTCATCTCGCCGGCCGTCTTGATATACGGCAGCAGCGTCAGGTGGATATAGCAGGCGTGGCCGCGCGGCAGCTCCTGGCCAAGCTGGCGGATCGCCTCGAAGAACGGCAGGCCTTCGATGTCGCCGACCGTGCCGCCGATCTCGACCAGCACGAAGTCGACGCCCTCGCCCGGATCGCTGAGCACGAAGTTGCGGATCTCATCGGTGACGTGCGGGATCACCTGGACGGTCGCGCCCAGATAGTCGCCGCGGCGTTCCTTCTCGATGATGGTCTTGTAGATCTGGCCGGTGGTGATGTTGTCGGCCTTGGTGGCGTTCACGCCGGTGAAGCGCTCGTAGTGCCCCAGATCGAGGTCGGTCTCAGCGCCGTCCTCGGTCACGAAGACCTCGCCGTGCTGATAGGGACTCATCGTCCCCGGATCGACGTTCAAATAGGGATCGAGCTTGCGCAGGCGGACCTTATAGCCACGAGCCTGCAGCAATGCGCCGAGAGCGGCGGAAGCGAGACCTTTTCCCAAGGAGGAGACCACGCCGCCGGTGATGAAAATGTACCGGGTCATGGGCGTTCAGGTTAGCCGTGATTCGCGTTGGGCGCCCTGCGGCGATTCGCCAAAGGCTGTGGAAAGTGTGGAGTGATGTGCGCCAAGACGTACGCGCAAACGCAGAGTGAGCCGCCGAGGCGGCTTTTGGGAAGGTCTCACGATCACTCTGGACTTAGGGGTTGGACGGCGCCGGCTGATCGCCGGTGAAGGGATTGCGAACCTGCGGGGTCGGAGCCGTCAGCGGCGCGGGCGCGTCGCTCGGGCTGGTCGGCGCCGGCGCGGTGGGCGTCGGAACGGCCGGGCGGTTCAGGCTGTTGGGATCGATGCCTTCGACCTTCACCCGGTCGACGACCGAGGAGGCGCCGCGCTCACGGCCGGCCAGCAGGGTGAGCACCAGGCTGAGGATGAAGAAGACCGAACCCAGGATCCAGGTCGTGCGGGTCAGCAGGTCGCCGGCGCCGCGCGCGGTCATGAAGCCAGTGTTGCTACCGCCCATGCCCAGTGCGCCGCCTTCTGAGCGCTGCAACAGGACGACCGCGATCAGCGAGACGCAGACGATGACGTGGATGGTGAGCAAAATGCCGAGCAGCATTGATATATCCGATGCCTTCGACCGGTCGCCCGTGCCGAAATGAAGCGCGCGCTCTACCATCAGGCGGCGCACAAGGCCATAGCTAGGGCGTCGTATCCGTCAGGCCAAGTCCATGATTCTCGAAACCCAACGCCTGAGCCTGAGGCCTCTGCAGGTCTCAGACGCCGAATTCCTGTTTCCGATCCTGAATGATCCGGAGGTCATGGCCCACTGGGACATCCCCGAGATCGACGATCCGGACCTGGTCCGCGCCATCGTCGAGGGACAGGTGGCCGACACCGCCTCGGGCAAGGCCTTCCACTGGACGATCCGCACCCTCGACGGCGCAACCTTCCTAGGCGCCTGCGATCTGTCCGACATCGACCGCTGGCACAAGCGGGCGGAGATCGGCTTCCTGCTCGGGCGTGACGTCTGGGGCCAGGGCTATGCGCTGGAAGCCACCCGTTCGGTGATTTCCTATGCCGCCGCGATGGGCGTGCGGCGGCTGTCGGCCCGCACCCACCTCGGCAACCTCCGTTCCGACGCCCTGCTCGAAAAGCTGGGTTTCGAGGAGGAAGGCCTGCTGCGGGGCCACGTCCTGCGCGACGGCGAGCACCGCGACTGCCGGCTATTCGGCCTTCTGCTCTAGCGTCGCCGCGCCGGCCGCCTATCTCAGACAGACCATGACAAATCCAATCCGCCCCGCCGGCTTCGACCACATCGTCCTGCGCGTGGTCGATAAGGATCGAATGATCGCCTTCTATCGCAACGTCCTGGGCTGTCCGGTGGATTGGGATCGCCCCGAGCTCGGCCTGACCCATATCCGCGTGGGCGCCTCCCTGATCGACCTGATCACCGTGGACGGCCCCTTGGGCAAGTTGGGCGGCGAAGCGCCGGGCGACGAGGGCCGCAATCTCGATCACTTCGCGCTGGCGATCCGCCCATTCGACGAGGCCGCGATCCGCGCCCACCTGGCCGCGCACGGCGTCGCGATCGCCCTGGAGGGCGAGCGTTACGGCGCCGAGGGCGATGGGATGTCGCTCTACGTCCTCGATCCGGAGGGCAATATGGTTGAGCTGAAGGGGCCTTCCGTTTAGCCAGCTTCGTCATCCTCCGGGCAGCCAAAGGCTGATCCGGCGGACCCAAGCTGAGTCGCCGAACTTGATGGGCCGCCGCCAGCGTCCCCCGGATCGTCTTTCAGACGACCGGAGGATGACGACTGGGCCGCCTAGAGCGCCGAGATGATTCCCAGGAAATCCTCGGCCTTCAGCGAGGCGCCGCCGACCAGCGCGCCGCCAACCTCGGCCGCGTGCAGGATTTCGGCGGCGTTCGAGGGCTTCACCGACCCGCCATAGAGAATCGGCGGGACCTTGCCGTGGTCGCCGAAGATTTCGACCAGCGTCGCCCGGATGGCCACATGGACCTCCTCGATCTCCGGCGTGGTCGGCGTCAGGCCGGTGCCGATGGCCCAGACCGGCTCGTAGGCGACCGAAAACGCCTTGCCGTCCAGGACGGCCGGCAGCGAGCCCCTCACCTGCCCGGTGACGATCTCCAGCGCCTTGCCGGCCTTGCGTTCTTCCAGGGTCTCGCCGACGCAGACGATGGGTTCGAGACCCGCGCGCAGGGCCGCCTCGACCTTGGCGGCCACCAGGGCGTCGGTCTCGCCATAGCCGGCGCGGCGCTCGGAGTGGCCCAGGATGACCAGGCTGGCCCCGGCGTCGCTTAGCATTTCAGCGGAAACATCGCCGGTGAAGGCGCCGGAGGTCTCGGCCCGGCAGTCCTGTCCGCCGAGCAGCAGAGCCGTTCCCTTAACCGCCCAGGCCGCCTGCGCAATCAGCGTGGCCGGCGGGCAGATCGCGACGCGGGCCGTGGTCGCACCGATCCCGGCGGCGACCGCCTGGGCTTCCGACAGCGACGCGGCTACCCCGTTCATCTTCCAGTTGCCGGCGATCAAAGGGGTCGGAGAAGTCATCTTGGCCTCACGTTTTTCTGGACACAGGCGCGTTAAGCCAAGCCGTTCATTCTGTCACGCGCTTGCGGGGGGGAAGTCCACTCCACTATACCCGCCTTCCACGTTCGCGCCGAAGAGGCTCCGGAAGGTCAAATGCTGTCCGCAACCCGCAAGTTCGCCAAATCCTGGGTCGCCGCTGTGCTGATCGGCCTCCTGGTCGTCAGTTTCGCGATCTTCGGCATCAACGACGCCTTCAAAGGCAACTACACCAACGATGTGATCAAGGCTGGCTCGCGCCATGTCGCCGGTCCCGACTTCCGGCGGGAGTTCGATAATTTCCGCAAGGGCGCCGAGGAACAGACCAAGCAGCCCATCTCGCTCGAGCAGGCCGTTCAATTTGGTCTGGATAAGCGCCTGATGGAGGAAATCGCGACTCGCGAGGCCTTCGGCGCGATGCTGGAGAAGATCGGCATCCGTCCGTCGGACCGCCTGGTCAGCGGCGAGCTGCGCAAGATCCCGGCCTTCTTCAACCCGATCTCCGGCGCCTTCGACAAGGCGCTCTACGCGCAACGTCTGGGCGAGAACGGCCTGACGCCGGCGCGCTTCGACACCCTGATGCGCGACCAGATCGCCGAATCCCATACGGTCTCAGCCATGGTCAACGGCCTGCGGGTGCCCCGCGCCTACAGCGCCCTGGGCGCCGTCTACGAGATGGAATCGCGCGACGTCGGCTACTTCATGATCGACCCGCGCAGCGTCGCCCCGCCGGCCCTGCCGACCGACGCCCAGCTCAACGCCTTCATGAAGGAAAAGGCCGCCCAACTTACCCGGCCCGAGTTCCGCGTGCTCACGGTGGTGGCGTTCAGTCCCGCCATGGTCAGCGCCAACCTGCCGATCGACGAGGCCGAGGTTCAGAAGCGCTTCCAGTTCCGTAAGGACACCCTGAACAAGCCCGAGACCCGCTCGCTGGTCCAGATCCCGGTCAAGGACGCCGCGACGGCCCAGGCCGTCGCCGCCCGCCTGGCCAAGGGTGAAGATCCCTCGGCGGTCGCCAAGTCCCTTGGCGTCGAAGCGATCAACTATGTCGACAAGCCGCAGAGCGCCATCGCCGACAAGCGCGTCGCCGCGGCGGCCTTCGGCCTCAAGGCCGGCGAGGTCTCGCCCGCCCTCCAGGGTGACCTGGGCATGGCCGTGGTGAAGGTCGTCAACGTCGTCCCCGGACAAACGATCACCCTCGATCAGATCCGCCCGCAGATCGAAGCTGAACTGCGCAAGGACGCCGCGGCCGAGAAGGTCTACGCGCTGAGCCAAGCCTATGACGAAGCTCGCGGCGGCGGCTCCAACCTGGCCGAAGCGGCCAAGAAGGCCGGCGTGCCGACCATCACCATCGGCCCGGTCAGCCAGCAGGGCCAAGGCCCGCAAGGCCAGCCGGTCGCCGGCGTGACGCCCAAGCTGCTCGAAATCGCCTACGGCCTGCCGGCCGGCGGCGAGAGCGAAGTCCAGGACGCCGGCAACGGCGAATACTACGCCGTCCGCGTCGAGCGGATCCTCCCCAAGGCCCTGCCCGCACTGGCCGAGGTGAAGCCGGACCTGACCCGGGTGTGGATGATGACCGAGATGCTGAAGCGCCTGCAGACCCGCGCCGACGAGTACGCCGCCCGTCTGCGCAAGGGCGAAAGCCTGGAGACTGTCGCCGCGGCGGCTGGCTCGAAGGTCGCCCGCGTCGCCGGCATCGACCGTCAGAACGCGGCGCAGAACACCGCGCTGTCGCGTGACGCTCTAATGAAGGCCTTCGGCGCCAAGCCCGGCGAGATCTTCACGGCCGAAGGCACGCAGTTCGGCCTGATCGTCGGCAAGCTGGAAGCCGTCCGCGCGCCGTCCGGTTCCACCCTGGCCCGGATCACCGAGGATGCGCGGCCGCAGGTCACCATGGCCCTGTTCCGCGACCTCGGCGCCGCGGCCCGCAAGGCCGCCCGGACCGAAGTGAAGACCAAGATCTATCCCGACAAGGCGCGCGTGGCTCTCGGCCTCCCGCCCATCGGCAGCGACAAGACCGCCGGTGCGGCGGGTACGGCGGAGAAGGCGAAGTGACGATCGATCCTGCGTTTGCGGACTTTGAGGCGAAATACTCTCAAGGGGCGCCGCAGGTCGTTTGGACCCGTCTGATCGACGATCTCGAGACCCCGGTCTCGGCCTATCTGAAGATCGCTCACGGACGGCCTTACGCCTTCCTGTTCGAATCGGTGGAGGGCGGCGCCCATCGGGGCCGCTACTCCGTCATCGCCATGAAGCCCGATCTCGTCTGGAGATGCCGGGGCGATCAGGCCGAGATCGCGGTCGGCCCCGATATCGAGGCCGGGCGCTTCCAATCCCAGGCCGGCGGAGCGCTCGATTCGCTCCGCGACCTGGTGGCGCGCTCGCGTCTGGACCTTCCCGAAGGCCTGCCGCCGATGTCGGCCGGCGTGTTCGGGGCCATTGGCTACGACATGATCCGGCTGGTCGAGCGGCTGCCGAACATCAATCCCGACCCGCTGGACCTGCCCGACGGCCTGATGATCCGGCCCTCGATGATCGCGATCTTCGACGCCATCGCCCAGGAGATCATCCTGGTCACGACGGTCCGGCCCTCGGAGATCACCGCCAAGGCGGCCTATGACGACGCCAAGGCCCGCCTGGCCGAAGTCGTCGCCGACCTGCGCGGGTCGGCCCCGCCGCTGGCCGGGACCGCGACGCCGCAGCCCGACAGCTTCACCACCCCGGTGAGCCGCGAGGACTATCACCGCATCGTGGCGAGGGCGAAGGAGTACATCCTGGCCGGCGACATCTTCCAGGTCGTGCCCAGCCACCGGTTCCGCGCGCCCTTCGCGCACGACCCGTTCGCGCTCTATCGGTCATTGCGGCGGACGAACCCCTCGCCGTTCCTGTTCTATCTGAACTTCGGCGACTTCCAGCTCGCGGGCTCCTCGCCTGAGATCCTGGTGCGGTTGCGCGATGGCAAGATCACCATCCGTCCGATCGCCGGCACCCGTCCGCGCGGCGCCACGGCCGAAGAGGACCGCGCGCTCGAGGCCGAGTTGATGGCCGACCCCAAGGAACGCGCCGAGCACCTGATGCTGCTCGATCTGGGCCGCAATGACGTGGGCCGCGTCGCCATGCTGAAAAGCACCGGTTCCAACGAACCGCCGCAGCCCTCGCGCGGAGCCCGCGTGCGGGTGACCGACTCGTTCTTCGTCGAGCGCTACAGCCACGTCATGCACCTGGTCTCCAACGTCGAGGGCGACGCCCCCGAGGGCCTGGACCCCATCGACGTGCTGATGGCCGCCCTGCCCGCCGGCACGCTGTCCGGCGCGCCCAAGGTGCGGGCGATGGAGATCATCGACGAACTGGAGCTGGAAAAGCGCGGCATCGCCTATGCGGGCGCGGTCGGCTACTTCGGCGCCGACGGCTCGGTGGACACCTGCATCGTCCTGCGCACCGCCTGCTTCAAGGACGGCCAGATGTACGTCCAGTCCGGCGGCGGCGTGGTCGCCGACAGCGATCCGGACGCCGAATACGACGAGACCCTGCACAAGGCCCGAGCCCTGCGCCGCGCCGCCGAAGAGTCCTGGCGATTCGTCTAGGGCGTGCGCTCGACCACGTGCTGGGTGGTCACTGGCGGGGCCATGATCATGGCCCCGGCCAGGGCCAGGGCGGCGATAGCCGCGAACCCAGCCGCCGCCAGGGCGGGCCACACGCGTTCACGCGCCACCGGCGCTCGCAGGAGCGCTCTGGCATAGGCCATCTGTTCAGGGTCGAGGACAGAATCGGGCGGCGACATGACCACAACATCCGGTGAACGGGCCTCGTCCGCAATCCGGGGCCTTGGCGGCAAGCCAAGCGGAGCCTAGAGAAATCTGATGATCTTGGTGATCGATAACTACGACAGCTTCACCTACAACCTGGTTCACTATCTGAACGAACTGGGCGCGGAGACGCTGGTCTATCGCAACGACGCGCTGAGCGTCGAAGAGGCCCTTGGCCTCAAGCCCCAGGGCGTGCTGCTGTCGCCCGGTCCCTGCACCCCCAACGAGGCCGGCATCTGCCTGGCCCTGCTGGAGGCCGCCCCCGTCGACCTGCCGATCCTTGGGGTCTGCCTCGGCCACCAGGCCATCGGCCAGGCCTATGGCGGCGACGTGGTCCGCGCCAAGCATGTGATGCACGGCAAGACCAGCCCGATCATCCACGAGGGCAAGAGCCTCTTCGCCGGCCTGCCCAACCCGTTCACCGCGACCCGCTATCACAGCCTGTCGGTCGAGAAATCGACATTGCCCCCGGTGCTGGAAGTGACCGCCTGGACCGAAGACGGCGAGATCATGGGCTTCCAGCATCGCAACCGGCCGATCCACGGGGTGCAGTTCCACCCCGAATCCATCGCCACCGAGGGCGGCCACGCCATGCTGGCCAACTTCCTCAAGCTCGCGGGCGTTGAGCCCCAGGTCGACGCCTAAACATGTCAGACGCATTCAAGCCGCTCCTGAGCCGCCTGGCTGACGGCGGCACCCTCACCGAGGACGACGCCGGCGAGTTCTTCGCCGCCTGCCTGCGCGGCGAGCCCACTCCCGCCCAGGTCGCCGCCGCCGTCACCGCCATGCGCATGCGCGGCGAAACGACCGGCGAGATCACCGCCTGCGCCCGCGCCATGCGCAAGGCCGCCATCACGCTCGACCACCCGTTCCAGGTCATGGACGTCTGCGGGACCGGCGGCGACGGGCTCCACACCCTCAACGTCTCGACCGCGGTGGCCTTCGTCGCCGCCGGCGGCGGCCTCAAGATCGCCAAGCATGGCAACCGCGCCGTCTCCTCGCGCTCCGGCGCGGCCGACGTGCTGGCCGAACTAGGCGTCAATGTCGCGGCCTCGGCGCAGCAGCAGCTCCGCGCCCTGGACGAGGCCAATGTCGCCTTCTTCTTCGCGCCGGCCCACCACAGCGCCATGCGGCATGTGGCACCGATCCGCACCGACCTCGGCTTCCGCACCATCTTCAACCTGCTCGGTCCGCTGACCAATCCGGCCGGCGCGCAGCGTCAGGTGATGGGCGTGTTCGCCGACCGTTGGGTCGAGCCCCTGGCCCGGGTGCTGGGCGCTCTGGGCGCCGAACGCGCCTGGGTCGTTCACGGCGGCGGCATGGACGAGATGACCATCACCGGCGAGACCAGCGTCGCCGAATATCGCGACGGTCAGGTCCGGCTCTTCACCGTCACGCCGGAGGCCGTCGGCCTGCCCCGCGCGGCCCTGGCCGACATCACCGGCGGCTCCCCGGCCCAGAACGCCGTGGCGCTGCGCGAACTGCTGGACGGCGCCAAGGGCGCCTACCGCAACATCGTGCTGCTCAACGCCGCCGCGGCTTTCCTGGTCGGCGAACAGGTCGAGACCCTGCGCGACGGGGTCGACCTGGCCGCCCAGATCCTCGACGACGGCCGCGCCAAGGCCGCCCTGGCCAAGCTCATCGAGCTCACCTCCGAACCGCAGAGCGTGGCATGAGCGACATCCTCGACAAGATCGCCGCCTACAAGCGCGACGAGGTCACTGAGCGTAAGGCCCTGCGCAGCCTGGCCGAGCTAGAGGCCGCGGCCCAGGCCGCCTCCCCGCCCCGTGGTTTCCGCAAGGCGCTGGAGCGCGCGCACGCGCCCGGAAAGCTCGCCCTGATCGCCGAGATCAAGAAGGCCTCGCCTTCGAAGGGCCTGATCCGCGAAGACTTCGATCCGCCGTCCCTGGCCCAGGCCTACGAGGCCGGCGGCGCGGCCTGTCTGTCGGTGCTGACCGATGGGCCGAGTTTCCAGGGCGCCGACAGCTTCCTGGCCGCCGCCCGCGACGCCGTCGCCCTGCCCGCCATCCGCAAGGACTTCCTGGTCGATCCCTGGCAGGTCGCCGAGTCTCGCGCTCTGGGGGCCGACGCCATCCTGGTGATCCTGGCCATGGTCGACGACGTCGTCGCCGCCGAACTGATGGCCGAGGCCGCGCGCCTGGGCATGGACGCCCTGGTCGAGGTCCATGACGAGGACGAGATGGCGCGCGCCGGCAAGCTGGGCGCGAAGCTGGTCGGGGTGAACAACCGCAACCTGCGCACCTTCGAGACCGACCTGGCGATCACCGAGCGGTTGGCTCCGGCCGCCCCCGCCGACGCCCTGCTGGTCACCGAAAGCGGCATCTTCACCGCCCTCGACGTCACCCGCCTCGAACGCTCCGGCGCCAGGGCGATGCTGGTCGGCGAGAGCCTGATGCGCCAGGCCGACGTCACGGCCGCCACCCGCGCCCTGCTGGGCTGAGTCGGCGCCAACTTCGTTCCGAACGGTCGGAAAAAGCTAAGCCTTTCAAAGGCTCGGCGGTAACTTGACATTAACCAGGAACACCTAGAGAACATTCGTAACGTTTGCGCTTTGTTCTCCAAGGGCTCCTAGGCCATGCTCACCCGTAAGCAGCACGAACTTCTCATGTTCATCCATGAGCGGATCAAGGAAACCGGCGTCTCGCCGTCGTTCGACGAGATGAAGGAGGCGCTCGATCTGGCGTCCAAGTCCGGCATTCACCGCCTGATCACGGCGCTGGAGGAGCGCGGCTTCCTACGCCGCCTGCCCCACCGGGCGCGGGCTCTGGAAGTGGTGAAGCTGCCGCAGCAGGCGACCACGACCGCGCCGCCCAAGGGCCGCTCGCCCTTCAAGCCGCAACTGGTCGATCCGGGCGACGCGCCGCCCCTGCCGGTCGCCAACGACACCCGCGACCTGCCGATCCTCGGCCGCATCGCCGCCGGCACGCCCATCGAGGCGATCCAGCAGGAACGCGACCGGCTTCCGGTGCCCGAGACCATGCTGGGCGCGGGCGAGCACTTCGTTCTGGAGGTCCAGGGCGACTCGATGATCAACGCCGGCATTCTCGACGGCGACTATGTCGTGATCCGTCGCACCGACTCGGCCAATTCCGGCGACATCGTCGTGGCCCTGGTGATGGGCGAGGAAGCCACCCTGAAACGCCTGCGCCGCAAGGGCGCGTCGATCGCGCTTGAAGCCTCCAACCCGGCCTACGAGACCCGCATCTTCGGTCCCGACCAGGTTCAGGTTCAGGGCCGGCTCGTCGGCCTCATCCGTCGCTACCACTAGGGCCGGTCCAGGGGCGCTGGCCGCGAAGGTCCTGCGCCCAGACCACCCGCCACCCCGCCGGCGTCCGATGGAGCTCGGCTGATCCGCCGCGGGCGAAGTCGGCCTCTGTCAGGGTCAGCGCCTTGGGGCACGCAGGCGCCTAGCCCCGCACGATCACCACCTCGGCCCAGTCGCAGAACAGCGGCAGCTTGCGCACGATGGTCGAGGCGCGTCGGGTCATGATGGCCGCCACCCGCGGCGTCGCCACGCCGGCTCTCGGCGCGCAGGACCAGCGATCGCAGTCATGGCTGGTCTCGACCCCGCCGATGCCGTCAAAGAAGGCGTCACGGGCGAAGTCGTAGGATCCCGGACTGGCCGGCGGCGGCGGCGGCGGCGCGTTCAGCATTCCCCGTACCGAGACCACGGTTCCCGGCGCCGGCAGCGTATCGTCATCCTGCAGCGTCACCCGCACCCGGATCGGCGTTTCCGCAGGCGACAGCCCGCTGATCTGGATCGGCGCCAACAGCAATCGCGGCCCGCCCTGGCCAGGACTGGCCACGTCGACGACAAAGCCCTCGATCGTCCGCACCCCGCCCCCGGCCGGAGCGATCGGCGCCCGCACGCTGTCGGTCCGCAATTTGCCGGCCGCGAACCCCGCCAGCGCGAAGGCTGTGAGACTGAGCGCGATCGTCAGCGGCCGGCCGAGACTCCAGCGCGCGCAGGCCGCCACCAGGGCCCCGGCCAGGGCCAGGACCGCGAACCCCACGGCCGCCGGGGGTTCAGCCGGGAGCGCCAGATAGATCGCCGCCCCAATCCCGAAGGCCACAGGCGTCCACAAGGTCCATCGATCAGACTGCACGAGAGCTTGATCGCGCCACCATGCTGCGATGCGGCAAATGCTAGGACGGTCACGAAACGTCGTGCTAAGAGGCGCCGCGCGCACCCCGTGCGCCCCTGCGTCAGCCATACCCACGAGTTCTATGTCCGACCGTCCCGTCGTCACCCGGATCGCCCCCTCGCCCACCGGCTCTATGCATATAGGCACGGCACGGACGGCGCTTTTCAACTGGCTTTACGCCAAGCACACCGGCGGCAAGTTCCTCCTGCGCATCGAGGACACCGATCGGGAGCGCTCGACCGAGGCCGCCGTCCAGGTGATCTTCGATGGTCTGGCGTGGCTGGGCCTGACTCCGGACGAAGAACCGGTCTTCCAATTCGCGCGCGCCGAGCGCCACGTCCTGGCCGCCCAGGAACTGCTCGCCAAGGGTAACGCCTATCGTTGCTACATGACGATCGAGGAAACCTCGGCCGAGCGCGAGATCGCGCGCGCCGAAGGCCGCGCCATCCGCTCGCCCTGGCGCGACTCGGGCGCCAATTTCAACGACCGCCCACACGTGATCCGGTTCAAGAGCCCGCAAGAGGGCGAGACCGTGGTCCGGGACAAGGTGAAGGGCGACGTCACCTTCCAGAACAAGGATCTCGACGACCTGATCCTGCTGCGGACCGATGGGACGCCGACCTACAATCTGGCCGTCATCGTCGACGACCATGAGATGGGGATCACCCACGTCATTCGCGGCGACGACCACCTGAACAACGCCGCGCGCCAGACGCAGATCTACGAAGCCCTGGGCTGGGAAGTTCCGGTCTGGGCCCACCTGCCGATGATCAACGGCCCGGACGGCAAGAAGCTGTCCAAACGCCACGGCGCCCAGGCGGTCAGCGAATTCGACGACATGGGCTACCTGCCCGAAGCCATGCGCAACTACCTGGCCCGGCTGGGCTGGGGCCATGGCAATGACGAGATCTTTTCCGACGACCAGGCCGCGTCCTGGTTCGAACTGGAAGACGTGGTCGGCGCGCCGGCCCGCCTCGACTGGGACAAGCTCAACCACCTCAACAACCACTATATCCGGCAGGCCGAAATCGGCCGGCTCGCGGACCTCGTGACCGCGATCCACAAGAGCCGCGACCACGCCCTGCATGACGGCGACCAGGACATCCTGCTGCGCACTATCCCGCTGGTGCGGGACGGCGCCAAGACCATGCTCGAACTCACCGACGCCACGGTCTTCGCGCTCAAGCGCCGGCCGCTGGAACTGCCCGAGAAGATCAAGGGCATGCTGAGCGAAGAGACCCGTGCGCGGCTGGGACGCCTGCGCCAGGCGCTCGAGGCTCAGGCCGCCTGGGAGGTCTCCGACCTGGAAGCGGCCCTGCGCGGCTTCGCCGAAAGCGAAGGCGTCGGCATGGGCAAGTTCGGCCCGGCTCTGCGCGGTGTTCTCTCAGGAGGGTCACCTGCGCCAGACCTGGCCGGAGCCCTTGTGAGCTTGGGAAAATCGGAAAGTTTAGGGCGCCTTGACGACGCGCTTTCACAAGCCGCGTAAGGCGGTATAAGGCTCGCCGAACAGGCGTTTAATATTACATGCGGAAGGGATGGCATGGGCGATACGGCTAAAGTGAATTTCGACGGCAAGACCGTCGAGTTGCCGATCCTGAAGGGAACCGACGGTCCTGCCGTCGTTGATATCCGAAAGCTGTACGCCGAAGCCGACGTCTTCACCTACGACCCCGGCTTCACGTCGACGGCGAGCTGCGAAAGCAAGATCACCTTCATCGACGGCGACAAGGGCGTCCTGCTGCACCGCGGGTATCCGATCGCGCAGTTGGCTGAAGAATCGAGCTTCCTGGAGGTCTGCTACCTCCTGCTGAACGGCGAACTGCCGGACGCCAAGGAATTCGAGACCTTCGAACACAACATCACCTATCACACGATGCTGCACGAGCAGTTCGATAGGTTCTTCATGGGCTTCCGTCGGGATGCTCACCCGATGGCGATCATGGTCGGCGCCGTCGGCGCTCTGTCGGCCTTCTATCACGACAGCACCAACGTCGATGATCCGGAACAACGGATGATCTCGTCGCACCGGCTGATCGCCAAGATGCCGACGATCGCGGCGCGCGCCTTCAAGTACTTCCGTGGCCAGCCGTTCGTGCACCCGCGCAACGACCTGTCCTATTCGGAAAACTTCCTGCGCATGTGCTTCTCGGTCCCGGCCGAGGACTGGAAGCCGAACCCGGTGCTGACGCGGGCCATGGACCGCATCTTCATCCTGCACGCCGACCACGAACAGAACGCCTCGACCTCGACCGTCCGTCTGGCCGGTTCGTCGGGCGCCAACCCGTTCGCTTGCATCGCGGCCGGCATCGCCTGCCTCTGGGGCCCGAGCCACGGCGGCGCGAACGAAGAAGCGCTGAACATGCTCAAGGAGATCGGCACCGTCGATCGCATTCCTGAGTACGTTCAAGGTGTTAAAGACCGCCGCTATCGCCTGATGGGCTTCGGTCACCGCGTCTACAAGAACTACGACCCGCGCGCGACCGTGATGCAGAAGACCTGCCACGAAGTGCTCGCCGAAGTCGGCCACGGGGATGACCCGCTGCTGAAGGTCGCGATGGAGCTGGAAAAGGTCGCCCTGAGCGATCCGTATTTCATCGAACGCAAGCTCTACCCGAACGTCGACTTCTACTCGGGCATCACCCTGCGCGCTCTGGGCTTCCCGCCCGAGATGTTCACCGTGCTGTTCGCTCTGGCCCGCACCGTGGGCTGGATCTCGCAGTGGAAGGAAATGATCGAGGATCCGTCGCAGAAGATCGGCCGTCCGCGCCAGCTCTACACCGGCGCCCCGGCTCGCGATTACGTCCCCGTCGACAAGCGCTAAGCGCTTCAGACGCACCTGGAATGATGGCCTGGCTCCCGCGAGCCAGGCCTTTTTTCGTTGTGAGGCGAGCATCCTCTTCGGATCGTCATGGCCGCCCCCGGGTGATGACGAACTGGGAGGCGATCGGACGTCGAGCGCGGCCCTAGGCCTTGCGCTCCGCCAACAGCTTCAACACCGCATCGGCGGCGGCTTCTGAGGGGTTTGGCCCGCCGCGCCCCATGGTCACCAGGGCCTCGCTCTGCGCCTGGGCCTGACGGCGGCGCAGTTCCGGATCATCCAGACGCTTGGCGATCTCGCGCGCCAGGGCTGGGCCATTGCAGTCGTCCTGCACCAGTTCGGGCGCCACGAAAGCCTTGGCCGCGATATTGAACAGGGTGATGTAGGGCGTGCGGATCAAATGCTTCAGGATCGCGTGGGTCAGGGCGCCCAAGCGATAGCCGACCACCATCGGAACGCCGGCCAGGGCCAACTCCGTCGTCACCGTGCCTGAGCAGGCCAGGGCCACGGTGGCGGCCTTCATGGCGTCGAGCTTGGCGCTCTCCCCCTCGACAACGTGGGCCCAGGCTCCGGCCTGCGCCTTGACGGCCTCGGCGACGGTCGGCGCAGCCGGGATCACGACTTCAAGATCAGGTCGCGCGGCCTTGAGAATGGCGACCGCCTCGGCGAACGGCGGCAGGATGCGCGAAATCTCGCCCGGGCGGCTGCCCGGCAGCACCAGCAGCAGCGGAGCGTCCTGGCGCACGCCGAGCTGGCGACGCAGCCGATCGCCGTCCGCCACCGAGAAGTCGATGGTCAGGGCCGAGTTGCCGACGAAGGTGGTGGGCAGGCCTTCGGCTTCGAAATAGGGCGCATCGAACACGTGGATCGACAGCAGGTGGTCCACCGCCGCGGCCAGGGTCTTGGCCCGGCCCGGACGTGTCGCCCAGACCTGCGGCGCCACGTACTTCACCAGGGGCAGTTTCGGGTCGAGTTTCCGCAGGCGCTGGGCGACGCGCAGGGTGAACCCCCAGGAGTCAATCAGCACCACCACGTCGGGCTTCTCGCGGACCGCCAGGGCCACAGTGTCCTCAACCCGCGCCATCACCCGGCGATAGGCCAGCAGCCCCTCCAGGAGGCCCAGGATCGACAGCTGGGAGATATCGAAGGGGCTTACGACCCCTTCAGCGGCCATCCGCTCACCGCCGACGCCGACAAAGCGCACGCCGTCGCCGAGCCGGCGCCGCAACGCCTGCGCCAGCCCCGCGCCACGGTCATCCCCCGAAGCCTCGGCGGCGACCAGCATGACGCATAGCTGTTTGGTCACGGCGCCGCCGGCGGCTCCACGCCGACCACGAACAGGCCAAGCTCGTCGGCCAGTTGGATGACGGCGTCGCGGTCGAGCACCAGCAGGCCGCCGGCCTGGCCAGCAACGCCCGCCAGTCCGGCCTGGGCCGCACGCCGGATGGTGTTCAGGCCGATGGTCGGCAGGTCGATACGGGTTTCCTGGATCGGCTTGGGCGCCTTGGCCAGCACGCCGCGCGGCGCGTCGGGGCCGCCGCGGATCGTGCGGGGCAGTTCGGCCACCCGTCGCAGCATGGCGTCGGTGCCCTCCTGAGCCTCGACCGCCAGGACCAGGCCGTCGCAGACCACGGCCCCCTGCCCCACATCCAGCTCACCGATGGCGCGTGCGACCGTCAGGGCGCGCTCGACGTCGGCCATCTGTTGTTCGTTGGGCGTCACGGCGCCGAGCGCGCCGACCGGCAGGGTCAGGTCGCCCATCACCTCGTGAGCGCCTTCGACGGCGAAGCCTTCCTTCTCGAATTCCCCGACCAGGGCCCGCAACAGGGCGTCGTCGCCCTTACGCGCCGCGGCGATCACGCTCGGCAAGGCCAACAGGCCGCGCAGGTCCGGCGTGAGCGACTTGAAATCGGGCCGGTCCACGGTCCCGACCAGGGTCACGGCCTTGCAGCCGGCGCGCTTGAGCGCCTTGAAGCACTTGCCCAGCTCGGCCAGGCCGATGTCGGCGCCGGGATAGCGGGCGATCTCGGGACCGGAAAAGCCCTTGAGCCGCACGATGAAGAACGGCCGGCCGGCCTGTTCGCAGTGCTGCGCGATCTCGACCGGCAGGTTGCCGCCGCCGGCGATGAGGCCAAGTTTCTGCACGACCTAGATCTCCCGTACCGGCAGGCACAGCGGACGGCTGGCGTCGGCGCGGATGAAGTCGATGATTTCCATCACCTCGGGGCTGCCGGAATAGGTCTCGACCGTGTCGTCGAGCCGCTCCTGGAAGGTGCCCTCGTCGGCGAACAGCATGCGATAGGCCGCTCGCATGATGTTGATGCTCTCACGGCTGAAGCCGCGACGCTTCAGGCCAAGCAGGTTCAGGCCTTCCAGGTGGGCGTGGTTGCCCCAGACCGAGCCGTAGGGGATGACGTCCTTCACCACGGCCGCCAGACCGCCGATCATGGCGTGACGCCCCACCCGGGTGCGTTGGTGCACGGCCGCCAGGCCGCCGACGATCACGAAATCGCCGATCTCGCAGTGACCGCCCAGGGTCGCCTGCTTGGTCAAGATCACCTGGTCGCCGACAACGCAGTCGTGGCCGACATGACTCTCGATCATGAACAGGCCGTCCGAACCCACCTTGGTCACGCCGCCGCCGCCGGCGGTGCCGGTGTTCATGGTGGCGTGTTCGCGGATCAGGTTGCGATCGCCGATCACCAGTTCGGTCGGCTCGCCCTTATAGGCGGTGTGTTGCGGCGGCCCGCCCAGCATCACGAACGGATAGAGGACGTTGTCCTCGCCGACCGTGGTGTAGCCGTCGACAACCACGTGGGAGGCCAGTTTGGTCCGAGCGCCCAGCTTCACATTGGGGCCGACCGTGCAGAACGGGCCGATCACGACGCCGTCGGCCAGTTGCGCCTTGGGGTCTACGACCGAACTGGAATGGACCTCGACGCTCATGGGGTCTCCACCAGCATGGCTGCGAACTCGGCTTCAGCGGCGGTCTTGTCGCCCACCAGCGCCTTGCCCTGGAACTTGAACAGGCCGCCACGCGCGCGCAGGACCTTGACGTGCATCTTCAGCACGTCGCCAGGACGTACCGGTTGGCGGAAGCGGCAGTTGTCGACCGAGGTGAACAGAATGGTCTTGCCCACCCGGTCGACGTTCAGCGACTTCGACATCAGGACCGCGCCGGTCTGGGCCATCGCCTCGACGATCAGCACGCCAGGCATCACCGCATAGTCCGGGAAGTGCCCCTGGAAGAACGGCTCGTTGATGGTCACGCATTTGATGCCGACGATGGATTCGTTCTGGCGATATTCCTCGGCCCGATCGACCAGCAGGAAGGGATACCGGTGAGGTATCCGCTCCATGATCTCGGCGATGTCGATAGAGGGTTCGGCCACGGCCGCGTCATTGCTCATTTATCCGCTCCCTTGCGGTTGGCCGATCTCGAGAGCCACGCGACTTCACGCATCCAACGGCGAATAGGCTGACCAGGGACACCGCCCCAGGTTTCGCCTGCCGGGATATCACGGAAAACCCCGGCCGCGGCCGCCACCTGGGCGCCGTCGCCGATGTTGACATGGTCGGCGACGCCCGCTCGGCCGCCAAAGGCCGCGCCGTCACCGATGACGACGCTGCCCGAAATGCCGGTGTGAGCGGCCATGACGCAGTTTCGTCCCACGCGCACGTTGTGGGCGATCTGCACCAGGTTGTCGATCTTGGTGTTCTCGCCGATCGAGGTGTCGTCAAAGGCCCCGCGATCGATGCAGGTGTTGGCGCCGACCGTGACGCCGTCCTGCAAGATCACGCGGCCGAGTTGCGGAATGTCGACCACGCCCTTGGCGCCGCCCGCCGCGCCGAAACCCGGCTCGCCGATCACGGCGCCAGCCAGGATCCGCACGCGGTCGCCCAGCAGGGCGAAGCCCAGCGTCACGTTGGCGCTGATCACGCAGTCGCGGCCAATGGCGACGCCGGGTCCGATGACCGTATTGGCGCCGATCTCCGTCCGCGCGCCGATCCGCGCGCCAGGACCGACCACGACGCCGGGCGCCAGAACGACGTCTTCCTCGAGCACCGCGTCGGACGAGACCGCCAGGTCGCCGCAATGCCGTCGAGGACGGTGCAGGCGGTTGGCGGCGGCCGCGTAGGCCGCCTGCGGCAAAGGCGTCACCAGGGCTGCGCAGCCTTCAGGAACCAGGTCCTTGTCACGCGCCATGACGAACACCGCGCCGGCCTTGGCCGCGGCCAGGTCGGGGGCGTACTTGCGGTCGGTCAGGAAGGTGATGGTGTCGGGCTGGGCGCTGGCGAGCACCGCCACGGCGCGCACCTGGCGCGAACCATGGTCTGACACGAGGAGTTCGGCGCCTGTCAGACTCGCCAGATCGGCGAGCGTGACAGGGCCAAGGTCTTCAAAGAAGCGGGGGTCGGGCATCGAAATCCTTCGGCTCGCCCCGCCTTTATCGCGAGTCGGGCCCTACTTGCGGGTCGCGGGCGCCGGAGTTTGCGCGGGGGCGACCGCCTGGTCCAGACGTTCCCGATCAAACGCGAACTGAGTGATCTTCGCGTTCAGCGCCGTGACGACCGGCTGGCTGATATCCATGGCCGGGTTGGCGATGACCACCGAGTCACGGTTCAGCAACATGCTGCACTGACGCGACTGATAGACCTGACGGATGATCGGGTCGAGCTCCTGGCCGACGCGGCCGATCGCCTTCTGCTGGGTCGCGCCGAGCTCGCGCTCGCGCAGCTGAGCCTTACGCTGGAAGGCGTTGGCCTTGACCTGCAGGGCCGAGGCGCGGGTCTCGAGCGTGTTCTGGTCGAGGGTCGCGCGTTGGCCTTCAAGCGTCTTGGCTTCGTTCTGAAGGGCGGCTTCTTCAGCCTTCAGTTCTGCCTGAACCTGGGTGGCGATCTGCTGCAACCGGGTTTGGACGTACTTGCCGACCGTCGAGGTGGTGATCGCGCCTTCCAGCGAGACCACGCAAACGCCGGGGATCGCCGGGCCATGACTGACCGTCGGGGCCGCGGCGGCGGGCGCGGCGGCTTGCGCGAAGGCCGCGGTCGACATGGACGCGGTGATGGCGGCGACGCAGGTCGCCGCGACGAGGGCTTTGATCGTCATGAGGAGTTATCAGAACCTGGTTGAGGTGGAGAACCGGAACGTTTCGGTCTTGTCGTAGTCTTCTTTGGCCAAAACTTGGCTGAAGTCGAATCGGATCGGGCCCATCGGCGAGCGCCAGAAGACCGAGAGACCGGCCGAGGCGCGCAGGGCCAGGTCGTCGTGGATCAACGGGTCGACCGTGCCGTCGGCCTTCAGCTTGTCCTTGTCGTCGAGCAGGCCAAGCGTGCCGACGTCGGTAAACAGCGCCGCCTTGATCCCGTACTGCTCGGGCAGGAAGGTCGGGATCGTCAGTTCGGCCGAGCCGATGGCGTAGGCCCGCCCGCCGAGCGAGTCGGAGCGGCCGAAGTTGGTGTCGCGCGGGCCGATACCGGCCGTCTCGAAGCCGCGGAAGTTGTTGCCGCCCTTGTAGAAGCGGCTGTTGACGCGAACCGTGTCCCCGCTCCAGCCAGCGATGTAACCGCCCTGGGCCGTCACGTTGAGGATGAAGTCCTTGCTGAACCCGTGCCACCAGCCGCCGGTCACTTCAGTGCTGAGATAGTTCACGTCGCCGCCGATACCGGCCAGATCCTGGCTGATGTCGAAGCGGTAGCCGCGGGTCGGATTGATCGGGTCGTTCCGACGGTCGTACAGGTAGGTGTAGCCGACCAACGACGTCAGATACTGGCCGCGCTGGGCGCAGAGCGACAGCGACACCAGCGGCGCGTTCGGATCGCAGTAGGAAGAGTCGATCTGCACGTCTTCCTGACGCAGCGTATAGCGCGTCGACATCCGCGAATTCAGCGTCAGCGGGAAGGCCATGCGGATGTTGCCGCCGACCGTGACCGTCTTGTAGGCCGAGTATTCCGTCAGGTCGTAGCGATAGGAATAGAGGTCGACGCCGGCCCCGAGATCGCGACCCAGGAAGCGCGGCTCGGTGAAGCCGAAGTCGATCTGCTGACGCAGCGAACCCACTGAAACCCGTGCGCGAACGCTCTGGCCGCGACCGCGGAAGTTCCGTTCGGTGACGCCCAGGTCGAGCACCAGCTGGTCGACCGAGGAGTAGCCGGCGCTGAACGACAGCTCGCCCGTGGGCTGCTCTTCGACCTTGACCTGCAGGCCGGTCCGATCGGGCGCCGAACCCGGCACCTCGTCGATCGTCACGTCCTTGAAGAAGCCCAGGGCGCGGATGTTGTTGCGCGAGCGGTCGACCAGGGCGCGGTTGTAGGCGTCGCCCTCGACTAGGTTCAACTCGCGGCGGATCACGTAGTCCAGGGTGCGGGTGTTGCCGGTCACGTCGATGCGCTCGACATAGACCCGCGGCCCTTCACGAACCTGGAAGACCACGTCGACCAGGCCGGTTTCGCGGTTGGGCGTGTAGCGCGGACGCACGTCCACCGCCGCGAAGCCCGCCGCGCCGGCCGCGAAGGTCAGCGAGTCGGTGGCCTGCTCGATCTTCTCGTCCTGATAGATCTCGCCCGAGCGGATCGGGACAAGCTGCTGAAGGACGTTCTTGTCGAGCTTCTGGAGTTCGGTCTCGACCGAGATCTTGCCGAACTTGTACTCCTGGCCCTCTTCGAGGGTGTAGGTGATCGCAAAGCCGTTCTTGTCCGGGGCCAGCTCGGCGATCGCCGAGGCCACGCGGAAGTCATAGAAACCGCGGTTGCGGTAGTGCTTGCGCAGCTGTTCCTTGTCGTACTCGAGCCGGTCCGGATCGTAGTTCGCGTTGGTCGAGAAGAATTTGTACCAGCTGGTCTGCTCGGTCACGACCACGTCGCGCAGGTCGTTGTCCGAGAATTCCTTGTTGCCCAGGAAGTTGACGCGCAGCACGCCGCTCTTGGGGCCTTCATTGATCTCGAAGATCAGGTCGACGCGCTTTTGCGGCAGTTCGACGATCTTCGGCGTGACGGTGGCCGAGATCCGGCCCGACCGGCGATAGAGCTCGACGATGCGCTGGACGTCCTGCTGCACCTTGGCGCGGGTGAAGATCCCGCGCGGGCGGACGGTGACCTCGTCGCGCAGCTTCTCTTCCTTGAGGCCGGAGTTCCCCTCGAAGACCACCTTGTTGATGATCGGGTTCTCGACGACCGTGACGATCATGTCCGCGCCCTGAAGATCGATCTTCACGTCGGCGAACAGGTCGGTGCGGAACAAGGTCTTCAGCGCCAGGTCGGCCTTGGCCGGATCCAGGATCTCGCCGGGCTGGATCGGCAGATAGGACAAGACGGTCGATTGCTCGATCCGCTCGTTGCCGCGGACGATGATCCGCTGCACCACGCCCGACTGCTGGCCTTGGGCCTGGAGCGCAGGCGCTGGAGCCGCTTCCTGCGCCAGCACGGCGCCAGGCAGGGTGAGCGCCGTCGTCCCCATCAACAGGGCGAGGCCGGAGGCGAGCGCGGCGCCGTTGGCGCGGGTTCTTTGCATCGTATCAGCCGTCAACGGAAAAGGGCGGGTCAGGAGAACACGCCGCCAAGGATTTTGAACACACGCAGTTGCTGCAGATCGTTCCAGGTGGCGAACAACATCAATCCCAGCAGCAGCGCAAGCCCCACGCGGTAGCCCGCGGCCTGCACCTTCGCCGCGACCGGCCGGCGCGCCACCGCCTCATAGGCGTAGAACAGGAGATGGCCCCCATCCAGGACGGGAATTGGCAACAGATTCATGAAGCCGATGCTCACTGAGATGAACGCCGCGAGCTGGAGCAGATTGACCCCGCCGCCGAGGATCATGCTCCCGACGTCAGGCGCCCCCGCGGCGCCAGCCTGCACCACCTTGCCCGAGATTCGCGCGATTCCCAGCGGACCGCTGAGCTGATCGGCGGCCACCTGGCCCGTCACCATGCGGCCCAGATAGTAGACCGTGGTCTCCAGCGTGCGCCACGTACGCTCCGTACCGCCGGCCAGGGCCTGGATCGGGTTGTAGGTCAAATGGACATAGTCGGCCTTGGACTGAGCCGGCGCGAGGCCGAGCATGCCCTGGCGCCGCTGGCCGGCGACCTTGTCGCTGCGCACGACCCATTCAGGGGTGGCGACGATCTCGATCTGGCGCCCTGCCCGCTCGACCACGAAGTCAGTCGGCACATTGGCGCGAACCTGGACCAGCTGGGCCAGCTCGTCGAAGCCCTTGATGCTCCGCCCCTCGGCCTTCAGCACCAGGTCTCCGGCCATGAAGCCCGCGCGCGCGGCCGGGCTGCCCGGCTGCACAGAGGCGATCTTCGGCGGCAACACATACTGGCCGAACGCCAGCAGCAGGGCCGCGAACAGCACGATGGCCAGGGCGAAATTGGCCAACGGCCCGGCGGCGACCACGATGGCCCGCTGCCAGAGCGGCTTGAAATGGAAATAGCGGCGGACGGCGTCATGCCCCTCCTCGGCCTCGATCTCGCGGCGGAGGTTCTCGAGGTTCTCGCGGTCAGGCACGCTGGAGGCGTTCTCGTCGCCCGAGAAGCGGACATAGCCGCCGAGCGGAATCCAGCCGACGCGCCATTCGACGCCGGACTTGTCGGTCCAGGACGCGATCGCCTTGCCAAAGCCGATGGAGAACCGGTCGATGGCCACGCCGAAGCTCTTGGCGGCCAGAAAGTGGCCCAGTTCGTGGATGGTCACCACCAGGCCCAGCACCAGGACGAAGGGGACCACGAATGTCAGGGCGGTGAGGATGAATTGGATCACGGGCGGTATTCCTCCAGGATCCTAGCGGGCCAGGCCGCTGACGACGTCATGGGCCACACGCCTGGCGTTCGAATCCGTTTGCCGAGCCCGTTCAAGCGTATCGCCCTCCGACGCGACCGGAAGGCCCAGGGCCTCCACGCGTTCAAGGGTCTCGGCCACTGTGGCCGCAATATCGAGAAACCCAATCTTGCGGTCAAGGAAGGCGGCCACTGCGACCTCGTTGGCGGCGTTCATCACCGCAGGCGCGGCCCCACCGGCCGCCAATGCTTCTTTGGCGATCTTCAAGGCGGGAAAACGGCGCAGGTCGGGTTCTTCGAAGGTTAGTTGACCGATCTGGGCCAAATCGAGCTTCGGCGCGGGCCAGGGCAGCCGATCGGGCCAGGCGAAGGCGCAGGCGATCGGGGTGCGCATATCGGGCGCGCCGAGCTGCGCCAGGGTCGATCCGTCGGCGTACTCGACCAGGCTGTGAATGATCGACTGCGGATGCACCAACACGTCGACCCGTTCGGCCGGCATCGCGAACAAGTAGGCGGCCTCGATCATCTCGAGCCCCTTGTTCATCATGGTGGCGGAGTCGACGGAGATCTTCATGCCCATGTCCCACTTGGGGTGGGCGATCGCCTGCTCAGGGGTCGCATGGGCCATCTGCTCCATGGTCCAGCCCCGGAACGGGCCGCCCGAAGCGGTCAGGATCAGCCGCGAGACGTGCTGGGCGTTCATCGGGTCCAGCACCTGGAAGATCGCCGAGTGCTCGGAATCGACCGGGATCACCGCGCCGCCCGCGAATTTGGCGGTCCGCAGCAGGGACGGCCCGGCGCAGACCAGGCTTTCCTTGTTGGCCAGGCCGATCACGGCCCCGGCCTTGGCCGCCGCCAGCGTCGGCGCCAGCCCGGCGAAGCCCACGATGGCCGACATCACCCATTGCGCGTCCGCCGCGGCCGCGTCGACCACCGCGCCGGCCCCCGCCGAGGCCTGGACGCCCGAACCCTTCAGGCGGTCGCGCAGTTCGGCGTACTTGGTCTCATCCTCGATGACGGCCAGGGTCGGACGCCAACGCAGCGCCTGTTCGACCAGCCGGTCCACGTTCTTGCCGGCGGTGAGCGCGCGGACCTCGACCTCGGCTCCCGCCTTGTCCAGCAGGTCCAGGGTCGAAACCCCGACCGATCCTGTAGAGCCCAGCACGCTGACGCGACGCGGAAGAGTCAATTCGCCCATCCCCAATGGTTGATCAGGCGGGCCCCGGCCAGAACGACGGCTGCGAACATCAACCCATCGACCCGATCAAGCAAACCCCCATGTCCGGGAATCAGGTCGCCGGAGTCCTTCACGCCGAACCGGCGCTTGAGCATGGACTCCCAAAGGTCGCCGGCCATGGTCGCCAGACCGCCGACCAGGCCGATCAGCGCCCCGGCCTGGAGGCTCAGCACGATGTCGCTGAACGCCGCCATGGCGACGCCGGCGCCGGCCGCGGCGAGCAGGCCGCCGATGAAGCCCGACCAGGTCTTGTTAGGGGAGAAACGCGGCCAAAGCTTGGGGCCCTTCAGCGCGCTGCCGACCGCGAAGGCGGCGATATCGGCCGACCAGGCCACGACGAACAGCAGCACGGTCCATTGCCGGCCCTCCGGCATGGAGCGCAGCCAGACGAGGCAGATCACCGGGATGGCGAGATAGATCGCGCCGAACGCCGCATTGGTGGGCCGCTCGGCGACGCCGCGCGCCACCAGGGCCGCCGCCGCCGCGCCCACCGCCACCGCGCTCCAGGCCAGCGGCATCCGCCCGTCATGGGCCAGGAAAGCGCCTGCGAGGATCGCGACGGTCAGGGCCGTGGAGACGCGGACCGGCGCGTAGGGCGCGGTCATCGCTCCCCACTCGATGGCCAGCAGCGCTACGGCGACCGCCACCAGGACCAGGAACAGCCAGCTGAAGCCCGGATAGTCGGCGAACCAGACAGCACCCAGCACCGCAGGCACCAGGACCGTGGCCGAGGCGACGCGTATGCCCAGATTGGACCAGTCGAAGCGTCTAGCCGGCGGCAAGGACATTATCGGCCACGGCGCCGCCGTATCGCCGCTCACGCTTTTGATATTCCGCGATGCCTTCGGCCAGGTGTCGCGGCGTGAAGTCCGGCCAGAGCACGTCCTGGAAGACGAACTCGGAATAGGCGGACTCCCAGAGGAGGAAATTGGAGAGGCGCTGTTCGCCGCTGGTGCGGATCACCAGGTCGGGAGCCGGCAGGCCGCCGGTCGAGAGCTTGGCTTCCAGCAGTTCGTCGGTGATGTCGTCGGCGGTGATCCGGCCTTCGGCCACATCAGTCGCCAAGGCGCGGGCGGCGTCGACCAGATCGGCGCGGCCGCCATAGTTGAAGGCCACCTGCAGGAAGAACTTGTCGTTATGGGCGGTCTGGCGCTCGGCCCGCTCGACGATCTCGGCGACGTCCGGCGGCAGCCCTTCGCGACGCCCCAGGATGCGGACCTTCACGCCCTCGCGCACCAGCTTGTCGAGGTCGGAGTTCACATAGAGCTTGAGCAGCCGCATGACCTCGGCGACCTCGCCAGCCGGGCGACGCCAGTTTTCCGTCGAGAAGGCGTAGAGCGTCAGCCAGCGAATCCCCTGGTTGGGGGCCGCCTCGACCACGCGCCGAATCGCATCGACCCCCTTCGGGTGGCCGACCTGACGCGGCAAGCCACGACGTTTCGCCCAGCGGCCGTTGCCATCCATGACGATGGCCACGTGCAGGGGCGCGTGCGGCGCGGGCTGCTCTTGATCGACCGTAGCCATGGGGTTCCCGTTCGTCCTCGATCCGGTCTGGGACGATTTAGACCTGCATGATCTCTTGTTCTTTGGTTTTCAAGGCTTCGTCGACGCGCTTGATCGACTCGTCGGTGAACTTCTGGACCTCAGTCTCCATCCGACGCAGTTCGTCCTGCGTGATGGTGCTGTCCTTCTCGGCCTTCTTCAGGTCGTCGTTGGCGTCCCGGCGGACGTTGCGGATCGCGATCTTCTGCTGCTCGGCGTACTTCGCGGCGATCTTCGCCAGATCCTTGCGGCGCTCCTCGGTCAGCGGCGGAACCGGCACGCGCAGGCTCTGACCGTCGACAACGGGGTTGAGGCCGAGGCCGGCGTTACGAATCGCCTTCTCAACCGAGACCACTAGGCCGCGATCCCAGATGCTGACGCTGATCGAGCGCGGCTCCGGGACGCTGATCGAGGCCACGGTGTTGATCGGCGCCATGGAGCCGTAGGCGTCGACCATCACCTGATCGAGCAGGCCGGCCGTGGCCCGACCGGTACGAAGGCTCGCGAACTCCTCCTTGAGGGCGCTGAAGGCCTTGTCCATGCGATCCTTGTAACGAGCCAGGACCGGTTTTTCAGCAGCAGCCATAGGAATTTCTCCCGCAATTCTAGTGTGTCTGGGCCAAGCGTCAGGCGATGGTGGTGAAGACGCCCTGCCCCTTTAGTACCTTGAAGAAGTTACCCCGTTCGCGGATCGAAAACACCACGATCGGAGTCTTGTTGTCGCGCATCAGGGCGATGGCCGAAGCGTCCATGACCCGCAGGTCCTTGGCCAGCACTTCCTGATAGCTGAGCGTTTCATAGCGCTGGGCGCTGGGATCTTTCTTGGGGTCGGCCGTATAGACGCCGTCGACGCTGGTGCCCTTGAAGAGCGCGTCGCAGCCCATTTCGGCGGTCCGCAACGCCGCGGGCGTGTCGGTGGTGAAGAACGGCGCGCCGAGCCCGGCGGCGAAGATCACCACCCGGCCCTTTTCCAGGTGACGCAGCGCCCGGCGGCGGATGTAGGGCTCGCACACCGCGTCCATCGGGATCGCCGACTGCACGCGGGTGTAGACGCCCACCTTCTCCAGCGCGCCCTGCAGGGCCAGCGCGTTCATCACCGTGGCCAGCATGCCCATATAGTCGGCGTTGGCCCGATCCATGCCCTTCCCGGCCAGCGAGACGCCGCGGAAGATGTTGCCGCCGCCGATCACCAGGCAGAGTTCGATCCCGTGATCGACCACTTCCTTGATGTCCTCGGCGACCGCTTCGATGGTCTTGGTGTCGATGCCGAACAGCGCGTCGCCCATCAGGACCTCGCCCGACATCTTCAAGAGGATCTTCTTGTAGCGGGGCGTGGCTTCGGGCATCGGCGGCATCCGTCGAGAATCTGGGCTGTACTACATAAACCAAGGGCGCCGTGCGCGTCGAACGCACGGCGCCCTTGGGGCGTTCAATTTGGACTAAATCAGCCCTGGCCGGTCATCGACGCCACTTCGGCGGCGAAATCGTCCACCTTCTTCTCCACGCCTTCGCCCAGGGCGAAGCGCACGAAAGCCTTCACGGTCACCGGCGAGCCGGTTTCCTTGGCGGTTTCGGCGATCAGTTCCTCGATGGTCTGATCCGGGTTCATGACGAAGGGTTGCTTCAGCAGCACCACTTCTTCCTGCCACTTGCGGATCCGGCCTTCGATCATCTTTTCGACGACGCCGATCGGCTTGCCCGATTCCAGCGCTTGGTCGGTCAGGAACTTCTTTTCCTTCTCGACGGCCGCCGGGTCGAGGTCGCCCTCGTTCAGCGCCAGCGGCGGGGTCGGGGTGCCGGCCACGTGCAGAGCGATCTTGCGGCCGACTTCCTTCAGCACGGCTTGATCGCCAGCGCCTTCCAGAGCCACCAGCACGCCCAGACGGCCGACGCCTTCGCCCTGCGCGTTGTGCAGGTAGAGGGACACGGCGCCTTCGCTCACCGACAGGCGAGCCGAGCGACGCAGACGCATGTTTTCACCGATGGTCGCGATCAAGTTGGTGATCACGTCGCTGACGACTTCGCCCTTGGCCGTCTTGGCCGCGGTGATGGCGTCAACGCCTTCGATTTCCAGGCCGACGAGCGCGAAATCGCGCGCGGCGTTCTGGAAGGTTTCGTTCTTCGACACGAAGTCGGTTTCGGCGTTCAGCTCGACCAGCACGCCGGTCTTGCCGTCGTCGCTCAGCTTGCCGGCCACGAGGCCTTCGGCGGCCGCGCGGTCAGACTTCTTGGCGGCCTTGGACAGACCCTTGGTGCGCAGCCAATCGACGGATGCTTCCAAATCGCCGTTGTTTTCCTGCAAGGCCTTCTTGCAGTCCATCATGCCGGCGCCGGACTTCTCGCGCAGGTCCTTGACCTGTGCAGCGGTGATTTCCGCCATAGTCAGCTCCTTCTAGTCAGAATGGGTTTGACCGGACCCTTATGGGGCCCGGCCATGATCGTTTGACGTCAACCCGTAAGACGCCGAAGCGTCTCAGGTTTAGGCTTGGTCGGCGGCCGGAGCTTCGGCGGCCGGGGCCTCCGAGGCGGCTTCAGCGACCGGGGCAGCTTCGACAACCGGAGCGGTTTCGACAACCGGAGCTGCTTCAACAACCGGAGCTGCTTCAACGACCGGAGCCGCGACGGCGGCTTCGACGACTTGGGGCTCCGGGGTCAGCTCACGCGCCAGGGTCGGCTCGATCGGCGCGATGGAAGCGCCCAGGTCCACGCCCGAGGCCGATTGGCCGGCGGCGAGACCGTCGAGGACCGAGTCGGCCATCAGATCGCAATAGAGCTGGATGGCGCGCGCGGCGTCATCGTTGCCCGGGATCGGATAGGTGATGCCGTCCGGATTGCAGTTGGTGTCGAGGATCGCGATCACCGGGATGTTCAGCTTGCGAGCCTCTTGGATCGCGATCGACTCCTTGTTGGTGTCGATCACGAACATCAGGTCCGGAATACCGCCCATGTCCTTGATACCGCCGAGGCTCAGCTCGAGCTTGTCGCGCTCGCGCGTCATCTGCAGCAGTTCCTTCTTGGAACGGCCTTGGCCTTCGCCTTCGAGCAGGCCTTCCAGCTCACGCAGGCGTTGGATCGAACCCGACACGGTGCGCCAGTTGGTGAGCGTGCCGCCCAGCCAACGGTGGTTCACATAGTATTGGGCGCTGCGCTTGGCGGCGATGGCGACCGGCTCGGAAGCCTGGCGCTTGGTGCCCACGAACAGCACGCGACCGCCGCCGGCGGCGACTTCGCGCACCTTGACGAGGGCTTGGTGCAGCAGCGGGATCGACTGCGACAGGTCGATGATGTGGATGTTCGACCGAGCGCCGAAGATGTAGCGGTCCATCTTCGGGTTCCAGCGGTGAGTCTGGTGGCCGAAGTGGGCGCCAGCTTCCAGGAGCTGACGCATGGAGAATTCAGGAAGCGCCATAGGCTTTTTCGTCCTTTTTCCGGTTAACCTCCGCAGGCAAACCCTCCTGATGGAGGACCGGAATGGATACAGGCGGGATTTCTCCCCGCGCGTCGCCAAACGCCTACGTGTGGAATGAGGCGGGCAAATAGGGCTTAGCGCCTAAAAATGCAAGCCTCGACCTGATCAAACCCGGCCCGTCGCTTGCAGGGGCCCGGCCGTTAGTTCCCTCTCAGGTAGCTGGAGGGGCCCAAATGACACCTATCATAGTGTTCGGCATGGGGCTTGCCGTGATGGCCGGCGGGATCATGACGCCGTCGTCAGGGACATTCGGCCAGCCGACCGGGACAATGCGCCCGGCCCCGACCTACGCTCCCACCTATGTCCCCGCCTACGCCCCGCCGCCGCCGGTGCGCTACAGCGCGCCGCCGACCTACGCCCCGCCTCGGCCGCCACCCCCGGTCGGCGCCGATCGCTTCCGGCCCTATGAGCCGCAGTCGGTCTATTCCAACCGTGGCGGCGTGAACGGCTATCCGAGCGCGCCCAAGCCTCAGGGTTACGTCAGCCCCTACGTCAAATGGCCCTACTGACAGACGGCTTCGAGCTTGTGGCCGTCGGGGTCGGTCACGAACGCCGCGTAGTAGGTCGCGCCATAGCCCGGCCGTAGCCCGGGCGCGCCACGATCCGTCCCGCCCGATCTCAGGGCGGCGGCGTGAAAGGCCTCGACGGCCGCGTGATCGACCGCGTCGAAGGCCAGATGAAACCCTGGCCCTGGCGGGCGCGCATCGGCATGTGGAAACAGGTTGAGCTTCTCGCCCTCGCCCGGCCGGCCATAGCCCAACCCCTCTGGGTCGTCCCACAGTCTGACCCAGCCCAGCGGGGCCAGCACCGCGTCATAGAAGACGCCCGCGCGGACCAGATCGCTCACACCGAATGAAATGTGACCGAGCACGGCCTCAGAGGTCCTCGACGAACACCACGCCAGGTGCGGTCTTCAAGGCCCCGCGGACCGCCCCGTCGAGGGTGAAGCGGCCCGGCAGCCTCATCTCGATCTCGCGCCCGCCGTCGATCGGCGCGACCAGGATGATCTCGCCGCCTCTCGGGTTGGCGACACCCAGACGTTTCTTGATGGCCTCGATCTCGATGCTCCGAGGGACGATGTGCACCCGCAGGGCGGCGACGGCGTTCTCGATCGCTTTGTCGACAGGCTCGCAGTCATCGCCGAAGAACCGCACCTCGCCGTCCCGCGCCTTGGCCCGAACCTTGAGCGACACCGCCATGCCGGGCTCCAGCATGTCGCGGCACTTGCGCAGCGACTCCGGCGGGAACAGCACCTCGTACTCCCCCGTCGGGTCTGACAGGGTGACGAAGGCGAACTTCTCGCCGCTGGACTGCGAGGCTCGCTCCTGTTTGCGGCGCACCACGCCGGCCATGCGGAAAGCCTCGGCCCCGGCCTCGGCCTTCGGGATCACCTCGGCCAACAGGTCGGTGCGCTTGCGGCGCAGCGCCTCGACCATGTCGTCCAGCGGATGCCCCGAGAGATAGAAGCCGACCGCGGCCAGTTCCTCGTCCAGCCGCTGGACCGGCGTCCAGGGGTCGGTCTTGGGCATCTTCTTCTTCTGGGCCTCGACCTGGAAGTCGCCCCCAGCGAAGAAGTCCTGCTGGTCGGAGTTGCGCTGGGTGGCGACCGATTGCCCGTAGGCCACCAGGAAATCCGCCGCGCCGAACACCTGCGCGCGATTGGGATGGATGGAGTCGAACGCGCCAGCCCGCGCCAGCGTCTCGAACGCCCGCTTGTTGACCTGCTTCGGATCGACCCGTTCGACGAAGTCGAAGATGTCACGGAACGGCCCGCCTTCCTTGCGGACCGCGACCACGTGCTCCATCGCCTGCAGGCCGACATTGCGGATCCCGCCCAGGGCATAGAGCACCTCGCCGTTCTCCACCTCGAAGTCGGCGCCCGAACGGTTCACGTCGGGGCTGCGGATCTTCACCTTGAAGCGTTTGGCGTCCTGGTAGAACACCGCCAGCTTGTCGGTGTTGGAGATATCGAGGCTCATCGAGGCCGCAAAGAACTCGACCGGCGCGTTCGCCTTCAACCAGGCGGTTTGATACGACACATAGGCGTAGGCGGCCGCGTGGCTCTTGTTGAAGCCGTAGCCCGCGAACTTGTCGACGAGGTCGAAGATCGATCCAGCCTGCTCGGCAGGCACGTCCTTCTCGGCCGCGCCGGAGACGAAACGGGCCCGCTGGAGGTCCATTTCCTCCTTCTTCTTCTTACCCATCGCCCGGCGGAGCAGGTCGGCTTCACCAAGCGAGTAACCCGCCAGGATCTGGGCGATCTGCATCACCTGTTCCTGGTAGACGATGATGCCGTAGGTCTCCTTCAGCACCGGCTCCAGGGTCGGGTGAAGGTAGTCGATCTCGCGGCGGCCGAACTTGCAGTCGATGAAGGCCGGGATGTTGTCCATCGGGCCTGGCCGATAGAGCGAAACGACGGCGGTGACGTCCTCGATGGACCCCGGGCGCAGCTGGCGCAGGGTGTCACGCATCCCCTGCCCTTCAAGCTGGAACACCCCGACGGTGCCGCCGCTGGACATGACTTCATAGGCCGGCGCGTCATCGAGCGGCAGGGTCGAGAAATCGACGACCTCGCCGCGCCTGGCGAGGAACTTCACCGCGCGGTCGATGACGGTCAGCGTCTTCAGGCCCAGGAAGTCGAACTTCACCAGGCCGGCGCTCTCGACCCACTTCATGTTGAACTGGGTAGCCGGCAGCTCGGAGCGCGGATCGCGATAGAGCGGCGTCAGTTCGGTCAGCGGCCGGTCGCTGATCACCACGCCGGCGGCGTGGGTCGAGGCGTTCCGGTAAAGGCCCTCAAGCTGCAAGGCCACGTCGAGCAGTTGGGAGACCGCCTCGTCGTCCTTCTTGGCCTGTTTCAGGCGCGGCTCGATCTCGATGGCCTTGGCCAGCGTCACCGGATTGGCGGGGTTGGCCGGCACCATCTTGGCCAGCCGGTCGACCAGGCCGAGCGGCAACTGCAACACCCGGCCGACGTCGCGCAGCACGGCGCGGGCCTGCAGCGTACCGAAGGTGATGATCTGCGCCACGCGGTCGCGGCCATAGTGCTGCTGCACGTAGGAGATCACCTCCTCCCGCCGCTCCTGGCAGAAGTCGATGTCGAAGTCGGGCATCGAAACCCGCTCAGGGTTCAGGAACCGCTCGAACAGCAGGCCATAACGCAGCGGATCAAGATCGGTGATGGTCAGCGAGTAGGCGACCAGCGAACCGGCGCCCGAACCCCGTCCCGGTCCGACCGGAATGTCGTGCGCCTTGGCCCACTTGATGAAGTCCGCAACGATCAGGAAGTAGCCGGGGAACCCCATCTGGGCGATGACCCCGATCTCCCGCTCCAGCCGCGCCTCGTACTCCTCCGGCGGGAAGGACGAGGCCTGGCCCCGCGCGATGCGGGCCTTCAGACCCTCGCGGGCCTGGTACGCCAGTTCGTCGGCTTCCGAACGCCCACCCGCCGTATCGAAGCGCGGCAGGATGGGGTCGCGCTTCTTGACCATGAAGGCGCAGCGCCGGGCGATATCGAGGGTGTTGTCGCAGGCTTCCGGCAGATCGGCGAACAGGGTCCGCATGTCGGCGGCCGGCTTGAACCAGTGCTCCGGCGTCACCCGCCGACGCTCGTCCTGCATGATGAAGGCGCCGTCGGCGATGCACAGCAGCGCTTCGTGCGCGGCGTACATTTCCTTCTTGGCGAAATAGACGTCGTTGGTGGCGACCAGCGGCACGTCGTTGTCATAGGCGAAGGCGACGAGCTCGCCCTCGGCGCCGGCCTGCGACGGCAGTCCATGGCGCTGGAGCTCAACATAGAACCGATCGCCGAACACCCGCGCCATTTCGGCGAGCGCGGCCTTGCCTTCCGGGACCTTGCCGGCCGCCAGCAGCGGATCGACAGGCCCATCGACCCCGCCCGACAGCAGGATCAGGCCCTCGTTGTGCTCGACCACCTTGGCCCAGGGGACCGAGACGTCCTCGCTGCCGTCGGCCTCGAGATAGCAGTGTGAGGACAGGACGCTGAGGTTGAGGTAGCCCCGCTCGCTCTGGGCCAGTAGCACGATGGTCGGAACCTTGGCCCAACGCTCGCTCTGGCCGCCGCCGATGCCCGTGACCGGCAGCGCGCAGCCAATGATCGGCTGGACCCCAGAATCCTTGCTGTAGATTGAAAATTCCAGCGCGCCGAACAGATTGGCCCGATCCACCAGGGCCACGGCCGGCATTCCCGCCGCCGCCGCCAGGCTGCTGACCTTGTCGGCCTTGATCGCGCCTTCCAGCAGCGAATAGGCGGAGCGAACCCGCAGGTGGACGAAGCCCTCGTTCACCGCTTCGCTCAACTTCAGACCTCCGTCGTTAGGCCGCGAATTGGGCGACCACACACATCATCCACACAAAGCCGGCGACCGACATAAAGGCCAGCGATTCCCGAGCTAGACGAACCATGATCAGCACTCTCTTGTGGAAGTTCTTGGTTCGTTCTTATTCTGGTTTTGTTCTCATTCGTCAAGCGACATTGTGGATAATTATGAGGATGGAATCGCGGCCTGGAGCGAGAGCGGGCGCTGGAAAGCGCTGTTGCGGCGGCGAGGCTCTCCCCTCACCCAACCTCTCCCCAGCAGCGGGGAGAGGGGTTTGGCTCAGGTCTAGAGGACCTGCGGCTCCAGGTGCCCGTCCTTCAACGCCACCACCCGGTCCATGTGGCGCGCCAGTTCCAGGTTGTGGGTGGCGACCAGCGCGGCCACGCCCTGGCTGCGGGCCAGCTCATAGAGGCTCTCGAACACCGAGGCCGAGGTGTGCGGATCGAGGTTTCCGGTCGGCTCGTCGGCGAGCAGCAGGCGCGGTGAATTGGCCAGCGCCCGGGCGATGGCCACACGTTGCTGCTCGCCGCCCGACATCTGGGCCGGCTGGTGATCGACGCGGTCGGCGAGGCCCAGCCGCGACAGCAGCTCATCAGCCCGAGCCCGCGCCGCCTTGCGCGAACGGCCAGCGATCATCTGCGGCAAGGCCACGTTATCCAGAGCCGTGAACTCGGCCAGCAGGTGGTGGGCCTGGTAGACGAAGCCGACCGTGGCCAGACGAACCCGCGTGCGTTGGCGGTCGCTGAGATCGGAGCAATCGCGGCCCTCGACGACGATCTGGCCGGCGTCGGGGTGTTCCAGCAGCCCCGCGGCGTGCAACAGCGAGGACTTGCCCGAGCCCGAGGGCCCGATCAGCCCGACGATCTCGCCCGGATATACATCCAGGTCGACGCCGTTGAGAACCGTGAGCGTCTTGTCGCCGCTCTTGTAGGTGCGGGTCAGGCCGCGAATGGTGAGGACAGGATCACTCATAGCGAAGCGCCTCCACCGGATCGAGACGCGAGGCGCGCCAGGCCGGCGGCAGGGTCGCCAGGAACGACATGGCCAGCGCCCAGAAGGTGATCACGCCGACTTCCTGCCAGTCGATCTTGGCCGGGATGCGGGTGAGGAAATAGATGTCGGAGTTGAACACGTCGGCGCCGGTGACGAACTCCACGAACTGCTGGATCTCGCCGATGAAGATGCAGAACAGCGAGCCGATCAGCAGGCCGGCCAGCGTGCCCAGCACGCCCACCGCCGCGCCCGACATGAAGAAGATCCGCAGGATCGACCCCTGGCCCGCCCCCATGGTGCGCAGAATGGCGATGTCGCGGCCCTTGTTCTTCACCAGCATGACCAGGCCCGAGATGATGTTCATGGCCGCGATCGCCACCAGCATCATCAGGATCAGCCGCATTACGTTGCGCTCGACCTTCAGGGCGCCCCAGTAGGCGGAGTTCTTCTCGGTCCAGTCGGTGAGCAGCGCGCCCGGCCCGGCGACGCGGGCGACGTCAGGCTTCATGGCGACGGCCTTGTCCGGGTCTTGCAGTTTGATTTCGAGATAGTCGATGCCGGTGTCACGCCCGAAGAACAGCTGCGCCTGTTCCAGCGGCATGTAGATGAACGCCTGATCGTACTCGCTCATCCCGACCGTGAAGGTCCCGGCGATGGTGTAGGTCTTGCGCAGCGGCGTGGCGCCGAACGCCGTGGCGCCGCCGGTCGGAGACACCAGGCTCAGCTCGTCGCCGGGCCCGACGCCCAGGGTCTGGGCCAGCTTGTCGCCGACCATGATCATGTCCCCGCCGTACTCGCCTTCGCCAAAGCCGGCCATCGTACCGCGAGTGATGTTGCCGGAGACGATCTTGGTGGCTTTCAGATCGGCCAGGGTGATGCCGCGCACGATCGCGCCGCTGATCTGGCCGTTGCCCAGCGCCATGGCCTGGGCCTCGACCACGGGCGTCACCTGGATCACGCCCGGCAGGTCGGCGATCCTCTTCACCACGGCGTCGCGATCGGGCGAGGTCAGCACTCCGCCGGCGACATAGAGGTGGCCGCTGAAGCCGAGGATCCGCGAGAGCAGTTCGGCCCGGAAGCCGTTCATCACGCTCATGACGATGATCAGCACCGCCACGGCCAGCATGATGCCGATGAACGAAATGACCGAGATCAGCGCCACCCCGCCCTGGCTGCGCTTGGCGCGCAAGTAGCGCGCGGCCACCGAACGTTCCCATTGGCCGAAGGGCGGCGCCCTGCCGGCCGTGCCGTTGCTCGCCTGTGAGCTCACGCGGGGACCACCCCGGCGGCGGACGGCGTCAGTCGTCTTGAAAAATGCATCTGAGAGGAAGAGCCCTGGTGAGCTGGCTGAACGACCCTGATAGCCGTTGGTTCGCGAGCTTTGCAATGAAGCTGAGCGAAAAGAAGGCCGCCCAACCATGCGGACGGCCCTCGAGTGTCGGGGAAAACGCCACGAGCGACCAGATGGCCGCCTGTGTCTGTCACCACGACTACCCTGAGCGACGCCCGGCGACGCACCCTATCGTAAGGGCGGCGAGCACTTGGCGAAGTTCGCTCAAAACATGAGCGAACCGCCACCCCGATAGGCGCCTAGCTCCAGCTGGCCGGCACGTCGGGCAGATGGATCAGCTTGAAATGCAGCACCAGGAACAGGATCACCCACAGGATCGTGGCGACGATCGTGGTGGTGGTGAACTTCTTGCGCAGCTTCGGATCGACCGGCGCGCCGGGATCACCGCCATCGCCCTTGTCGATCCCGGCCTCGGCATGACTGGTCACGCCCAGCGGCAGGATCGAAAACAGCACGGTCCACCAGATGGTGAAGTAGATCGCTACGCCGGTGAAAACCGTCATCAGTGCGCTTCCTTGGGGGTTTCCATCAGTTCGACCAGGACCCCGCCCATGTTCTTCGGATGGACGAAGATCACCGGCGTGCCATGCGCCCCGATCCGCGGCTCGCCGGTCCCCAGCACCGTCGCGCCCTTGGCCCGCATGTCGTCGCGCGCCGCGATGATGTCGGCGACCTCGAAACAGACATGGTGTTGCCCGCCGGCCGGGTTCTTCGCAAGGAAACCGATAAGCGGCGAATCGTCACCCAGCGGTTCGATCAGCTCGATCTGGCTGTTGGGCAGGTCCACGAAACAGACATAGACGCCCTGCTCGGGCATCGCCTTGGTTTCGGTGATCTTGGTGGCGCCCAGCACGTCGCGATACAGCTTCACGGACTCGGCGATGGAGGGGGTCGCAACCCCGACGTGGTTCAATCTTCCGATCATGACCTGGGTATAGACCTCTCCATCGCCCCGCGCGAGTTCACGTAGCGGCGCCTGTCCTAGACTCTCAGCACCGTGGTCTCGACCACGGGACGGCGGCCCCAGACCCGTTGGCTCGCCTTCTTGACGGCGCGGGACATGGCGGTCTCGACCTCGCTGTCGATATCGCGCTGGTCGCCCTTCAGACGGCCGAAGGCCTGCTGGGCCTCGCCGGCCAGGTCGTCCAGCACCTCGTCCATCGGATAGTCGTCGTCGGCCGGCAGGCCGAGCGCGCGGATCAGCGGACCGGAAACGATCTTGCCGCGCCCGTCGAGCACGACCGACACCGCCAGCACGCCGTTGAAGGCGGCATGACGGCGCTCACGCAGAGCGTCGCCGTTCTCGGGCGTCAGGACGCCGGCATCGACATAGATGCGGCCAGCCGGAACTTCGTCGATGATCTCGGCGCGGCCAGGAGCCAGGCGAACCATGTCGCCGTTGCGCGGCGCGACGGTCTGCGGGACCTGCAGGTCCTTGGCGAAGGCGGCGTGTTCCAACAGGTGGCGACGCTCGCCGTGGGTCGGCACCGCAATCTGCGGCCGCGCCCAGTGGTACATCCGCGCCAGCTCGTCGCGGCACGGGTGACCGGAGACGTGGATGCCCGGATGGTCGCGCTCGGTGTAGAGCCGCACGCCGCGGTCGGCGAGACGGTTCTGCAGGTTGCGGATCGGGATCTCGTTGCCCGGGATCACCCGCGAGGAGAACACGCAGGCATCGCCCGCGCCCAGCTTCACATGCTGGTGGGTGCCGTCGGCGATCCGCGAGAGCGCGGCGCGCGCCTCGCCCTGGCTGCCGGTGCAGAGGAACAGCACTTCGTTGTCAGCCGCAGCGCCAGCCTGCTGGTCGGTCAGGAAGTCCTTGATGCCCACGAACAGGCCGACGGACTTCGCCGCCGCCGCCATCCGGTGCATGGAGCGCCCGACCAGGCAGACGCGGCGCCCGGCCGCCTCGGCGGCGCGGATGACGCTGTCCATGCGCGCGACGTTGGAGGCGAAACAGGCCACCGCGACCTTGCCGCGCAGGCCCGAGATCAGCACCGCCAAGGCGTCGCGCACGTCGGCTTCCGAGCCGGCCTCGCCGTCCACGAACACGTTCGTGGAGTCGCAGACCATGGCCAGGACGCCCTCGTCGCCCAGCTTGATGATCGCCGCCTCGTCAGTGGTCGAGCCCAGCACCGGATCGGGGTCGATCTTCCAGTCGCCGGTGTGCAGGATCGTGCCCAGCGGCGTGCGGATCGCCAGGCCGTTCGGCTCGGGGATCGAGTGGGTCAGGGTGATCAGGTCGATCTCGAACGGGCCCAGCGTCACCTTGCCGCCCAGCGGCACCTCGGTGATGTGCGCGTCGGCGCAGTCCTCGTTCTCCCGCAGCTTCTCGCGCAGCAGGAAGGCGGTGAACGGCGTCGCATAGAGCGGCGCGCGCAGTTGCGGCCACAGCCACGCCACGGCGCCGATATGGTCTTCGTGCGCATGGGTCAGGACGATGCCGAGGATGTCCTTGGCGTGCTCGCGGATGAACTCCGGATCGGGCAGGATGATTTCCACACCCGGCGTCGTCTGGTCGCCAAAGGTGACGCCCAGGTCGACCACGATCCACTTGCGCGCATGCGGGGGACCATAGCCGTACAGATTGAAGTTCATGCCGATCTCGTTCGAGCCGCCCAGCGGCAGGAAGACGAGTTCGTCTTGGTCTTTTGCTTTCATTACGTCCTTGTCGCCGAGTTCCGGCGATGAATCTCGAGAAGACCGCGGATCGTCAGATCCGGGTCGAAATGGTCGATGGCCATGGTCGCGCCGTGGAACAGCGAGGCCACGCCGCCCGTGGCGACGACGGTCATCTGGGTCCCGCGCTCGGCCTTGATCCGGGCGATCAGGCCCTCGATTAGGGCCACATAGCCCCAGAAGACCCCCGACTGCATGGCGCCGACAGTATCCTTGCCGACCACCTGCTGGGGCTTCTGGATCGCGACCCTGGGCAGTTTCGCCGCCGCTGAGTGCAACGCTTCCATAGATAGGTTGATCCCGGGCGCGATCACCCCCCCTTCGAATCCGCCGTCCACGGCGATGACGTCGAAGGTGGTGGCGGTGCCGCTGTCGATGACGATCAGCTCGCCCGGATAGACGATGTGGGCGCCCAGCGCATTGACCAGCCGGTCGGCCCCGGCCTCGGACGGCTTGTCGATCCGCACCTCGATCCCGAGGTCGGCGTTCTCGCCGATCACCAGGGGTTCGACATGCAGATAGCGTCTGGCCAGGTTGCGCAGGTTGAAGATCGACTGCGGCACCACGCTGGAGATGATGCAGGCGGTTAGCGCGCCGAACTGCAGGCCGGCCATGTTGAGCAGTTGCGAAAGCCAGACCGCGTATTCGTCGGCCGTGCGGCTGGAGTCGGTCGCCGCCCGCCACTGGGCAATCCAGGTCTCGCCGTCATGGACGGCGAAGAGCGTGTTGGTGTTGCCTTGTTCGATAGCCAGAAGCATCGCGTTCAAGCCTCTCCAAAGAAGACGTCGCCGGCGGTTATGCGCAGCACCGCCCCGTCGTCCAGCCGCAGTCGTAGGGCCCCGTCGGCGTCCAGGCCCTCGGCCACGCCGCGGTGGGTCTGGTTCGGCAGCCGCGCCTCGCAGGGCTGACCCAGGCCATGGGCGTAAGCCGTCCAGCCCTTGGCGATCGGCGCGAAGCCCTCGAGGTCCCAGACCGCGCGCCAGCGTTCGAAGCTGCTCGCCAGCAGCTCCAGCGCGTCCAGCGGCGCCGGCGGCGGGGCGGCCATGTGTTCGGCGAAGGCGGTGGCGGGACGTTCGACGTCCTGCGGGGCGTGAGCCAGATTGATGCCGATACCGACCGCCATCCAGAGGCCGCCCTCAGGACGGGCGCCGGACTCGATCAGGATGCCGACCGCCTTGCGGCCATAGATCAGGACGTCGTTGGGCCATTTCAGCTTGGCGGCGCCCGGCCCGATGCAGGTGTCGGCCAGCTCGGCCGCGGCCAGGGCGGCGACGAAGGACAGCTGCGCCGCTTCGCCCGCGGGCTTGGTGGTGATGAACAGCAAGGTGGCGGCGAGGTTGCCGGTCTTGGTCGACCAGGCCCGGCCACGCCGGCCCCGCCCCGCTGTTTGCCGCGCCGCCGTGATCCACACCGGACCGCCCTCCCCCGCCTCGGCGCGGCGACGCGCCTCGGCGTTGGTGGAGTCCAGTTCGTCGTAGGCTTCGATCGGCGGGTGGACGCCCACCTAGGAGGCCAACCCGAACGCGGCGGCCGCCGCCTTGGCCAGCGGGTCGATGAAGATCAGCGCGCCCAGGACGACCGGGAAGGAGAACAGGGCCGCGCCGATGGCGACAGCCTTGGCCTCGCCCGGGATCGGGTCGGTCCCGCCAGGCGCCGCGTCGAACCACATCACCTTGATCAGGCGCAGGTAGTAGAAGGCGGCGACGACGCTACCGACCAGGCCGAGCACGGCGGCGATCTGGATCATCGGATCGGAGACGTTGATGGCGGCCTTGAAGACATAGAACTTCGCCCAGAAGCCGGAGAACGGCGGCAGGCCCAGCGCCGACAGCGAGAACGCCGTCATGGCCAGGGCGATGCCGGGGCGTTCCTTGAACAGGCCGGCCATGTCGTCGATCGTCTCCATCGGACGGCCGTTCCGCGACAGGGCGGTGAGGCAGGCGAAGAAGCCGGTCACGTCGATCATGTAGAGCACCATGAAGACCAGCATGGCCTGCACGCCCTCGGCGTTGCCGGACGCCAGGCCGAGCACCGCGTAGCCGACATTGGCGATCGAGGAGTAGGCCCAGAGGCGCTTCAGGTTCTTCTGCGCCAGGCCGGCGAAGGCCCCGACGAAGATCGACAGCAGCGCGATCACCACCAGGATCTGGCGCCATTGATCGGCGGCGCCGGCGAAGCCCTCCGACAGCACGCGCGCCAGCAGCACCATGGCCGCCAGCTTCGGCGCGCCGGCGAAGAAGGCCACGACCGGGGTCGGGGCGCCTTCGTAGACGTCGGGGGTCCACATGTGGAACGGCGCGGCGGAGACCTTGAAGGCCAGGCCGCAGATCAGGAACACCAGGCCAAACAGCACGCCGGTGCTGGCGCCGGCCTGGGCGGCCACAGCGATGTCGTCGAACTTGGTCGAGCCGGCGAAGCCGTAGATCAGCGAAGCGCCGTACAGCAGCAGGCCCGAGGAGAGCGCGCCGAGCACGAAATACTTCAGGCCAGCTTCCGAGGCCTTGGCGTCCTCGCGGTGCATGGCGGCCAGCACGTAGAGCGCCAACGACTGAAGCTCGACGCCGATATAGAGCGAGATCAGGTCACCCGCCGAGACCATCATGCCCATGCCGAGCGCGGCCAGCAGGATCAGGATCGGGAACTCGAAGTTGCGGATCGCCTTGCGCTCGAACCATTTCTGGCCGAGCGGGATGGCGATGGCGCTGGCGGCGTAGATCGCCACCTTGGCGAAGGCCGAGGCCTGATCGGAGATCATGCCGCCGGAGAAGCCGCGACCGATCGGGCCGACGGCGGCGGCCCAGGCGGCGAGCGCCAGGGCGCCGATGGCGGCGAAGGTCAGCGCGGTGGCGGCCCGCGGCGCGAAGGCGCCGAAGACCAGCAATCCGAGGGCCGAGATCGCGAGGATCAGCTCGGGAACGGCGAGAGCAAGGTCGTTTGAAAAGATCATGACTTTACAGGTCCCTCACCCGCCGATGGCCGCGCGGTAGACCGCGGCGAGGTTGTCGACCGAGGCTTGGGTCAGATCGAAGACGGCGGCCGGATAGACGCCGAGGTACAGGGTCATGGCGATCAGGGGGGCGAAGATCGCCACCTCGCGCCAGTCGAGATCGGTGATGTCGGCCAGGGCCGGATTGGTGATCTCGCCGAAGATGACCCGGCGATAGAGCGTCAAGGCGTAGACCGCCGAGAAGATGACGCCGGTGGCGGCCACGACCGCGGTCCAGGTGGAGATCTGATAGACCCCGACCATGGTGGTGATTTCGCCGACGAAGCCCGAGGTGCCCGGCAGGCCGACATTGCCCATGGTGAAGAGCATGAAGGTGGCCGCGTACCAGGGCATGCGGTTCACCAGCCCGCCGTAGAAGGCGATCTCGCGGGTGTGCATGCGGTCATAGACGACGCCGACGCAGAGGAAGAGCGCCCCGGAGATCACCCCGTGGCTCAGCATCTGGAAGATCGCGCCCTGAACCCCGACCGAGTTGCCGGCGAAGATGCCCATGGTCACGAAGCCCATGTGGGCCACCGACGAATAGGCGATCAACTTCTTGATGTCGGTCTGACGGAAGGCGACCAGCGAAGTGTAGACGATGGCGATGGCCGAGAGGGCGAAGACCAGCGGCGTGAAGTAGTCCGAGGCCTGGGGGAACATCGGCAGGCTGAAGCGCAGGAAGCCGTAGCCGCCCATCTTCAGCAGGATGCCCGCCAGGATGACCGAACCGGCGGTCGGCGCCTCGACGTGGGCGTCGGGCAGCCAGGTGTGCACCGGCCACATCGGCATCTTCACCGCGAACGAGGCGAAGAAGGCCAGCCACAGCCAGGTCTGCAGGTGCGGGTCGAACTTGTAGTTCATCAGGTCGGGGATCGAGGAGGTGCCCGCGACGCCGATCATCAGCAGGATCGCGGCCAGCATCAGGACCGAACCCAGCAGGGTGTAGAGGAAGAACTTGTAGGCCGCGTAGACCCGGCGCTTGCCGCCCCAGATGCCGATGATCAGGAACATCGGCACCAGGCCGAATTCGAAGAACAGGTAGAAGAGCACCAGGTCCAGCGCGCAGAACACGCCGATGACCAGGGTCTCCAGGATCAGGAAGGCGACCATGTATTCCGGCACGCGCTTGTCGATCGTCGTCCACGAGGCCGCGATGCAGATCGGCAGCAGGAAGGCGGTCAGCAGGACGAACAGGATCGAGATCCCGTCGACGCCCATGCGGTAGTGCAGACCGGCGAACCAGGCGTGGTCCTCGACGAACTGGAAGCCCGGATTGGCCGGATCGTATTGCGCGACCAGCAGCACCGACAGCGCCAGGGTGGCCAGGGTCGTGACGAACGCGATCCACTTGACCGCATCGACGCTCTTGGCGTCGTCGCCGTTGCCGAAGGCGCGGATCAGCAGGATCGCCGCCACGCCGAGCAGCGGGGCGAAGGTGATGAGGGAGAGAATACCGGTCATTGGATCGCCTCCCCTAAGCCGCCCAGGCCCAAAGCGCGTAGGACAGAAGTCCCGCCACGCCGAGCAGCATCACGAACGCGTAGTGATAGACGTACCCGCTTTGCAGGAGGCCGGCTCGGCGCCCCACATCGTAGGAGACGGCCGAGACGCCATCGGGGCCGAGGCCGTCGATGATCTTCTGGTCGCCACCCTTCCAGAACAGGTCGCCCAGGAATTTGGCAGCACGCACGAAGGTCGCCTCATAGAGCTCGTCGAAGAACCATTTGTTGTAGAAGAAGGTCCAGAGCGGCCCCTTCCGAGCGGCGATGGCCGCACCGAGGCCCTCGCGCATGATGTAGACGTAGAAGGCGATCGCGAAGCCCAGGCCCGACACCACCAGCGGTGCCCACTTCACCCAGGTCGGCGAATGGTGAGCGTGCTCCAGCACGTGGTTGTCCGCGCCGTTGAAGATCGCCCCGCGCCAGAATTCCTTCCAGCCCTCGCCCACGAAGTGGTCGACGAAGACATAGCCCGCCGCGATCGCGCCGAAGGCCAGCAGGATCAGCGGAACCAGCATGATCCAGGGGCTTTCGTGCGGCTTGTGATCATGGCCGTGGTCGTCGTGACCGTCGGCCAGCGGCTCGTCGTGGGTCTCGATCTGCGCCGAGCTGGCGTGATCGTCGGCACCGTGCGCGTGACCGTCATGACCCCACTTGGGCGTACCATGGAAGGTCATGAAGGCCAGGCGCCATGAGTAGAACGCCGTCAGGCCGGCCGCGAACAGGCTGACCACGAAGGCGAAGTACGCCGGGCCGCCAAACTGCTGGGCCGCCGCGAAGGCGCTCTCGATGATCATGTCCTTCGAGTAGAAGCCGGCGAAGCCCAGGTGCAGGCTCGGAATACCGAAGCCGGTGATGGCCAGGGTCCCGATGGTCATGACCGCGTAGGTCACCGGCAGGTACTTCCACAGGCCGCCCATCTTCCGCATGTCCTGCTCGTGGTGCATGCCGTGGATCACGGAGCCCGCGCCGAGGAACAGCAGCGCCTTGAAGAAGGCGTGGGTGAACAGGTGGAACATCGCCGCCTGATAGGCGCCGACGCCGGCGGCGAAGAACATGTAGCCGAGTTGCGAACAGGTCGAATAGGCGATGACCCGCTTGATGTCGTTCTGCGCCAGGCCGACCGTGGCCGCGAACAGGGCCGTGATGGCGCCGATCAGCGTCACGATCTGACGGGTGTAGGGCGCGTACTCGAACATCGGCGAGAGCAGGCAGACCATGTAGACGCCCGCGGTCACCATGGTCGCGGCGTGGATCAGGGCCGAAACCGGAGTCGGGCCCTCCATCGCGTCCGGCAGCCAGGTGTGCAGGAAGAACTGGGCCGACTTGCCCATGGCGCCGACGAACAGCAGCGCGCAGGCCAGGTCCACCGCGTGCCAGTAGGAACCGGCGAACCACCAGCCCTGGTTGGCGAACTCAGGAACCTTCGGGAATATCTCGGCGAACTGGATCGTGCCGAACATCCAGAAGACGGTCATGATGCCGAGCGCGAAACCGAAGTCCCCGACCCGGTTGACCACGAAGGCCTTGATGGAGGCGGCGTTGGCGGTCGGCTTCTTGAACCAGAAGCCGATCAGCAGATAGCTGGCCAGCCCCACGCCTTCCCAGCCGAAGAACAGCTGCATGAAGTCGGCGGCGGTCACCAGCGCCAGCATGGCGAAGGTGAACAGCGACAGATAGGCGAAGAAGCGCGGCTTGCTGTCGTCCTGCGCCATATAGCCCCACGAATAGACGTGGACGAGGCTGGAGACGCTGGTGACGACCACCAGCATGACGGCCGAAAGGCCGTCGAGCCGGATCGACCAGTTGGACTGGAATTCGCCGATATTGATGAACGGCAGCAGTTGGATGGTGAAGGGCTCGAGGCCGCCCCACGTCCACTGGCTGAAGAGGGTCCACGAAAGCGCGGCGGCCAGCAGCAGCAGGCCGGTGGTGATGGTCTGGGACGCGAGGTTCCCGATGCGGCGGCCGAACAGGCCCGCCACGATCGCGCCGAGCAGCGGCGCGAAGACCACGGTGGTGATGAGAGACTGCGGTGTCATGTCGAGGTCCGTCAGCCCTTCATCACTGAGACGTCGTCCACGGCGATGTCGCCGCGGTTACGGAAGAAGGTGACAAGGATGGCCAGGCCGACGGCGGCTTCAGCGGCGGCGACGGTCAGGACGAACATCGCGAAGATCTGTCCGACGACGTTGTGCAGATAGACCGAGAAGGCCACCAGATTGATGTTCACGGCGAGCAGGATCAGCTCGATCGACATCAGGATGACGATGATGTTCTTGCGGTTCACGAAGATCCCGAACACCCCGATGGTGAACAGGATCGCGGCCACCGCGAGATAGTGGGTGAGCCCGATGATCATTGGTCGATCCCCTCGCCGGACTTGATCTGGACGATGCGCATGCCGGTCTTCGGCTCGCGGGCGACCTGATCCATGATGACCTGGCGGCGAACGCCCGGCTTATGGCGCAGGGTCAGCACGATGGCGCCGATCATGGCCACCAGCAGCACCAGCCCCGCGGCTTGGAAGAAGTAGACGTAGTCGGTGTAGAGCACCCGGCCGATGCTCTCGATGTTCGAGACATCGCCGTGCACCATCGGGGCGTTCTTGGTCGCCCCCTGGGTGGCCACCGTGCTCGCCACGACGATCATCTCGACGGCCAGGATGCCCGCCACCAAGCCGCCCAGCGGCAGGTAGCGTGCGAAGCCCTGGCGCAAGGCCGCGAAGTCGACGTCGAGCATCATGACGACGAACAGGAACAGCACCGCGACCGCGCCGACGTAGACGACGACCAGGAGCATTGCGAGGAACTCGGCTCCCAAGGTCACGAACAGGCCCGCGGCCGAGAAGAAGCTGAGGATCAGGAACAGCACCGAGTGCACGGGATTGCGGGATGAAACCACCCCGAACCCGGCGCCCAAGGTCACCCCCGCCAGCAGATAGAATGCGATCGCCAAGGCCATGACGGCTCTTCTCAGCCCCTTAGTTACTTAGGTCGTCCGCCCCGGCCGCAGCCGGCAAGGACAACAATGGTTCGTCTCGGAATCGCGCCCGGGTTCTTACCGGTAGGGCGCGTCCAGTTCCAGATTCTTAGCGATCTGCCGTTCCCAGCGGTCGCCGTTCGCGAGCAGGCGTTCTTTGTCGTAGTAGAGCTCTTCACGCGTCTCGACGGCGAACTCGATGTTCGGCCCCTCGACGATGGCGTCCACCGGGCAGGCCTCCTGGCACAGGCCGCAGTAGATGCACTTCACCATGTCGATGTCGTAGCGCGTGGTCCGGCGGCTGCCGTCGTCCCGCGGTTCGGCCTCGATGGTGATCGCCTGCGCCGGGCAGATGGCTTCGCACAGCTTGCAGGCGATGCAGCGCTCTTCCCCGTTGGGATAGCGGCGCAGCACGTGTTCGCCCCGGAACCGCGGCGATTGCGGGCCGCGCTCGTGCGGGTACTGCACGGTGGCCTTGGGCTTCACCATGTATTTCATCGCCAGGCCGAAGGCCCCGACGAAGTCCATCAGGGCTGCGCCCCGGACCGCTTGTGAAATCCGCTGCATCATCTCGCGGTTACTTTCTCTTGCACGCGAAGTCGGACATGCGCTTGCCCGAGTTCAGGTCGTCCCGCACCAACTCGCCGCCCTTGGCCACGCAGGCCGTGCGCGCGCTCTTCAGCGCGTCGTAGCTGGCCACGCCGCCCAGCGGATCGGGTCCGCCAGCGCCGGCCGAGCAGCCGCAAAGGGAGATGAGAAGGAGGCTGGACATCAGGATCTTCATGCGCCGCCCGGTCCGAAGACCCGCCAGGCCGCGACCAGCACAACCGCCACCAGCGAGGTCGGCAGGAACACTTTCCAGCCCAGGCGCATCAGTTGGTCATAGCGATAGCGGGGCACGATCGCCTTCACCATGGCGATCAGGAAGAAGAAGAAGCAGATCTTCACCACGAACCACATCAGGCCGTAGAAGCTCTGCACCGTGTCAGGCCAGGTGTGGACGAAGCCAAAGTCGATTGGGGCCTGCCAGCCGCCGAAGAACAGCAGCGAGATCAACGCGCACATCAGCACGATGTTGATCAGCTCGCCGATCATGAACAGCAGGAACGGCGAGGACGAGTATTCGACCTGATAGCCGGCCACCAGCTCCGACTCCGCTTCCGGAAGGTCGAAGGGAGGACGGTTGGTTTCGGCCAGGGCCGAGATGAAGAAGATCACCGCCATCGGCACCATGACCAGGGTCAGCGGCAGGTTCTGCAGGCCTGGACCGCCGAAGACGTTCCAGTTCCAGAAGCCGCCGGCCTGCTGCTGCACGATGGTCTGCAGGTTCATGGTCCCGGCCAGCAGGATCACGGTGACAATCACGAAGCCGATCGAGACTTCGTAGGAAACCATCTGTGCGGCCGACCGCAGGCTGCCCAGGAACGGGTACTTCGAGTTCGAAGCCCAGCCGCCCATGATGATGCCGTAGACGCCCAGCGACGAGATCGCGAACAGGTACAGCACGCCCACATTGATGTCGGCGACCACCCAGCCCGGCGCGAACGGGATCACCGCCCAGCCGACCAGGGCCAGGGTGAAGGTCAACACCGGAGCTAGCAGGAAGACGAACTTGTCGGCCCCGTCGGGGATGACGATTTCCTTCAGCACGAACTTGATCAGGTCGGCGAAGGACTGGAGCAGGCCGAAGGGCCCGACCACGTTCGGGCCTTTGCGCATCTGCACGCCGGCCCAGATCTTACGGTCGGCCAGCATGAAGAAGGCCAGGGCCACGAGCAGCGGCAAGATCACGGCCATGATCTGGGCGACCGTGATCAGGGTCCAACCGCCCGGGGTGGTCCAGAAGGTGTTGGCGACAGCGTCCATGCCCCTACTCCGCCGCGATCTTGGCGGCGCCGGAAGCCACGGCGGCGCACTCAGCCATCGTCACGCTGGCGCGGGCGATGGGATTGGTCAGATGGAAAGCCTTCACCAAGCTCGCGAACGGCGCCTCGGAAAGCTCGCCCTTGGCGCCCAGCAAGCCAAAGTCCAGCGAGGCCGCGCCGGCCGGACCAGCGACATAGTCGACCTGGCCGAAGCTCGGATGATCGGCGAACAGCTTGGCCCGCAGTTGGGCCAGGGTGTCGTAGGGCAGCTTGGCGCCCAGGCCTTCGGACAGCGCCCGCAGGATCGACCAGTCTTCCTTGGCCTGCCCCTTGGGGAACACCGCGCGATAGCCGAATTGAACCCGGCCCTCGGTGTTGACGTAGATGCCGTCCTTTTCCGTATAGGCCGCGCCCGGCAGGATCACGTCGGCCAGGTGAGCGCCCGCGTCGCCGTGGGTGCCCAGATAGACCGTGAAGGCGTCCGAGCCCTTGGCGTCGATCTCGTCGGCGCCCAGCAGGAACAGCACGTCGAGCGCGCCCTTCTGGACCATTTCGCCAGCGCTCTTGCCGCCCTCGCCGGGCACGAAGCCCAGGTCGAGGCCGCCCACGCGGGCGGCGGCCGAATGCAGCACGTTCCAGGTCAGGCCAAAGCTCTTGGCGGCGGCGGCGGCGGCGGCCAGCACGGCCGCCCCGTCAGCCCGCGCCAGGGCGCCGGCGCCGACGATGATCGCCGGGTTCTTGGCGCCCTTCAAGGCGGTGACGAAATCGTTCTTGGACCGCGACAGGCCCGAGAGGGTCTGCGGACCCGCGCCGAGATAGTCGTAGCCATAGGTCAGGTCGGCCTGCTCGCCGATCACGCCCACGCGCAGCGCGCCGGCCAGCCAGCGCTTACGCAGGCGGGCGTTGAACACCGGAGCCTCGACGCGCGGATTGGTCCCAACCAGCAGGATGACGTCGGCCTCTTCGATGCCGGCGATAGTGGAGTTCAGCAGCCAGCTCTCACGCGGGCCGGCGCCCAGCGCCATGCCGTCCTGACGGCAATCGAGGTTCTTCACCCCCATGGCGCCGAACAGGTCGAGCGCCGCCTTCATGGACTCGGCGTCCTGCACGTCGCCGGCGATGACGCCGATGCGCTCAGGCGTGGTCGCCTTCACCTTGGAGGCGATCAGCTCGAAAGCCTCGGCCCAGGTCGTGGGTTGCAGACGGCCGCCCTTGCGCAGGAACGGCTGGTCCAGGCGCTGACGCGACAGACCATCGACCGCGTAGCGCGTCTTGTCGCTGATCCACTCTTCGTTGATGTCTTCGTTCAGGCGCGGCAGCACCCGCAGCACGGCTGGGCCGCGGCTGTCGACGCGGATCGACGAGCCCAGCGCGTCCATCACGTCCACGCTCTCGGTCTTCTTCAATTCCCACGGACGGGCGTTGAAGGCGTAGGGCTTGGAGGTGAGCGCACCGACCGGGCAGAGGTCGATCACGTTGGCGGACAGCTCGGACGCAACCGACTTGTCCAGATAGGTCGTGATTTCAACGTCTTCGCCGCGGGAGATGAGACCGATGTCCGGCACGCCGGCCACTTCGGTGATGAAGCGGACGCAGCGCGTGCACTGGATGCAGCGGGTCATGACCGTCTTGATCAACGGCCCCATGTACTTCTCTTCGACCGCACGCTTGTTGTCGGCGTAGCGGCTGTCGTCGCGGCCATAACCCATGGCCTGATCTTGCAGATCGCACTCGCCGCCCTGGTCGCAGATCGGGCAGTCGAGGGGGTGGTTGATCAGTAGGAACTCCATCACCCCTTCCCGCGCCTTCTTGACCATGGGCGAGTTGGTGATGATCTCGTTGCCTTCGGCGGCCGGCAGCGCGCACGAAGCCTGCGGCTTCGGCGGGCCAGGCTTCACCTCGACCAGGCACATCCGGCAGTTGCCGGCGATGCTGAGACGTTCGTGGTAGCAGAAGCGCGGGATTTCTTCCCCGGCCAGTTCCGCGACCTGCAGAACCGTCATGCCGGGCTCGAACTCGACCTCGACGCCGTTGACTGTGGCTTTTGGCATGCCGTTACTCCGCCGCCGCCAGGGTCGCGCCCTGCACGTGCGGCTTGCCGATACGGTAGTTGGTGATCCGCTCTTCGACCTCGTGGCGGAAGTGGCGGAACAGGCCCTGGATCGGCCACGCCGCAGCGTCGCCCAGACCGCAGATGGTGTGGCCCTCGACCTGGCTGGCGACGTCGAGCAGGAGATCGATCTCCTTCATCTCGGCTTCGCCCGTGGCCATGCGTTCCATGACCCGCCACATCCAGCCGGTGCCTTCACGGCACGGCGTGCACTGGCCGCAGCTCTCATGCTTGTAGAAGTACGAGGCGCGCGCGATGGCCCGGACGAGATCGGCGTCCTTGTCCATCACGATCATGGTGGCGGTGCCCAGGCCCGAGCGGCGTCCGGCCAGGTCGTCGAAGTCCATCAGCGCGACCTCGGCCTCTTCGGCCGGGATCATGCGCATCGAGATCCCGCCCGGGATCACGGCCTTCAGGTTGCCCCAGCCGCCGCGCACGCCACCGAAGTGATCTTCGATCAGCTGGCGCATCGGGATCGACATGGCCTCTTCGACCACGCAGGGCTTGTTGACGTGGCCCGAGGCCGCCATCAGCTTGATGCCCGAGTTCTTCGGACGGCCGAAACCGGCGAACCAGTCGGCGCCACGGCGCAGGATGGTGCCGACGACCGAGATCGACTCGACGTTGTTGATGGTGGTCGGCGCGCCGTAGATGCCGGCGCCGGCCGGGAACGGCGGCTTCAGGCGCGGCTGGCCCTTCTTGCCTTCCAGGCTTTCCATCAGCGCGGTTTCGTCGCCGCAGATATAGGCCCCGCCACCGTGGGTGACGTGAAGGTCGAAGTCCCAACCGTGGACATTGCCCTTGCCGATCAGCTTGGCCTCGTAGGCCTGCTTGATCGCCGCTTCCAGGCGCTCGCGCTCATGCACGTATTCGCCGCGGATGTAGATGTAGGCGGTGTGGGCGCGGATGGCGTAGCTGGCCACCAGGCATCCCTCGATCAGCAGATGCGGATCGTTGCGGATGATTTCGCGGTCCTTGCAGGCGCCCGGCTCGGACTCATCGGCGTTGACGACCAGGAAATGCGGTCGCTCGCTCTGCGCCTTCGGCATGAAGGTCCACTTCAGCCCAGTCGGGAAACCGCCGCCGCCGCGTCCGCGCAGGCCCGATTCCTTGATCTGGTCGCAGATCCACTCCGGGGTCTGCTTCAGCATTTCGCGGGTGCCGTTCCAGCAGCCGCGCGCCTTCGCGCCCTCGAGGCCCCAATCATGGACGCCATAGAGGTTCGTGAAGATGCGGTCCTTGTCTTCGAGGATGCCGACCAAGGCCCCTACACTCCCTTTTGCGCAGGGCGAACGCCCGCGACGAAAATCATGCTGCTCACGCCGCCGGCTCCTTGGCGCCCTTGGTAGGCTTGGGCGCGTTAGGGAGAGACTTGATGGGCTTGGCGCGGCTGCCGTCATAGAGCGACGGATCGATGAGCACGAGCGGCCCGCCCTCAGGCGAAGATCCCTGACGGCCGGTGGCCGAGCCCGGCGTGGGCGTACGGCCCGCGGCGAACTCGTCGAGCAGCTTGTCGAAGCTCTCGACCGTGAGGTCCTCGTAGTAATAGTCGTTGATCATCGCCATCGGTGCGTTCGAACACGCGCCCAGGCACTCGACTTCCTGCCAGTAGAACTTGCCGTCCGCCGAGCGGTGATCCTTCGGACCCAGCCGCTTCTTGCAGTGGGCCAGCAGGTCGTTCGCGCCGCGCAGGGCGCACGGCGTGGTGCCGCAGACCTGGACCAGCGCGTGGGTGCCGACCGGCTCCAGCATGAACATGGTGTAGAAGGTCGAAACCTCCAACACCCGGATCTGGGGCATGCCCAGCATTTCGGCGACAGCGCGGATGGCGGGCTCGGAGACCCAGCCTTCCTGCTTCTGGACCAGCCACAGGATCGGGATCACCGCCGACTGCTGCTTGCCGGCCGGGTATTTCGAGATCCACCATTGCGCCTGCTTCAGGCTCTCTTTCGAGAAGGTGAAGCTCGCGGGCTGGTTCGGGGAGAGGCGGCGAACGCTCAAGCGATCCTCACTTCACGAAGTCGACGCGGACGATCTTGGCGTCGGCGATGGTGTAGATGGCGGCGACCTCGAAGGGATCGGCGTCGGGCGAACGCTTGACCCGCTCGTGATCGATGACGCGGGCGCCGACCACGATGCGGTTCAGCAGCTCGGCGTGGTTCTGCGGGAAGTCCGCGAACACCTGCTCGTACTTGGCGCGATAGGCGGCGATGCCGCTGATCGTCACCGCGCCGTTCAGGTCGGCGACCACGACGTCGTCGGCGAAGCACGCGCAGTGACCGTCGAGGTCATGGGCGTTGTAGGCCTCGAGCTGGGCCTCGGCCACGTCGAAGGGGCTGATGCAGGCAGGCGCGCTCAACGGTCGATCTCCCCGAACACGATGTCCAGCGAACCGAGGATGGCCGAGACGTCGGCCAGCATGTGGCCGCGGTTGATCCAGTCCATGGCCATCAGGTGCGGATAGCCCGGCGCGCGGATCTTGCAGCGGTAGGGCTTGTTGGTCCCGTCCGACACCAGGAACACGCCGAACTCGCCCTTGGGGGCTTCGACGCAGGAATAGACCTCGCCCGGCGGCGTACGGAAGCCCTCGGTGTAGAGCTTGAAGTGATGGATCAGCGCTTCCATCGAACGCTTCATCTCGCCACGGCGCGGCGGCGCGAACTTGTTGTCCTCGGTGATGACCGGACCGGGGGTTTTCTTAAGCCGCGCAACGCACTGCTGGATGATTTTGACGGATTCGCGCATCTCCTGCATGCGGCAGAGATAGCGATCGTAGCAGTCGCCGTTCACGCCCAGCGGGATGTCGAACTCGAAGTCGTCGTAGCACTCGTAGGGCTGGTTGCGGCGCAGGTCCCAGGCGATGCCCGAACCCCGAACCATCACGCCCGAGAAGCCCCAGTTGATCGCCTCTTCCTTGCTCACCACGCCGATGTCGACGTTGCGCTGCTTGAAGATGCGGTTGCCGGTGATCAGCTTGTCGATGTCGCCGATCGGACGCGCGAAGGCGTCGGCCCAGTCGCCGATGTCGTTGACCAGAGCTTCGGGCAGATCCTGGTGGACGCCGCCCGGACGGAAATAGTTGGCGTGCAGACGGGCGCCGCAGGCGCGCTCGTAGAACACCATCAGCTTTTCGCGCTCTTCAAAGCCCCACAGCGGCGGGGTGAGCGCGCCCACGTCCATCGCTTGAGTGGTGACGTTGAGCAGGTGGTTCAGGACCCGGCCGATTTCCGAGAACATCACCCGGATCAGCGACCCGCGGATCGGAACCTCAAGATCCAGCAGCTTCTCGATGGCCAGGCAGAACGCATGTTCCTGGTTCATCGGCGCCACGTAGTCGAGGCGGTCGAAGTACGGGATGTTCTGGAGGTAGGTCCGGTACTCCATCAGCTTTTCGGTGCCGCGATGCAGCAGGCCGATGTGCGGGTCGACCCGCTCCACGACTTCGCCGTCCAGCTCCAGGACCAGGCGCAGAACGCCGTGGGCCGCGGGGTGCTGCGGGCCGAAATTGATGTTGAACTTGCGGACCGGGGTTTCCGGGATGGGTGTCGAAGCGTCGTCAGCCATCACTTCGGGCCTCCCGCTTGGGGCGCGCCGGCCCCGGCCACCTTTTCATCGCCCGGCAGCACGTAATCGGCGCCTTCCCACGGCGAGAGGAAGTCCCAGTTGCGATATTCGACGGCCTTGACCGGCTCATAGACGACGCGCTTCAGCTCATCGTCGTAGCGCAGCTCGACATAGCCCGTCATCGGGAAGTCCTTGCGCAGCGGATGGCCGTGGAAGCCGTAGTCGGTCAGGATCCGACGCAGGTCGGGGTGACCTTCGAAGAAGATCCCGTACATGTCGAACGCCTCGCGCTCGAACCAGTCGGCGCAGGGATAGACGCTCGTCACCGTGGCGACCGGCGTGTCCTCGTCGGTCTGGATCTTCAGGCGGACGCGGTAATTCTTGGTCAGCGACAGCAGGTGGTAGACCACGTCGAACCGCTGGGCTCGGTCCGGATAGTCGACGCCGCAAAGGTCGATCAGCTGCTGGAAGGCGAACTGGTCGCGCAGTTGCGTCAGCACCTGCACGATCCGGCCCGCCGGAGCGGTCAGGGTCAGTTCGCCATAGGCCACGTCGAAACCGGCGACGGCGCCGGCCGAAGAGGTGACGATCTCATTGCCCAGCGCGTGCAGGGCGTCCTCGGTGACGGGCCAGCTCATCGCTCGATCGTCCCCGTCCGGCGGATCTTCTTCTGCAGCTGCAGAACGCCGTAGACCAGGGCCTCAGCCGTGGGCGGGCAACCGGGCACATAGATGTCGACCGGAACGATCCGGTCGCAGCCGCGCACGACGGAATAGCTGAAATAGTAGTAGCCGCCGCCATTGGCGCACGAGCCCATCGAGATGACGTAGCGCGGCTCCGGCATCTGGTCGTAGACCTTGCGCAGAGCCGGGGCCATCTTGTTGCAGAGCGTGCCGGCGACGATCATCACGTCCGACTGACGCGGTGAGGCGCGCGGCGCGAAACCGTAACGCTCCAGGTCATAACGCGGCATCGAAGCCTGCATCATTTCCACGGCGCAGCAGGCCAGACCGAACGTCATCCACATGAGCGAGCCGGTGCGCGCCCAGGTGATCAGGTCGTCGGCGGCCGCGGTGATGAAGCCCTTGTCGGCCAGTTCGTTCGACACGCCGTCGAAGAACGGGTCGTGGACTTTGGGGTCGTAGCCCTCGACCGTCGTACGGCCGGCCGAACCCGCAGGAACGATCACTCCCATTCCAGGGCGCCTTTCTTCCACTCGTAGATGAAGCCGACGGTCAGAACGCCCAGGAAGGACATCATCGACCAGAAGGCGAACTGGGCCACGTCCTGCGGCAGCTTCATAAGCGCCACGGCCCAGGGGAACAGGAACGCCACTTCGAGGTCGAAGATGATGAAGAGGATCGAGACCAGGTAGAACCTGACGTCGAACTTCATCCGTGCGTCATCGAATGCGTTGAACCCGCACTCGTAGGTCGACATTTTTTCTGGGTCAGGCGCTGTCGGCGCGAGCGTCGCTGACGCCACGATGAAAGCGAGACCCAAAACGGTCGCAATCCCAAGGAAGATCACGATGGGCAGATACTGCAAAAGAAAGGCGTTCATGGAATCCTCGAAGGAGTCGCGCGCCCTTCTAGACCACCATTGCGCAGGGTTCAAACGGCGTGGTGCGACCGTTGGTATCGCAGCGCGGGACAAATAGCATCGGCGGAAAAATTCGTCGCGTCTGTGAGGCTTAAGCCCTTTCAACGCCTGAGAAAACGCCCGGCGCCGCCGCGATTACCTTCGAAGCGCCGATAGCCGCGCTAGTAATAATCACTCTCAATTATAGGCCTCATTTCGGGCGCCTCAGCGCCCTCCCCGGCCCCGCAAGTCCCACGTCGGGCCGCCTTGACGCTATTCAGCCGCCCCCGAACTTCAGGCGCACGCCGCCATTGACCACGAACCCTTCCGTCGGCGCCCAGGCGTCGACCGTCCATTGTCCGTCAGGCGCGCGGCCCGGGCGGACCATCCGATCATATTTCGTCTGCCGGACGTTCAGCAGGTTCTCCAAATTCAAGAACACGCTGACATCGCCAAAGATGACTTCGCCCATGAGCCCCAGTTCAAGGTACGGGCGGCCCTTTGAGCGGTAGGGGTTGTCATAGAGCGGCTGACCACCGGTGTAGTAGGCCTCGATCCCAAGGCGGCCTTTGCCATGTTCTTCCCACATGGCGACCATGCCGGCCGTATGGATCGGGGTCAGGCCAACCGCCCTGCGCCCCAGCCCCGACGGATCGGGCTCGGTCGCGTCCACATAGACGTAGCTTCCAGTGACCGTGAACGCCTCCCAGCGGTAGCGAAGCAGCAGCTCCGCGCCCCGCGTGCGGGTCAGGCCCTGGATGTTCACCAGCCGAACCTGCTCTGCGTCGACCTCGTCCAAACGAACCGCATTTCGTATGTTCGATCCGAACAGGGTGAGGCTGGCCTCGATCGGGCCCGACGAATATCCCGCATCCAGCGAGGCGGTCTCGGCGACCTCCGCCGTCAGCCCGCTGAGCGGATCAAGCCGGGACAGACCCGCCGCCTCAATCTCCTCGACGAACGGCGTCGGCGCATAGAAGCCGCGCCCCAACGACGCCCTGACCGTCCACGGGCCCGGCCGGTAGAGCATCGAGACGCGAGGGCTCAGCTGAGAGCCGTACTCGCTGTGATCGTCCCACCTGGCGCTGCCCGCGAGGGTCAGGTCCTCCCGTAGGTCGTGCTCGGCCTGCACGAACAGGGCTGGGACCGTGTAGGTGTAGTCGAACGCCGAAAAGGTCTTCGACTCAAACCCGTCGGACTGAATCGCCACACCGGCGAGCCAGGAGGTCTTGGTCGAACGCCCCGCCAGGGACGCCTCGGCGAACAGCGTGTCGTGGCGATCATCCTCGACGTCTTGGCCGAAGCGATGGACGTGGTCCTGCGTCATCGCCGCCCCGCGAATGTGGGCCGTCACCACCTCGCCTATCGGGAACTGGGCGACCAGGCCCGCATCGTAACGGCGGCTGTCCTGGCTCAACGGGAAGGTTTGGCCGTCCGGCGTCGTGCGGCCGGGCAACGTGCCGCCCTGGCGCTCCTCGTCCATCGCCCCGAGGGTCAGGAACGCCGTCGAGCCGTCGTCGCCCTCCCAGTACAGGCGTGGCCGAACGGTCCAGCGTTCATAGCCCGGCGTATCCACCCAGCCGTCGTCGTCCAGGTCGTGCCGGCTCTGCCTGTGGAGACCGCCGACCACCGAATAACTCCAGTTTCCGGTGTTGGCCGAGGACGCATAGGCCGTCAGGTCCTGACCGTTGCGGCTGGTGAGGTTGAGCAGCAATTCCTGCGCCGGCTCGGCGCCCGGCCGACGCGAGACCAGATTGATGACCCCGCCGAGGGCCGATGGGCCATAGAGCGCCGAAGCCGCCCCCTTGATGACCTCCACCTGCCCGAGATCCGTCGGCGGTATCTGCAGAAGTCCCAGCGACGACGCCTGTCCTCCATAAAGCGGCAGCCCGTCGGCGAGCAGCTGCGTGTAGCGCCCGCTCATGCCCTGCATTCGAATATTGGCCGCGCCCATGGCCGGCGCGGTGACCTGCACCCTCACGCCCCCGGTTTCGGCGACCAGCATCGCGATGTTGCCGGGCGTCATCAGGATCTTTTCTTCGATCTCCTCGCGGTTGATCACCTCGACCCGGATCGGCTCGTCCTGCACCCGGCGGCCGGAGCGGGTCGCCTGCACGATCACCTCCTCGACCTCTTCCTCGCCCGAATGCTCCTCGGCCTTGGCGAGCGAGGGAGAGCCCGCCGACACCATCACCACCGCCAAAATCAGCAGCGGGGTACGGGGAACCGTCGTCAATTGGAGCACTAGCGATCCTTCTGGGATGCGAAACTGTCGTAGACCCCGTCCAAGACGGATGGGCTGGCGGCCAGCGGGTTATGCATCCTCTAGCTGCTAGAGGATCAACCCCGCTTATCGTGGATTGGCGATGTTATGCACGCCCCTCTCGCCTCGAATTGCAGATCGGCGTTGACACGATTCAAGTCGGGTCATATCAGACGCCCCTCGCGGCGACGTAGCCGTCACGCGGATGTAGCTCAGTTGGTTAGAGCGCCGGCCTGTCACGCCGGAGGTCGCGGGTTCGAGTCCCGTCATTCGCGCCACTTCTTTATTTCGCGCTCTCAGCGGTTCAAGTTCCGGTCAACCGGGGTTCGAACAGCCGGCTTGCGGATGTAGCTCAGTTGGTTAGAGCGCCGGCCTGTCACGCCGGAGGTCGCGGGTTCGAGTCCCGTCATTCGCGCCACTTCTTCTCCCCCAAAATCAGAATGACCGACCTCGGGCCCCAAAAGCCTGCGATAGGGCGACTTTCATCCGAGCCTTGACCATTCCAGGCAAGCGGCGATCTCCTGTGGCCGATAGCCAGCCAGAGGATCCCGACTCAATGAACGCCTATCGGTTGATCGCCGCGCTCATCGTCTGGGCCGGCCTGCTGCTGCAGTATTATCTGATGGTCCACGGCCAAAGCGGCGAGGTGTTCGCCACCCGCACCGTCAACTTCTTCAGCTACTTCACCATCCTCAGCAACCTGCTGGCCGCCGTGGCGTTCTCCGCCCCGGTCGTCGCCCCGGCCAGTCCGATCGGCCGCTTCTTCAGCCGCCCCTCGGTGCGCACCGCCATCGTGCTCTACACCAGCGTCACCGCGGCGACCTATATCGGCATCCTACAGGGCCTGTGGAAGCCGGAAGGCTTGCAGTGGGTCGCCGACACCACCTTGCACTATGTGACCCCAGCGCTCTTCCTCGTCGATTGGCTGCTGTTCAGCCCGAAGGGAACGCTGCGCTGGGGTTCGGTCGGGCCCTGGCTGGCCTTCCCGCTGGCCTATGGCCTCTACAGCATCTTCCGCGGACCGCTGTCGGGCTTCTGGCCCTACCCGTTCCTCGACACCTCGCAGCTCGGCATGGCCAAGGTGCTGGTCAACATGGCGGCGATGAGCGGCTTGTTCCTGGTCCTGGGACTGGCCTTCGTGCTCATCGACCGCCTGCTGAAGCGTCGGCGGGGCTAACCGGCCGCGCGCATCGTCTTGAGCGCGCCGGCCCAGCGGGCCAGTTCATCCAGCAGCGCCTTGGCCGAGGTCTCATGCAGGTCGTTGGGCGTGAAGTTCTTCTCGGCGTCCAGGTGCTGGGGGAACATCGGGATGGTCACCTGCTCGGGCAGCGGCATGATCTTGAAGCTGGTCAGCATCAGCTTCTCGGCCTGCACCGCGCGCAATCCACCCGACACTCCGCCATAGCTGACGAACCCGCCCGTCTTGTTGGCCCACTCATGGACCAAATAGTTCATGGCGTTCACCAGCGAGGGCGGCGGGCCGTAGTTGTACTCCGGGGTCACGAACACGAAGGCGTCGGCGCTCTCGACGCTCGCGCTCCAGGCCTTGGTGTGGTCGTGCTGATAGTTGCGCAGCCGCGGGTGATGCGGCTCGTCATAGACCGGCAGGTTGAAGTCCGCGAGATCGACCAGTTCGGTTTCGAAGCCGCCATGCGCCTTCGCATAGGTCTCGAACCACCGCCCGATGGAAATCCCGACACGGCCGGGACGGGTGGAACAGACGATGACGTTGAGCTTCAGGGACATGGTCGACCTCATGGAACGTAGAGGTCAGCTATAGCCTGTTGCGCGCCGACCGCTAGCCGGGCGGGCCTTGCGGGAACGCCGGCAGACCCGGCGTCATCTGGTGCCAGGGCGGCGCCTCGGCGGTCCAGATATGCATGGCCGGCGACAGGGCGGACGGATCGTCCAGGCTGCCGACCTTCACCGCCAGGAACGGCATGCTGGTCGGATCGGAATAGAGCGGCGTGCCGCATTCGGGGCAGAAGACCCGCTCCACGTCGGACCCGCTGCCGCCGGCGCTCTTGAACCCCTTGGGATAGCCCTTGGTCAGCTCAAAGGCGGTGCGCGGCGCCAGCGCCACATAGTTCGGCCCGCCGCCGGAACTGTATTGGCACTGCCGGCAGTGGCAGACCCCGACCGCCATCGGCGGCTGGGTGATCTTGTAGCGGACCGATCCGCAGGCGCAGCCGCCTTCCAAGTCGCTCATATCGTCCCTTCCCTAGCCGACCAGCTCAGCACTCTTGGTGAGCACGAAGTCCTTTGGATCGGGCGCCAAGGTGGCGCGCCAGTAGTCCACCAGGGCGAACGGCCAGTTCTGGCTCACCCGCCCCTTCTCGTTCTTGTACCAACTCGTGACCTGAGGCGCGCCCCAGGCCATCAGGCTGTTGCCCTCGTCGACCTTGATGTTGAAGGCGTCGTGCACCTCGCGCTTCGGCTCCATCGCCGCCGAGCCGGTTTCCGCCAGCAGCTTCAGGCATCCCAGGATGTAACGAACGCTGCATTCGGAGAAGAAGATGATCGAGCCGTTGACCACGATGTTGGTGTTGGGGCCGTAGATCATGAACAGGTTGGGGAAGCCCGGCGTGGTCATGCCCAGATAGGCGCGCGCGTCGCCATCCCAACGGGCGTGCAGGTCCGCGCCGTCCCGGCCGGTGATCTTCATCGGCCAGAGGAATTTCGAGGCGTAGAACCCGGTGCCGTAGATGATTACGTCGAAATCGCGGGCCTGGCCGTCGGCGGTGACGACGCCCTGCGGCGTGATCTCCGAAATCCCCTCGGTGACCAGTTCCACGTTGTCGCGCTTCAGGGCCTCGATCCAGACGCCGTTGTCCAGCAGCGAGCGCTTGCCGCCGACCGGATAGGTCGGGATCACCTTGGCGATCAGGTCGGGACGGTCCGGCGCCTGGGCGGCGATAGCCTGGGCGATCATTTCCCGGAAGCCCAGGTTCAGCTCGCTGACCGCGGTCGGCGGCCCCTTCCAGGCCGGATCGGCCGTGACCATGGGCAACAGCCCGTCGGTCACCATCCAGAACATCCAGAACCGGTACCATTTGTCGTAGAACGGCACGTGTTCCATCAGCCAGTTCATGCCGTCTGGCACGTCCTCGTGATAGTGCGGCACCGGGAAACCCCAGGGCGGCGTGCGCTGGAACACCGTCAGGCTGGCGACCTTGCCGGCGATCTCCGGCACGAACTGGAAGGCGCTGGCCCCCGTGCCGATCACCGCCACCCGCTTGCCGGTCAGGTCGACGTCATGACGCCATTCGGCCGAGTGGAAGGCCGCACCGGCGAACCGCTCGCGGCCCTTGATCTCCGGATAACGCGGCCGGTTGAGCTGGCCGACAGCGGTGATCACCGCCTGGGCCTCGACCTGCTCGTGGCCTGAAGGGGTCTTCAGCCGCACCTTCCAGACCGCGCGCGGTTCGTCCCAGAGCATCTCCTCGACCGTGGTCTCGAAGCGGACGTGCTTCTTGACGTCGTGACGGGCGGCGACCCCGCGGAAATAGTCCAGCAGCACGGGCTGGGTGGAGAAATGCTGCGGCCAGAAATGGTTCGGCTCGAAGCTGTAGGAGTACATGTGGTTGGAGGAATCCACCCGGCAGCCGGGATAGGTGTTCTCCAGCCAGGTTCCGCCGACATCGGCGTTCTTGTCGACGATCTCGAAGGGAACGCCGGCCTGGGTAAGCCGGATGGCGGCCAGGATGCCGGACATGCCCGCCCCCACCACCAGGACGTTGAGCCGCCGCGCGGCGGCCTTGAGCTGCGGCGAGGACCAGTTCGGATCCTTGGAGCTGTGGCCGTCGAGGGCCAATTCGTCGCTCAGGAAATCCCCATAGCCGTCGGGGATATCGGCGCCGGCGACGAAGCTCATCATCTGGCGGACCGCGTCCGGCCCCGGGATCGGGGCCATCGGCCGCTTGCCGGTCAGGTAGTCGGTGATCGCGACCTTGGCGGCCGCCCGCATCTTGGCCTGTTCGGCTTCCGAGACGCCGGTCTCGCCGCGCGACAGCGGCGTGTAGATCGGCCGCCACTCCGGGCGCAGCCAACCAAGATCGCCGGTCAGGTGCACCAGGGCGGCCGACAACGCCGGGAGATGCGCCGTCTCCAACGCCTGATCGAGGGGGGCCAGATCCACGGCCATGCTCTTCCTCCCTGGGTCGTCTTTGTTCTTGGGAGGAAGCTTACGCCTCTCGCGACCGAGCGAAAGGGCGCCCTGACGTCAGGCGCCCTGCACCCCTCAGGCCACGATCCGAACCGGCAGGGTCTCGTAGCCCTTCACGAAGCTGGAACGGACGCGGCGCGGCTCCTCGACGACCTCGATGCGTTCGAACCGCTTGAGGATCTCCTCCCAGACGACGCGAAGCTGCATTTCCGCCAGCCGGTTGCCGACGCAGCGGTGGATGCCGAAGCCGAACGACATGTGCTGGCGCGGCCGTTCGCGGTCGATGATGAAGCGTTCGGGCTCGGCGATCGCCTCGTCGTCGCGGTTGCCCGAGACGTACCACATGACCACCTTGTCGCCCTTCTTGATGGTCTTGCCGCCCAACTCGATATCCTCGGTGGCCGTGCGCCGCATGTGGGCCAACGGCGTCTGCCAGCGGATAATCTCCGGGACCATCGAGGTGATCAGCGAGGGGTCGGCCCGCAGCTTGTCATACTGGTCCGGGTTCTGGTTGAGGGCGTAGAGCCCGCCCGACATTGAGTTGCGGGTGGTGTCGTTGCCGCCGACGATCAGCAGGATGATGTTCCCGAGGTACTCGTCAGGCGTCATGTTGCGGGTGGCCTCGCCGTGCGCCAGCATTGAGATCAGGTCACCGCGGGGCGGCTCATTGACCCTCTGGTTCCAGAGCTCGGTGAACTCGGCTAGGCACTCCATCAGTTCGGCTTGGCGTTCGTCCTCGGTCTCACAGATCCCGCCCGGCATGGGCAAGCAAGTCGCCACGTCCGACCAGCGGGTGAGCTTGCGACGCTCCTCGAACGGGAAGTCGAACAGGGTCGCGAGCATCTGGGTGGTGAGCTCGATCGACACCCGGTCAACCCAGTCGAAGACCTCGCCCCTCGGCAGGGCGTCCAGGATCTTGGCCGCCCGCTCGCGGATGATCGGCTCCATCATGTGCAGATTGGTCGGCGAGACGATCGGGCTGACGGTCTTGCGCTGAACGTCGTGCCGGGGCGGGTCCATGGCGATGAAGCTGGGCCGGCGCAGATCGGGCCGCGCGTCGCGGATGGTGATGCCGCCGAGCGCCGCCTCGGACGAGAAGACGCCGTGATTGGTGTCGACCGCCATGATGTCGTTGTACTTGGTCACTGACCAATAGGCGCCGAACTCGGAGTCGGCGCAGTAGTGGACCGGGTCCTCGCGCCGCAACCGTTCGAAATAGGGCCAGTGGGTGTTGTTCAGGAACAGCTCCGGATCACCGGGGTGCATTTCCTCCAGCGGCATCGAATAGGCGCGAGCCCGCGCCTCGTCGGCCAGCTTCATGGAGCCGTCAGCCATAGCGATCCTCCTTGGCTTCGACGCCTGGTTCGCGGCTGTTAGGCGCTCGCCGACGTCGTTGGAGGGATGAAAACCCAAACCGCCCGACGTCACAACGCCTTAAAAATCCAAACTAAGTTCGGTTTCCGCTCAAGATCGTCGCGCCCGCCAGGCCTCATAGGGCGACGCCTGCCCCGCGCCGGGCGGCTGGCGCCGAACATCCATGGCCTGGCTCTCAAGCGGTTTGGCCAGCTCGGCGTAGACGGGAGCGGTCGAGAGGCCGAACGGCTCACCGTCTGCATTGGAGTAGGCGAACCGGACCGCGCCGATCCCAGTCAGATACATGGCCGACAAGCACATCGGGCACGGCTGGCCGCTGGCATAGACCACGCAGCCGTCCAGGCGCGGGGTTCCCAGGACCTGGGCCGCTCTTCGAATCGCCGAAAGCTCGGCATGGGCGGTCGGGTCGCCGGTGGCGCCGATCTCGTTCACCCCAGTGGCGATCACCACCCCGTCCTTCACGAGCACCGCGCCGAACGGTCGTCCGCCGGCGTCGCGGACATTGGCCAGGGCCAGATCGATAGCCTGCTGCAGGAAGCTCTCGTCGCCGGGCATGGAGGTTCTCCTAGGCTTGGACCTGCTTGATCTGCTCGATGACCTCGCCCGTCAGGCGCATCCCAGAGGCGGCGAGGTTCTCCATCAGGTGGTTCATACGCGTGGTGCCGACCACCGCGCACGATACGTTCGGGTTCGCCAAGACATAGGCCAGCGCCGCCTGGGACGCGGTCATTCCCGGAATTTCGCCAAGAAAACCGAAGCGGGCGCCCTTGGCCACGTCGGCGCGGTGATTTTTCAGGGCGCGCAGGGCGTACCAGATGTCCCGCGGCGCCCGCAGGCGCAGGACTTGACGGTTGGCGTGCCCCATGGCCAGGGCCATGCCCGCCAGCACGCCCTTCCCCTGCCCCGCCGCCTTCGCGATCAGGGCCGTCCGCTCGGGACGCAGGACATTGTAGTCGACCATCACCACGTCGAAGACCGGCAGACCGATCACATGGTCGATCAGGCCCGGGTCGAAGCTGTTGACGCCCAGCGCCCGCACCAGGCCGCGTCGCTTCAGACCCTCCAGCATCGCCAGCATCTCGTCGTCCAGTTCCGCCACGGCCGGACCGTGCAGCTGCAACAGCGGCAAGGCGTCCAGGCCCAGGTTGCGCAGGCTGCCTTCGACGCTGGCCGTGATCGCGACCGGTGAAAAGTCGCGCGCCACGCGGCGGCCGTCATGGAAGGTGCCGGCCTTGGTGGCGACCACCACCCGGTCCAGGTTCCGGCCCTTCAGGGCCCGGCCGAGCCGTGGCTCGGCCTCACCGCCCGAATAGGCCGCGCCGGTGTCGAAGAAGGTGACGCCATGATCCAACGCCGCATGGACCAGGGCCAGCGCCTGGCGCTCGTCAAAGGCCTTCTGGCCCCACCAGCTGGCGCAGCCGAGCCCGATCTCAGAGACGGTCAGGCCGGTCATGCCGAGCGGGCGATACTGCATCAACGTCACTTCTTGCAGAAGGCGGCCCCGGACGGGGCTTGTCCTGCGGAGCTCCGGAGGAGCGAAGCAGGATGGTGGGCGGCGAGGGGTTCGAACCCCCGACCCCCTGGGTGTAAACCAGGTGCTCTGACCAGCTGAGCTAGCCGCCCGCATGGGCTCTTTACAGGACAGCCCGTAGATAGCGAAAGGGCGACCTCCGGGTACGGAGGCCGCCCTAGAACGCTAAGTCCGTCGGAACGGACCTTAGTTCAACGAGCCTTTCAGGCCTTCGCCGACGCGGAAGCGCGCGGTCTTCGAGGCCGGACGGCTCACCGTTTCACCGGTGCGCGGATTGCGCGCGGTGCCCGCCGCGCGGTTCACCGGCACAAAGCTGCCGAAACCGACGAGCCGGACTTCTTGGCCCGTCTTCAGCGACTCGGTGACGCTCTCGATGAACGCTTCCAGCGCGTCTTTCGCCTGCGCCTTATTGAGGCCCGCCTTCTCGGCGATCGCCGTGACGAGTTCGGCCTTGGTCATTGTTTGTCTCTCCCAGCCCGTTATCTCAAACCGCGAACCTCTCGCGGAAGCGCGAGGCTGCTTCGCGTTGCGCGATTATGGCGAGCGTTTTTCGCGCGTCAAACAAAGGCGGCGCGGGAATGACCCGCGCCGCCCAATTTAACGTCGATTTTCCACTGTTTAGTGGGTGATGACCGTGTCATCGCCCGCATCATCGGCCGCAACCGATACCGGCGGTTGGTCGGCGGGGTTCCATTCGATGGGACTCAGTGGCTGAGTCAGGGCCCTGGCGAGCACCTCGTCGACGTTCGAGACCGGGATAATCTCCAGCCCCGACTTCACGTTTTCCGGGATATCGGCCAGGTCCTTCACGTTCTCCTGAGGGATCAGGACGGTCTTGACGCCCGAGCGGAGGGCCGCGAGCAGCTTCTCCTTCAGGCCGCCGATGGCCGTCACCCTGCCCCGCAGCGTGACCTCGCCGGTCATGGCGAGATCCTTGCGGATCGGGATTCCCGTCAGCACCGAGACGATAGCGGTGGCCATCGCCGCGCCGGCCGAGGGGCCGTCCTTCGGAGTCGCGCCGTCCGGCACGTGGATGTGCACGTCGGTCTTCTCGAAGATCGGCGGCTCGATGCCGAAGTGAGTCGCGCGGCTGCGAACATAGGAGTTCGCCGCGGCGATCGACTCTTTCATCACGTCCTTCAGGTTGCCCGTGATGGACATGCGGCCCTTGCCGGGCATCTTGACCGCTTCGATGGTCAGGATGTCCCCGCCGAACTCGGTGTAGGCCAGGCCGGTGATGATGCCGACTTGGTCTTCCTCGTCCGTTTCGCCGTAGCGGTACTTCTGGACGCCCGCGTACTTGGCCAGCCGCTCGTCGTCGATGGTGATCGACTTGACGCTCTCACGCGAGAGGTCGCGCACCGTCTTACGCGCCAGGTTGCCCAGTTCGCGCTCGAGCGAGCGGACCCCGGCCTCGCGGGTGTAGTAGCGGATCAGGTCGCGGATGGTGTCCTTCGGAACGACGAACTCCTCAGGCGTCAGCCCATGGTCCTTCGTCAGCTTCGGCAGGACGTGCCGCAGGGCGATCTCGACCTTCTCATCCTCGGTGTAGCCGGGGATGCGAATGATCTCCATGCGGTCCAGCAGCGGCTGGGGCATGTTCAGGCTGTTGGCCGTGGTGACGAACATCACCGGCGACAGGTCGTAATCCACCTCGAGATAGTGGTCGGCGAAGGTGGAGTTCTGCGCCGGGTCCAGCACTTCCAGCAGGGCCGAGGACGGGTCGCCGCGATAGTCGGAACCCATCTTGTCGATTTCATCCAGCAGGAAGAAGGCGTTGGTCGACTTGGCCTTCTTCATCGACTGGATGATCTTGCCCGGCATGGAGCCGATATAGGTCCGGCGGTGACCGCGGATCTCGGCCTCGTCACGCACCCCGCCCAGGGAGACCCGGACGAACTCGCGATTGGTGGCTTCGGCGATCGACTTGCCCAGCGAGGTCTTACCCACGCCCGGAGGTCCGACGAGGCAGAGGATCGGGCCCTTCAGGGCGCCGGTCCGGGCCTGCACGGCCAGATACTCCAAGATGCGTTCCTTGACCTTCTCCAGACCGTAGTGGTCCCGGTCGAGGACTTCCTCGGCCTTCGCCAGGTCGATGGTCTTGGTCTTGGCCTTGCCCCACGGGATCGACAGCAGCCAATCGAGGTAGTTCCGCACGACGGTCGATTCCGCCGACATCGGGCTCATGTTGCGCAGCTTCTTCAGCTCCGCATCAGCCTTGGTGCGGGCTTCCTTGCTGAGCTTCGTGCGCTTGATGCGCTTTTCCAGCTCGAGCAGCTCGTCGCGTTGATCGTCCTGCTCGCCCAGCTCGCGCTGGATCGCCTTCATCTGCTCGTTGAGATAGTACTCGCGCTGGGTCTTCTCCATCTGGCGCTTCACGCGGTTACGGATTTTCTTTTCCGTCTGCATGACGCTGATCTCGCCCTCCATCAGGGCGTAGACCTTCTCCAGGCGCTTCACGACGTTGAAGACCTCAAGCAGGCTCTGCTTCTCGGCGATCTTCACCGACAGATGGCTGGCGATGCGGTCGGCGAGTTCGCCGGGCGCGTCGACTTGCGGCATGGAGGCCAGGGCCTCCGGCGGCACCTTCTTGTTCAGTTTGACGTAGTTCTCGAACTGCTCGACGACCGCACGCGACAGGGCTTCGGCCTCGGCCGACGCTCCGCCGTCTTCGGAAATGAAGGCGATCTCGGCTTCGTAGAACTCTTCCTGTGCGGTGAAGCGGGAAATGCCGGCGCGAGCCTTGCCTTCCACCAACACCTTCACAGTGCCATCGGGCAGCTTCAGAAGCTGCAGGACCGTGGCGACCACACCGACGTCATAGATGGCTTCGGGCGACGGATCGTCGTCGTCCTTGTCCTTTTGGGTGGCCAGAAGGATCTGCTTGCCTTCGCCCCGCATCGCCTCTTCGAGCGCGCGTACGGATTTCTCCCGGCCCACGAAGAGCGGCACCGGTTGATGCGGGAAAACCACGATGTCCCGCAGCGGTAGAATGGGAAGGGTCTTAATCTCGGACATGATGCATTCAACTCCTGCCGGCCTGTTGGGGAGTCAGGCTCGGCCCCCGGGCCGTGGTCACATCAGACGATGCGTCTGAGTCGGACGACCCGTCCGCCTTGGTTGGCGGCTTGTTGGTTCATTTATGTGGACGCTTCTGCGGCGCATTCAAGCGCAGCAACAAACGTCCGCGGCGATCTGTCTAGGAAGTGTGGCGCTCGATACTCAAGCGCCTTCGCTTTTTGCGACCTGTTCTCGGGCTTTTTTCAGCATTTCATCCAGGGCGGCGCGGTCGAAATACTGGCCTTTCAACACCACGCCGCGGATCTGGCGGGTGGCGGCGATGTCGGCCAGCGGGTTGTGGTCAAGGATCAGGATGTCCGCCGCCTTGCCAGGCGCGATCGCGCCATAATGCTGTGACTTACCCAGGAACCTGGGGCCGTTGATCACCGAGGCCTGCAACGCCTGAAGCGGCGTCAGGCCGCCGGTCACGAAGATCTGAAGCTCGTCGTGCAGGCCGATACCCGGATAGTTGAACGAGTTGAGGAAGCCGGCGTCGGTGCCGGCCAGGATTGACACGCCCGCCGCCTGCAGCAGCGGCAGCAGCGTGACGTTCTTCTCATAGACCGCGTGGCGCCGGGCGATCGCCGCCGCATCGTCCTTCGCCGCCCGCTCGACCCGCCAGGCATAGGTGCCCTTCAGGCCGGGGCCGATGTAGGCGAGATAGGGATCGGCGGCGTGATTGTCCTGGTCCAGATAGGCGGTGACCTTGCTGCCGTTGAGGGTCGGGCTGACGAAGGTTCCACGCGCGGCCAGGCGGCGGAAAGCGGCGCTGGCGGTCGCCTCGCTGAAGGTGGCCAGGGTCTGGTCGGTGGCCTGGATGCTGGTGATCCGGCCGGCGGCCACGTCGGCGGCGATCTGCGCCTCCCGCGGCGAGCCCATCTTCAAGGCGTAGCCCATGTGCTCGATGGAGCCGAGCCCGGCTTCGCTGGCCTGTTCGACGGTCAGGGCGGCGGGAATGTGGGCCGATGTCGTCATCCCGCGCGCCTTGGCCTGACGCAGGACATAGAGGAAGAGATCGGGTTTGAGCGTATTGTCGGTCACCTTGACGAAGTCGACCTTCAGGCCCTGCAGCTTGGTCAGCGCGGCGTCGACCTCGGGCTCCGAACCGACCTCCAGCGTGCCCTTCCAGATCGGCTTCAACCCCTCCAGCTTGGGGCCGGAAGTGTAGATCGTCGGGCCCAGCAGTTTGCCGGCCGCCACCTCGCCGCGCCAGGCCAGCACCTCTTCCGGCAGATCGCCCGAGGCGTCGCGGACGCTGGTGATCCCGTGCGCCAGATAGAGCGGCAGCAGCGCCTTGTTCTCCTCGATCAGCGCCGGGCCGCCGCCGAAATGCACGTGGTTGTCCCACAGGCCCGGCATTACGAAACGCCCGCCGGCTTCAACGACCTTGGAGGCGGCGTAGGCCTTCCGCGCCCCGGCCGTGGGCGCCACCGCGACGATCTCGCCGCCGCGCACGGCGACAGCGGTCTTCGGCGACAGAGTCCCAGTGGCCACGTCGATCACCGTGGCGTCGAGGATCAGCAGGTCGACTCGCTCGGTCGCCTGCGCCGCCAGAGCGCCCATGCTGAAGGCCGTGGCGCAGGCGAGAAAGAGCAACGGACGACGCATGAGGGGCCCCTGATTGGCGATTCCCCTCCCTGTTAGCGCCTCAAAAGCGCCACGTCCCGCCGCCCTGGGCGCAATACACGGCTATTTCGTCGCGCCCTGGCCAGTCGAAGGCGCGTACATGAAGGTCCCGCAGAGGTCCGCCTCAGGCGACGTCGCGCTTGGCGGATTGGGGCCCTTGAAGGCGATCAGGACCATGGCGGACGCCCCGCTGCTGTCGCCGCCCTCGTAGCTGACGATGAAGGTGGTGGGATCGGCGCCGCAGAAGCCGCCGTTGCGGGCCTTGGCGGGGTCCTCTTTCGTCACCCGAAGCACCTTCAGATCGGCCGTACCCGGAACGTTGATCAGGCTGCCGAGGCTGGCCTTGGTCACGGCGTAGGAATCGCCGGCCTTGGCGGCCCCTGCCCCTTCGAGGCTATAGGTCTGCCCCTGAGCGAAGGTGAAAACGCCGCCCTCAGCCCTAAGATCGCCAGTCACGCCCATCGCGGTGTTGGAGATCGCGTCGAACTTGCCGCTGGGGACCACGACCGCTGGGCCTGTGGCAGGGCCCGGAGCGATCAATGGCGCGGCGGCCGTCTCAGCGGGCTTGGCCGGTTCGCTAGCGGGCTTGGCGGCCCGGTCGCAGCCGGTCTGGATGAAGCCGACAACCGCCAGGGCGGCGAACGCGGACAGGCGCATCTAGTTCAGATCCACATTGGCGTACCGACCGTCATAGTTGCAGTCGAAGCTGTAGGTCACCGTCCGGGGCCCGACGTCGGCGGCCACATAGCCCTGGACCGAATAGCCCCGGTTCTGGGCCCTAGCCGAGGTGATGCGGTCGATGCGCGCCCGCGAGCCGTAGCGCGAGACCTGGTTGAGCGCCTCATTGGAGCAGCTGTCGACGGCCCGGCGGGTGTCGCCCGACCATGACGAGCCATTGTTGTTGCTGTCGTTCTTCGCGCTGGAGGCCAGAGCCCCCAGGATCAGCCCGCCGATCAACAGACCGCCCACCACGGCGGCGGTGTTGTCCTTGTCCTTGCCGCCGCCGGAATAGCGATCCTCGACGCGGAAGCGCCCGCGGCAACCGCGATCCACCCAGATGCCGCGACCGTCGCGTCCCCAGGTCTGGTTCTCGATGCAGGGGCCGCGATCATTGCTGTACTGCTGGTCCAGCCAAACGCGTCCGCGCGCGTCGACCGAGCAGTAGTTGCGACCATAGCCGGAGGACGAACAATCGACGTAGGAGTCCGCCAGGGCGGGCGTTACAGGCGCCGCCCATAGGCCAAGAACGGTGGCGGTTATCATCAAGCCCACGCGCATGGTCGATCTCCGCTGATGCAGCGGGTGTCACCCTAGCGCGAACAACCTTCTGTTGAAAATAGACCTTGTCATCGGACGACAATGGAACTCAGATCGCCCCGAATGCTGGGCAAGGTGATCGACATGCGGCACGCTTTGGTTACTGGCGCTATTCTTGGCCTCACGCTCCTGGCGGGCTCGGCCGCCGCGCAAAACGTCGACGCCGCGCTGGCCCGAGGAACCCTCAAGGTCTGCATCGTCGAAGGCGCGCCCTACGCGCTCAAGACCCCGCGCGGCCAGTGGATCGGCCATGAGATCGATGTCGCCGAACGGCTGGCGTCCGACTTTGGTCTCGCGCCCGAGTTCGTGTCGGTGACCTACGCGGACATGATGACCCGCCTGGCCGGGCGCGACTGCGATCTGATCGCGGCCTCGCTGGCCATCGAACCGGACCGGTTGCGCCAGGCCTGGTTCACCACGCCCTATGGCGAAAGCGACGTCGGCGTCGTCACCACTCGCAAGGACGCAGCCGCCCTGGCCGATCTGGACAAGGCCGGCGTCACCATCGGCGCGGTGACGGGCACGCCGGCAGCGGATCTCGCCAAGGCCAGGTTGCCGCTGGCCACCATCGAGGTCTTTCCCGACCTGATCGCCGCCGAGCGCGCCCTGGACGGCGGCGCGGTCGCCGGCCTCGCCTACAAGGCCCCGATCCCCCGCCTGATCGCGGTCAAGGCGCCGGCCAAGTACGTCGTGGTCGGCGGCGATCCACTGGCGCGCACCGCTGACGCCTTCGCCGTCCGCAAGGGCGACACCGACATGCTGAACCTGCTGAACGGATGGGTCGAGGCCCGGCGGCGCGACGGCTTCCTGGCCCGCACCGACGCCTATTGGCTGACCACGCTCGACTGGATGGAGCGGCTCAAGCCCCGCGCAGCCCCCGCCGCCGCGAAATAGTCCCGGCCCCTCAGGCCTTACGCGGACCCGAGCGGATGGTGGCCGCGCCGATCAGTCCGGCGGCGGCGGCGGCGATGGCCGCGGCCTTCATGGCCATGCGATAGCCCTCGGCGAGTTGGCTCGTCGCCTCCCCGCCCGATCCCGCCGCCAGCACGAACCCGACCAGCGCCACCGCCAGCAGGCCGCCGATCCGCGCCGTGGCGTTGTTGATCCCCGAGGCCGCGCCTTCATAGGCGCCTGGAACCGCGCCCAGCACGGCGTCGGTCAGCGGCGCCACCGCGATCCCCATCCCGACCGCCAGCAGGACCAGGCCGGGAAACACACCGCTCCAGTAGCCCGGCTCGCTGGCCCGAAGCGCCAGGAGCGCGAACCCGGCCGCAACCACCAACGGGCCGATGGTCAGCATGGTCCGAACGCCCAGCCGCGCCGTCAGCGCGCCGGCCATCGGCGACAGCACCGCCAGGCCGACCGAAAGCGGCAGCAGGGCCGCGCCGGCGCTGGCGGCCGAATAGCCATGAACACGGATGAGTTGGAACGGCAGCAGGAACAGCGCCCCGCTGAACGCCGCATAGAGCAGGAAGGTCAGGCCGTTGGCGCCGCTGAACGTCGCCGACTGGAAAAGCTTCAGCGGGACCATCGGGCTCTCAGCCCGGCGCTCAATGACCACGAAGGCCGCGAGCGCCGCGACGCCCAGCAGCAGCCCGGCGATCACCGATGACGCATGTAGCCCCCGCGCTGGGGCCTCGGTCAGGCTCCAGGTGATCGCAGCCAGCCCCAGCGTGGCGGTCAACGCGCCGGCCCAGTCGACAGGGCCTGCCCTGGGCGCCCGGCTCTCGCGAGCCCCGGCCAGGATGAACCCCACGGCCAGCGCCGCCAGCGGCAGATTGATCAGGAACACCGCCCGCCAACTGACCGTGTCGGTAAGCCAGCCGCCGAGCACCGGCCCGATCGCGCTCATCAAACCGCCGGCCCCGGCCCAAATCCCCACGGCGCGGGCGCGGCCCGCCTGGTCGAAGGAGGCCCCGAGGATGGCCAGGCTGGCCGGAACCAGCAGAGCCGCCCCAAGGCCCTGCAGGCCCCGCGCCGCGATCAGCAGCGGTAGGCTGGGCGCCAGGCCGCACAGGGCCGAAGCGCACGAGAAGACCACCACCCCGACGACGAAGACGCTGCGCCGGCCATAGCGATCAGCCGCCGCCCCGCCCGCCAGGACCAGCGCGCCGAGGAACAGCAGATAGGCGTTCATGATCCACTGCGCGGAGGCCGCGTCGCCGCCGAGCTGCTGCTGGATCACCGGCAGGGTCAGGTTGACCGCCGAGCCGTCGATGAAGGCCAGGCTGGAGCCCAGCACCGTCCCGATCAGCACCAGCGGCCCCTTGGCCTTGCCAGGCTGAGGCGCGGTGGCGGCGACCACGCCGCGGTCGCAGGGCGGCGCGATCTGGCTCATGACCTAACGGCCAAAGAAAAAGGCCCCGCGGAGCATGTCCGCGGGGCCTTGATCACGTTCGGAACCGCCCGGCTCTTAAGCCGCGCCGCCCTTGTCGCGACGCTCGGCGTAGATGACCAGCGGCTGGGCGCGGCCTTCAACCACCTCGGCGTTGACGACGATCTCTTCGACGCCGTCATAGGTCGGCAGCTCGTACATGGTGTCGAGCAGGATGCCTTCCAGGATCGAGCGCAGACCCCGCGCACCGGTCTTGCGGATGATCGCCTTGCGGGCCACCGCGTTGAGCGCGTCGTCGGTGAAGGTCAGACCGACATTTTCCATGTCGAACAGACGTTGGTACTGCTTCACGAAGGCGTTCTTCGGCTCGGTGAGGATCTTCACCAGGGCCGGCTCGTCGAGGTCGTCCAGGGTGGCGATCACCGGCAGACGGCCGACGAATTCCGGGATCAGGCCGAAGCGCAGCAGATCGTCCGGCTCCACCTGACGGAAGACTTCGCCCGTGCGGCGTTCGTCCGGATCCGACACCTTCGCGCCGAAACCGATCGAGGTGCCTTGACCGCGCGCCGAGATGATCTTCTCGAGCCCGGCGAAGGCGCCGCCGCAGATGAACAGGATGTTGGTGGTGTCGACCTGCAGGAACTCCTGCTGGGGATGCTTGCGCCCGCCTTGCGGCGGCACGGAGGCGACGGTGCCTTCCATGATCTTCAGCAGCGCCTGTTGGACGCCCTCGCCCGAAACGTCGCGGGTGATCGAGGGGTTGTCCGACTTGCGGCTGATCTTGTCGACTTCGTCGATGTAGACGATGCCGCGCTGAGCGCGCTCGACGTTGTAGTCGGCGGCCTGGAGCAGCTTCAGGATGATATTCTCGACATCCTCACCGACATAACCGGCTTCGGTCAGGGTCGTGGCGTCGGCGACCGTGAACGGAACGTCGATGATTCGAGCCAGAGTCTGAGCCAGCAGAGTCTTGCCGGTCCCGGTCGGGCCGATGAGCAGGATGTTGGCCTTGCCCAGTTCGACGTCGTTATTCTTCGTCGCGTGGTTCAGACGCTTGTAGTGATTGTGGACGGCGACCGAGAGCACCTTCTTGGCGTGGTCTTGCCCGATCACGTAATCGTCGAGAACTTCGCGAATTTCTTTCGGCGTTGGCACGCCGTCCTTAGACTTCACGAAGGAAATCTTATGTTCTTCGCGGATGATATCCATGCACAGCTCTACGCACTCATCACAGATGAACACGGTTGGGCCCGCGATAAGCTTGCGGACCTCATGCTGGCTCTTGCCGCAGAAAGAGCAATAGAGAGTGCTCTTGGAGTCCCCGCTCGCGGCCTTGGTCATGGTCGTTTCTCACTCTCTCGACGACATCGACGCATCGCCATCATCGCTCGGCCCGGAGGCGTCCCTGACGCCATCAGTGCAGGATACGTGCCCGGGGTTGTCTAATCCTTGACATTCCTCGATCCGAGCCACGATCACAAGCCTTCGACAGAACTCAGTGACATTTGGTGTCAGGTCGCCCAATGGCGGGTGCGTCCGAATCCCTAGATGGGATCGTGCCGAAGTGGTGCAAGTGAGCCGCCGTCGATGTCGCACCGGCCCCTCCCCCAAGGCCGACGCGGCGTCCAGCGGCTCTGCTTGAGTTGACACGCGCGCCGGGGCGGTGCGTTGGGGGATATATGGCTAGGCGAAATCTACGGCGCATTGGCGCATCGCCGTTCGAATCCTTGAATGAGAACGTCGAGGACGCAGGCGTGGTCGCCTTCGACTTCGACGGCACTCTGACCGTGCGCGACAGTTTCACCGCCTTCCTGAAATGGCGAGCCGGTCCGGCGCGTTACAATCGGGGAATGGTCAAGCTTCTGCCGGCGGCGATTTCCTATCTGGGACATCGCAATCGGGGTCGGATCAAGGCCGCGGCGGTGCGCGAGTTCCTCACCGGGGTTCCGCGCGAGCAACTGGAGGCCGAGGCGCGCGCCTTCGCCGAGCTCATGGCCCCCCGCCTCCTGCGCCCGGACGCCGTGCGCACCTGGCGGCGCTGGGACCAGCGGCACGCGAAGCTGGTGATCGTCACCGCTTCTCCCGACATCGTGGTGGCGCCTTTCGCGCGCGGCCTCGGGGCCGACCTGCTGATCGGCACGGAACTGGCCTTTGACGACAATGATCGGGTCACCGGCGGCTTCCTGGGCCCCAACTGCCGGGGGCCGGAGAAGGTGCGCCGGCTGCAGGCGGTGTTCGGCCCGGACATCCATCTGGCCGCCGCCTATGGCGACACCAGCGGAGATCGTGAGATGCTGGCCATCGCCGACGAGGCCGGCTACCGGGTTTTTCAGGAAAAGCCCTGACGCCTGCCGCGCCGTCGCTTCAAGACGGAGCACGACACCCGTGATGATCACCGGCCCGCAGATCACCGCTGCCCCCGCCAACGGCGGCGGGCGCTAGCCCCATGCGCTTTCGGGTTCAAAAGCTGATCCGCGACCGGCTGCCGGCGATCATGCGGGCCCAGGGGCTGGCGGTGTTCGACCGGCGGCTGGATGACGACGAGTTCGTCGCCGCCCTGAAGGACAAGCTGCTGGAGGAGGCGCGCGAGGTCCATGAGGCCGCCTCCCCGGCCGAACTGGCCGACGAACTCGCCGATGTGATGGAGGTGATCGCCGCGCTGATGCAGGCCAGCGGCCTTCGCCCCGACGACATCGAGGCCCGGCGGCAGGCCAAGCGCGCCGAGCGCGGCGGCTTCGACCAGCGCGTTTTCAACGCCGCCGTTGAAGCGCAGGACGGCCTGCCGGCCGCCGACTACTATCTGGCCAGGCCGACGCAGTATCCTCGCGAGGACTGAGCAAGCGATGAAGCACGCAGGCGAGCAGGCGCTGGACGAGTTGGAGACGCTGCTGGCGGCCCTGCGTCCGCTGCCGGGCATGATCGAGAAGAAGCGCGGCGTCTTCTATCGCAAGTCCAAGGCCTTCCTGCACTTCCATGAAGACCCCAGGGGCCTGTTCGCCGACCTGCGCGCGGCGGGCGGCGGCGACTTCGAGCGGTTCGACGTGACGCTCGAGGCCGATCGTCAGGCCCTGGTGGTCACGGTGGCGGACCGGCTCAAGGCCTAGCCGACCAGGGCGCCACCTGGCCGATGATGCTCAGGGGCCGGTCGGCGCGGACCGCCTCCAGCACCCCGGCCGAAATCTCGTCATTGGTCAGCCAGCGCGAACCGCCGGCCTCCAGTTTGAACCCCAGCACCACCTGACGGACCTCGCAGGCCGGGAGGCCCTCAGCGACCGCCGCGGCCCGCCCCAGCCGGTCAGGATGGGCGGGATCGGCCGTGGCGCTGCCCAGCACCTGAAACAGCGGTCCCTTGACCTGCGCGGCCAGCAGACGAGGCGCGGCGATCTTCAGGGTGTGGAACCAGGCCACCGCCAGATCGATGGGGCCAGAACGCTCCACAGCCGCCGCCAGGGCCGCGTTGAAGGCTTCCGCGTCATGATAGTCGCAGTCGAAGCCGCCCGCCGTCTGCGACGCATGCCGCGACAAAAGCGAAAGGCGCCCGCCATCGCCGGCGAGCGCCTCCACAAGTCCTGACAACATGCCGGTTCCGCCCACCACGAGGATGTGCGCCGGCATCGGCCTTAGTCGTCCGAGCGCGTCTCATAGACGTGGTCGACGAGACCCCACTCCTTGGCCTCCTCGGCGGTCATGAAGGTGTCGCGGTCGAGCTTTTCCTCGACCTCCTCAAAGGTCCGGCCGGTGTGCTTGGCGTAGATTTCGTTCAGGCGGCGCTTGGTCTTGATGATGTCCTCGGCGTGGCGCTCGATGTCCGAGGCCTTGCCCGAGTAACCGCCCGACGGCTGGTGCACCATGATGCGGGCGTTGGGCAGCGAGATCCGCGAGCCCTTCGCGCCGGCCATCAGCAGGAACGAACCCATCGAGGCGGCCATGCCCATGCACAACGTCACCACCGGCGACTTGATGTATTGCATGGTGTCGTAGATCGCGAGGCCCGACGTCACCACTCCACCGGGGGAGTTGATGTACATCTGGATCTCTTTCTTGGGGTTCTCGGCTTCGAGATAAAGCAGCTGGGCGCAGATCAGCGCCGACATGCCGTCCTCGACCGGACCGTTCAGGAAAATCACCCGCTCCTTCAGGAGGCGGGAGAAAATATCGAAAGCGCGCTCGCCGCGGCTGGTTTGCTCCACGACCATGGGCACCAGGTTCAGCGCGGTGATCTGCGGGTCACGCATAGAAGAAAGCCTCTCTGGATGGGTCGACTCTGCGCGCAGAGCCGCGTTCCCCACCGATATCGCGTGGCGGAGGGGCCAACGCAAGGTGACCGATAGTCCTAAAGAAAATCCCTCCCCGATTCGGGGAGGGATTCTGATGGTGCGATCGACGTTTTGGGCGCTTAGGCGCCGTAGCCGGCCGGCATGTCGTCTTCCTTGAGGAGCTCTTCCTTGGAGACTTTCTCGTCCGTCACCGTGGCCTTGTCGACGATCAGGTCGACGACCTTGTCTTCGAAGATCGGGGCGCGGAGCTGGGCTTGCATGTTCGGGTTCTGACGGAACATGTCGAAGATCTGCTGGGCTTGCTGGCCGTAGCGCATGGCTTCGGCGCGCATGGCTTCCAGCAGTTCCTGCTCGGTGACCTGCACTTCGTTGGCGCGGCCGATCTCGGCCAGGACCAGGCCCAGACGCACGCGGCGCTCGGCGATCTTGCGGTACTCGGTCTGCAGCTGGTCGTCCGACTTCTCGGAATCTTCCGGCGGCAGGCCGCCACGGTCCTTGTCCTGCTGAACTTGCTGCCAGATGGCGGCGAATTCAGCTTCCACCATCTTCGGCGGCAGCGGGAAGTCGTGACGCTCGTCCAGCACGTCCAGCAGGGCGCGCTTCAGCTTGAAGCGCGAGGCGCCGGCGTATTGCGACTCCAGATTCTGCTTCAGCAGTTCCTTCAGCTTCTCGAGGCTTTCGATGCCCAGGCGTTCGGCCATGGCGTCGTCGATCTTGGATTCGACCGGGGCGCGGACTTCCTTCACCGTGGTGGTGAATTCGGCGTCCTTGCCGGCCAGGTTGGCGGCTTGGTAGTCGGCGGGGAAAGCCACCTTCACGATGACTTCGTCGCCGGCCTTGGCACCGATCAGTTGTTCTTCAAAGCCCGGGATGAACTGGCCCGAACCGAGGACCAGCTCCGAATCGGTAGCCGTGCCGCCCTGGAAGGCTTCACCGTCGATGCGGCCGACGAAGTCGATCACGACCTGGTCGCCGTCCTTGGACTTCACCGACTTGCCGGTGCGCGGCTCGTAGGTGATGTTTTGCTTGCCCAGCTCTTCGACGGCCTCGTCGACTTCCTCGGCGGACGGCTCGTAGGTCGGGCGCGTCAGCGAGATCTTGGTCAGGTCGGTCGGCTCGAAGTCCGGCATGATCTCGACAGCGATCTCGTAGGAGAGATCGGCCTTGCCGTCGATCACCTGGGCGATATCGCCCTCGGGCTTCAGGTCGGGTTCGCCGGCGGGGCGCAGGTTGTTGTCCGCCAGCACCTTTTGGGTGGTCTCGGTGATGGTCTGCTCGACCACCTCGGCCATCAGCGCCTTGCCATGCAGGCGACGGACGTGCGCGGCCGGCACCTTGCCCGGACGGAAGCCCTTGATGTTGAGCTGCGGCATGATCTCGACGATCCGCGCCTCGAGCCGTTCGTTCAGATCCGCGACCGGGACGGTCACGCCGTAAACGCGGCTCAGGCCTTCGCCAGACTTTTCAACGATCTGCATCGACATTCTCGAAATTCCGGAGTGCGGCGCGAACTCGCGCCAACAGATCCGCCCTAGGGGTGAAACGATGGTCGCCGCCGAACAAGCGGCGGCGAGCGGGCGCTCTTATGTCATTTCGCACGCGCCAGTCCAAGCCCAAAGACAGCGCTATCGGACGGCAAGGCGAGCAAGCAACCCGCGCGGGCCGTCGTCTGATTAGGGATTGGTGCGGGCGAGAGGACTCGAACCTCCACGCCTTGCGGCGCTAGAACCTAAATCTAGTGCGTCTACCAGTTCCGCCACGCCCGCGTTCCGCCCCTGCCATCGGCGAACCGGCGGGCCGCGTCAAGCGTCATCGACCAGAAGGCGCGGCCACATTCTGGTTCCTGGTTAACGTACAATTCAGCCGGACGGCGGTGATCCTGCGTCTGGCGGGGCTGGTCCGTCGCGGGGTTGCTGGGCATGGCGCAGGTCGTCGACGTGAATTTGCGGTTGGCCGGGCCGCAGGACAGCGAGCGCATGCTGGCCTGGCGCAACCTGCCGGAGATCCGCCGGTGGATGTACACCGACCACGTCATTTCCCAGGCCGAGCATGAGCGCTGGTTCGCCGGCGCCCTGGCGAACCAGACCCGGCGCTACTGGATCATCGAGCTGGACGGAACGCCTGTCGGGCTAGCCAACCTGGCCGATATCGACGTGGGCCAGCGCCGCGCGGCCTGGGCCTATTACCTCGCCGATCCGTCGGTGCGCGGGCGCGGGGTCGGAGCCTTCGTCGAGTACTTCGTAATCGAGCACGTGTTCGGCGAACTGAGCCTCGGCAAGCTCTGGTGCGAGGTGCTGGTCGAGAACGAGGCCGTCTGGAAAATGCACGAGGCCTTCGGCTTCCAGCGCGAGGCGCTGTTCCGCGAGCACGTCTGGAAGGACGGTGTTCCTTCCGACGTGGTCGGGCTGGGGCTTCTGGCCCGCGACTGGGCGACGGTCCGCGAGGCCAGCCGCGAGCGGCTCAAGACCCGCGGCCTGCCCGTCTAGCCGCCCCTGGGACCGACAAGTTCCAGGGCCAGCGGGATCAACGACACCACCAGCAGCACCGCCATAGCGATGTTGAAGCCGCGCAGCACGGCGGGCTTGTCGAGGAAGCGGCGCAGGCCGACGCCAAAGCCTGTCCAACTCATCACGCACGGCAGGTTGATCGCCACGAAGATCAGCGAGACCACCAGGATATTGGCGACATAGTGCTCGCGCGGCGCATAGGCGGTGACCGCGCCGAGCGCCATCGCCCACGCCTTGGGGTTCACCCACTGGAAGGCGGCGGCCTGCAGGAAGGTCTGGGGTTTGCCCGCGCCGTTCCCCGCCGAGATCCCCTTGGCCGTGGCGATCTTCCAGGCCAGCCACAGCAGATAGGCCCCGCCCGCCACCGCCAGGATGTCGTGAAGCTCCGGATAGGCTGAGAACAGCCCGCCCAGCCCCAGGCCGACGGCCACCACCAGGACGAAGAACCCGGTGGTCACCCCCAGCAGGTGCGGCACCGTGGCCTTGAAGCCGAAGTTGGCGCCCGAGGCCATCAGCATGGCGTTGTTAGGCCCCGGCGTGATCGAGGACACGAAGGCGAACAGCGCCAACGCCGCCAGCAGTTCGGGAGTAAGGGAAGTCATGGGAGGTTCCTTGAGGGTGCTCCTGGCGCAGGATTGGGGCCCTGAAAGCAAAAACCCCCTCCGTCGCCGGAAGGGGTTTTCGAATGATCGTCAGGTTCGCTTGGAACCCTAGACCTCGACGCCCTCCCACACGCGCAGAATTGCCCGCCCGGCCGGTACCGGGCGGCCAATAGCCTGAATGGCTGCAGCGCGTTGGAGGATCGAGATCATGTTGAAATCGGCGTTAGCATGAGCCGCTAGGCTTGGCCACACGGCTAGAGATCGCGCCCCTCATAGAGCCGGCGCAGGATGCTGGGGGCGAGACCGGGCAAGTCCTCCGCCGTCAGGCCAGGACCGTGCAGGTCGGCGGCCTCGGCGTGAATCCAGGCCGCGGCGCAGGCGGCCTCGAAGCTCTCCATGCCCTGGGCGATCAACGACCCGATGAAGCCCGCCAGCACGTCGCCCGACCCCGCCGTCGCCAACCACGGCGAGCCGTTGACGTTGACGCAGACCCGGCCGTCGGGCGCGGCGATCACCGTGTCGCCACCCTTGAGCAGCACAATGGCGTCGGCCTGCTTCGCGGCCCGGCGCGCCGCGGTGATCCGTTCAGGGGAGTCCTTCAGCACGCCCGGGAACAGGCGCTCGAACTCACCCGGATGAGGAGTCAGCACGTCGTCGACGTCGAGCACCGAGAACAGCTCCTCAGGGTCGTCGCGGAAAACGGTGATGGCGTCGGCGTCGATCACCAGCGCCGCGCCGGTGCGCGCCAAGGCCAAGACATTGACCAAGGTGTTCTCGGTGACGCCGGCGGCCGGACCGATGATGGCGGCGTCCACGTCAGCGGCCAGCTGCTCCAGCTCGGCCTCGGTGTCGAAGCCCTTCAGCATCACCGCTTCCAGGTGTCCGGCGTTCACCGACAGCGCTTCCGAAGGCGACAGCAAGGTCACCACGCCGGCCCCCAAACGCAGCCCCGAACGCGCCGCGAGCCGCGCCGCACCGGTGTTCCAGGCCTCGCCCGACACCACCACCAGGCGGCCGCGCGCGTGCTTGTGGGACAGGGAGGTCGGCCAGGGGAAGCTGGAGAGCCAGAAGTCCGGGCCGTTCTCCACCAGATCGCCGAAGGTCTCGGCCAGCCCAATGTCAGCGACGATCACCTCGCCGCACAGGCTATGGCCCGGCAGCAGCACGTGGGCTGGCTTCTTGGCGTGGAAGGTGATGGTCAGGCCGGCCTGGATCACCGGCCCCTGCGGCGCGCCGGTGTCGCCCGGCAGCCCGCTCGGAACATCCACGGCGATCACGGCCTGCGGCTGGTCGGCCAGGCGGGCGGCGATGGCCGCGGCCTCGCCATTCATCGGTCGCGACAGACCGGCCCCGAACATCGCGTCGACAAACAGCCGCGCCTGCAGCGGAGCGTCAAAGGCGACAAGCCCGCCGTCCCAGCGGGCCGCCGCGGCCTTGGCGTCGTCGGTCTGCGGCGGAGCGAGCGCCCTCACCTCCACCGGCCAGCCGCGTTCCTTGAGCAGGCGGGCCACGACATAACCGTCGCCGCCGTTGTTGCCTGGCCCGCACAGAACAGCGACCGAGCGTTGGGAGAAACGTTCGACGATGGCCTCAACCACCGCCGCGCCGGCCCGCTCCATCAGTTCGGCGCCGGGCGTGCCGGCGGCGATGGCGGCCCGATCGGCGGCGGCGATCTCAGCGACCGTGTGAATCCTGCGCGCGGGCACGGCCGCTCCTGTGGCTAGTCTAAAGTACGCCGGTCGAGGCTTCGCGCCCCCGCTCCACCAGGATCAAGTCGTCGCCGCCGGTCTCCAGGGTGGAGATCGAGGCGTGATCCGGGCGGAAGACCAGAACGCGCTCGTCGCCATCCAGATGCGACATGACCGCGTTGATCGCCACATAATGCGAGAAGACGGCGGCGCCACCCCGCGCATGCAGGGCTTTCACGATCTCTCCGCGCCAGGCTTCGTAGTCCAGGTCGCCCTCGACGTCCTTCCACTTGCCCTGGAACACGCCGCGCAGCCAGGCCGGACGGTCCTGCGCGCTCAGGCCGGCCGGCGTCGGGATTTCCCCCACGGCCGGGTCGATCTCCAGTTCGACGCCCAGCGCCTGCGCGGTCGGCATTGCGGTTTCCCGGCAGCGCCGCAGCGGAGAACTGACCACCCGCTTGGGGCGGTCAGCTTCCGGCAACGACATCAGATAGTCCCGCGCCGCATCGGCCTGCGCCTTGCCGGCGTCGTCCAGGCCGGGGTCCTCGTCGGCCTCGCCCCAGGTGGCGGCCGGCTTGCCGTGGCGGATCAGGTAAAGTCGGGACATCAAATCAATCCGGTACGAAAATGTTGCGCGCGCCGTCCTCGGAACGTCCGACGGTTCCGGTGCGGCCCACAGCCTCGCTCGCCTCCAGGTCGCGAAGCGTGGCTTCGTCGGCTGGGGTGTTGGCGATGAAGCGGCGGCCCTCCGAATCGCGGCCGATGACGATGCCCATCATGTAACCCTCGCGGCCGTGGACGACCGTGTAGGTTTCGATTGTGGCCGCGCCTGTTGGCGTTTCGATGACAACCGGGTGCGGCAAGGCGTCGATCTGCGCCTGGATCAGCTTCGGATCCTGCCGCTCGAACGGGCCGTTGAGCGGGGTCGTGGAATAGACGCCGGTCGACTGCTTGGTCAGGAACCAGCCATTGGCCGTGACCAGGCCGTAGGAACCGGGGTCCTCGCGCAGACGCTGCATCATCACGGCGATGGAGTGCATGGCGTAGTTGTTGCCGGGGCCGCCCATGTACGGGATCCCGCCGGTGACGGTCAGGCCGCGAGGATCGTCCAGCGACAGGCCCAGTTCCTCGGCCCCGACCTCAACCGCGACCGGGAAGCAGGAATAGAGGTCGATATGACCGATATCGGCGATGCCCACGCCCGCCATCTCCAGGGCCCGCTGGCCGGTCAGCCGCATGGCCGGGCTGGAATGGAAGTCCTGCCGGTCGATCGGGAACCAGAGGTCCGAGGCGTCGGCGCAGCCGTGCAGATAGACCAGCTTGTCTTCCGGCACGCCCAGTTCGCGGGCGGTCTTCAAGCTGGCCACCAGGACCCCGGCGGACTGGTCCACCTCCATGATGGCGTTCAGGTACTTGGTGTAGGGGAAGCCGACCATCCGGTTGCGTTCGGTGATCTCGACCAGTTCCTGCGCCGAGCGCGCGATGGGGAACCAGGCCTCGGGATTCCTGGCGGCCACCTCGGTGAAGGGCGCGAACAGTTCGCCCATGCGCTTCTGGTGGTCGGGAATCGAGCGCCCGTCGCGGGCCCGCAGGGCGTTCTCGAACAAGGGGTAGCAGTTGATCGGCCGGCCGATGCCGTGCTTGGCCTCGTAAGGCGTGACGCCGGGACGCGGATCGCCGATGCGGTTGGGCTCGGGCAGTTCGTCGACATCGTCCCAGTCGGCGAAGCCCAGGCCACGCTGCAGGCGCTTGGTCGCCGAGCCGAGGAATTCGCAGCCGACCACCAGGGCCAGCTGGGTCTCGCCCTTGGCGATCCGCTCGCAGACGGTGTTGACCAGCTGCTGGGGGCTGTTGCCGCCCATGTGCGAATAGACAGAGTAGGCCGGATCGGCGCCCAGCCGCCGGGCCAGGGTGGCGGGCGGATTGGTGGAATGGGGCACCAGCCGCCCTCCCCCTGGCGCGTCGATTGTGAAGCCGACCACCGCCAGGGTGTCGATTCCCGCCAGCGCCTCCGCCCTCAACCCGGCGTCAGCCGCCGCGCGTTCCGCCGCAATCTTCAGCAATGCGGTCGGCGACGGCGATTCGCCCGGTTCGCCCCTGTAGGTGAATTGGCCCGCTCCGATGAGAACCGGTGTCCTGTCGTCCATTTTTCGTCCCCTCCCGACCCGCATCCGCGCCAAACCTAGGCGCTGGACCGACCCGGCAATGCGTTTGCGGCGCTGATCGCCTTTTGGGCGCCGTGTGACTAAAATTGCGGCATTACGATCATCGCATGCTCCCGCGACGGAACCGCAAGCCCCTAGCCCTTGTCGTCCACCGCCCGAGCGTGCTCGTAGCCCCAACCGCAGGGGCGGCCGCTGCACGAGTGAGACCGGGTCATGAAAAAGATCGAAGCCATCATCAAACCGTTCAAGTTGGACGAGGTGAAGGAAGCCCTGCAGGAGCTGGGCGTTCAAGGCATGACCGTGATCGAAGCCAAGGGCTATGGCCGTCAGAAGGGCCATACCGAACTGTACCGAGGCGCGGAGTACGTCGTGGACTTCCTCCCCAAGATCAAGATCGAGGTGGTCGTCGCCGATGATCAGCTTGAGCCCGCACTCGAATCCATCGTAGGCGCAGCCCGCACCGGCCGCATCGGCGACGGGAAAATCTTCGTGTCGGAAATCACCGACGTGCTGCGCATCCGCACCGGGGAGACCGGCGCCGCAGCCGTCTAAGACTTTAGCCTATCGAGACTTCTTCAAGGGGATAAGACCAATGGCTACCGCCCAGGACATTCTGAACGAGATCAAGGAAAAAGACGTCAAGTACGTCGACGTCCGCTTCACCGACATTCGCGGTCGAATGCAGCACGTCACCTTTGATATCGATCTGGTGGACGAGGAATTCCTGACCGACGGCACGATGTTCGACGGTTCGTCGATCGCGGGCTGGAAGGCGATCAACGAAAGCGACATGAAGCTGCGTCCGGACCTGGACACGGCCTATATCGACCCCTTCTACCAGCAGACCACGCTGTGCCTGTTCTGCGACGTCGTGAACCCCGACACCGGCACCCCCTACAACCGCGACCCGCGTTCGATCGCCAAGGCGGCGCTGAACTACGTGAAGTCGGCCGGCATCGGCGACACCGTGTTCTTCGGCCCTGAAGCCGAGTTCTTCATCTTCGACGACGTGCGCTGGTCCACCGATCCGCACAACACCGGCTACTCCTACGACTCGACCGAACTGCCGGCCAACACCGGCAAGTCGTACGCCGAGGGCAATATGGGCCACCGCCCGGGTCCCAAGGGCGGCTACTTCCCGGTCAACCCGGTCGACTCGGCTCAAGATCTGCGCGGCGAAATGCTGGCCGTCATGGGCGAGCTCGGCATGAAGCCGGAAAAGCACCACCACGAAGTGGCGCCGGCCCAGCACGAACTCGGCCTGAAGTTCGACACCATGATCGTCATGGCCGACCGGATGCAGCTCTACAAATACGTCATCCACAACGTGGCCGCGGCCTACGGCAAGTCGGCGACCTTCATGGCCAAGCCGATGTTCGCCGACAACGGTTCGGGCATGCACGTCCACCAGTCGATCTGGGCCGACGGCAAGCCGCTGTTCGCGGGCGACAAGTACGCCGGCCTGTCGCAAATGTGCCTGTGGTACATCGGCGGCATCATCAAGCACGCCAAGGCGATCAACGCCTTCTCGAACTCGACCACCAACTCCTACAAGCGTCTGGTGCCCGGCTACGAAGCCCCGGTGAAGTTGGCCTACTCGGCCCGCAACCGTTCGGCCTCGATCCGCATCCCGCACGTCGACTCGCCGAAGGCCAAGCGCATCGAAGCCCGCTTCCCGGACCCGATGGGCAACCCCTACCTGACCTTCGTCGCCCTGCTGATGGCCGGCCTGGACGGCATCATCAACCAGATCGACCCGGGCGCGGCCCAAGACAAGAACCTGTACGACCTGCCGCCCCGCGAGCAGAAGAAGGTTCCGGAAGTCTGCGGCTCGCTGCGTGAAGCTCTGGAAAACCTCGACAAGGACCGCGGCTTCCTGAAGGCCGGCGGGGTCATGGACGACGACTTCATCGACGCCTACATCGAGCTGAAGATGCAAGAGGTCATGCGCCTCCAGATGCATCCGCACCCGGTCGAATTCGACATGTACTATTCCTGCTAGTCGAAACCGCCTGAGGCGATTTCAGGAATGGGCCGCGGAGCAATCCGCGGCCCCTTCTCTTTTGGGCGCACCTCAGGGTGGTTGACGGACACTGTTCAGTCAGCCGACATCCCCGGCCAAGCTTGCGGAAAACGCAGGCGGCGAATGGGGGAATCACGATGGCGAAGAAGCTTCTGACGACGGCCGCCCTGGTGCTGGGCGCGGGTCTGGCCTCCAGCGTCGTCGCCGCCCCCTATGAGGCGCAGATCGTCCGGACCCAGTTCGGCATCCCCCACATCACCGCCAAGAACTATCGCGGCATTGGCTATGGCCAGGGCTACACCTTCGCCCAGGACAATCTCTGCCTGCTGGCCGACAAGGTCGTCACGGTGAACGGCGAGCGCGCCAAGCACTTCGGCCCCGACGCCACCACCGTCATCGCCTTCACCGACATCAAGAACCTGGAGAGCGACTTCTTCTTCCGGGCCAACACCGACATCGCGGCCCTGCGCGCCGCCCGCGCCAAGGGCCCTGCCGACTATCGCGACCTGGTCGACGGCTATGTCGCCGGCTTCAACCGCTTCCTGGCCGACACGCCCAAGGACAAGCTGCCCGCCGAGTGCGGCGACAAGGCCTGGCTGCGGCCGATCACGATCGACGACATGCTGCGCCTGAACGAGGAGCGGATGATCCAGGCCAGCGGCGGGGCCTGGCTGCGCCAGACCAACGCCGCCGCGCCGCCGACGACCGCCGCGGCCCTAAAGCCGGCCGCGAGCCTTGGCCTGCCGAACATGGCCGAGATGATCGGCCTGGGCTCCAACGGCTGGGCCTTCGGCCGCGAGGTCACCGCCAACCAGTCGGGTCTGCTGCTCGGCAACCCCCACTTCCCGTGGGAAGGCACCAATCGCTTCTACCAGACCCACCTGACGATCCCCGGCAAGTTCGACGTGATGGGCGTGACCATCGCCGGCGGACCGGGCATGTCGATCGGGTTCAACAAGGACGTGGCCTGGACCCACACGGTCTCCACCGACCGCCACTTCACCCTGTTCGAACTGGCCCTCGATCCGGCCGATCCGACCGCCTACCTCGTCGACGGCAAGCGCCACGTCATGGATCGCAAGAACGTCACGGTCGAGACCCCCACCGGGCCGCAGACCCGCACATTCTATACGACCAGCTACGGCCCGGTCGTGGTGATGCCCCAGGCTGGCCTGACCTGGAACACCAAGACCGCCTACGCCCTGCGCGACGCCAACCGCGGCAACTCCAACTCGTCCGAAACCTGGCTGCGGATCGCCCGCGCCAAGTCGGTGGGCGAGATCAGGCAGGTGATCGAGCAGACATTGGGCATTCCGTGGGTCAACACCATCGCCGCCGACCGGCATGGCGACGCGCTCTACGCCGACATCACCGCCACCCCCAACGTCTCGGCCCAGAAGCTGAAGGACTGCGCGCCCAGCGCCGCCGCCGCCGCCCTCGGGCCGATGGCGCGGGTCTATGTGCTGGATGGCGCGCGCTCGGCCTGCAACTGGGACGCGCCCGGCCTGATGCCCGGCGCGGCCATGCCGGCCATCGTCCGCACGGACTATGTCGCCAACAGCAATGACAGCTATTGGCTGGCCAACGCCAAGGCGCCGATGGCGGCCTTCTCGCCGCTGGTCGGCCCCGCGGCGACCCCGCAGAACCTGCGCACCCGCTCAGGCATTGTGGAGATCGACAGCCGCCTGGCCGGTGAAGACGGCCTGGAGGGCAAGACCTTCGACGCCCAGAAGATCAAGACCATGCTGTTCTGGAACCGCAACCTGGCCGCCGATCTCTATCTCGACGACGCGCTGATGGTCTGCGCGGCCAGCCCCACCGCCACCACCGCCGCTGGCAAGACCGTGGACATCAAGGCCGCCTGCGAGGTCCTGGCCAAGTGGAACCGCCGCATGGACAATGAAAGCGTCGGCGCCCACGTCTTCGTCGAGTTCTGGCGTCTGGCCCAGAAGATACCGAACCTCTACGCCACGCCCTTCGACCCCGCCGATCCGGTCCACACCCCGCGTGGCCTGAAGACCGACGGCGAGACCGCCGCCAAGCTGCGAGCGGCCCTAGCCGGCGCGGTCGAGGTGCTCGAAACCCAAAAGACGCCGCTGGACGCGCCCTATGGCTCGATCCACTTCGCGATCCGCGGCGACCAGAAGATCCCGATCCACGGCGGCGAAGGCGGCGACGGGGTGCTGAACGCCCAGCAAGCGCGCTGGAACCCGCAGGCCGGCGGCTACGTGCCCAATCACGGCTCCAGCTACATCCAGGTCGTGACCTTCGACGACAAGGGACCGGTGGCCGACGCCGTGCTGTCCTACTCGCAGTCCTCGGACCCGGCCTCGCCCTACTTCGCCGACCAGACCTGGCTCTACTCCAAGAAGGCCTGGCACCGCCTGCCCTTCAGCAAGGCCGACATCGCCAAGGACGGCGCCGGGCCAGTGTTGGCGCTCAAGGGAAAATAGGCTCCGGCAGGCGCTCGCCGCTTCGGGCGGGCGCCGCGGCGCGGTTCTCCCGCGCATAATCGGTTCCCTCCCCAGTCCGCGATGTCGCGCCCTGCTGCGCCACATTGCATTCGCTTGGTCGGCGATTCATATGGGGCGGTCTCGAATCGTTCCATTTTCCCGGCAGCATGTCCCAGCCCCCCACTCCGCAAGCTTCCCTCTTCGACGACGCGTTGAATCCCGCGCCCGCCGCGCCGCTGGCGCAGAGCCATGAGCCGCGGCCTGATCCCGTCGTGTTGGGAACCAAGGAGCCGCTCGACGGCTACTCGGCCAAGGACATCGAGGTCCTCGAGGGGCTCGAGCCCGTTCGTAAACGCCCCGGCATGTACATCGGCGGCACTGACGAGCGCGCGCTGCACCACCTGTTCGCCGAAGTTCTCGACAACGCCATGGACGAGGCCGTCGCCGGCCACGCCAAGCTGATCGAGGTGCGGCTGGACGCCGACGGCGTGCTGACCGTCAAGGACGACGGCCGCGGCATCCCCGTCGACCCGCACCCGAAACATCCGGGCAAGTCGGCGCTGGAAGTCATCATGACCGTCCTGCACTCGGGCGGTAAGTTCTCGGGCAAGGCCTATGAGACCTCGGGCGGCCTGCACGGGGTCGGCGTCTCGGTGGTGAACGCGCTGTCTGAGCGCGTCGATGTCACCGCCTGGAAAGACGGCTTCGAATGGCGTCAGTCGTTCAGCCGCGGCAAGCCGCTGGCCGGCATCGAGAAGTTGAACCCGACCCGCAAGAAGGGCACGGCGATCAGCTTCCTGCCCGACCACCAGATCTTCGGCGAGAACGCGGTCTTCAAGCCGGCCCGCCTCTACCGGATGGCGCGCTCCAAGGCCTATCTGTTCGGCGGCGTCGAGATCCGCTGGAGCTGCGACCCCTCCCGCATCCAGGACCAGACCCCGGCCGAAGCGACCTTCCGCTTCCCGAACGGCCTGGCCGACTTCCTGGCCGAGCGGGTCAAGGGCATCGAGACCGTCACCCCCGAGCCCTTCGCCGGGCGCATCGAGCGCAAGAGCGAAGGCGGCGCAGTCGAGTGGGCGCTGACCTGGACCCCGGCCGGCTTCGGTGAGGCCGACGGCTTCATGCAGTCCTACTGCAACACCGTGCCCACCCCGGAAGGCGGCACCCATGAAGCCGGCCTGCGCGCAGCCTTGACCCGGGGCCTGAAAGCCTACGCCGAACTGACCGGCGAGAAGCGCGGCAGCATCCTAACGGCCGAGGACGTGATCTCCCAGGCCGGGGCGCTGATCAGCGTCTTCATCCGCAACCCCGAATTCCAGGGCCAGACCAAGGAGCGGCTGTCGTCGTCCGACGCCCAGAAGCTGGTCGAGAACGCCCTGCGCGACCCCTTCGATCACTGGCTGACCGCGCAGCCCAAGGCCGCCTCGGCCCTGCTCGAGTTCGTGATCGAGCGCGCCGAAGAGCGGCTGAAGCGCCGGCGCGACAAGGACGTCCAACGCGCCTCGGCGACCCGCAAGCTGCGCCTGCCGGGCAAGCTGGCCGACTGTTCGGGCCAAGCCACCGACGGCACGGAGATCTTCCTGGTCGAAGGCGACTCCGCCGGCGGCTCGGCCAAGCAGGCCCGCAATCGCCGCACCCAGGCGATCCTGCCCCTGCGCGGCAAGATTTTGAACGTCGCTTCGGCGACGCTCGACAAGCTGGGCGGCAACAAGGAACTGACCGACCTGATGCTGGCGCTGGGCGTCCAGGGCGGCTCGAAGTTCAAGGAAGAGGACCTGCGCTACGAGCGCGTGGTGATCATGACCGACGCCGACGTCGACGGCGCCCACATCGCTTCCCTGCTGATCACCTTCTTCTACCGCACCATGCCGAACCTGATCCGGGCCGGCCGGCTCTATCTCGCCCTGCCCCCGCTCTATCGGATGAGCCATGGCGGCAAGACCATCTACGCCCGCGACGATGCACACCGCGAGGAGCTGCTGGCCACCGAGTTCAAGGGCAAGAAACCCGAGATCGGCCGCTTCAAGGGCCTGGGCGAAATGATGCCGGCCCAGCTCAAGGAGACCACCATGGACCCGACCACCCGGACCATGGCCCGCGTCACCCTGCCCCGCGCCGAGGAAAGCGTGGAGGACCTGGTCGAGGCCCTGATGGGCCGCAAACCGGAGCTCCGCTTCCGCTTCATCCAGGAAAACGCCGAATTCGCGGTGGCCGACCTCGACGTCTAGGCCCGGCTGGCGGGCTGTTTCCGCCCCAGGGATCCAGCTTGGACGACGGCTCGCCAAGCGTCTTGGCGCCGCCCGCGCCAGCACCGCCGAGCCCTCGGCCGCCGCCTGACATGTCGCGCGCCGGTCTTCGTCCCGCCGTTCATAAGCCGTCCGACCACGGGCGATTTGGCCCGGTCGGCGGACAAACCCCGAGGGCCTTTGAACTACTAGCTACAGAACGCGTTTGACTTGAAGCTCGCACGCCGTATCTTGCCGCCGCGCGTGACGATCGCCGTCCGCGCCGCCGCGGCTTGCAAGCTCACTTCCTTTTACGGGCGGGCGCGCCGCCCCCATTGCAACTGAATGACCGAATTTTCCGAACTGGGCTTGTCGCCCGCTACGCTTCTGGCCGTGGCCGAGACCGGCTACACCACCGCCACGCCGATCCAGGCTGAAGCCATCCCCGTCGCCCTGCAAGGCCGCGACGTTCTTGGCATCGCTCAGACCGGCACGGGCAAGACCGCCGCCTTCACCCTGCCGATGATCGAACGCCTGGCCGCTGGGCGCTCGAAAGCGCGCATGCCGCGCGCCCTGGTGATCGCCCCGACCCGCGAGCTGGCCGACCAGGTCGCCGCCTCCTTCGACAAATACTCCAAGGGTCAGAAGCGGACCCTGTCCTGGGCGCTGCTGATCGGCGGCGTCTCCTTCGGGGACCAGGAGTTGAAGCTTGATCGGGGCGTCGACGTCCTGATCGCCACGCCGGGCCGCCTGCTCGACCATTTCGAACGCGGCAAGCTGCTGATGACCGGCGTGCAGATGCTGGTGGTCGACGAAGCCGACCGCATGCTCGACATGGGGTTCATCCCCGACATCGAGCGCATCTTCAAGCTGACGCCCGCCAAGAAGCAGACGCTGTTCTTCTCGGCGACCATGCCGCCGGAAATCACCCGGCTGACCAAGCAGTTCCTCAATGATCCGGTGCGGATCGAGGCGACGCGGCCGGCCACCACGGCTGAGACCATCTCGCAGTACATCGTGCGACTGCCGACCGCCGATCCGAAGGCCAAGCGCACCGCGCTGCGCATGCTGATCGCCGCCGACGACGTGCGCAACGGCATCGTCTTCTGCAACCGCAAATCCGAAGTCGACATCGTCGCCAAGTCGCTGAAGACTCATGGGTTCGACGCCGCCCCCATCCACGGCGACCTCGATCAGGCCACGCGGATGCGCACGCTGGAAGCGTTCCGCAAGGGCGAGCTGAAGCTGCTCTGCGCGTCGGACGTCGCCGCTCGCGGTCTCGACGTTCCTGACGTCAGCCACGTCTTCAACTACGACGTGCCGCACCATGCCGACGACTATGTGCACCGGATCGGCCGCACCGGCCGGGCCGGCCGCAGCGGCAAGGCCTATATGATCGTCACCCCTGCCGATGCGAAGAACATCGACAAGGTGCTGAAGTTGATCGGCAAGAACCCTGAGGAGGTCGTGCTGGAAGGCGTCGACTTCGCCAGCATCAAGGACGAACGCCGCGAACGCAGCGGTGGACGTGACCGTGGCGGCCGCGAACGCGGTGGCCGCGAACAGCGCCCGCGCCGTATCGAGCCGCACGGCGAAGTCGCCTCGATGGACGCCATTGTCGCGCCGCCAGCCGCCGAGGGCGAGGAAGCTGCTCCGCGTCGCCGGACCCGTGGCCGCGCCGAGCCCAAGCCCGCGACCGTCGTGGCTCCCGAGGCGCCGGTCGTCCGCGAGGAACGTCCCAACCGCGAGGAACGCCCGCAGCGCGAGGAACGCCCCCGCCAGGAAGAACGTCCTCGTCAGGAAGAACGCCCGCAACGCGAGGATCGTGCACATCGCGACGCGCGCCCTCGTCGTGACGAGCGTCCTCGCCGCGACGATCACCACGACGACCGCGACAGCGTCGTGGGCTTCGGCGCCGATACTCCGGCGTTCCTGTTGCGCGCCGCGCCCAGACCTTCGACCACCGAATAGAGCCGCGCCTTAACGGCTCGTTCGGCTATCCCGACTAAGGTCATCGCCCAGAATTAGGGCTCTGCGTGAAACGCGGAGCTTGAGACCGGGGAAGACAGAATGTCGGGCGACATCGAAACCAAACTGCGTGGACCGGGGGCTTACGCCCTCGCCCGTCGGACCATGGACGCCATGGAGGCGAACCAGGTTTGGCCGACCGCAGTCAATTTCGAGCTTTGGACCCACTACGTCGCCGAGCCCGACAGCGCCCTGGGGCGGGAAATCGCCCGGCTGCTGTCGTCCGGTGAAGCCTTCACCGACACGCTCGCGGACGAACTGGCCGCCGCCTTCCTGCCGAAGGCCAAACTGAACGAACAGATCCGCGACGCCGGCGACGCCCTGACCAAGGAATTGGACGCCGTCAGCCGCGCCATCGAAAGCGCCCAGAAATCCAGCGAAGCCTACGGCCAGACCTTGGCCGGCGCCTCACGGTCCCTGGCCGACATGGACGATGCGGCCGAACTCAAGGCCATGGTCGAGAACCTGAGCACCGCCACGCGACGCGTCCAGCGCGAGAACAAGTCCCTCGAAAAGCGCCTGTCGGAATCGACCTCCGAGGTCACCAAGCTGCGTGAACACCTGGAACAGGTCCGACGCGACGCCACTACGGACGGCCTGACCAACCTGGCCAACCGCAAGGCTTTCGATGAAGAGCTCGCCCGGGCCTGCGCCGACGCCGAGGCCGACGGCCACAGCCTGACCCTGGCGGTCATCGACATCGACCACTTCAAGAACTTCAACGACACCTGGGGCCACCAGACCGGCGACCAGGTGATCCGCTACGTGGCCAGCGTGATCGGCCGGGTCGGCGCGCTGCCTCGCTTCGCCGCCCGCTACGGCGGCGAGGAGTTCGCGCTGATCTTCCCGCGCGAGACCGCCGAGATGGCGATCACCGTCCTGGAAGAGATCCGCGAGGAAGTCTCCTCCCGCATGCTGAAGCGCCGCTCCACCAATGACGACCTGGGCGCGATCACCGTCTCGGTCGGATTGGCCGAGCTGCATCGCGGCGAAGGCGCCCACGGCCTGATGGAGCGCTCCGACAGCGCGCTCTATGTTTCCAAGCGTTCGGGCCGCAATCGGGTGACCAGCGCCGAGACCGTCGCCGCCGCAGCCTGAGCCTGGCGCTTTTCCCCTAGCCTGACGCCGGGGTATCCTCTCTTAGATCGTCCGCAGAGACGCCCAAGGGGAGCCCGCCATGGCCTATTCGAAGATCAAGACGTCGGTAAGCGACGGTATCGGCCTGGTGACCCTGGCCGACCCGTCCACCCTGAACGCCGCAGGCCTCGACCTGATGGCCGAGCTTCAGGACGCCTTCGAAGCCTTCAAGAACGACGAGGCCGTGCGCTGCGTGGTGCTGACCGGCGAGGGCCGAGGCTTTTGCTCCGGCGCCAATCTCTCGGGCAGAGGCCCTGCTCCCGAGACGGCCGATCCGGAAGGCCCCGACGCCGGCGCCAGCCTGGAGAGCACCTACAACCCCTTCGTCAGTTCGCTGCGCGAATACCCCATCCCGATCGTCACCGCGATCAACGGCGTCGCCGCCGGCGTCGGCTGTTCGCTGGCCCTGATGGGCGACATCATCGTCGCGGCCGAGAGCGCTTACTTCCTGCAGGCGTTCCGCCGCATCGGCCTGGTGCCGGACGGCGGCTCGACCTACCTGCTGCCCCGGCTGATCGGCAAGGCGCGCGCCATGGAGATGGCCCTGCTCGGCGAGAAGGTCCCGGCCAAGACCGCTCTGGAATGGGGCCTGGTCAACCGCTGCGTTCCCGACGACCAATTGATGGCCACGGCCATGGAGCTGGCCAAGGCGCTGGCCACCGGCCCCAAGGCCCTGGGCGCCATCCGCAAGCTCGTCTGGGAGAGCCTGGACGAGGAATGGGCCGCCCAGCTCCACGCCGAGCGCACGGCCCAGAAGCACGCCGGCCGCACCGAGGACAGCCGCGAGGGCATCCTGGCCTTCCTTCAGAAGCGCCCCGCCGAGTTCAAGGGCCGCTAGGTCGAGGCGCGGGCTCGCTCGCGCCTCACCCAGATGGTCTCGGACGCGGCCACCACCACCAAGACGGCCGAGACCAGCGCGCTCAGGACCAAGGGCGTCATGCTCATCCCGATCGGGGCCAGCACCGCCAAGGCCAGCAGGCCACCGATATGGGCGCGCGGCAGTCGCCCGGTCGTCGCGCGCCGGAACAACAGATCGCCCAGCAGGTAAAGGCCAGGCCCGCCGAGCAGCACCGCGGCGGTGCTGAGATGCATCTCGCCGTAGGGATGGGCCAAGGTCAGTTCGTCGCCTACGGCGGTCACCACCACGCCGGCGATCAGCGGCATGTGGATGTAGGTATAGGCCAGCCGCGCCACTCGGCCGGGATCGCTGGAGGAGACGAACTGCCGGCTCGCGCGCTCGGCGGCGGCGTCGAAATAGATCCACCACATGGCCACGCTGCCGACAAAGGCGGCCAGGAACGCGCCGATCACGCCGACGCTCGGCTCAAGATTGGCGGCGGTCGCGCCGGTGACCAGGATCGACTCGCCCAGCGCGATGATCACGAACAGCGCGCAACGCTCGGCCATGTGCGCGCCCTCGACGTCCCAGTCGGCGGTGGTCGATCGGCCAAGGCCCGGTGTCCAGAAGCCCAGCGACGGCGAGACGAAGTCGATCAGCATGGCGCAGGCCCACAGGGCCAGCCGCGCGCCGTCTTCCGCCAAGCCGCCGGCGATCCACAGCACCCCCGAACCGATCAGCCAGATCGTGATCCGCTGGAAGTTCCGATAGTTGGCCGCGTTGTGGCCGCGAAGCGCCCACATGACGAAGGCCGAGCGCCCGACCTGCATGAAGACATAGGCCCCAGCGAAGGCCAGGCCGCGGTCGCCGAAGGCCCGCGGCAGCGACGTCGAGAGCATCAGCCCCGCCAACATCAGGACCAGCAGCATGAGCCGGACCGGCGTGCGGTCCGGCTCCAGCCAGTTGGTGATCCAGCAGGTGTAGATCCACACCCACCAGACCGCGAGGAACAGCAGCGCGGTCTGCACCGCGCCCATCGGCGTCAGGTGCTCGAGCAGCGAATGAGAAAGCTGGGTGATCGCGAAGACGAAGACCAGATCGAAGAACAGCTCGATATAGGTGACGCGGTGGTGCTCGTGCCCCGCGCGCCTCCGCTGCAGATCCGCCCGCGCCCCGATCATGCCCGTTCTCCGCTTTCGCGGGGGCAAGTCTAGGCCAGCGCAGCGGACGCGCCAGCGGCCTCATGCAAAGATTGTTCGAGAAGCTCGGCCGCCGCTAGGCGTCGTGCGCCTTGGCGGGCTCGATGGTGACGCTTTCGCCGCAACCACAGGCGTCGGTCTCGTTCGGGTTCTGGAAGGTGAACTTCGAGGAGAGCTTGGTGGTCACGTAGTCGATCGTGGTGCCGATCAGGAACAGCACCGCCTTGGGCTCGATCAGGATCGTCACGCCCTTGTCCTCGACCACCTCGTCCAGCGGCCCGGCGGTTTCGGCGTATTCCAGAATGTATTCCTGGCCGGCGCAGCCGCTGTTCTTCACGCCAACCCGCAAGCCTGCATAAGGCTTCTCGGCCTTGTCCATGATCTCGCGCACGCGGACGGCCGCGGCGTCGGTCAGGGTGATGACCTTTGGCCGGGGACGGCGAACGCGAGGAGCGGGCGTGAGGTTAAGGTCGGTCATGCTCAGCCTTATATGGTGTCAGAACATGTTGAGTTGAAGCTTCGCCTCGTCGGACATCCGAGACGGATCCCACGGCGGGTCGAAGACCAGGTCGACTTTCACTTCGCCGATGCCTGGAATTTCCTTCACGGCGTCCTGCACCCAGCCCGGCATCTCGCCAGCCACCGGGCAGCCTGGCGCGGTCAGGGTCATGTCGATGGCGACGTTCTTCTCGTCCGACACGTCGACCTTGTAGATCAGGCCGAGCTCGTAGATGTCGACCGGGATTTCCGGGTCGAACACCGTCTTCAGCTTCTCGATCAGCAGATCCGTCAGAGCGTCTAGCTCTGCTTGGCTCAGCGGCGAGGCGCTGGTCGGTTCGATGGCGGTCGCGTCATCCATAAGCATGCTCAAGCAAAAAAGGCCTGGGTACGGTTGAGGGCGTCGACGAAAACGTCGGCCTCCCCTTCCGTATTATATAGGGCGAAGGAAGCCCGAGCGGAGGACGTGACGCCGAAACGTCGCATCAGCGGCTCGGCGCAGTGAGTTCCGGCCCGCACCTCGACGCCGTAGCGGTCGAGAATTTGGGCCACGTCATGGGCGTGGGCGCCGTCGATGATGAAGGACAGAATAGCGCCCTTGCCAGGCGCCTCACCCAGCACGCGCAGCCAGTTGGCGCCGCTCAGGCCCTCGCGGACCCGCGTATAGATCTTGGCCTCGTGGGCGGCGATCGCGTCGCGATCCAGGCCGTTCAGCCATTCGATGGCCGCGCCCAGACCGATCGCCTCGATGATCGGCGGGGTGCCGGCTTCAAAGCGATGCGGCGGGTCGGCATAGGTGATTTTTTCGAGGCTGACCTCGCCGATCATCTCGCCGCCGCCCTGATAGGGCGGCAGAGCGGCGAGTTCAGCGGCCTTGCCGTAGAGAACGCCTATCCCGGTCGGGCCATAGAGCTTGTGGCCGGAGAAGACGTAGAAATCGACGTCCAGGGCCTTCACGTCGACGGCCAAGTGGACAATGCCCTGGCAGCCGTCCAGCAGCACCTTGGCGCCCACGGCATGGGCCTGGGCGATGATCTCGCCGACCGGATTGATGGTGCCCAGCACGTTGGACATGTGCGTGACGGCCACGACCTTGGTCCGCGCGGTCAGCAGGCCCGGCAGGGCCTCCATGTCCAGACGGCCGTCGTCGAGCACGGGAATGAACTTCAGGACCACGCCCAGGCGCTCGCGCAGGAAGTGCCACGGCACGATGTTGGCGTGGTGCTCCATCTCGCTGAGCACGATCTCGTCGCCGGCCTTGAGGCCCGCGCCGATCCCGGAAGCGACCAGATTGATCGCCTCGGTCCCGCCCTTGGTGAAGACGATCTCGCCCAACTCGGCGTTGAGGAAGCTCGCCACCGACTTGCGGGCGGCCTCGTAGGCGTCGGTGGTCTCGTTGGCCAGGGTGTGCAGGCCGCGGTGCACATTGGCGTAGGAATGCTCCATGACCCGGGTCATGGCCTCGATCACCGCGCGCGGCTTCTGGGCCGAGGCGCCGCTGTCCAGATAGACCAGCGGCTTGCCGTTCACCTGCCGGCCGAGGATCGGGAACTCCGCGCGGACCTTTTCAACGTCGAAGGCCATGGTCAAAGCCCCAGGCCCTTGGCGGCCCAGAGCCTGGCCGCCTCACGCGCGCCCTCGTGCTCGATCCGGTCGATGACCTCGCCGACAAAGGCTTCGGTCAACAGGGCGCGGGCGACCTCTTCGGGCATGCCGCGCTGCTGGGCGTAGAACAGGGCGTCCTGGTCGAAGGCGCCGATCGTGTTGCCGTGGGCGCATTGAACGTCGTCGGCGAAGATCAACAGCTCAGGCTTGGCGTCGACCTCGGCCTTGTCGGAGAGGATCAGCGCATGGTGGCCCATGCGGGCGTCGGTGCGGTCGGCGCCTTCGGCGACCACGATCCGGCCCTGGAAAACGCCGCGCGACTGGTCACGGACCACGCCCTTGGTCAGCTGGCTGGTGGTTCCGTCGACGCCCAGATGCTCGACCACAGTGGTCAGGTCGGCATGGCGCTTGCCGGCCAGCAGATAGGCGCCGTCCAGGCGAACCGCCGCGCCAGCGCCCGGATGGGCGACGCGGGTCTCGATGCGCTGGCGACGAGCGCCGTCAGTCAGCACGGTCTGGGCGAACTGCGCTTCGGCTCCTAGGGTGACCTCGGCGATGGAGACGCTGACGCCTTCAGCGCCATCGGCGGCCAGGACGATGCGTTCCAGGCGGGCCTTGGCCCCCACCGTGATCTTCAGGTCCAGATTGGCGACATAGTCGGCGCCGTCGCCCTCATAGCTTTCCAGCAGGATCAGATGGCCGCCGTCGGCGACCTCGACCTGCGCGGACGCCGAATGCGATCCGCCGCCCAGGGCCGCGAAATGCAGCGCCACCACATAGGGCTCCACCGAAGCGCTGCGGATGACGACCGGGTCGCTGGCGTTGACCACATGGATCGGCAGGTTGGCGAGGCTCGCGAACGGCCCGACCGGCGCTTCGCCCGCGAAGGGCTCCGACGGTGGCGGCAGAACGCGCAGCAGGCCGCGCAGGTCGGTCCACTTCCAATCCTCGTCACGCTTGCTGGGAAGCTGCGTGACGTCGTTGGCCTTGAGGGCGGTCGCTAGGCTCAAGCTGCCCTCGCGTACTTGTCGTAGCCTTCACGTTCCAGTTCGTGGGCCAGTTCCGGACCGCCGCTCTCGGCGATACGGCCATCGGCCAGCACGTGGACGCGGTCGGGTTTGATGTAGTCGAGCAGCCGCTGATAGTGGGTGATCACCAGCATGGCCCGCTCGGGGCTGCGCATCGCGTTCACGCCGTCGGCGACGATCTTCAGGGCGTCGATGTCGAGGCCGGAGTCGGTCTCGTCGAGAATCAGGAAGCGCGGCGAAAGCATCGCCATTTGAAAGATTTCCATCCGCTTCTTCTCACCGCCCGAGAAGCCGACATTGAGCGCTCGCTTGAGCATCTCAAAATCGATCTTCAGCGAGGCGGCCGTCGCCCGGGCCAGCTTCAGGAACGCCGGCGCGGTGATCTCGGCCTCGCCGCGCGCCTTGCGCTGGGCGTTCATGGCGGTGCGGATGAAGGTCAGGGCCGGAACGCCGGGGATCTCCAGCGGATACTGGAACGACAGGAAGACGCCGCGGGCGGCGCGTTCGCTGGGATCCAGCGACAGCAGGTCCTCGCCGTCGAGCGTCGCGGTCCCCTCGGTCACCTCATAGCCCTGACGCCCGGTCAGGACATAGGACAGGGTCGACTTGCCGGCGCCGTTCGGCCCCATGATCGCGTGGACCTCGCCGGCCGGAACGTCGAGCGTCAGGCCCTTGAGGATCGCCTTGCCGTCGATTTCGGCGTGCAGATTGGAAATCGAAAGCATCAGTTGGTCTCGTCGGCCAGGTATTGCGCCATCAGATCGAGGGCTTCCTCGTTCGTGTTCACCGTCTTGGCCTTGCGCGGCGCGGCGGTGGGGGTGGAGGCGGTGCGTTTGTCGCCGGCCCGGACGTTGATGGTCCCGGCCTCGAAATAGGCGTCGATCAGATAATCGTCGTGATGCAGGCTGACGGTGTAGCGGCGAAGCTCCAGGGTCAGTCCCTTTTCCTTCAGGAAGCCCACATCGTCGGCCAGCGCGGCATGCAGCATTTCGGCGCGCGCCAGATCCTCTTCCTGCTGCTTGCGCTCAGCCTCTTCGCGCGCATGACGAGCGGCGTCGCGGCGGGCGTGTTCAGCTTCGAAGGCGCGGCGGAAGGACATCGTGCGGTTCTCAAAGGTTGCGAGGGTCATCCGACGGATCCCTCCAGGGAAATGGCGACGAGCTTCTGGGCTTCCACGGCGAACTCCATGGGCAGTTCCTGCAGCACGTCCTTGACGAAGCCGTTGACCAGAAGCTGCACGGCCTCCTCCTGGGAGAGCCCGCGCTGCATGGCGTAGAACAGCTGGTCTTCGGAAAGCTTGGTGGTGGTGGCTTCGTGCTCGAACACGCACTGGCCGTTGCGCGCCTCGACATAGGGCACGGTGTGGGCCGCGCAGGTCTTGCCGATCAGCAGGCTGTCGCACTGGGTGAAGTTGCGCGCGCCCTTGGCCTTGGGGTGGGCCGAGACCAGGCCGCGATAGGTGTTGGACGAGCGGCCCGCGCTGATGCCCTTGGAGATGATCCGCGAGCGGGTGTTGGCCCCCAGATGGATCATCTTGGTGCCGGTGTCGGCCTGCTGGCGACCGTTGGTGATGGCGATCGAGTAGAACTCGCCGACGCTGCTCTCGCCGCGCAGGATGCAGGACGGGTACTTCCAGGTGATCGCCGAACCGGTCTCGACCTGGGTCCACGACACCTTGGCGCGGTCGCCGCGGCAGTCCGCGCGCTTGGTCACGAAGTTGTAGATGCCGCCCTTCCCGGTTTCCGGATCGCCCGGATACCAGTTCTGGACGGTGGAATATTTGATCTCGGCGTCATCGAGGATGATCAGCTCGACCACGGCGGCGTGGAGCTGGTTCTCATCGCGCATCGGGGCGGTGCAGCCCTCCAGATACGAGACGTAAGCGCCCTTGTCGGCGATGATCAGGGTGCGTTCGAACTGGCCGCTGTTCTCCGCATTGATGCGGAAATAGGTCGAGAGTTCCATCGGGCAACGCACGCCCGGCGGCACATAGACGAAGCTGCCGTCGGAGAAGACCGCCGCGTTCAGGCAGGCGTAGTAGTTGTCGGAGACCGGCACGACCGAGCTCAGATACTTCTTCACCAGCTCGGGGTGCTCGCGGATCGCTTCGCTCATCGAGCAGAAGATCACCCCGGCCTCGGCCAGTTCCTTCTTGAAGGTGGTGACCACCGAGACGCTGTCGAACACGGCGTCGACCGCGTAGCGCGGCGCGCCCTTCACGCCGGCCAGCACTTCCTGCTCGCGCAGCGGAATGCCCAGCTTGGCGTAGGTCGCCAGGATGTCGGGGTCGACCTCGTCCAGGCTGGCCGGACCGACCTTTTCCTTGGGCGCGGCGTAGTAGTAGCTGTCCTGGTAGTCGATGCGCGGGAAGTAGACCTTGGCCCACTCCGGCTCGTCCATGGCCAGCCAGCGCTCATAGGCGTCCAGCCGGTATTCCAGCATCCACGCCGGCTCGTTCTTCTTGGCCGAGATGAAGCGCACGATGTCGGGCGACAGGCCCTTGGGGGCGAAGTCCTGCTCGATGTCGGTGACGAAGCCGTGCTTGTACTTCTCGAGGCTTTCGACGTGTTCGACGGTTTGTTTGACGGCGGCCATTTTACTAACTCCTCACGCCGCCGGCGCGCGGTGACGCGCGGCGTGACGGGAATGAACTTGTTCCCAGGCGGCGGCGAAGGCCGCCCAATCCTGCTCGGTGGTCGCCCACCCTCCAGAGACGCGGATGGCGCAGCTGGCCAGGTCGTCCAGGCCCATGGCGGTCAGGACATGGCTGGCCTTCACCTTGCCGGACGAACAGGCTGAGCCGGCGCTGACCATGATCCCGGCCAGATCCAGCGCCATCACCTGAAGTTCCGCGCCATAACCGGCGGCGGCGACGCACAGCGTGTTGGGCAGCCGTGCGGCGTCCTCGCCGATCACCAGCGCGCCATTCGCCTTCAAGCGCTCGGCGGCGGCGTCGCGCCAGGCGGCCTGAATTTCCTTGTCGCGCAACGAGGCCATGGCCGCGGCGCCGAAGCCCGCGATCCCGGCGACGTTCTCGGTGCCGGCGCGGCGTCCGCGCTCCTGCCCGCCGCCGTGCTGGCGACGCACCATGGTGGCGCGGGGGCCGAAGGTCAGCGCGCCCACGCCCTGCGGCCCGCCCAGCTTATGAGCCGAGACTACCAGAGTGTCGGCGCCGAGCGCGCGGCTGTCGGTGATGATCTTGCCGGCGCCCTGGATGGCGTCGACATGCAGCCAACCCTCGGCGGCGCGGACGATCTCGGACGCTTCACGCACCGGCTGGATCACGCCAGTCTCGTTATTGGCCAGCATCAGGGCGACGAAGGGTCGACCGTCGGCGGCGTCCCAGGCGGCGAGCCGCGCGGTCAGCCAACCCAGGTCAGCGGTCCCATCGGCCTTCACCGGCAGATATTCCACCGCGACGCCAGACGCCTTGGCGCTTTCCAGTACGCTGTCGTGTTCGATGGCGCTGACGATCAGGCGCTTGGAGCCGGTGGCGACCGCGCTCTCGATGGCCAGGGCGTTGGCTTCGGTGCCACCCGAGGTGAAGATCACGGTCGAGGCCGGCCCACCGATCAGGGCGGCGACTTCGTTGCGGGCATGCTCGACGATCGCGCGGGCCGAACGTCCGGCCGCGTGCACCGACGATGGATTGCCGCCGATGGCGAAGGCGCGCGTCATCGCCTCGACCGCCTCGGGGCGGATCGGCGCGGTGGCGTTGTAATCGAGGTACACGCCGCTCATGCCGCCCTCGACTCCCGGTCGGACAACCGTCCGCTCACGAGATCCTCAAGCGAGACCGAGGCGAGATAGGTTTCGAGCTGACGCCCCATCTCTTCCCACAGATCGTGGGTCATGCAGCGCTCGCCCTTGAGCATGCAGCCCTTGCCCTTGCCGCAGCGGGTCGCCCGCAGGGGCTCGTCCACGGCCATGACAATGTCGGCGATGTTGGTGTGTTCGGCCTCGCGGGCCAGGCGATAGCCGCCGCCCGGACCACGCAGGCTCTTCACCAGGCCGCGACGACGCAGGCGGGCGAACAATTGCTCGAGATAGGAGAGCGAAATCTGCTGACGGGCGGCGATTTCGGCCAGGGTCACGGCGCGATCGCCCTCGGCCAACGCGGCCTGGCGGCGCGCGAGGTCGGCCATGGCCATCACCGCATATCGTCCCTTAGTCGAAAGGCGCATGTCGCTCCGTAAAACCTCAGTGCTTTTTTTCGAGCTTTTGGCGCGGCCCGTATGTTACAGGCCCCGGCTTGCACGGGGCTTGTCGCCGGAACCGGCCGACGGTCGCGATCTAGGAAGACCGAGCGCAGTAGTCAAGTATTAGACGCTACGCCTGACGAGAGGGATAGCATGCCAGAAGTGGTTCTGACCGGCGCGGCCGGGCGGATTGAAGGCCGGTACACCCCGGGCAAGAGCGAGACGGCGCCCATTGCGCTGATCCTGCATCCGCACCCGAAAGCCGGCGGGCAGATGAACCACCCGGTGGCGGTGCAACTCTTCCACCTGTTCATGAAGCGCGGCTTCTCGACCCTGCGGTTCAATTTCCGCGGCGTCGGCCGCAGCCAGGGCGAGTTCGATTCGGGCATCGGCGAATTGGCCGACGCCGCGACGGCGCTTGATTGGTTGCAGACCAACAACCCCGCCGCCTCGCAATGCTGGGTGGCCGGCTACTCGTTCGGCGCCTGGATCGGCATGCAGCTCTTGATGCGTCGCCCGGAGACGGACGGCTTCATCTCGGTCTCGCCGCCGACCAACATGTATGACTTCAGCTTCCTGGCGCCCTGCCCGGCCTCGGGCCTGATCCTGCACGGCGGCGCCGACACCGTGGTTCCGCCCGTCGAGGTGGAACGCGTGGTCTCCAAGCTGCGCACCCAGAAGGGCATCGTCATCGACCACGAGGTCGTCGACGGCGCCACCCACTTCTGGGCCGAGCACCTGCCGGAAGTCGAACGCCGCGTCGGGACCTATCTCGACAAGCGCATCGAAGCCGACCCGATCTAAGCGGGCAACACCGCTCATCCCGGCGAAAGCCGGGACCCAAGCCGAGGTCGGTTCAAGCTCCGACCTCGGCTTTTTTCTGAGAGGCCGCTTGGATCCCGGCTTTCGCCGGGACGAGCGGCCTTGGCGACTTCAGCCGCCAGACTTCAGGTAATCCAGCGCCATCAGCGCCTGAGCCCGCACGCCGGTCTCCATGGCGCGCTCATCGACGTCGAAGAACGGCGAGTGGTTGCCGCCCTTCGGGTTGCCGACGCCCAGATGATAGAAGAAGCCTGGGATCTCCTTCTGGAAGTACGAGAAGTCCTCGGCGCCCATAATGTAGTCGATGTCGTCATGGACATGGCCCTGCGCGGCGCGCGCCAGGGTCGGCTTCATCTGGTTGGTCAGGGCGCGGTTGTTGTCGGTGACCGGATTGGGCTGCCCCCAGTTGATCTTGCCGCTGGCGCCGTAGCGCTCGGTGATCGAGGCCACCGCCTTGTCGGCCCGGGCCATCACGTCGGTGCGCATGCCGGGGTCGAAGGTCCGCAGCGTCCCCGTCATCGCCATGTCCTCGGGGATGATGTTGTAGCGCAAGCCCCCATGCAGGGTCGCGATGGTCAGCACCGTCGGGGTCTTGGAGACATTGATCTGGCGCGAGGCGATCTGGTTGAAGGCCGTGACGATGTCGGCGGTCAGCGACGACATGTCGATCCCTTGCCACGGCATCGAACCATGGGCCTGTTTGCCCTTCAGCTGGATCTCGAAGCGATCGGAGGCGGCCATCATCGGGCCGGGCCGCCAGACCAGGGTCCCGACCTCGCCCGGGAACGCATGCAGACCGAAGATGGCGTCGACCTTGGGGCTCTTCAGCACGCCTTCCTTGACCATCAGCGGCGCGCCGCCCTCCTCGCCCATCGGCGCGCCTTCCTCGGCGGGTTGGAAGATGAAGACCACCGTGCCTTCGATCTGGTCCTTCATGCCGGCCAGGATCTCGGCCGTGCCCATCAGGATGGCGACGTGGCTGTCGTGGCCGCAGGCGTGCATCACCGGCACGGTCTGGCCGTTGTATTGCGCCGTCACTTTCGAGGAGAACGGTAGGCCGGTCTGTTCGGCCACCGGCAGGGCGTCCATGTCGGCGCGCAGAGCCACGACCTTGCCGGGCTTGCCGCCCTTCAGGATGCCGACCACGCCGGTCTTGCCGACCCCGGTGCGGACCTCCATGCCCAGGGCCCGGAGATGGTCGGCGACGATCTTGGCCGTGCGGACCTCGTTGTTGCTGAGCTCAGGGTGCTCATGCAGGTCGCGGCGCCAGGCGATGACCTTGGGCTGCAGCGCCTTGGCCTTGGCGAACACCGCCGCGTCATAGGGCTTGGCCGCCGGGACCTGAGCCGCCGGCGCCTGTTGCGCCTGGGCCGAACCGGCCATCACCATCGCCGCGGCGACACCCGCGAACCAAACCGCCTTGGACATAGTTGCTCCTGCTCTAGGTCGACGGGCGAGCGATGCGCCCGCCGGTCATGGGCGCCGGAACGCCCGTGGTCTTGGGAAATGAGATCGGCAGGCCGCGAAGCGTGCGCGCCGCCAGATAGGCGAAGGCCTCGGCCTCGATGGCGTCGCCGCGCCAGCCATGATCCTCGGCGGTCCTCACCGGCACGCTCAGGCGCTCGGCGAAGGCCTTCATGATCTGCGGATTGTGCCGGCCGCCGCCGCAGACCACCAGTTCGGTCGGCGCCCCGCCCATCATGTCGAAACCCATCTTCAGGGCCTCGGCGGTGAAGGCCACCAGGGTGGCGGCGGCGTCCTCCAGCTTCAGGTGCTCCAGCGAGGTCAGCGAGAAGTCATAGCGGTCGAGCGACTTGGGCGGCGGGGCCTGAAAATAGGAATGGCCCAGCAGGCCGCGCAGCACGCCCTCGTCCACCTGCCCGACGCTGGCGTAACGGCCGCCGGCGTCAAAGCGCCCGGCGCCGCGATCCTGGACCAGCAGATCGATCATGCCGTTGCCCGGGCCGGTGTCGAAGGCCGCGATCTCGTCGCCGCCGGACCAGAAGGTGACATTGGCCACCCCGCCGACATTCAGCACCGCCAGCGGCGCGGCGATCCCAGCGGTTCTCGCGCGGGCCAGATGGTAGATGGGGGCCAGCGGCGCGCCCTCCCCGCCCGCGGCCACGTCGGCGGTGCGGAAATCGTAGGCGACCGGCACGCCGGCGACGTCGGCCAGCCATTGCGCGTCGCCCAATTGCACGGTGCGGCCGACGCGCCCCGCCTGCGGGCGTTCATGCAGCACGGTCTGGCCGTGCATGCCCATCAGGTCGATGTCCGCCCAGCTCAGCCCGTGTTCGGCCAGGAAGCCCTCGGCGGCTTCGAAATGCTCGCGGGCGACGGCGGCGGCGGCCTCCTGGAAGATCGCGGGCTCCGGCGCGCCGCGTTCCCATTGCAAGGCCTCGCGGGTGGCGGCCAGCGCGATGTCGCGCGTCGCCTCGGTCAGCTTGCGCTCCCCGGCAGGGCCGAAGGCCGAAATCGTTTCGCCATCGGTCTCCAGGATCGCCATGTCGCAGGCGTCGAGGGAGGTGCCGGTCATGAACCCGAGAACTCGCATGGAGCTTGACTGCCATGACCTACGCGCCGTAGCTAGCCGCCATGATCATCCGCGACGCCATCGCCGGCCGCTATTACCGCCTGCCCTAGAGCAGGCGCGGAACGATCCCTTGCGCCACCCCTTTCGAGGTCGGCGCCGCATCCCCAGGAAAATGACGGTCCCCGGCCTCTCGCCGATCAGGAGCCTGTCAGATGTCCCTCGAAAACTCCGACGCCTGCGTGTTACAGCGCCCTACAGAATCCCAGCCTTCAGAAGACCGCCCCATGTCCGCCGATCAGCCGTACAAGTCCTCCTTCCTGCAAACCATGCAGGAGCGCGGATACATTCATCAGATCACCCACCCGGTGGAGCTGGATGAAGCCGCCGGCAAGGGGCCGATCACGGCCTACATCGGCTTCGACGCCACGGCGTCCAGCCTGCACGTCGGCCATATGATCCAGATCATGATGCTGCGCCGGCTGCAGCAGGCCGGCCACAAGCCGATCGTGCTGATGGGCGGCGGGACCACCAAGGTCGGCGACCCGACCGACAAGGACGGCCAGCGCCCGCTGCTGACCGAAGCGCAAATCCAGGCGAACATCTCGACCATGAAGGTCAGCTTCGCGCGCTTCCTGACATTCGGCGACGGGCCGACCGACGCGGTGATGGTCGACAACGCCGACTGGCTGGACAAGCTGGGTTACGTCCAGTTCCTGCGCGACTACGGCGTGCACTTCACGATCAACCGCATGCTGTCCTTCGAGAGCGTCAAGCTGCGGCTCGAGCGCGAGCAGCCGATGACCTTCCTCGAGTTTAACTACATGCTGATGCAGGCCACCGACTTCCTGGAGTTGGAGCGCACGCACGGCTGCGTCCTGCAGATGGGCGGCTCCGACCAGTGGGGCAACATCATCAACGGGGTGGAGCTGATCCGCCGCGTCGACCAAAAGCCGTCCTTCGGCCTGACCACCCCGCTGCTCTCAACCGCCTCGGGCCAGAAGATGGGCAAGACGGTCGGCGGCGCGGTCTGGCTCAACGCCGACATGCGCAGCCCCTACGACTACTGGCAGTTCTGGCGCAACACCGAGGACGCCGACGTCGGCCGCTTCATGAAGCTGTTCACCGACCTCTCGCTGGAAGACATCGCCCGTTATGAGGCGATGCAGGGCGCCGACATCAACGAGGCCAAGAAGGTGCTGGCCAACGAAGCCACCCGGATGCTGCACGGCGAGGAAGCGGCGTCGGCCGCCGCCGAGGCCGCCCGCGTCGCCTTCGAGGTCGGCAGCGTCTCCGGCGACATGCCGACCTTCGAAGTCCCGAGCGCCGACCTGGCGGCCGGGATCGTCCTGGCCGCGCTGGCGACCGACGCCGGCCTGGCCGCTTCGCGCGGCGAGGCCAGGCGCCTGGCCCAAGGCGGCGGCCTGCGCGTCAACGATAGCGCCGAGGCCGACGCCAATCGCACGATCACCTCAGCCGATCTGGTCGACGGCGTCGTGAAGCTGGCGGCCGGCAAGAAGAAGATCGTTCTGGTGAAGCCCGTTTAGAACCACACCCCTCTACAATCGTCATGGCCGGGCTTGTCCCGGCCATCCATAAACACCGATGCTCGAGATTACCTCCGCCGGCTCGTGTCTATGGATCACCGGGACAAGCCCGGTGATGACGAGCTTGGTGGGGCTCAACACCCGGAAGGCACGCCCATGTCCGAACTGACCCAAGGGGCTCCTGCGCCCGACTTCGAACTGGCCGGCGCCGCGGGCCCGGTGACGCTCACGGGCTTCAAGGGCAAGCCGCTAGTCGTGTATTTCTACCCGAAGGACGACACCTCCGGCTGCACCAAGGAGGCCCAGGAATTCACCGCCCTGGCCGCCGACTTCGCCAAGGCCAGGGTCGCCCTGCTGGGGGTTTCCAAGGACAGCGTCGCCAGTCACGCGAAGTTTACGGCCAAGTACGACCTCGCCCTCCCGCTGGCCTCCGACCCCGAAGGGGTGATGATCGAGCGCTACGGCGCCTGGGTCGAGAAGAACATGTACGGCCGCAAGTACATGGGCATCGAGCGCTCGACCTACCTGATCGACGCCGAGGGCAAGCTGGCCCGAATCTGGCGCAAGGTTAAGGTTCCCGGCCACGCCGCCGAGGTGCTGAAGGCCGCGCAAGCCCTTTGAGCTTAAGCGTGCGGCTGCGACGGGTCGCCGCACGTACCGCCGTTCGTCGTCGTCGCCTGGAACCGTCCGACGCGCGCTCCTGTTGTAGATATGTCGCGGCTGTTTGCTATGTGTGATTGGCGGGGCCGTGACGCGACACCGTATCTAGCGGGACTATTCAGCTCCCGTTAACCAAGGAGCTTAATACTCCAAGCTCACGCGACTCGCGCACGCTGCAGCGCGAAGGGCCTTGCGCGCCCTCCAAAACTCATTGCATATCGCCGGCACCCCCAGGTTCCGTAACCGATACGGTGAGCATGACACGCTTCGCGCGCCTTCGCCGATCGCTCGAAGAGCTATTTCCCGAGAGACACCTCTACGTCCGCTCCGGCGGGGAAATGCGCTCTTTCGTTCTGACGTCCGGCCGCCAGATGGTGATCGCCGGCGGTATCGCGGCCGGCGCGCTCTGGATGGGCGTCAGCACGGCGGCGATGATGGTCAACGCCATGGCCCTGTCCGGCCACGACCAGGAACTGGCCCGCATGGAGGCCAAGTCCGAGCGCCTGGTGGCCGACCGCGAAGCCCGCCTGAACAGCGCCGTCGCCCAGCTCAACGCCGCCGAGGGCGGTGTCGACACCCTGGCCGTCACGGTGGAGCGTCGCCACGCGGCGCTCGCCATGCTGCTCACCGAACTCAAGGGCCAGCCCGGCGCCACCGCCGCCCTGACCCCGTCCATCGAGAAGGCCACCAGCGCGCCGCCGAGCGCCAGTCCGCTGCGCCGCATCGAGATGGTTCGCGCCGGCCAGGAACGCCTGATCGACGCCGCCGACGACTTCGCCAAGACTCGCGCCGATCGGCTGCGGCTGGCCTTCCGTCTGGCCGGCCTGACCCCCTCCTCCTATATGCCCAAGGCCGGCTCGCTCGGTGGGCCGCTGATCGAGGCCAAGGACCCCCGCGCCCTGGCCGCCGTGCTCGACGTCGATGAAGGCTTCGCCCAGCGCATCCAGCATGCGGCGACCAACCTCTCCGAGGCCGGCTCGCTGGCTGAAGCGGCCACCCGCCTGCCGTTCGCCCGACCGACGACCTTGACCCCGCAGACCAGCAGCTTCGGCGTGCGGTTCGACCCGTTCACCCGTCGCCCCGCGTTCCATTCCGGGCTCGACTTCGCCGGCGCGACCAATACGCCGATCTATTCCACCGCGCCGGGTGTGGTGTCGTTCACCGGCGTCCGCTCGGGCTATGGCAACACCATCGAGGTCGATCACGGCCGGGGCTTCAAGACCCGCTATGCTCACCTGAACGGCATCGCCGTGCGCCCCGGGCAGCAGATCGCCGTCGGGCAGCGTATCGGCGCGAAGGGCTCCACAGGCCGGTCCACCGGACCGCACCTGCATTACGAGGTCTGGGTCAACGGTCGCGCCCAGAACCCCAACCGGTTCATAAAGGCTGGCGATTATGTTCTCCAAAACGGCTAAGCCCGAAAAGGCTTCCGTGAAGTCCGACGCGTCCCTGTCGGCACAATCGAGCGACCCGGCCCGCAAGACGCCGCGTGCGGCCTCTCTCATCAGCGAAGACATCACCATCGAGGGCAGCATCGTCGGCGAAGGCGAACTGCATGTCGACGGCGTGATCCGCGGCGATGTCCGCATCGGCCGCCTGACGATCGGCGAGACCGGCCACATCGAGGGCTCGGTCCAGGCCGAGAGCGTCGAGGCCCGCGGCCGCGTCATCGGCACCCTGACCGCCAAGCAGGTCCGCCTCTACGGCACCGCCTATGTCGACGGCGACATCACCCACGAGCAGTTGTCGGTTGAAACCGGCGCCTTCTTCCAGGGCCGCAGCCTGAAGTTCCAGCGCCCCGCCCCGGTCGCGCTCGCCGCCCCGGAAGCCGCCAAGGAATCCCAGAGCGCCTGAGGCCTGGTTTCAGGCCGCCGCGTCCTCATAGGCGCCGTTCTTCAAGAGCGGCGCGCAATGGCTGACGTTCAGTTCCAGCGCGATCTCGACATCCATCGCGTGCTCGCGCCCGATCAGTTCCTGGCCTGAACGGCAACCGCGTAAGGTCTCGCCCAGATGCGGCTTGGCGCTGCGGAAGGCCTCACGCGCCACCAGCGCCTCGGGCTCGTCCGGCAAGTCCAGGGCCTCGATGATGGCGCCGGCCCCGATCAGATCCTCGATGGCCGGGCGCAGGCTGCCGTCGGCCCAGCGCTCGCCGGCCGGGATCACCGCGACATCCCCGCCCTCAGCCAGGGCGCGGGCCTTGGCGGCGACGGCCTGGGCGTTGCGCAGGCAGCCGGCCAGCACGATCGCCTTGCCGCAGGCCAGCGACAACCGCGAGCCGTTCGGCGAGGGCAACAGCAGGCGCTCTCCGGGATTGAGCTTCATCAGGCTGGCGGGCGACAGGCTGAGCTGTCCGCCGGCCTTGCGGCTCGCCGCCAGCCGGACGCCCAGTCGGGCGGCCTCGGCGCGGGCGGCGTCCTCGTCGCCATAGGGGAACGGGTGGATCCGCGCATGGCGATGCACCGCCACGTCCACGGCCGTCGAAAACGACAAGACGTCGACGATGACCACGACGGCGACGCGATCACGCAGGATCTCGACCCCGTTCGGCCCCCACTCGCAATGGACCTTTTGCATGTCGCACCTGCCTCTTATCCGGCGTCTGTGATCAGAACGCCGGACGCCGCCCAAATGCAAACTTGTCCTTAGCCCTCGAGGTCGCGAGTGTTCCCGACCTTCTGGGCCAGCGAGGCGCCCATGAAGGCGTCCAGGTCGCCATCCAGCACCCCTTGGGTGTCGGAGGTCTCCACCTCGGTCCGCAGGTCCTTCACCATCTGATACGGCTGCAGGACGTAGGAGCGGATCTGGTGACCCCAGCCGATATCGGTCTTTTGGTCTTCCAGGGCCTGGGCCTCGGCCTCGCGCTTCTGCAGTTCCAGCTCATAGAGCCGGGCGCGCAGCATCTTCCAGGCCTCTTCGCGGTTCTGGTGCTGCGAGCGCCCCGCCTGGCAGGCCACCGCCACGCCGGTGGGGATGTGGGTCAGGCGGACGGCGGAATCGGTCTTGTTGATGTGCTGACCGCCGGCGCCCGAGGCGCGGTAGGTGTCGGTGCGCACGTCGGACGGATTGATGTCGATCTCGATGGTGTCGTCGACCACCGGATAGACCCAGACCGACGCGAAGGACGTATGGCGCTTGGCCGCCGAATCGTAGGGCGAGATGCGCACCAGCCGGTGAACACCGGCCTCGGTCTTCAGCCAGCCATAGGCGTTCGGGCCCTTGACCTGCAGAGTGACCGACTTGATCCCGGCCTGTTCGCCGGCCGTCTCTTCCAGGAAGTCGACGGTCATGCCGTGAGCGTTGGCCCAGCGCGAATACATCCGCAGCAGCATCCCGGCCCAGTCGTTGGACTCGGTGCCGCCGGCGCCGGAATTGATTTCAACGAAGGCGTCGTTGCCGTCCGCTTCACCCGAAAGCAGGGCTTCGAGTTCAGCGCGCGCGGCGCGTTCCTTCAGGCTCTTGAGCTGGGCGCGAGCTTCCTCGAGGGAGGCCTCGTCGCCATCCTCATCGGCCATCTCGGCATAGCCCACGGCGTCGGCCAGATCGCGCTCAAGAGATTGCACGGCCTCGACCTGAGCGGCCAGCTTGCTGCGTTCACGGGTGATCGCCTGGGCGGCGGTCGCGTCGTTCCAAAGGCTGGGATCCTCGACGCGGGCGTTAAGCTCGTCGAGCTTTCTTAGGGCAGGTTCCCAGTCAAAGTCGCCTCCTGAGCAGTTCAATCGACTGCTCGATGTCAGCCTTAGAGGCCTCGACATCCGCTCTCATGGGAATCTCCGAACCAGAAACGTTCTGGGGCGCGGCAGATAGCGCGCGTTTGCGTCCATGACAATGGTGAGGAGCAGATGCTCCCCACCCCAGGCCCTAGTAGAGCCCGGTCATGTCATCCTGCTTCTTCGGGGGCGGCGGAGGCGGAACGCCTTGCGGGGTCAGCTTGCCGTCCGGCCAGACCTGATTGTACGGCATCGGCCCGGCGCTCGGCGCGCCGCTCACGACCGAGGTCGCGACCCGCGGCTCGGTGCCGGGTCGGAAGGCTTCGCGAATGCCCCGGACGCTGGCGAACTTGGCGTTCTTCGGGGCCTTGAACTCTTCCTTCGGCAGGTCCTTGGTCGCCGCGGCCATGAACTCGATGAAGATCGGCACGGCGGCCGTGGTCCCGGTCTCGCCATTGCCCAGGCTGCGGTTGTCGTCGAAGCCGACGAAAATCCCGGCCACGATTTGCGGCGTGAAGCCGACGAACCAGGCGCTGCGGTACTCGTTGGTGGTGCCGGTCTTGCCGCCCACCGGACGGCTCAGCACCAGGGCCGAAGTCGCGGTGCCGCGTTGGACAACGCCCTGCAGCATCGAGGTGACCTGATAGGCGGTGATCGGGTCCATGACCTGCTGGCCGCCTGGCGGAACCCGCGGGCTCTCGTCGCCGCTGAACCCGGCGTCGCACTTCGGGCAATCGCGCTTGTCGGCCCGGAAGATGGTCTCGCCGTTGCGATCCTGGACCAGTTCGATCAGGTGCGGTTCGACCCGTCGGCCGCCGTTGACGAAGGTCGCGTAGGCGGAGGTCAGCTTGAAGGGCGTGGTCTCCCCCGCCCCCAGCGCCATGGCCAGGACCTTGTCCATCTTCTTGACCACGCCCATCCGCACGGCGAGGTCGCTGATCTTGCTCATGCCCACGCCCTGGGCCAGACGGACGGTCATGGCGTTGCGCGACAGCTCCAGGCCGCGCCGCAGGGTGAGCGCGCCATAGTAGCGGCGGTTGTAATTCTCAGGCGTCCAGCTCTCGCCGGCCTTGCCGCCCTGTAGGGTGATCGCCGAGTCCATCACGATGCTGGACGGCGTGTAGCCGTTCTCCAACGCCGCGGCGTAGACGATCGGCTTGAAGGCCGAACCTGGCTGGCGCATCGCCTGGGTCGCGCGGTTGAAGCTCGACAGCGAGAAGGAATAGCCGCCGACCATCGCCAGGACCCGACCGGAATTGGGCTCCATCGCCACCAAGGCGCCATTGACCTGCGGCACCTGACGCAGGCGGAATCCGCCGCCTTGCGCCGGTTCGACGAAGATCAGATCACCCGACTTCAAACCCTTGCCCGCACGGGCCCAGGCGACGTCCTGGCTGACGATCGAACCGGTCCCGCCATCGCCGCTCACCCGCACGCGGACATTGCCGCCCGAGGCCTCGGTGACCAGGGCCGCGCGCCAGGCGCGGCGCTCGGCCGGCTGGCTCTTCTTCTTGGCGACGTCTTCCCAGCCGTCGGCGGTGTCGACATGCGCCCAGGCGCCGCGCCAGCCGTGGCGGCGATCGTACTGTTCCAGGCCGTTCATCAGCGCCACCCGCGCCGCCGTCTGCAGCTCGGGATCGAGGGTGGTGCGCATGTAATAACCGCCCTCGTTCAGGCGCTGGCCCAGGGTCGCCAGACCCCGGCGGCGAACTTCCTCCACGAAGAAGTCGGCGTCGCGGTACTTGGCCCGCGTCGGGGCGTTCTGGACCTTGAGGTCCTCACGCTTGGCGGCCTCGGCGTCGGCCCGGCTGACCCAGCCGAGCTCGGCCATCTGGTCGAGGATCCAGTTACGACGGATGATCGCCTGCTGCTTGCGGCGCAGCGGATGATAGTTGTCGGGCCCCTTGGGCAGCGCCGCCAGATAGGCCGACTCCGCCAGGGTCAGATCGGTGATCGACTTGCCGAAATAGTTATAGGCGGCCGCGCCGACCCCGTAGGAGCGGTAGCCCAGCCAAATTTCGTTCAGATAGAGTTCGAGGATCTGTTCCTTGTTGAGCGTCTTTTCCAGACGCCCGGCCAGGATGGCCTCTTTCAGTTTGCGCCCAACGGTGGCGTCGCTGGTCAGCAAGACGTTCTTGGCGACCTGCTGGGTGATGGTCGAACCGCCTTCGAGGCGCCGGCCGTTCACCGCGTTCAAGACGTTCTTGGCCATGGCCCGCGTCAGGCCCATGGCGTCGACGCCGCCGTGGCTGAAGAAATTGCGGTCCTCGGCGGCCAGGAACGCCTGGGCCAGCTGCGGCGGGATGTTGTCGTAAGGGACGTAGATGCGGCGCTCGCGCGAGAACTCGCCGATCAGCACGCCGTCCCAGGCATAGGCCCGCGTCGCGGTCGGCGGGCGGTAATCCACCAGATCGCCCGCGTCGGGCATGTCGTGGAACAGCCATGCGGCATAGATGGCGATGGCGAACCCGGCCAACGCGATAGCGCTCAGCACCGCCACACCGGCGATCGCGATCCATCTTCCCGGGGGATTCAAAACTGACCGACCTCCGCAGGGCGAACCCTACCCGAAGCGTTCGGTCTAGCGTGCATCGGGCCGGGCGCCAACGGCCCTGCGACAGCTTAGCGCGAAGCCAGCTTCGTCTGCTGCCCGAAGTAGTCGTCGATGGCGTCGGCCACGCCGCTCATCAGACGGGTCCGGCGGCTGGGATCGCGCAGCACCGCCTCGTCGTCGGCGTTGGTGATGAAACCCATCTCCAGCAGCACGGCGGGCACGTCGGGGGCGAGCAGCACGGCCAATCCAGCCTCGCGGTGGCTGCGGCGCAGCAGCGGCTGGTGATCGCTGACCCGGTTCAGCAGCACCTCGGCGAAGGTCGCCGAGCGGTTGCGGGTCATGCGCTGGGTCAGGTCCAGCAGAATGGTCGAAACGCCGTTGTCGCCATGGGTTCCGGCCTGCATGAACCAATCGTCCTTGCTGACGAACTTGGCCGAACGGCCGGTCGCGCGGTCGGCCAGGGTGTAGACGCTGGCCCCGCGCAGGCTGGCGTCGGAGCCTGAATCCGCATGCAGAGAGATAAAGAGGTCGGCGTCGGCGCGCCGCGCGATCTGCACGCGCACGCCGTGGTCGACATAGATGTCGGTGTCGCGGGTCATCACGACCTTGTAGCGGCCGGTCTTCTCGAGCTGAGACTTCAGCGCCCGAGCCGCCGCCAGGGTGACGTCTTTTTCATTGCCGGCCGCGCCGCGCGCGCCGGGATCCTTACCGCCGTGGCCGGCGTCGATCACGATCACCTTTTTCAGCGGCAAGGCGGCCTTGATCGGCTTGATGGGGGCCGAGAGGAATCGGGCGCCGGTCGTCTGAGCCACCTGAACCGGCCCAGGCGCCTTGGCGGCCAGATCGACCACATAGCGATAGTTGCTCACCCCGTCGGCGGGCGGCAGCAGGAAACGGCGCTTGATGGTGGCGTCAGCCGCCAGGTCGAGACGCAGGCGCGCCCCGCCGGGGCCGTCGTCGACAACCCAGGCCTTCACCAGGCCCAGCCCGCCGCCCTGAAGGCCGCCTTCCACCGAGACGCCGGGAAGATTCAGCACCACGCGGCGATCATCGGCGCCGTCAGCCGCCACCTTGCCGGTGGCCGAGCGATTGAGATCGATGACGATGCGGGTTTCGGTGAGGTCGCCGCCGAGACGAACCTTCAGGACATCGGCGCCCGCGCCGGCCGCCTGGGCCCCAGCAACAGCCGCCAGACAGCAGATCGCGGCGCCGACAACAGCCAGCACGCCTTTTCTGCCGATCCTGAAGATGCCGCCCATACGCGCGCAGCCCCGCAACTAAACTGAAACGAACCTAACCCCCATATAGCGTCATGCGACATGGACAAACGGTTAACCCTGTCGTCACACTTTCCATCTTGGTGCGGCGGCTTTCCTTTTTGCGTCCAGTGTTGCAATGTCCGCTCGCGCTGGAGTGCGCGCGCTTTGCGTCGCAAAGCCGCCTTCCGCGCGAAAACCAGCCAGCGTTGGCTATTCGCCCTTCGGCGACAACGCATCATCCGATCCGCGCTCAATGTTGAGCGCGCCTGGGAACACACTAATGGGCAGCGCCGCTCGAGCCCTCTTCCGGCCTACCGCTCGTCTTGTCGGTTTCGACAACGCGATGAGCGGTGGCGTGCGCGCCCTCCTGACAAACCGGCGGCGCCCGAGCCGAGAGTTCGCGGCGCGCCACGGAGACGTATTTAATGTCCAAGAAGATGCTTATCGACGCCGCTCACGCCGAAGAGACGCGTGTGGTGGTGATCGACGGATCCCGGGTTGAAGAGTTCGATTTCGAGAGCCAGAACCGCAAACAACTCAGAGGCAATATCTATCTCGCCAAGGTGACGCGCGTTGAGCCGTCGCTGCAGGCCGCCTTCATCGAGTACGGCGGAAATCGTCACGGCTTCCTCGCCTTCAACGAAATCCACCCCGACTACTACCAGATCCCGGTCGCCGACCGCGAAGCGCTGATGCGCGAAGAGGCCGACGACGAGGACGATCACCACGAGTCGCGCTCGCGCTCGTCCGACGATGAGGACGAGGACGCCGACGAGGCGGACGAAGACGACGTCATGGAAGAAGAAGTCGCCCGGCGTCGCCGGCGGCTGATGCGCAAGTACAAGATCCAGGAAGTGATCCGCCGCCGGCAGATCATGCTGGTTCAGGTCGTCAAGGAAGAGCGCGGCAACAAGGGCGCGGCCCTGACCACCTACCTCTCCCTGGCCGGCCGCTACGGCGTCCTGATGCCGAACACCGCCCGTGGCGGCGGGATCAGCCGCAAGATCACCACCATCACCGACCGCAAGCGCCTGAAGGGCGTCGTCCAGAGCCTGGACGTGCCGGACGGCATGGGCCTGATCGTCCGCACAGCCGGCGCCAAGCGCACCAAGGCCGAGATCAAGCGCGACTACGAATATCTCCTGCGTCTGTGGGAGAACATCCGAGAGACCACCCTGCATTCCGTGGCCCCCGCCCTCATCTATGAGGAAGAGGACCTGGTGAAGCGCACCATCCGCGACCTCTACGATAAGGATATCGACGAGGTCTGGGTCGAGGGCGAGGCCGGCTTCAAGGAAGCCCGCGACTTCATGCGCATGCTGATGCCCTCGCAGGCCAAGAAGGTGCAGCCGTACCGCGAGGCCACCCCGCTGTTCGTCAAGCACCGGGTCGAGGACCACCTCAGCCAGATCTACACGCCGGTCGTGCCGCTGCGCTCCGGCGGCTATCTGGTGATCAACCAGACCGAGGCCCTGGTCGCCGTCGACGTGAACTCCGGCCGCGCCACGCGCGAGCGGAACATCGAGGCCACCGCCCTCAAGACCAACATGGAGGCGGCCGAAGAAACCGCTCGCCAGCTGCGCCTGCGCGACCTAGCCGGCCTAGTGGTCATCGACTTCATCGACATGGATGAGGCGAAGAACAACCGCGCCGTCGAGAAGAAGCTGAAGGACGCGCTGAAGGACGACCGCGCTCGCGTCCAGATGGGCAAGATCAGCTCGTTCGGCCTGATGGAGATCAGCCGCCAGCGCCGCCGTTCGGGCGTCCTGGAAGGCACCACCCACGTCTGCGAGCATTGCGCCGGCACCGGCCGCGTGCGCTCGGTGGAGTCCAGCGCCCTCGCCGCGCTGCGCGCCGTCGAGATCGAAGCCCTGAAGGGCGGCGGCGAAGCGACCTTGAAGGTTCCGCGCGCCGTCGGCCTCTATATCCTCAACGAGAAGCGCAACCATCTGGCGCGCCTCCACGAGAACCTCGGCCTGTTCATCACCATCGCCATCGACGATGCGCTAGCCCACGCCGATCACGAGATCGAGCGGACCGCCAGCGAAACCCGGCCCGAACACACCGCCCTCGTCCATCAACCCGCCGCCCACGCCTATGCCCCCATCGACGACGACTTCGATGACGAAGCTGTCGAGGACGAGGAAGAAGACGAGGAAGAAGAAGACGAGGACGAAGAGGCGATCGAGCGCGAGGCCACCGACGACGACGAGGCCGAGCAGCGCGTTCAGGACCACGAGGACGATGGCGAAGAGCGCGGCGGACGCCGTGGACGCCGCCGTCGCCGGCGTGGTCGTCGTGACGGCGAGCCGCGCGAAGCCGGCGCCGCCGCCGCTGTCGCGCCTGGCGTGCCCAGCGAACAACCTGCCCGCACCGACGACACCGAAGACGACGGCCAAGGCGGCCGACGTCGTCGCCGTGGTCGCCGCGGCGGTCGCCGCATGCGCGACGATGGTCGTCCGACGGACATCTTCTCGTGGACCCGTCCGTGGGTGCCGTATGGCGAGGATCCCTTCGTCTGGCACGATCCGGCGGAAGACTTCCCCGCCGCCCGCGCGCCGGCTCCGGTCGCCGCCAATGACGAGGCGCCTGTCGCCGAAGTCGCGGCTGCGTCTCCAGTCTTGAGCGCTCAGCCGGAATTCGACGGCGAAATCTGGGTTGAACTGCCCGCGGTCGAGGAAAAGCCGAAGAAGGGCCGCTCGCGTCGTGGCCGTGGACGCGGCAAGGGCGACAGCGACGAAGCCACGGTGGAAACCGCGGCCGAAGCGCCCGTCGAAGCCGAAGCCGTGATCGAAGTCGCGCCGGAACCCGAGCCCGCGCCGGAACCGGTCGTCGAGGTCGAGGCCCCGCCGGCCAAGAAGCCGCGCGCACGCCGCACCAAGGCCTCCATCGCCGCTGAAGCCGCCGCTGCTGAAGCCGCCGAGGCGGTCGCCGAACCGGTGGCTGAGGTCGTCGTCGAGGCCGCGCCGGAACCCGCGGCGGAATCGGAGCCCGCTCCGGAGCCGATCCCCGTGGCCCGCGAACCGGACCCGGCGGAGATCTCCTCCAAGCCTGCCGCTGCGCCCCGCAAGGGCTGGTGGCGTCGCGGCTAGACCGCATATCGGAAAATGGAAACCGGCCGCGCAAGCGAGCCGGTTTCCACTCCGCATGAAGCGCGTTAGGTTTCCATGATGGGGCTTGGCGGGGGGCGCTTGGAGTTGTTCGGCATGGTTTCCCCTGCCCGCCCGTTTTCCCGGATCGCGATGGCCGCCGTCGCGGCGCTAAGCCTTGCGCTGCAATCGGTTCCGGCGCGCGCGGAAGACGGCGTCGCCCTGATCCGCGACACCGAGATCGAGGAAATCCTGCGCAAGGATTCCGAACCGATCTTCAAGGCCGCCGGCGTTGATTCGAGTTCGATCGAGATCCTGCTGATCGGCGGGAAGGACATGCAGGCCTTCGCCGGCCCGGGCGTCATGGGCGTCTATACCGGCCTGATCCTGGAATCGCAGAACCCCAACCAGCTCCAGGGCGTCATCGCCCACGAAGTCGGCCACCTCGCCGCCGGACACTCCGCCCGTTCGGGCGAGATGACGGCGGCCGGCATGAAGCCGTTCCTGCTGACCATGGGCCTGGGCGTGCTGGCCGCGCTCGCCGGGTCAGGCGAAGGCGCGGCGGGCCTGATCGGCAGCGCCAGCTATTTCGGCACCCTGGGCGCCATGGGCTATAGCCGCGAGCAGGAAAGCCGCGCCGACCAGGCGGGCGCGGCGATGCTCGAAAGAGCCGGACTGTCCGGCAAGGGCCTGGCCGACTTCTTCGACAATTTCCGCTACCAGGAGGTCTTCCAGGAAGCGCGGAGGTTCGCCTACTTCCGGTCCCACCCGCTCTCGTCCTCGCGGATCGAGGCCCTGCGCCACCGGGTGGAGCAGAACCCCCACTACAACACCCCCGACACGCCCGAGGCGCTCTTCGAGCACAATGTCATGAAGGCCAAGCTGGACGGGTTCCTGAACCCGACCGTGGCCATCACCAAGTACACCGAGAAGGACGCGTCCTACCCGGCGCGTTACGCCCGGGCGATCGCCTACTACCAGATGAAGCAGCCCGATCAGGCCCTGAAGCTGATCGACGCCCTGCTGACCGAACAACCGACCAACCCCTACCTTTGGGAATTGAAGGGCCAGGTGCTGTTCGAGTTCGGCCGCGCGGTGGAGGCCGAGGCGCCGCAGCGCAAGTCGGTGGAGCTGAAGCCCGACGCCCCGTTGCTGCGCATCAATCTCGGCCAGACCCTGATCGCGCTGAACGACGACAAGAAGGTCGAGGAAGGCGTCGGCGAGCTGCGCAAGGCGCTGACCCAGGAACACGACAACGCCACGGCCTGGCGCATCCTGGCCCAGGCCTATGACAAGCAGGGCAAGGAGGGCCTAGCCCGCCTGGCCACCGGCGAATACTTCTTCGCGCTCGGCGACGCCCAGCAGGCCCGCGTCTTCGGCATGCGGGCCCGCGAAAAACTCGACAAGGACACGCCGGAATGGCGCCGCGCCACCGACATCGTCCTGACCTCAAAACCCAGCAGGGACGATCTCAAGGATCTGGCCTCCGAAGGCTCGATCAACCGGCGTTCCTCACGCTGACGCTTCGCAAACCTCCGCTTCTCACCTATTTGGCCTACATGACCATGACCTCTCGCGCGGCTCTCGCGCTCTGCGCCGCTCTCGCCCTGCCGCTCGCCGCCTGTGCGAAGGATCCCGACGCCGCCTTCGGCCAGAAGGTGCGCGCCTATCTGCTCGCCCACCCCGAAGTGATCGAGGAGGCCGTGCAGAAGCTGCAAGAGAACAAGCAGGTCGCCGCCGCCGAGGCCGCCAGGGCCTCGCTGGGCAAGTTCCGCGCCCAGCTGGAACGCGACCCCCGGGACTTCGTGGCCAATCCCGACGGAAAGATCACCGTCGTCGAGTTCTTCGATTACCGCTGCGGCTACTGCAAGGTCAGCGCGCCCGAGGTGGTGAAGCTCATCAACGAGAACCCCGACGTCCGCTTCGTCTTCAAGGAATTCCCCATCTTCGGCGGCGAATCGAATCTCGCCGCCCAGGTCGCCCTGTCGCCGGTGGCCAAGCCGAAGACCAAGGCCCTGTTCACAGCCTTCATGGCTGAGAAGGCGCTGGACGAGGCCGCCATCGACCGCCACCTGCGCGCCGCCGGGATCGATCCCGCCATCGCCAAGAAGGAAGGCGCGTCGGAAGCCGTGCAGAAGCACATCGCCGACACCCGCGCCCTCGCCCAGGCCCTGGCGATCGAGGGTACGCCAGCCTTCATCATCGGTGATCGCCTGATCCCCGGCGCCGATATGGCCGCCGTGCGCGCCGCCATCGCCGAAGCCAAGACCGGGACCTTGAAGACCGTCCCCAACGTCAAGCCGTCCTAACCGGGAAGTCGCCGCCGAAACTCAGGCTTCCCGCCATCCGACGACGCAGCTAGGCTCCCCTCGGGGAACTTAGGAAACAGTCCGTCCGACAACGGGGGAGCCTGAGTAAGAACATGCACGAACGTGTGTTGGTTATCGGGGCCGGTATAGCTGGACTTTGCACGGCGCTGGCCTTGGCGCCGACTGGTCGCGACATCGTCATTCTTGAACGTGATCCGTCGCCGCCGCGTGGCGACGCCGATGAAGCCTTCAAGGATTGGAACCGGCGCGGCGTCGGCCATCTCCGCCACAGCCATGCGTTCCTTGCGCGGCTGCGCACCATCATCAAGACCGAACACCCCGAACTGCACGCCGAGCTTCTGCGCGCCGGTTGCCGCGAAATCGGCTTCGACCGGATGCTCACCGACATTCACCGCGCCGACTACCGGCCGCAGGCCGAGGATCGCGACTTCGTCGTCCTGACCAGCCGACGCACGACGCTGGAGCTGGTGATCCGGCGCTATGTCGAACATCACCCCAATGTCCGCATCGCCTCGGAGACCTTCGTCCGCAAGCTGCTGACCCAGGCGACGCCCGAAGGCCTGCGCGTGGTCGGGGTCTCGGTGGCCGACGCCAACGGCCCGCGCGACGTCATCGGCGACATCGTGATCGACGCCGGCGGCCGGACCTCCTCGGGCATCGAACAGCTCATGGAGGAAGGGGCTGTGATCCCCGAGGAGAGCGAGACCGCCGGGATCCTCTACTTCACCCGCCACTTCCGACTGCAGCCCGGCGCCAGCGAGCCGCCGCGCAGCAAGCTGGCGGCCACCGGCGATCTTGGCTTCCTGAAGTTCGGGGTGTTCCCAGGCGACAACGGCTGCTTCTCCATCACCATCTGCGTGCCCGAAATCGAGCTCGAGCTGCGCAAGGCGATGGTCGACCCAGAGGTCTTCAACGCCGTCTGCGCGCGTATTCCAGGCCTGGTTCCGTGGATCGATCCGGCGATCGCCGAGGGCGTCAGCCGGATCTACGGCATGGGCGAGTTGAACAGCCGCTGGCGCGATCTCGCGCCCGAAGGCGCGCCGTCGGTGCTGGGATACTTCGCGGTCGGCGACAATCTTATCCGCACCAATCCGCTCTATGGCCGCGGCTGCTCGTTCGCCGCCGTCAGCGCCTATCTGCTGCGCGACGTCCTGGTCTCCACCGAGGACGCCGGCGAGCGCCTGATCGAGTTCCAGGCGCGGGTGAACGCCGAACTCCACCCCTACTATCTCAACATGCGCGACCAGGACCGCTCGGCCATCCGCCGCGCGCGGCAGAACCTGACCCCCGGCTATCGCCCCAACATCAAGAGCCGGGTCATCAAGAGTTTCCTGGAGGACGGCGTGAACATCGCCGTGCGGTCGGACGCCAACCTGCTGCGCGAGGCGCTGCGCGGCTTCCACATGCTGGAGCACCCCTCGGCCTGGCTGAAACGCCCGGACAATCTGGCCAAGATCCTGCGCTACTGGCTGCGCGGCAAGGCCCGCAACGCCGAGGCCTATCCGCCCAAGCTGGGACCAGGCCGGATCGAGCTGATGCGGTCCGTCGGCCTCTCGCCTGAGGCCGACATGATCCGCGCGGCCGCCTAGCCTTCGGAAACCGCGTTGAACAACCCGCCATGGGCCATCTGATCGCGGGTGGCCTCAGGCGCCAGCGTCGCCATCTTGTCCAACTCAACCAGTTCCGGCGGCACATACCAGTGCAGGGTGTCGGCGTGGTAGGCCTGCCAGACCACCTTGGCGACCTCGACCGGCGGGATGGCGCGGAACATGCCGTCCTTGGGCGCGCCCTCGACGACGCCAGGCGGCAGGATCGGCGTGTCGATCACGCCCGGCAGGACGTCGGCCACGCGCACGCCATAGGCCTTGAACTCCACCGACAGGGCTTCAGAGAGCCCCTTCACGGCGTGCTTGGTCGCCGAATAGACCGCGATATTGGCCATGCCGAAGGTGGCCGACGACGAGGAGGTGGTGAAGCAGAGCGAGTTCGGCGTGGCCTTCAACAGCTCGATCGCCGCGTGGATTCCGATCAGCACGCCCATCAGGTTCACCTGGACGACGGCGATCACGTCTTCGAAGGGCTGGTCGGCGAAAGGTCCGCCACGGCCGATGCCGGCGTTGTTGAACAACAGGTCGAGCTTGCCGCCCGTCGCCTGGGCGAAATCGGCCAGGGCGGCGCGATAGTCCTCGCGGTCGGTGACGTCCAAGGTGCGGACGATGCAGGCGCCTTCGCCAAGCTCGGCGGCGAGCGCGCTCAGCCCGGCCTGGTTGACGTCATAGCCGCCGACGAACCAGCCCTTTTCAGCGAACAGCCTGGCGGTCGCCAGGCCCATGCCGGAGGCCGCTCCGGTGATGAAAATCGACTTGCGTCCGTTCGCCTGGCCCATCGCGCTTCCCTTTTCCTCAGGCGCGCGGTGTCATCCCGCGCTGCTTCAGCCGCCACACCAGCACATCGAAGCGGTCTTGTCCGAAGAAGGGTTCATCCTCGAACACCATTGTCGGCACGCCCCAGTGGCCCGCCTCGCGGTGCGCGTCCTGGTTGGCCTGGATTTCAGCGGCGATCCCCTCGGCCTGGGCCAGGGCCGCACTGGAGAGCAGATCGATGTCGAGACCGGCGCGAGCGATAGCCTCGCGAAGCTGATCGCCCTCGTTCCAGGGGCGTTCGCCGCCCTGCCAAATCAGCCGGCTGACCTCGTCGTAGAACGCCAATCCCGAGGGCGTGCGGCCCGCCAGCACGCCCAGCGGCATCAGCAGGTCCAGGTGCGGCTGTTCCTTAGCGCCGTTCAGGGTGGCGAAGTCGACGACCACGGGATCGGGCTTCGGCCAGGCCAGCGGCAGCTCCAGGAAATCGGCCAGCCGCCGAATGTCGCGCATCAGATAGGGGATGAACAACGGGTCCTGCTTGGTGAAGAACCCTTCGGAGCGGACCGCCAGCGGGTAGACCGCCCGCACCTTGATGTCGACGTCCCAGGTCTCCGCCAATTCCCGCAAACGCGGCGTCACCAGATAGGAATAGGGACTGCGGAAGGACCAGAAGACGTCGACGCTGAGAGCCATCAAATCAAACCGGATAAGGGTGAGGATGGCTCAGCATACATACGTTTTGGCATACGTCCTGCCAAAAACGATTCCCGGCCGGCGATGACCGCGTGCTTCATCGCATTGGCCATGCGAATCGGCGATGTCGCGCCGGCGATGGCGGTGTTCATCAGGACCGCGTCGCAGCCGGTCTCCATGGCCAGGACCGCGTCCGACGCCGTGCCGACGCCGGCGTCGACCAGCACCGGGACCTTCGACTGCTCGATGATCAGGCCAAGGTTCAGGAAATTCTGGATGCCCCTGCCCGACCCGATCGGCGCGGCGGCCGGCATGATCGCGCAGGCCCCGGCGTCTTCCAGCTTCTGGGCGTAGACCGGATCGTCGCTGCAATAGACCATCACCTGGAAGCCGTCGGCCACCAGCAGCTTCAGCGCCCGCAGGGTTTCTTCCATGTCCGGCAGCAGGTGCTTGGTGTTCGACAGCACCTCCAGCTTCACCAGATCCCAGCCGCCCGCCTCGCGCGCCAGGCGCAGGGTGCGGATGGCGTCCTCGCCCGTGAAGCAGCCGGCGGTGTTGGGCAGGAAGGTGAAACGCTCGGGGCTCACATAGTCGACCAGCATCGGCTGGTTGGGGTCGCTGAGGTTCACCCGGCGCACGGCGACCGTGACGATCTCGGCGCCGGCCGCCTCGGCGGCGGCGGCGTTCTCGGCGTAGTCCTTATACTTGCCGGTGCCGACGATCAGCCGCGAGGTGAAGGTGCGACCGGCCACCGTCCACGTGTCGCCCTGTTGGATAGACCCGTCCATGTCAGCCGCCTCCGATAAAATGCACAATCTCGATCCGGTCGCCGTCGGCGATCACGGTCTGCAGATAGGCCGAACGCGGCACGATCTCCAGATTGCGTTCGACCGCCACCTTACGCGCGTCCAGGCCCAGTTCGGCCACCAGAGCGGCCAGCGTCGACAGGGTTCCGAAGGCCCGTTCCTCGCCGTTTATGGTCAGCGTCATGACGCCCTCGTGAAGCTTGAAGTTTCCGAATGCTTGTGACCCCCGCCGCCGACCGTTACAAGACGGCGGAATCGACGGCGGAGCCGAATGTCGAAACCGATCTATGTGCTTAGCGGGCCCAACCTCAACCTCTTGGGGGTCCGGGAGCCGGAGATTTACGGGAAAGAGACGCTGGAGGACGTGCGCACTCGTTGCGAGCGTCGCGCCGGCGCCCTTGGCCATGCCGTGATCTTCCGCCAATCCAACCACGAGGGCCAGTTGATCGACTGGGTGCAGGAGGCTCGTACAGAGGCCTGCGCCTTGGTGATCAACCCGGCGGGCTACGGGCATACGTCCGTCGCCCTGCTGGACGCCCTCAAGACGCTCGATATCCCGATTGTCGAGTGCCACCTCTCGAACCCGGCGGCGCGCGAGACGTTCCGTCGCGAAACCTATGTGTCCCTGGCCGCCACCGGAGTCGTCTCCGGCTTCGGCGGGGCAAGCTATGAACTGGCCGTCGAGGCCGCCGCGGGCCTGGCCCGCTAAGCCTCAACCCAAGTTAAGGAATTAAATATGGCTAGCAGTCCCAAGGCTCCTGCCGATCCGATCGACGCCCGCATGGTGCGCAAGCTGGCCGATATCCTCACAGACACCGGCCTGTCGGAAATCGAAGTCGAGTGCGATGGACTGAAGATCCGGGTGGCCAAGACGCTGACCTCGGCCCCGATTCAGTACGCCGCCGCCCCGGCCCCCGTCGCTGCGGTCGCCGCGCCTATCGCCGCCCCGGCCGGTGAGGCCCCTGCGCCAGAACGTCGCAAGGGCGACGTCGTCAACTCGCCGATGGTCGGCACCGTCTACCTGCAGCCGCAGCCCGACTCCCCGGCCTTCGTGAAGGTCGGCGACATGGTCAGCGCGGGTCAGACCCTGCTGATCGTCGAAGCCATGAAGACCATGAACCCGATCCCCGCGCCCAAGGCCGGCAAGGTCGTGGAGATCATCGTTGAAGACGCCCAGCCCGTCGAATTCGGCGAGCCTCTGGTGGTCATCGAGTAGATTCGATGTTCGACAAAATCCTCATCGCCAATCGCGGCGAGATCGCCCTGCGGGTCCATCGGGCCTGTAAGGAAATGGGTATCTCGACGGTGGCGGTCCACTCGCAGGCCGACGCCGGCGCCATGTGGGTCCGGCTGGCCGACGAGAGCGTCTGCATCGGTCCTGCGCCCGCGGCCAAGAGCTACCTGAACATCCCCTCGATCATCGCCGCGGCGGAGATCACCGGCGCCCAGGCCATTCACCCGGGCTATGGGTTCCTCTCGGAAAACGCTCGGTTCGCCGAGATCGTCACCGCCCATGGCCTGACCTTCATCGGTCCGACGTCGGACCACATCAAGATGATGGGCGACAAGATCACCGCCAAACAGGCGGTGAAGGCGGCCGGCATCCCCGTGGTGCCCGGCTCCGACGGCGCCGTCACGACCGAGGAAGAGGCCTTCGCGGCCGCCAAGGAAATCGGCTTCCCAGTCCTGATCAAGGCCGCCGCCGGCGGCGGTGGTCGCGGCATGAAGGTCGCCCAGACCCAGGAAGACCTCTACGAGGCGGTCTCCACGGCCAGGGCCGAGGCCCGCGCGGCGTTCGGCGACGACGCGGTCTATATGGAGCGCTACCTCCAGACCCCGCGCCACATCGAGATCCAGGTCATCGCCGACAAGTTCGGCAATGTCTGCCATCTGGGCGAACGCGACTGCTCGCTGCAGCGCCGCCACCAGAAGGTGCTGGAAGAAGCCCCCTCGCCCGTCATCGACGCCGCCGGCCGCGCCAAGATCGGCAAGGTCGTGGTCGATGCGGTCAAGGCCATCGGCTATCTCGGCGTCGGCACCATCGAGTTCCTGTACGAAAACGGCGAGTTCTTCTTCATCGAGATGAACACCCGCCTGCAGGTCGAGCACCCGGTCACCGAGGCCATCACCGGCATCGACCTGGTCCGCGAACAGATCCGCATCGCCGCGGGCCTGCCGCTGTCGTTCCGTCAGGAGGACGTGGTCTTCGAAGGTCACGCCATCGAGTGCCGGATCAACGCCGAGAACCCGAAGACCTTCGTGCCTTCGCCGGGCCTGGTCACCGACTTCCACGCCCCCGGCGGTCTGGGCGTGCGCCTCGATAGCGCGCTCTACGCCGGTTATTCGGTCCCGCCCTACTACGACAGCCTGGTCGGCAAGCTCATCGTCCACGGCCGCGACCGCGAGGAGTGCATTGCGCGCCTCAATCGCTGCCTGAACGAGATGGTGGTCGGCGGTATCGAGACCTCGATCCCGCTGTTCCAGGAACTGCTGCAACAGCCTGATATCCTGGCCGGCGACTACAACATTCACTGGCTGGAACGGTGGATGAAGGCGCAGGCCGAGGCTTAGAGGATCGCCGTCAAGGCCGCATGGACACCTTCGGCCCCCGCGACCTTCTGGAGTGCTACGCGCGCGGCGTCTTCCCGATGGCCGACGCGCGGGAAGACGAAAGCGTCTTCCTGATCGATCCGGAAAAGAGAGGCGTGATCCCGCTGGACGGGTTTCACGTCTCCCGGCGACTTGCGCGCACGGTGCGCGGCGATCCCTTCGAAATCCGCATCGACACCGCCTTCCCGCAGGTCGTGCTGGAATGCGCGGCCTCCAAGCCTGGCCGCACGGAGACCTGGATCAACGGCGTGATCGAGGACCTTTACGCCCAGCTGTTCGAGATCGGCCACGCCCACAGCGTCGAGTGCTGGCGCGACGGGCGCCTGGTCGGCGGGCTGTATGGCGTGTCGCTGGGCGGAGCCTTCTTCGGCGAGAGCATGTTCTCGCGTGAGACCGACGCCTCGAAGATCGCCCTGGTGCATCTGGTGGCCCGGTTGATCGCCGACGGCTTCCGACTATTGGACGCCCAGTTCATCACCGAGCATCTGACGCAGTTCGGGACGCAGGAGATCCCGCGCGCCGAATATCAACGCCGGCTGGCCCGGGCGCTGCCGGTGGCGGCCGATTTTCAGCGGGCGGCGACGGGCACGGGCGCTGCGGCCCTGCAGGTGATCAGCCAGGCGTCATAGACCGGGTGCTGCAGCGGATGCAGCCCAGGTGACGACGCATACATCCAGCCTCGGAAGGTCTGGCGCGCCGGCGGGGTCGGCTTGCCGGGGGCGGAACGCGGCTGCGATTCGACCGTCATATAGGCCATCGAGTCCTCGACCGGCTCATCAGCCGCCGAGCGCTCGCAGGCCTTCACGGTGAAGACCAGGTTCTTGTAGCGGACCGGCCGCCCGACAGCGGCCTCAAAGCGGATCGATTCCGCAGAGATCTTGTCCAGCGCCTGGATCACCGCGACGTCGTAGCGGGCGCGCTTGATCGCCGCTTCGGTCGGTTTGGCGGCCACCGTCGCCTTGGGCGGCGGCGCAGGAGCGACATCCTCGTCGGCGATCGGCGGCGGCGCGGCTACCGGCGGCGGCGCAATCACCTGGACCGGCGGGGCTTCCTCGGCCGGGGCGGGCGCGACAACGGGCGGGGCCGCCGGCGTTGCGGTCGGCGCAGGGGTAGGCGACGGCTGCGCCGTCGCAGGCGCGGCAGGAGGATTGGCCGGCGGCGTGGGCTGCGCGGCGGCGCTGGTCGCGGTCAGCGCAAGCAGGACGGCGATGGTGCTAGCCCGCGCCATGACTATTCCGGACGCCAGGCCTCGTAGTCGCCAGTCGCCTTCTGGCGCTCGCCGCTGCGGGCGATGGAGCCCTGCGGACGCCAAGCGTGAACGGTGCCGGTCAGGTTGGGGATATGGTCCAGTTCCCAGGGCTGCCGCTTCAACGGCTCAAGCGTCGGCGGCAGTTCGAAGGTGTGGTGCAACCAGCCGTGCCAGTCGGGCGAGACCTTCGAGGCCTCGGCGTAGCCGTTATAGACCACGTAGCGGCGCTTGCGGCCGTCGTACGAATCCTTGGTGTCCTTGGCTTCGTAGTAGCTGTTGCCCAGCTCGTCCTTGCCGATGAAAACGCCACGGCGACCCAGGGTGAAGCGGATGCCGATGGTCGCGCCGTTCCACCAGGTGAAGATATTCTTGAGCACGTTTGGGAGTTCCGGACAGAGCTAGAGAAGCGCGCGGACTATAGGTGGCGCGCCGGCGAGCGTCCAGCGGCGCGAGCGACGCAATATGTTGGGGATACCGCCACCGGCGACCGCAACATGTATTGCCCGAAGGCGCGGCTCTGCCTAGACTCAGGCTCTGGGAGAGCCATTCATGCGGATCGAGGCGGCGAGGATCGAACAGCGGACGCTGGAGCGCACCGCCAGCGTGACCCAGGTGCTGGCCCCCGCCTCTTGGACCGACGCCCGTGTCGAGGCCTGGCTGGACTGGCTGGACGAGGATTCCGACCTCCCGGCCGCCGTCTTCCGCTACGCCGAGGATCTGGTGCAACGCGGCGACGCCGCCGGCCTGTTCGACAGCGCCCGCGCGCGCGGCGGCTTCCGACGCGACCTCGGCGCCGCCATGCTGTCGGGCCAGATCGCCCTCAGCGCGCCTCGGATCGGCCCGCACATGCCGGTGGTCCAGTCCGGCGAACCCGAATTTGACGGACTGCTCGCCACCCTGCGCGCCGAGCATCGCGGGCGCGCTATGGCGCGGGCCGCGATCCGCGAGATGAGCGCGCGCCTGCAGGCGGTGATGGACAGCATCCTGCGCTGCGAAGGCGACCCGGCCGCCTGCGCCGACCTGCGCGCCAACGCCAACCTGGCCCGCAGCGCCGAGGCCGCCCGCGCGGCCGGCGCCACCGACGCCATGATCCTCGAAGCCATCGGCCTGGCCCGGTCGGGCGAGGACGAGTGGGTCGCCACGCTCCCGATCTTCAACGATGTCGACGGGCTGGAACTGATCTGCGTCACCGGGCGCGCGCCCGACGCCGCCCTGGCCGGCGCGGCTTGGGACACCGGCGCGGCCGCAGCCGCCTTCTCACCCGAAGCTGGCCGCGGCGTCGCGGCCGCCTGGGGCGGGGCCCGCGGCGCGATCAATGTCGTGGCCTTTGGCGCGGGGCAGGATTTCGACGCCGCGGCCTTCGACGCCGCCGTCGCGCTGCTGGCCCTGGCCCTCGCCGCCACCGGCGACGAGCGCCCTGCATCGCTAGGCATCGCCGGGGTCGCCGACTGGCTGGTGGCCCAGGGGCTGTCCTACGAGTCCGAGGCCGGCCGCGACGTGGTCCGCGACCTCTATCGTCGAGCCGCCTCCGCCACGGTCGCCTCAGGCGCCAAGCTGAACGGCGGCCCGGCCGTGTTCGACGATCCCGAGATCGCCCTGCGGCTGGGCGGCGTCAGCCCCGCCGCCGCACCCTGGCTGGGCCCGATCACGGTGGCTGAGACCGAAGACGGCGCCCTGACCCGGGTGTTGTCCGAAGCCGCCCTGCAAGGCCTGACGGCGGTCGGGGCCGACCTGGCCCAGGCCCGCGGCCATGTGCTGGGCCGGCTCGACCTCTCCGAGGCTCCTGGCGTCGACCACGCGGCCTTGAACGCCCGCGGCTTCACCGACCACGAGATCGCCCAGGCCGAGGCCGCCCTGCCCTTCGCCGCGCATCTGCGCGAGGCCTTCGCCGGCATCGACGCAGGCTTCCTCTGCGACGTGCTGGGGGCGTCCGACGCCGATCTCGCAGACCCGGCCTTCGACGTGCTGCAACATGCCGGCTTCTCCGCCGCGGAGATCGCTCAGGCCGAGGAGCATGCGCTCGGCGCCGGCGCCCTGGCCGAGGCCGAGTTCCTGACCCCGGCGCAGCGCGCGGTGTTCCAGACCGCCGACGATCTGGGTCCGGCCCCCTATTTCGCCCTGCTGTCGGCGATCGCCCACGCCCTGGCCGTGCCGGCCATGGCCGAGATCGAGCTGGAGTGGGACACCACGCCCACCGACGCCCGTGAGTTGATGGCCCTGGCCGCCCAGGCCGGCGTACCGGCGATCCGGGTTCGCCGCGCCGCCGCGCCGGCCAACCTGGTGCTGGACCTACCCAAGGTCGCCGAGCAGCCGCCCCGCCCGGCCCGTGAATTCTCGCCGGAGCCCGAAGAGCGCCCGACCCAGGAACGGATCGTCGAGCGCATCGTCGAACGCGACCGGACCCGCCGCAAACTGCCCGATCGCCGCAAGGGCTATATCCAGAAGGCGGCCGTCGGCGGCCACAAGGTCTATCTGCACACCGGCGAGTACGACGACGGCGAGCTCGGCGAGATCTTCATCGACATGCACAAGGAAGGCGCCGCCTTCCGCTCGTTGATGAACAACTTCGCGATCGGCATCTCCATCGGCCTGCAATACGGCGTGCCGCTGGAGGAGTTCGTGGACGCCTTCGTCTTCACCCGCTTCGAGCCCGCCGGCCCGGTCACAGGCAACGACTCGGTGCGCTCGGCCACCTCGATCCTCGACTATCTGTTCCGCGAACTCGGCGTGTCCTATCTGGGCCGCGACGACCTCGCCAACGCCGATCCGGGCGAGTTGAACGCCGACGGCCTGGGACAGGGCAAGTTTGACGATATCGACCAACCCCAGCCCGCCTCGCACTTCATCTCCCGCGGCTTCGCCCGTGGAGCGGCGCCCGACAATCTGGTCTTCCTGCCCAGCGCCGCCCGCGCGCCTGGCGCTTCCATCGAGGCCGATGTCTGCGCGGCTTGCGGAGACGTCGCCGTGGTCCGGAAGGGCGCCAGCCTGATCTGCGAGACCTGCGGAACCCGCGCCGGCCAGCATGGCGGAGACATGACCGGTTAAACCGGGCCTTAAAGCTTGAGCGTTAGACAGGGTCGACTCGTCGGAGGGTTCGACATGAAACCGCTCGCCCTGATAGGCGCCGTGGCCCTGCTGGCCGCGGCCTTGCCCGCAACCGCTCAGAACGCTGGACAAATCGGCCAGGCCCGCCGTGGGGCCAGTTGTCCCAAGTGCAATCTCTTCCAAGCCGATATGAGCGGCCTGGAGATGCGCGGCCAGAATTTCGCCGGCGCCCGGCTGCGCCAGTCCGACCTCTCGCTGGCGGTGATGAACCGCGTCAGCTTCGCCGGCGCCGATCTGCGCGACGTCGAGGCCTATGGCGCGGTGTTCTCCGGCGCGAACTTCTCCAGCGCGGACATGACCCATGCCAGCTTCGTGGGCACGCATCTCACGGGGGCGAATTTCTCCGGGGCGCGACTGGAGGGGACCAATTTTTCCGGCGCCGAGATGGATGGCGCACGAGGCTTGTCGCAAGCCCAGCTGAACCGCGCATGCGGCGACGGCTCCACCCGTTTGCCGGGTGGTCTGCGCATTCCACAATGCTAGCTAAGCTGCTGACAATTACCGCGAATTAAGTAGCGTCCACAGGTTCCCGGGGGCACATCTGCGGTCATGGACCACTCGACCCGAGCCAAGACACCCCGTCTGAGCCGCCTCGCCTTCACCCTGACCGCACTGATCGGGACGGCCACGGCCGCTGTCCCCAGTCTCGCCAGCGCGAACATGGGCGACAAGGATGTGGCGCGAATGGTGTCGTTCGGCGGCGCCTGCGCCAAGTGCGAACTCTCAGGCCGCAAGCTGACCGGAGCCCAGTTCGTGGGAGCCAATTTCGCCGGGGCCGCCCTGGTGGGCTCCGACCTCCGCGACGCCCGGTTCATGGGCGCGAACTTCGCCGGGGCTGATCTTTCCCGCGCCGATCTGTCCGACGCCCAGATGGTCGGTTCGAACTTCAGCAAAGCGGTTCTGGTCGACGCTACCCTGCGCTCGGTCGAGGCTAGGGGCGTCAACTTCTCCTCCGCCGATCTTTCCGGCGTGGACATGCGCGACGCCGGCGCGACGGGATCGAACTTCTCGCGCGCCCTGATGGCCAACGCCAAGCTCCAGGCCGCTGAATTTCCCGGCGCCAATTTCACCAGGACCGACGCCCGCGGCGCGAACTTCCGTGACGCCGAGATGAGCGGAGCGACCTTCGCCTCCGGCCTCTTCGACCGCGCGTCCTTCCGCGACGCGGACCTGAGCGCCTCCAACCTGGCCGGGGCCACCTTCGTCGGAGCCGACTTCCGAGGGGCCAGCATGACCAGCGCCAATATCGGCGGCGTCGACCTGTCGCGCGCCAAGGGCCTGGACCAGGATCAGCTCAACGACGCCTGCGCCGACGCCGGGACCAGGGTTCCGGTCGGGCTGGTGGCCAAGAGCTGCCGTGGCGGCGCAAAGGTGCGCTACATCTCCGCGCCGCTGCCGCACAGACCGCCGGCCCTGCCGAAGGCGCCTGCGCCCCCGGCCGGCCCGCGCTATCTGGTCGCGGTCGACTGAGATATCCAGCCGCCCCCCGCGGGGGCGGCCAGCGATCGCCCCTAGACCTTGATCGGCGGGGCGAGACGGATGTGCAGTTCCTTGAGCTGCTTTTCCAGCACCTCGGACGGCGCGTTCATCAGCAAGTCCTGGCCCTGCTGGTTCAGCGGGAAGGCGATGACCTCGCGGATGGCCGTCTGACCAGCCAGCAGCATGACGATGCGGTCGATGCCGGGGGCCAGACCACCGTGCGGCGGGGCGCCGTGGCGGAAGGCGTTCAGCATGCCGCCGAACTCTTCTTCGACGACCTCGGGGCCGTAGCCGGCGATCTCGAAGGCCTTCAGCATCAGGTCGGGGCGGTGGTTCCGGATCGCGCCGGAGCACAGCTCGTAGCCGTTGCAGACGATGTCGTACTGGTAGGCCAGGATATCCAAGGGATCCTTGGTTTCCAGCGCTTCCAGTTCGCCCTGCGGCATCGAGAACGGGTTGTGCGAGAAGTCGACGTGGTTCGTCTCCTCGTTCATCTCGTACATCGGGAAGTCGACAATCCAGACGAACTCGAAGCGGGTCTCGTCGATCAGGTTCAGGTCCGTGCCGACCTTGGTCCGCGCCGAACCGGCGAACTTGTAGAAGACCTTGGGATCGCCAGCGACGAAGAAGGCCGCGTCGCCGCGACCAAGGCCGAGCTGGCTCATGACCGCGTCGGTGGCCTCTGCCCCCAGGTTCTTGGCGATCGGGCCGCCCCAGGCGCCCTGGTCTTCGCTCCAGAAGATGTAGCCGAGGCCAGGCTGGCCCTCGCCCTGCGCCCAGCTGTTCATGCGGTCACAGAAGGCGCGGCTGCCGCCCTTGGGCGCCGGGATCGCCCAGACGGCGTTCTTGGCGTCTTCCAGAATGCGGGCGAACAGGCCAAAGCCGCCGCCGCGGAAGCGCTCGGACACGTCCTGCATGACCAGCGGGTTGCGCAGGTCGGGCTTGTCGCTGCCGTACTTGGCGATCGATTCCCGGTACGGGATGCGCGGGAACGGGTACGGGGTGACGGTCTTGCCGTCGCCGAATTCAGTGAAGACGCCGTGCATCACCGGCTCGATGGCCGCGAACACGTCTTCTTGGGTGACGAAGCTCATCTCGACGTCGAGCTGGTAGAATTCCAGGCTGCGGTCGGCGCGCAGATCTTCGTCGCGGAAGCAGGGCGCGATCTGGAAGTAGCGGTCGAAGCCAGCGACCATCAGCAGTTGCTTGAACTGCTGGGGCGCCTGCGGCAGCGCATAGAACTTCGAGGGGTGCAGACGCGAGGGCACCAGGAAGTCGCGCGCGCCTTCCGGCGACGAGGCCGTCAGGATCGGCGTCTGATACTCCAGGAAGTCCTGGGCGATCATACGGTTGCGGATCGAATGGATGACCTTCGAGCGCAGCACGATGTTCTTGTGCAGGGTCTCGCGGCGCAGGTCGAGATAGCGGTGCTTCAGCCGCAGCTCTTCCGGATACTCCGGCTCGCCGAAGACCGGCAGCGGCAGCTCGGCGGCTTCCGACAGCACTTCGACGGTCCGCACGCGTACCTCGACCTCGCCGGTCGGCAGGTTGGCGTTCACGGTCTCGGGCGAGCGGGCCACGACGTCGCCGTCGATGCGGATCACGCTCTCAGCGCGTAGGCGCTCGACGGTCGCGAAACCAGGCGTCTCGGGGCTGATCACCAGCTGGGTCAGGCCGTAGTGGTCGCGCAGGTCGATGAAGACCAGGCCGCCGTGATCTCGCTTACGGTGGATCCACCCCGAGAGGCGGACGGTCTTACCCGTGTCGGCGGCGCGAAGAGCGCCCGCGGTATGGCTGCGGTAGGCGTGCATTTTGGAGTCGCAAACGGCTGAAAATGAGGCGCGGAAGACCGCATGCGGGGCCTGAAAAGTCAAGGTAAGCCGGCCCCTTCCCTCCCATAGCTCTACAAATCGCGTCGTGGCCGGGACAAGCCCGGCC